>LAZR01000008.1_pt1 | contig 436724 bp, 389 predicted proteins | sample 329461 | NCBI WGS metagenome assembly LAZR01 (sample SAMN03002196, study PRJNA259156) | marine sediment metagenome | biome: sea floor; feature: Hydrothermal impacted sediments; material: marine sediment; isolation source: Loki non-amplified sample from Loki's castle hydrothermal vent sediment ... | reverse complement strand
ATTGCGGCCATCGGTGATGGACTTGAAGCAACTTTCTATGATGCAGGCCATGTGCTTGGTTCTTCGATAATAAGAGTGAAGGTGCGCCAAGAAGGAGAGGAAAGGATTATTCTGTTTTCCGGCGACATTGGCAGACCTGACCGACCGATTGTATGTGACCCGACTATTTTTGATACGGCTGACTACGTTCTCATCGAATCCACCTACGGCGACAGGATACACGAGGATACCAAAGATATAAAGCAGCTTATTGCTGAAGTTATAAATTCAACGATAAAAGCCGGCGGTAACATCATTGTGCCAAGTTTTGCGCTCGAGCGCTCGCAGGAAATTCTGTATTACATAAACGAATTACTACTCGATGGAAAAATGCCATGACTGGCAGTTTTCCTGGACAGTCCAATGGCTATTGCTGTCACTGAAGTTTATGATCGCTGGCTGCACATCATGGATGACGACGATGTCCGCTGCCTCACCGAGGCTGGCCGAGATTCCCTGGCAAAATTTCTGCCCAACCTGAAGTTGTGCCGCAGCGCCGAAGAATCGATGGCAATCAATAAAATAAAACACGGCGCCATCATTATTGCCGGTAGCGGCATGTGCACCGGCGGTCGGATCCGGCATCACTTCAAGCACCGGATATGGCGCGAAGAAAACGCCGTCATATTTATTGGCTTTCAGGCACAGGGCACGCTGGGTCGTTTACTGGTCGATGGCCGAAGAGATATTAAAATGTTTGGCGACGAATTCAAGGTACGCGCCCGCATTGAAACCATCGGCGGTTTGTCGGCACATGCCGGACAGACTGCACTGATGGAATGGGCCGCAGGCTTTGACGGCAAACCTAAACTGGTGTTGATTCACGGCGAGGCCACAGCACTGGACGCGTTGTCGCAGAAACTGTGGCTCGACAAGGGTATCCGCAGCGACATACCGGCACCTGGCAGCAGTATCGTTTTCTAGTTCTCCAGCAATGCCCGTGAGATTAATGGCGCCAGATCTATCTTGTTACTGGGGTCAGCGATACTGTTGCTGGTGACCACCTGCAGGCCGTGGTATTGCATGTCCGCCAGCGCACCGTCAGCAAAGATGCCATGGACAGCAATACAGACCGGCGCACACAAACCGGCAGCCTGCAGATGCGCAGCGGTCTGGATCATGGTCTTGCCGGTACTGATAATATCGTCGACCAGTACCGGCGTATGGTTCCTGTAGTTGTCAACATGCGGCAGTGACACAGCGACGCTACGATCACCAAACCGGGTTTTCTGTAATACTTCCCAGGGGCAGCCCGCCAGTTCGGCGACACTGGCCGCCCATTGCTCGGACTCACTGTCAGGGCCGATGACCAGCGGCTGGTGTATATTGGCTTTTATCCAGTCCGCTATGGGCTCAACCGCCGTCACTGAGCGGGCGGGTATTGTGTAGATCTCCTGCAGATTGCTGATACGGTGCAAGTGCGGGTCAACGGTCAGCATCCAGTCCAGATGCTGGCTCAGCAATCGCGCCACGTAGTGCGACGTGACTCCTTCACCTGCCTGAAAGCGTTTGTCCTGCCGCATATAGGCCAGATACGGCGCAATCAGACCAATACGACGGGCGCCAAGATCGCGCAAGGTATCGGCCAGCAACAACAATGGCATGAGCTTGCCGTCCGGTTGATGCAACTGGCACAGTATCGCCACATCGATATCACGGACATCGCTGTCAATTCGAATGTAACTTTCTCCGTCCGGGAAACGTCGCATCTCCATCTCGCCGGAGCGCCAGCCATTGGCGTGCAACTGGCCGCTTTCCGCCAGCAGCTGACCGGCAAATCCATCCTGTTCCGGGAAACTGAAAAGCAATGTTGTCATACCACTTCCGCCTCTATGTGCAATGCCCCCGGATGCGAGTGAAAAAAATCCAGCGCGTAGTCGAGTTCGCCGGCGGCCTCTGCGTGCAGGGTCATCAGGACCATGCCCGGCTCGACAACATCGCCGACGCTGACATGCAGATACAAACCTGCCGCCGGCGAGCCCGGCGCGCCGGCCAGACTTGCCAGTCGCGAAATCACCCTGTTGTTGATCATGGCGACGATGCCGCTACGTTCGGCGACAATGTCGTGTTTGAACGCCGCCACCGGCAATTCTTTCAGGCCGCCCTGTGCCATACAGATGGCTTCAAATTTGCGCCAGGCATCGCCGCTTTCCAGGGTTTGTTGTGCCAACAGCTGGCATTGTTCATGCGTCCCCAGGCCACCCAGCTCCAGCAATGTTGCCGCCAGTGTCAGTGAACGTTCGCGTAAATCCGGTGGTGCCGCCGGATCATTGTGTAATACCGCCAACAGATCCGCCGCTTCCATGGCCGGCCCGATGCCGCGGCCAACCGGCTGGCTGCCATCGGTGAACAGTACCTTGATCGTCAACCCCAGCGCCTCACCGGTGTTGCGCAACAGGTCCGCCAGTGTATTGGCCAGCTCGGCACTGCGCACCTTGGCCGTGGCACCGATAGGGATATCAATCAGCACATGGGTGGAACCGGCGGCAACTTTCTTGGAGATCACCGACGCTACCAATTGACCTTCGCTGTCCAGGTCCAGCGCCCGCTCGACACGGATGATGATGTCATCGGTAGGACTCAGCGACACCGAACCGCCCCAGGCCAGACACGCGCCTTCCTGTTCCACAACCGCGCGCATCTGTTCGAAGCCGAGCCTGACGTTGGTCAGCGTCTCCATGGTATCGGCAGTGCCAGCCGGTGAGGTGATCGCACGCGATGACGTTTTGGGCATCACCAGACCGTTGGCGGCCACAATCGCAACCACAATCGGCGTGGTGCGGTTGCCCGGCAGCCCGCCGACACAATGTTTATCCACGATGATGCGGTCCTTACCCCAATCAAACCGCTGCCCGACATTGACCATGGCCTGGGTAATGGCGATAGTCTCAGCAAGGTCAAGGTTGTTCGCGCAACACGCGGTGACATAAGCAGACATCTGGATATCGGAGTAACGACCCTGGCTGATATCGTTGATGATACTGTTGGCGCCCTGCGCCGTTATCGGTTTACCGTACAGTTTGCCTCGCACCGCACTCATCGAGTCGACCGGCGGCGCGTGGCGAAAAAAGGCTTTGTCACCTTCCTGTGCTCCCAGCAGGCGCCAGGCCGACTCACTCAAACCGGCCTTTTCATGACTGAGCAGGTTGCCGGTGACAATATTGAGTGTGGCAATAATACTGGCCCGCCCACAACAGACCTCAACGCGGCCCTGCGCATCAAAGCCTTCGGAATGACAGACATGACAATCTTCCCGCATGTACACAACCGGTTCCTGATGCGTATCAATACCCAGACGGGTCAGGTAGAGAAAATTTTCGATCATGCTTGCGTCGGACATTCAGCGCACCGCCTCCGGGTTGCCGGCACCATGTAATGCCTGCCACTGCGCCACGTCGAGACAGCGCCCGATTTCGATATCCAGCATCTCCGCCGCATTCAGCACAATATGCGCCCAGGTCTGGCCATTGGCCAGTAACATGCCAAACACGTCCAGGGTGCCACCACGATTACGGTAGCCCAGAAAACGACTGTTGTTGGTGCCGGTATCCAGCGATCGCAGCACGCCGGTCATGACGTCAGCATGGGTGTGGCTGACAAAAATACGTTTGTTTACCGTCGGCACCATGCGCCCGATGGCAGTCGCAGTCCAGGTGTACTTTGCCTCCATGGCATCACGCGGTTGCCGGAATCGGCCTGGCTCTGTTATGGCCAGCACCGAACAGCGTATGCCGCAACCTCGAAGGCTGCTGGCAGCACGTGTCACTTCCTGCAGTTGATAGGCTCCCAGTGCCAGCAACTGAATGTCCGCGTTGTCGTCATGGCTTAGCAGCAGGACGCCGTCGCGTGCACATTGCTGCGCCTGTTGCGCCGTGCTGAACGTTGTCACCGGATTTTTCGGCGCGACCACAACCGCCACCCGGCCCCGCTGCTGATACAGCGAACTCATGGTGGCAACCATGGTGTTGGCATCAAAAGGAAAATAAACCGGTGCCATATCTGACATTTCCCCGAGCCAGGCTTCACTCAGCGTGGGATCCTGATGCGAAATTTCGTTTTTGCCGTTCTCCCAGGTGTGTGAACTGGCCACCACTGGCACACTCAGCCAGTTGACCTTACGACCGGCTTCCAGGGCATGGCGGGCAAATATCACTTCCTGGCGCATGGCCCCCAGCATCTTGACGGCAAACGCTTCGTAGCTCACTGCCAGGTTGATACCCTGCTTGTTGGCCAGCACGGCAGATACCACAGCCTCTTCGTTCAGCGCGGTGATCACAGCGCCGTTAAGCGACTCTGCAATACCCGGTTCGGGCGATGTGACCCGGTGGCACAGCTGATCCAGTGTGTTGTTCATCCGGTTGCTGCGGATTTCATCCGGGTTGCCGACACGAACCCGGTGCCGCGGGTTGGCTGCCACCATGGTGCTGAACCAGCTATCAAAGTGCGCCATGGGCGATTTTTTTGCATCAACCTCGACCGCTTCGATCGCCGGCAGCTCGGGTAGCGCGACCTCAATGTCACGCAGCCAGTGGTCTTTCTCCGCTTTGCGTTTTTGCGTCGGGTGGTTGGCGAGACAGGCAATAGCCGCATTGAACTCGGTTTCGGCGACAAACAACTGCGCACAGCCATCATTGAAGGTCTTGCGGATATCGTCGTCAAACGCCGGATTGCCGACCAGTGGCAGGTTGTGCGCCGCGTTGGTGCCGGCGCCCGGGAAGCCGAACCCTTTTACAGTCTCCGCAATGGTGTACGGCAGCAGCACCGGGTAGTCGCGTTCGTCGACGGTGATCTGACGGTGTTGTTCCTGCAGTCGGTCTGCCATGGTGACAATAGCCCAGGCAAAGGCCGCCGGGTCACGCCCATCTATATCGATTGGCTCAAAACCGTTCAGGCTCAGATGTTGACGGAACCAGTCCACACCGCCGGACTGAGCCATGGTGGTGCGCTGATCGATACGACGGCCATTGGCAATCATCACGGGCATCACCAGACCACTGTCTTCACCGCGCCACCACCGTGGCGCCCAGTCGCTGCCGCGCTGCTCTTCGAAGGCACCGTCGCTGAGAAATGCGACCAGCTCCTGTCCGGGCAAAGGCATGTGAACATATTGCAGACCGGCAAACCCCAGGTAGCCGCCTTCGCTGGCGCCGCCGGCGGTGTAGACATTGACGTGGCTGCCCAGTGGCGCCACCGTGCGGCCGTCAGCGCTGACTTCATAGCTGTAGAAGTCCTGGCATAGCCGACTGAGTCCGTCGTCACTGAAGGGGTAGCGCTGATCCTGCTCCGTCTCGACGTTGCGCATCAGTATGTTGACCGCATCAATGGCAGCAACGCAGTGGCCCTGCCCCATCAACCAGGCGCGCGTCTTGCCGGTCAGCGCATTGGCCAGCAGGTAACCGACATAGGCGGGCACCATGTTCAGGGCGCCGCCGGTGTGTCCTTCGGGTACTTTTTTGAAATCGTCTGACGCCAGCGCCCGCCCATCCAGATAGACGTGCCGGGCATAGGTCATGTGCGCCGTCAGCCACAAGCCCATATTGCACACCCGGTCAGCGGCGGCCAGTAGCCGGTACGCATCTGCCGGCGCGCAGACGCCGCGATCGGCCAGCGCGGCCACCAAGGTTTCAATCCGCGTGCGCGTCAGGCTGCTGTGCTCAATGACACCATAACCATCAGACCAGTGTGTTAACCCCGCTTCATGATCCACCATCATCCTGCCCTCGCGCACTGCTGCTAATGCGCTTCATACTGCCTCAGCATCTCACGCATTTCATTGACAGGTGTCAAATAGATAGCGGTTGTGCTGTTATCACTGTGCAACCGGGCAGCCGTTGCCGATTGGCTGTTGCCGCCCTGGTTGCGAAGACAGTCAAGTTCGATGCCCAGCCCTTCCAGACCCTGCAGCGCCCCCGCCCGTATCCGTGGCTGGTTTTCGCCGACGCCGCCACCGAAGCTGATGGCATCAACACCACCCAGCACCGCGATGTAACTGCCGATGGTTTTGCGCAACTGATAGCAGTACTGACGGATCGCCACAGCGGCTGCTGACTGTTCACCCCGGGCGTCAGCGTCGACCACGATCGCCCGCAAATCACCATCGTGCCCTGCCATTGCGGCCAGCCCGGCTCGTTCCTGCAGCAGGCCCGCCAGATCGGTGGCGGTCCAACCTTCCTGCGTTAGCAGATGCAACGCAATGCCCGGGTCGAGTGCACCGCTGCGGCGCGCCATCATGACGCCATCGAGCGGAGTAAAGCCCATACTGGTATCTACCACTTTGCCGTCGAGCCAGGCACTGACAGAACAGCCACTGCCCAACTGCAGGCTGATCACGCGTCGGGGCGCTGTTGTCTGCTGTGGTGACAGCGCCTGAACCTGCCGCCACTGGCTGCGGTGCGCCAGCCCGTGAAAACCGTAACGCCGCACCGGCCAGCGCGGCGACAGCTCAGCCGGTAACGCATAACTTGCAGCCTCGGCGGGCAGATCGGCGTACAGCCCGGCATCGTAGATGGCAAATTGCGGCACCGCGGGAAGATGTTCGTGCAGATGATCTATCAGGCTCAGGGCCAGACCATTGTGGCGTGGCGCCAACGGCAGCCAGTGGCGAATACGATTCCTGACATCCGTATCAATGCGCTCGGCACACTCGCCCACGCCACCGGCATGAACAATGCGATGCAGAATCACATCAGGGGCCGACGTGGCGTCAAGGTCAGCGACAAAATCGCGCAGCAAGGCTGCCGCATCACCTTCCAGAGTGCGGGTGCTCTGCTGCCAGCCTGTGCCGTCTGCGGCGGGCGTGAAACGGGCAAGTTTGAGCGTGGAACTGCCGCCATTGCAGGCGAGAACTGTCTGTACTGCCATATTCAGCCTTATCGCTCGTGTATCCGATCACGCTGGCCGGCGACTCAGTCGCCGATACGACGCCAGGTCAACGTACCTGTCGTGCGGCCGTTGTTGTCGCGGATCGACAGCTTCAGCAAGCCATCATCAGTAAATTCGTAATAGCGCACATTGTCCTCACCTACCCAGCTGCCGCGGGTCGGAGAGCCTTCAACATGGTGGGTAACTCTGTTATTGGCGACATCCCAGGTTACCGGCCCCCAGTACGCAAACCCGCCGCGCACCAGTTCGGTGGTCTGCGCGGCACGCGCCGGCAGGTCTTTGGGCATACCCTGAGCCGACATATGGCCGTGCTCGTCATACATGATACGGCCGATGTAGTTGGCATCCACTTCGCCGCCAGTGGCCGGATACTGGATAAAGCTGACCAGTTCATAGTGGCCGATAAACTGTTGTTTGACCGCTTCGGTGTTGGCATCTGCCGCTACTGCGGGCGGGGTTTGCATCCAGGTGGCGGCCGCAGCGATCGCCACTACGGCAGCAAGAGTCAGGGTCTGGTGTCGCATATCAGTCTCCTGTGAGAGATCAGTTGTTGTTATTTTTGCTGAACATCGATCATACGCCCGGCGCATGAAGGGGTAAAGCGGCTGCCGGTGAACGGTCACTCGCTCTCGGCGAACGCATGGATAGCTGTTAAACTTGTGTCTTCAGATCGACAACCGGTTTCACGACCCCGTTTTACCTTGAAGGGAACAAAGCACATGGCAGTCACCCCGAACGCACTGGAGAACCAGCAGCTGCAACAACTATTTAATCATCTTGAGCTGGAGAAGCTCGATGAGAATCTGTACCGCAGCGCACACAAGAACGAAGGCTGGTTTCGTGTTTACGGTGGTCAGGTGCTGGCGCAGGCGCTGTTGAGCGCCAGCCACACAGTGCCGGACGATCGCCATGTGCATTCCCTGCATGCGTACTTCCTGCGCCCCGGCGACCTTGATCAGCCGATCATTTTTCATGTTGATCGCATCCGCGATGGCCGCAGCTTTACCACTCGCCGCGTGGTGGCCATGCAGCACGGCAAAGCCATTCTGAACATGGCTGCGTCGTTTCAGATTCCGGAAGAGGGCCTGTCACACCAGGCGCAGATGCCGGACGTGCCACCTCCGGAGGAATGCGCCAGCCGAAAGGAAATGGCGGAACGCTTTCGCGGCAAGATCAGTGAGGATCTGCTGGAGCGCTTCTCCCGCCAGTTCGCCGTGGATCTGCGTCATGTCGATATCAACAGCCTGTTCGACGATACCCCGAAAGAGCCGGTGACCAGCGTGTGGTTCCGCGTCAACAGTGAGCTGCCGGCTGACTACGATCGCCACGCCCACCTGCTGGCGTACGCGTCGGACATGACCTTGCTGCAGACCAGTCTGCGCCCGCACGGGCAGAGCCTGTTCGACCCCAAGTTGCAGATCGCCAGCCTGGACCACGCCATGTGGTTCCATCGCCCGTTCCGCACCGATGACTGGCTGTTGTATGCACAGGACAGCCCGTCTTCATCACAGGCGCGTGGCTTCAATCGCGGCAACATCTTTACCCGTGACGGGGTGCTGGTAGCCTCCGTGTGTCAGGAAGGTCTGATGCGGGTGCGCGACTGACCGGAGCAACAGATGCGCGTCACAGCTCCAGTGGCAGCGCCAGTTGATCGGCGGCCCGCTCGTCTCTGGGCACCAGCCTGACGCCCACTCCGATCAACCGCACCGGGCGCTGGTGGCGGGCCCAGGCCAGTGCCATCAGCGACGGAAACAGATCCAGCTCACATGAATCGGCACTCTGTTCGGCAGTGGTGGAAATAAAGTTATTGAATTTAAGTTTTACAAAAGTGCCCGCCACTTTATAGCGCGACTGCAGCGGCTGCCAGCGCTTGAGCATCTGTGCATGCAACTCGTACAGGCGCTCAATGCAGGCCGGTAAATCCGCCAGATCCTGGGCAAACGTGTTTTCCACGCTCAGCGACTTGCGCTGGCGCTCCACTTTCACCTCGCGGTCGTCGATGCCGCGGCATAACTGAAACAGCCGCGCGCCAAAGGTGCCAAACTGCGCCAGCAGCGACTCTTCGCTGAAGTCGCGCAGATCGGCGCAGGTCTGCACGCCCATGGCATGCAGGCGGGCAGCCGTCACCTTGCCGACACCAAACAGTTTTTTCACCGGCAACTGCAAGACAAATGCGTCTATCTGTTCCGGCCGGATGACAAACTGACCATCGGGCTTTTCCCAGTCGCTGGCAATTTTGGCGAGAAACTTGTTGGGCGCGATACCGGCAGACAAGGTGATGCCCAGGGTCTCCCGCGCACGATTGCGAATATCCTGCGCAATCAGGGTGGCGCTGCCCTGAAATGACTCTGCCGCACTGACATCCAGGAAGGCCTCGTCCAGCGACAGCGGTTCGATCAGCGGGGTGTAGTCGGCAAAAATCTGCTGCACCTGACGCGACACGCCCCGATACACGTCCATGCGCGGCGGCACCACAATCAGGTCCGGGCACCGCCGCAGCGCCGTCGCCGTTGGCATCGCCGAGTGGATACCAAAGCGCCGCGCCTCATAATTGCAGGTGGCCACCACACCCCGGCGCTCACTGGCACCACCCACCGCCAGTGGCTTGCCACGCAGAGACGGATCATCGCGCATTTCGATGGCCGCATAAAAGCAGTCACAATCACAATGGATGATTTTGCGCTGACGGGGCGGAAGCTGTGTGTCTTCGGAGGTCATCAGGGGACAGTATTTCCTCGGCGGGGCGATGTGTGAAACCGCATTTTCGCGTATTATCCCACAGCATGAACACTCAAACGCTATTTCAGCAACATATCACCGCACTTGAGCACAGCTGGGGCGAAGCCCTGCAACAGACTATGCCCGATTGCGACGCCATTCTGGTACACAGCGGCAGCAGTCACAACTATTTTGCCGACGACCACGCGCCGCCGTTCAAAGCCTGGGGGCACTTTCTGCGCTGGGCGCCGCTGGACCGGCCGGATCAGTTTGTGCTGTTTGTGCCTGGCCACAAACCGCGTGTGCTGGCTCTGGTGCCGCGCGACTTCTGGCATGACCAGACGCTGACCACCGAAAGCTGGTGGGCGGACTGTGTCGACATCACCTGCATGGAGAACCTGTCTGAATTGGCTTCGCTGCTGCCGCAGGTCAGCTCACTGGTATTTCTGGGCGAAAACCGGACGCTGGCAGTCGAACTGGGCGTGCCCGCTGCGGCAATCAACCCGGCGTCTTTACTGTCGTGGCTGGACTACGATCGCGCCGTGAAAACCGACTACGAGATCAGCCGCCTGCGCGAAGCCAATGCGCACGCATTGTCTGGCCACGCCGCCGCGGAGCAAACGTTCCGCGCCGGCGGCGACGAATATGATATCCATCATGCCTATCTGGCCGCCTGTCGGGTGCTGGATCAGGAGCTGCCCTACTCCAACATCATCGCGCTGAACGAAAAAGCCGCGATACTGCACTACCAGAACAAGCGGCGTTATGCCGACCGCGCCAGCCAGCCGGCCAATAAGGTGTTGCTGATCGATGCCGGCTGCCGCGCCTACGGCTACTGCTCCGATATCACGCGCACCTGGGCTGCCGACGATGCGCATCCGGTATTCCATGATTTGCTGAACGGCATGCAGACTTTGCAGGCAACCCTGGTGGGCAGCGTCAAACCGGGCGTGTCATTTGCGGACCTGCACCGGCAGGCGCACCTGGCGATCGCACAGTTACTGGTGGACGCTGGCATCTGCCATGGTGACGCAGAAACGCTGGTGAGCAATGGCACCAGCACCGTTTATTTTCCGCATGGCCTGGGTCACCTGCTGGGTCTGCAGGTGCACGATGTCGGCGGCCGGCTTGCCAACCGCAGCGGCGAGCTCGCCCCGCCTCCCGACGCATGGCCGGGCTTGCGCAATACGCGTTCGCTGGACGCCGGCGCCGTGGTAACCATCGAACCAGGGTTGTATTTTATCCCGGCATTGCTGGAAACAGCACGCAAGTCGGCGATGGCAAAATCAATTAACTGGACACTGACTGAAGCGTTGATGCCTTTCGGTGGCATCCGTATTGAGGATAATGTGCTGGCCACCGTCGACGGCGCCGACAACCTGACCCGAAACGCTGTGACGGGAAGCCGTTAAGCGGCAAAGCAGGAAGCCAGAAAGGGATTACGCGAGTAAGCGCCTGAGCGAGTGAGCGTCTAAGCGAGAAAGCGTTTAAGCGAGAAAGCATTTAAAGAGCCAGGTACTGGACCGCAAGATCATAAATTCGGTCCAGCGCGCCCTTGTTGGCGGCCACCGCCGCCTTGCCTTTGTCGCCCATCGCGCTGCGCGCCTCATCGTCCTGCAGCAGACGAACGACTTCACGGGCGAGCTCGTTTTCATCCGCCACTGTTTGCAGCGCACCTACATCTGTCAACTGCTCGCAGATGGTCTGGAAATTGAACTGCGACGGCCCCACCAGCACCGGCAAACCAAGAGCAGCGGGTTCCAGCACATTCTGACACCCGGTGTCGACCAGACTGCCGCCGACAAAGGCCAGCTGTGCCAGGCCATAATAGATCAACATCTCGCCCATGCTGTCGCCCAGAAATACGTCGGTCGCCGCAGCAACCGATTCTTCGCTGCTGCGCCTGACCACGCGCAACGACTGTTTCAGGCACAGGCGTTCCACCGGCGCAAATCTTTCCGGGTGACGTGGCACCAGAATCAACAGCGCAGCGGGTATATCGCGCTTGATCTGCGTGAACGCAGCCAGCACCTTCTCTTCTTCACCATCGCGGGTGCTGGCAGCAATCCAGACCGGCCGGCTGCCTTCTATGCGCTGCGCCATGGCGGCCGTCTTCGCCGGCAGATTGTCTGGCAGACTGACATCGAATTTCATACTGCCGGTGATATGCAGTGCCTGCTCCGACACGCCCAGACGACGAAAACGTTCGGCGTCCATTGAGGCCTGCGCCGCAATGCAATCGATCTTTTGCAGCATGGGTTTGCCCAGCCCGGAAAATTTCTGGTAGCCACGATAGGATTTTTCCGACAGCCGCGCGTTGGCCACCATGATGCGGGCGCCGCTTTTTTTACTGTAGTGCACCAGATTTGGCCACAGCTCGGTTTCCACCAGAATCACCATAGCCGGCTTGAAAGTATTCAGAAAACGTTTCACAGCGCCGGCGTAATCGTAAGGCGCGTACACATGGCAAACATCGCTGCCAAACAGTTCCTCGATACGCTCGGAGCCGGTCGGTGTCATCGTTGTTACCACGATGCCCCAATCCGGTTGTTGCTCACGCAAGCGCGTCACCAGGGGAGAGATTGCCACCGATTCACCGACCGAGGCCGCATGCACCCAGATCCAGCGTTGCTCACGGCGATTGGCACGCGCCAGCTCGACAAATCCCAGACGCTCGCCCCAGCGCTTGGCATAGGCCGGCGCCGGCAGCACCAGCGCACGCCACAACAGCCGCAGCACAATGATCGGCAGCAGCAAATAAAATACAAAGTTGTAGATGGCTCTGTTCACGCGAATTCCCTTCGAGTCAATGCGCAGTCATGCGCCAGCGTGCTACCATTGACGCCGTAAAACGAGGATCATTACAGGAATATGCACCCAGCGCAAATGGCTATGAGCACACATCTCAAGGTACAAATCGCCATCATCGGCGGCGGCATTGCCGGCCTGTGGTTGCTCAACCGTCTCAATCAGGCCGGTTATGACACCATTTTGCTGGAAAAGCATGCCCTGGGCGGCGGCCAGACCCTGGCGTCACAGGGCATCATTCACGGCGGCCTGAAATACGCACTGAATGGCAACCTGAGCCCGGCCAGCAGTGCCATAGCGGACATGCCCGAGCGCTGGCGTGCCTGCCTGCAGGGCGACGGCGAGCTGGACCTGCAGGGCTGCCGGGTGCTGTCATCGCATTATTATATGTGGTCCAGCGGCAGCTACCGTTCACGCCTGAAAGCATTTCTTGGCAGCAAGGCCTTGCGTGGCCGTATCGACGCCCTGAAACCGGCGCAGTATCCCGCGTTTTTCCGGGACACCGACGAGCATAGAGTACCGGGTACGGTATATCAGTTGACCGACTTTGTGGTGGATACTCCCTCGCTGATTAGCACGCTGGCCGCGCCCTGGCGTGACCGCCTGTTCCAGTGCCGGGATATCCAGCTAAGTAGCAGCGATGACGGCGCCGAGCTGACACTGGATACCGGCGACTCCGCAGTCACCTTGCAGGCCGCGCGCGTGATTTTGTGCGCTGGCGAAGGCAATGAGGCGTTGCTGGCAGACTGGGAACATCCGTACACCCTGACTCCGCCGGCAATGCAGCGTCGACCCTTGCACATGGTGACGGTCAAGGTCGCCCACCCCGCACCCCCTTATGTGCATTGTATCGGTGACAGCCTGGGCATGACGCCGCGGCTGACACTGACAGCGCATCCTTGCAAAGAGAACAACGGCGGGCAATGGATCTGGTATCTGGGCGGCGAACTCGCGGAATCCGGCATGCAGCGCAGCGAACAGGAACACCAAGCCTTCGCACGCGAGGAACTGCAGTCGCTGTTCCCCTGGATGGACTTCAGCCAATCGGTCTGGAGCAGCTTTTTCATCAATCGCGCCGAACCCGAAGTAAGCGATCAGCAACGCCCTGACAATGCCTATGTCGAGGCATGCGGCCCGGTGCTGGTATGCTGGCCGACCAAGCTGACCCTGTGTCCCAACCTGGGCGACTCGGTGGTGGACATCCTGGACACCCAATCGCTGATGGACCGGGACGACTCTCTGCCCACGCTGAAAGTGCTCAACGATTTGTTGCCGACACCGGACATTGCTCCCGCACCATGGGAGGCAATGCGCTGATGCCGACACTGCCTCGTCGGCCGCTGGGCAGTACCGGCATTGACGTCTCCTGCCTGGGACTGGGCACCGTCAAGCTCGGACGCAGCGAAGGCGTCAAGTATCCCGATAAATTCAGCATCCCGGATGATGACGCCGTGCGTGCACTGCTGCATCAGGCACAGGAGCTGGGCATCAACTTTATTGATACCGCACCGGCCTATGGCAACAGTGAAGAGCGTCTGGGCCAGCTAATGCAGCGTCGTCAGGACTGGGTGATCTGCAGCAAGACCGGCGAAGAGTTTGTCGACGGCAAGTCGTTGTTCGATTTCAGCGCCAGCCACACCCGCCGCAGTATCGAGCGCAGCCTGAAACGGTTGCAGACCGACTATCTGGATCTGGTGCTGGTGCACTCTGATGGCAATGACAGGCAGATCATTGAACACAGCGATTGTTTTGAAACCCTGATGCGGTGTCGCGAGCAGGGGCTGATACGGGCATTCGGGCTATCCGGTAAAACCCTGGCCGGTGGCTTGATCGCCGCCACGCTGTGCGATGTGGTGATGGTCAGTTACAACCCTGGTCACACAGAGGAAGCGGCAGTCATTGATCATGCCCATAAATTGCAAAAAGGCGTGCTGATCAAAAAGGCGTTTGACAGTGGCCACGCCTTAAGTGGCCACCACAACGCGGCCGACGCGATCACTGAAAACATGCGCTTCATCTTCGCCCGGCCGGGTGTCACATCGATCATCGCCGGCACCATTAATCCGGCGCACCTGCAACAGAATGCCAGCACTGCCGCCCGGGTTCTGTCTGCCACTACTGCGGCGGAAACGCGTCGCGATTGATATTAAAACGACGCTGCTGATAGGCCTCGATATCGGCAAACATTTGTTGCGCGGCGCCGGTATAGGCATCTTTCAGAGCGGCCTTCATGGCTGCCTCGTCTTCGGCCAGTACCGCCATCATGTCTGCCCGCATCTGCTCCCGGTTGAGTGACTCATCCACTTCATTGATCAACAGATCCGTTCCCACCCAGGTTGCCGCCGCCAGCACCGGCGCACAAATAAACACCAGTGGACCACACAACGCGCCGGTGCCGCCGGCGGCGGCGCTGGTCGCCAGGCGACCGGTCAGACGGGCAAAGCCTCCGGAGATCACCCGTTTGCTCGCCGTGCGACTTACCACTCGCGAGCCCATGCGCATGCTGGCGCGGGCGGCGATGATGCCAGCGCCCGAGCCGGCACCGACCAGCGACTTGTCCATGTAGTCATCCAATGCCAGTGTCGGTGCCGGCAGCGCCAGGCAGTCCGCTGTTGCCAGCAGCTGTGTCATCAGCGCATCCTGCACCCGATAAATCTGCCGCACCTGTTCATTGAAACCGCTGGCCACGGCCGCATTTATATCGCCAAGCCCCGGCTCAACAACGCTGCCAACATAGGCGTCGATCTGATCACCGATATAGTCGGCAAAGGTGTTTTCGGCAACCACTGAACGGCCCATGAATGCCAGCTGGGTATACTGGCCGCGCAAACTGAAGTTCCAGTCAAGAAAGCGTTCGACGCCGCCAGCAGCCGGAGCAAATGCGCGCTCAACGCGAACGTCGATGTCGCGGTTAATGCGGTCCAGCATGGCCTGCTGTTGTACCGACAATGCCTGTTGCGCCTGATTCGCCAGTGCCTGCTGTTGCTGAAGCTGCTGGCCGGCATCAACATTGACACATGGATCAACCGGCCCGGGCAGTGGCTGTGGCTGTGGCTGCGCGCCTGCGCGGGAGTCCTGCTGCGGTACCAGATAGGAACCGATATTGATTTGGGTCAACAGCAGATAAACCAGCAGCAGCACGATCATCGCGATACTGAAATATCGACTGAACGGCGTTGCGCCCAGCGTCGCCGCATCACTTGCCTGACGCCCGGCCACCAGTGTCACCAGCCCCAGCAACAGCACCCAGATCGCACCCAGCTTGAGCGCATTGACCAGCAGAAAGACAAGCCACACACCCAGCCTGACCGGCGTCAGCAGCGTGTCACTGGCGGCCGCCAGCTCCATCAGGTGCCACATGCCATCATTAAGCGCGGCATTGATACCCAGCAACACGCCAACCGGCGCCAGCACTGCTTCACCGGCCTGCCGCTGATAACCGGTCTGCAGTACTGTCGCCAGATTCAGATGGCGTGTGTCCGGCACGTCGGCAATGTAGAACTGCAGCAGCATCAGTATGACGGCGCTGACTGCCAGCGTGCTGCGGTGACTTATTCTGAGCAGTACCGGCAGACGGTATTGCGGGGTTAGCTCGGCGGCGAACCACCGATAGCTGAGTCCGTAACACATCAGAAACAGCGGCAGACTGCCAGCAATAACAAGCCATTCCAGTTCCGAGAGTTCACTGGTCATGGTCAGCGCGATCACGGCGCTGGCCAGGGCAACAATAATCAGCACCAGACGCTGCAGGAAACTGTCCCAGAACAGACGTCGCAGTCGACTGCCTTCACTGGTGACATGACTCAGAAGCGCGTGGCGGCGCATCAGATGGACCCGCGACAGATACTGAAACGCGAGCCATGACAGCACCAGCACCACCACCAGCAGGCCGGAAAGGTTCATGGCCGCCAGCGGATAATAACGTATAACGCCCAGCACCAGCAGACAGCCGGTCAGGGCGTAGAGAACGGTTTTGGCCGCTAGCGCGGAGACAAAACGCACAGGTCACAGACCATCAGAGTGCGCAGCCGTTGTGCCGGGTAGTTCTCCGGCAGCACCAGGTTCATCAGGGATTGCCAGCGCCGCACTTCATGCGCAGGCAGACCCGCCAACGCGCGTGACACGTCCAGCGCGCCCCCCACTGAGGCCGCACCGCGCATGCTGTCGCCCCAACTGCCGAGAACCTGTGATGCACCCATATTGTCCATCATCTGTATCAACAACTGTTCGCCAAAACTTAACGGGCGTTCCACATAAACTTCCTGCCAGCTTTGCAGGCCGGCCAGCCCGGCTGCCGAGGCAATTGCCTGTTCCAGGTCGCCGAGCTCATCGATCAGCCCCAGTTCCAGCGCCTGGGCGCCGGTCCAGACCCGTCCCTGCGCCATCGCATCAACCTCGGCCAGCGGTATGTCGCGACCATCAGACACCAGCTGAATAAAGCGCTGATAGGCGTCATCAATGGTGCTCTGATAAATCGTGCTCATCACCTCATCCATGCCGCTTAACGGATCGCCTGTTCGCGACAGCTCGGTCGTGCTGACGCCATCCACACCAATACCCAGGTAGTCCAGCGCGTCTTCAAAGGTGGGAATCATGCCGATCACACCGATAGAGCCGGTGATGGTCGACGATGACGCCAGGATCCTGTCTGCTGTTGCGGCAATCCAGTAACCACCCGAAGCCGCCGTACTGCCCATGGACACCACGACAGGTCGGCCCGATTGCTGGAATTGCGCCAGCGCGGCGCGAATCTCTTCCGACGCCAACGCCGCCCCGCCGGGTGAGTCGATACGCAGCACCAGCGCCTTGACGGCATCGTCCTGCTGCGCCATGCGTACCAGTTCGGACACATTGTCCGCGCCGATCAGCCCCTGTGACTGCTCGCCGGGCATGATGGTGCCCTGCGCCACTATGATTGCGATCTGCTCATTGAGCGGCGGCAGAATACGATCGGTTGCAGCGAGATAGTCCTGAAAGTGAATCTGCCGGAAGCTGCCGTCTTCGACACCAACGCTGGCCGCCACCTGACGCCGGAAACTGTCGACACCGGCGATATTGTCAACCAGCCCCTGTTCGAACGCGACACGCGACATGTCACCGCCGGCGGCCGCCAGCAACCCGGGGAAACCGTCAGCATAATTCTGCAGATCGCCCGGGCTGCGCTCACGGTTGGGCGCTACCCGCGCCAGATAGCCTGACCACAGTTCGCCCAACAGATTCTGCGCATCGGCCCGCGCCTCGTCAGACATGTCCATCCGGGTAAATGGCTCGGCAGCAGACTTGAACTCGCCGACGCGAAACACATGGACGTTGATGTTGAGTCTGTCGAGCAGATCGCGAATAAAGAGCTGGTTGCCACCATAGCCGGTGATCATGATACTACCCATGGGATGCAGGGTAATGGTGTCAGCGTAAGAGGCCAGCGCGTACTGGCCCTGAGAAAAGTAGTCACCGTAGGCATAAACAAGCTTGCCGCTGTCCTTGAAGTCCGCCAGCGCGTCGCCCAGGATTTCCAGATGGGCCGGGCTGACGCCAAGCAGGTCCTCCAGGTCCAGCACCAGTGCCGTGATGCGGTCGTCGGTTTTGGCCCGCGTCAGCGCGTCCTGCAGGTCCTGTAGCACGGAGTTTGCCGGCAGTGCCGGGCCCAGCAACAGGTCGACGGGATTGGCCTGGGTGCGTTGCTCGGTGATAACACCGGACGGCGCCCACACCAGCGCCGACCCCTCAGGCACGGTCAACGGTTCCGGGCCGGAAAACACAAGGAACAACACGAAGCCCACAAAGAGCAGGAAAACCAGGCGTGCCAACACCACGCGGACGGCATCGATGATCCGGCCCAGAAACGAAAACAGTCTTCTCATAGCGGCTTGCTCTCCATATCCCAATTACAGGTTGCCGGATGCGAGTCCGAACCCGATTGCCACGGGCCAACGAACTTTTCCGGCAAAATATCTGATTTATCGATGTTTAGACGCGAATTATTGCGGCATTCATCGGATGTTCTTCGCTTATTATGCTATCAGTCATTTTAGCAGGAGGAATCATCCATGACTCGAGTACTAGTGCTTTACCATTCCATGTACGGCCATATTGAAACCATGGCGCAAGCCGTTGCCGAAGGCGTGACTCGTGTCGAGGGCACCGAGGTTACCATCAAACGTGTGCCGGAAACCATGCCGACAGAGGCCTTCAAAGAGGCCGGCGGCAAGACCGAACAGGCTGCCGACATCGCCAGTCCGGCAGAGTTGGCCGACTACGATGCCATTATCCTGGGTGTACCTACCCGCTTCGGTAACATGTCCGGGCAGATGCGCAACTTCTGGGACCAGACCGGCGGTTTGTGGGCTAAAGGCGCACTGGCAGGCAAAGTCGCCAGCGTGTTTGTTTCAACCGGCACCGGCGGCGGCCAGGAAATGACAATTACCTCCACCTGGACCACGCTGGCCCATCACGGCATGGTAATTGTGCCGCTGGGTTACACGACACCAGAGTTGTTTGATATTTCACAGGTCAGCGGCGGTACACCCTACGGTGCGACCACCCTGGCCGGCGGCGACGGTTCACGTCAGCCTGACGAGCGCGAACTGGCCATCGCCCGCCATCAGGGCGAGCACGTGGCACGCATCGCAGCGAAACTTGCTGGGTAATCGGTTCACGTTAACAAGATATCAGCGCAAGACGACCAACCCGAACGGCCAGAGCCCGACACACCGGCTCTGGCCGTTTTTTTGCCTGAGCATTTGTTGTCAGAGCACAGCGTTAGCGCGTTTCCAGCACGCCGCGTAAAGCCAGGTAATCTGCGTGGAACTTGCGGATACCCTCGGCCAGTTTTTCCGTGGCCATGGCATCCTCATTCAGCTGCCAGCGGAAATTTGCTTCCGGCAGACTGAAGTGTTTTTCCTCACTCACCTGATCCGGCGTCAGCGCCCGCGGCAACTCGCCCTCATCGGCCGCCAGTTGCTCCAGCAAAGCCGGTGAAATGGTGAGCCGGTCACAGCCAGCCAGTGCTTCTATCTCACCGGTATTACGGAAACTCGCCCCCATCACGATGGTGGGGTAGCCATGGGTCTTGTAGTAGCGATAAATGCGTTGCACCGACAATACGCCAGGATCATCTGTTGCCGTGTAGTCCTTGCCCGTGCTGGCCTTGTACCAGTCCAGAATGCGTCCGACAAAAGGCGAGATCAGAAACGCACCGGCTTCGGCACAGGCAACCGCCTGGTTAAAGCCGAACAGCAGGGTCAGGTTGCACTTGATGCCGTCCTTTTCCAGGTGGCGCGCGGCCTGAATACCTTCCCAGGTCGCCGCAATTTTGATCAGTATGCGAGAGGTGTCCACGCCAGCCTGGGTATAGAGTTCCAGCAGGCTGTTGGCTTTGCGGATGGTGCCTTCCGTATCAAAGGACAGTCCGGCATCGACTTCGGTGGAAACATAACCGGGCACGGTAGCCGCGATACGCTGGCCAAAGTTGACTGCCAGCTTGTCCATGGCAGCGTCGGTGCGCGCCTCAGAGCTACTGCCCATGCGCTGCCCGAAGGCGATGGCGTCCTCCACCAGCTCGGCGTATTGTGATTGCCGGGCTGCGTTCAGCAGCAGGGAGGGGTTGGTCGTCGCGTCCTGCGGGGTGAACCGCCTGATGGCCTCAAAATCACCCGTGTCAGCTACCACCGTGGTCATTTTTTTGAGGGCGTCCAGTTTGTTCATAACAATATCCTGTTGAATCCGGTAAATTTTCCAATCTGTCAGTTGCCAAGAGAGCTATCCCTGAATATCCAGCATATTCGCCCCCGACGTCAATGTAATAACGCGGTGACGGACATGATTGCGACGCGCGCCTTGAATGCGCCCGCGGGCCGAAGACAGAATTCACGGCCGCGTCATCAGATCACATTAAAGAGGCTGAAACTTTGCCGCCACTGCGGTATTGTTCGGATTCGTTTGATAATTTACGACCCGTTAATCCGAATTTCTGGTATAAACCATCACTGGTAATCCTTCTATGAGAACCCTGATTGTCAGCCTGCTTATGACCGTTTTCAGCTCTGCCCTGCATGCACAGACCAACCGTATCGACCTGATCCGCCCGGATGCGCCGGAGCTGGCCAGCTTTGGCGCATTCGATACCGGCGTGCGCACGGTGGAAGTCACCGACAGTAACCGCCCTGATGTGCTCAATATGCGCAATGGCGAAGACACCCCTTTATATGATCGCAGCCTGACGCTGGAAATCTGGTACCCGGCACAACTGGCAAGCGCTCAGAGTCCAGGAACACAATACCAGACCCGTACCCGCAACCCGGAGATTACCGCCACCCTGACCGGGCGCTCCGTGCGGGATGCCGACTCGCTGCGCGGCGATGCCCGCTTTCCGCTGGTGATCATCTCTCATGGTTATCCCGGCAATCGTTATCTGCTCAGCCATCTGGGTGAAAACCTGGCCAGCAAGGGTTACGTGGTGGCGTCCATCGACCACACGGACAGCACTTACGAAGACCAGCAGAACATCAACAGCACGCTGTACAACCGCGCCATGGACCAGCGCTTTGTGCTGTCAGCCATCGCTGACTTCAGCGAGACCAGTGATCACTTCCTTAGCGGCGTCGTCGATGCCAACAACACCGGCCTGATTGGTTATTCCATGGGTGGCTTTGGCGCCGTCAACAACCTGGGCGCGGGCTACAGCGACGCCGGTGTCGGCTTCATTGCCGCGCCGCCCAACGGTCTGCTCAACGAGCTGGCGGCATCCAACCCGGATTTCACCGCCAGCCTGGATCCGCGCATCAAAGCCGGCGTACCGATTGCCCCCTGGGGCATGAACACCGGTTTCTGGGATGCCGAGGGGCTGAACGGAATTCGTGTGCCGACGCTGTTTGTCGCCGGTGATGCCGACACCACATCGGGTTATGAAAACGGCATCAAGGCTATCTATGATCAGGCGGTGAACAGTGACCGTTATATGCTGGTCTTCAAGAATGCCGGCCACAGCGCCGCCGCGCCAATCCCGCTGCCGGTCGAGTTTCTGGATCGCGAAGACAGCAGCGGTGCCGACCATTACACCGATCCGGTGTGGGACACGCTGCGCATGAACAATATTCTGCAGCACTTCGTGACGGCATTTCTGGATCTGCACCTGAAGGGTGATGCCGACAAGGCCAGCTATCTGGACCTGGTGGAGGATGGCGCTGACGGCGTCTACGCCATGAACCCGGATGGCCGCGCCCGCCCGAACCACACGTACTGGCAGGGCTTTGGCCCGGGCTCGGCGGTGGGATTAAAACTGTACCGAAACTGAGCCCCTGCCTGTCAGCCTTTCAGCCTGGCCACCAGCCTGCGCAGACCGCTGCGCAGGCCGGTATTGAGTTTGCTGCCGGTATAACGTCCCTTGGCCACATGCCGAATCCGGAACACACCGGGCACTGTTATTGGCTCGCCCTGCGTGCGCAACAGCCAGCGAAACGCCCGGTCTTCATAGGCCTTGCACCAGGTATCGGACGGCTGCTGATAGTACGGCAGACTTTCGCAATAACCCACGGCGCGGGCGACATCGCCGTGCGTAATCTGCAGAGGGCCGGTGGCACGGTCACGCGGAAAATGCGAAAACAGTGACGGATCAACGTCCAGCGTTTGCATCGGCGCCATCACCGGCGACAGCAGCGGTGCCTCAGGCGGCAACAGCCCGGTGCAGTACTCGGAGGACGGAAACACCAGCGCGTCACGCCGCCCCTGCAGCGCGGCCGCAAGGCCGTCCAGGCAGCCGTCACGAAACAACACATCACAGTCGGTAAACCAGACCCAATCCGCGATGCTGTTTTTTGCCGCCATGTTACGACCTATGGCACGGCGAAACAGCGCCTGGCGTGGCAATTTCTGCCAGTTCCAGCGCACACCGGGCACATTCTGGCAGGCAAAGTGCTCCAGCAATGCCACCGTCAGCTCGTCTTCCTCGCCATAGTACACGGTCATCGTGACATCGATGTTTTGCGGCGGAAACAGCACCAGCGAGCTGAGCTGGTACACCAGCATATGGGCGTAGTTCCAGCAGTGGCTGACAATCTCCACATGCAGCCGGCCCTCACGCGCAGCGCGTTGTTCCGGCCCCGGCAGTTGCTTCAGGAACCAGCTCGCCGGCACCAGACCACTGGCCGCCAGGCGCAGAAACCGGCCCTGCACAGCGTCGCTCCAACGCGGTTCGGGCACCTTGAATTCATTCATATTGCACAGCTTTTGACAAAAAAGGACTATCTTAGCGGAAAAATGCAGGTTAATCTCTCGACTGTGCTGCAGGAATCAGCACCTGACTGAATCAGGGATAACACCATCCGTTTATAACAACAATAAAGACACCTGCTTGTCACCTTGTTGACAACCTCAACATGTTAAAGTGAATCGATGCGATATACCCAATACAAGAGTCGTAATCAATACGTGCTGTTCAATCAGAATGTGCTCAGTGCTTTTTGCGACTCCATTTTCGAGACCACAGCCAGCCACGTCGCCCATATCTGCAGCGATGCGCAGGGCCGCGGTACTGTCGAATTCTTTGAACATGAAGGCCGGGAACTGGTCCTGAAGCGCTACCACCGCGGTGGTCTGGTTGGCCGTTTCGTCAGCAAAACCTATCTCTTCAGCGGCCTGAAAAAGGCCCGTATGTGGCAGGAATTCGAGTTGCTGGCGCAAATGCGTGACCTTGGTCTGCCCGTGCCCCGCCCGATCGCGGCGCGCTGCATCAAGACTTCGCCGTTGACCTATCAGGGTGATGTCATTGTTGAGCGTATCTGCAACGCGCGCACTCTGGCCGAGCTGTTATGTCAGGAAGCCTTGCCGGAGAAGACGTGGGAGGCGATCGGCCTGGTTATCCGTCGCTTCCATCAGCATCATGTAGACCATGCCGACCTGAATGCCTGCAATATTCTGCTCAACGCCCCCGGCCAGATCTACCTGATCGATTTTGACAAAAGCCATATCCGCGCCGCGCATGATCATGGCTGGTGTCAAAGCAACCTGAGCCGATTGCGACGGTCGTTGCAGAAGTGGAAGAAACAGCAACCAGCCTTCCATTTCGAATCACGGCACTGGCAGGCACTGGAACGTGGTTACCAGGGCGCACAGTCGCTGCCCGCACACGCGTCACGCACCGCGCAGGCAGTCAGCCGCTAAGCTGATTGCCTGCCGCCGGGTCCTCTAGCGAAAACTCAATACGCCGTCTTCCAGCGTACCGTGCCGTAAAAGTTTGCGGTCACGCGAGTAGTCCTGAGTATTGACCCAGGGCTCCCGATCACCCTGCTTCGGAAAACGGTGCATCATACGCTGCATATAACCGGCAGAAAAATCGTCGATGAAAGGCCGTGCTGGCATCTGTTTGTCCGCCTCGCGTAACTCGGGCCGGCAACTGCGGGTGCCGGTGGCATCCAGATGATTTACCAGCCGGCAGAAGAACTCCGCGGTGAGGTCGGCGCGCAAGGTCCACGATGCATTGATATAACCAAAGGTGAACACCAGATTGGGCACGCCGGAATACATCAGGCCTTTGTAGGACCAGGTGTCGGCAAAATCCAGGGGCTTGCCGTCGACGCTGAAATCGACGCCGCCCAGCACTTTCAGGTTGAGTCCGGTTGCCGTCACAATAATATCGGCCGGCAACTCCCGGCCACTTTTCAACACAATGCCCTGTTCGGTAAAGCGCTCGATATGGTCCGTCACCATTTCGGTGTCACCCCGTTTGATGGAGTGAAACAGGTCGGCATTGGGCACCAGACACAAACGCTGATCCCAGGGGTTGTAGCTGGGCGTGAAATGCGTGGCAACATCGTAGTCCGGACCCAGTTCCCTGCTGACCATCTGCACCAGTTTTTCTTTCAATTGCGCCGGCCTGGTTCGCGAGCGACGGTAAACGAACTGCTGCATCACCACATTTTTCCAGCGTGTGATGGCATACGCCCAGGTCTCGGGCATCAGCTTGCGCAGGGTATTGGCAATGACATCCCGGTCCGGCCGTGAGACCACATACGTGGGGGAGCGCTGCAGCACCGTGATGTGCGCGGCCTTGTCGGCCATGGCGGGCGCCAGTGTCATCGCGGTGGCGCCGGACCCGATGATCACCACCCGCTTGTTTTTGTAATCCAGATCCTGTGGCCAGTGCTGGGGATGCACGACCGGGCCCTTGAAATCATCTCGACCCTCAAACGTGGGCGTATAGCCCTGCTCATAACTGTAATATCCCGAGCACATCAATAACATGCGGCAGCGCAGCGTGGTGTCTGACTGGCCGTCAACGGCAACCGTCAATGTCCACAGTGCCTCCTGCTCCGACCAGTTTGCCGCCAGCAGTTTGTGCTGATAACGGATATGGCTGTTGATGCCGTGTTCTGACGCGGTTTCCTTAACGTAATCGAGAATGGCAGGGCCATCAGCGATGGCCTTGGCCGCGCGCCAGGGTTTGAAGCGATAACCCAGGGTGTGCATGTCACTGTCGGAACGAATGCCCGGATACCGAAACAGGTCCCAGGTGCCGCCCATGTCTGCGCGCGCTTCCAGGATCCGGTAGCTTTTGCCGGGACAGTTGTGTTGCAGATGTACCGCAGCGCCTATGCCGGACAGGCCGGCGCCGACGATGATAACGTCCAGTGCTGCGCCATCGCCTGTCGTCACTTCATTTGTTGCAATCGCCACTGAGCTTTCCCCTGTCGTTTTTTGTCGGGAAAGTATACATAACAAGCGCTCGCAACAGTAACTGTGATCAATTGACACTTGCAGATGCCTACAGACAGGCATAGTCTTCGGCAGGTAACAAAAAATAAAAATGGGAGTTACACAATGATAAAAACAAACAGAGCCGGCTCTGGCCTGCCGGGCGTGGGGTTGCGCCTGGCCAGTGCGCTGGCATTGACCGTTGGCCTGACCGCTTCCGCCACATTGAGCGCGCAAGACAATGTCGAGTGGGTGACGCTGGGCGGTGATCACGCACATACCCGCTACACGCCGGCAGATCAGATCAACGCCGACAACTTTACCGAACTGGAAACTGCCTGGGTCTGGGATGGCGCCAGCTTCAATTCTTCCAGCGGCCGCTCCACCCCCAGCTACGTGGATGGCAAACTGTTCACGGTGGCCGGTGAACGCCGCCATGTCGTTGCCATTGATCCGGAAACCGGCGAAACCATCTGGTCCTACCGCGAACCGCATACCTTCCGCCACGAATACTCCATGCGTAAAGACTACGGCAAGGGTGTTGCATATGGCGAAGTCGATGGCAAAGGCGTCATCTATATCATCAGCCCGGCCTTTTTCCTGACCGCACTGGATGCCGAGACCGGCGCCCCGCTGGAAGGCTTTGGTGGCCCGGTCGGTCTGGAAGGCTTCCCTGAGACCGGTGTTGTCGACATGCAACGTATCATCGCCGAGTACATGGGTTATGATTTTGACCCCTACTACGGAATCCCGCTGGACGAAGGTTATATCACCGCCTCGTCACCGCCCATTGTGGTGAACAACACCGTGGTTGTCGGTAACTCGGCCGAACAGGGTTACAACCAGACCCGTATCGAGAATATCCCCGGTGACATTCTTGCGTTTGATACCAAAACCGGTGATTTCAAATGGAAGTTCAATGCCATTCCTGAAGCCGGCGAATTCGGCATCGAAACCTGGGAAGGCATCCCCAATCCGCGCGAGCTGACCGGTGAAGTGTCCCCCTGGGCGCCGCTGTCCGCCGATGTCGAAGCCGGTATTGTGTATGCGGTGACCAACCCGCCGACCATTGACTACTACGGTGGTCACGCCCCGGGCGACAACCTGTTCGGTACCAGCATCATTGCCATGGATGCCGAAACCGGTGAGCGCGTCTGGCACTTCCAGTTTGTGCATCACGATGTGTGGAACTACGACACACCCACCGCACCTGTGCTGCTTGATGTGGAGATTGACGGCCGCACCGTGCCCGCCATCGCGCAGGCCACCAAGCAGGCCTTTGTTTATGCCTTCAACCGGCTCACCGGTGAACCGTTGTGGCCCATCGAAGAACGGCCGGTACCGCAATCGCGGATTCCGGGCGAGCAGCTGGCTGCCACCCAGCCCTTCCCGACCAAACCGGCACCGTTTGACATGCAGGGCCTGACCGAAGACAACCTGATCAACTTTACGCCCGAGTTACGCGCGCAGGCGATTGAAGCTATTGCCGACTATGAGATCGGTCCGCTGTTCAATCCACCGCTGCACCGCGACAATGACCTGGGCAAAGTAGCGGCGTTGTGGTGTCCCGGTGATGGCGGCGGTGCCAACATTCCTGGCCCTGCTGTGGCTGATCCGGTCAACGGTATTCTGTATGTGACGTCGCGTTCGGCCTGCTCATCGCGCATGGTGACCGCGGCCCAGGAACGTGACGCCATGATTGAATTGCCTACCGGTACAACATTCTCGCGCTACGCATCGCTGCGCGCGCTGCCGGTGCGTGGTCCTCAGGGGCTGCCGCTGTATCAGCCGCCATATAGCCGCATCACCGCGATCGACATGAACACCGGGGAGCATCTGTGGATGATTCCGGTCGGCGAGACGCCGGACCGCATCAAAAACCACCCGGCGCTGGCAGGCGTGAACCTGGGCAATACCGGCACCGGTGCCCTGGCACCCATGACTGTCACGCCCGGCATGCTGCTGTATGCCGGCCTGGGGGCAGGCGATACCCCTTACCTGTTCGCCGTCGACAAGATGACCGGCGAAGAGATAGGTCGGGTGGAAGTGCCTGAGAACAGCAACTTCGGCATGTCCAGTTACATGCACAATGGCAAACAGTACGTGATGCTGCAAACCGGCAGCACTCTGACTGCGGTTGCCCTGCCCGACTGATAACGGGTATCGACGAACAAAAACGGGCGGGAAGCTGATGCTCTCCGCCCGTTTTTTATGGCAGGACTGTGATAGGCTTTTAGCCTCAGCATGCATCGATGAGGTAAGGCGTTTTGAAGACCCGGTTGTTGTTTGTATTGATCGCCATCGCCGGTGTTGGCATTGGCATTTTCCTGCGCTCACCATCCGTTGCTGACGCCACCGTGCCCAATGGGGACGACGCGATTGAACGTGGCCGCTATCTGGTCCATGCCGGTGGTTGCATCAGTTGTCATGAAGATGACAACGGCAGTCTGAGCGGCGGCATGGCCATCGAGTCACCCTTCGGCACCTTTTATGCCTCCAATATTACACCTGACCCGGACACCGGCATCGGTAACTGGCAGGGCCGCGACTTTCTGCTGGCACTCAAACATGGCCGCACCCCCGACGGCAGTTTCTATTTCCCCGCCTTTCCGTATCGGGCCTATGCCGATATCAGCGACGATGACGCTCTGGCTATCGCCGCCTATCTGATGTCCCTGGAACCGGTTGCGGCACAAGCGCCCGAACACGACCTGCCGGTCTGGGTCGGCCGCTGGCAGATGGCGGGCTGGAACCTGCTGGCCGACATGGCGGAACCGGCATCCGTGACCTATCAGGATCCCCAGATTGCCCGCGGCGCCTACCTGACACGCAGCCTGGGTCATTGTGGTGAATGCCACACCCCACGCAATGCGCTGGGCATTCCTGCATTTGATCAGGAGTTTGCCGGCGCTGATATGCCGGACGGCCATGTTGAGGCGATCAATCCGGAAGCATTGGCAAACTGGTCCGAAGATGACCTGGCGCTGTTTCTGTTTATCGGACTCAAGCCCGATGGCGACTACGTCGGCGGGAAAATGGAACCGGTAATTGAACACAACACCGGACAACTTAGCGATGAAGACAGGCAGGCAATGGCGGCATTTCTGAAGCGGGGACAATAAAAAAGGAGCTGACATTCGCATGCCAGCCCCCTGAAAAAAACGCCTTCCGCGCGGAAATTACATGATCTGACGATGTACCGTTCTGAAGATATCGACAAAGGTCGGTACCCGTTCAATCCTGATCGGCACGTGCAGCCTTCTGGCGATATCGCTGGCGGAAACAAGACCGCGGATATGATCGTGACTGCGATCAACCACCAGGCAATGCTGTTGCCCCGAACGCTGCAGGGTTGCAATAATGTCGCTGATGCTGGAGCGCTGCAGCTGCTCGATATCCAGCGCCATCAGCGATCGCTTCGGACACATCATGTCACTGACGGTTATCTCATCCAGACGCTCGCCATTGGCAATCCTGATCATGAAATTGGTCTCACTCAGATCGTCAGTACTGATGGTACCGGTAAACTCATTGTCGGCATCAACCACCAGCTTCATTCGCACATGCGCCTTGCGCATCAGCATTTCGACATCAACCGCCAGGGTCGAGCCCTCAATCGTTAATGGGCGATGGCTCTTGAAATCAGTAAAAAAGTCGATGGCCGGGGAATTCATGTCCAGATCGTTGAATTCATCGGGCTGCACCATGTGGGCAACACTGTCCACCGGAAATAAAGTGATTGTGTGCATTACGTACTCCTGAAAATCTCAAAAAATGTTCAACTACGCATTACGGTTGGCGGGCATTGAATGGCCGCTGCCTGAGTAAAAATTCAGCAGGTCAGTACCGAATTTTTCCGTAAATACAGTCAGTAAAAAATAACTAGATCAGAGATTTTGTCGCAGGAGGGCCGCGAATATCATGGAGGGTAAAACACTGCTGCAACGCCGGAAGAACCTGCTGAGGCACGGCAGTAAATTGCGTCGGGGTAACAACGCTGACAACATCAGGATAAGTGATGCTTTCAACATCATCGAGTTCAAACCGCGCACAAATAGCCTCGTCACCACCAAAAAAGTGTGTGACTTGTTTCGACGGCTGCGGCGAAACACTCTCTGCATTGGCAAAAGAGACAACACACAACAAGGCTGTTGTGAATGCAATGGCTCTGTAAACGGCTGACATGAACACGTGAAAGTCCGGAAGTTATCAGGTAATACAAGCTTTCAAATTCAGTGTATGCCTTTCTGCGCGCTTGTCAAAGCAACAATCACAATAATTTTTGCAGCGGGTTGTCTGCAGAAGGCCGCCGGCCTCGGGCGGCCTTCTGCAAACCCTTAGACTTCGGCCACTGCGTTGCGTCCGCCGTGCACCAGCCGATACAGGGCCGGCAACACCACCAGGGTCAGCAAGGTTGAGGACATGATACCGCCGATTACCACGGTCGCCAGCGGTCGCTGAACCTCAGACCCAATCCCGGTATTCAGGGCCATCGGCACAAAACCCAGCGAAGCGACCAGCGCTGTCATCAGCACGGGGCGCAAACGGCCCACAGCGCCCTCCGTCACTGCAGAATCCAGAGTGCGCCCCTGCGCGCGCAGATCACGGATAAACGACAGCATGACCAGGCCGTTCAAAACAGCAATACCCGACAACGCGATAAAGCCGACGCCTGCCGTAATCGAAAACGGAATACCGCGCAGGGTCAGTGCCAGCACGCCACCGGTCAGCGCCAGCGGGACACCCGAGAATATGATGCCGGCATCACGGAATGACCCTAACGCCATCATCAGCAGGATGGCAATGATCAGCAATGTCACCGGCACCACCAACAGCAAACGTTGTGATGCTGACTGCAGCTGCTCGAAGGTGCCGCCATATTCAACCCAGTAGCCCGGCGGAACATCGACACTGCGCGCGACGGCCTGCTGTACATCGGTGACAAACGAACCGAGGTCGCGGTCGCGCACGTTGGCCGACACCACCATGCGGCGTTTACCGTTTTCCCGGTACACCTGGTTGTAGCCCTCCGCGATGGTGAACGTGGCCAGTTCGCGCAACGGTACATAACCACCATCAGCCAGCGTGACGGGCAGTGCCCCATATCGATCGGGGTTGTTTCGAATGGACTCAGGCAGACGCACTACAATATCGGAGCGCTGATCGCCTTCGTAGAATGTCCCCGCAACAGCACCGCCCAGAGCCATGGCCAACGTATCCTGCAGCTGGGCGATGCTGACGCCATAACGGGCCAGGGCATCACGGCGCGGATCAATGGTCATCACCGGCAAGCCTGTGGCCTGTTCCAGCGCAACATCGGCGGCACCGGGCACGGTGTTGATGGCATCCTCAATCTGTTCGCCTATTGCTACCAGTTGCTCAAAGTCATCACCGAACACCTGGACCGCCAGTTCGCTGCGCACCCCGGCCAGCAACTCATTAAATCGCATCTGAATGGGCTGGAGAAATTCGTAGCGATTGCCCGGCCATTGTTCCACCAGGGCTTCCAGATCGGCCACCACCTCCGATTTAAGTTTGTCCGGATCCGGCCACTCTTCCCGTTCCTTGAGAATGATAAAGGTATCGGCCACGCTTGGCGGCATAGGATCTGTGGCCACCTCGGCGCTGCCGATTTTGGAGAACACACGTTCCACCTCTGGCAGCTCCCGGATCTGATTCTCCAGTACTATCTGCAGGTCAATTGACTGTTGCAGAGAGGTGCCCGGAATGCGCAACGCGTGCATGGCGATATCACCTTCATCCAGATTGGGAATGAACTCACTGCCCAGCCGGCTGGCAAGCACCACGCAGATGCCGACAAAGGCCAGTGCCAGCATCACAACGCCCCAGCGAAACCGCAACGCCAGGCCCAGTGTCGGCTCATAGAGCCGGCGCGCCACCGACATCAGCGGATTCTTTTTTTCGATTACCGGTTTGTTGAACAGGATGGCGACGCAGGCCGGCACAAAGGTAATCGACAGCAGCATACCGCTGAGCAACGCAATGACCACAGTGATCGCCATCGGATGAAACATTTTCCCCTCGACGCCTTCCAGGGCAAAGATCGGAATATACACGGCGGTGATGATGAACACCCCGAACAGCGCCGGCCGGATTACCTCGCGCGTTGCCGCGGACACGGTTTCCAGTCGCTGTTTGAGCTCCAGGCGACCATTAACACTGGCCTCACTCAAACGGCGCAGGCAGTTTTCCACGATGATCACACTGCCATCAATAATCAAACCAAAGTCCAGCGCCCCCAGACTCATCAGGTTGGCGCTGACACGGGTTTGTACCATACCGGTGATGGTCATCAACATGGCAATCGGGATGACCGCAGCGGTCAGAATCGCAGCACGCACATTACCCAACAACAGGAACAGCACGGCGATCACCAGCAAGGCGCCTTCCAGCAGATTTTTTTCCACTGTTGCCAGCGTCTTGTCCACCAGACGGGTGCGATCGTAGACGGTATTGACTTCAATACCCGGCGGCAGTGTGTCCCTGATTTCGTCCAGGCGTGCAGCGGTATCACTGGCAACCGTTCGGCTGTTTTCACCGATCAGCATGAATACCGTGCTCAGCACCGCTTCCTGACCATTGTGTATCGCAGCACCTGATCTGAGCTCGCGACCGATACTGACCGTAGCGACATCACCGACACGAATCGGCACACCATCCTGTTGCGTAATCAGAACCTGGCGCAGATCCTCCAGGGTGTCCGCCTGCCCCGGTACACGCATCAGCAACTGGGCGCCATTACGCTCAATAAAACCGGTGCCACGATTGTTGTTGTCACGCTGCAACGCGCGAAACACAGCGGCACTGTCCAGCCCGACACTGAGCAGTTTCTCCGGACTGGGTGCCACCAGTATTTCTTTTTTGAAACCGCCAATCGGATTTATCTCCACGACACCGGGCACACGCAACAGTTGCGGCCGGATGATCCAGTCGTGCACCGATCGAAGGTCTGTTTCAGTGACCGGCGAGCCGTCTGCGTTGGTGGCGCCGGGCGCAGCGTCCACGGTGAACATGAATATCTCACCCAGGCCGCTGGCGATGGGTCCAAGCCCGGGCTCCAGTGCGGCGGGCAGTGAGCCGCGCACGGACACCAGACGTTCACTGACCTGCTGTCGGGCAAAATAGATATCAGTGCCTTCCTCAAAAACCACCGTCACCTGTGACAGGCCATAACGCGACAGGGAACGGGTATAGGAAAGGTTGGGCATTCCCGTCATCGCCGTTTCCAGCGGGAATGACACCCGCTGCTCTACTTCCAGCGGCGTATAGCCGGGCGCAGCCGTATTGACCACGACCTGGACATTGGTAATGTCGGGGACGGCGTCGATCGGCAGGCGGTTGAAGTTCCACACGCCCAGACCCATCAACAAACCCACCAGGACAATCACCAGGCCCCGGCGGGCCAGTGAAAAATTGATAATTGCTGCTAACATGGTGATTCCTCAGTGGTCGTGGGAAGCGCCGGATTTTTCGACGTCAGCTTTGATGATGTAGCTGTTCTCAGTGACATAGCGAGTGCCCGGAGCCAGGCCACCCAGGACCTCTGCCCAGTCACCCGATTGCCGCCCCAGGTCGAGCATGCGCACTTCGTAGTCATTACCAAATTGGGCATAAACCACGGTAAAGTCCCGGAAGGATTGCAGCGCTTCGCGCCTCACCGCCAGGGGCACCTCGAATTCGCCGGTGCGGATGTCTGCGCTCACCCAGGTGCCGGGAATCAGCTGCCGGTCACTGTTGTCGAGCACTACCCTCGCTGTCACCGCCTGATTACTCTGTACCTGCGGCAATATCATGGCAATGGTGCCGGCGACCGTTGCGGCAGCCTCGCCCGTGTGAATTGTCACCGCCATGCCCACACGGACATCCGCACGGTTATCGGGAAAGATTGCCAGATCGACCCACACCGACGACAGATCAGTGATCACCAGCAAGTCCCTGCCATTGGTCTGCTCGCCCGCATTGGCGTCGCGCTGCGTCACCAACCCGCTGATGGGCGCAGTCACGGTATAACGATTCAGACTTTCATTGCTCTCGACTTCCAGCAGCGGTTGACCGGCGTCGACATGATCACCGATCCCCGCATGCACCTGTTCTATCTCGCCGTCAAAGCGGGCTCCAACATGGGCAACCTGATCGGTGTTGGTCCGCACGTGACCGTAGACCGTGATCTGTTCTGCCATGGTCACCGGGCCCGCCTGTTCGGTGGCAATGCCCAGCGCGGCCCTTGCTTCCGGTTCAATGTGTGTGTGGCCTTCGAAACTGTCATATGACCATTGGTGGCTTTGCCCCTGATAGCTTGCCTGCACGTTAACGCTGAACGAGTGCGGCTCGTATACAGTGGTATCGCCGCGCAGCATCTCGTCCTGCGCGGTAAACCCGATATCATCCTCAGCGCCACCGAGCCGGCTGAGTGTGACACGCAGATCAACCGCTTGCGGCGACACGGCCACACCGTCCTGATAAACCCAGGCGCGGTATTCAGGGGGCACACCGGCTTCATGAATCGCCAGCTCGACGCTGAACCCGTTGTCTGTCAATAGGCGTCCGCCGTGGGGACCTTCTGCCATCTCATCAGGCGCCTGTATCACCGCATCGGAGTCGGCAGTTTGCTGGTTGTCACCGCAGGCAGTCAGCCACGACGCCAACAATAAAGTCACGACAAACATTTTTATAGAATTCATATTCTTTTTCCTCATTCGGCAGTGGCGGCCTGTGCCAGACGCACGCCCGTCAAACGCTCAATTTCGATCATGCGCAAATGCGCCTGTATGCTCGCCTCTGCCAGTTCACTGCGGGAATCAAGCACATCGTTCTGTGCCTGCAGCCATTCAAGGTAACTGTAGCGCCCCAGTTCATAGGCACGCCGGGATTCGGACAGGGCTTTTTCGAAGCGGGGAATCACGTTGTCACGCAAGGTTTCAACGCGGTGTATGCTGTGCTCGAGTTCCAGGTACAACACCAGCAGCGCGGTCTGTATACGCACCCTGGCCGCTTCTTCGCTGGCTTCACTGCGTTGCAGCCTGGCGCGCGCCTCAGCGATACGGCCCTGGTTGTTGTTGCCCCGGCTCAACGGAATGGTGACGCCGGCAACAAAACCGGTATCAGAGGTACTCTGGATACGTTTGATGCCGGCATTGAAGCGCCACAAGCCCCGGCTTTGCGCCTGCTCCAGCCGAAGCGCCGCCTCGTTCAGGCGCTGTTCTGACAGATAGCGCGACAGCTCCGGACTACGTTCGATGCGCTCAACAAGTACGTCAAACGGTTCCAGGTCGGGCAGATTCAACGGATCACCTTCGACCTGCTCAAATGTGGGTGTCAGTTCGCCCCATTGCGCGGCAAGTCGGTGATAGGCTGCCTCCAGTTCGTGGTCTATATCTTCACGGTACAAAGCACGACGGGCCAACGCTGCCTGCGCGCGGGACAATTCCGCCGTCAGTGTCGTGCCGGCATCAACCCGCGCCTGAATGGCCACAACCGTTTCCTGCGCCAGCGCCAACGCCTGATCCGCAATCTCACGACGCATCTGTTGTGCCAACGCGTCAGTGTAGTGACGTGCGGTTTCAGCCGCAGCGTCCAGCCGCATGATATCGGCCTCGGCCGCCAGCACCTGCGACCCGGCACGCGCGGTGTCAATACGCCGCTGCCTGAGGTCACCTTCCAACACCCAGGCAATACTCACTGTCGCCTCGGTGCCGGAGAAACCCTGCGCTGTGCCGGTGCCCAGCACGTTTTCAACACTGACGCCCAGTGCAGGTCTGGGGGACAGGCCGGCCTGGACTATGCGCCCGTCCTGCGCATCCATTGCATAATTGAACGCGAGCAACTCCGGGCTGCGCGTCAGGGTGGCTACGATAGCGTCGTCCAGCGACATACCGTCTGCGGCATATGCACTGCCGGCACAGAACAGACAGGCGGTGCACAACAACGCCTCAAGATGCCGATGTCGAGACACGACACCGAACTGTTTGATAATTTTCATCAGACTGATTCCATTAAAAAAGCATGCCATATGAACATTCGCCACCGGTGTCAGCGACGGATGATCAGTCCATAAAAGATGCAGTTTTAACGGTTGGGGGGTGGCACCGGAGGGAGTAGGACATGGAACCGTATGCGGGCTGCCACGCAGCTACCTGATCATTGCCCGCATTATCGAAACTGAGTGAAATTGAGTATGGCAGGCCGGTGCTCAGGTGGATGTGCACACCGTGGTTGTGATGATCATGCCCCGGATGCCCGTGGCTGGCAGGATGGGTGTCAGCATCAGAATCCGCGTGTGTATCTGAATCCGCAAGCTCACCCAGATGAGGCGGACAATCCTGAGTCTCGTCCAGATGAAAGGCGTATCCCAGAGGATGGTCAACGTCAGGTATGTGCGCACTCTGCGTCGCCCCGAACAGAAGGGAGTGATTGAGCAGCAGAATGAATGCAAGAACGAATTTTCTGTTCACTTGTATACCCAACGTAGAGACGATCAGCCGTTTACCGGCGGACCAAGCTAACACTGCGTAAACTTCAGCGTCAAGTCAGCACCTTGTTATGGCCGTTCGCTATCTTCTGTTACGGCGGGGGTAGCGGGTCAGTCGTCGACCCGGTTCTCTTTGTTTACCCCTGGGTACCGTATCAGTCGACGCGGTACCCTTTGTTTACCCCTGAATACCGCGTCAGTCGACGCGGTATTCGCGATGACAATTGCCGCAGGTTGAGCCGAAGGCGCGGATCGCGGCGATGGTGGTATTGCGATCACCACCGGACGCTATTTCAGCGAAGGTAATGGCTGCAGCCCGCAGCTCTGTTGCCTTTTGCGCAAAGTCTGCATTGTTGTCCCAGATCACCGGTAGTGCTTCGGTCTCGACATCAAATTCACGGGTGTCATAAACGGCAAACACCTCGGGAATCATCGGCGCCAGATCTGCAATGCGCAAGGCATTGCGCTCGGCCATTTCAGCATCAAATTCCATGGCCCCGCGCGCCATGCGACTGATGGGCGCCATATTAAAGCCCAACAGCTTGAATACCGCCTGTCTCGTCTCGGTTGCACCGGAGGCCAGCTCAGCTGGCGTGGGTGGCGCCTCGTCCTGCGCATAAACATTAACCACCAAAGCTGAGGCCAGCGCCAGAGCGCCCACACTGAGTACTGTTTTTAACATACGATCTGCTCCAATTCTGTTGTTTCAGGTAAAGATCAGCCAGGTCGCTCACAGGCTGCTGAAATCATATACAGGAAGACCGGCACATACCAGTCTCGCGGCACCGGCGCTCAACTCTGTTTCATTTTCTCGACAATAGCTGAGGTGGAACAGTTATCCAGAAAGGCCAGCACACGGACCTCGCCGCCATAACTGCGGACGAATTCGCCGCCCACGACCGTGTCGACAGAATAGTCGCCACCTTTGACCAGCACATCCGGGCGCAGTAGTTGTAGCAGGGATTCGGGCGTATCCTCGGGGAAACTCACCACCCAGTCTACTGCCGACAACCCTGCCAGCACGGCCATGCGTCGCTCCACCGGATTTATAGGTCGGCCGCTGCCCTTGAGACGACGCACCGAGTCGTCATCGTTGATCGCCACAATCAGTCGGTCGCCCTGCTTGCGGGCATCTTCCAGGTAACCCACGTGGCCGGCATGGATAATGTCAAAGCAGCCATTGGTGAACACAATTTTTTCGCCCTGGGCGCGCGCATCTTCTACTACTGTCGCCAACTGTTCAGCTGTCATCACGCCACGGCCGGTACCTTCCTGTAACTGGATGGCGCGGCGCAACTCCGGTCCGCTGATGGCAGCGGTGCCCAGCTTCGCTACCACCAGCCCGGCCGCCAGATTGGCCAGCGCCATGCCGGTTTCCAGCGACTGGCCGGCGGCCAGAGCTGCCGCCAGCACCGACACCACGGTATCGCCGGCGCCGGTGACATCAAATACCTCGCGCGCCTGCGCCGGCAGATGCAACACGGGACGCCCCGCCTGCAGCAGGGTCATGCCTTGCTCGCCGCGGGTAATCAACAGTGCATCCAGCGCCAGCTCTTCACGCAGGGCCTGACCTTTATTGACCACGTCCTCTTCAGTGCGGCATGGCCCGACCACGGCTTCAAATTCGCTGAGATTGGGCGTGATCACAGTGGCGCCGCGATATTTGCTGAAATCGTGCCCCTTGGGATCCACCACAATCGGTATATCACGCTCACGCGCCGCCTGAATCAGGGCCTGGGTTTGTCCCAGCGTGCCTTTGCCATAGTCTGACAGGATCAGCACCCGGGAGGCGGACATCGCCTCAATCGCCTGCTGCTGCAGGCTCGCGACATCGTCGTCGGCAAACGGTTCTTCAAAATCGACCCGTAACAATTGCTGGTGCTGGCTGGTGACGCGCAGCTTGGTGATGGTGGGAGCACTGGCCGAGGTCTGAAAATGACACAGCACACCCGCAGCAGTCAGGCGCCTGGCCAACTCTTCGCCGGCCTCGTCCTGACCGGTAATGCCGGCCAGTGTCGCCGCAGCGCCCAGCGCCGCGATATTCAGCGCCACGTTGGCAGCGCCGCCCGGCCGGTCATCATTCCCGTTGACCTTGACCACCGGCACCGGTGCTTCCGGCGATATCCGCGATGCCTTGCCGTGCCAGTAACGGTCGAGCATGACATCACCGACCACCAGTACCGTCGCCTGCTGAAAAGGAGGCATCTCCAGCTTCATTGCTTTCCCCTGAGAAATCCTGCACAAGCGGCCCAGCGCCGTTTATATGCAGCGGACTGCTGTCAGCCGCCGTGAGCAGGCATGATACCACTCGCCGATGCCGCCATAAACCACGCACGCCACGGCCGCCGCGAGTCTGCTACAATGCGGCTTGGCAAGTCGCGGCACAATGACAATAGGACAGCGCGTGGGACGACCAGCACAACAAGACGCAAAACCGGGCGATTTTCTGGGTCCCCGTTATTGGCCTACCTGGCTGGGTTACGGTTTCATCTGGTGTATCGCCCGGCTGCCCTTTTCCTGGCAAATGGCCATTGGCCGCACCCTGGGACTGATCAGTTATAAGCTCGCACGCAGCCGCCGCCATATCTGCGAAGTCAATATTGCTCTGTGCTTCCCCGAGCTTTCCGGGGCCGAACAGCAAAAACTGGTGCGCGATACCTTCATTTCCAATGGCATCGGCGTTATGGAGATCGGTCTGGCCTGGTGCCGGAACCCGGAAGACTTCCGTGATCGCGTTACCGCCACGGGCCTGGAGAATCTGGTGGCCGCGCAGGCAAAAGGGAAAGGAGTCCTGCTGGTCAGCGCGCATTTCTCCACCATCGAATTTGTCGGTTGCCTGATGTCGCTGCTGCATCCCTTTGATGTCACCTACCGGTATCACAAGAACCCACTGTTTGATGCCCTGATGAAGCGCGGCCGTCAGCGACTGTACGGCGCAGTAATCGAGCGCCGGGAAGTCAGACATGCACTGCGCCGGCTGAAAGAAGGGCATGTGGTGTGGTATGCCGCCGATCAGGATTACGGGGCAAAATATTCCGTGTTTGTTGATTTTTTCGGTACCAAGGCCGCCACTATTACCGCCACGCAAAAGTTTGCCAGCTTCAACAATTCCCCGGTTATATTTCTCTCCCATTACCGTAATCCGGACAACGCCAGTTACCATCTGTATTTCAGCGAGCCGCTGGCCGACTACCCCAGTGGCGATGAGCATATTGATGCCCGGCGCATCAATGAGCTGATTGAAGAGGCAATACGAAAAGAACCGGCGCAATACATCTGGCTGCACCGCCGCTTCAAGTCACGGCCGCCCGGCATGCCCGACCTGTATCGGCGTAAAGCCGACAGTCCAGCCGGGAGCGACAGGGAATGATGCGAGCTGATGCCATGCCTCCCGTCAGCGGAATCAATCGTATTCGCTGGCTCACCGTCATCATCAGCCTGTTACTGTCCTGGCTGGCAGTGATTCTGAACGACCAGCCCAACCCGGACGCCTATGAATACGTCCGCGCTGCCGAGATCGCCCTGCAAAGCGGGATAACTGACGCTTACGCGCATTATCAGTGGGCGCACTATTCCCTGTTGCTGGCCGGCATCCATAGCCTGACCGGCCTCGACATGTTTACCGCAGCACACCTGGTTGGCGCGGCACTGTTCGCCATCATCAGCGTCGCCTTTGTCAGTCTGGTGGCAGCGGCAACACCCTCGCACCGGGTGGTGTGGTTGTCAGTGTTTATTATTCTCGCTTTCCCTTTGCTCAACGAGTTTCGCTCCCTGATCATTCGCGACACCGGGTTCCTCGCGTTCAGCCTGCTGGCGATGCTGCAACTGTTGCGCTACTGGCTGACACTGCGTTTGCGTCACAGTATCTATTTTGTCCTCGCCTGTCTGACAGCCACCCTGTTCCGGCCGGAAGCCATCGCCTTCTGGGCATTGACCCCGCTGGCACTGTACTTTAACCCGACGCAGTCACCTGCGGCCCGCCACAAGGCCTTTGCCTTGACCACCGGAATCAGCGCCCTGGTAGCCATCATCGTGGTGGTGCTGGTTGCCAGCCAGGGCCGGATCGAACTGACACAACTGTTGCGCAGTTTCGCCGGTATCTACCAGCCTTTCGCCAACAACATTGCACAATTGCTGGGTGACAATACCTACGAGCTGAGCCGATCCGTGTTTGGCGATTACGCGGCGCAGTTCGTTGATCACTACACACATTACTTTTTGCTGGCGGGACTGCTGGGATTGCTGCTGGTATTTATTATAGATGGCCTGGGGCTGGCAGTGACGCCGCTGCTGATCTATGGCGCGCGCAAACGATTGCATCGGCTGCCCCCCGGTGCCAGCGTCGTTTTTGTGGCCTGGTTGCTGACCGCTCTGGTGATTCTGACCGGATTCATTCTGCTGACGCGCTTTACGACCGGACGTTATACGTTGCTGTTCTGTCTGATTGCGCTGCTGTGGCTGCCCTTTATTGTCGATCGCGCCTGGAGTCTGGCAGCCGCCAATCAACAACTAAAACGGTTCGCGTGGATCGTGGGCTTCCTGGCACTGTTTTCTGCTGTCGACTCGCATATTTCCTTTGGTGCATCCAAGGCCCACCTGGATGAGGCCACCGCCTGGTTGCTGCAGAACACCCGCGCCGACGCCCCCCTGGTAACCAATGAAATACGGGTGGCTTATGACAGCAGCCGCGTCGCGGAATTTGACCGAGTCGAGCGAGAAATGGATCCGGTGCTGATAACCAGTGCTGCGCCAGGCAGCATTATCGCGGTTACTCTGCGGCGCAGCTTCTCTGATCTGGTCGAAGAACAGCTGGCAAGCGGACAGTTGCGCCTGCTACGGCAACTGCCCGCCGAGCGCGGCGGCGACTTTCTGATCATGGAAAAAGACTTTTGACCCAGCCTGTGATGAATCGTGGCTGTGGTCGTGAACCAATATCACGTTTCGGGCCGCTTGGTCACCAGCACGTCCTGCATGACCAGATAATCCAGATCGGAGCCAAAGAACATCGCCAGCGCATCCTCCGGCGAGCAGATCATGGCCTCACCCGGCCGGTTCAGTGACGTATTCAGCACAATGCCGTGACCGGTGTGCCTTTCCATTGCCTCCAACAGGGCATGGAAGCGCGGGTTAACCGTTTTACGCACGACATGGGCACGCGTGGTGCCATCCTGGTAAACCACGGCCGGGAACATGTCCCGCCACTTTTCTTTGACATCAAAGGTGATGGTCATGAAATCGGCCGGGTGTTCCACCTCCAGCATCTCTTTTGCCACATTGTCCAGCATGCTGGGCGAGAAGCAGCGCCAGGCCTCACGGAATTTGACCTTCTTGTTGATCATCTCGACGCTGGCATGCGAACGTGGATTGCCCAGGATACTGCGATTGCCCAGTGCACGCGGACCAAACTCCATGCGCCCCTGAAACCAGCCCACCAGATGCCCCTCGGCCAGCAACGCGGCAGCGGTCTCGGCGGGGTTTTCCACTACTTCCCAGACCGGTTTGTCGCGGTGTGATTCACAGGCGCGAACGCAGCGATCGCTGGAAAAGCGAGGCCCCAGAAAAGTATGCCGCAGCTTGCTGACCGGCACGTTGCGCTTTGCTACTGCGTAGGCGCCGGCGCCAATGGCCGTGCCGGCATCGCCGGCGGCGGGCTGGACAAACAACTCTTTGACCCAGGGCAACGCCAGCAGGCGCTGATTCAATTTGACATTAAAGGCACCGGTGCCGGCAACCACCAGACGACCACTGTCCTTGATGACGTCGGCCAGATAATGCGCGGTCATGGCCGTGACGATTTCTTCGTACAGACGCTGGATGGACGCAGCGTAATGGACGTACGGGTCCTGAAACATGTCACCAGCGCGGCGCGGCCCGAGCTTCTCAATCAACTTGGGGCTGAAATAGTGACCGACATCGCGATGTTTGTAACGACGCAGCCCGACGGTACCGATCAATTTGGTATTGATACGGAAATCCTTACCACTATAGTCGGCCAGAAACGACAAATCGTATTTGTCAGGGTCGCCGTGGGTGGCAATACCCATGACCTTGGCTTCACCGTCAAGCATGTTGAAACCCAGGTAATCGCAGATCGCGGCGTACATGCCGCTGAGCGAATCGGGTTCATACAGCTCCTTGATCTTGTGTATCCTGCCGTTCTCGCCATAACCGAAAAAGGTGGTGGCGTACTCGCCTTTCAGATCAATGCCCAGAATCGCGGTCTTTTCCTTGAAACCACTCAGGTGATAGGCGCTGGAGGCATGTGCAAGCTGATGCTCAACCGGCACTAATTTTATCTTCTCCCAGGGAATAGCCAGCTCGCTCAGCATGGCCCGGACCTCGCGCACATAACGCCGGTAACGTCGGTTACCGTTAAATAACGCGTCCAGGCTCCGCTCGGGGGCATACCACAGTCGGCTGGCATAGTGCCAACGGGCGGGACTGAACAGGGATATAGGCGCATAGGCAATGGCCACCTGCTCGATCTGCCGGGGTTTCAGTTTGGCTGCACGCAGGCAGTAACGAACGGCCTCGACCGGCATCATGCCCTTGGCGTGTTTGCTGCGCACCAGACGCTCTTCTTCTGCCGCGGCAATCAGTTCACCGTCGATAAAAAGTGCAGCAGCGGCATCATGTCCCAGCGCGCCGGAGAGCCCGAGTGTAATCAATGACATTGCGTTTCCCGATGTTCGTGTCAATTACGACTAAAATGAGTATTCACGTGTCTGCCCCGGGCGCCTCGCCAGCGGCAGCCTGGTCGGTGTTGGCGACAACCGCGTCGACCATGGCCTGCAACACCGGCATCAGATCAGGCCGATGCTGCCAGTTTGCCAGCCAACGCCTGATATCCCGTTGCAGGAGTCTGTTGAACGTCCGCCTGTCGCGCAGTTCGCGCACGGCATCCAGGTCAAGCGCCACCAGGGCATCACGGGTGGCAATAAAATTGGTCGCCTTCATGTCACCATGGATAAAGCGATAGCGTTGCATGGTTTGCAGCAGTGCGCGAAACCGCTCCAGCGTTTGTTGCCAGTGGGCGCCGTTTATAGGCTCATCACCAACAAATTGCAATACGTCAGGCCCCTCAACCAGTGCTGTCACATAGTAGCCCTGCCGGCGCAGCGGCCCCCACCGGCGTTCCAGCATCAGCACCGGGGCCGGCGTGGCAACACCAAACGTTTGCAGCATATGGGCGCTGGCCCAGCACCGCCAGGCGCGTGTCGGTCGAAACAGGCGTCTTATGCCGTACCAGAAGTTGCGCAGGTTATAACGTTTGACGACATAGGTTACGCCATCCAGCGTAATCGCCATCACGGTGGTCGAATCGCCGCGTTTCAACATCCGTCCCTGGTAGAAAAAACTGTCTGGGTCCCTGATAAACGCCTCGAACTCGGGTGTTGCCAGCGCACGCTGATACATCGCAAACTGCCCCCACGTACGGTGGCAAACAAGCTCCTCGCTGTTTCTGAACAGGGTTGGCTTTAGCGCCCGCCACTGTTGCACGCGACGCTCGACCTGATCGCGCTCGCTGTCCCGGTTCGCCATAGCCACACTACCTTCCTTCAACATCGGCCGGTGGCGTCGGAAGTTTACCCTGCTCCTGCTTGCGCCGGGTCCGTTGCCAGATCGCGTCTGCCTTAGCCTGTACCCGGCGCAAAAAACCTGCATGCGTGATCAATGCTTCCCGCAATGGCTGGCCGGTATAACACCTGACAAAACGCAAAAGATCGGTTTGTGTCAGACCGATATCGAGACTGGAAAAATACAACCCGCCGATGTCTTTCTCGATCCAGCGCCGGCCGAGTCGTTTGCGGATCATCGCACGATGCAGGTCGATGACTGACAGCCGGGGTTCGGATTGCGGATCGGGTCCGGCACCAGGCTGACACTGCAGGAGAAAATGACACAGGTAGAAATCACGATGACAGACGCCGTTCTCATGCAGCCGCCGACTGATTTCCGCGACCCGTTCGATCAGCCGACGCTTGAATGCAAATGCGGGGCGGTGCTGTGGCCAGTCCGCGCACAGTGTTTCCAGACTGACAGTGTCTGCGAGTTCGTCGGTAATCAGGAACGACTCGCGACGCGCCGGATTCCAGCCACGTTCACCAAAGCCGGCAATACTCATAGTGGGCACACCCAGCTCAGTCAGCCGCCTGATGGCGAGCCATTCCTGCCGGGCGCTGACAATGGGCAGGCGCGCGCTGATCAAATTCTTCAGGATTTCCGGCCAGCCCACGCCGTGATGAATTTTGATAAAGTAATATTTACCGTCGGCTTCAAAACGCAACGTGCGACGTGTTTTGACCTGCCGGAATATTTCGCCCTGCAGTTGTTGTGCGGCCGCAAACGGGTCACGTCCGGCCCACCGGGCGGCTATGTCAGCACGCAGATGCAATGTCATTGTCATCTCCGTTTTCGCTGGTTGATTTTTCTCGTAACACCTGTTCAATAATTGCCAGCGCCGCGTCAGCCAGGCCGAACAGATTCACCTTTTTGGCATAGGCCAGGCCATTGTTTTGCCAGCGGCTGCGATCGGACGAGATCAGCATTTCATGCAGCCGTGCGTTCAGGTCTTTTTGCACAAAAGGCGACGGGCATACCTGCCCGGCGCCGGCGTCCGACACATGGAAAGCATAACCACAGGTATCGGTAGTCAGTACCGGCAGGCCATTGATTACCGCCTCCAGCAACGTATAACCGGCGCTTTCGCTTAACGCCGGATGCAACAGCAGATCGCAGCCCTGCAGGAACATGGGCACATCGTCGCGTCCGCCGAGAAACTGACATTGCTGACGAATGCCCAGGCGCCGGGCCAGACGTTGGTATTTCGCCGGCTTATCCTGCCCGACAATAAAAAAACGGGTTTTATTCCGCACCGGTTCAGGTAATGCCGCCAGCGCTCGCAACGAGCGGTCCAGTCCCTTGACGCGAAAGCCCGAGCCGATCTGCAGCACCGCATGTTCATCATCCTGCACGCCAAACTGCTTCCGGAACCGTTGCCGCAGCGCTGGCGCATCGGCGCCCGGCACACGATCCCGGTCCAGGCCCGGCGGCAACCGGTGCAGGCGCCTGCCGCAGTCGCGATAGTGATAAACAAAGTCCTGTTGCTGTCGCGGTGACAGCAACATCACCGTGGTCGAGCTATCAGGCCCGAACACCGCTTCTTCGTGACGCATGAAGTGTCGGTAGCGTGGTAGCAGTCGCGTGATCAGGCGGCCTTCACGACGCATGCGTTCAGCGAAACAGGGGTCGGCCGCAAAGTACACATCAAGACCCGGCATCTTGCTGAAACCAACCACAGCAGCAACCGGTTTTTGTTTCAACGCTGCACTCACCCATTCAGAGAAACGCTGGTACATCACGTGGCGCGACACAGCGCTGACCGGTACTTTGACCACGGTAAGCCCGTCGGGGATATCGCCCTGCCACTTCAGGCAATACACGCGTATCTGATACCCCGCCGCAACGCAGCGCTCGGCGATACGCCGGAAGTCGCGTTGCTGTCCGCCATAGGGGAAGTACTGATAGATCAGAAATGCCAGCGTCATGTCCCGGCACCGTCCCCGTTTGCGATTGCGGTTGCGATTGCTGCAGGGGTCTCAGGCGCGCTGGCGGGCACAAAGCCCGCCTGACTGATCATGCGCTCCAGATGCGCCATCACCTCACCAGGCGGCGCCGAACGATAACAGGCTGGCGTGACCACAAAACTTGTGCCGTCAGCCAGCGTGTCCGTCAGTGGCTGGCCCTGGTAGTGGCACTGTTTGCGCATGCAAGGCGCGCAGGGCAGATCCGATTTGAGCTGAAGCTGATGGTAACCGAAGGTACCTGACAAAAAGGGATTCGTGGCGCCATAAATAGACACAGTAGGGCGATTCAGTGCTGCGGCGAGATGACCAAGTCCGGTATCCATGGCCACCACACCATCGCTGGCGGACAGTTCACCCGCCAGCGCTGTCAACGACATGCGCGGCAGCACCTGCACCCCTGTCAGTCCTTGCGCCACCTTCACCGCCCGCGCTTCTTCGTCAGCCGTGCCCCAGGGCAACTTCACGCGATAACCCGCGTCGCTCGCCATCCGCGCCAGCTCGCGCCAATACGGTTCCGGCCAATGTTTGCTGTCCCAGGTAGTGCCGTGCAAAAACATCAGGGTCGTCGGTGCTTCGCTGTCATGGATCGTGGCGCGCATTGCCGGCAGCACAATGCCATAGTCAAGCGCATTGGCATCAAAGACATAACCCAGCGCTTTGGCAAACAATTGTCGCACCCTTTGCACGGCGTGTTCCGCCCTGGGCACCGCATGCCGCTGCTGATAGAACCAGCTCGCGGCCGATTCCCTGATGCTGTTTTTATCCAGGCCGGCGACCGGGCCCTGCGCCTGACGGCAGATAAACGCACTTTTAAGTAAACCCTGAGCGTCGATGATCAGATCATAATGCGTATGCCTGAGCAATTGCCGGAAACGGCGCACTTCGCCGCCGAACAGGTTTTGCCACCAGTTTTTGCGCCAGCGCCGGATCGCCACCGGAATCACCCGGTTCACCGCCGGATGCCAGGCGGGTATCTCGGCAAAGGCTTCTTCCACGACCCAGTCGATCTTCAGTCCCGGTATGGCGCGTGCGGCATCACTGACCGCCGGCAATGTGTGAATAATGTCGCCCAGCGACGATGTCTTTACGATCAGTATATGCAAAACAGGTTTCCCATGTGCTTACGCCTCAACTGGTCCGGGTCGCAATCAGCGGATGAGACAGGCGCTGCAGCGCCCCGATTACCCGGGCCGGCGACAATTCTGTCAGGCAGCGTTTGTGGCCCAAAGGGCAGGTGCGCTGGAAACAGGGACGGCATTCAATATCAGTAGACAACAATTCTACCCGATCTGTCAGCGGCGGCGTGAATTCAGGAGAGGTAGAGCCATACACCGCCACGACCGGCCGATGTAATGCGGCCGCAATGTGCATTAATCCGGAGTCATTGCTGACCACAGCGTCGGCGACCGACAACAGATCAATCGCCTGCGCCAGCGAGGTACGGCCGGCAAGATTGTGACATCCATGCCGTAACGGCCCGGCAACCTGCGCGACGATGTCTTCCGTCACCTCGCGATCCTTGGCAGAGCCGAACAGCCATACCTGTCCGCCCGCATCCAGGTGTGCACTGGCCACCGCTGCATAATGCGCCGCCGGCCATTGTTTGGCATCGCCGAATTCGGCGCCCGGGCACAGCGCCAGTACCGACGGCGAACGCGCCAGCTCAAACGCACGCATGGCCGCCAGCACCTGGTCAGGGTCAGACTGCAACTGCGGCACCGGTATCGGGTCAGGCAAAGCTGCGGGCAATTCAGCACTCGCCGGCAACGCCAGTGCCAGAAAACGCTGCACCATCAACGGCAGCTGTGTGGGCGCCAGCACACGACTGTCATTCAGTATCCAGCTCCGCATTTCGCCACGCCAGCCAGTACGCATGGGAATGCGCGCGAACCAGGGCACCAGTGCCGATTTGAATGAATTTGGCAACAGAATAGTCTGGTCATAGTGTTTGTTGCGCAGCTCACGTCCCAGAGCATAACGTCGCCGCAGACCGAGCTCACCATGAGCAAATGGCAGATCAATAGCCTGGGACACCTGTGGCATGCGCGCCAACAACGGTCGACTCCAGGACGACGCCAGTACATCAATGATCACGGCCGGGTTCTGTGCTTTCAGCGCCATGAACAGTGATTGCGCCATTACCATGTCGCCCACCCATGACGGCCCGACCACCAGAATGCGCCGCGGCGCTGACGATTTACTGGTCATAGGCTGAGAACACCTGCTGCCACATCCGGGTCACATCCGCGCGGTAGTCTGCCAGCGGCGCCAGCGCCTCGGCCGTCGCCGCCTCCGTCGCCTGGGACTCCGGTCCGGCTTCGGTATACTGCAGGGCAAACTCGTGCAACGTCGCGCGCAGTGCCAGGTACGCTTGTGTCAGTCGCTCGATTTCCTGTGCTGACAGCACTCCGCAACCTGCTGCCGCCTCCAGTATCCGGATATTGTCGGAGTAGGTCAGCAACGCCTTGCACTGTGCCGACTGCGACAACACGATGAACTGAACCATAAATTCGATATCAACAATGCCGCCTTTTCCCTGCTTGATGACAAACGGCGGTTGTGCTGCGCCGCGACCTGCCTTACGGGTCAATTCTTCACGCATGCGTTTACGCATCTTGAGAACGTCAGCGGCCAGCGCTTCGGTGTCACGGGTTTGCGACAGAATGCCTGCCCGCAACGCCTCATAGTCGGCAATCATGGCCGCTGACCCGGCAACCGCCCGCGAGCGCACCAGAGCCTGCTGCTCCCAGGTCCAGGCTTCCTTTTGCTGATACTGCTCAAAGGCCGGCAACGTGCTCACCAGTAAACCCGACTCACCGGACGGACGCAGGCGCATGTCCACTTCGTATAACTTGCCCGACATGGTATGCGTACCCAGCATGGTAATCACGCGCTGTGCCATTCGCGTATAAAATTCGCGACTGTTAATGCACTTCTGGCCATCACTGGTGACGGTATCTTCATCCAGCGCACCGTCATGCAGGAACACCAGGTCCAGATCCGAGATATAACTCAGCTCGATGCCACCCAGTTTGCCGTAGGCCACCGCGACAAAGTCCATGGTGCCGTGACTACCGCTCTGATTGACCGGATAGCCGTGTTTGCGCACCAGATGTTGCCAGCACAACGCCAGCACCTGCTCAAGTACAGCTTCTGCGGTAAAGGTCAGATAATCACTGACTTTCATCACCGTCATGGTGCCGGTGATCTGCGCAGCCGCCACCTGCAGGGTATGGGATAACTTGAAGTAGCGCAGGTACTCCATCTGTTCTTCAAAGCTGTCTTCACCCAGGCGTAATAACCCCTGTGCCAGCTCGGCCTGCAGCTCGGATTTTTCCGGCGGCTTTTCCATTACCGTCAGCAGTTCATCGAGCAACACCGGGTGTTTACTCAGGAACTCGGCAACAAACGGACTGGCGGTACACAGGCGCACAAACTGTTTCATTGCGCCCGGGTTTTCTGACAACAACACAATATAGGCGGTACGCCTGGCCACCGCTTCCACCATTTTCATGACCCGGGTAAAACCCACACTGGGCGTTTTTTCCGTCGCCAGTGTCGCCAGCAACAAAGGCATGAAGCGCGCGAAGCGGGTACGACTTTCCGCCGGCAGGGTCTGAAACACTTTCTCTTTGCGGAAATCGATAAGCTCCTGCCAGGTTCGTTCCGGCGCCTCGTAACCGAATTCGGTCAGCAGGCTGAGCGCTGCCTTCTCGTTCAGCTCCTGTTGCCACAGACCCTGCAAGGCATCGTCGTCAACGTCGTGGCGACTGGAGTCGTCATCCTCTTCATCGCTGTGAATGACGTCTGTGAAATGCTGACGCACAATATCGCGATGTTGTTCCAGAATGGACATCAAGGTCGACCAATCCGCACTTCTGACGTCAGGCACTGCCATTGCCACCGCGACGCGTAACTGCTCCTGCGCCGACGCCGGCAGTGATTGCGTCTGTTTATTGGCAAAGCCCTGCAGCTTGTGCTCCAGGTCGCGCAGGAAGCTGTAGGAGTTGCGCAGCGCCTGTACAGTTTCCGCTGGCAGGTAACCGCCTTCGCTCAGCACAGCCATGGCTTCGTACAGCGAGGTCTGTTGCAGACGTTTGTCGCGACCACCATGCACCATTTGCAAAGCCTGTATGACAAACTCGACTTCGCGAATGCCTCCGGCGCCCAGCTTGATATCCTGGCTCATGCCTTTTTTGCGCACCTGCTTGTTGATCTGCTGCTTCATACTGCGCAGTGATTCAAAGGCGGAGAAATCCAGATAGCGTCGGTAGCTGAACGGGCGCAGCCGTTGCATCAACTCGGCACCTGCGATGCTGTCACCCGCCACCGTACGCGCCTTGATCATGGCGTAGCGTTCCCAGTCACGGCCCTGTGACTGATAATAATTTTCCATGGCGTCGAAGCTGCACACCAGCACACCTTCGCCGCCATAAGGCCGCAGACGCATGTCCACACGGAACACAAAACCATCGGCAGTGACTGCATCCAGCGCATCCACCAGTTGCTGTCCCAGGCGCAGGAAAAATTGCTGACAACTGACGCCTTTGTCAGTCTCCCCGGATTCGGGGTAGGCAAAAATCAGGTCGATGTCGGAGGACAGGTTGAGTTCATGGGCGCCCAGCTTGCCCATGCCCAGCACCACCATTTTCATGGCCTGACCCGAACGCTCGCCAATCGGTTCTCCGTGTGCCTGCACGGCCCAGTGATGCAGCTGGTTCAGCGTGACATCCAGACAGGCTTCCGCCAGTGCCGAGACTTCTGCTGCGGTTTCGCGCACCGTTGACAGTTTGCAGACATCGCGCCAGATCAGGCGCAGCATCTGCCGCTGCTGGAACTGGCGCAGGATGGATTTTAGTTGCGCTTCATCGGACTGTTGATTTCGCTCAGGCTGTTTATTTCGCTCAGGCTGTTGATTTCGCTCAGGCTGTTGATTTAGCTCAGGCTGCCCGGACAGCTCTGCCAGCGCCTGCTGCAATTGTTGCGCGTAGTCATCCTTGATCAGGTGCAGCAATTCTTCTGATTTGACCAGTTCCACCAGCAGTGACGGTTTCTCAATACAGACATTGGCGGCGTAATCACTGGCTGCCCACACCAGTGCCATCTGCTCTGCCAGCCGACCCTGTTGCGCCAGCAATTCGGGCAACCCCGAAGGCGCATCCTGTTCGCGCTCCAGCAGACGCTGCCAGTAACGCTCCAGGACTGGATGAAGGGCGGCGGGCAGGTGGTCGCAGGGCAATTGATCAAAAACGGGGTTGGCGCTGTCTGGCATGAGATCCTTTGGGTTGACCCGACCGGCCTGGCGGTGCGAGCTCTGGTCACTGGCTCCGGGTTATACTGTCATCCGGGGTTCACTGTCATCCTTAGCCCGATAAGTTTATACTGCAGCGCCTCAAATACAAGCCGCAGACGCCCGTGCGCGGCGCATTCAGGACTGTCATTGTTATGCTGCTGTTCCGACTCAATAACCTCTCCCTCGCTTTCGGCGATCAGCCCCTGCTGGATCAGGTCAATCTGACTATCCACAAAGGCGAACGCATCGGCATTCTGGGGCAGAACGGTGCCGGTAAATCCACCTTCATGAAAGTGCTGATGGGCCAGATCGTGCCCGATAGCGGCGAGCTGTGGCGAGCGGAAAGCATCAAAGTGGCCTATCTGGACCAGAGCCTGCCGGCGCAGGATGAGCAGAGCATCTACGACTATATCGCCAACGGCCTGGAAGGCCTGGGCGCAGTGCTGGCCCGCTACCATGCGCTGACCCACGACGAAAACCTGGACTGGGGCGACGAGAAGAACATGCATGAGCTGGGCTCATTGCAAAAGAAGATAGAAGAGCGCGACGGCTGGGCATTCGAGCACAAAATCGAAGGCATGCTGGATATTCTCAACCTGCCCGCAGACGCCCGCATGAAGACCTTGTCCGGCGGCAGTCGACGCCGCGCCGCACTGGGTCGGGCATTGATCAGTGACCCCGACCTGCTGATGCTGGACGAGCCCACCAACCACCTGGATATCCCGACGATTGAGTGGCTAGAAAAGGCGATCAAGGATTTTCGCGGCGCCGTGCTGGTAATCACGCACGATCGCCACTTTTTGCAGCAAATAAGCAACCGGATTATAGAGCTGGACCGTGGCCATCTGCGCAGCTGGGACTACGGCTACGAGAGTTTTCTGGAATTCCGCGACCAGCAAATGGAAGCCGAAGACAAGGCCAATGCCGAGTTTGACAAGAAACTGGCCGACGAGGAGCGTTGGATACGCCAGGGCGTTAAAGCCCGCCGTACGCGCAACGAAGGTCGCGTCAGGGCACTGGAGAAAATGCGCGAAGAGCGCAGTCAGCGCCGGGAACAGACCGGCAAGGCCAAGTTCGGCCTGGAACAGGGCGCCAGCTCGGGCAAGATTGTGGTGGAAGCCAACAATCTGACCCACGGCTACGACAAACCCATCCTGAAGAACTTCTCCACCAAGATTCTGCGTGGCGACCGCGTCGGTTTTATTGGCGCCAACGGCAGCGGCAAAACCACGTTGCTGCGCATCCTGCTGGGCGAAACGCAACCGGACGAGGGCGAAGTCAAACTGGGCACCAATCTGGACATCCTGTACTTCGACCAGCTACGCAACAAACTGGACCCGGAGGCGACTGTGATCGACAACCTTGCCGAGGGCCGCGAATTCATCGAAATAAACGGCAAGAACCGGCATGTGATCAGTTACCTGCAGGACTTCCTGTTCCCGCCCAAGCGCACCCGACAACCGGTCAAATCGCTGTCCGGTGGTGAGCAGAACCGGTTGATTCTGGCCAAGCTGTTCAGCAAGCCGGCCAACCTGATCGTGCTCGACGAACCGACCAATGACCTGGACATGGAAACCCTGGAGCTGCTGGAAGAACTGCTGCTGGAGTTTACCGGCACCCTGCTGGTAGTGAGCCACGACCGGAAATTTATCGACAACGTAATCACCAACTGTATCGTGTTTGAAGCGCCCGGCGTCGTCAAAGAGTATGTTGGTGGGTATCAGGACTGGCTGAATCAGGGCGGCAAGATGATGTCCTTCGAAGACGCGCCATCCGAGGCCAAGGCGGCGGCAGAAAAAGCGGCAGCGCCTGCCGCGAGCAAAGCGCCTGCGGCGAGCAAAGACTCTGCAGCGGGCAAGGCACCTGCAGCAAGCAAAACCAAAGCGCCAGCAGCTGCAGCCAGAAAACTGTCCCACAAAGAACAACGGGAACTGGAGCAAGTAACCCAAAGCATCGAAAAAACCGAGGCCGACATTACCGATATGACCCGGCAAATGGAAGACCCCGGTTTTTATGACCAGGCCCCGGCCGAGGTGCAGAAAAAACTGCAGCAACTGGCAGCACTGCAGGCAACCCTGGACCAGTTGTTTGAGCGCTGGGCCGAGCTGGAAGGCGGCGACTGACGCAAAATCAGGCGTGCCATAGAACTGTTTTGATCGCCCGTCCGTACAATCGGACAGCTTCCCGTACAATCGGAGAAATCATGACAGCGTCAGACAACAAAAATACCAACAGGTCTGCCAGCAATGGCAAGCTGCTGAGCTTTATTTTCATTGCCGTGATATTCGCAGCGCTGATCGCCCTTGCCGGCAGTCAGCACGGCGCCCGGGCAAGCGTAGCCGGCATGGACATTCCGGTGTTCGCGCTCTGTGCCATTATTGCCTTTGGCCTTAACTGGCTTATCTTCCTGCCTTCCTATCTGGCAAAAACCGAACACTATTTTGATCTGACCGGCAGCCTCACCTTTGTCACCGTCATTCTGACCGCGCTGGCACTGTCTCCGGATCAGGATTGGCGCGCTGCGGTTCTGGCCGTGCTGGTTTGTCTCTGGGCTACCCGACTGGGCGGATTTCTGTTCCTGCGCGTGCGCAAGGACGGCTCTGACGGCCGCTTTGACACCATCAAACCCCATTTCGTCCGCTTTTTACTGACCTGGACCCTGCAGGCAGTGTGGGTGTTTGTCAGCAGCGCCGCGGCACTGGCAGCGATTACCAATACCAACCGCGTTGAGCTGGATACCGTTGCCATCATCGGCATCGTCATGTGGCTCACCGGTTTCACCATCGAAGCCATTGCGGATGCACAAAAACGAGCATTTCGCGCCAACGCCGCCAATGACGGCCAGTTTATCAGCTCCGGCCTGTGGGCCTGGAGTCGGCACCCCAACTACTTTGGTGAAATACTGTTATGGCTTGGCATCGCGGTTATCGCCCTGCCCGCACTGGATGGCTGGCAGCATGTCGCTCTGATCTCGCCCGTGTTCATCACCTTGCTGATCACCCGCGTCAGTGGCGTGCCAATGCTGGAAGCCCGCGCCCAAAAGCGCTGGGGTGACGACCCGGCCTACCAGGCCTACAAGGAAAACACGCCGCGCCTGATTCCACGCCCACCCAAGTCCTGAGTTTTTTATGGGAAATCGGGGCGTGACCTGGTCTTCATGCAATCCCCGATTGCTGCCATCTTTGGCGCCGTGCAGGCCTCACGCCGTTCGGCTCAAGAGTCCACGCAAACGGCCAATACGCTGGATGACACATCGACCCGGATGACGGAACTGGTGCGTAAATTCAGCGTCTGATGACTGGCCTGTATTAGTGCGGTATCCTTGCGGGGCACTTGAGTTTGTACAAGGCTCCACAAGGACACAATAAAAATATGCACATGCAAGACACCGACAACGATACCACCCTGACCTCTTCCTACTCCAAAGCTCAGTCCATCGGACTCGTGCTCGGGCCATTGTTGTTTGCCTTGACCTTGCTGTTTTTTGCGCCGGAGGGCCTGAGCTTTGAAGCCCGGGCCGTGCTGGCGACAACCTTGTGGGTGGCCGTGTGGTGGATTACCGAAGCCATTCCGATACCGGCCACATCACTGCTGCCAATTTTTCTGTTGCCGGTCACCGGCGCTCTGGATACCGGCACCGTCACCTCAGCCTACGGCGACGATATTATTTTCCTGTTTCTGGGCGGCTTTTTTATCGCTACCGCCATGGAGAAATGGAATCTGCACAAACGTATTGCACTGGCGATCATTGCCTTTGTCGGCACCAGCACCCAGCGTATTCTGCTCGGTTTCATGATTGCCACCGCATTTCTGTCCATGTGGGTGTCTAATACTGCATCGGTGATGATGATGGTGCCGATGGCGCTGGCCATCACCGCGCAGGTTGCCAGTTCCTTAAAAGGCAAACCGGAAGCCAATGATATTCCCATTTTTGAAAAAGCACTTATTTTCGGCGTGGGTTACGCCGGCACCATCGGTGGCCTGGGCACGCTGATCGGCACACCGCCGAATATCATTCTGGCCGCCCAGGCGCGCCAACTGTTTGATGTCGATATTACCTTCGCCAGCTGGATGATGATCGGGGTGCCCCTGGTTGTTGTGCTGATTGCCATCGCCTGGGTCTATCTGGGCCGGGTTGCGTTCAGGATGAGCATCAAGGGGTTGCCTGGTGGCAAGGCCATGATTCAGCAGGAACGTCATGCGCTGGGTAAAATTTCCTTTGAAGAAAAAGCAGTCGCGGCCATCTTTTCGTTTGCGGCCTTCATGTGGATCACGCGCGGTTTTATCTGGACCGATCTGTTGCCGCAAATCACCGACGGCATGATAGCTGTGCTGGCCACCGTGTTGTTGTTTGTGATTCCCACGTCCGCCGAAAAAACATCGCGCGTGCTGGACTGGAAAGATTCCGTCAATATCCCCTGGGGCATCCTGTTGCTCTTTGGCGGCGGCCTGGCCATAGCCGCCGGTTTCCGTGGCACCGGCCTGTCCGAATGGATGGGCACGCAATTGACCGTGCTGGACGGCTTCCACCTGCTCATTATTATTGCCAGCGCCACGCTGCTGATTCTGTTCCTGACCGAGATCACCTCCAATACCGCGACCGCCACCATGATTCTGCCGGTGGTGGCTGCACTGGCACTGGCGCTGGATATTCATCCGTTTGCGCTGATGATTCCCTGCGCGATGGCGGCCAATTGTGCCTTTATGCTGCCGGTCGGCACGCCACCCAATGCCATCATCTTTGCCACTAACAAGTTGACGATTCTGGACATGGTGAAAACCGGCGCCGCCATGAACCTCATCGCCTCACTGCTGATAGTACTGGCGGTTTACTTTCTGGTGCCCGTTATCTGGGACCTGGATCTGACCTCGGTGCCGGCCGCATTCCGGCTCTGACCTTCTACCCGATCCTGAACCCGACCCTGACCATGACCAAAACCACATTACCCTACACGCCGCCGATCGATTTTCTGGATCTGTTACTGGACGCCGTTTGTGTCGTCGACCCGGACGGCATCATTGTTTATGTCTCCGCCGCCAGCGAGCAGGTTTTCGGCTATCACCCTGACGAAATGATTGGCCGGGCGATCTTTGATTTTGTGTACCCCGATGATCTTGAGCACACCAAAAAGACCGCCGAACATGTGATGAAAACCGGCTCTATCAGGCATGCAGAGAACCGTTATATTCGCAAAGACGGCAGTATTGTTCACATCATGTGGACGGCGCGCTGGCTGACGGAAGACAAACTCCGCATTGGCGTCGCCCGCGACATTACTCAACGCAGGCATGCCGAGGCAGTCCAGGTCGCACTTTATGCCATCTCGGAAGCGTCGCATACCGCCACTGACATCAGCGACCTGCACGAACGACTGCATGACATTGTCAACGCGCTGGATTTACCTGACTTTCATGACGAGAACCGCCAGAGCGAACAGGACCGGACGCACTGGCAGCTGATTGCGACACAGATCTCCGAGGCGATGACCCGTCGTGAGTTATTTGATCGCCTGCGCCACGTCGCCCAGTATGATTCGCTGACCGGCCTGCCCAATCGTGAACTGTTGTCCGATCGAATTCGCACCGCACTGGCGCGCGCGCGCCGCAAACAAACGTCGTTCGCCCTGCTGTTCCTTGATCTCAATGGTTTCAAACGGATCAATGATTCACTTGGCCATGCTGCCGGCGACCAGCTGCTGCAGCGGGTGGCGCATCGCCTGAGCCAGTCAATCCGTGAATCCGACACCGCGGCACGCCTGGGCGGCGATGAATTTGTCATTCTGGTGGAAGGGATCAACAAACAGCATAGTGCACAGAGTGTCGCAGACAAACTGCTCGAGGCTTTTGACACCCCGTTCCTGCTGGAAGGCACGGAGCTGACCATTACACCCAGTATCGGTATTGCCGTATACCCTTATGACGGCGAGGATGAGCTCACACTGCTGAAACATGCCGACAATGCCATGTATGTTGCCAAAGGCCGTCAAAGACCGCCGCTTTGACAGCCCGCCTCGGTGACGGGCCGGCAATGGTCGCTCAGCGCGGCACGTATTGTGGCTGAATCAGCAGACGCGGATCGGCATCGGCTTTGGGCACCAGCTTCTGCGGCCGGGCATATTGATTGTCAGTACCATAGACATTGCCATCCGCATCCACGGAGAATGAGTGCATCTCCAGCCAGGCGGTGGGGCCTTCACCCGGCAGCAACCAGGTGTAGATATGGTTGCCCTGCAGATCAAACTGCAGAATCTTCGGCGGCCTGATGTCTGTGACCCAGAAATATTCTTCACTGACAATAATGTCGAGCGGGAAGTTGGGTCCGGTGACGCGCATTTTGAACTCATAGGTTGGATACGGATCGTCACTGCCGCGATTGGTCTGGCGGAAAACCTGTACGTTCATGTTGTTGCGGTCCACTACATAGACCTCATGATCCGGCCCCATGGCAATGCCGTGCACGCTGGCAAACTGCCCCGGCTCTGAGCCGCGACTGCCAAACTCGGACAGATACTCACCGGCAGGGCTCAGAACAACCACACGCGCATTTTGCAGGCCATCGGCCACCAGCACTGTACCGTCGGGAAGAAATGCCACGTCCTGCGGCAAACCAAAATGTGTTTCATCGTCGCCGGCCACGCCTTTCTCACCCAGCGTCATCAGCAGTTCCTGACCGTCCTGCGAAAATACGTAAATGACGTGATTGGTTTCATCAATCACCCAGATGCGGCGCTCGGGGTCATAGGGACTGACACGCAGACGGTGTGGCCCGGGGCCGTCAGTGCCGGCAAACAGGTAGTCCCAGTGATCCCAGACCTCCAACACCTCGCCTTCGCTGTTGATCACGTACATGACGTTCTGCCAGGTACGCCCCTGACCCTGAATGACATTCCAGCCCATCGATCCCGGGAAATTGGTGTATTCAGGAGGGATGGGATCTGGCAGCTCGGTTTCGCCACGCTGCAGGATGATGATGCGGTCCTTGGATTCTACATGGATGCCGGAGTTGCCACCCCAGGAGTAGCCGGCCCGGGCAAATGGTTCAATCCAGTTAACCGGAATATCGTAGGGCATGGGGCCGACTGGCTCCAGATCCTGCGCCAGCAACGGGCTGGTCCAGGCCGAAATCAGCATCGCCACACACAATGAGGCGGCGATGCGCAGGGGATTTTTTGTACACTGGGTTGTCACGCGCGGGATAGTCATTAACAGCCACCTTCGTTATTTTTAATTTTTGGCAATGCTACCGAGACTAGCACAGCGTGAGCAATCGCTGCCAATATTTTGCATGGGGCTGATTGCCAAGCCGGTGTCATTGGCGGCGTCTCAGTGTTGATAAACACAGGTATTGCCTATACGCTCAGCTGATGAATTTCATTGAGATGGCATTTGCGTCTGAGGCCTACGAGCGCGCCTGGTTGCTGCGGCAAACCGTGCTGCGAGCGCCACTGGGCCTGACACTGGACATCAGCGAGCGCGCTACGGAAGCGTCACACCGGCATTTTGCCCTGTTCACTGACGATGACACCCTGGCAGCCTGTATCAGCGTGGTGCCGCTGCCCGACGCCTGTGCCAAACTGCGCCAGATGGCAGTCAATGAGTTAATGCAGGGGGCTGGCCTGGGCCGGGCACTGATTACCCGCGTTGAAGCGTTGCTGGCCGAGCAGGGATACCGTTATCTGCACATGCATGCGCGAGAAAGTGCTGTCGGATTTTATCAGAAGCTGGGGTACCGCAGCGAAGGTGACCCCTTTATCGAGGTCACCATTGCGCATATCCGCATGAGCAAAACGCTGAGTATTACGCCTCAGCGTCCTGCTTGACACTGTCTACCCAACGCATGACACGCGCTTCCAGTATCGGCAACGGGACTGCGCCGCCACCCAGTACGGTGTCGTGGAAACCGCGATAGTCGAAATCATCACCCAGCTCCTGCATGGCCGTGGCGCGCAGTTCCTGAATTTTCAGCATGCCAATCTTGTACGCCGTGGCCTGACCCGGGTTGTGAATATAACGCTGGATCTCGGAGCGCACCGCCGACTCCGGCTGCGGCGAATTGGCCAGGAAGTACTGAACCGCCTGCTCCTCTGTCCACTGCTTTGAGTGAATGCCGGTGTCGACCACCAGCCGGATGGCACGCCAGATCTCCCCTGCCAGACGCCCGAAGTCGGAGTATGGGTCTTCATAGAAACCCATGTCCTTGCCCAGCGCTTCCGAGTACAGCCCCCAGCCTTCCGAGAAAGCGGTGTATCCGTACTGGGTGCGGAAACGGGGAATGTCGGTCAGCTCCTGTTGTATGGAAATCTGCATGTGATGGCCAGGGCTGCCTTCGTGATAGGAAATATTCTCCAGCTGGTAGCGGGGCATCGCGCGCATATCGGACAGATGAGCGTAAAACACACCCGGGCGCGACCCATCCGGGGTACCGGACATGTAATGCTGGGCAGCACCGTCCTGCTCGCGGAAGGATTCCACGCGACGAACCTCCAGACCGGCCTTGGGCAGAATGCCAAAGTACTGCGGCAACACCTCGTCCATGCCTTCCAGAAAATCGCGCGCCAGCTGCAGATAGGCTTCGCGGCCTGCATCGGTATTGGGGAAATAGAACTGGTCATCTTCGCGGATGAACACAAAAAACTCTGCCAGCGAACCATCAAACCCGACAGTGTCCTTGATCACTTCCATTTCCGCGCGCAGGCGTTCCACTTCTGCCAGACCGATGTTGTGAATCTCGTCCGCTGTCAGGTCCAGCGTCGTCATCAATGACAGGCGCGCATTGTAGTAGTCTTCACCATTGGGCAAGGCCCACACACCCATCGCCTGTTCACTGGCGTTGCCGCGATCTTCCTGTAGCCAGGCCAGCAATTCGGCATATGCCGGCTGCAGCTCGTCGACAAATAACGCGCGCGCCTCATCCATCATCTGCGTGGCGGTAGCCTGGTCGATCTCGCCGTTCTCGAACAGCACCGTTATCTTGTTTTCGACGTCGTTCCATAATGGCGAAATCCCTTCGTCAGTAAACGGCTCACCACTGGTGACACGATCAATCTCGGCGATGGCATAGTCGTAGTTAAAGCGTGGCTGCCGGATGCCATCCTCAATCGCTCTGACCGCACGTTGCTGATATTGCGCCAGCACATCATCTATCTGCGACAGCCGGGAGATATAGGCAGTCATGTCACTGGCCTCGTCTACCCGATGAAAGTTGATCATGAAATTGGGCAATGAGGCATGTGGTCCACCACGACCAAAGATGTAACCATGACGACGATAGGGAACCGCCAGCTCGGCGCGCTCAAGTGCATATACCCAGGTGTCCCAGGACGTTTTGGCATCTTCACTGAGCAGGTCGTAGGAGAACGTGGTCTGCATTTCTGCAACGCTGTCGCGGCGCCACGCCAGCTCCTGTTCATCGGCCGCTTCCGACGGATCATCCAATTGCCCGTAGTCGCTCTTGTCACCTAACCGGGTTTTCCATTGCGGGCTGAAGTCCAGCTGTTCCGCGAACTGTTCGTCCAGCCAGACGGTCAGCGCAGCTGATTCATCAGCCTCGGTAACGACCTCAGTACCCTCATCAAGTGCCGGCGTCATGGCACGATCCTGCAAGGCGGCAGACTCACTAATTCCGGCATCCGGCGCGGGTTCGCTGCAAGCCACCAGCAGTGGCAGCAATAACATTACAAATCTGGGTCTCATAGGAATAGCCTTCGCTGCTGAATTTAACAAACCAATTGTCACTGAGTTGCCGCCAGTCGCTCGACTATTTCATAGTGCGCGCGGACAAAGCGGTAAAGCTCGCTTTCAATAATACGTTCCTGGTCACTGTGGGCACCAAACCCCAGCGGGCCGTCTTCGGCATCAATTGCCGGACCAATGCCGTAACACTGGATACCGCGTGCGCGCAGATAGGCCATGTCAGTGGCACCGGTGCTCATGGTCGGAATCACCGTGGTGTCATAGTGCGCCTGCATGACTTCCTCGATAACCCGGAAGGCCTCTGTGTCCAGCCTGCTTGAAGCGCCAGGTCGTACATCACGAGCCGCCCAGTTGACACTGACACTGGCATCGTTGACCACGTCACGCAGCGCCGCCAGAAATGCTTCCGGCTCTTCCTGCGGCAGCAGGCGCACATCCAGCGTTGCCGTGGCATCCGATGGGATCACATTGACCCGGTAGCCGCCGTCAACAATGGTCGGAGAGATGGTGCTGAACAACACTGCGGCATTACGTGGTTCATTGGCTTTAAGATAGGCCAGGGCACTGTCGAAGCCGGCGGTTCCGGGACTGAGCAATGCCCGATACCGCGCCGCAGCTTCAGGCTCGGAGACCGCTGCCAGGCGAGAGAAGTAGGTGCTGATGGTGTCGCTGAAACGCACCGGCGGTTGCCAGTCGGCGGCGGCGGTGATGGCTCTCGACAGCGCGACAATGGCATTGCTTTGCAGCGGTACTGAGCCATGGCCGGCCACACCGGTACTGCTCAGTTCAATCGCACGCGGCAGCTTTTCACCGGTCTGCACACCGGCGTAATGCACCCTGCCGCCCTGGCGGACGACACTGCCACCTTCGGCAATGCAGTGCTCGGCATCAATCGAGGCAAAATGTTCGTTGACCATATACTCAATGCCGATACGGGTGGCACCTTCTTCGCCCGACTCGGCCAGGAATATCACATCCCGGTCCAGTTCCACGTTCTGCCGTTTCAGTAGCAGCATGGTCATCAGGGCCGCAGCAACATTGTCCTTGTCATCAACCGTGCCGCGTCCATAGATCCAGCCACCATCGCGTTCGGCACTGAATGGCGGAAACACCCATTTGTCGGGATCAACATTGACGGTATCCTGATGGGCCATCAATAATAGCGGACGCTTGCTGCCGTTGCCGCGCAGGCGCGCAACCACGTTCGGCCGCTCGGCCTCCAGCGCAAAGACATTGACCTCAATGCCTTCGTTTTGCAGCACCGATACCAGATACTCGGTCAGCTCGATTTCACGCCCGGGCGGATCGGTGGTATCCATGCGGACCATGGTGCGGAAATGTTCCAGCACCTCTTCATCAACCTGGCTCCAGTCCGGGCCTTGTTCCTGAGCAAACCCCTGGCTGGCAACAACTCCCATCAGCACGGCACTGGCGGCCATGGTCAATCGCTTGAATACGCTCACTTGGCGCTTCCTCCAGATCAAACCGGTCATCGGCAAGACCTGAAGCGTACACCGCATCCGGCAGGCTGTCTACGCACTGCCGGCGGTCACGGTGGTTTTTGCTCAGAAGGTTTTACGAAGCCGCATTTGTATGAAGTTACGCGGATTCACCCGCTCCTGTTCGGAGTAGGCAATGGTCTGCAATACCCGATCTGACCAGCTTTGCCGATTGATGCGGAAATCATTCCATGCCGTATATTCCACTCGAGCAGTAAAGCTGTCGCTGAACGTGTATTCGCCAAACGCGGTCAGGTAGTGACGTAATTCTATATCGCGACGCTGATCCGGATTAAATGTTGTGTCACGGGTATATGGGGTGTAGTCCAGACCCCACACCAGGTTCCAGGTAGGCAGATCCTGCTCGAAATTTGCTGACCCGGTGAATGGCCTGACATCCGATATCTGGCGCTCGCGTCCGGTGGTCGGGTCGTCTACCCGGGCATGGTCATACCGCGCATTCAGCGTCAGGCGCCCCCCGCTTACCCCGATTCGGTCCAGCGGCAGTCGCAGGTCAAGCTCTACCCGGTCCAGTGACCCATCGCCAATATTACCAATTGCAGTCAGACCGTCGTCCAGCGGCAACACGTCAACCACATGGTTTATCTCGTCATGGCGGAGTGTCAGTGACAGCACGGCATCGGCACTAAAGCGGCGCTCAAGTACGGCCTCGGATACCCAACGTTGTTCCGGACGCAGATCCAGGTTACCGCCCAGCACTTCATTGTTGGTCAACGACGACGAGGCAGCAAAATCATTGAAGTTCAACTGACCCAGTTCACGCTCCAGACGCAAACGCAGCTGATGGTTTTCAACAAAATCCCAGGTCATTGCCAGGCGTGGTTTCGGGTAAAAAAAGCTGCGCTCGGCGGATGCGCTGCCGCTCTGCCGGATCCTTGAACGCTCAAGGCGGGCACCCGCTTCCAGGGTCAGAATGTCGCTGCGTTGCCAGGTGGCAATGGCGGCTATCTCGGTGCGCAGCTCATTAACTGTCGTGGTGGACTGCGGCAGGGGTACGTTCTGACCATCAACAGTGAAACTTTGCTCCGTGTCCAGCACGTTGTAAGCCAGCTCAGCACTGCTGTCCACTTTTATCCGGTCAGTGGGCTGCCAACGCAGAACACTGCGCACAATGGATTCCCCGGCTTCACTCTCGGTATTGAATTTTTGCAGTGTTGTGCCAATCAACGCAGAACTGACGCTCTCAATACGGCGTTGATTCTGAATCAGACGGGCTTCCAGCGTCATGGTCTCCGACAGATTCTGCTCGGCTCTGACACCCAGGTCGGCATCGCGGTTTTGCTGGGCAAAATCGAAACGACGCTGAGAAGCCGGCGCAATGTACTGCGTCCATTCTTCAAAGTCATTGATGCTGGCGCCACCGGTAATTTCCAGCCGGCCTGCGGCCACGGGTGCGGCCCAGTCAGCTCGACCACTCCAACCACCGCCGTCAAACCTGTTCTTCCGTCGCTCGATATCCGTGACCTGACCGCTACCATCGCGCCGCACCAGCGTGCCGGTTCCGGTTGAATCGTTGATGGAAAGGCTGCGACCGATATTAAAACCCCAGTTTGTGCCGTTGTCACTGCTGCTGAACTCGTAGCGCCCGCTCGGCAGAGTGGGACCTCCCTCAAAAAAGTAGCTGCGCGCCAACAGGGATTGCTGCCTTGTCGCTTCATCGCTGAGTATCACATTGGCGACGACAATGTGACCCTGCATGTCGATGCCCGGCGCGCCGCCGCGTATCAGCTCAATATGTGACACCCGACCAGCCTGAATGCGGCCCAGCACAGATGAGACATTGTCAGTTTTGGACGCGGGCCGGGCCCCATCGATCAGTACATTACCGCCGGCGCCAGCAAAACCACGGACATTTTCACCGTTGTCGAGCTGAAAGCCCGGCAGGCGTTCGACCATGTCTTGCGCCGTTGTTGGGCTGGCAGCGGCAAAGAAGTCAGGGTTGTATACCAGTACCGCGTCACGCGCGACACCTTGCTCTTGTTCCTGGGCCTGCACGGTGAGACCCGGTAGGCCAGTTAACAAAACAAGTAGAACTAAGGTTAATTTCATTGGTTTTTTCCTTCGTTAATTTTGAGCCGCGGTAGTTGCTATCGCTAAATCCGGGCCGCAGGAATCCGCATCGCAGCATCGCTGCAATCGGCATGGTTGAATTCAGGGTTAAAGGTTGCGAGCTTCCCTGCCCGCAGGGGGGGGGGTCAGTTGCTGCGTAACTCCAGGCGACCGGTGACTGAGCTCAGGTCGACGTGCCCAGCGCCCTGGCCAGTGGAGAAATCCAGATTCCGGCCCGGGCCAAATCGCGAGCGGACAACTTCATCGTCAGTAATATTATTGACCAGATTACCGCCGACATGGCTTTCCAGACTGAAGCGGGCATCCACATCAGCAGGCAGGGAAAGTGTGATCTCACCACTGACCGTGCTGCCGGAGATGCGTGGCGAGCTGATATCGGTCAGAACCACTTCGATGTCACCGTTGACGCTATTCACCGTCAAATCACTGGTACCACGCAACCGGGCGCGCACCGAACCATTAACAACAGTCACTTCGACCTCACCTGCTGCGCTATCAATGTCAATTTCGCCATTGACCGCGTCGTAAGTGGCACGACCCGATGAATCGTTGTCTCGAATTTCGCCGTTGACAGTTTGCAGGTCAATACGGCCGCCGATATTGCGCGCAGTAATGTTGCCATTGACGGTGCGCAATTCAACTCGTTCAGTCAGGTTGCTGGCCGATATGTCACCGTTCACGGTATTGATCTGGGTGCCACCGACAACCCCGTCTACCTCCACTTCCGCGTTCACGCCAGTGAAGCTGACACGACTGCCTGCCGGCACCACAATTTCAAGATCGGACTCACGGGCACGACGAAACCCGGAATTGTTTACGTTTCTGGGCATTTCCACTTCAAAATAGGTAAACCCGTTGTCGGAGTGCAGGTCAAAGCCTTCCGCCAGTTCGTCCAGAGTACCGGAAACCCGGAATGTGTTGTCGGTGCCGGCACGAATGACCACGGTGCCGCGCATGACTTCCAGCTCGATGCGTTCATTGCTGCTGACCTGCAGGCTTTCATCGATAACCATCGGCGCATCGGCCGCGCTGATGGCACGACTGAAGACGATAAGCAGTACCAGGGTTACTGCGCCAACCCATGATGATGATTTCATAATTCCTCTCCCATTAAATATGCGGTTGAATCGACGCGACCAATGAGCCGCAAATAATCCAGTTGTTGTTCGTACAGGCCCTGCATCTGAGCCAGCAGGCGCGGATCGTCGGGGTAATAGTTCAGTGCCCCGCTGACCTGGTCAATGGCCTGATCCCATGACGCCATCTGATACTGCCAGTCACCAAAGTTGTCACTGTGCGGCGCCATCTGCGCCAGTTGTTCGGCTTTGATTGTTTCAAACTGTCGGGTCATCTCGTATTTAACCGGGACCGCGCCAGCATCCGGCATCGTGGTGTCTTTGACCGCCACCGGCACCGCGCTGTCATCCGGCACCAGCATCACCCGCCAGCCGACGACGACCACCAGCGCCAGCGCAGCGGCCATGCCCAGCATCTGATTTATCCGTAATAGCTGGCGTTTTTTGACCGGGCGCCGCTCCGGCAGCTGAGCCTCCAGCGACGGCCACAGATCCTGCGTTGGCTGCATCTCACGAGGCAGCGCTGCGGTTAGCTGATCCAGTTCCTGTTCACTCTTCACTCAAGAAACCTCTTAGTAGGTGGCGGGCCCGATGATACTGCGCCTTGCTTGAACCTTCAGCGATACTCAACATCGCCGCAATCTCATTGTGCCGGTAGCCTTCCAGTGCAAACAGTACAAAAACGGCTTTGGCCTGTGCCGGCAGCCTCTGGATGGCCTGCTCCAGATCACGTCCGTCGGCGTTTTCCGCCGCTGTTGTCTGGCCGCCCTGCTCCGCCAGGCCATCGACCGTTTCCGGCTCAACGAAGCTCAGACGTTTGTCCCGGCGCCAGCAGTCAATTGCCGTGCGCGTTGCTATCCGGTGCAGCCAGGTGGCAAAACTGCTGTCACCTTTAAAGTCGGGCAGGCTCTGCCAGACCTTTATAAAACTCTCCTGACTGGCATCCTCGGCTTTCTGCCGGTCACCCAGCAATCGCCAGCACACAGCGTACACGCGCCCTATATGTTGCTGATACAGCAGGTGGAAGGCCTGGCGATCACCTTCCTGGGCCCGGCGTATAGCCAATGTATTGTCTTCAGACATGTCCAGTCTTACTTTCCGTGTTTAGTAGCTTAGACGCGCGCGTGACGATTCGGGTTTAAAGCCTGGAAAAAATATTGCTGCTGGTGAGTATAGAATACTCACGCACAGCGTGAACGAAGATACAGTAAAACCCGGGGCAAACAGGAAGAAAGCCGGAAGGAGTGGCGAGATTGGCTCAGGCTGGCTGGTTGCGCCGGCGTATCGCCAGTACCAGCATCAGTGCGGCACTGGCGATCCAGAACAGATTTACCAGCAGTGCGCCGCCGGTCACGGCATCTGCACCGTGGATTGTGACATGCACGGCAACCAGTAGTGCCAGCAGGGCTGCCGTGGTCAGTTGTAGCCAGGCAGTGGTGCGCCGGTCGTCATTACGGACCTGGGCCAGGGCAATGCAGCCGACCAAGATCAGCCATAAACCGGCCACGGCGGAGAAGCCGCTGATCACCGAGACCAGCGCACTGCCCGCCAGCGCCGGCGGCAAGCCCCAGACCAGACCGGTCCAGATATTGTTCAGCGCATCGCGCTGCTTGCGGCGTGCCAGCCAGATATTGATGCCGCTCACCGAGACCACACTCAGCGCCACCCCAAACAGGCCGTACAGCCATAGCACCGGCCAGCCGCCAAAATGCCCGAAGTGAATGCGAAACACTGAGAAGATTGCCTGTCTGCCTGCCGGCCCGTCGGTGTAACCGGCATTACCCAGGTACTCGCCGTGCTGGTCGAACCGGTATTGTTCGGCGTAGATCAGTCTGTCTTCATGCTCGGCACCAATGATCATGTATTGCGCCGGCGTGTTGGCATCTTCCACGGTGACATACATGGGCCTGGCATCTGGGGCGATCTGCGCCATGCGAGTCAGGGCTGTTTCCACATCCATTACCATGACCTGCTGCTGCAGCGCCGGGGGCGCACCGAAAATTTCGCCGATCACCCGCTCCTGGTCACCGTCAAAGAAAGCACTGGCGAACAGCATGTTCATCAACACCGCCAAACCAAAGTAGGCGCCGGTAATAGCAATCATCAGGTGGAAAGGCGCGCCCCAAACGCTGAGCCGGTTGTGGATATCGGTCTGCTGCAGCCGTCGTGACCCGCCCAGGCGAAAACGAAAAGCATCACGAATGATATTGGGATGGGAGAAAAAGCCGGATATGATCAGACCACACAGCATGGCCCCCAGTATACTGACCACGATCATGCCGAAGCTGGCGGGCAGGTGCAGATACACATGGAGATTGGCCAGCATGTCGCTCCAGTTATTGGCGATGGCAGCGCCACGGCTGCCGTCCTGATTGAGATACCAGGCACCTTCTGCAGAAATGAGGGATGCGCGCGGTTCGTCCGGACGGGGCAACATCAACAGGATGTCGCCGCCGATGTCCGGCGACGCGACCAGCAGATCACCGTATACCTCACCCGCAACAGCCGGACTCAGGGTCTGGAATTCTGCCACGTCGGGCTGCTCCCAGCGTTCCAGGTATTTGGCAAATACCACGACCGTGCCCGACACACATACCAGATACATCAGCGCACCGGTCAGCAGACCAAGCCAGGAATGGCTGGCGATGGAATTCTTGACCAGAGCCGGTGACAGGGCAAATTTCATGAGGCTTTATCCGTACAGAAACATCAGACTGGGAAAGGCGGCGACAACGAATACGCCAGCGGGCAGCCACGACCTGGGCATGGCGCAGGCCCACCAGCAGGCCGCGCCCCATACCAGGGGCAGGCTGTACAATGTGAAGACCAGTTTGTCGCCCTGCTGCCAGGGTAACAGTTGCACGACCGCTGTCACCAGCAAGGCTGACGCTGCGCCGGCCAGCGGCACAGCAATCAGAAACACTCGCAACTGCTGTGCAATAGCCGGCAGACCGGGCAGCGACAGTCCGGCCGGCGCGGTAGTGGTGACGACAGTATCGAGCCTGCGCACGCTGCTGCCGCGATGACGGGTTTGTGTCTGCTCCACCTGACGATAGTGCCACATCACCAGTAACCAGGCGCACACACCACTGACCAGAAACAGCAGGCTGATACCAAACTCAACGCCAATGGCCAGCACCCAGGCCCAGCCGGACAGCAGCACCAGAGACCATCCGGCGAAATGTGCCGCACCCTGCCATGCCGAATGCGTTCGCCAGGCAGCATACAGGCACAATAACGCGCCGACGTTCAGCAGCAACGCGAACAGACTCATGGATTTCTCGCTATCGTCGACACCGCATCCGCCATCAGAAGTCCACCGTACCCGACACCAGCAGTGTGCGCGGCGAACCCAGCACCAGATAGTTGGATCCCGGGAAACCACCCACGGACACCCAGTCAGCTTCGTCACCGATGTTCTGCAAACGCGCCCGCAGGGTCACGTTATTGCCGGCCAGCTGCCATTGATAACGCGCACCCAGATCGGTGCGATGCCAGGAGTCCACGTCAATGGTATTGGCAACGTTGGCATATTGTGACGACGTGTAGACATGGCGCATTTCCAGGGTCAGACCGGGCAACGCGTTTACGTCCCATTCGACATTAACATTGTACTGGGCATCAGGTGCGCCCACTGCGTCCTTGCCGTCCAGACTGCCGTTCTGGGTGCGGGTCATCTCTGCCCGCAACAGAGTCGCCCCACCCAGCACCCTGATATTGGCGGTCGGCGCACCAAACACGCTCAGCTCCAGGCCACGATTCTGCTGCTCGCCCTGTGGCGCAAAAATGCCATTTTCGACAAAGCTGGTGGGACGACTGGTGTCGAACACACTGACACTACCACCCAGGTTGCCGCCGTCGTATTTGACGCCCAGCTCTACCTGCTCGGACTGGTAGGGCTCAAATACCTCGCCGGCATTGAGCACCGGATTTCCGCCGCTGCTGGAGGGAGCCACCTCGCCGGCCACCAGGCCTTCTATGTAGTTACCGTAAACGGATACCTGATCGTTGGTGTGGTACACGACACCCAGCACTGGCGTCAGACGTCCCTCATCGTAGGAGGACAGGCGGGCGCCGCTATTGTAATCAAATGATCGTGTCTCGATGACCTGGTAACGCCCACCCACGGTCACCATCAGACGATCGTCCAGCAGCGACAGCATGTCCGCCAGCGCGATGCTGGAGGTTTCGGATTCCTCGGTGATCAGTGGTGCATCAAGGTCGCCACCGACAAAAAAGTCAGGTGTCGGCGGCGATACCGGTTGCGGGTCGTACAGGTCTCCGCCGAACCCGGCAAAGCTGGAGAAGGCATAAGCATTGCGAGACTCCAGGCTAAAGGTCGATGCCGTGAGGCTGAGCCGGTGATTGACCGTGCCGGTGTCGAATGTGGTACGGGCCCCGGCTTCACCGGAATACACGTTGTCGGCGCGGGTATTGTCAAACCGATAGGCCGTAGTGCTGCCATCGGGATTGGCATTGGGATTGGCCAGCACGTTACCTTCTTCACCATCGCGCATGCCTGCCGCCAGCCACACCGAGGTGTTGTCGCTGAGATCATACTCGCCACGCACCACGCCAAACCATTGCCGCTCGTCTGTGAACGTCCAGGGCTGGGCAAAATTGGCGTCGGCATCGGGTGTCGCCGGAATGCCGGCATTGGGTGTCACACTGGGCCGTGGGGCGTCAATGTGGTGGTCCTGGAATCCTACGTCAGCAGATACCCGCAGACGCTCGCCGCGATAGTCAGTGCCCAGGGACAGTACCGTCAACTCCCGTGCCTGTTCATCCACAGCGGTTTCACCATCACGACGAGCGATATTGATGCGGACGCCCGTGCTGTCATCAGCACCAAACCGACGCGCACCGTCGAATGCCAGGTAACCGTGTTCGCCACCTTCGTAACCAGCCGTCACCCGCGTCAGGGCCTCATCAGGCGCGCGTTTGGGGACCAGATTGACTGAACCGCCAATGCTGCTGCCGCCGGGTGCGGCGCCGTTCAGAAAGGTGCTGGCACCGCGGAACACTTCCACGCGCTCCAGGAATTCGCTGGCGACAAACTGCCGCGGCAGAATGCCAAACACGCCGTTGTAGGTCATGTCATCGGAGAACACCGGTAACCCGCGGATCATATACAGTTCCTGGAAATTACCAAAGCCCTTGGCCACCCGCACCACCGGATCATTCTGCAGCACATCGGCAACACTCACAGCCTGCTGATCGAGCATCAGCTCCTGAGTGTAGCTGGTACCCGAGAACGGCGAATCCATCATATCCAGATTGCCGAACATGCCCACCCGGCCACCGCGGGCGACCTGACCACCGGCGTAGGCATCGGGCAATAGCACCTGCGAACCATCACTGGTCACCACGATTTCCTCAATGGCCGCTGATTGCGCCATGGTTATGGAGGAGGCAGTCGCCAACAGGCCGGTGATCGACCAGGCAGTCAGGGAAAGCGGACGGAGAACGTTAGATTTGATCGACATAAATAACTCTGTTGATGAGGTGGTGTGGAACGGGCTGGTGTATCACCAAATGATTTATCGCTAATACTAATGAGATGTATTCCTATTTGCAACAAAAACCACAAACCAAGGTATCATCCACACTTCATTCTGCAACGCAACTGGACGCTCATGGCCGCCAAATCAACAATTTTCAAAGCAACACTGCACGTTTCGGATATGGAGCGGCATTATTATCAGGAACATACCCTGACCCTTGCCCGGCATCCCTCCGAGACCGACGAACGCATGATGGTCCGCCTTCTGGCATTTGCGCTGAATGCGCATGAACGACTGGAATTTGGCCGGGGGCTGAGCACCGAAGATGAAGCAGACCTGTGGCAGAAGGACCTGACCGGTGCGATAGAACACTGGATTGACGTGGGCATGCCTGATGAGCGGCTGGTGCGCAAGGCCTGCGGACGCTCACAACAGGTAACCGTGTATTGCTACGGCGGGCGCATTGCCGAAATGTGGGCCGAGCAGAACAACACGCAGTTTGCCCGGCAGACCAATCTGCGCATCATCAATCTTTTACCCGAGCACACTCAGGCCCTGGCGGCTCTGGCGCAGCGCAGTATGACCCTGCACTGTCTGGTTCAGGATGGACTGGTATCTTTCAGTGATGACAGTCAGGCGGTGGAACTGGAGCCGGTACAACTCTACCCGGCGCCGTAAGTTACTCAATAGCCAAACCACACGGCGCCAATCAGAATCACCGAGGACGCCAGAAACAGCTTCAACATCAGCGGCATCAGGAACCGGAACCAGCGATCATAGGGAACGCCGGCAATCCCCAGAATACCCATCAGAATACCGTTGGTGGGAATAATCATGTTGGTGAAACCATCACCGAACTGATACGCCAGTACCGCTGTTTGCCGGGAGATACCCAGCAGATCTGCCATCGGCGCCATCAATGGCATGGTGACGTAGGCCTGGCCGCTGCCCGATGGGATAAAGAAATTGAGCACGCTCTGCATCAGTAACATACCAACCACCGCCAACTCCGCACCCACCATTGTCAATGGCACTGACAAGCCGTAGACGATGGTGTACAGCACTTCTCCGTCTTCCAGGATCAGGGCTATGGCGCGTGCCATGCCGATCAGAAATGCCGTGGCCGCCAGGTCCGCAACCCCTTTGGAGAACGCCACCGCTGTGTTGTCGGGGCTGACGCGGGCAACAACCGCGGTGATAAGACCCAATGCCACAAACAGGGCACTGAGCTCGGTCAGATACCAGCCGTAAAAGACGACACCTGACACTAGCGTCACAAGACCCAACAACATGACCAGCAGCACCAACTTGCGCGTGGTTGTCAGCGGCGGATATTCCTCAGCCGACACATCCTCGTGCTGCTTGCTCAGATCATACACCAGGCTGGCGCTGGGATCGGCCTTCACGCGCTGAGCGTAACGGTAGACATGATGGAAGCCCAGCAACAGCAGCGGCAGGAAAATCGCCAGTCGCAAGCCAATACCGGAACCAGGCTGCAGGCCGGCAACACCCTGCGCCACAATCACGGTGAACGGGTTAACCGCCGCCGCACCGTAACCGATGCCGTAGCCCACGACCAGTATACCCACGGCCGTCATCGCATCCAGGCGTAACGCAAGGCAGAACGTTAACAATAACGCTACCAGGGTAATGAACTCCACCGCCATGCCAAAGGTGCTGGCACCCACGGCAAAAGCCAGCATGGGGAAAAAGATCAGCAAGCCCGTGCGTGTACTGAAACGCTGCAGTATGCGACCCAGCAGAGCTTCAATGGCGCCGGTATGACGAATCACGGCAAGCACACCACCGACAATAAGCACAAAAAAGATCACATTCTGTGAGTCGGCCAGACCGCGCGGAATCGCCGTCAGCACATCAATCACACTGAGCGACGGGCTGTCTTCGAGAAGGGTAAAGGTGCCGGGAACCACCAGTTCCCGGCCGGCTTCATTCAGTGTGGTCTCAAACTCACCGGCGGGCAGCACCCAGGTGATGACCAGAGCCAGCACCTGCATGGCAAACAGCAGAACCAGTGTATTTGGAACCTTGAAAGTTCTCACTGCGGCTGCAATCCGCGACGACGCAACATGTGTTCGATATCAGGCAGGCGACCGGCAAAGTCCTGGTACAGTTGCATGGCATCGACACTGCCGCCACGCGACAGCAGGGTTTCACGGAACCGATCACCGGTCACGCGCGACATGCCACCATTTTCGATAAACCACTGCACTGCATCGGCGTCCAGCACCTCACTCCAGATATAGGAGTAATAACCGGCAGAGTAACCACCCATGATGTGTGAGAAATAAGGAGTGCGGTAACGCGGCGGCACCGGATCATAGTTGATACCGGCATCAGCCAGCGCCTGCGCCTCGAACGCCATGATGCCGTCGGCATCCGGGATCTGCTCCGGCGGCAACTGATGCAGGGCCTGGTCTATGATTGAGGCAGCCAGATACTCGGTGGTACCGAACCCCTCGTTAAACTGAGCGGCAGCCAGCACACGATCCAGCAGATCCTGCGGGATACGCTCACCGGTCTCGTAATGCAAGGCGTAGTTCTCCAGAACATCGGGCCATGTCGCCCACATTTCGTTAACCTGCGACGGGAATTCGACAAAGTCACGCGGCACCGACGTGCCGGCAAAACGTGGGTACTCCACATCAGAGAAAAGTCCGTGCAGAACGTGCCCGAATTCATGGAACAGTGTGGTGACCTCATCAAAGGTCATCAGCGTCGGCTCACCAGCTGGCGGCTTGGTGATATTGAGGTGGTTACCAATCACCTTGCTGCCCCCCAGCAATCCGCTTTGTGTGTTATAGCTGTTCATCCAGGCGCCACCGCGTTTGCTGCCACGCGCGTAAAAATCGCCCAGCATCAGGCCAAGCCCGGTGCCGTCAGCATCAAACACTTCCCACACCTGGACATCGGGGTGATAGGTGGGCAGCTCATCACGTCGCTCAAAGCTCAGCCCGTACACCTGCTCGGCCGCGTAGAACACACCGTTGTCGAGCACGTTGCTCAATTCAAAGTACGGGCGCACTTCGGACTCATCAAACGCGTAACGCTGCTGCCGTACTTTCTCGGCGTAGTATGCCCAGTCCCAGGCCTGCAGCTCAAAAGGTTCGGCTTCGGTCTCATCTATCAGCCGCTTGATCTCTTCCCCTTCCACGCGTGCGTTGGCAACCGCAACAGGTGCCAGGCCGCCCAGCATCTGATTGACGACAGTTTTGTTGCCGGCGGTCTGCTCGGAAAGAATAAAATCTGCGTGAGTGTCATAACCCAGCATCTGCGCGCGCTCGGCGCGCAACTTCAGCGTATCGGAGACAATACCTGTGGTATCAAACTCGTTGCCACGGCTACCGCGCGCCACGGATGCTTTCTGTATGCGTTCACGCAAGGCACGATTCTCCAGAGATGCCAGTGGCGGCTGACCGCTGGTGTTGCGCAGGGTGATGACATACTTGCCATCTTCACCACGGCTGACGGCCTCATCGGCGGCGGCCTGGATCTGCGCACCGGACAAACCTGCCAGCTCTTCCCGTGTATCAACCACCACCGCAGACGCATTCACCTCTGCCAGCACGTTCTGGGTGAACTGGGTGCTCAAGCGCGCCAGCTCACTGTTGATTTCGCGCAGACGTTGTTTTTGCGCTTCGTCAAGTTGAGCACCGGAACGTACAAAACTGGTGTAGTAACGCTCCAGCAACCGATCCGACTCCGGATCCAGCGCCAGTTCTTCGCGCTGCTCATAGAGGGTATTAACACGCGCAAACAAATCTGCATTCAGTGAAATGGAATCATTGTGCGCTGACAGCCTGGGCGCCATCTCACGCTGCACTGCCTGTAATTCCGGGTTGGTATTGGCTCCGTTAACGTTGTTGAAGATTCGCGCGACACGGGTCAGCTCCTGACCGGTTCGCTCCATGGCGACAATGGTGTTGTCAAAGCTGGCAGGTTCCGGGTTGTTGGCGATCCGGTCGATTTCCTCACTTTCCATTGCCATCGCACGCTCGTACGCGGGCAGGAAGTGTTCATTGCGAATCCGGTCAAAGGGCGGCATGCCGTAGGGCAGATCGCTGGCAACCAGTAACGGGTTGGTTTCGGTCTCAGCGGCTACCTGTGTGTCATCCTGCACGTCGCTGCCGGTAACTTCCGGCTGATTGTCGCTGCATGCACTCAACAGCAGGCTGAAGCCAAGAGCAGGAAAAAGTGCGGGCTTCAGGGTGGATTTCAGGGAGGGCAGTCTGCTAACAATTTTAGGAACGGGCTTCAAAACGAACTCCTGGATAGTGGATAAGGTTTGTTGCAGCTGGCATCCTGGTAAGCGCCAGCCTGATTTGCTGACCCGGATTATAGCCGCGGAATGCCCTATGCGCATAGCCGGGGTATAACGGGACCCGTTCAGTTGCCGGGTCCCGCTGATATTACGGCACCGTCACCGAGCGGCGATACAAATGCCAGGTCGCGTGGCCGAGAATAGGCACCACAAGGCCCAGGCCCACGAACAGGGGCAGAGAAGCCAGCAAAACCAGACCGACTACCATGAGATACCATGTCACCATGGTCTGCCAGTTGGTCTTCACTACGCGCAGTGACGTCACCACTGCCCTGCCCAGACTGGTTTTCTGCTGCATCATCATGGGTAGCGAGACTACTGTCGCCATATACACCACAACACTGTACACAAAACCCACGAGGGTGCCCGTGATCAACAACTGCACGCCCGCTGAGGTCATGAATATCTGCCGCATCATGGCCGTCACATCGGCCGGAGCACGCTCAGCGAAAAACATGCCATAGAGCAGCTCGGCGGTCATCAACCAGGCTACAAACAAGGCCGCCAGAATCACACCCATGGCCGCAATGCCCCAGCGTGAGGGCGCTTTGGCGACGTCAAAAACATGATACCAGGAGTAATCCTGACCCAGTTCGCGGCGACGGCTCAGCTCATACAGGCCGCAGGCGGCCAGCGGGCCAACCAGTGCCAGGCCCCCGACCAGCGGGAACAACAGCGGCAGGAAATTCTCGCCCAGGCCGAACAGAGCGGCAAACAGGGCTATCAACAGATAAATCAGGGTCAGAAAGACCCCATGGGTGGGTTTGGCTTCGAAATCAGCCAGCCCTTTGCGTAACACCGAGCGTAACTCGGCAGGCTGGACAGCGTGGATGACAGGCGTCTCACTTACTCGGGCGTCTGTAGATACATCGGTTCGCGCACTCATCGGCATTCTCCTCAGATCACAGCTTGCGGGTTGTCAGTCCTTCCTTTGCTTCGATTGTTAAGACAACATAACACAAAACCCGTTCCAAAAGCTTTCCAGCCGGGTTTAATGGCAGGGTTTAGGTCTTTAAAGGGGACGGAGGAGTTTACCTGCAAACTCCTCCGTCCCCTTAAAGTCCCTGGCCGCTCTAAATAAAGATCAGAACAAGAACAGGATCAGACCGTAGAGGGTGAATTGCAAAGTGTGGTAACCACCGTCAATCAGGAACAGTGTCAGGCTCCGCTGGGCAAATAGGTAGTTGATGCCGAAGGACGTGGCGACCCAGCCCGCGCCGGCGGCAAATCCGGCGCCCAGGCCCAACTGTAGGCTCGGATCAGGGCCCAGAAACATGGCAAATACGAAGGCGGCAATTAGCGACAGCACAAACGCACCACCAAACACTTTGACCCGGTTAATGTTGTCAGTGCTCACCCCCGTCTCGCGCTGCCAGACCTTGCCAAAACCCACCGGCGAATACCAGAGCCCACCCAAAACGAAGGCCGAGATCCCAGCCAGAATTATCGCTAAATAGTTGAATTCCATACTTACTCCCTCTTTTTATTGTTAATCGAAAGTACGGCGGCCAGGGGCGTTAATGGGGACGGAGGAGTTTACCTGTAAACTCCTCCGTCCCCTTTAAAAGACCTAAACCCTTATCACGGCAGGATGCCGGTGTCTTTGCCATCCAGACTTTGGGTGTTTTTTTCCGCCCAATAGGCCTCGACGCCCTCGCGGCTGCGTTTCTCAGCCCACTTCTCCAGCGTAATGCGCTCGCTCTTGTAGTCACAGTGCGGTACCGCATAACCACAGGAGGTTTGCACAAGGTCAACGGCCAGCCGGAAAATCTGACGGGCGCCAACATAGTCGTTGAACTGTGTTATCAGCGCATCCCAGTCCGCATCACGCGGGTGAATCACCTGCGCCTGGCCGTAAAGGCGCAGGATCAGCGGCTGCTTGCCGAACGAGCAGAACATGATGGTCATACGCTGGTTTTCCAGCACATGGGCCGCAGTCTCATTGCCGCTACCGGTCATGTTCAGCCACACGACATCATTCGGACCCAGAATACGCAGGCTGTCCATGCCTTTGGGGGAAACATTGACGCGTCCTTCGGCGCCGGCAGTGCCGACAAAATAGATGTGCTGCTCACCGATAAAGTCGATGAGTGCGGGCGATAACTCACTGAATTTTTCCGACATGTCCGGTTCCTTGATCGCATTTCAGATACATTAAAATCCCTGCTTCGTGCGGGCACCATGAAGTCCCCACGGCATAATATCATCAGATACCAAAATGCGTCCCCTGTCACCGCCTCACTGACCCCACCGATGCAATACGCCGGGCAGTTTCCGGGTCTGCTGACGTGATATGATAATTCCCATCACTCACTCATCCAGATGACCCATCAGCCAGGGTCAGGACCGCGCGATGTTGACAGCTTTCAGTCGCCGTAATGGACTCATCACCTGCCTGTGCACAGCGCTGGCGGGCGCTGCGTTGTGGCCAAACACAACACTGCTCGCTGCCGAGGCGCCGGACTTTGGCGAACAGCGCGCCCTGTACCAGAGCGCCCGTGACGCTCTGGCTGACAACGATACCGACACCTACCACACGGTTCGGGAACAGCTGCAGGGCTACCCTTTGCTGCCCTATCTGGAATACTCCGTGCTCAGTGATCGTCTGACAACGTTGTCACAAACCAACAGCGACGGTGAACGTACCGACGGCCAGTTCTTCGAGATTGACCAGTTTCTGGCGCAGAACCGCGACACCTACCTCGGCGATCGCCTGGAGCGCGAGTGGGTGGCCGCGCTCGCACGCGAGAATCGCGGCACTGAGCTGTTGCGTTATCACAACCCAGCCAACACCACGACCGAACTCACCTGCCGTGCCATGCAGGCCAATCTGGAGCTGGGCGACTACACCACGCTGGCTGATGCCGACCGCCTGTGGAATGTCTCTGTATCCCAGCCCAATGACTGCGACCCGGTGTTTGAAGCCTGGATGGCAGAAGGGTTTCTGACCCCGGATATCGCCTGGCAGCGTTTCAGCAAAACCCTGCAGGCTGGCAATAGCAATCTGGCACGTTACATTTCAACATTGATGCCGGCCCGCGAACGCACACTGGCCGAGCTCTACCTGCGCGTCCATCGCGAACCGGAACGCCTGCGCGATTTCGATACCCTGGGCGCCGACAACGCTGAAACCCGTGAAATCATCCTGCATGGCATCCGCCGCCTGATGTCCATCGACGCACCGCTGGCCATGTTGCTGCTGCAGGCACATCATGACGTCCACCGGTTCCCTGACAACACCATGACCGAGCACCAGCGCATGATCGCGTTGCGCCTGCTGTTGCAAGGCTTCATTGGTGAGACCGAGTCATTGCTGCGCAACACCCCGGAACTGGTAACCGAGTCTCTGGTGAGCTGGATTCTGCGCGATGCCCTGCGCAGCCAGGACTGGCCGCGCGTGGAAGAATGGATTGGTCGTCTGCCCGATGACGCCCGTCACAGCGAACGCTGGCGTTATTGGCAGGCCCGCATGCTGGAGCAGAAACACACGTCAGAGACCGATGCGCAGGCGCAGGCGCTGTATCGGCAGGTGGCAGACACCCGCAGTTATTATGGCTTCCTGTCGGCCGATCTGCTGGGTATCGACTACGAGCTGCAGGACACCCCGGTGGCCGTTGACCAGCCCCAACTGGCAGCGTTGTCCACCCTGCCCTCCATCGAACGCGCACGGGAGCTCTACCTGCTCGGCGACGAAGTCAACGCCCGCAACGAATGGCAATATGCTGTACGGCACATGACACCGGAGCAGGTAGCCGCCAGCGGCAAGCTCGCCGACGAATGGGGCTGGCACCGTAACAGCATCCAGGCCATGATCCAGATCGGCTACTGGGATGACATGCAACTGCGTTTCCCGCTGGCGTACAGTGACCAGTTTGCCAGCGTCGCCGCCGATCTCGATATCCCGCCGCAGTTGCTGTTTGCTATTGCCCGGCAGGAAAGCGCCTTTATGCATGATGTCAGATCCCCTGCCGGGGCCCGCGGCCTGATGCAATTGATGCCGGGCACTGCGCGGGAGACGGCTCTCGGTGCCGGCCTGCGCGTCAACACCGCCGACCTGTACCAGCCGGACATTAACATCACGTTGGGTAGCCGTTACCTGGCTGGTTTGCTGGATGAGTTTGACGGCAATCGCGCACTGGCGGCAGCGGCCTACAACGCCGGTCCCAATCGTGTCCGACAATGGTTGCGACGCAGCGCCGACAACCCGGTGCCCATGGATATCTGGATAGAGACCATTCCCTTTCTGGAAACCCGCGGCTATGTGCAGAACGTCCTGGCCTACTCGGTCATTTACGGCGTGCGCATGGGTGAACCGATACCGTTTTTGACGCCGGCCGAAGCCGGCGCCGAGCTTTAGCGCGCAACCGGTTCCGCGAACAGAAAGACCCACTACCAACTTCTCAGGGAAGCACCACCAGGCAACAAGGACAACAGCAATGACGCAGTCTTCCGTCACCAGCACGCCATCGCGCACACGCGCCCTGCTTATCATCAATCCCAAAAGCCGTCAGGGCGCTGAAGCCGACCTGAATGACGGACTCAGGCGTTTGCGTCAGGCCGGCATGGATGTCGAAACCCTGGTCTCACACAGCGCTGAGGAAAGCTGTGAAGCGGTGCAAAGCCGCAAATCGGACTTGGACCTGGTCATTGTCGGCGGTGGTGACGGCACGCTCAGCTCCATGATCAAAACCCTGTTAACCTGCGATCTGCCACTCGCCATTCTGCCGCTGGGCACCGCTAACGATCTGGCACGCTCGCTGGGCATTCCCGAAGCGCTGGAACTGGCCTTTAAGATCATCGCTGACAATGAACACACACGCATCGATTTGGGCGAAGTTAATGGCCACTACTTTTTCAACGCCGCCAACATGGGACTGGGCGCGCATGTCACCGAAGAGCTCACCAGTGAAGTGAAAAAACACTGGGGTGTATTCAGCTACGTTCGCGCACTGGCGGCGGCCATCATGCGGCACGATCAGTTTCACGTGCGCATGACGCTGGACGGGAAGCACTATCGCCTTCACTCCATGCATCTGGCAGTGGGCAACGGACGCTTCTACGGCGGCGGCAATGTCATCGATGAAAAGGCCCGGATTGATGATGGCAAGCTGTCCCTGTTCAGCATGCGTCCACTGCGAACGTGGGAGCTGCTGACACTGGCGCCGCTGCTGCGCAACGGGCAACAGGGCCGGGATCGACGCATTTTTTGCGCCCGGGCCACAGAGATTGAAATCAGCGCCGGCAAACGGCGGCTGGAAATTCATGCGGATGGCGAACCCGTGACCTGCACACCGGCAACGTTTCGGGTACTGCCCAAGGCACTGACAGTTGTCGCGACTGCCATGGACGCGCACAATCACAGCCATGAGCACACCACGACGTCGCCATTGACTGCAGCGCTGGGACACATTGAGCAGGGAGTCAGAACAATATGAGTATTTTACGATCTGAACAACAGCTGGCTTTGCAACAGCTCTACCGCCTGGTCCAGGAGTCGATTGATCACTATCGGGATTCAGCGGAATTCGTGGAAGACAGCAACACCGCGCAGCTGTTCACGCGTATCGCCAGCGAGCGCGAGCCTCTGGCTGAGCAATTGGCGCAGGTCATACGCGACACCGGCGACCTGCCCGCGGCGCCTGACGCCGACAAGGAGGCCGGAGAACAAATGCTACACCGTCTGCGCGCCTGGTTCACTGCTGATCAGACAAGGGATGTGGTTAAGCAACGCCTGCAGGCTGAAGCGGAACTTGCCAAGGTGCTGGCGGACAGTAAAAACCAGACCCCAGACAAGACATACCAGGCGCTGCATCAGCGTTTTGTGACGCAAGTGGAGAACGCCAGCCAGACGCTCAAACAGGCTCACCAGGCATAACCGGCTCTATTGCGTGGTTTGCGTACCCAAGGGCAGCGCTTCTGGCTCGTCCAATTCATCCAGGTTATTGAAGCGAATCATGGCCTGCAGCTCTCTGATGTATTCCTGTCCGCGTTGCGAATACTGCGTCAGGCCTTCGGCCAGCTCCAGCCCGGTAATCAGCTCATCATTTTCACGCAACTCCGAACGTTTCATTCTCAAGTCGTTGTAGGCGTCATGGCTGTTCAGATTGCGGATATAGCGCTGCACTGATTGCTGCGGCGAATCGAAGGCTGCGACTTCGTGTCGGGCACCGCTCGGGCGCGAGTCCGGGATCAACCCACAGCCCTCGACATAGCACCAGTGGCCAAAATAGTTATTGCCCTCCAGGGCAAAGCGCGACGCACCCCATCCACTTTCATTGGCCGCCTGTGCCAGCGCCAACGAGGGCGGCACTACATCAACCCGGCGCAACAGCGTGTCCCAATCACCCGCTTCTGTGATATCAAACGCTTCAATCTCATAGTCCTGCGCCAGTTGCAAGACTTGCCGTTGTTGGCGACCTGACAGTGAATCCCGGTTCTCACTGAGTAGCAACAGCTCGGCACGCAGCTTCAGAATCTCCTGGTTACGCATTTCCACCAGCGGCAGAAAATATCCGAAAAAGGCGTCTTTGCGCGCATCAACATCCTCAAAGGCGGCGAAATCAGGTGGTGGTGGCACACGCTGGGTGAGCAACCACCAACCTGTAAACATGAAACTCACCGCACCGATGCCCAGAATGGCATACGCCGCCGCGACATGCTTGCGCGGTTTCGTTTGCCCATCTGTCGGGGTTGGTGCGTTGCTTTTCGAATCGGTGTTAGCAGTCATGGTTAAATCAATTGCCCCCTGATCATGATTCCGATAATACTGTAACACGGCTTGCGCCATGCCACCTGAACAGACCAGCGGACGCACAACATCTTTCGTGCATCAGTCAATTGGCGAAATCCACCAGTCTCTTGTCAATCCTACCAATACCTACGCAGACTGCTTGCTTTTGGTTTCGTCATTGGAAAATTTCTATTATTTAATTCAACGATTTAAACCAATATCCAGAGTTGGTCCCGTTTTTGCTTTCTACTTTTGTAACGTGTTTGTAAACAATGCCATGTTAAATGCTTTAGGTTCCGTCAGGAAAACGAGCCGACGCCTAAACCGACAACGACAAAAAGGATAAAAACTGTGCGCAACCTTCTACTCTGCCTGCTTCCCTCTGTTCTGCTCTCCAGTGCCGCCCTGGCGGACGAGTGCAAAGACATCAACATTACCCTGGACAGCAATGACATCCGCACACTGACATTGGATGTCGGAGACGGCTACCTGGGGATCATCGGTTCAGATGATGACGACGCACCCATTGAAATACAGGCCGAAGCCTGTGCCGGCTCGCGCGGCGAGCTTGACGACATGGACATTGTTTATGAACGCCGCGGCGACACCTGGGAGGTGGAAACTGTAGCGGGCGAACATAATTTCAATATCTTTTCCCTGTTCAATGGGTCCTTCGACACCCGTATTGATATTGAACTCATGGTACCGGCCGGGCTGCTGCTGGATATTGACGACGGCAGCGGCAATATCGACATTCGGGATGTCCGCGGCGAACTGCTGATCGACGATGGTTCCGGTGACCTGCAAATCAGCGACACCATCGGTCCCGTGCGCATTGATGACGGATCGGGTGATATTGAGATTAACAACATCGGGGGCCGGCTCGACATTGACGATGGCTCCGGCTCCATGACTCTGACCCGGACCATGCACGTCAGTATCCGCGACGGCTCGGGCGATGTGAATGTGCGTGACGTCGATGGCGATGCAAACATCATCGATGACGGCTCAGGTGATATCCGTATCGAGCGCGTCAGCGGTAGCGTCATGATTGGCGATGATGGCTCCGGGAATATTACCGTACGCGACGTGCAAGGCGACTTCATCGCCCGCGATACCGGTTCTGGTAGCGTGAACTACAACGATATCGGTGGCCGCATTGAGGTTCGCGACTGAAGCAATGCAGAGCGCTGTTTACACCGCCACTGGTAACACAGGAACGGGCCCGTCGGGATCATCGGGCTCGCTTTTGCTGACCAGGTAGTCAAGTATAGCATCCCTGATAGCCGACCCCTGAGCCAGTCCCTGATTGCCAAACAGTCGATTGAACTCGAGTACGTAGGGGTGGTTGTCGACCAGCGCGATATCGAAACCGGCATGATCGACGCCCAGCGTTCGTGCCAGGCGCAGGGCCAGATTAGTCACGACTGCCGGCACCGGGCTTCGGTCTATCTGACCACCCTTGGCAACATTGTTATAGAATCCGCGATCTGACTGTGTGCGCCAATACGCCGTCACCACCCGATCACCAATCACCACCACGCGCACATCCCGGTCTATGGGCAGATATTCCTGCACGTACAACACAGGGGTCCTCTCGCAGTAGCGTTGCCAGTCCTGACGCGATTCGATCAGCCAGACACCTTCGCCCATGCTGGCTTTGGGCAGCTTGGCAACAAAAGGCAATGACATCAGCTGCCACAAACGCTCCCGACCGTCAGCAGTGTTAGCCTCAATTGGCGTCCAGGGGGTATGCTCCGGCGCCACGACCTGAAAAGCACGGGTCATTTCCACTTTGTCATGACCAATGCGGTAGCTGGCTTCGCTGGGAAAAACCCGACAGTTCAGGCCAAACACCAGCGCGTTGAGCTGCCAGTATTCGGGGAACAACACCCAGTCCGCCTGCCGCAACAGATCCTTTTGCCGAAACAGATCGTCCGGTTTCAAAACCGTTATGCCCGGCAAGCCCAGAGTGCGAAAAATATCGAAGGACACCAGGTTCATAGAATGCTTGCCATCCACCGAAAAAACGCATTCTATGCCTAATCTTGCCCTTGGCAAGCGATATTTAAACGAAGCTGGCAGGGGCGTGTCGGCGTGTGACTGCTTTGACCCGCGCCGCAGGCTGTGCACCGGCGTTCTGGTTTCAGTGATCAACACTTTAGGTACTGTGTTATGACCCTGCAGCTGCCAGCGCTTTGCGCAGCGGCGCGGCCAGTTGCCAGGGATGGGCTGCGGTCAGCGACACTGAGTCACATTGCTGAAACCGGCAAAATTCCTGCACGGCATCAACCAGCGCGGCAATAACGGTCTCCTCATCAAACCCGTACGATTCAAGGTACAGAGACTTGATCTCCAACTCACCGGTTTTTCGATGCGCTTTGCAATCCATGCGCCCGATGAACTCATCACGGTAAAGCAATGGCAAACAGAAATAACCATACTGACGTTTGGCAGCCGGCACATAACATTCTATTTGATAGTCGTAGTCAAACAGCGCTTTCAGCCGATCGCGCTGGATCACACTGTTGTCGAAGGGTGACAGAATCAGCAGCCGGTCTGGTACACGAGGAAGACGCTTGTCGAGCGCGCCGGCAGGCAATACGAAAACGTCGCCGTTGCTGACACCGACTTGTTGCAACTGCCCTTGCGTCAGGCGCTCATCGACCAGATTTTTTACCGCGCTGCGCAGCTCCGCATTGCGCCGCAGATAGGTCAGCCCTTTGAGTGACACCAGGCCATGACAACGCAACTGTTGCTCCATCAGATGCGCAGAAAACTCCTCCAACGTGGGCATTTGTGTGTCCACACCTGCCGGCAACACGCGTTCGGTCAGGTCATAACTTTTCTGAAAACCCTCGCGATCGCTGACCATCAGATCGCCCTGCATATACAGCTGTTCCAGCGCTTTCTTCGCCGGCTTCCAGTCCCACCAGCCGGCCTGCTTGCGGTCACCTGCGTCGATGTCACGGGACCGTAGCGGACCATCAGATCGTATACGCGCCAGTAGTTCGCGCATAAGTTTATCATCACGATGCCGGAACCAGTGCGTCTTGCCACTTTTAATGGCGTGTTTATAAGGCAAAGAAAAACGGAAGTCGGCCATGGGCAAAAACGCGGCCGCGTGAGACCAGTATTCGAAGATATCACGGGAACGCATCAGTTGATTAATCATGGCAGGTTTGAAGCCCGGCACTCTCGAGAACAACACATGATGGTGGGCGCGCTCGACCACGGAAATGGTATCAATCTGCACGTAGCCCAGATGGTCGATAGCGTTGCGGGCGCCTGCCAAGCCGCGCCCAAAGGGTTGCGACTGCAGCAGCCCCTGGGCAATCAGCGCCATGCGGCGCAGGCGGGCCCGATCCCTGGGGTGCTTGACTTCAACCACAATCAGGCAGCAACCACAGATTCACTCTTCACCCTCTCCTGGCTCGCCTGCGACCGAACAGGGTAATCCAGAACGCGCCTTCAAAGGCGATGCCCAGAATCAGGAAAATAGCCCCGCCGGCGGGCAAACCAAAGGAATAACACATGAGCGCCGCAAACAAAAATGCCAGCGCAATCAGTATCCGGTAAACAGCGCGCATCACAAATCTCCGCATCCGCCCTCAGCGAGTCCATTGTATTCATCACGGTCAAACGCAGACGTACCGCCAAAAGTCGCCAGATAGGCCCGGCAACGATTCTGCGGCGCACTCCATTGTTCGGCCATGAAATCTGTCTTGATGCTGTCCAGCGTCACCTCGTCGTTCATCATACGGATACCGCGATCGGCTGATGAATCCAGAATGAGGGTTTTGGGATTACCTTCACCGTTGCGCCAGGGTTGCCAAAGTGGCAATGCGCCATCGCGACCGGTGCCGGTTGCGCCCGTGTAGGCAAAGTTGGTCCAATACGACATCATTGCCGCCGACAACTGGTCTCGCCCCGGATTGGTGGCCGGATAATACAGTGCGTCACCGCTGATAAAACCTACATCCCAGTCGCCGAATATGAACGCCATTTCGGTAGAGTGCGCAGCACCGATAGCAACCGCCATGTCCAGGCCGTTGTCGCTGGTGCGCTGTTCGTCCCAGTCAAAGCGGTACGCGTACACCGGCGCGTCCTGTGCCGGAGCCATGCGTCGGGCCAGATTGTCAACACCGCGCCATTTCCACTGCACCGACGGATAGTGCGCGAACCGGATGTACTCTTGCGGATCATTACGGATGACATCAGTCATCGCGGCATAAAGATAGATGCGGCGCTCATCGCGATTGGTACCCAGAATAATGGGCACCTGGTTGTAGTCACCGGAGGCCAGTTGCGCTAACGGATCCTGCTCAACAAACACGGTGCCATCGGTAAACTTTTTCGGCGCCGGATAATTACGCGCCGCTTCCGGGTTGTACAATTGCAGGAAGGCCGCCGCATCCTGGCTGTACAACAGATCCCGGATCGCATCGTCGCTCATGGACTCCTGCAGCGCCATGGCACTGGCCCGGTCGGCAGCCAGGCCGTCACGCTGGAGGATCATGTTGATGATTTCTTTTGAGCTGTGAGCGTGGCCGGGCACATCATCGTCGCGGTAATTCACGGCCTGCGCAACAGAGGTGGTACCGATGCCGCCACTTTGTACAATGGCGCGGTGGAACAGACCCTCAGCCATGGGCGAGGTCACCAGACTCATAACATTGCCGCCGCCGGCGGATTCACCAAAAATGGTGACATTGTCCGCATCACCGCCGAATGCAGCGATGTTGTTCTGCACCCACTGCAGCCCCGCGATAGTATCCACCGTGCTCCAGTTACCACTGGCAGCGGCGCCGCTGGCATCCGCTGCCAGAATGGCCGGATGATAGAACCAGCCCAGACTGCCCAGACGGTAGTTCACCGTCACCACGATGACATCCTGTGATTGCGCCAATTTACCGCCGTTGTAATCACCGGCATAACCGCTGTTGTTGCCGCCACCAAAGATCCAGTACATTACCGGCAGGCTTTCGCCTTCAGGGATGTTGTCGGGAGCGTAAACACTCAGGTACAGACAGTCTTCGCTGCCGACAATACCGTCACCGTCCGGGTCGGCAATGCCGGCGGACAGACCGGAGACAAATTGCGGACAGGGCTGAATGGGGTCGGTGGCAGCGAGAGTTCCGCTCCAGGGCGCGGGCGGCTGCGGCAGCTTCCAGCGCAGCTCGCCAACGGGCGGTTGCGCGAAGGGAATACCTTGCCAGGCCAGGCTGCCGTTGTCCTGCACCACGCCGGTGAGTTGGCCCTGGCTTAGGTTACGCAAGGTCGGGTCGGCCTGTGCAGCGGCGGGCGCGGCAGACTCGCTTGGGGACGACGGGGACTCGGCCCCATCGGGGCTGCAGGCGAGCACTGTGGCACCCAGGCCTGAGAGCAGCCAGGCCGCCATGAACTGTCGGTATTTCAAACGCAACAGACTTCTGCGCAATGATGCAACAAGACTTCTGGACATGGCAAACCTCTGAACCGGGACACTGTTTGGCTCAGCTTAAACGCCAGCCTCAGGCCTGTCCACCGCTTCCGATGTCCGCTAAGGTGGCGACCGGCGCCTGGAAGCAGCCGACCGGATCCGGGACCGGCAAGGGGGTTGGTTGCAGCCTCACAATATTGAGTCACTTTGCTCCAACTTCAGGATGATCGACTCAAAGCCCCTGGGCACCGCGCCGCAACCAGCCGTGCACAAACGCCAGTTTTTGCCGGGCGTGATTCGACAGCACAAATGGATAAATATCCGCCAACCCCATCGAGCGATTAACGTGATTGACGCCCACGGTGAGCGAGGCCGCGGTGCTGATCAGTCTCTCAGCATCGGGCTCCGAATACGGATCCCAGCCGGCATCGGGCATCCGGGGCGATGACAGGCCGGTGGCGACAAAACTGTCAGCAATGTCGGTCAGGTGCAGCAGGTGCGCCGCCGTTTCTGCCCAATCCTCATGAGGGTGAGCGGTGGCGTAACTGGTCAGATAGTGCTGCTTCCACGCCACCGGCGGACCGTTTTCGAAGTAGTATTGCAGTGCCGCCGTGTAGTCGATTCGCTCGTCACCAAACATGGCGCGGAACGCATCAAGAAAATCCTCACGCAGACTCAGCCGCCACCACAGCATATGGGATATCTCGTGGCGCATGTGGCCAATCATGGTGCGATAGGGTTCCTGGAGTGCTTCACGGCGAGTCGTCTGCAGTACAGCGTCCGCCTCGGCCACACTGATTGTAACCACGCCTCCGACATGGCCCATCGCAACCGGTGTCGGCCCTTCAGCCAGCATACGAAATACCGGACGGGCGCCGGGGTCTTCCGGTCGAAACCAGTGCCAGCGCCCCAGGTTATCCAGCGCCCAACGCTTGGCCGCCTCGGTCTGTGCCCAATTGGGAATGGCATTGGCTATGTCCGGATCAGGCGCCAGCGCTGTCATGGCACACGATCGGCAGAACTCACCCTCTTTTGGCGCTATCCAGTTACAACCTATTCTGTCCCGATTGGCACAAAAAGGAGGCATGGGCAGAAAAGCCCGTGCCTGCGGATCGTAGGCAACAGGTGTGCCATCGGCGGTGGCAAGATTATCGAACCAGAGAGATCCGGCGCCAACCGGATTGCTAAAAACGCGCATTAAAATGCTCCAATCAGAGAGGAGTGTCTATCTCGGGACAGGAACCGCTATCTATACCGGCAGGCTGTCAGGCAGATGTTTGCGGATATCCTCAGTCGGCTGCTGTGCCATATTCTTGCTGATCTCCTGCACTACTGCCTTGTGCAGTGAGGGGGACATCTCGTCTCGTAGCTGTCCGAGAAAATGCGGCGCCGCAATAATAAAAAGTTTTTCATACTTATTGCGGCTTCGGCATTGATCCAGTTCGGCGACGATTTCCTTGGCGAAAGTCTCGGACTCGTGCTGTCTGGCACTGGTCGGCGCTTCCTGCGCATGGCGGCCATAGCCGGCACTGTCGAATGATCTTCCGCGCTTATCGGAGACCAGATCCTGCTCGTGCAGGCGACTTTCGGGGTGGGAAAAGGTTTTGATTTCGTCAAGAACGTTGAGGGATTTCCAGTTAAACAACCGGGCGCGGCTATTTTCAGCAACCAGTACCCATGTGGTTTTCATACACTCACTCCTTCGTAGCGGGTGATCTGGTACCGTACCAGCTATCGGCACCATCCACACCCCCCACCCCGGAGGAATTTGTATTATTCAGGCAACACGCGCTTGTATGAACGGAATTTTTGCTACACTGTCGGTCAGCACAATATAGCAGAGAGACGCCGCATCAAATGACCCAGGCACCGCCTTCAACAGGCCCACTGATTCTTTACGGCGCTCCGCACTCCCTATACACCGGTGTGGTGCGCTGCTACCTGCGCACCCAGGGCACTGCCTACATTGAGCGCCCCACCTCGCACCCTGACTTCGCGCAACGCATCACACCGGCTATCGGGCGCAGTATCATTCCTGTCGTGGAGCTGCCAGACGGTAGCATCATTCAGGACAGCGTCGAGATCATCGATCACTTCGAGCGCGCCGGTGTGCCCTGGCCTGCCTATCCAGAAGGACCATTGCAAAGAGTGCTGGCCATCATCGTGCAGTATTACGGCAGCCAGGCCATGCTGCGGCATGCAATGCATTATCGCTGGTCGTATCTGGGTGAGCAGGAAGCGTTTATCAAAGATGCCTTTGCGGCAGGGTCCGGGCCAGATATGGCAGGAAAAATCATGGCGCGCATGCAGTCCTACCTGCCACAGCTCGGAGTTACCGAAGCCAGCATTCCCCTGATCGAACGCTCCTTTGAGTCGCTAATGGATATCCTGGAACAACATTTGCGCCTGCACCCGTATCTGTTCGGCGGGCGGCCTTCAGTCGCAGACTATGGCCTGATCGGCCCGATGTTCGCGCACCTGGGTCGCGACCCGGTGCCTGCAGACCTGATGAAGCGCCGCGCACCGCGCGTGTTCCGCTGGGTCGAGCGAATGACAGCGCCGGGGCTGGATGTACCCGAATTCGTGGACTACGGCACCGACTACTTCATCGACGACAGCATTCCGGAAACGCTGACCCCGCTGTTCGCCCATATTGCAGATGAAATATTTCCCGAGCTGACCGACAAGCTGGTGTTCATGGATGTACACGTGAACCATTTACAACCTGCAGACGGACAACCGGTTTGCGACAAACCCCACCAGCGTTACCTCGGCAAGATTGATACACAGTTCCGTGGTGTGCCGGTCACTACCGGTATACAACCCTACCTGTTGTACCTGCTGCGGCGCGCGGACGCGGTGCTGCAATCACTGGATGAAACGGAGCGATCGCGTGTCATCGCCGGCTTGCAACGTCACGGGCTTGATCAGGCGCTGCCGGGGGAGCGTGGCTACAGTGTTGACCGGCGCGGCCATATTGAGGTGTGGGAGATCCCGTCTTGATATTTTATACATTTTCGCCTATTTGTGTGCCAGTCAACTGGCAAACCGAGCTGATCACCAGCACCCATGAGAAACTCCGGATACTCACCCGATTGCTCGACGATTTCCCCGGTGTGTCGGTGAATGCGTGCGAGTGGCCAATGGGATACGGCTCACTAGAGCATGACAACCTGCCATTGTTCTATCAGGTTGGCGCCGAGATCAGCCTGCAGGCAATGATGCAGGAAGACGACGTAGTGGATGCCAGGCTTTACTGCTACGACAATTGTCTGGCAGTGCTGGCAATTGTTCTGGAAACTGCGGTTGATCTTGGCGACGTCGATGACCTCGCTATCAGTGAGCGCATCGGCACCCTATCGACCAGATACCTCAAACCGATATTGTCGCACCTGTATAAACAGGAAGGTACCGGGCATTTTATCTCACCAAAATCTTACAAAGTGTATGCCGATACACCGTCAGCACTGTGTGATGCCCGGCCACTTTGGGTCGCCAGAATGCTGGTGCAGTCACCCGAGCTGCCTCCCTCTCATTATCATCACTGGCTGAAAAGCGTTGATGATACGTCGGATATATTATTGCTGGGATCAGGTAATTCGCTATTGTGTGATCCGGCACATCTGCAGGATATGCGTCGCGTCATGGTGCTGTCGCAGTTTCATGCAGCACTGGTATTGCGCACAGAATCTCTGCTGGAAAAAACCCTGACGCAATTTAACGGTGCGTACTTTAACAAGAAAAAAAATCGAACCAGAATGGCGCTGCAAAATTCTGTCGACCTGCATCAGTACCGTAATGATCATATTGAATTCATCTGCATACAATACTCCTCTGCACAGGCGGGCATACAAGGCAAACGGCGCCTGCTACTGGCGCAGTTCGACAACGCATGGCAGGTGAAGCAACAGGAACACCGACTTCAGCAACTCGCGCAACTGGTGCAAAAGCGCCTGGACCGTCTGGTGGAAGAATCACGACGCGCCCAAACCCGCAGTATTCAGACCCTGTTGGCGTTTTTGGGAGCGCTCAGCCTGCTAGCGCTGGTGGTCGATCTGGCAAGCCTGAGCAATGACATGGAGCACGGCGACACGCTGGGCATTCTGGACATATTCGCCCTGATCTCCGCTGAAAACGTGCTCAGCATCACTGTCCTTGTCGTGGTAATCTTGACCGCATTATTTTACAAAAATCATGAGTGACATATGAAACGCATCCGCTATACCGTCACCTTGTCGTCACCGTCGTTCCCCTATCAGGAAAGTCTGGTGTCTCTTGCACCACACCTGGGGAAACACTTCGCCGGCGCCTGTTGCCGCCCGATCGACGGCATCTGGGCGGCAGAGGGGCATCTTTACAAGTCGCATTACGAAGGTGTGGTACAGGAACCGGGCATGCAGATTCTGATCAGCGTGCTGCCAGAGCAAAAAGCACTCGCTTATCAACATATTCAATCCATGATTCAGACGTTAAAGAAAGATCTGGCGCTGGAGATTGACTGGGTTCATGTGGAGAGTGAGGAAGTTGAGGCCGGGCATTTTCAGTTAACGTAACCGTCCGGCGCTCCCCGCAAAGTAAACGATGTCAATTGACCAGGCACACTCCATTCTTCATTATCAGAGCAACAAGCCAGTCAACCTGCTCAGGCTTTTCTGATCTTCGCCACTCAGTGATTGCATAACGGACTGTGCCACCTGTGCAAACGAGGCATCAGCATCGCTAAAAATCGTTTCACCGGCGCTCGTTATTGTCACCAGACTCACCCTGGCATCGCGTGGCGCCTCTTCCTTGCTGATAAGACCGACTTTCTCCATGGGGTTCAGCAACCTGGTGACCCCCGATGCGCTGAGTCCGACTTGCTGGGCCAGATCGATCCGGCGCATTTTGTTTTCCGGGGCTGCATGCAATTGCCGTAGCACCAGGTACTCGGTAAAACTGATACCGTGAAATGACAGCGGACCGGCGATTTGCTTCTGGATTTTGGTATGCAATGCCACCAGCTTGAGAATGAGTTCGCTTTGCGATGATGTGGCCACAACAGCCTCCTTGATTAATGTTTGATTGCGCAAGTATATTGACATGTAGTTGAGCAGTCAAGCATATGGCAAGCTATTTTTATCCAGGCACATCATGTAAATTCGAATACACGCAAAAAGTTGCCGGTGACGCTGTTGGCGACGGTATCGTTGTCACAACGCACACTCACAGATTTGACTTCCCCTCAGCAATCACCTAATGTTCCCGCCGCTTCAGGTGTTCTGCTGTCAGACAGCAGAATTAAACGGGAAGTTGGTGCGACTCGAACCCAAGATAAGAGTTCAATGCCAACGCTGCCCCCGCAACGGTAAGCAAGTAAGTCACATCGATATGCCACTGTCATTCAGCGCCTGGCGCCAGACTTGATGGGAAGGCGATGCGGCTTGATACCCGTCAGCACAACGACGGTTATGACTTGTAAGCCCGGAGACCGGCCTGATGCCAACGACACGCTGCGGAGGGCAGTGCTGCGGAAAGTCGCCCCCTGCTCTGTTGTGTTGGCATTCTGAAATAGCCCGCACTGTTGAGGCCCCTCTCCGTTGCTGTTTCCTCCCCGGCGTTTAACTACACGCACTCGGGTGAGAGATTGCACAATGTCGCAAAAAATTTTTACAACCACTAACACAGCACTGAGCTGTGCCGTCTTGTTTTTTTCCACACTGCCAGTGGCAGCCAGCGTAGCAGCCCAATCCAACACGTCTGCCGACGTCGGAACCCAGGAAATGATTGTCACCGCCAACCGGCTGGCACAGCCGCTGGGCGAAACCCTGGCCGCGTCCACCGTGTTTACACTGGATGACATCGAAGCCGCGCAGGCTCAGAGCCTGCTCGACTTGCTGGCCGGCGCGCCCGGCATTCAGATGGCCCGCACCGGCGGTCAGGGCACGCAGACCAGCCTGTTCATGCGCGGAACAAATTCTGACCATACCCTGATTCTGATTGATGGCGTCAAAGCCAATACCGCCAGCGAAGGTTTCGCCCGTCTGGAGAATATTCCGGTGGCACAAATCGCGCGTATTGAGGTGGTACGCGGCCCGCAGTCCAGTCTGTACGGCGCCGATGCCATTGGGGGTGTCATCCAGATCTTCACCAAACAGGCAGCACACAGTGATGCAGAGCCTGGCCTGAGCGGCAACCTCAGCGCCGCCGCCGGCACCGAGTCCACTTACAACGGCAGCGGAGGCTTCAACCTGCGGGGTACCCATACCTCGCTGGCACTGAATGTGTCGCACCAACAGACCGATGGCATACGCCCCATTCATACGCCCCGGCCCAGCGCCCGCCGCAGTGCCTATGACAATGATGCAGCGAACCTGTCCATTGCCCATCAGTTTGGCAATGGAGCAGCACTGCATGGCGCCTACAGCCTCACCGATTCACAACTGGAATACGACGGCGGCATCAACAACGGCGAAGGCCGCACCGCGCACCTCGGATTGCGTCTGCCAGTGACCAACAGCTGGCAGAGTGACCTGCAGGTTTCCCGCTTCATTGACGAGAGTGTTAATGACAGCACCTTCGCCTCACTCAGCCGTACCGAGCGCGATGCCATCAACTGGCAGAATCACGTGCAGCTTGGTGACAACAATAGCATCGTGGTGGGCGCAGATTTTGAATCCGAGGAACTGCTGTACGAGATGAGCGGTGCCACGCAGACCGACACCACACGCGACAACGGCGCGGCGTTTGCCGTGCTGGACACGCAGTTTGCGCTGAGCAACAGCTCAGTCGACACCACCCTGTCTCTGCGCTACGACGACAACGAACAGTTCGGTGGCAAAACCACGGGCAAGGCCGCAATCGGTACCGACCTCGGTGACAACATGCAGCTTTGGACGTCCTACAGCACCGCTTACAAGGCACCGTCCCTGGTGGAGCTTTACGTCGATTTCCCGGGTTTCTTCTTTTTTGGCAACCCCGATCTGCAGCCGGAAACCTCTCGCAATGTGGAGATCGGCCTGGAAGGCAATCATGCCGGCGCCCGCTGGTCGATCAATGCGTTTCGCAACGAGATCAAAAACCTGATCACCACCGACGCGTCATTTAGCAGCCTGACCAATGTTGACCGGGCCACCATCAACGGTGCTGAACTGGCAGTCAGTGGTTCCTGGCTGGGCTGGGATGCCAATGCTGCGCTGACCCTGCTGGATCATGAGAACAGCGACACCGGGCAGGAGCTGCTCCGCCGCCCCAATGAGATACTCAGTGCCGGCATCTCGCGTGAATTCAACAAACTCGATGTGGGGCTGACCTGGCTGCTGCGTGGCACGCAGAAGGACGTTGACCCGGTGACTTTTGGTACTTCATCGGTTGCCGGTAATGCCGTGTTTGACCTGGCTTTTTCCTATCAGCTGCTCAATGATTTCGGTCTGCAACTGAAGATCGGCAACCTGTTCGACAAGGATTATCAGGTAGTGGATGGCTACAATACCTATGGCCGTACCGCTTTATTAACCACACGTTACATATTCTGAGGAGCCCGTGATGCCCATAACCAAAATCAGCCACAGGCAAAAATCGGAACTGTTTACCATCGTTGCGCTTATCGTCGTGGTCGCGGCCATGCGGCTGCTGCCGCACCCGATGAACGTGACACCCATCGGGGCGCTGGGTCTGTTCGCCGGGGCCTTGTTGCCCTCGCGCACGGCCTGGTTGCTGCCGATGGGCGCGTTATTGCTCAGCGACATGATCAACGGGTTTTACGCTCTGCCCGCCATGGCGCTGGTGTATGCGGGTTTCTGGTGCAGCGCTGTAATCGGGCGCGTGTGGCTTGCGCGTCGACGTACACCAGAACGCCTGATCGGCGCCGTGCTGGCCTCCGCCACAGTATTTTTCATAATCTCCAATCTGAGTGCCTGGCTGATGTATTATCCGCGCACGCTGGAAGGGTTTGTGCAGTGTTACATCAGTGCGATTCCGTTCTTCGGACGCTCATTGTTAGGTGATGCTCTGTACGCCACGCTACTGTTTGGCCTGTACGAATACATTCGCCGTTTTCAACCCCAATGGCGAACCGCCTGAGGCCTGAATCATGCGCATTGTTTCGCTGCTGCCCAGCGCAACCGAAATCATCTGTGCGCTGGGCGCGCACCAGGGCAACATCTGCACACTGGTAGGCATTTCGCACAGCTGTGATTACCCAGCCGAAATCTGCGATCTCGACGTGCTGACCAGTACGCGGGTGCCGGTGCATGAAACGCAGCTTGTTATTGATCAGTTTGTACGCCAGGAGATGGCAGCCGGCCGGGGACTCTATGCCCTCGACATTGAGAAGCTGGCAGAATTGCGCGCGGACGTTATTGTGACCCAGACCCTATGTGATGTGTGTGCGGTCTCATCCGGGGATGTGTACCAGGCGGTTGCCGATCTGCCCGGTGACTGCAAACTGGTCGAGCTGGCTCCTTCGTGCCTGGATGATGTTTACGACGACATAATTCGTGTCGGCGATGCGGTGTATGCCGGATCTGAAGCACGGCAACTGGTGATGCAATTACGCGAACGCGCGGAAGCGGTCTCCCGTCAGCAGATCCTGAACGGAGACAAAGTGTTATTCCTGGAGTGGCTGGACCCACCGTTCAGTGGCGGGCACTGGATACCTGACCTGATCGATATCCTGGGCGGCACCAGCTGTCTGGTGAAGGCCGGCCAGCGCTCGGGCACGTTAAGTTGGCAGGCGATCACAGAATGTGACCCGGATATTATTGTGGTGGGCTGCTGTGGCTACTCACTCGAGGAATCTGAAGCGGCGCTGCACCTGTTGGCAGACCATGCGCCTTGGTTATCACTGCGCGCCGTACGCGAAGGAAACGTGATTGTCGGCGACGGCAATGCCCATTTCAGCCGCGCCGGACCCCGGCTGATTGATGGTCTGGAAGAGCTAGCAGCAAATCTGTTGGCTGCCAGATCAACGCTGCCGGGCGCCTGATGCATTCTCCAGACAAAACTCGTCACGGGACTTCAACGCACCATCGGGGTGGTAGAAGCTATCCAGAGCATCGTATCTGACATAAATATCTCTGTTTTCAAGTCCTGTGCAGATGACCCGATAGGTGTCACCGTCGTACATGGACGCGTACGAAGGCGCTTCGTAACGCTCATCAGAGGATGCGCAGGCGCTCAACGTGAGCGCAGCGAGAACAGGGGCGATACGTTTCAGGTAATAATTCAATGGCGTGACCATAAATCCTCCTGTATTAAAATTGCTTCACATACGTCACCGTAGCATCTTTGAGCACGCGTGTGGCAAACACCAGCATCGGGAAACGGTCCGTTACGCTTTGGCCACAGACAGACTGCTGTAGCTGACCAGCGCACCGACAAACATCAACACGGCGCTAAGCGCGAAGGTCAACCGGAAGTCCTGCTGCCAGTCGATCAGCAAACCGGCCAGCGCCGGGCCGATCAATTGCCCAAGAGCGAAAAACACCGTAACAAAACTGACCGCCATGGCGGCATGCTGCGGCTTTACGGTGCTGGTAGCGGCGGCCAGCACCGACGTGAAGAGCCCCGTTACCGACAGCCCCACCAACACAAAATGCACAGTAAACGCCCAGGTCTCGGGCCAGATCACCGGCAGCAAGGTGGCAACAATTGCCACCGTCATGCAAAAAATCAGGGCGCGTCCGTGGCCTACCAAATCTGCCAGCCAGCCCCATCCCGGTCCGGAAAAAATCGACACAAACCCCATGACAGCCACCAGACGCCCGGCAATTTGCGGGTCGACGCCGGCATCCAGGGCAAAGCTGTACATGAACAACACCTGCACGATATACGTCAGACCCACCACACCGTAGATCAGCGCCATGCGCATAACATGCGGGTTTTGATAGGCTATCGTCAGGCCCTGCCGCATCGAAACCGGTTCTTCATGTAGCGGCGGGTCGCGCAGAAAAATCATCACCAGCACAATTGCGAACACAGCGATACCGGCAAAGCTGGCCCATATCATACGCCAGCTGGCTTCATCACCCGTTTGTGTGATGACCGGAATCAACGCGCCGGCGAGCAGTATGCCAATGCCCACACCACTGCCGGCAAAACCGATCACCATGCCCCGACGCTCGGGATACCAGGCACCCAGCAGAGAAACCAGTGGCGTAAAAGTGAACGCGGTACCGAATCCCATCAGCGTCATGCAGAGCATCAGCAGAGGATAGGCAGAAAACAGGCTGAGTCCGGTGTATCCGATGGCCCCCAGCGACAGTCCCAGCAGGATCGACTTCTTGCCGCCATGGCGGCCGGCGAACACACCCGCATACAGCAACAGCACCAGATAACCCAAAGCAGTCAACGTACCCAGATTGGCCGCCTGCGAGTAGCTCAACTCAAGAGTCTCGCGCATGACAGGTAATACCAGCCCGTAGGCCAGACGACCGAACACCACCGCGACCAGCGTGCAGAGCATACTGATCGGGACGAGCACAAGAACGGGAGGGCGATTGGTGGAGACGTTCATGAATCAGGACTTCTCGAAAAAGCCAGCGAGTATAGCACAGTTACCCAATGCAGCTCGACGGAGCACTGCCCGCGTCGGCATTTGACCTGATGGCGGGGGCTCGCGTTAAGATGGAGACACACTTAGCAACAAGGAGTCCGGTCATGAATGATCTGACAACGCGAAAATGCAAACCGTGCGACAGTGATGCTGACCCGATGGGCGCCGAACAGGTCAAACAGTACCTGGTCATGATCGACGGTGAATGGAAAGTGGAAAACGAAGGCAAACAGATCAGCCGCACTTGCAAATTCGAAAACTATTACCAGACGTCGGCGTTTGTTAATGCTGTGGTCTGGATTGCCCATGGTGAAGATCACCACCCGGATATTACCTTTGGCTACAACAAAGCCACCGTGGTCTACAGTACGCATGCCATTGGCGGTCTGTCGGAGAATGACTTTATCTCCGCGGCGAAAGTTGATGCCTTGCTGGACAATTGATTCAGCGGACGGACCACCCGCAAACGCTCCATAACACCCGGTTCGTCGTTGCCTCTGGTGTTACTTGCCATGGCGACAACAGCGCCAGTGTCAGGGGCGGTAACACTCAACCCGGTTGCGCCCCGCGCCTTTCGCCGCGTACAGGGCCTGGTCAGCGTGGTTGATAAAATCCCGTTCGCTCTGCTCGCTGGCCAGTTCCGTAACACCAAAACTCGCCGTCACCTGGCCAACCTCGGGATGCTGAAAAAATGCCAGCCGCTGCCGAAGACGCTCGGACAACTGTGCGGCTTCGGCCAACGGCGTCTCCGGCGCCAGGATCACAAACTCCTCACCACCCCAGCGACTGACGATGTCGCTGTCCCGGACCTGTTCGCACAGCACCTGCGCCGCCGTGCGCAAAACTTCATCACCCACGGCGTGGCCATAATTGTCATTTACTTTTTTGAAGTGATCAAGGTCAACAAAAATCAGTGACAGAGGTCTCTGATAACGCTTGGCCGTAGCAAAGGCGATATCCAGTCGTGCATCAAAACCCCGGCGATTCAGGGTCTGGGTGAGGTGGTCACGCTCGGCACGCCGGCGATCGCTGATGTCACGCGCCAGAGAATAAAAGCCGACAACCTGACCGTCATCGTCACGCTGTGGAATATAGGTTAGCTCCACCGGCATCATACTGCCATCGGGCTGCCACAGATGTTGCTCAAAAATCACTTCCTCGCCCGCCAACGCCGCTTGCATGTAGGGCAACGCCTGTTCAAAAAGCTCCGGGCCAACGACGTCCACTGCCGGTTTGCCAATGATCTGCCCGGCAGGACGCTGAAACCATTCCGTGTAGCCCGCATTTATTTCACGAAAGCACAGTTGCATGTCAATCCGAGCAATCAGAATTGGCAAGGCATCAATCAGCTGGGTGCGTTGTTGACGTTGCTGCTCGAAGCTCTGGGCATCATAGAGCGAGGATGCCAGCACGCGACTGGCCATATTGAGTATGTCCAGATCACTGTCGCTAAAAGCGCCGACCTGGCTTGAGTAGACCTTAAGTACCCCGAAACAGCGCTCTTCGTGAATCATCGGCACCAGCAGGCCGGAGCGGAAACCAACACGGTCAGCCGCTTCACGCGCGACGCGCGGCTCATTATGGGTGTCACGGCAGTACATGGGCACGCGATCACGGTAACAGGCACCCGACAGACTGCCGGAAACCGGCAGGCGCAGTCCCAGCGAACTCATTGCCGTGCCCGCTGCCGCCGTGTACACCATCTCTTTTCCTGCCGCCTCTTCCACGGCAGCGCCGTCGGCGCCGGTGATCGCGAGCCCGATTTGCGCCACCTGTTCACGCATGGCCTGCAAATTCAGACCGGCGGTACCCGCCTTGGTCTGTATATCGGTCAGCGCCTGCAATTGCCGGCGCTGCTGCTCAAGGTCACGCAATGCCGTGACATCACGTTGAATGGCGATAAAGTATCGGGGAGTGCCAGTCGCAGGATAAGGTCGTATTGACCACTCCATGCGAAACGGCGAACCATCCTTTCGGTAGTTGACCGTTTCGCCAAAGAACGCCTGCCCTGAGACCAGCTGCTCTTTGAGGCGCTGCATCAAGTCTTTGTCGGTTAACGGGCCTTGCATCAAACGCGGCGTCTGGCCCACGAGTTCTTCGGGCTCATAGCCGGTCATGGCGCAGAAAGCGGGATTGGCGTAGACGATGACGGGACCCGGCAACGCGAGCCGGGCATCGGTGATCAGTACCGCATCACGCACTTCTCCCAGCACACCCAGTAGCAGGTCTCGGTCGGCGAAATCGTGTCTCATCTGACTGTTATCGTCCTTATCCTGACTTAAATTCGCTTATTCTGTTTCCCTGCGGCTACCGTCGCACCACTTGCAGTGCACACGGAGAATAATATTTTGCTCCCTTAAAATATCAACTTACGATCTGTTAGTGACAGATTATAAACCGTTTGCCCAATCATGGAAAATGTCCGGCCGGTCATTTGACAGGGCCTTTTATCTTTGTCATGGTTTTAAGCAACCAAGCTGATTAATCAAAGATTTATTTCTTTGGTATCAGCTTTTTTTGTCATGGCACATGCGTCACCGGCGACATCGGCTTGTTGCGAGTGGGGCAAACAGAGTGGCCATGCATTTTGAGCAAATCGTTGAGAAACGAAAGGAGTGAGTCATGAGAAACGCCAAACTGCTGGCGTCTATTGGCGCCGTAATGTTTTCCGCTTCGACTGCCGCCCAAACGCAGTCACCTTACCTGCAACCTGACGATACCTGGATCAGCTTGAGCGGCACCATTGAGTCAGTGCAGAGGGATTCTTTTCTGCTGGATTACGGACGCGCCTCAGTGACTGTGGAAATGGATGACGGCGACCGAGACGCAGATGCCTATAAACTATTGCCTGGCGATAGCGTGACTGTGAACGGTCTGATCGACGATGATTTTTTCGAGATGACCACAATTGAGGCGAGCAGCGTTTACGTCGAGTCAATTAACTCTTACTTCTATGCCAGTGCAATGGATGAGGAGGCAGCCACATTCTTTGATCCGATTGTGACGGTTACAGGCCCGATTATGGAAGGTGACGCCATCATTCAGGGCACGATCACGGCGGTCGAGCCTCTGGAAGAGGAGCTTGTCCTCAATACGGGTGACCATCTGATGATTGTGGAAGTGGATGATCTGGGTTATGACCCTCTGGATAACGAAGGCTATCTGCAGCTGGATGTTAACGACGAAGTCACCATTAGCGGTACCATGACAGAGGAAATGTTCGAGAACCGCTTATTTGAAGCGGACTTCATTGTTACCGTTAACAACTCATAATCCTCTGACCCTGCGACCTGGCGCTTGACGGCACCGGGTCGCACTCCGGGCAATCAGCCGGGATGATCCCATTGAGCCGTTGTTTTACTCCGAACTGCTGTGCTCTGAATTCCTCTGCACTGAATTTCTCTGCACTGAATTTCTCTGCACTGAATTACTGTACACTGGTTCAAGTCAGTCACTGGATCGTATGATAATGGCACCTTCACCCACGATCAGCCTGGTCACACCGACCTGGTCCGGAGATCTGGACCACTACCGCATTCTGTTGCGCTCTCTGGCGCAAGGACCCCTGGGCGGCCTTGAACACACAACGGTGGTTCAGTCAGAAGATTTCGCTGTGTTCTCCGCATTACTGACCGACAGCCAAAACAGTCACACCACCCGACTTCGCACTACTGAACAGGTTTTGCCGCCGGCAATCGAGCAGGCACGACGCCGGGCCACATCACTGCAAACATTGATCGGCCGTCATATGACCCGCATCAGCGGCAGTCTGTCCCGGGAGCTGGGCTGGCCGCACTGGCCGCACTATACCGGTTGGCACACACAACAGATTTCCAAGCTGGCCATGGCGTCACAGGCAGACACAGACTATGTGCTGGTTGTTGACTCGGATGTTGTTGTGACTCCCGCTGCCGATCTGACAGAGATACTGAAACGCGATGCGGTGGTCTGTTTCTCCGATCGTAAGCCACTGGCCCAGTTTAAGGGAAAAACCCGGAAATGGGTCCTGCAGGCTGATGCCTTGTTGCATATCCCGCCCAATCGACAGCAGTCATATGACAGCTACTTCGATACGCCATTTTTGCTACACGTGGCAACGCTCAGATCCATGTTTGCCTGGCTGGAGCAGGCGTATCAGCAACCCTGGTGGCAGGTGCTGCTGGCCCAGCCCCCCAGACGCTGGTCAGAGTTCGCCACCTATAAAGCGTTTTTGCTTGAACTCGCTGACGGGCAATCAGATACAACGGCGCATTGGCAGACGCCGGACATGATGAGCTACATCTTTGATGCCAGCGATACTGAGAGATTGCTGTCAGAGTTTCAGGCATCGTGGCAAGACCCGGACATCCAGTTCATTACCGTGCATTCGCAAAGCAGCGGTCGTCAGCGTTGGCACCCGCACAGCTTTGCCGATGACTTGCTGACACTGATCGGCTAGCGCCACCTGTCAAAAGCTTTGCGCTGGATCAATAAAACCCAGGCCACTACCCCCTATACTGCGGCCCGTCACACTTGGCAGCGAGACTTCAACACTTACCAATTAATGTGTTAGGGTGAAACTTCGAGATTGTAACGCCACGTTCACGTTATTGGCATTGCGGCTGTCCAACTGTGCTTTGACGTTGACCCCAACCAGCGGAAGGCCTATGAGCTCAAACATCTCCAGTCTGACCCTGTTCAGATCTCTGTACCAGCCGCAGCAGGCGTTTGCCGAGCTGGCCCGAGCGGAACCCTCGTCGCTTCGTATTTTCCTGAGCTATTCTCTGTGGCTACTGCTTTTACCGCCGGTGTTCTCGCTGATCGGCGCCGCCAATTTTGGCTGGCGACTGGGCGCGGATCAACCTCTGTTCATGACCACCAACACCCTGCTGATAATCAGTGCCGGTTATTTTGTGGCGCTGCTGTTCGGACTTTTCAGCACTGCCATCATCAGCCGCTGGATGGCAAAAACCTATGGTGCCAGTGTCTCACTGGGACGCCATATGGCGCTGATCACCATGGTCGGTCAGCCATTGGCGATAGCCAGTGCCGCGCACCTTTTCCCTGATGTACTGGTTAACGTGCTGGTTCTGATTCCCGCTACCATCTGGGGCATGTATCTGCTTTACAGCGGTATTCCTGTCGCCCTGGAGACGCCGCCCGAACGTGGCATGCTGATGGCCTCGGCGCTGATGGCGTGGCTGCTGGTGGCTGTCGTGAGCCTGCTGGGGATCAGCATGTCGCTGTGGGTGCTGGGCGTGGGCCCGCTGCTGGGCGTTTAATTCTTTAAAAGACCTGTTACCAAACGATTTCAAAAGCAAATGGAAAACCTGATGCAAGCTGTCGAGAACAAGATTTACCAGGACAAGATTGTCATCCGCCTGATCCAGTTCTCGGTGATCTGGGCAGTGATAGCGATTTCAGTCGGGGTTTATATTGCCGCCGAGCTGGTATGGCCCACCATTGATTTTGGTCAATTCTGGCTGTCATACGGACGCTTGCGCCCCGTGCACACCAATGGCGTCATCTTTGGCTTTGGGGTTTCTGCACTGATGGCCACTGGGTTTTATAGCGTGCAGCGCACCTCGCACGTGACGTTGTTCGCGCCGCGCCTGGCCTGGTTTGTGTGTTACGCCTGGCAGCTCATCGTATTGCTGGGGGCATTGTCATTGCTCGCTGGCTGGAACACCACCAAAGAGTACGCCGAGCTGGAGTGGCCCTTTGATATCGCCATTGCCATCGTCTGGATCTGTTTTGGTGTCGTGTTTTTTGGCACCATCGCCAAGCGAAAAATCAAACCCATCTATATCTCCAACTGGTTCTATGGCGCGCTGATCATCGTTATCGCCATGCTGCACGTGGTCAACAGCCTCGCCCTGCCCGTGTCGATTGACAAGTCCTACTCCGCCTATGCCGGCGCGCAGGATGCCGTGGTGCAATGGTGGTACGGTCACAACGCGGTAGGTTTCCTGCTCACCGGCGGTTTTCTGGGCATGGTGTACTATTTTCTCCCCAAGATTGCCGGCCGTGCGATCTGGAGTTATCGCCTGTCCGTGGTCGCGTTCTGGGCCTTTGTTTACGCGTATATCTGGGCCGGCCCGCACCACCTGCACTACAACGCCATCCCCGAATGGGTACAGTCGCTGGGCGTGGTGATGAGTGTCATCCTGCTGGCACCCTCCTGGGCTACGCTGGTCAACGGCGTGATGACCGTCAGCACAGCCTGGGAAAAACTGCGCACCGACCCCGCGCTCAAGTTTATTGTGCTGTCACTGGCATTCTACGGCCTGGCCACCTTTGAAGGGCCGATGATGGCCATCCGCAGCGTCAACGTGGTCAGCCACTTTACCGACTGGACCATTGGTCACGTGCATTCCGGCGCGCTGGGCTGGAACGCCATGATCACCTACGGCACCTTCTATTTCCTGGTGCCGCGTCTGGCCGGCCGCGAGCTGCACAGCACCCGCCTGGCCAACCTGCACTTCTGGCTGGCCTTCGCCGGCACCATGTTGTACATCATAGCCATGTGGGCGGCAGGTGTATCCCAGGGTCTGTTGTGGCTGAGCATCGACAGCATCGGCGAGCTGAGCTTTGATTTCAAGGACATCATGGCCAGCATGACCCCGTATTACCTGCTGCGGCTGATCGCCGGGCTGGTGTTTCTGCTGGGGACCGTGCTGATGGCCTACAACCTGTTCATGACATTAAAAGGCCAGCGCGCAGTCAAGGTCACGCCACCGGCGGTGGATCCAGCTTACGGAGTTAACGCATGAACGGTCTGACATTTCATCGCAAAATTGAAGAAAACACCGGGCTGCTGATTTTTGGCATTCTGTTTGTGTCAGCCATTGGCGGGTTGGTTCAACTGCTGCCGGTGCTGACGCAGGAGAGTCTGGAAACTGCCAGCGCCAACACCCGCCCTTACACCGCTGTGGAACTGACCGGCCGCGACATTTACATGCGCGAAAACTGCGTAGTGTGCCACTCCCAGCAGATTCGCCCGTTGATTGCTGAAGTTGAACGCTACGGACCGTATTCGCGCGCAGGCGAGTTCGTATACGACCGGCCGTTCATGTGGGGCTCCAAACGCACCGGCCCTGACCTGCACCGGATCGGCGGCAAGTATTCTGATGACTGGCATCGACTTCACCTACTGGACCCGCGCGCGGTGGTACCGAACAGCATCATGCCAGCCTACCCCTGGCTGGCGGAGCGCGACGCGATCGAAACCGGCAACATCACCAACAAACTGACGGTGCTGCGTCGTCTGGGTCACCCTTACACTGACGAACAAATCGCCAACGCTGAGGCTGACCTGGAAGGCCTCACCGAAATGGACGCACTCATCGTCTACCTGCAAATGCTGGGCACCGGTTTCAGCGAAGAAGACGCCGGGATGCAAGGGGGTGCACATTGACCATGTTCATATTTCTGGGCGACATGCTGGTCATGGGATTTATGATCGGCCTCGCCATCTGGCTCGGTAGCCGGGGTACCAAAGAGTCCCTGGACCGCGCTTCACGTATACCTTTGGAAGACGAGGACTGATATGGCTATGTTGCCTTCAGGTTTTTGGGCCGGCTGGATTGTCGTTGTGACTCTGGTGTCACTCGGCGCTGTATTGTGGCTGGTGTGGAGTATTTATTTTGGCCGCGACCAGCAGGAAGAGTCCGAGGTCGAACCGGTCTGGGACGAAACCCTGGCAGAAGGGCATAATCCGCCACCGCTATGGTGGTTCTGGCTGCTGTTCGGCTCAATGATTTTCTCGCTGATCTATCTGATCTTTTTCCCGGGGCTGGGCTCCAACCCCGGGTTGCTGAACTGGTCGCAGGGACAACAGGTCGCCAGCAGCCAGGAGAATTTTGAAGAAAGTTTTGCTGCCGCTCGCATGGCGGTGGTCGACATGGATCTGGCAGAGATCCAGGGCGATTCCAACCTCATGGATACCGCCGGCCGCATATACCAACGCGAATGCGCGGTGTGTCACGGACCTGAGGGTCGCGGACAGGCCAACCTGTTCCCCAACCTGCAGGATACCGTGTGGCAATGGGGAGGCTCGCCGGAACAGATTGAACAGACCTTGCGTGGCGGCCGCAACGCCAACATGATTGCCTGGCAGAGCATCCTTAGCGCCGAAATCATTGATGATGTCGCCGGGTATGTGATGACGCTGCACGAAGGCGGCGACGAAACTCATCCGGGCAAAGCCATGTACGAACAAAACTGTGCGGCCTGTCACGGTGTTGATGGCGCCGGCAATCCGATGCTGGGTGCATCACGACTGTCAGATGATATCTGGCTGTATGGGGGCGATCTCGACACCATCCGCGAAACCCTGCTTTATGGCCGCACCGGCCAGATGCCAGCTTTTGGCGAGCGTCTGGATGATTTCCAGATCAAGTTGCTGGTGGCTTTCCTGGCGCGCTGAGGTTTCGATTTCCTGAGACCGCACCAGGCATCAACGCAGAAATTTTTGTACATACCAACAGCTGGCCTGAATCTGCAGGTTCTGCGCTTTGGCCCATGACAGACCGCGGCGCACCAGGGCTTCGGCAATGCCCTGGCCACGCAGTTGTTCCGGCACGTAGGTGCGGGTGAAGTCTACACCCGGGTTGCCAGCGTCCGCTACAAGCAAACGGTATTGCAGAATGGACTCCTTGCCGTCGGTATGGACCGTAAAACAGTGACGTTGCGGGTGATGTTCGATCCGGTTTGCAGGCATAGGCTAATACCCTTACTTGGTAACAACAATGACCAGCTCAATCAATTGAGTGGTATAGAGGAGTGTCACAGCAACGCCTGGGTCGTGGCAGGCACAGCCTCGCGCGGATGCTTTCATCTAAGCTGGCTGTCTTTGCTGCCGCGCCGATTAATGCCCGACGCCCCTGATTCATCTTCTTCAAGTTCGCTCTGGCAGCTGATGCATAATTGCACACCGGGCATGGCCTTACGCCGCGCCTCGGGAATTTTTTTACCGCACTCCTCGCAGACCCTGGCACTTTCACCAACGGCCAGCCCCTGACGGGCACGCTCCACAGCTTCTTCAACACTGGCGTCAATCTGATCCTGTACGGCACCGTCTTTCGACCAACCACCTGCCATGATTTTCTCCCACACAACTCTGTGTCAACAGTAGACCGTCTCAGGTACGGTTTAGTTTCCGCGTCAGTTGGCGTTACTTGCGCCGGTTGGCACTGACCAGCCGGGCATACACATCGCCACTGCCTTCACGCACTTGCCCAAGATGCTGGTTCATATCTTCCGCGGACAACCACTGTTCAAACTGCAAGCGGTGCGTTTCACCGGGTGCCAGGTTGTACTGGTATTCGCCCAGCTCCTGCAATCGCTTGATGCAGCCCAGCGCAACTGCAATGGCTGCCGGGATGTATTCGAAGGACAGCGCTGCCAGTGGCCGCGACAGACCTTGCAGCACAGCCAGTTCAAAGCCCTCAACGTCGATCTTGCAGAAAGCCGGCTCACCCCAGGTGGCGATGAGTGCATCCAGTGTCGTCACCGGCACGGTAACCTGTCGGTCCCACTGCACCTTCTGGAATGATGCATCTTTTTTGACGTGTGTTATCCAGTCCTGTGACATGGTCGTCACAGTGGGCGTGCGCGTACTGATGTGCAGTGTGGCTTCGCCGGGCTCTGCACCGACGGCTTGCTCAAGCAAGGTGATGGCAGTATCCGCGCCGTATCGACGCCGCAGGGCCTGCATCAACAAAGGCTGCGGCTCCAGCGCCACGACGCGCGCTCCCAGGGTCCGCCAGGCCATAAGGCGATTACCAACGTGTGCGCCAATCTCAAAGCACAGGTCATCGCGCTGAATAAACTGACCATACAGACGACGCATGCGCGCTTGCCGGCCGGGGATACCGTAATACATCAGCAGAGATCGCCAGAGTCCGAATCGTTCCCGCCAGGTTGTTTGTGCTGTCATTTTAACTCCTGTTGCCGGGAGGCGGAGAAGGCGTCAACAAAACGGTCGCGCAACCGGTCCATACGCCACACCGGTGCGTTGCCATCCGGCAGCAATCCCGGCTGCCATTGCCAGTCTTTGATCGCCTCAATGACCGCGGGGTCATGGGCAATCAAATGCACGGGCACCTGCTTGTCATCGCTGTCGCCAGTGATAAACGGTGCTGCCGGGTGGTCTCCCAGCACCATGATGACCAGATCCTCATCGCCATATTCCTGCACGTAGGACACCAGGGTCTGCAACATATATTCAATCGATTGCCGGTAGTGATCACGAATGCTGTCGACCTCGGCCCAGACCTCTTCCGGGCTGAGTCCGGCCTGCGCCTGGGCATTAAAGACCTGTCCATCACCGATTTCATCCCAGGGTAGCAACCTGGCTACCGGTGTCCAGGGGGCATGCGAGGATATCAGCGCCAGTTCGGCCATCACCGGGCGTCGGATGCCTTCACCGCGTTCAAGCCCGTGCAGCGCTGACCAGACATATTGATCCGGCATGGTCACCCAGTTAAAGGGCAGCCCCTGGTAACCAAAATTGTTGGCGTGATAAATCTGATCATAACCATAGTAGTTGCCTTCCGGCCATGCCATGCTGATCGCCGGCATCGCCGCCACCGTGCGCCAGCCGGCATCACGGAATAGCCGGTTAAGCGTGGCACGCCGGCTGATAACCAGGCTTTCATAGCGCGTCTCACTGTCAATCCAGGCACCCGACAAAGCCGATGCGTGTGCCAGCCAGCTTAGCCCACCCACCGTGGGTGATGTCAAAAATGCGCTGCGCATGTGGACACCATCGGCCTCCAGTGTTGACTGCGCCTGCAGCAGAGTCGCCCGTATTGAGTCGGCAAAGGGCTCACGCTCCAGCAGTGCCCGACCATAAGACTCAGCGAACACAATAAACACATCCTTACCCTGCAAGCGGTCAAACAGGCCAGCGCCGGAACGGTCAGCCCATTCGTCTTCATTCACGATTGCGGCAAACTCGCGTATGTCGCGAACGCTGTAAATCGTGTCCTGCCCGTGCAACACCAACTGATCCCAGGCAAAGGTGCCAGTGCGCCGCCACCCCGAACTGTCGAGAATCAGTCCGACCAACAGCAGTGCCAGCAGCGCACCACCAGACAGACGCGGTGCGGACCGCAACGCATGTTGTATGCGGCGCAGCATGACATAAGCCAGCCAGCACAACAGGCCGGCTGCCACCGCCATCATAAAGCCAACTGCCAACGCCGCAAAATCACCCAGCACACCGGTCAACAGGCGACTGCCGTCCGCCAGCAGGTGACTGTCAAACACCAGATTAAAGGGACGCGCAAAAATCTCATGGGTCACCAGATCCGCGCCCCGCAACAAAATGCCCAGACCAAGCAGCAGAGTCAGCAACCACCGACAGACATCGCCGGCACGTCCCGGGACCAGCAGCAACAACCCGATCATCATGAATTCCAATGGCAGGAAAATGAAGGCAGGCGGATTGATCCAGGCCAGGCGGTTGGGCAGGGTTAATGCGACAAACAGCCCGATGAAAGCAATCATGGTCAGGAAGAAGCGGAGGTCGGGGCGATAACGCAAATTGGGGTCCATCATAGGGAAAGCTTAGAATGAGAATACGCAGTGTAACCCATGATGGACCATGCTGGTGCCGCTATCAGGCCGGCAAAAGCATATTGGCAGTGACTGGCGTGGTTATTGCTGCCGCAGTCGATACGTCCCGGTCAACGTCTCAGCCAGCAGATTTTTGGTCAGTATCTCGGTATACTCGTTAATCTGTATTACCTCATTGCTATTGGCGTTTGCGGCGCCGCCGGATTATCGGCGGCAGCAGCGCAAGGCCGATTTTGGCCCGATTGCTCATCTTCGGCGCCAATACTGTTTCGTATACCGTTTCTCCCAAGGATCAGATTTATGCCCCGAAGCCTCATCGCCTTTATTACCGCACTCGCACTTCATGCCGGCATGGCAGCGCCTGTTTACGCCCAGGGCCGGCCAGTGCCCTACCCGCTGCCCGAAGCGCCGGTGGTGCTGGAGACGATCAATGCGCGTATCAACGTATCCGTAGTAGCCGAGGGCATACCGCGTCCGTTTGGGTTTGCGGTACTGCCCGATGGCGACATCCTGGTCACCGACCGCTACACGCCGGCACTTCGGGTCATCCGCGACGATATGCTTGACCCCGAGCCACTGCAAGGGTTGCCGGCAATTCGTACCGGCTTTCATTCCGGGCTGCTGGACGTTGAAGCGCACCCGGATTATACAAACAACCAACTGATCTATCTGACCTACCACACCGCGCTGGAAACCGACGGTGAATACGCCATAACGCTGGGTCGGGCCCGTTATGACGGCAGTGACACGCTGGCGGATTTTGAGCAGCTTTTCATCGGCACGCCGATGACCATCTCGGGTGGTTCACGCATGGTGTTTGCGCCCGATGGCAAACTGTTTGTGACTGTCGGTGGCGCCATGGACAGACGCCCGCTGGCGCAGGATCTCGCGCGACTGGAGGGCAAAGTGCTGCGACTGAATGCTGACGGCAGCATCCCTGCTGACAACCCGTTTGTCGGCCAGGCCGATGTGCACCCGGCAATCTACTCCTACGGCCACCGCGACCAGTACGCCGTGGCAATACATCCGGAGACAGGTGAACTGTTTCACGCCGAACTCGGCCCACTGGGCGGCGACAAGCTCAACGTCATCAAGGCTGGCGGCAACTACGGCTGGCCTTTGTACGGTTATGGTAGCTACAACGACGGTGAGCCCATGGAAAAACTGCCACGGGAAGGATTCGAATCAGCGCTGTTGATCTGGCAACCCGGCATTGTGCCCTCCGGCCTGATGTTTTACAGCGGCGATGCTTTTCCCCAATGGCAGGGCAACCTGTTTGCCGGCAGCATTCAGCGCGGACGCCTGCCCGGTAGCGGCGGTCTGGAGCGCCTGGTGTTCAACGAAAACATGTGGGAACTGCAGCGCGAAACCCTGGTGACAGAACTGCATCAGCGAATCCGGGATGTTGCCCAGGGACCGGACGGATTTATTTATCTGTTGACTGAAGAAGACAACGGCGCGGTACTTAAACTGCAACCAGCCCAATAGTCACTATTACCTGGGTCCGCCGCGAGTACCCATTCGGAGAATACACATGCAACATGCTAATAATAAATTCAGAATAGCGGCCTGGATACTCGTCGCGCCGGCAACCCTGTTTCTGCTGATGGCGGGAAGCACAAAGATGCTGGGCGCCAACCCACTGGCCAGCCTTGACGCCATGGCGCCGTGGGTTTTCTGGATTGGCCTTGGCGAAGTAACTGCGGCGATTCTATACGCCGTGCCAAGAACGTCGATAATCGGGGCGCTGTTCCTGAGCGCACACCTGGGCGGTGCCATCCTCTTTCATATTATAAGAGGGGAGAATTTTATCGGCCCTGTGCTGACCAGTTTCTGGTTTCAATCACTGCTGCTCGCCAGCGTTTGGGCAGTGGTGTTCCTGCGTTATCCGGCGATCATTTCGAACTTCAAGGACCAGGAAAAAGACTAACAAACAATACCTGCCGTCATTGCCGCCACCTTCATCGCCACGGAAGAACCTGTGTCCTCATGGATCCGTTTTCCCGTAGCCGTGTCAGGTGGCGTACGCAGCATCATTTAACCCAACAATTTGTGTCCTACCATCCCTACCAGAAATCCAAGGCTAACGCCCAGTGTCGGCAGTCTGCTGTTCTGCATTTTGGACATCGGCGCGATATCCTGGAATATCAGATACAGTATTCCACCACTGGAGAACAGCATCAATGCCGCTGTAAGATGAGGCAGGTCACTCAGTAAATAGTATCCCGAAGTAGCAGAAACAATGCCGGAAAAGCTAAGCAAAAACAGAATAACAAGACATTTCCGCGATGAATATCCACTGGCGCTAAGATCACCAAATGAGTTGAAGGATTCGGGGAAATTTTGCAAACCGATAAAGACGGCCAGCAGCAAACCCAGCTCAGGGTCTGCGGCAAAAATGGCTCCCAGTGCAATCGACTCAGGTACAAAATCCAGGAGCATGGCCAGCAGTTGAGAAGCAGAGCCGCCTTTCTTTGCTATATAGCTGTCCAGGGAATAGAAAAAAATGGCGCCTGCCAGAAAGGTCGCCGCCATCGGAAACATAGGCAACACCGCCATGCCTCGCGGCACCAGCACGAAGGCGACGGCCGCAACGATTATGCCTCCGCCAAAGGCAATGGATGTATGTAGAATTTCTTCCTTGAGTAACCCCTCGCGAACATGCCTGTCAAAAACATTCGCCAACAAGCCGCCCAGAAAAACAGTCACACCGGCAAGCGATGAGTACAGTGCAATCCGCATTAAGTCGTCCATTCATGCCCCTGCTCTGTGCATTGCCTCACATAGTTTTATGAGTTGCCTGTTGCCTGATTCAGATAAATTTGTGCTGTGCCGGCCGCAGACAGACCATAGTCAGACTACAGAGTGACCAGGCCTATAATGGCCGCCACAGTCAGCACTGCCAGTATCATGACGGTATACAAAACACCCAGGCCAGTAAATTTAATCAGTGTCATCGGCCAGTCCTGCGCATAGACGCGTTTCTGCATCAGCAGAAGGTAGACAGGAAACCAGATCATTGAGATTGCGAACAGGAAATCGAAAACGAAACCAAGCACAGGTACCGCCTCGGTAACTGAACTTAGCGTACCCAGAATGATGCTGACCACAATCGCCAGAAACAGAAAACTGTGACTGTGCAACGCCACGACCAGATGTTCCATGTACAGGCGGCGCTTAAAGAGATAGAAGATCTTTAACAGTAACGCAAAAATTGGCATCAGCACAAAAAGCGTGACTGGTAATAAATTATACATCGCCTCAATCAGGCTGCCCGGGTCATCACCGGCGCGCGCAAGATTATCTTCTGCCTGCGTCAACCACTGGCTCATCCATTGATTCAAAGTCTGGTTTACAGTTGCCGGCAGCCATGCAATGTCCAGAGGTGTCGTCTCAGGATCCCAGAGTTGTCGCCCATCAAACCGGAGGATCGGGCCTGCAGGGGCTTGCTCCGGTGACGGCTGCACAGATGAAGAATCTGCCGCGTCAGATTCACCACCCAGCTGCACAATCCGCCGCTCAGCGGCTGCATTGATTACATTGACCGCCAGATTGATACCAGACACAGTAAGACCCTGCTCTGAACCCTGCTCCATGCCAGCGCGCGCTTGCTGCAAATCATCGATTGCCCGATCGCGGGCGATAATGACTTCCTCCACCGTCTGATAGGAGGAAAACTGGGCGTCAGCTGCGCTAACCTCCAGCCCCGACCACCCCTGCGGCACCGCTACCAGCTGCAGCATAAGAAAGGTGATCAGACTGAGCGTAAAGAAGAGGCGAAACGGCAGCACATAGCGTACCCGTCGGCCGACAATAAAATCATTGGTGACATAGCCCGGACGGAAATATATCTGCAGCAGCGTGCGCCATATACGATTATCATACTCAAACAGCGTTTCAACCAGGTCGCCCATGATGACCGGAAAGTCGCGCACCATGCCTTTGACCGGCTGGCCACAGACATGACACCAGTTACCCTGCAGCGGTGTCCTGCAGTTCAGGCATACTGGCGTTGGTTCCGGCGATACTGGGTTCATGCACTGGATCCTGGCGACACTGGATGACAGCCCGTGAGCTATCGCTGGATTGTGGCATCAATTGCATAAGAATAGAACGACGGTTTTATTTACCAGGCTGGTTGAGTATTAAACCATCCGGCGAAATATGCCGTCTTTGCGGAACATATGTCGGAAAGCGGCCGCAATGTGACCCGCTATCAGCACACTCAGGGTAATGGCCAGCGCGCCATGGATTTCAAACAGAAGCTCAGCCAGATCGCTGTCCTGCGACACAAAAGGCATCGCCGGCAGGTCATATCCACCCAGCGTAATCAGCGCAGGATACGCGGTCACCCCGGCCCAGCCAAACAACGGCGTCAGCACTAACAGCAGGTACATCAGGTGATGCAGCCCCTTGGCGGCCATCTGCAGTTTGCGGGGTATCTGTTCCGGGTAGGGTGGGCTGGTTAACCGTATTTTTACTACGATTCGCAGGACCATCAGCAACAGCACACTAAAGCCAATGGCTTTGTGCCAACTGTACAGCGCATCCGTCAGCGGTCCCCAGACGTCGGCCTCTGCGCGTGACGCCATCCACAAGCCGACAGGTATCAACGTAAGTACCATCAGCGCCATTATCCAATGCAACGCTCGCCAGCCTGCGGGATATTTTTGAATCGGCAGCATACACTCCCCTTCTCTGAGACCAGTTCTGACCCTGGTTTCGCGGTACCTGAGCAAAAGTCCAGGCCCTGATTGTCTGCACAATGCAGCAGTGACAGGGACAATACGACAGCGTCATCTTATACGGCCCATCAGGTACAGGCCAGACAATACAGCCACCGTGAGCATCATGATGCACTGTTTGTGTTGCCCAACTATGTCGCTTCGCTGATAGCCGTAGCCATGAAATGCCTGACCCCCAGTTTCTGGCATGACCAAACTGATCGCAAAGATGGTGCTTGATTCAGTTACGACAATATCGGTCGCATAGCGCTACGTTCGAAACCACATTGATTGCTTCTGGTCTATCTGCCAGTAATTCGAAATTCATCTCTTTCATTCCCTTAAACTTTCACCAATTGTCAGCAGTCTGCTGCACCCGACCTCCAGACCCTCCAGGGAAATATTCCCGACAGACACCCGGTGCAGAGCCAGGACTTCATTCTGAAAAAAGCCGAACATGCGTTTAACCTGGTGATACTTTCCTTCGATCAGTGAAAGTCTGGCGCTATAGTCGGAGAGTATCTCCAAATTTGCTGGTTTAGTGGTAATGTTCTCATAACCAAAGTAGATGCCCTCACGAAACACAGCAATGTAATCATCGCTTAAGGGCCCGGCCAAAGTAACCTCATACGTCTTTACCAATCCGGACTCAGGCGAACTTATCTTGCGCGACCAGGACCCGTCGTTAGTCAATAGCAGCAACCCCGTGGTATTAAAATCCAGGCGGCCAACAATGTGCAGCTCATCCTTCTGTGGATGCTCAATAAGATCCAGTACGGTGGTGTGTTTCGGATCTTTGGTCGCGCTAACAACTCCGCGGGGTTTATTAAGCATGATGTAAACAGGCTGGTTATCCTGCAGGCACTCACCATCCAGAACGACATGAGTGAACTGCGTTACTTTTTGCTGAATGGAACGCGCGACAAGCCCATCCACAAGAATTCTTTTCTGAGCAAGCAAAAGGCGCGTATCGGCAAGTGAATACACACTGTGCCGACTAATAAAACGATCAAGTCTCTGGGTCCTGGATTTCATGTGAAGCTGCAATCATGGACTGGCGCGAACGGGGCCTGGCATAATCAACCGGGTGCGATGACTGGTTACATTAAATCCCATACAGCGCTTTCAGATGCGCCATGAAATGGGGACGATTCTCTGCAGCGTCACTGCGAATTTTTTTGACATGTGGCCTTGCTTCCATCCGTATGCAGTAGGCATCCAGTCCCGGCACCTCTGCCAGTGGATCCTTGCCCAGGAACGCTTTACCAATGTTGCGTACGATCGGCAGATTCAGGATCGCCGCGATATCCGCCAGGAGAAACTGGTCACCATAGGCAAACTGCTCAAAGCTGGACAGCCGGGGCAGCGCGGCGACCGCTTTATCGAGGCTGCTGGCCACCTCTTTCAGCACCGTCGGATCGGGCTCTGTGCCGGCCAGCAGGTTGCGAATAAGACGACGCGCGACAAGCTCAAAATAAAGTTCGATGAACTGCGACAGTTCCTGCACTTTGGCAATACCAAAGGGTGATGCCGGCAGTAACGAAGGCTCCGGGCAGGCCCGTTCTATGTATTCCAGAATTGCCCGGGATTCGCTGATAAATCCTTCTTCCGTTTCAAGTGCCGGTACTTTTCCCAACGGACTCTTGTCGAGATACTCGGGTTTGTACGTTGGACCTACTCCGGTGTAGGACAAAACCTCCTCAAACGCTATGCCTTTCTCAAGCAGGGCAAGTTTGGGTACATTGTAGTAATTACTGGCAGAGAATCCGTGTAGTTTGATCATTTATACTCCGGTTATTTTTGTGCCCGAAAACTATTGAAAAAAATCTGACAAAGCCTGCAGGAATTCGTATTCATTCAACCCGGCGCGGTAAAGTGGCTTGGGCTGTGCGCTCCACATCGCGACCACCAGGTTTTTGTCCGGATCGACAAAAACATATTGACCAAAGATCCCCTCAGCGGCATAACTTCTGCCATGCAAAGGCCACAGCATATAGCCATACGGCACTGTCTCACCGCCCACGATCTTTGGTGTGCTCGCAGCCTCGATCCAGCCATCCGGCAATACCCGCTCGCCCTCAATAACGCCGTCATTGAGCAGAAATAAACCAAATCGCGCGTAGTCACGCAAGGTTGCGGACAGACCACTGCCGCCTACTTCCAGGCCGTCGGGGGATTGCAACCACCAGTTGGCATCAGCTTCCATACCCATTTTCGACCAGATTTTTTCCGACAGGTACTCGGCCACCGGCTTACCGGTAGCCGCCTGCACCAACGCGCCCGCCAATTGGGTTTCGCCCGTGCTGTAGTTCCACACGGTGCCCGGCTCGGCAGCGCGCGGCAAGGAGGCCATCAGGTCCAGGACGGCGCCGGGTTGTCGTCCGATTTGCGCCTCCAGCATGCGTCGCCTGTCTGATGTCGGGTCGGTGTAGGTCTCGTTCCAGGCAACGCCGGAGCTCATCTGCAGCAGGTTTCTGACAGTGACACCGTCGTAAGCTGAGCCCTGAAAGCGCGGCAGATAATTGACGATCGGATCGTCGATACTTTCAATAAATCCATCCTGTATGGCGGCGCCAATCAATGTCGCTGTCATCGACTTCACCACCGACATGGACATCCACCGGGTGTGTTCATCGTTACCCAGCAAATATTTCTCGAACAGGATTTCACCGTCACGGATTATCACCATGCCGCTGACCCGGTTCATGGCAAGTACGTCGTAAAGGTCATAGGTCTGATCGTCGACGGAATACGAAAATTCCTGCAACGGCTGGTCGCTGACCGGCAAGACACTGACAGTCTCACCTCGCGAAACTGTGCGCGTGGGAAACAGCCGGTCAATATTACGGAAGGTGTTGACCTGAATGTCAGGATACAGTTTGCCATCATAAACCTGACGGACCGTGCCGATGTCTTCGTCCGCATGGCGATAGGGCAATTCTGCTGCGCTGACCAGGCCGGTCAGGGCCAACGTCATGACTAACGTGGAAGCTGCTGTGACTCTGGTAGTGATCATTTAACAGTAGTCCTCGTTTAGAGTGATGTGAAATTTACCGGGCGCACCTCATTATGCTGCGCCCAGGCTCAAGGCGTAGCTCACTGCATGCGCTGTCGCATGAGCAATAATGGCCGATTCCAGACCATAACGCCAATACAGGTAACCGAACAGCACCCCGAAGACAGCGTTCGCGCCGATCACAAATAACACCACATAACCCGTCAGTTGCCCTACCTGCACTGCCGCTGCCGGCAAATGCCCCGCGCCAAACAGCAATGCGCTGACGATGATGGCAAGCCAGATAAAGGCTGGTTGCGGGGTTCCGCTGCGTCGCTGCAGGAATCGCCACGCCAGCCAGACCAGAACCGTCATCAGACCCCATCGCAACAGCAGCTCTTCCGTGACGCCACCATATAACACGCGAGCCAGAATCGGCACGACAAACTGCTGTTCTACGTCCGCAAGCACGGCTGGTGAAGCGTAGCCACCAATTGCGAAGAGTGCTACTCCTCCGACAACGCCCCCGATCAGACCGGGGAGAATTTGCGGCCGTAAGGCGGATGTGATTGAGCCGGCAGTCACTGCAGCCTCAAAAACAGTCGCTCGAAGACCAACTTTGGGCGCCAGCACTACGCCCAGCCAGACGGCAAGCGCAACCAGCAGAGCGCTTTGGGCAACACTCACCAGCTGCACCAGCCAAAGCGGAACGCCGAGCGGCGCATCAGCCACGAGCTGGGGTATCACTGTCATCGTAAGCGCGAGCACGCCGAACATGCCGGCAACCCACATATATAGGCCAAGCCGCAGTCGAGAAGTGTTTGCGGGGTCTGGTATTGTCATCGTTGTATCCTTGGCCATGTCGCCTGGTTCAATGGCTGTGGTGAACTGGTGGCTGGTTTACAGCTCAGTGCAAAGCAGGCAGCAGTTCACAATCCGACTGCAACAGCACTCAATGACACGATGACCCCATCAGGCTATTTCGCCCTGATTGTCCACCTTTCGTCGCCGCAGATCACACAGTCTTCGCCCTCAAACATGCGAGCGGCTTCTTCGTCGCCACGCAGGTGCATTCTGAACCAGGCGGTCATTGCGCCTCGGTAACTGCCGCCGGTGAACATGGGGGCCAGGTGCGTGGCGCCGCGGAGGGTGAGCCAGGTGACGGGGACGTCGGTATTGTAGTAGACAGGTTGCTGATGCGTGTCGGGGGGCGCGGTGACATCGTCGGCGCCAGAGAGCAGCAGCATGGGGCCGGACTGCCCGCGCACGGCGGTGGGGTTGAAGCGTACGCCCTGAATGTAGGGCTGCAGGGCGACGACGGTGGTAATGCGCAGGTCACGGCCGAGCATGATGGCGCCGGCGCCGCCCTGGGAGTGACCAGCGACGCCAATGTGGGCCGGATCGAGTCGGCCCTGGAAAGGTCCGGGTTCGCTATTCAGATTAAGGGCAAAGTCCAGGCATCGGCTCATCTCGCGACCGGTGCCGGGATTGGGACTCATGGCCGCGACCACCACAAAGCCGTGGCTGGCCCAGTGCTCCAGTAAATCGCGGTAGGACGCGGGACTGGTGCCGGTGCCATTGCCCCAGATGATAATGGGATGGCGACCGTAGTCCATGTTGATGGGATGGAAAATGCGGCAATGCGGACCGCCGCGGGTAATGTCGACCCCGGCCCTGGAGCCAATATCAAAGTAGGATTGATGCAGGCTCTGATTGTCTAGTCGCGGGCCGGGCGTGGCCGTGCAGGCGCTGAGTAGTAGCACCGACAGGACAAGCAAAAAAACGTGTTGTGCGATGCGCTCGCATCGGGACTTAGACATGGCGCTTCCTGCGCTGCTGTTTAACGGCGTACATGGCCTTGTCGGCGGTGGCGAGCAATTCGTCTGCGTCGGGCACCTCCTTGCCCTGCCAGCGGATGACCCCGACGCTGGGACCGCCGTATTCCAGAGTCATGGTGGGCAGTTCGAACTTTCCGGACATGGCATTTTGCAATCGTTCGGCTATGGCCTCTTCAGCGTTATCCAATTGGTCGCAATGGTTTACCGCGACAAGGATAAACTCGTCGCCGCCATAGCGTGCAGTCAGGTCGCCACTGCGCGCGGTGCTTTGCAGGCGTCGGGCGATCTCTTCCAGAAAGTCGTCACCGACATCGTGACCGTGGGTATCGTTGATGATCTTGAAATTGTCCAGATCAATAAAAGCCACATACACGGTTTCGCCAGTGCGGGCGGCATGGCCCAACAGGCGCTTCATCTCTTCTACAAGGTAACGCCGGTTGGGTAGTTGGGTGAGCGGGTCGTGGCGCGCGTGCAGGGTCAGCGTGGCGTTGGCAGCTTCCAGCAGTTCATGGTCGTGATGGCGCTCGGCGAACAGGGTCAGGGTTTGCCAGCAGCTTTGCACCATGGCCTGTTCGGAATCACTGATGCTCTCTTCACCGCCGATCAGTAACACACCGCCGAGCAATTCATCACCGCTTGCGGCAGCCATGACGAACAGCAGACTGTTGTAAGCCTGGCCAGTGGCGGCAAGCGCTTCCTGTACATCGGTCCCGGCGTAGTTGGCTTTGACGAACAGCGGCTGATAACCGATACCGGAGCGGGCATCACCGAGCATGGTCTGGATAAGAGGCTTGTAGGCCTGCTGACCCGCTTGCACTGCGTGGGCAACTCCCTGCTCGGCGACAAATGGCACCGCGTCCTGCCAGAAACTGCGCGCGGTAAAACTGCGGGCAATGCCGTTAAGCAGTGGCGACAGGCCGGAGGCCGACAGACACATGGCGCCTATCTCGGCCACAAACTGCATTTCACTGGCACGGACTTCGGCGGCCAGTGCCCGTTCAGTAGCTTCACGGGCAGCTTTCTCGCGTGATGCCTGTTGTGAGATCAGCCGGGTAAACAGCTCCAGTAGTTTGCTGACATCGGGGCTGACATCGACTGGGTGAGCACTGGCGCCGCACAGAGTGCCGTAAAGTTCACCATCGTCGGTGTACACCGGACTGCTGAGATAAGTCTGCAGACCAAGGGCGGCAGCGGCTTCGGAGTCGCCCCAGACCGAAGGCACATCTTTGGTGAGGAAACTCTGTTCCTGCAGGGCGCGCCGGCATAGAGTGTCGCTCCATGGTACGGTGAGACCCTCGGGGATGTTGAGATCGCCGATATTGCGGGCGTACAGAATACGTTGCACACCCGCAACCTCGTCGATGGTAGTGAGGTAGGTGCTTTCAAGATGCGTCATCTTTTCCAGCAGCTCCAGCATCGGCCGGGTCAGCTCTTCCAGATTGTGGGCCTGCGATACTGAGTTCGCGAGGTATTCCAGAGTGTCTGCCATAATTCCCCCTGCCTGATCCCTGTCCTCCTTAAAAGTGGGCCTTGTCGTTTAGCATCACGTCGGCATCCTGCCATGCTTCTATCAACCGCATGCGTGCCAGGTCGGCTTCTTCAGTCTGTCCCATCTGCTCCAGCGCGTCGGTCAGTCCGGTCAGCGCCCAGCCGTTGTTCTGCAATAACACCAGGTCTCTTTCAAAAACGTTCATCGCCTGATTGTATTCCCCGGCGTCCAGATGTGCCTGGCCCAGGAACAGACGCATGGATTGCAACCAGTCTGGTGGCTCCATGTAACGTAGCGCATCCTGCAGGGCGACGGCCTGACGGAAGGACTCAATGGCTTGATCGTGATCGTCGCGAGCGCTGGCAATTTCACCGGCCAGGGCATGGGACGCGATCGCCAGCATATCGCTGGTGGTATTGACGGCAGCGCGCTGGCTGTCGAGTACAGGATCATTGCGTACTTCCTGCAGCGTGTCGTATTCGGCTTGTGCAGCATCAACATCACCCTGACGCAGGTAGGCTGAGCCGTGCATGTAATTGAGCATGCCGGTCAGGTAGGGTTGCTCGGGAGCAGGGTTTTCCAGCGCCAGCAACTCATCAAAACGTCCGAAGGCTTTCAGGGTCATCCAGTGAGCTACCACCGTACGCAGGCCCCGGCCCTGAGTCAGCGCTTCCGGTTCTGCCATTGCCGCCATGGGTCCTGACACGTCCAGCGCGCGCTGGCTGTTGCCCTGCAGGATACCGGCCCAGTGGATGAAGTTGGTGGCGTGACCACCGTGGTTGGTGGCGGACAGGAAGTAGGTGCCGGTGCGCGGCAACTCGCGATTGCCCCATTCGGCGACCACGGCGTCGTCTGCGCTAAGCGAGCGCTGGTTGGTAGTAATGGCATCATCATAACGGCCGACACGCATGTAAATGTGACCGGGCATGTGCACCATGTGGCCGGCCATGGGCGTCAGAGACTCCAGCCGGTCAGCGGAGTCTTCGGCGCGGCCCGGCTCAAACGAGGCCTCCAGCAGGTGGATGTGCAGGTGTGTCAGGCCGGGATGCGCAGGGTTCTGCTCCATGCCGGTTTCCATGACTTCCAGCGCGCGCTCGACACCGGGCAGAGGGCTGCCATCGTCGGGATCGTAATAGGTCCATGGCGTCGACATCATCAGGCCGTGCGAGACCAGGAAGGCAGCTTCCAGATCGCTGGGGTTCTCGGCGTAATTGGCTTCCGCAGCGTCGATAAAGGCCTGTGTGCGGGCAGCGACCTCCGGATAGGTTTCGGTATCAAACAGCGGCGCGAGGGCTTCGATCAGACCCTGTTCGGCCTCCGGGCGGGTGTCGCGGGCGGCCATGGCGGCATTGATGGCACTGAGACCGGCACCCATGGGGTCATCCGGTGCGCCGCCGTAACGGCTGTTGGGATTGGGGCCTATGGCCAGTGCTTTACCCCACTGAATCATGGGGTTACCGGGCTCAAAACACAATGCGGCGTTAAACGAAGCGATCGCTTCCGGGAAATAATAGCTGTAGGTCAGGCGCATGCCCTGGTCAAAGTAAGCCTGCGTGGTCTCCATGGCAGTGCCAATGCCGCGGCTGTAGGTGCCACCATCGCTGAGGATGGGCGCCAGTTCGTCGGCGCAGGCCGCCATGTCCTGCAAAGCAATCTGACTGATGGCTGGCGCAGGCGCACGCACGGCGGTGGTTTCCGCCTGCTCCGGCTCATCGCTGCTGCAGGCGGCGAGGCCGAGCAAGGCGATGGCGCCCAGTAGCAGCGGATAGTTCTTGGTTCGCGATTCTTTGATGCCATCTGGGTGCGTCACGGGCGTGTTGTCCTCGTTATTATTGGTCGAATAATCAGGCAGTTGATATCTTTGACTATACGCCTGTGGAGGCTTGCCGCCAAGCACGGGCCCCCGTGACTTAAGGGCAAAGTGGTCTTTTGCAAGGCAAATATCCGGCATATGTACGGATTGTAGGCTATACCTGTTTGTAAGGGACGACGTTGTGCTTACGCCGCGCCCTTGGCGCATAATGTATTGAACTTAATTTCACATGGAGATAGTGATGAGAGAATTGACTTCGATGGAGATTCAGCAGGTTGGTGGCGGCGGCGTGTTTACTGCGGCACGTCAGATTATTGTTGGCGGTGCGGCATGGGATGCCATGAAGTCCGCAGCGTCCTGGTTCGGGAACACTTTCCTGGCCAGTGACGGCTCAGGTGGTTCACGTTACCCCATAGAAAACTGCCAGGAATGCAGTTGATGGGTATTTTATGAGTAAGAGACAGATCAAGTATTTGGCGGCTTTCCTGGGGTTGGTTGTTGCCTTGTTTGTCTACACAATTGGCAGCAGGGTAGCGCTTCAGCAAGCGCCTGTCTCTTCGGACTCGATATCCGCTTTCCTGTCAGTCATCGTAATTTCTTTGGTGATCACGGCCCAATCTCACGGGACTTTGCGGCAGGATCTCATATCAATCCTTTGCGTACTGGCTGGCTTGGTCGCTTACATGGCGGTCAAGTCAGTCTTCACCTTGCCTCCCGGGTTGCATGCTTACCTGTCACTGACATGGGGCGCGATGGCGTCCGCCGCGCTGCATTGCTTGATACACGCACTCAATCAAAAGCAATCGACATGATGGTAACAGGCGTGCCGTTGTAGAGCTCCTCGCTGTGTACCTGCCAGCCCAGTTTGGCATAGAGCCGGGCCTGATCGGGGGTATACAGGTACAGGCGTTTAACGCCGCTTGCTTGCGCGTGCTGCATAACGCGTTTGACCAGCACCGAGCCGATGCCTTTGTGGCGGTGCTGTTCAGCAACGTAGACGCTGGCCAGCCACGGGCTGAGCTCGGGATGACTGCTCATATCATCGGCCAGTATGCAGGCCGAACCCAGCAGTTCGTCATTATTTTCAGCCACAAACGTGGTGGGAATCGCCTTGCCTTCCAGGTCCTCACGCATCTCTTCAATGCGTTCGTCCAGTGTGCGCGCCGGGTTCAGATAGGACCATTCGGCATGATGCCACTTCGCCAACGGCAGCAGGTGGTGTGGCTTGTCTTTAAGTGAGCTTATCTGCATGGCGATAAATTACCGGGATGTCAGAGGAGGTAAACGGGCGGCCTGTCACCAGCCCGCGCGTATGGCGGCAATCAGTTTGTCTCTGTCCTGTTCAAGGCGCGCCAGAAAAGACCGGGAGGCATAAGTGTTGGCGTCGTACTTGCCACTCCACCTGGTGATTTCAAGCATTATCGGCAGCAGGTCACGCCCCTTTTGGGTGAGCGAATAAACGACTCTGGAGCGATTGGATTCTTTCACGCCCTTGGTCACGATACCCAGCTCTTCCAGTCGTTTCAATCGATCAGCGAGGATATTGGTGGAGATTTTTTCTCCGGATGCCAAAAAATCTCCGTACGATTCTTTGTCATTGAACATGAGGTCGCGGATGATCAGCAAGGTCCATTTGTCGCCAAATGATTCAAGCGCATAGTTAATCGGGCAATGTGATCGGTGCGGGAAATTGTCGGCCATTGCTTATTTATACATCAATACTTGCGTTATGCAAGCCTTGATTTCGACAGGAAATTGCTTTTTGCAAGCAAGTGACTGTTTGATCGCGGAATCAGTTTATCAACGCTCTCCCCGGGCGGCAGACCAGACCCGGCGGTTAGAAGTTCTGGCGTATATGTATTAGCATTGCCGTCCTGTTTTCAAGCCGAGACTCTTTCCCCATGCGCCCACGCAAGATCCACCGCCTTGTTGGCATTCTGTTGTTGCTGCCTTTTGTTGCCTGGTCCACGACGGCGATTTTTTTCCTGGTGCGCCCGGCGTACACCGAGGCCTATGAGCAATTACAGGTCCGGCAACTGCCCATGGCTAACATTATTCAGTTTGTGCCGGATCCGGCCTGGCTGCAGGCTCGATTCTCCCGCACGGTGTTGGGCGAGCATTTGCTGGTACTGGATACGCAGGGTTGGCAGCATCTGGACGCTTTTGCGCTAGAGCCCCGGCCCGTGCCATCGGGAGAGGAGCTCAGGCTGCTGCTCAACGATGCCATCAGTCATAACCCGGAGCGTTACGGCACGGTGGAGAGCCTGTCGGGCATGACTGCAACAACCGATACCGGAGTGGAGATCAGTGTGAACTGGGATTCGTTGACCCTGAGCCAGCGCGGGCCGGACACCCGCTGGATTGATCTGGTTTATGACATCCATTACCTGCGCTGGACCGGCTTCGAGATTTTTGATCGCATTTTTGGCCTTTTTGGCTTATTTTTATTGATGTACATGACGTATAGCGGCGCGCGTATGGCGCTTGGCCGCAGATAACTGATGACTGGAGAGTGCCGGATGTTAAACAACAATAAGATCGTTCGAATGTTCGGTGCTGCGCTGGTGGCATCCTGGGTGGTGGGCTGTGCCGGGATTGCGCAAACACAAAGCGGTGCCGGATATGAACAGCCCGACCCCGCGCGTTACGAGGAGGCGATTCAGCGCTTCGAAGCCATGGACCGGCAGTCGCCACCGCCGGAAGACGCGATCGTGCTGACCGGCAGTTCGAGCATCATGTTCTGGAATGAGGAAGCACCAGCCGACCTGGCGCCACTGACAGTGATCCCGCGTGGCTTTGGTGGCAGCGTGATGTATGACGTGCTGCACTTTCTTGATCGCGTGGCGCTTACCTACAAGCCGCGCGCCGTGCTTATTTATGAAGGTGACAACGACACCGGTCGCAACAACATTCCCAATGATGTGATTATTGAGCAACTGGAAACCGTCATTAACCGTATCCATAACGAGCTACCGACCGCCCGTGTCTATGTGTTGTCGGTCAAACCCAGCATCGCGCGTCAGGCCACCTGGCCGATTGCGCAAGACCTGAATGGACGTTACCAGCAAGTGGCGGCCGGCAACCCGCTGGTACATTACATCGATGTTGCCACCCCATTCCTGCAGGCAGACGGCAGCGTGATGACCGACATTTTTGTCGACGACAACCTGCACCTGAACGAAAAAGGTTATGACATCTGGGCAGCCAGCATTCGCGAAGTGCTGATGGAACAGGAAGCGCAATACGAATGAGTAATGCGGACCGCAATAAAGGGGACGGAGGGAATACTTTTTAATCCCTCCGTCCCCTTTACCCCCGCCCTTTACACCGGAAACAACACCTTCAGCGCTTCGCGCGCCACCACCTCACCGTGCTCCTGCACGAAGTGTCCGGCGTCAGGGACTTCCAGTGGCTCCGGGCAGCCGCGGATAAGTTTGCGCACGTTTTTCATGACGGGTGGACCCAATACCGGGTCCTTCATGCCGACTGCCATGAAGCTGCGACCTTGCCATTCGTCACGCCACCAGTCACGGGCGCGGCGGGAAATTTCGGCGCCATCAGCGTTCAGGTGATCCGGCACCAGATTGGGAAAACGGCGCACACCGGCCTTGTAACGCAGGTTGGGATAAGGCGCGGCGTAAGCCTGCGCCTCGGCATCGGTCAGCGTCGGCTCGCCCCGCTTCATCAACGCCGCAATATCGAGATCCGGGCGACTGTTGCTGTACGCCCGCCATTCTTCAAAACCCTTGCCCAACGGCACATCACCGGTGCCAAGGCTGGTGTTCATGATCAGCAGATGGGTGAACAACTGGTTGAACTCCATGGGCAATGTCAGTCCCAGCAATCCACCCCAGTCCTGCACCACGAGAGTCACCAGCTGATCCTCGCGCGCGGTATCAATCACCTCCCGGATAAAGGCCAGCAGCATGTCACGGTGGCGACTGAAGGTATAAATAGAATCATCCTCAGGTTTGTCAGAGCGACCAAAACCCAACAGATCCGGCACAATCACCCGCTGCCCGGCCTCAACAAATACCGGGATCATTTTTCGGTAAAGGTAACTCCAGGTCGGCTGTCCATGCAGACACAGGACAATGGAACCGGCATCTGCCGGGCCTTCATCCACATAGTGCACACGTAAACCTTCGAAGCCCGGCAGTGTGTCAATGTAATGGGGGCGGTAATCATAGCCTGGCAGTCCGACAAACCGTTCATCGGGTGTGCGCAGTACATTCTCATTGACCATTTTTATCTCCTTTTGCTTTTAAAGGGGACGGAGGGAATAACAAATATTCCCTCCGTCCCCTTTAAAAAATCCTAAAAAAACACAGCCAGCCACACGGTGTCGGCATCGGGCGTGGTCCAGGCCACGCGGTGGCGGCAGTGGGCAGGGATGTTGACGTAGTCGCCCGGACGCAGGCGGATATCGTCGCGCTCATCATCGAAGGCGATAACGGCCTCGCCCTGCAATACCATGACCCACTCGTGCTGCGCTTGATCGTACCATTCATCATCGGGCGTGACATGACCCCGCGAGACGATACGCTCGATTTTTACACCGTTGCTCAAATGGCCGGCAAGCATCTGTGACAATTCTTCCGGCTGCGGCGTGCCCGGCAGACCACTGAATATGTTTCCGCTGTCGAACTCTGTCATCGCAGCCTCCGTATTCGCTATAACTGTTATCATACCTGCACCGCTCCAACTCGCCCAGTCAGCAGGAACTGTTTTGTCCGTATCTGATCCACATCCAGACACCACAGCAGAATCGGCCGCCGCCCGGCAGCGTGTGCTGCTGTGGATGATTCTGTTGAACGCCTTTGCCACCCCCTTGATGCTGTCCTCGGCCAATGTGGCGCTTCCGTCGATCGCCGATGACCTGAGTCTGGATGCGGTGACCCTGGCCTGGGTGCCCATGGTGTACCTGATGGCGAGCACGATTTTTGTGTTGATTTTTGGCCGCGTCGCCGACACTGCAGGTCGCAAACGCATCTTCCTGATTGGGACTGCAGCGGTCATTGTCAGCTCGGTTTACGCTGCCTTCTCGGTCAACAGCGCCATGCTGTTGAGTGCGCGCTTCGCCCAGGGTGTCAGTGCCGCCATGCTGTATGCCACACAGATGGCGCTGGTAACGTCAGCGTTTCCCGCCAAAGTGCGGGGCAAAATGATCGGTCTGGTGGTTAGCTGCATCTATGTCGGTCTGTCGGCCGGGCCGCTGCTGGGCGGCTTTGTGATTGACGAGCTGGGCTGGCGCGCCGCCTTCCTGTTGCAGGTGCCGCTGGCGTTGGTGGTGCTGATGCTCGGTGTGTTCAAGGTCGAGGGCGAATGGCGCGGCCGGACCAGGGTGCCGTTTGATATGCCCGGTGCCATTGGCTGGGGCATCAGCATTGTGCTGTTCTGTGTCGGCGTCTCGCGCTTGCCTGACACCTCCGGTTTACTGATACTCGGTGCCAGCGCGGTCAGCATTACGCTGTTTCTGCGCCATGCCCGGCGCAGCGCCCACCCGATCTGGGATGTGAACCTGTTCTTCAATAACCGGGTGTTTACCGTATCCAGCCTGGTGTCGCTGCTGATGTACAGTGCTACCTACGCCATTGTGGTGCTGATGAGCCTTTATCTGCAGACATTGCAGGGCCTGTCTGCCACCAATGCCGGCATGGTACTGATGATTCAACCGGTGATCATGGCATCGCTGGCGCCGGTCAGTGGCCGTCTGTCGGACCGTGTTGAGCCGCGCATACTGGCCACCGCCGGTATTACCATCACCACAATCGGCCTGTTGATGCTGTCACGGCTGGATGCCGACACCAGTCTGCTGTATGTGATCGGGTCGCTGGTGATGACCGGCAGCGGTTTTAGTCTGTTCTCCCCGCCCAATGTCAACGCCATCATGGGTTCAGTCAGCGATGAGCACGCTGGCAGCGCTTCGGGCGCCGTGGCCACCACCCGCCTGATCGGACAGCTTAACAGCATGGTGCTGGTGACACTGGCGTTGGCGCTGATGATGGGTAATACGCCGATCAGTCCGGAGACCTATCCGGAACTGGCACGGGCCGTTGAACTAAGCTTTGGCATCGGCGTTGCCCTGTGTGTGCCGGCCATTGTGTTGTCCCTGCTGCGGGGCCGGGTACATCCACAGCGCTGACCGCTGCAGATTGGCCGAAACCGTGGTTGTCAGGCTATCATGCAGGCTGACCCGGGAGTTCTGCACTCACGCATCCGGCTTTCGATTCAACAGGCAGGTATATGTCCGTTTTCACCACGCTCAGCCACACGGAAATTGCACAATTCGTCAGCCGCTTTGATGTCGGTGACTTTATTGATGCCCAGGGCGTGAGCGGCGGCAGTGAAAACACCAATTATTTTGTCGAGTGCAGCGCCGGCAGTTATGTGTTGACCCTGGTTGAGCGCGGCCCCCGCGCCGATCTGCCCTTCTTTATTGAACTGCTCGACTGCCTGCACGCGGCCGATATGCCCGTGCCCTATGCCATCGCCGACCGCGCCGGTGTTGCCTTGCATACCCTGAAGGACAAACCCGCCCTGCTGCAGCCCAAGCTCAGCGGCGAGCATGTCGAGCACGTCAACACCGCACAATGCGCGGCGCTGGGTGACATGCTGGCACGACTGCACCAGTCCGCGTGTGACCTGACTCGGGCCAGTGATCGCGGCCCGGCGTGGACGGTCAACAAGGCACTGAACCTGCTTGATGAGAGCTGGAGGCAGCATCAGTCGTGGCTGGAGCCGGCCCTGCTGCAACTGCGCGACTGGCTGGAATTTTCCGGCAACAAAACCCCGGCGAAAGCACTGCCCGCCACCATCATCCACGGTGACCTGTTCCGCGACAATGCCCTGTTCCAGGGAGATGACATCAGCGGCATCATCGATTTTTACAACGCTGCCAGCGGCTGGACGCTGTTTGATATTGCAGTCTGTGTAAACGACTGGTGTGTCGATGTTAACGTCGATGACGTTGCCCTGAATCCTGAACGTACCCGCGCCCTGCTCGACGCCTACGCCAGCAAACGTCCGTTCAGTGATGAAGAACAACACTGCTGGCCACTGATGCTGCAGCTTGCCGCCCTGCGCTTTTGGGTATCTCGCCAGCAATATGCGCTGGAACATAAAGGCCAGGCGGGCATCCTGATCAAGGATCCGGAATATTTTCACCGGGTGACGAAGATGCATGTGCTAAACCCGGAGATGGCTTTAAGCCTGCTTTGATTCAAACCTGAACGGATAATAATAAAATGACCGAGAATAATTCGACTGACAAAAGCCCCGCCCTGGCGCCCTTCTCCCTGTTCCTGCTGGCCAGCCTGTTGCTGTATGCCGTGCTGTTCCCCTTGCTGTCGTGGACCGTATTCTCCGAAGACGACTCACATCTGATGCGGGTGGCGATTGATTACGCCTGGTGGCAGCACTTTTTTGTGCCGGAGGTTTACCGTGAACTGTCGGCGGCCAACTACACACCGATTCCGCTGGTGGTATACAAAACCCTGGTGTCGTGGTTCGGGCTCAGTACCAATGCGTTTCTGGTGTTCATGCTTCTGGCCATAAGCCTGATATCGGCACTGGCGGCGACCCTCACCGAACAGATCACTCGCAATCGCATGGCGGCCTGGGCGGTGATACTGCTGATTTTCTCCAGCATGTCCATGCACACGCTGATCACCCGCTTCTATACCATGCACTATCTGATCGGCGGTATTTTTGCGCTGACAGCGCTGGTGGTGATATTCCGCAGCGATGCCAAACGGGTCTCGCCGGTACTGCCGAGCCTGTTTTTATTGCTGGCACTGGTATCAAAAGAAGTCTATCTGGTACTGCCTCCGCTGGTAGGGTTGTATGCGTTGTACCATCGCAATTTCAGGCTGGCAATCGGGGCGGGTGTAGCGCTGCTGGTTTACCTGATCCTGCGCACCTGGATGCTCGGCATGTCGGTGGACATTGGTGGCGAGAGCAGCTACTTCGCGGGTTTCTGGGGTATCAGCGGCGCCGCCTGGCTGAGCTTTATCGGCTGGTATATCAAGACCCGCATCTTCATTCTGGCTGCGGTGGGCACAGCCCTGCTTGTGAACTTCCGGCGTACCGTGATGCTGTTGCCACTGGCGCTGATTTTTGCCGCACCGGGCCTGGCGGTGTCTCACGGTATCGTTGAGCACACGCTACACGGTGACCGTATTTTCTTTGCCTTTGATTGTGCGCTGGCCATCGTTGCCATCATTGCCATTGCCCAGTCCGGTTTTTTTCAGCGCTTTGCCAGACCGCTGCCGCTGCTTGGCATGCTGGCGCTGTTTCTGCTTGTGCACGTGTTCAATAACGCCAGTTATCGCGCGCAGACCGAACAGATGGCGGACTACCGCATCACCCGATTTCTGCTCGATAACCTGGCGGACCTGGAAGGTGCAACGCTGTTTGTGCCGATGAACTTTATTCAGGGCGACCTGATGCGGGTCAATGACGCACTCGAGCAACCGCGCTTCTTTATCACGCAGAATTGTGTCGCTGCACTGGGCGCCGCCGAGGGCGAGCTGTTCATGTTTAACGGCAACGGTGAGCCCATTACCCGCGAGGACCTGAGCGCCAACTGTATACCGGCCAGCGTTGACCCTGTGGTCGACATCGCGCCGCGGTACAACAACGGCCTGCTGCAATGGCAGGTGCAATTTCCTGATGGCTTCAGCGGTGGCGTGTTGTTTGTTGACCGTGCCTTTGCCGTGCCGATCCCGGCGTTCTCCCAGCAGCTGGTCAAGCCGGCGCCGGGGGAACGTTATCAGCTGTTTGCCAACAACGGCATCAACTGGTGGTTCTCGGATATCGAACCGATGCAGATCATCACCGACTGAGGGGTAGATCAGTCCGCCTCCATCGCCGCCAGCACCGACTCGGCAAGCGTCCACACCGGGTCCGGACCGCTGGTGGTGTAACCCATACGCATGACAATCAGATCCTGATCCGGGAACACCACAATGGTCTGCCCCTCAAAACCGGACAGGTAAAACATGTTGGTCGGCAGGTTGGGCAGGGAACGGTTGTCGGGATCGTCCGGCGCACCGGCATTCAGCCATATCTGTACACCGTATTCGCCCTGCTCGGCAGCCGGGGCGGGTGTCACGCTGTAGTCGACCCAGCCCTCTGGCAGAATGCGTTCGCCGTTCCACATGCCATCCTGAAGATACAGCAGACCGAATTTTGCCCAGTCGCGCGGTGTTGCATACATGTAAGATGAACCGACAAAGGTGCCACTTGCATCCGGCTCGATCACGGCTGAGGTTATGCCCAGTTTGCTGAACAGTCGCTCCTGCGGGAAGTTGAAATAGTCCTGGAAGTTGGTGAACAACTGTCTCTGGATACGCGAGATAATATTGGTGGTGCCACTGCTATAGTAAAAAGTGCTGCCTGGCGTATGCGCCAGCGGTTTATCAATGGTAAACGCGGCCGTATCGCCGGTGGTGTACAGCATCAGAATCACATCGGACATCGATCCGGCGGTGTAGACTTCGGAGAAATCCAGACCACTGGTCATGTGCAGCAGGTGTTCCAGGGTGATGTTACGACGCTCGTCGCCGTCGCTGCGCCACTCCGGCACATTGGCGGGCGCATTCACGTGCAATAAACCATCGGCAGCCAGGATACCGGTCAACGCAGCAGTGACGGTTTTGGTCATCGACCAGCCCAACTGGGGCGTGTCAGCAGTAAACGGATCGGCATATTGTTCGGCAATGATGTTGCCGTCGTGAATCACCAGCACGGCGCGGGTATCAATATTCTGATCGGGCTCGATGTCCTCAAAGGCCTGGTCAACCGAGGCGTGCACAGCCTGCATATCAAACCCGGGCACTGCGTCCGGAAGTATCACCTGATTGCCGATGGGCCAGGGCTGGTTCGCGACATCGGGTTTGGCGGGATACAGCGCCGGATCGAACTGCGCCCGCAGACTGGCGGGTGAAACGTCTTTAAGCAACGTGCAGCCAATCTGATCGCGGTACAGGGCGCTTATCGTCATGGTCTCGCCATTGACTGCCATCGCGCCGGTAACGATGTCATCAGCAAAACTGAAATCAGCCGTGCTCAGTGCCGCACCGCTCAGCTCATTGGCCATCACATGATCGACCGTGCGGCCACTGACCAGCACCGAGGAACATAAACGTTTGACCAGTCTGCCCAGGGTAATCTCGGCCGCCAATGCGGCTTGTGCCATGGTTTCCGGGTCCGCCGCTGCTTGCTGCTCCGCAACCTGCCCGGCCATGTTGTCCATGGCCGATGGTGACGTCGGCGCGGGGGTTTCGGGCCCGGAACAGGCGGCGATAAATCCGGCAAGGCTGGCAGTCAGTGACAACAATAAAAAACGGGAATGTTTCAAAACATTTACTCCTGGTCAAAAATGGATAAGTCGATACTGTTGGCCATCGCCGCATAACCGGCATCATTGGGATGCAGGTTATCCGAGGTGTACTCCGCGGGCAGACGATCCGGGTTGTTTTCATCGGCGACAGCGGACTCAAAATCGATGACGGCGTCGAAGAAACCACTATTGCGAATCCAGCTATTGACTGTTTCGCGCTTGGCCTCCCCGGCTTCACTAAAATAGCCCGCGCCTTCGAACGGCGTCAGCGTCGCTCCGATCACCTTGATGCCGTGCGCACGGGCGCGTTCCGCGACCTGCCGGTACCCGGCAATGATCTGCCCGGCGCTGACCTGCTGATCGGTGGCCATGCTCACCGACATGCCCATGTCGTTGATGCCTTCCAGCAATACGATATGACTGACATTGCTCAACGCCAGCACGTCGCGTTCAAAACGCGCCAGCAGGTTTTCACCAAACATCGGCGAGCGTTCATGCAACACGCGATTGCCGCTGAGCCCGGCATTGGCGACGGCATAAGTGGGCATACCGGCTTCATTGCGCAGACGCAGCGCCAGCAGATTTGGCCAGCGGTTGTTGGTGTCGACCGTGGAGCCGACGCCGTCGGTAATCGAATCGCCCACCGTGACAATGGTAGACACGGCTTCGCCGCCGCTGACGTCAATGGCGGTCAGGTAGTGCCAGAAGGTAATCTCATGCGCATCGTCCATGCTGGCGGCGCGGGTGAGGTCACCCGACTCACTGACAAACGAGGTCTGCATGGCCGCCCGGTGAGTTGTGGGCAAACCAGAGGGCTCAGGCAGATACAGGCTGATGCTAAGATTGCTAAAGGCCGCCACCGGAAAGGGCAGCGGATCGCTGAACACGGTGGCGCCACGCGGAATAATGATGCTCGTCTGATCGCCGAAACTGAGGCTTTGCAGGGTAGCAATATCAATCCCCGTGCCACTGCTTTGCTCGGCAATGCTGGCAGCGCCGATGTGCAGGGGTTGGTTGCCGTGGCTATTGGACAGGCGGATTCGGACAGTATCACCGGCTGCGGTGACATGGGCAATCAGGCGCAGGGTCTGGCCGTCAAATTCGTTATGGTCTGCAGTTTCGGCAGGCAACATGCCCGGCGGCAGGGTGCTGGGGCTCATGGCCCAGGCGGTGACCCAGCTCTGATTTAAATCCTGGGCGCTGACGGCGTTAAAACCCGCACCGGTGACCATGGTCATGATCAGCAACCATGCGGACAGACGGTAGTTAATAGGTGGCAGTTTCATGATGTGTGGCTCCAACCTGTTTTTGTTATTCGCGCGTTTCTTCCATCATACGCCAACACGCAGCGCCTGTCCCCGGACCGCCGACAGTCACCCAGCCTTCCGCGAATCTACCCGTCGCTGTCGGGAATTGCTTACATTGCCTGCGAAAGTGCATTAATATCATGCGCTTATTTTGCCCTTATGGTTCACGTTGTCGGGATGTATTAAATAATGCCAATAAAAATCGCCGCCGTATCAGGTTCCTGCCTGTTGTTCTGTGCCTCTGCTTTCAGTGTGACCGCCTGGGCCCAGTCCCCGTTAATCCCTGACGACACGGACACGTCATCACTGCCCACCAATGCCGTACGCCAGTTCCGGGCAGTTCGTGTCGACCAGCCACCGGTGATTGATGGCATCATTGATGATGCGGTGTGGCAGCAGGCCAATGTCATTACTGATTTCCACCAGACCCGACCAGGCAATGGCACACCGACCTCCGAGCGCACCGAGGTATACGTGGTTTATGACGACGACGCGCTGTATGTCGCCGCCCGCATGTTCGACAGCGAGCCGGAGCTGATTGCAGCACCGGTGATTCGCCATGGTCAGGGCATGCCTTCCGATGACCGCCTGGTGGTGATTCTGGATCCGTTTAATACCGGCCGCGCCGGTTACCGTTTTGAAACCAATCTCAATGCCGCCCGCCACGACTCGCTGTATACCAGTGTCACCAGCTTCTCCCTGGACTGGAATACCATCTGGGATGTCGCCACCAGTGTGGATGGCGAGAGCTGGATTGCGGAACTGGAGATACCGTTCAAATCAATCCCGTTTGATCCGGCGATTGAGACCTGGGGTTTCAATTTTGGCCGCGCCATTCGTCGCCGCGGTGAAGAGATGGCCTGGGTTTCGCAAAACCGTACCTACAATCCGAGCGTATCCGGGCAGATGACCGGCATCAGCGGTATCAGTAAAGGCGTCGGGCTGGATCTGGTACCGTCGCTGTCAGTGAACCGCCGCCGCGAATACGATCCGGTTACCAAAGAAACGTCCACCGAACCATCACTGGATGCCTTTTACCGGATTACTCCGTCGCTCAATGCAGCGCTGACCATCAACACTGATTTCTCGGCCACCGAGGTGGACAACCGCCAGGTTAACCTGACCCGTTTCAATCTGTTCTTCCCGGAAAAGCGCGACTTTTTCCTGAATGACTCCGATCTGTTTCAGTTCGGCAACATCGGTGGTATGGCCAGCGGCAATGACGCCACCTCACTGGGTAGTCGGGAAAATGCCCGACCGTTTTTCTCCCGCCGGCTGGGACTCAGCGAAAACGGCGCGCCGGTGGACATCAACTATGGCGGTCGCATCAGCGGTCGTGTCGGCCGCTGGAATATCGGCACGCTGGCCATCCGCCAGGATGAGTTTGGCGCGGTTGATGCCTCTGACCTTTTTGTCACCCGCATCTCTGCCAACGTGCTGGAAGACTCGGGCATCGGTTTCATCTATACCAATGGTGACCCGGCCTCCAATGTCGACAACAGTGTGATGGGTGTCGATTTCAAATACCTCAACAATCGCCTGGCCAGTGGTCGTACCGTGGAAGCAGACGCCTGGTTCCAGCAATCCGAGACCCCCGGACTGGATGGCGACGACGCCTCCTTCGGCTTTGGTTTGCGCATGCCCAACGCGACGGGTCTCAGAGGTCGCATGGCCTACAAAGAGGTGCAGCGCAACTTCAATCCGGCGATGGGTTATATCAACCGCGCCGATGTACGCGACCTGACAGCCGATGTGGGTTACACGCACTTCTTTGGCGGCACTGTCTGGCAGACCGCGTTCGCCGGCATTGATGCCCAGCGCATCGAACGTCTTGAAGGCGGACTGCAAAGCCAGGCGCTGGTGTATCGGCTGCTGGAGCTGCAGACCAATACCCGGGACGGCATCAGCCTGTCGCACACGCGCAATGACGAAAATGTGCTACGACCGTTCACCATTTACTCGGACCAGAACCGGCAGGTAGCGATTCAGCCGGGGCAGTATCAGTTCTCGGAAAGCGAAATCAGCCTTAACACTGGTGGCCAGCGACGATTGTCAGGTCGGTTGAACTACCTGCAAGGTGATTTTTACAACGGTGAACGCACCAACATCAGCGGCTCGGTGACATGGAACCAGTCACGCTTTTTTGTCTTGTCAGCCAACTATGACTGGAATGATATCAGCCTGCCACAAGGCGACTTTGTCGCACGGTTGACATCGGTATCGACGCAGGTGGCTTTTTCTTCGACACTGTACTGGATCAGCCTGTTGCAGTACGACAACCTGTCGGAAGAGCTGGGTATCAACACGCGTGTTCAGTGGATACCGCGCGCCGGCCAGGAGGGTTTTATTGTGCTGAACTACAATATGCAGGACCGGGACAAAGACAACACGTTTGAGTCTGCGTTCTCAGACCTGACTGTCAAGTTCCGTTATACATTCCGGTTCTGATTGGCCACTGATAGCAGGCCCCGGATTCATACCGGGGCCTCGATTTATACAAATCAACATGGCACTTTAGCTGGCCAGGCGATTATTGTCGAAGTTTTCCCGATCATATGCCAGCACAACTCTTGTGTCCGGCTGCACCAGTGTTTGATCCTTGCCGTCATAACGCAGACGGGTAAGAATGTCGCTGATCACATTGAGCCGGGCCTGACGTTTGTCATCAGCGTGCACGATCGTCCAGGGCGCGGCGACGGTATGGGTGCGTGCCAGCATTTCATCACGTGCCAGCGAATAGTCCTGCCAGAATTCCATGGCCTTTGCATCGATCGGGCTTATCTTCCACTGCTTCAGCGGATCGCTCTTGCGCGCCTGCAACCGCTTTTCCTGTTCCTGTCGGGAAATATCCAGATAGTACTTCATCATCTTCACGCCCGAGCGCACCAGCATGTCCTCAAACTCAACCACCGAACCCATGAATTCTTCATACTCGGGCAGTGAACAGAAACCCATCACGCGCTCGACGCCGGCGCGGTTGTACCAGCTACGATTGAACAGCACCATTTCGCCGGCCGCCGGCAAATGCGGCACATAACGCTGGAAGTACCACGACGACTGCTCGCGATCCGACGGTTTACCCAATGCGACCACACGCGTCTCGCGCGGACTGAGGTGCTGCACAATGCGTTTGATGACACCGTCCTTGCCAGCGGCATCGCGCCCCTCAAACAGAATCAGAATCTTGTCATTGCCGGCGATAAAATGGCGTTGCAGTTTCACCAGTTCTACCTGCAGGTCCAGCAACCTTTTTTTGTAGACAGACTTGGAGATGGGTGAACTGTTCATTTGGGATTTTGACATGCGCATACCTTCTGGCCGGGACTCTTACTGGTTTGCTGTCCGACTTCGCGTTGACTTGATGTCATGTTATCTTGCGCCTGCTACCCATCGATTGCAACGCAATGACCCCTGGTTTGGTGACGAAACCCGCTATGAGCGATAACAAAATAATCCAGTCCTGGTGCAACAACGCTACCCCGTGGATTGCTGCCGTGCGTGAGCAACAGATTGAGTCGCGCAGAACCGTGACTGATCGCGCCATTATTGATGCGCTCACTGAGCATAACCCGGCCACAGTGCTTGATATCGGTTGCGGTGAAGGCTGGCTGGCTCGGGCCCTGGCTGCACGCGGCATGCAGGTCACCGGTGTCGATGTAGTGCCCGGGCTGATTGATGCGGCGCGACAGGCAGGGGACGGCGAGTTTCATGTGTTGACCTACGAAGCCTTGCTCACGCATGCGCTTGAGCGGCGCTTCGACGCTCTGGTGTGTAACTTCTCAATGCTCGGGGAGAGCTCTACTGCGACTGTGTTTCAGGCTGCACCTGCATTACTCAATCCAGGCGGCAAGCTGTTTGTGCAAACCTTGCATCCGGTCGTGGCCTGCGGTGATGAGGCTTATCGTGACGGTTGGCGCCAGGGGTCGTGGCAGGGATTCAACGACGGCCTCGCTGCGCAATTCACCGATCCTGCCCCCTGGTTTTTCCGCACCCTGGAAAGCTGGCAGGCGCTTTTTGCCGATGCCGGCCTGACCCTGATCGACAGCAAAGAGCCCCGCCGTTCAGCCAGCAGTCAGCCAGCGTCCGTTATCCTCATCGGATGTCGTTAACTCCGGAGGATATTACTGTGAGATCTGTTTCCCGTACCAGCGCCATTGTTCTGGGTGTGTCACTTGTGCTGGGCCTGAGCAGCCTGGGTTTTCTGTTGGGCAGCTTTGCGGTTACCGTCAAGGAGTATGAGCGAACGGTCACGGTCAAGGGCCTGGCAGAACAGGAGCATGTGGCTGACATCGTGATCTGGCCGATTCAATACACCGCTGCCGACAATGACCTGGGCGCACTGTACGCGACGATCGACAGTAACAATGCCAGTATCCGTGCGTTTCTGGAAAGCAATAGTCTGCCCGCATCCGCAGTTACCCTGGCGCCTCCGGCTATTACCGATCGACTGGCACAGTCCTATGGCGACGGCTCACGCGCCGAGTTCCGCTATACGGCCACGCAGGCCCTGACCGTGTATTCCTCTGATATCGAACTGGTGCGTGGACTGATGAGCTCACTGTCGGATCTGGGGCGTGAAGGTATTGTGTTTTCCGGCGCCGAGTACCACCTGCAACCCGAGTATCTGTTCACCCGCCTGAATGACATCAAGCCCGCAATGATCGAGGAAGCAACGCGTGAAGCGCGGGCAGCGGCGATCAAATTCGCCGATGACTCCAACAGTGAGTTGGGCAAAATCCGCAACGCCTCGCAGGGACAGTTCAGTATCAGCAATCGCGACCGCAACAACCCGCATATCAAAAATGTTCGGGTAGTGGTGTCGGTTGAGTACTACCTGTCGGACTGAGTGCGTTCGTGCGCCAGCAACCATTGTTTGCGCGCCAGACCGCCACCGTAACCGGTCAGCGCGCCGCTGGCGCCCAGCACGCGATGGCACGGCACAATGATTCCGATGGGGTTGCGGCCATTGGCCAGACCCACGGCACGTGACGCCGACGGTTTACCCAGTCGCGCCGCCAGTCCGCCATAACTTTCGGTGGCGCCGAAAGGAATCGCCGTCAGCGCCTGCCACACGCGTTGCTGAAAAGCGGTCCCGGCTGCGTCAAGACACACATCAAACGTCTGCAGTTCACCGGCAAAATACGCCATCAGTTGTTGGCGAACCGCAGTAAAGCGACTGTCGTCCTGGACGCTGTGTACGGGCAACTCAGGACGGTGTTTCTGATTCTCCATATACAGGCCGGTCAACGCGTTACCGTCACTGGTGAGCATCAACACACCCAGTGGCGATGGCAGGTTACTGTGGTAGGCTGAAGTACTCATGTTACCTGACTCCTTTTAAAATGGTGGTCAACCGCCGGCGTTTAATGAATGCCACACATGAATGGCGGCATAAGCACGCCAGGGCCGCCAGGCTTCCGCTTCCGCCTGCAGCATCTTGGGCTTGTCAGTGCCCATGATTTTTAACAGCGCAAGATCTGACGCCGGAAACGCATCAGGATCACCCAGCGCACGCATGGCAATGTATTCCGTGGTCCATGGACCTATACCGGGCAGCGCCAGTAATTGCGCCCGGGTTTGTTCAGCGTCGGCAGAAGAGTCCAGCGTGATCTGTCCGGATGCGATTGCACGTGCCAGGTGCAACACGGTCGCCGCCCGTTTGCCGGTTAAGCCCAATGCAATCAATTGTGCGACATCGGCCGCCGCCACGTCCTCAGCCACGGGTGCCAATCGGTCCAGCGACGGGAACGGGGTTTCCAGCGGCTCACCAAAACGTTCGACGAATCGTCCGAAAACGGTGGTCGCGGATTTGACGCTGACCTGCTGACCGACGATGGCGCGCAGCGCCAACTCAAAACCATCGATCGTGCCGGGCACCCGCAATCCCGGCGTGCGCTCAACCAGCGGCCGCAGTCGCGGGTTTTCACCCAGCTGACTGTCAATGACCAACGGGCTGGCATCCAGATCGAACAAGCGGCGCAGGCGCATCTGCAATGCCGGCAGAACTGGCAACAGTGACGGCGATACGTCTACCTTAAGAATTGACTTTGTAGTCGGTTGGGCTGCGATCCAGCCGCTGTGCGTGCCAATGCGTATGGTGCGTACATATTGATTGCCCACCTGGCACTCGGTGCGGCCACTGCCACGGCCGGCAAGAAACCCTGACAATGCCTCCCAGGCCAGTGGCCCACGGAAACCCAGCTGTAATGGAATGCCGGTTTCAGTAGCTGTACTCATCCCTTTATCTGAACCGGCAGACTGGCGCTGCCTCAGCGCACTGGGGTTCATACGATAGGCTTCCACAAACAGGCGATTGAACTGCCGCACGCTGGCAAAACCACAGGCATACGCCACATCCACCACGCGTAGTGATGAGTCGGTCAATAGCTGCTTGGCCAACAGCAGTCGTCGCGTGCGTTCTATGGCGAGGGGGTTAACACCATACTCAGCCTGCACAATGCGCCTGAGTTGACGCGAACTGAGACCAAAACGTATGGCCAGGTCTTCCATGCTGCCATCGGCCAATGCCCCACCCTGAATGGTATCAAACAATACGCGGGCACTTTGCCGGACGCTGTCGACGGGTGCCCTGCCGGGTGCCAGCTCGGGGCGGCATCGCAGGCAGGGCCGGAACCCCGCCGCTTCAGCACTGGCGGCATTGGCAAAATAGGAACAGCGATCGCGCCCCGGTGTGCGCACCGTGCAAACCGGTCGACAGTAAATACCGGTGGATGACACGCCGACATACAGCAGGCCGTCAAAGCGTGCGTCGCGGGCCTGCAAGATCGGGTAACAATGGTCAGCGTCAAGATTCATGGCACAAGAATAACACCACCCTATGGATGCGGCTGGCCATTTTCGGACACTACCCTGCCAGGCTGCTGGAAACGAGTGATTGATGGTAAGGTATGGCCCCATCGCGCCCTGAGCGCGAACAAGGTCAATGCAGGGGACAACGCTGACATGGAAAATTTTGCACTGGTTCTGGTCTACCTGCTGATCGGCACATTGCTGCGCCGTGTCAGAGGGTTCCCGGCCGAAACCGGTCCGGTGCTGAACCAGTACGTTCTGTATGTCGCCCTGCCGGCACTGGTGTTGCAAAAAATGCCGCTGCTGGAATTTTCCGGCCAGCTGTGGATACCGGCAACACTACCCTGGTTACTGCTGGCGCTGACCGCCGGTGCCGTGCTGATTGCCGGCCGCCTGTGGCAATGGGATCGCAATATTATCGGTGCATTACTGGTGGTGCTGCCGCTGGGCAATACTTCCTTTCTCGGCTATCCCATGGTGGAGGCCTTCTATGGCGATGCCGGGCTGCCATTTGCCATCATTTACGACCAGGCCGGATCATTCCTGGCATTGGTCACTTACGCAGCCATCCTCGCGGCCTGGTTTAGTCCCACCACAGATACCCGCCCCAGTGGCCCGCAGATACTGAGCAGGATTCTGCTGTTCCCCGCCTTTGTCGCCATGTTGCTGGGCCTGGTTTTAAAAGGCTGGAGTTACCCGGCATTTATGACATTGCTGCTGGACTCTCTTGCCTCAACACTGGTGCCGGTGGTGATGATTGCTGTGGGTTTTCAGTTACGCCTGAAGCTGGACACCGGACAGACCGCGCCGTTGATGATGGCGCTTGGTTTTAAACTGCTGCTGATGCCTGCGGCGGCGGTGGGCATGTTGTGGTTGCTGCAACCGCAGCCCCTGCTGATGCAGGTCGTCGTATTTCAGGCAGCCATGCCGCCGATGATCTCCGCCGGCGCGCTGGCGATCGGGGCAGCGCTGGCGCCGCGCTTTGTTGCCGCACTGGTGGGGCTGGGATTGCTGGGGAGTTTTATCACGCTGCCCCTGTGGTTCTGGTTATTGCAGACCTGGACCTAACTTGCCGCCCCCTGATTGACAGGGGGCTCGGCTCGTCGACCTCAGTCCTGTTTGATCAGTGCATCGTCCAGTTCATTGGCGCGTTTGGCCGCCTCACGCTGTTCCACCCGTGCCAGGTACGCCGTCAAGGCTGGCAGCGGATCCATGGCTTTCTGCATGATGCCCCAGCCGATATAACTGCCGACAATCACATCAGGCAGCGGTAATAATGGCCTAGAACAGGTAAATGAAACCCACGCCTGCTTCGGCTTCAAAGTTGCTGCGTGCAATGGGGCTATCCTGAATGTCGCTGCCAAAATATTCATAGAGCACCTCGCCGAAAATCTGCCAGTTCTCATTGATGGTGTTGCGGTAGGTGTAATTGAGCCCGATCGAGCGGAACCCTGAGCCCACGTCAGTCTCACTCAGTCCCGATGCAGCTGATTGCCGTGCGTTGATGCCAAAATCTCTGTTGGCACGCTCGCTGTCGTGAAACACGGCAACGACACCCAGTTCCGAGCCGGAGCCGTCGTTCTGGTTGCCGAAGCGGCGTCCCGCGCCAAAAAGGCCAAGGTTTCCGTTATCGCCGGTGATCAGCCGGCCATCCAGCCAGTAACGCCAGTCAGCATCGAATGCACGACGCGCCTGCAGCACCAGCTCAGTGCCCTCTTCTGTATCGCCCAGTCCGTCCAGTCGGCCGTCATCGGAGTCAGCTTCTTCCCGCCCTTCTTCGAAAGCGACAGTGGCCTCGAATAGCCAGGTGTCTGAACGCAGTCCACGCCATCCCAGCGCCTCACCTGCCCAGTAGAATATATTGTCACCCTGCCGCCACTGAATCGCCCCGGCTGGATCGACTTCGACGCCGAACTCATCCGACCCTTCGTAAGCCGTCTCGTATTCAACACCCAGGCCCAGGCCAAAGGCCCAGCCATCTTCACCCCGCGTGAAATCGTCGAGGGAGGGCAAGGGCACCAAAGCGGTTCTGCCGTCCTGTGCCAAAGCTGGCGGAGAGAAGACTGCCTGCATGGCCATTGCCAACAGTAGATATGTAGACTTTTTCATTTAATTTAAGCTCCGGTATAGGTTGGCACGGGATATCTTTGAGTGGTCGGGTGATACGTAAAGCTCTTGTGAATAGATCAGACGTTACGACTGCCATCGGGTCGTAACAGCCTCAACGACTGATGACTGTGGAGATGACTGGCGGCACATTACCGGCTTTGCTTGCTCGACAACTCTCCCTATAATGCCGGCAACTAACGCCACATTTTAGGGGTTCCGTGACTGATTCCAAGCACACCGGCTGGCCGCTGCACTTTCTGGTGTTCTCTTTCAACCGTGGTGAGTTCCTGGCCCACTGCATCAAGAGCATCCGGCGCTGCGCGCCACACTGTGCGATCACCATCCACGACGATAACAGCAACGACCCGCTGACTCGCCAGGTGCTGGCCGAGCTGGCGGCCGACGTCACGGTGGTGCAGCCCGAGGCGGACGATACAGACGGCAAACACGGCGGTCTGTATGGCAATATGCAGCGCGCCTGCGCCGCCGTGGATGACAACACGCTGATCTGTACCCTGCAGGACGACATGCAGCTGGTGCGGCCTCTGCAGCGGGCCGAGCTTGATCAATGGCAGGCCCTGTACAACAGCGGTCAGCATAAAGGCTTCCTGCAACCGGCATTTCTGAAAAGCCTGGGTATCAAGACCGGCCCTGACGATGTCAGCTTCGAGCAAAAAAAACAGGTGTACCTGATCAATCGCCAGCAGCGCAGCGCCGGCGCCTGGTACTCGGACGTGTTCATGATCCAGGCGCAGCTACTGCGGAAACACAAGTGGCAGTTCGCTTACCGTGAGTCCGGCAATGAGCAGCAGGCCCGGCAGCACTTTGAGCAGATGGGTTACCTGCGCAATCCCTTTGTTGCCTGGCTGCCCGGTGCGCCGGCCTGGCGTGGCAAACGCCGCACGCTGGCGATGGCACTTGCAGAACGCAAGCGACGCTGCGGGTTCTATCCGTTCAGTATCATGAGCGATGAACAAGGCGCCGCTTTTTGTCAGCGCAGTGCCGAGCAGTTGCCCATTGCCGAAGACTGGTTGTCCCTTCAAACCGACACTGCCCTGGCCAAACCCTGGTTCTACTATCCCTTACAGGACCGGCGCGCCCTGAAACTGGCGAACAGGCTGGAGCTGCAACTGGGCAAACTGATCGGCCGCTGACCCCCCAACCCCGCATATCTCCCAATGGCTAGTTGCCACCCGACCATTGATCTGCTTCCATGAAGGCCAGCCCCTGCGTTAACCGATGTTAAAACCCCAGGGCGACACCGGGCCGTGAACACCGGCGCCAGAAACCAACAGGCATTAACATATGAGCAAAGATAAACAGAAAAGCAAAATGACAGACAGAGAAAAGGCCACCGGAATCGGTGTAAGCATCGGTGTTGTGGTGGGGGCCGTTATCGGGCAATTAACTGACGATGTCGGCCTATGGATTGCTATCTGTATTGCATTGGGTGCGGGTATTGGCGCAACCGTGGGAGGCTTTTTCGATCCGGAATGAGCCGAGGCTTACAGCGCCAGCCATTCAATAAAATCCACTGACGCCTTGATCAACCGCGCCCGCGGGGTTTCCAGCAAGGCGGCATGATCGCCGCCGGCAAGCACAACCCACTGCTTGTTGGGGTTGGCGATGTTCACAAACAGGCGGGCATGGGCATCGGTGTTTGCCAGTGGGTCGAACTCGGCCTGCAACAGCAGCACCGGCACCTCCAGTGCCGCACCCTCCAGCGCATTCCACTGATGCAACTGATGCCAGTCAACCCTTACCGGGTCGGCAGCCAACGCCGCGTCAACGTAGGCGGCAATGGCCGCTTCACTGATTGAGCCGGGCACAATGAAGTCAGAGGCTGCGGCCTCGGCCGTATTGATGCGGCGTTCCGGCTCACTTTCCTGCGCAGCAACCGGCACTTCCACATCGGGGTCGGTTGGGTAACCGAACAACGTGACACTGCGAATCGCCTGCGGATAACGCTGGGCTGTCAGCTGCGCCACCATGGCCCCGTATGACCAGCCCCACACGTTAATCTGTTGCCCGGTGCGTTCGTGCAGCCAGTCCAGTGCCACCGCCAGATCCTGTGCGGCCTTGTCAGGCGTCAGCCAGTCACTGGCATCGCGTGGTGTGCCACCATAACCCCGTGCGTCGAGCGCCCAGACACTGTAGCCCAGCGCGTTAAAACCTGCCATCAGCGACAGATCTTCTCCGGGTACCTGCAAGTCGAAATCAGGCAAGGCGCTCCAGGTGCGGCCATGGTGCAGCAGTATGTGGCCTTTGGGATTGGCAACAGACTTTTCCCACAGGGCCAGTGGATGCCCGTCTGAGGTGACGGTATGTTGTGTCGGCGGGTTCTGGGCAAACGCAGTAATGGGCAGGCAAAGCGCCAGCCATGCAATGAACAGAAAGCGACGTATCATGTGAACTGGCATGCCGGGTTTCTCTTGTTGTATGCAGAATGGTTTTCAGCCAAATGGCAGCCTGGCGCGGTTGAAGATCAACGTGACCAGGAACGCCAACCTACTGCGCTCGCGTCATGCGCCACTCGCGGGTCGTCCCCATCGCGGTTGCGGTGCCGGTTGCCTGATCACCGTCAATGGTGGCAGACATTTCATAGATGACACCGGAGTCGCCGCGTTCCAGGTCAAAGCTGATGGTATTGCCGTTGACCTGGGCATTGCTGATCGGCCACACGCGGCCATCTTCCAGTTGAAACTGACCGATCACTGAGGCGCCATCGACGTACAGATCGACGACTGCCGTGACATCGCCGGCCGGGCCAGTCATGACGAAGTCCCAGACACCGTCAGCTGAGTCCTGCGCGTATAGTGTGGCAGGCAGTGTAAACAGGGCCGTGATTAAAAAAACGAAAATTCTGGCTTTCATGGGCGATGCTCCGGATGCTCGTGTGTCGTGCTCGATAGAAACGGCGCTTTGCGGGGACGTTGACTGGGTCAGGAATTCGTTCCGTGGCGCAGGTGTAATATGATGTTACTCTAGTTAGCGTGCCATTGAACAATTTAATACAGTCACGTTGAAAATTACCTGACTCGGATCAAAGGAATACCACATGTTTGAGGTGCTGGTCCTCAGCTTTGCTTTTTTTGCGGGCCTTTTAGTCAAACAGATTGGGCTGCCACCACTGGTGGGTTTTCTGGCGGCGGGGTTCGCTCTGAACGCCTTTGGCCCCATGCTCGGCCTGCCCGAAACGGCAGGGGACATTCTGCATTATGTCGCCCACCTCGGTGTGCTGATGCTGCTGTTCACAGTGGGGCTGAAGCTCAAGATCAGCCAGCTTGTGCAACCCCAGGTAATCGGTGGCGGTTTGATTCATTTCGCCATCACCGTGGGTGTGTTTACGCCAGGCATCTACTTTTTCATGGACCTGGACTGGAATACGGCCCTGCTGATCGCCATGGCCCTGGGTTTTTCCAGCACGGTGCTGGCCGCCAAGATACTGGAAGGCAAGCGAGAGATCGGCGCCTTCCACGGCCGGGTTGCCATCGGCATTCTGATCATTCAGGACATCATCGCACTGGGCGTCATTGCCGTGTGGAGCGGGGAGACACCGTCCATCTGGGCGCTGTGGATTCTTGGCCTGCCTCTGCTGCGACCGGTATTGCATAAATTGCTCGACCTCAGCGGCCACGATGAAATCCTCGTGCTGATGGGCATGGTGCTGGCCCTGGTTATAGGTGGCTACGGGTTCCAGATGGTGGGCGTTAGCGGGGAAATCGGCGCACTGTTGATGGGCGTGTTGCTAGCCAATCACAAGCGCGCCACCGAGATGTCCAACTCCCTGTGGAGTCTGAAGGAAATCTTCCTGGTCGGTTTCTTTCTGGAAATCGGCATGCAGGGCCTGCCCGATATGAGCGACCTGGCATTCGCATTAGTGTTTGCCCTTATCTTGCCGCTGAAGGGTTTGCTGTTTTTCTTTATCCTCATCCTGTTCCGGCTGCGCGCGCGCAATGCCATGCTCGCCGGCCTGAGCCTGACCGCCTACAGTGAATTCGGCCTGATCGTGTCAGCGGCAGTGCTGCCTGAATGGATTGTGCCGCTGGCGTTGACCGTAGCAATCTCATTTGTGATTGCCGCGCCGCTGAACCGCTTTGCGCATCCCCTGTTTACGCGCTTTCAACGCTTTCTCGGCGCATTTGAACGTAAAAGCAAACACCCCGACGAGGAACCGGCGGAGTTTGGCGATGCACAGGTGCTGATACTGGGTATGGGCCGTACCGGCTCGGCGGCTTATGATTATCTGGTGGCGGGCGGCAATTCTGTTATTGGACTTGAGTCGGATCCGTACCGGGTCGCCGCCCAGATCGAAAAAGGGCGCAAAGTGTTGTACACCGACGCTGAAGACTCGAACTTTTGGCATGGTGCCGACTTTTCCGGCATCCGCGCAGTGGTGCTGGCAATGGATCTGGTAGATGCCAAGGTGTTCGCTGCGCGCCAGCTGCGGGCACGCGGATTCACAGGGGCGGTAATCTCTCATGCCCTGTACGAAGACCATGTGGCCCGTATTATCGCGGCAGGCGCCGATCAGACCTACCTGACCATGCAGGAGGCCGGCAAGGGCCTGGGCGAGCATGTACAATCAGCTCTGTCAAAATAGAGAGTCCATCTCAAACGAGCTGACCCACCCGGAATGTTGTAAGGATTGACCATGAACAAAATGCAGATAGATATTGTCTCCGACATCGCCTGCCCCTGGTGCGCGATCGGTTATGCCCGCCTGCAGCGCGCCATGCAGGCACTGGAGCCGGATTACCAGTTCACGGTGCAGTGGCATGCCTTTGAACTCAACCCCACCCACAGCGGCCAGGGTGAGCCCATCCTGCCTGCACTGGCCAAAAAATACGGCCGCAGCGAAGGCGAGATGCGCGACGCGCAGGCCAATATGATGGCGATCGCCAAAGACCTTGGCGTCAACTTCGAAAAACTGCAGGAACGCCTGACCGCCAATACCTTTGATGCCCACCGTTTGGTCAAATGGGCTGATGAGCAGGGCAAGCAAACGGAAATGAAGCAGGCATTGTTTGAGGCGTACTTTGGCGAAGCGCTGAATGTATCTGACACCAACGTTTTGATGGGCTGTGTTAAATCAATCGGACTGGATGCAGAAGCTGCCGGGCAGGTACTGGCGTCGGATCAGTATGCAGAGGAAGTGCGTGAAGACGAAGCCAAGTACCAACAGGCTGGCGTGTCTTCCGTACCCGCATTCATCATCAACAACAAGTACCTGATCTCCGGCGCGCAGGAACCCGAGGTACTGGTGAAGGCGCTGCAGGATATTAGCGCCGAGGCTGCTTAAACAACCCAGGCACTAAATTTACAACGTCATCAGGCTTCATCCAGTAACTGATAGATGCGACGGATAGCCCGCACATCGGCGCCGGCCCCGCGAATCTGCGGGTAGTTGCCGCTGTGCGCGGTCATGTCAATCTGCTCGGCAGCCTGCTCAGCGCTCAGACCCCGCTGCTTGAGTGCCTCGGTGTTGCTCCACAGATCACGCAGGTAGGCCTGCAGCATATCAATGCGCTCTTTGCCTTCGACAATCGGCCCATGGCCGGGCAACAAGGTATCAAAGTCAAACGTCTTTAACCTTTCCAGTGCATCCGGCCATTCATCAACATGCGCATCGCCCATATAAGGGAGAAATGGCACCATTAAATCACCGGTATAGATGATTTTTTCTTCCGGCAGAAAGACCACAACATCTCCGCCGGTATGCCCGCGACCCAGATGCGCGATCTGGATTTCACGACCACCGCCACGTACGGTCTGGAAGATGCTCATGGAATCTTCAATGGTAATATTGGGAGGCGTGGGTTCAATACCGGCCAGTGAATTCAGGTGGGCCTGCTGCACTGCGATACGCCCCTGCAACTCCGCCCGTTCATCGGTGTTTTCAGTGGTGGCCAGTTGCGCCTGCATCTGTTCTATCTGGCCGGGTACGCCTTCGGTAAAACTGATAAAGGTGGACTCTTCCAGCACATTACCGAGTTCACCACTAAGCTTCTCACGGGTATAACGATGACCGATGATTTCGACATCCTGCGGGAACACCTGGTTACCGTGAGCGTGATCAAAATGGTAGTGCGTGTTGATCAGATACCGTACGGGTTTGGCACTGACAGACTTGATGGCGTCGATCAGGGCCATACCGGCATTGGGTGACACGTGTGAGTCCACCACCAACAGATCATGCTCGCCTTCGATCAGCATGGCGTGACTGATCAGGTTGACGGCGCCGGTGCCGGTAACATGATAGATACCATCGGCGACGGGCGTGAACACATGGCTACGGGTTTCGATCACACCGGACGGCGCATTATCCTGCGCCGAGCTCAGGCTGACCAGTGTCAGTACCGAGGCCGCTATGGCGACAGCAACGACCAGCGTTTTAATTCTGTTTTTGTTGTTCATGTTTTACCTTTTTGTTATTTGGCTTTCGCTTTTGTCCAGCGGATCTTTGTATTGAGTTGTTTATTGCAATATCTTTATCCATTCTCCCGACTCGGGCGTGCCAATCGGGTAATAACCGTTGAGCAGACGCAGAGTCTGTTCCGGGTACTGTGTCACCGGGCTGGCTGCCGCCAGCGCGCCCCAGTCAAACCCCTGGGTCACTTGCACATAGCGCACCCGCAGACCATTGCTCGCTGAACGTTCATTGGTCTGTATCGGACGGAATGTACGAATGGAGGAGAACAGCAGACTCTCCAGATCTTCGCTCATCTCGGACTCCTCGATTTCTGCCCGGATAACAAAGACACGTGGCCCCAAATAGAATACCGCGATGCGCTCCTGGTGCCCATCGGCATTGGTATGAACACCGGTATGCCCTAACAGACGATATTGCGACAACGGCTCGGAGCGTTGCAGATCAGTGATTCCAAGGTTTTCCCTGATGTACAGTCGGGGCTCCTTGTTCTCGCGCAGGCGTTGCGCTTCCACCCCGATACTGGCACCGCCGCCCGGGCTGCGGGCTAACACGGTGGTGGTGGTGTCGCTGACAGACCAGTTATCAGGAAAAACCATGGTGTAACTCATCAGGTCCTGATAGTAGCGATTGCGGTCGCTGGCGACACTGGTGTTCTCGCCGAACAACAGTCCGTCCATGTGGCTGCGAAACACGGCGTGGTCGCTTTCGCGCGCTTCATCGTCGGGCAGATTGCCGGCCTGGGCAACGGCCTGCTGCAGACGCACATCGTTGCGCGGGTGGGTGGTAAACAGACCATGGTAGGTTGGCTGGCGCTGGGCAACGCGCACGTTAAAGTCTTCCTGGTTTTTTAACACCGACAGCACATCAATCATGGCCCGGGGATTGTAGCCCGCGTTGTACAGATATTCGGCGCCCAGGCTGTCGGCTTCCAGTTCATTGTCGCGACCAAATCCACTGACGCCGGCAGCCGCCCAGATGGAACCGATCTGCGCCAGCTCGGAACCAATATAGCCACTGCCGGTAGCCACAGCGGCAACGACACCACCGACTGTTGCGGCGGCATTGCCCAGCCGCCCGCGCGCCTGTTGCTGAATGGCGTGACGCGCGGTGATGTGACCGACTTCGTGCGCCAGCACAGCGGCCAGTTCGTCTTCGGACTTCAGATACAACAGCAGCCCGCGGTTGATGTAGACATAACCGCCGGGCAAGGCAAAGGCGTTGATCTCAGGGCTGTCAATGACAGTGAATGTATATTCCAGATCATTGCGATGACTGCCTTGCGCAACACGCTGGCCGACTTCGCTGACGTACTCGTTAACACGCTGGTCTTCAAGTACACGCATGCTGGCGAGCACTTTTTCGTGTTCTTCCTGACCGATTTCAAGCTCTCGCGACTCGCTCATCAACACCAGATTGGGTTGTCCGGTAGCAGGATTGACGGCACAGGACTGCAGGCCCACGGCAAGTATCAGAGCCGATGTCACTAACAACCAGTGTCGGGTACTGCGCAGCCTCATGATGTCACTCCTCCTGTTAAAATTTCGGATTCGCACGCTGGCAGGCATGGCCTCAGCTACCCTGAACAAACAGCTTGAGCTGGTCGGCAAGGCTGTTGCAGGCATTGGCTTCCACCCTGGCAATCAGCGGAATCGGGACAAACACGGCCGGCACGTAAGACTGGCCACTGGCATCGGCACTGATGGTCCCCACGGCGGTGTGAGATGACACATCCCAGACCCGCGCTTCAAAGTTGGAGGCATCTTCCCAGGAGCCGAAGCCGAAACAGCCACCACCGCCAGGGCCGACGGCACAGGAAATCGAGCCCATGCGATTGGTGGTTTCAGTCTGACCGTCCAGCCATACGATATAGCGCACACCAAATTCGGCCATTTTGTCAGTCACCAGCGGTTGTGCCATCAGTTGCTGCAGATCTTCGCTGCGCATCGGTGCGGTGCGTGGCTCGAACCACGGGAACAATGCGTCAACAAAAATCTGTTCCGGCACCACTGTGATGGCACCATTGCCGCGGCCCATGCGTTCGCCGACACACTGAACAAACTCTTCCCGGGTTTCATAGGCAGCACCCTGGCGCCGCCCCAGTATGACAATCGATTCGCCGGTATTGATACCGGTATCACCCTGGCGAAATTCATCAATGGTTGTGGTGGTACACGCGACCAGCGCCAGTCCGCCTGCCAACATTGCGATCAGGTAGATGCCTGTTCGCGCCAGTCCTGCCATGGTGATTTTTGCTCTCATGCCGACTCCTGCAGATTCCTGGTCACACTACTGCAAACGGGGTTGCAACCAGTCCCTGATTTCAGGGACATTGGTAAAACTGATGGAAAAATTCGACGCCAGATCCCGCATCGCGGCCACTGACGCATCATTGATGCCACCCTCGGCGCTGCCAAACGTTTCCTGTCCGGTCTTGCCGTAGGCGGTCATCACCCAGTCGGCGATATAACCGCCGTCGGGCGCGGTCAGCCGCATATTGTATTTGACCCAGACTTCATAGGCGTCAAGCCGGGTTTTCTGCGGCATGCCGAGTTGAAATTCGTCGATATTGGGTATAAAGACCGCGTCGACGCCACGTTCATTCGCCATCGCCGGATCATTCAGCACCACCACCTGCTGAAACATCGCCGGCAGAACCGTGTTGAACAGCTCCACATGGGAAGCGCCGCTGTTGACCAGGTATTCATCCTTGCCGGCATCGGTGCGCTCGGTGTACACGTGATTGCGCAAGGCGTCGCTGTAGTACACACCGAGCGTCATCGGCAAGGGCGGAATATTGGGGCTGGGATAGCTGCCTTCGACAGTAACAGTGCTTGCGCCGCAGGCGCCAAGCGTCAATGCGCCCAGTGGCAACAGGACAAAGGTGCGTGCGTAGTGCCACAAGGATGAAAGAATACCTGGTTTGATCTCGCTTCTCACTGCCTGCTCCATTGTTGCTTTTATGTTGGTTTTATCTGAGTCGTTGCCTGATACCGTGGTCATTGATATGAATTAAGTCCGACAAAACTGCCGCCATTGCGTTCCGCCAGTTCCCGCATCAGCGTGGCAAAACGGTAAAGGCTGTCGTGATAACGCGGGTCCAGATCAAACAATACCGGAAATCCGACTGCGTGAATACGCACCAGACGATTCCCACTGGCATCGGCCTGGTTAATTCTGTCCACCGTCTCGACCACGCGGGTGATCGAGCCCCCGGGCAGGAAATCATCGCCAAAGGTATAGATGCTGACCCGCTGGCCGGTCTGGTAAAAGGTACTGATGGCACGGGTAATACCTTCAACCGGGCTGCTGTTACTGAATGGCGCCCAGTTGCGCAGTGCACTGATCATCGCCTGACGGCGTGCCGGTGTGTCCGGAATCCATTGCCCACGGTAGTTGGGAAACATGTAATCGCCCATGTCGTTCATGATCTGGATGCCTTTGACTTCGGGATAGATATCCAGGACTTCGGTGACCATCTCCAGCACGCGCGGCCAGGCGTTGTAAAACATACTACCCGAGGTATCGATCAGGAAGATAATGTATTCGCTGTCGACCGGGATGCCGCCGATGACATTGTTGCTGCGGGTAAACTCCTGGCCCAGCAGGCGTTCCATTTCTGCGGTCAGCGATTGCCGCGCAATGGCCAGTTCGCTTTCCTCCTCGGCGCGCTCTTCCGCCAGCTCGGTCGAGGTTTCATAACGCCCGCGAATATTCGACATCTCCCGTTCCAGCCGCGCCACGCGCTCGCGGTAAGCAGACAACTGTTCGCGCCGGGCGTTGAGCTCGCGGTTCAGGGTCCGGGTTTCACCACGGATTTCGAACAACTCCTGCTGCAACTCCGCAACAGGCTGTTCAAGCTGTTGGGGCGCACTCTCCAGTGTCACCGGCGCGGAATTCTCGGTAATCATCAACAGCAGGATGATGGCGCCAAAGCCACAGGAAATGACGTCCAGAAACGCTATGGTGGCACCGTCTTCTTCGCGTTTTCGTTTTTTCATAGTCTCAGGGCCAATCGCGTGATGGTGTAATAAAAGAACCGCCGCTCAACACACCCAGTTGCCAGTAAGCTGCTGCCGCAGCCGGGTCACCCTCCATTGGCAGCAGGATGGTGTTGACCGGAATATTGGCCGGCATCGATTCCAGCGCTTCCTGGTACAGCTCCAGCCGCTCCCTGGGGCTGATCGTAGTGGCATTGCGGCTGCCTGATCCCTGCGTCGGCAGGCTGTCTGTGATCAAATACACATTGTCCGGTCTCGGGTTCATCGCTGCCACGGCGGCAAATGCCCGTTGCAGATTATTGCCACCACCGGGCAATGTCGACTGGACCGCCCTGACCACCTCATTCAGTTCATCGCGGTCGGCCACTTCCAGCCACCGGCCTTCAGTACCTGCCATCACCGCGCTGGCGGTCTCATTAAAGCCGACAATCTGGTACTGACTGACCAGTGGCAACTGGCTGCTGATCCATTCCACGATGCGCACTGCACGTTGCCATTTGGGGGCAGCCAGCTTCACCTCATCCGACATATTTCTGATACGTATGATATTGACCAACGTGTCATCCAGCATGCTGGCGGAAGTATCGAGCAGGATCAGAATCCGGTTGCCGCCCAGGAACATGCCGGTCAGGTACTGCCGGTCACCGTCGCCGAGAAATTCGCGGCTGCTGTCACCCTGTTCTTCCACGGCGCTGGTTTGCAAACGCAACAACTCTTCTTCCAACGACCGGATGTCAGCGCGCAAATCTTCCAGGCTTTCCTCAGTTGCCATGGAATTTCCTTCCAGCGCGGCAAGCTGCGACATGAAGTCATCAATATCACTTTGTATGCGATCGGCCAGCCCTTGTGCCGCCACCACCTCCAGACTGACTTCGTCCAGCGTATTGCGTACCTGAAACAGTTGTTCTTCGCCTTCCAGCACCTCTTCCTCTAGCAAACGGGCCTCTGCGGTCAGGTTCGGATCGGCCTCGTTACGTGCCTCGGTAGCGGTGTGGTCCAGAATCAGAAAAATCAGTACCACGGCGCCAAAACCACAGGACATGACGTCAAGAAACGCCAGCCCCATCGGGTTCACGGCAGCGCGTTTGCGTCTACGCCCCGCCATGATGCACCCGTATCAATGACAATTCGACGCCTTCGTCAACGCTCAGGGTGTCGCCGGCAAACAGGGTCCGGCCCGCTGCAATGGCCCGGGCCTGTATTAAAACAGAGGCAGAAGCCGACGGTGTGACAGTCTCATTATCATCTGACACGGCTATCGGGTAGGCGTTATGGTCCAGCACCATATGGGTCGCCACAACACGCGCCGGCGCTGTTTGCAGATCCGCTTCGGCCGCCGCTTCAGGCTGCCGCCAGACGCTGATAAATGGCATGTCAGACCCGTTTACCGACAGTGATGCGCTGGCCTGCACACAGGCCTGCGCCAACTGTTCACCGCCTAACGGGGACTGGCGGACCTGCAGGCTGTTTTCCAGACCGGGAATGGCAGCCGCCCGCTCCGATATCAGTACCGGGGCCGGGGTGTCGCCGAGCAGCATTTGCAACTGCTGATTGATACGGCGGAATACCGGCTCCAGACTCTCCACCAGTTCGGCGACGCTGACGCGCGCCTGATGGGTGGCTTTGTCGGTGGTGATGCTGACCATAAAATCGGCCTGACCGGTGCGTATCTGCTGCAGATAGTCCGGCAGCTCGTTGTACAGATGTTGCTCCCAGAACGCGCTGTGCTGAGGATTAAAGCGCGACTGTTGAATAAAGGCATCATTGATGACCTGGACCAGGGCGTTTGCCACATTGCTCCAGCCCGCCCCCTGCACCACCGCCACCGACTCGCGTCTGATCTGTTGTTGATCGCGGCTCAACAGGGTCAGGCTGAACTGATGCAATTGCAGGTCGGCGAACACCAGACGCTGCTGCCCGGCCATGTGCGACTTGGCATAGAACAGGCCCGTATCCATCATGGCGGCGGCACGAAACGGGCTTTTAGCAAGTACGCCGCCCAGAATCGCGAGCTGATCCCGACTGAAACTGCCGGGCACGGCAATCACCACATCGCCTTCAAAATCGCTGGACTCCGCGATATTCAGCAGATGCGCGTGTGCGATATCGGCGTTGTGCCGGTAATGCGCCAGCGGTCTCGTCAACGGCGTCATGCTCAGCCGGTGCCAGAACTCATTGTGGGTATTGACCGGATGCAGGCGACTCTGTTCGGCCGCGCTCTGGCCGAACTGTGTTTGCCCGGCAAGACTCAGGGCAAACCCCGGGCTACTGCTGATCAGGTCGCCATCCTGATACAGGTTGATAGTGTGATCATTCAGTTCCAGGACGGCGCTGGTCATGCTGGCTGCACCGCCTCATCATGGCCGGATTGTGGTGTGCTGCGACCCGGCATCTGCAGGTAGCGGATCAGGTGGTCATCGCAGTAGGTCTGGCTGTCCATCACCAGTCGGTCCTGCACCAGCGACAGCTGATACAGCAGGAACATCAGCACAATGCTGGTAACCAGTGCGACGAATGTGGAATTGAAGGCAACGCCCAGACTGACGGTGACACCAAGAATGTCGCCGGTAACAGCCTGATGTGCCTGGCCCAGTGCGGTACCAATACCGCGTACGGTACCCAGGAAGCCGATCGAAGGGATGGCCCAGGCGATGTAGCGCACGATGGCCAGCTCACTTTCAAGGCGCTCGGATTCGTTGTCGCAGATATCGCGCACCGTAGCAGACACGTCCTGCACATCACGTGTGGTGCCGAAGCGATGCAGACCGGCGAGAAGTGCCCGTGGCAGCAGATAACTGCGCTCCCTCTCCGGCAATGCCTGCACCGGTCGCGCAAAGTGCCGGGTGTCTTCGGGCAGAATACTGGTACCGTCAGACACCTGCAGCAGCTCACGATCGAGCAGCGAACGCTCGCGCATGGTGCGCACGGTTTTCATGCCAATGATGGACAGTGCCCAGAAGAACAGAATAATACAGGTTTCCTGTTCGAAGTCGCGCAGCACGATGTACATGGAACGATCGGGCACATAGTCCTCGTCGGCCTCCTGCATCATCGTCTGTTGCTGCTGAATGATATCGGCGTTGGGTCTGATCACGGCGACATAAATGGCATGCACCACGATGACCACAATGATCAGTGCAAAGATCTGATAAATGACTTCAGACAGGTATTTTTGTTTCATGCGTACTTCCCTGATCAGGTTTAACGGTTAAACGTGTGCTTCGTTTAAGGCTCTGGATCTGCCCAGCGGTTCAGATATCCACCGGAAACGAGACACCGAAGTCCTGCGATATCTGTTCCGAAGGTATAAAACGACCCGGCCCCTGGCTATCCGCACTGTCAATGGGCTGGCTATCTATATCCGGCAGGTCGGTGTCGCTGTTGCCGGCGTCGCTTTGCTCATCACTGGTGCTGTTGCCGGTATCAGCGTCGCTAACGGCCTGCTGCTCACTGGCTTCTGACTCACCGGCTGATGGTTGTGCCTGCAAGCCTGCAACGGGCATCAGCAACAACAGTGACAACAGATATTTTACCAACGTTGTGGCCATGTCATTCCCCCAGGTAGCGCGCGATACGGAAACCCAGATCGTTGCGGGCTTCCTCGCCAAAGTCGCGGTATGACGCGCGCAGTTCGGTGATGCTGCCATGCGCCCAACCGGAGCCTTTGATAGTGTGATAGGTGCCATCAAGCGGACCCAGAGGATCGGTTTCCCTGACCGAGCTCAAACCACTGACGGCGCCGTAGTAATCATGCACCCACTCTGATACGTTGCCGGCCATGTCGAACAGGCCCTGGGCATTGGCATTGAACTCACCGACATTGGCGGTGCCCTGCACCCCATCGTTGTAGCCGCGCAGAATCTGACCCAGAAAATTGCTGGTGGACTCGTCAGCGAAGTTGCCACTGTCTGCCGGTGGTGGCCAGTCCTCCCCCCAGGCAAAACGGGTGGTGCCGCTCTGACCATCAGCGCGCGCCGCCCACTCCCACTCGGCCTCGGTAGGCAGGCGGTAACCATTGGCGTCCGCATTAAAGCCGGTCACGGCACCCTCTTCCACAATATAAAACGGCGTCAGCGCTTCCTGCGCGCTTAACCAGTTGCTATACAGAGCAGCGTCCTGCCAGGTGACCTGTACCGCAGGCTGATTTGGCCGGTCCAGTGACTGGCGTTGCAGCGTGCCCGAGGCATGTTCGGGGCGAAAGCGTCTGAACTGTTGATTGGTGACCGGATGCAGTGACAGGTAGAAGGGTTTCTCCAGCGCCACATCGCGCAGGGTTTCATTTGCGCGCCGACCGGGCTCCCGGCGCGAAGAACCCATGGTGAACTCATACGGGTAGAACAAATGCAGGGTCTGCCCGGCGGCACTGGTAATCACCGGCTCAATGGATTCCAGTCGCGCCTGTTCCTCGGTTTTCAGACGCACTCGTATTTCCTGATCGAGCCCTGGCCGGGAGGTGAAGTTGGTGGCATAAGGCACGTAGCCGTCCCGGCGGATCTCGATGCGCTGGCTGGCAGCAATCAGGTTGACGGTCTGGTTGGCGACACCTTTCAGTTCCCCTTCTACATAAAGCTGCGCGTCAGCCGGCTCCGCCACTATCCGTACCGGGTTGGTAATCGGGTCAAGTGCCACTGTCAGCTCACGTGACTCCTCGGCACCGGTCCGGAGCTGACGCATCGCCGTCTCGAAGCCGGTGCGAAAAAGTCTGATGTCGTGCTCCTGTCCCGGCGGCAGCGCTACCTCAAGAGGCGTCTGCCCGCGGTACTGGCCGTTGATGGTGACATTGGCGCTGCCCGGAGTAGAACGAATGAATACCAGACCGTCGGCAGCTTCCAGCGATACCGCAGGCAGTTGTCGGTCGACGCCCGCTGCCACCACAATGTCGTCCTGCCAGGCCTTGTAACCATTACGTTTGATGGTGACGTCGTAAGCACCTTGCAACAACTCGATGCGCGCCGGTGTCACTGCCAGCACATCGCCATTGATGATGATATCGGCACCGGCAGGTTCGGACGCGAAACCGATGTCTGCCCATGCGGGTGCCAGCGTCACGGCCAGGGCCTGTTCAATCTGCCGGCCCTCGACCTCCACCTGCTCGCGGTATGGCAAATAACGATCGCGCTGCACCTGCAGCTCGTAAGTGCCAGGCGGCACTTCCGCATCAATCAGCGGTGACATACCCAGGTCAACACCATCAAGCATAATGCGCGCGCCATTCAGTTCCTGTCCCAGCGCGTCGCGGGTGCTGACGCTGACCAGCCCTGGCAACGGCGTCAGTTCAAACGGGTGGGTTTGCGCCTGCTCATCTCCCACGGAAAGTTCAACCTGGCGGTCATAATAACCTTCTGCGCTGAACTGCAGTTGGTAGTCGCCCTGTCGCATCAGATAGCGGGGACCGACCTGAACGGCGAACCCGTCGGCTACTTCCACACTGGCCGTCATGGGCGTCACTTCAATAAAAACAGAACGTGCGGTCAACACAAATACGCCGGCACTGGCGGCAACTGTCAGACCCACCGCAATCACGCCATGATACCAGCGCGGTCGCCAGGTAAAGCGGCGCCCGGGCGGCGGTGGCGGACTGAAGTCTACCGGCGTGATGACGTCCAGCGTATCGTGCTGGCCGGATGTGTTGCGGTTATCCTGCATCGTTTCAGGGCCTGTTAACTGCCGCGACCTCTTCGTTGCAGCGGATGGATAATGAGTTCAATTCGCGTCCGAAGCCAACCACAAACTCTTCGCGCACATCGCGGTAACCAGGGCGTGTACCAACAGCGACATAACGGCCGGGCCGGAGCATGAGTGTGGTTTCAGAAAATGTTCCCAACTCTCCCACCTGGTAGACAGTCACATTAGTGGCGTTATCGGAATTCAGTGTCACAGCTACCGGAACCAGCATCTGCTCCAGCAACACTTCCATGGTGTCGAGCTGCTGCGCCAGACGCTCACCAACACTGCCCTGCTCGGCCAGCAAATCAGCTTCCAGGTCACGTCCGATACGATACACTTCCTGCGCCTCGTCGTAGGCCGCCTGATCGGATAAACGCATGGGTTGCTCGATATTCACCGCCAGCAACCGGTCCAGTTGCAGACGCCGGGCAGAGTAGTCCCTGCCCTCCAGGGCAAACACCAGATTACTGTCCAGCGCCAGCACAGCATCATAGGCCGCCACCGCCTGTTCCCAGTCTTCGTTGGCCTCGTGAGTTTCAGCCTGAGCCTGCAACCCGGCGATGCTGCTCAGTGTGACCTGCTCCCGCGTCTGGGCAATTGCCGCGCCTGCTTCGTCCGAGCCCGGTTTGATCCGCAATGCCCGTTCAAACGCCGCAATCGCCGCTTCCGCCTGTTCCTGCTGCAGCAACGCAAAGCCTTCTGACATAACGGCGGTGTAATTCGCGTCAGTGATCATCTGGCGGTTCTCCGCCACCAGTGCGGCTGCCTGTTGGTGCTCACTGTCCAATCCAGCGGCTTGCTCAAACTGTTGCTGTGCGGCTTGCAAGTCACCCTGTTCCTGCAACGCCAGGCCGGCGGCGATCAGGCCTTCAACTTCGTCCAGGGTCTGCGCGCGGGCCAGTCCGCGCTGCGCTGGAGCACTGTCCGGATCCAGCCGCAGTGCCAGGGTAAAACGCTCCAGGGCCAGCGCCGAGTCTTCAGCAGCAATCGCGGCATTGCCGGCAGCAACAGTTCTGTCCAGCACTGTTGGCACGCGTTCCTGCAGGTCGGCCAGTGCCAGGTCGCTTTCCTGATAGGCGAGCGCGGCCTGCACAAATTCGGTATTGCGATAGAACTCGTCACCACGGCGCGCGGCCGCTATCGCGGCATCATATTCGGTTGCCGCCCACTGGCTGACCGCCATTTCATCAAGAGCCTGTTGTCGCTCCAACAGACTGGCGAGTGCGTCCTGGGCTTCCCGACGCTGGCGCGCGCGCTGGGCTTCATCAAAGGGGGAGATTTGTGGTGCCGCCGATGTTGCCGGCGCGCTGGTTGTGGCAACTGGCGCTGTGCTTGCACGCGGAACCAATGGCAGTTCGTACTCCTGGACCAGGCGAGGCAATACAAACACCACTGCCAGCGCCAATAGCAGCAACACTGCCAGCGCCACCCACACCCAGCCCGAAATTCTGTCACCGTTCGCCGTTTTACCGCCCTGCATACTTTTTTGTCCTAAACTGACGTTTGCCCGATCCGGATCAAACACCACCTGTTTCAGTCAGGTAAATTTCCATCAGGATGTCACGCCATTGTTCATACTGCTCTTCAACGGTTCCGGTGAGCATGATTGTGCGGTCGTCCAGTTCAATAACCTTGGGGGCAATTTCCGATTGCAGGGATTCGCCCAGCTCTTGCAGCGCGGCGATATGCATACGGGCTTCAGCGCTGCGATCGAAACCGCTGCGCACCAGATAGGCGCCAGCACCCACACCAACGATACCGGCAGTTTGCGCAACAGCACTGTTCTGACTGCCTACCGCTGCGATGCCACCCACGATGGCCGCTGCGCCAGCGATGAAACGCCGTCTCGCCGAGCGCTCGGCTTCGTCCAGCGCCATGGTTTCATGGTAGCTCTGCTCACGCCAGGCGTCGTAAGGTCCACGCATTTCCCGGGTATAGGTGGCGTAGTAATCCTGCACGGTGTCAACAAACAGGTTGTCGCGCTCGCGGATGTCGCGAATGCGGCGCAGTGACGGATCATTTTCCGCCGGCAGTCGCGCAACGCTGGTGATACCACGATCACTGGTAGTCACGTAGGAGCCAAATATATCCGGTGCAAAATTGGCGGCAAACTGGAGCTCTGATACCGTGCGGATGTTGCGGATCTGCTCGTCGCTGACATTGTCCTGAACATAGGCCAGCAGATCATTGGCGATGGTGTTGTACACCACCTGAAACGGATCATGCAGTTGACGCTGGGTCTGATCGTAACTGTACTGGCTGATGTGCTCTTCATACACACGGGTGTACCATTCACGACCGGTAGCATCACTGACGGTCACCTTGACCATCATGCCTTCGCCGTCAGACAGCAGGATCTGCCCTTCCAGAAAGACATCCATGACGCTGCTGTCTGACGGCAGCACGCGCACTGCACCCCAATTGCCGGAGCGTTGCAGGGTGTCGGCCATCAGGTAGGGAGCATAACGTGACTCGGCGCGCCGGATCTCGAAGTTGGTGCGATCCAGATCGTCGCGGTCTACTTCATCAATGCCCGGATCAAACACCATCACACCCACGTCGAGCAGCAATGATTCATCCAGGGGTGTTGCATTTTGTACCACCGGGACAAACTCCGTGGATTTGACCGACGTCGTCGAGCAGCCGGTGAGCGCCAGCACTGACAGCACAAACAGGGAAAATGTGGTTCTGATCGTTAACATGCTCATCACTCTGTACCTGTTACTTCAAGGCCGGTGTACCGGCGATATTCGTCCCACAGCGCCTCACGCAACTCCGGATCCGCCTCGCGCAGGGCAGCCTCACGAATCTGGCGGGCAACAACATCATCGCCGCCGCCGGGCGGAATATCTTCCGGCACCGGATAAGTCTCACGCTGCTCTCCTGCCGGGCCACCATTAACACCGCCCACTGAACCACCGGAGCCACCGGCCTGTGGCCCCTGGCCGTCACCGCCGGGGAAGGTCTGGTCGCCGTTGACGCCGGCCGTCTGCACACCGGTGACACCCGGCAGGGTACCCATGCCGCGGTCGCCACCCTGGCCACCACCACCCTGACCACCTTCTTCTTCATACAGGCCGGCCGGGTCATCACCGACTTCATTGGCACGACGCTGTGCGCGACTGCGCTCGGCCAGTATTAATCCATCAAACTCGCCATAAGCACCACCCAGTTGCCCGTCCAGCACCGCAACACGCTGTGAAGCAGTCATCACGCCAACGCCGTCGCTGGCACCAGAGCCGGAGCCCGCGACTGAGCCGCTGCCGGCACCACTGTCAGCACTGCCGCCGCCACCCTGGCCCGATCCGGACTGACCGGCGCCCTGACCTGAAGTGCCACGCTCGGCTGCGCCTTGTCCGTTTCCAGTCTCAGCGCGGCCCTGACTGCCTGTCTGGTCACCCGCGCCCGCACCGGCGGTGGTGGCCGGAGGGATCCGATTCAAGCCGCCACTACTACTGCGATTGCCGTAAGCATCCAGGCCACCGCTGGCTGCCGATGCGCTGCCTGCCGCGCCACTGGCGCTGCCATCACCGGGCACACCCGGGCGGCCACCGGACGGCATAACACCACCGGCGGTCGTGGCCGCAGAGCCGCCCGATGTGCCACTGGCACCCGACGATGAGCTGCGACCTCCGGAGAAATCAGGCAAACCGGAAGTAGAGGCGCTGGCGGTACCCGAGCTGCCGCTGGCACCGCCGCTGCTCGCCTGCGAGCCCGCACTCTGCGAACCCGGGCTTTGTGAACCGGACGACCGCGAGCTGGACGAACTGCTCGAAGGCATTGACGGCATCGATGATGACGATGACGATGACGACGAAGGCATGGACGGCGACGGCATGGATGACGAGCTGCTGCTCGACGACGAAGACGAAGACGACGACGACGAAGATGAGGACGGCATTTGCGGCATGCTGCTGGACGACTGCTGCGATTGCTGCGTGGATTCACAGGCGCTGAGCAACAGCGCCGTGACACTCAGGCTTAACAAAATTCTGGTTCGTGGCATTTTCATGATCACTGACTCCAACCGCCCATCGCAGTGTGTTGAGTTTACCGTAATAAAGACCGGCTCACGGCATCATTATTGCGTCCCGGACTCGCTACTTTCAATCTCGTAGGGAAAGCGATAAACCAGATCCTCAACACGCGAAGCGTTGCCGTCGCGGATAATTGGTCGCATCCGGCTGTCCCGTAGCGCACCAATCAGACGGCGGTGCATGCCAACATCGTCTTCCGGCCAGGACTCCAGGATATCCACGTTGACGGCACGACCGTACTGATTGATATCAAATTCCATCACCACGTACGGTACGGTTGAGGTTTCCTCGCTGTCCGCCGCTTTCGCTGTTTCTGGCGCACCGGCACCGGTCGTCACCGGAGAGCCGGATATGCTGCCCGCGGTCGCCTGCATATCACGGGTGGGAACCGGGTCACCGGTGGGCTGCCGCGTGGTTTCGAACCTCGGCAACATGACAATGCGGTCAAACACCAGCTCCTGCAGAGCATCGGTCTCGTCCTGCATGGTCAGCCAGGCACTCTCGTAGACATCAGCCGATGCATTGCGGCGCTCGAACAGCAGAAACCAGTCGGCCAGATCCAGTATGGCATTGGTGTGCGCCACCAGCAGCCGGTCACGCTGCTCGCCCATCACGCCGGCGGCTTCCACGGCCGCCAGGCGTGCTGCCCGCATTTCCACAATCTGCTCCAGCGCATACTCCCCCTGCAGAAACGGGTTGTTGTAGCGCCGATAGCGTCGGTCGGTGACGTGATCGACCCAGTTGTCATCGACCAGTCTGATATTGGTGTATTGCGCCTCTTGCCGGTCCTGGGCACCCGTTCTTGCCATCATCCAGGCCAGATAGGCCAAGCGCTCAAGCATGATCTCGCGTGACTGTTCAGCCAGGGCCGGGTCGCGATCCACGATGGATAACGCGACACTGGTCAGATGGTAAGCATCGATCAGGCGAGTGGCAGGGAACTCACCCAGGCGCCGCCTGAAGGCTTCAATGTTCCACTGTGCGTAAGCTTCCAGCGCCGGAATCAACGCCGGGTCGTCGTCCGCCATCGCCCGGCTGTGAACGTAAAACAGATATTGCTGCAGACCATCAGCCTCGGGCCATTGCCCCAGCGCCAGGTGGCTGTCTATTTGCATCTCCAGCGCATTGACCTGTTGCAGGCTGAACAAACCATGATTGACGCGACTGACATGGACAGCGCGCTCCAGCAACGCAATGGCTTCCACATGGTCGCCGGCTTCCTGCGCATGCCTGGCCAGACTCAGCGTCGATTCAGCGATATCGGGATGCCAGGTATTGCCGCTGCCTTCAAGTGCCTCGATCGATTCACGCAGCCCGGGCACCGCCTGCGCGGGCGAAGGACGTAAGGTCTGCAGCGGCGTCAAGTTGGTCATCCAGCCCTGATCGGGCCTGTTGTCGTCGGCCGCCGAACTGGTCGACATCCAGAACAATGACATTGCCAGTGCCACCGTTGGCAATGGGTTCGTGGTCAGCAAAGCCGACGGTTGTGCGCAGATGGTTCGGAAACACATGGCGGAATCTCCGGTACTGTCTTATGCTGTATTTAGTGTCAGAGTTGTCTTTACGTTACACCAGAATACCCGACAACAGAACAGATACAATAGACTGGTTCACAAAACCGGTTGCTAAATTTTTGTCACAAACCGCTGATTTCAGCCACAAAATCGATAGATGACCTGATGCCAGAACTGCCCGAAGTTGAAACCAGCCGCCGCGGAATCGACCCTCATATTAGCGGCCGCACCATCGCCCGCAGCGTTGTCAGGCAAAGCCAGCTACGCTGGCCGGTATCGCCACAGATCACCACTCTGATGCCCGGCCAGACCGTGCTGTCAACCCGGCGACGCGGTAAGTACATACTGATAGAGACAACAAACGGGCACATTATTATTCATCTGGGCATGTCCGGCAGTGTTCGCATCCTGCCAACCGGGGTACCGGCGGCCAAACATGACCACATTGATATCGAGTTCAGCCATGATGTCATGCTGCGTTACACAGATCCGCGACGCTTCGGCTGCATATTGTGGAGCGGAGACACAATAGACGAACACCCACTGCTGGCCAGCCTGGGCCCGGAACCACTGGCCGATACCTTCGACGCCCCGTATCTGTATCAGCGCAGCCGCGGCCGCAAAACGCCCATCAAGAGCTTTATCATGGACAGTCACGTGGTCGTGGGCGTGGGGAATATCTATGCCAACGAAGCGCTGTTTATGGCCGGCATCCGACCGCTGGCAGATGCCGGGTCAGTGTCACGTGTTCGCATGGCGCGGCTGGTGATGTGTATCAAACAGGTCATCGACCACGCCATCACCGTGGGCGGAACAACACTACGGGATTTTGTCGGCGGCGATGGCAAACCGGGGTATTTCAAACAATCGCTGCAGGTCTACGGGCGAGGCGGCGAGGCCTGCAAACAGTGCGGGGGAACGTTACAGGAAGTGCGCCTGAGCGCTCGCAGCACGGTATTCTGCAAGCGCTGCCAACGTTGACCCGGGATGCGGGCCGGATTGCTTACTGCTGGCCTGCTTTCTGTTCCGCCAGATGCTCACGCATGGCTTCGGCCACCAGCGGGTGCACAAAACGGCTGATATCACCGCCGTAGGACGCAATTTCCCGCACCAGCGTTGAAGAGATATAAGACAGATGCTCATCCGGGGCCATGAAAATGGTTTCTATGCCCGGATCCAGCGCACGGTTCATGCCGACCAGCTGGAACTCGTATTCAAAGTCAGCCACCGTCCGCAGTCCGCGTAAAATGACACTGGCACCGCGCTGGCGGACAAATTCAATCAGCAGGGTTTCAAACGCAACCACTTCAACATTGTCGACATGAGCCAATACCTTTCTGGCCAATGCAACACGTTTGTCAGTCGACAGCGAGGTGGTTTTTTGTTTGTTGACGCCGATGGCCACAATGACATTGTCAAACAGACGCGATGCGCGTTCCACCAGATCGATGTGGCCATTAGTGATGGGGTTGAATGTCCCCGGATAAACCGCTGTTTTCATGGTGTGCAGGGTCCTGTCGCGTCAAATGCCGCCTACAGTACACGAGGAACCAGGCCATGTCAGCTCAATTGTGCCTGCTCAATAAAGCGCAGTATGCGATGCTCAAGCCAGGCATTGTGGCCTTTCATGGCGAACCCGACATGGCCGCCGGATGGCAGAATTTCCCAGCTTACGTGTGCCGGCGTCTGATCCCGTGTGGGCAGTGCATGCAGCGGTATGATGGGGTCGTTGTGACTGTGCACCACCAGCGTTGGCACGGGTGTATCGGCAATAAACCGACGGCTGCTGCAGCGCTGGTAGTAGTCCTCGGCACCGGCAAAACCGTGCAAAGGCGCAGTTACCGCATCATCAAAGTCCCACAGCGTCTGCAGGCCATCGAGTGCACCAAGCCGGTTGATGGCCTGCACCTGGTCATCTCGCCCCTGCCGCACAAACGCGTCCCGCTTGCACTGCAGATCGGTGCGCAGACGGCGCAAAAAATAACGTCCATACCAATAGGCCATACCCGTTTTCATCTGCGCACAGCACAGGTCCAGTGAAAACGGGTTGGAGACACTGACAGCAGCACAGAGCTGATTTTTAAAGCGGGTTTCGCTAAGCCATTTGACCAGGACATTGGCACCCAGTGAATAACCGATCACCACCAGCGGTCGCTGCTGGCGCGCCATCAGTGCTGCCATGACTTCTTCCACATCACCGGAGCAGCCCGAGTGGTAAGCGATGGCGAGGCGGTTGTGGTCGCCGCTGCAGCCACGCAGATTCATCGCCACGCTGTCGTAGCCGGCGCCATGCAGAGTGTGTTGCATGGCCAGAATGTAGGGCGAGGCGGAGCAACCTGCCAGGCCATGCAACAGAAAAACCAGTGGTCTATCCGCGCCAGCGACGTCAGAGCCACCCGCATGAAGATGGTCCACATCAATGAAATCACCATCGGCCAGCTCAATGCGCTGACGCTGGCGAATCAGTGACGGCGCCGCTGCCAGCTTGCGCCAGATAGTTTGCAGATGCCCGCCGGGCAACCACCAGGGCGCGACCGGACTCACCGCAGCCGTCGACAGCTCAGTCATGCGCGCCTCTCGTACAGGCCATAATATACCGCGCCGGCACGCAGATTCTTGCGTGCCGTCCAGGTCGACGGCACCGGTAGTGCAGCCAGATCATGGCCGGACTCCAGATAAATCTGCGCTCTGGGTTTGAGAATACCGCTTGCCTCCAACTGCTGTACCGTATCCGCCAGCGAGTTGGCAGCAAACGGCGGATCCAGAAACACCAGGCCGAACCGTGTTGCCGGGTTGGCGTCTGCGCCGCGCAGCCAGTGTTCGGCCGCCGCCGTCACCACCGTTGCATTTTGCGCCTCCAGCAGGCTCAGGTGCCCCCGGATGCTGGCACTGGCTTCACCCGAGGCGTCAACGAAAACCGCAGAGCGCGCGCCACGGGACAGGGCTTCCAGGCCACAGGCGCCGCTGCCGGCGAACAGGTCCAGGCAATCTTCGTCGAGCACCCAGCCCTGCAGCCAGTTGAACAGGGTTTCGCGCACCCTGTCAGCGGTCGGGCGCAGGCCGGCCACATCGGGAAACTGCAACTTGCGTCCGCGCCATTGCCCTCCAATAATGCGGAGTGTGTTGCGCTGAGTTGCAGCAGACTTGTTGGTGGGCGTTCTTCTGGACACGAATCAGGGTCTGGTCAGGTAAACGGAATGTGCATTGTAACCTTAAATGTTAGACTAGCGCTTCCGGCTCTGTCCTATTCTGAGCCCCTGTTTCACGCCCGTAATCCGGGTCCGTATTCCAAGCCCGCATTTAGAGTTAGCTATTTATGTTCGGTTTTATCAAAAAACGCAAAAACACTGCTGATACGCCACCGGCCAACACGGACGCCGAACAGGTGCAGGACGGGGATACCCCGAGCCCGCCGGCTGAAGACGCCATTGACGCACCGGTAACGGATACGCCGGACGTGGCTGAAGTGGCGCCCGTGGCCGATACAGCCCCGGACGAGCCGGCAGATGAGCAGAAACCCGCCACCGGTGGCTTTTTCAGCCGCCTGAAACAGGGCCTGAGTCGCACCCGCAGCAATCTGGCCGATGGCCTCGGCTCACTGCTGGGCGGCCGCAAAACCATTGATGCGGAATTGCTCGACGACATTGAAATGCAACTGCTGACCGCTGACGTCGGTATCGAGGCCACCGACCAGGTTATTTCCGCACTCACCGCGAAGGTTAAACGCAAGCAGCTCAATGACGGTGACGCACTGATGGCGCAATTGCAGAGCGAACTGCGCGAATTGCTGGCGCCCTGCACCGCACCGCTGGAAATACCCCGTGAAACCAAACCTTATGTCATTCTGGTGGTTGGCGTTAACGGCGTTGGCAAGACCACGACCATCGGCAAACTGGCACGGCGTTTTCAGCAGGAAAAACGCAAGGTCATGCTGGCTGCCGGCGACACCTTCCGTGCTGCCGCCGTGGAGCAGCTGCAAACCTGGGGTGAACGCAACCAGGTACCGGTGATCGCCCAGGCATCGGGTTCGGACAGCGCCTCCGTTATTTTTGATGCCTATCAGGCTGCCAAAGCGCGCGGCATTGACGTGCTCATTGCCGACACCGCCGGGCGCCTGCACAACAAGGCCAATCTGATGCAGGAGCTGGAAAAAATTGTACGGGTGCTGAAAAAGCAGGATGACCAGTTACCGCATGAAGTCATGCTGGTGCTGGATGCCACGACCGGGCAGAACGCGCTGAGCCAGGCCAGGAGTTTCAATGACTCGGTTAAACTGACCGGCTTGTGCCTGACCAAACTCGACGGCACTGCCAAGGGCGGCATGGTGTTTGCCATTGCCAATGCCATGAAGTTGCCGATCCGTTTTATCGGCATTGGCGAGCAGGCCGAAGACCTGCGCCCCTTCGATGCCGACCAGTTTGTCGCCGCTTTGTTTTCGACTGACACGAGTAACCATGATTCGCTTTGACGATGTCAGCAAGCGTTACCCCGGCGGGCACGAAGCGCTCAGGCAGGTGTCGTTCGAGCTCGAGAAAGGCGAAATGGCATTTCTCACCGGCCGCTCCGGGGCTGGCAAGAGCACCCTGCTGAAGCTGGTCATGCTCACCGAAAAGCTCAACCAGGGACAGATTCTGGTCAGCGGTCGCAACATCAACCGCCTGCCGTCGCGCCAGATCCCTTATTACCGTCGCCGCATCGGCGTGGTCTTTCAGGATCACCAGTTATTGTTTGATCGCAGCGTGTTCGACAACATCATGCTGCCATTGCAGATAGAAGGTTATGATAAGCACGAGGCGGCGCGGCGGGTGCGCGCGGCGCTCGACAAGGTGGGCTTGCTGAACAAGGAAAAACTCAACCCGGTTACCCTGTCCGGCGGCGAACAACAGCGGGTCGGCATTGCCCGCGCCGTCGTCAACCGTCCGCAGATCCTGCTGGCAGACGAACCTACCGGTAACCTGGATCCGGAGCTGGCAGCCGAGATCATGGTGTTGTTTGAACAATTCAATCAGGTGGGTGTCTGCATGTTGATTGCCAGTCACGACCTGTCGCTGATCACCCGCCTGAAACACCGCATGCTGACACTTGATCAGGGGCGGCTGATCAAGGACGAACACCAGCCCAGCCGGTCAGGTAGCCAGCCATGACCGCCACGGCAAAAAACAGAAAACCCGGAAGCAGCAATACCAGAACGCGGCTGTCTGCGCGCCAGCGTCTGATGGCCGGGCTGATGTTGCACCGGGAATGCGCGGTGGATGCCCTGCGCCGCCTTTGGCAGCAACCGGCCAGTTCGGCGATGACGCTGGCAGTCATTGCCATTGCGCTCCTGTTACCGGCTTTGTTGTATGTCACCGGCAAAAACCTCAATCAGTTTGATGACAACCTGACGCAGGCGAACCTGGTAACCGTTTACTTGCAGGCGGACGCCACTGACAGCGACGTGGAAACCCTGCAACAACGCCTGGCAACACATGAGCAGGTCAGTACCACCCGTTATGTCTCCCCGGAGCAGGCTGCCGCTGATTTCGCCGAATGGTCAGGGCTGGGCGATGTCGTGGATTCGCTGGCACAGAATCCGTTGCCGGCAAGTATTGTGATTCAGCTCAGCGACACCCGTTACGAGACCGCCGTGCAAGCGCAGGACATGCTCGCCAGTCAGCCCGGTGTCGACCTGGTGCAGATGGATCAATTGTGGCTGCAGCGGCTGGACAGTTTTCTGAGCCTGACCCAGCGTGCGGTAATTGCGCTGATTGTAGTGTTGTCGCTGGCGGTGCTGTTTATCACCGGCAACAGTATCCGCACCAGTATTGCCAGTCGTGAGGCGGAAATTCGGGTAATGAACCTGATCGGCGCCACCAATGGCTTTATTGCGCGGCCATTTCTGTACAGCGGGCTCTGGTATGGATTGCTCGGTGGCGCGCTGGCCTGGCTGTTGCTGGCGCTGTTGATGATGATACTGCGCGGTCCGGCAACAGAACTGCTGGCATACTACGGCAGTCAGTATCAGCTGCAGGGACTGGGCGCCCGTGCCGGCGCCGTGCTGCTCGTTGGTAGCGCTGCGCTGGGCTGGCTGGGCGCACGCCTGTCAGTGTCACGTCACTTCACCAGATTCTGACTCTCGCCTCCGGCGCGGAGAAAAGGCAGGGAAGCAAAAAAATGCCTTTTTAAGCGTCGTTGCCCTTGAAATCAGTATTACGCAACATCAGATAATCACTCTGGTAAGAAAAAGTGGTAGAATAGGGTCGTTCAGTGGTGTCAATCACAGTTTTTCGACATCCATATTTAAATCTGTAGCACGTTTGTAACTTCGATCTATTGCATCGCAAGTCGTACGTTAAAGCGCAATATCCGAATTTATTATGAGCATAGGAAATATGACAACAGCCAAGAGTTTGCAACTAGTCGGCCCGGCCGTACCGGGTCGCGACCTATCTGCCTATGTGACGTCAGTTAACAGTATTCCTGTATTAACCGCAGAGCAGGAGCTGGAGCTGGCCAATCAGTACTATTACGAAGAGAATCTCGAGTCCGCCCGTCAACTGGTGCTCGCGCACCTGCGCTTCGTTGTGCACATGGCGCGCAGCTACTCCGGTTACGGCCTGTCACAGGCAGACCTGATTCAGGAAGGCAATGTTGGCCTGATGAAGGCCGTCAAGCGTTTCAACCCGGAAATGGGTGTACGCCTGGTGTCATTCGCCGTGCACTGGATCAAGGCAGAAATGCACGAATTCATCCTGCGCAACTGGCGCATCGTCAAAATTGCCACCACCAAGGCCCAGCGCAAGCTGTTCTTCAACCTGCGTAGCGCAAAAAAGCGCCTGGGCTGGCTGAGCAACGACGAAGCGCAGGCCGTCGCTGCCGATCTGGGCGTTGATGCGGCTGTCGTGCGGCAGATGGAAGGCCGCATGAGCTCGTATGACACGGCCTTTGACGCCGCGTCCGAAGCCGACGATGACGAGGCCTACAAGGCACCGGCATACTATCTGCAGGATGACAGTTCTGACATGGCACTCGATATTGAAGAAAACGAGTGGGAAGAAGAGCAGAACAACAACCTGTATCTGGCAATGAATGAGCTGGATGAGCGCAGCCGCGATATCATCACCAGTCGCTGGTTGACCGATCAGAAGTCAACGCTGCATGACCTGGCCGCCAAGTATAACGTGTCGGCCGAGCGTATTCGCCAGCTGGAAAAGAACGCGATGAATAAAGTACGCGGCGCGATGGTGGCCTGACAGCTTATTTTTGCGTGCCCTTCAGAAGCCGCTGCTAATGACAGCGGCTTTTTTGTTTTAATACAACGCCTGTTTCCAGACACTGCCGGAGTGCCATCATGCCTAGCCTGTTTATCGCCCTCGCTGCCATCAATGGCTTCATTGCCGTGGGCCTGGGCGCGTTTGCTGCCCATGGCCTGAAGAGCCGTTTGCCGGAAGACCTGCTCGCCATTTTCCAGACCGGTGTTCAATACCAGATGTACCACGCGCTGGCGCTGTTCGGTGTCGGTCTGCTGGCCATGCAGTTAAGCGACTCGGCGCTGTTGCGGGCCAGCGGCTGGTTGTTTGTGGTCGGTATTGTGATCTTCTCGGGTAGCCTTTATGTGCTGAGCCTGAGCGGTATTCGCTGGCTCGGTGCTATCACCCCGATCGGCGGTGTGGCATTTCTGACCGGCTGGGCACTGCTTGCCTTTGCCATGTTGGCCGGACGCACGCTTTAGGTTACTGGCAGGCTGACCGCGAGGATCAAGACATGAAGATTCAGGTAAATGGCGAAGCCATGGAGCTGGCTGGACAAACCAGTATTCAGGATCTGCTGGCACAACTGGAAATGACACAGGGGCGGGTTGCCGTTGAAGTGAACGCGGACATCGTGCCGCGCAGCCTGCACCCGCAACATCTGCTGAACGAAGGTGACCGCGTGGAAATCGTTCATGCGATTGGCGGCGGTTGATCCGACTGCTGCGATAACCGAAGCACCCCTGCCCTTTACAGAACAATCGCCCGGGATGATATTTATGGAAAACACCAAGCAAAATCAGGATAAACCATTGGTGCTGGCCGGCAAAACCTACCAGTCACGCCTGATCATCGGCAGCGGCAAGTACGCCGACTTCCAGCAAAACCTTGCCGCGCTGGAAGCCAGTGGCGCCGAGATGATCACCGTCGCCATCCGCCGGGTAAACCTGGGGCAGAACAAAGGCGAACCCAGTCTGCTGGAAGTGATCTCACCGAAAAAATACACCTTCCTGCCCAATACCGCTGGCTGCTACACCGCCGACGATGCCGTGCGCACCTGTCGCATGGCGCGCGAACTGCTCGATGGTCACAAACTGGTCAAGCTGGAAGTACTGGGCGACCAGAAAACACTGTACCCCAATGTTACTGAAACCCTGGTCGCAGCAGAGCAACTGGTGGCCGATGGTTTCGATGTCATGGTGTATACCAGCGACGATCCGTTGATCGCCAAGCGTCTGGAAGAGATCGGCTGCATCGCCGTCATGCCCTTGGGTGCGCCGATCGGCTCCGGCCTGGGCATTCGCAATCCCTACAATATCCGCATGATCCTGGAGAACGCCTCGGTCCCCATTATTGTGGATGCCGGCGTGGGTACCGCATCGGATGCCACCATTGCCATGGAACTGGGCTGCGATGGCGTGCTGATGAATACCGCCATTGCCGAGGCGGGTGACCCTGTTCTGATGGCCTCGGCCATGCAGAAGGCGGTAGCCAGCGGTCGTGAAGCCTGGCTGGCCGGACGTATGCCGCGCAAGTTGTACGCCAGTGCCTCCTCTCCAATAGACGGGACTTTTTTCTGACATGAACGAAGACAAATCGCCTACCGGCACCGAACATCACCGCCCGCTGCGCAGCTTTGTTATCCGTGCCGGACGGCAGACAGCATCGCAAAAAGAAGCGCTGGAGAAGTACTGGTCGCGTTATGTGATAGATGACACTGCCAGCCTTCTGGACACCGAAGCCGTGTTCGGGCGCAAGGCCCCACTGGTGCTGGAAATCGGATTTGGCATGGGAGACTCGTTGGCCGAAATGGCGGCAGCCAACCCGGACCAGGACTTTATCGGTATCGAGGTGCACCGCCCCGGGGTCGGTAAGTTGCTGGGCCATATTGAACGGCTCGGACTGAGCAATCTGCGTATCTACTGCCATGATGCGGTAGAGATTCTGGCGCGCTGCATCGCCGATCACTCTCTGAATACGGTACAGATTTTTTTCCCCGATCCCTGGCACAAAAAGAAACACAATAAGCGCCGTCTGGTGCAGCCCGCCTTCATCGCGCATCTGACCACCAAACTGGTGCCAGGCGGCACTATTCATCTGGCCACCGACTGGCAACCGTATGCGGAACACATGATGGAAGTGATGAGTGCCGCCGCTGAGCTGGAAAATACCGCCGGCGCCGACGCTTATGCCGAAAACACCGGACGCCCGGAAACCAAGTTCGAACGCCGCGGACATCGCCTTGGCCACGGCGTCTGGGATCTGGTGTTTCGCTACCATGCAACCGAACTGTCATAAACAGGTAATACAGGTTTGTTAGTGTCCCCGGTTTAGTTTCCGATTACGGGTTACCTACGACATGATCAGCAAATCGCCCCGATTGATAACCGCCTGCGCCCTGATTGCGCTGCTCGCCGCCTGCGACACGCAACCACAGACACCGTCTGCGACCCAACTTTCCGACACCGATCAACAGACCGCCTTCCGTCTGCGTCAGGATTTCTCTGCGCCCTTGAATGCCGACACAGGCTGGGCTGCCGGGCTCAATGAGAATGCGACGGTATTCACCGATGAGCCGTTCCGGCTGCGCGTTGAAGTACAGGCAGCTGGCAACTGGCCGGGCACTGACACCGAAAGACGTTATCAACTTCAATACCAACGTAATGGTGGTGACTGGCAAGCCATGCCGGCGGAAAATTTTCCGCAGCCGCAAAAGGTATTCATGCCAGACCTCACTGCTGATCCGGGCAGTACCTGGCAAGTGCTGAGCGGCAATCCATCGGCGCTTGCACGCAACACTGACGGCGATGAGCCCTTTCTGGCGCTGACTGCCGGCGAGCAGGCCGCGATAGCGCTTGGCCGCTACGAAACCCTGTGGGACGCGGTGGAGATTGGCGTCGATGTTCGTCTGGCAGCAGACGAGACCGGCGGTGCCGGCATCATCTTTGGTTACACGGATGCACAAAACTATCATCGCGTTGCAATCAGCACTGCCGGCCATGTCATCGTGGACCGGTATGTCGACGGGGAAGCCACACGGATAGCGGAGGCGACCACCGATATCGTCACCGGGCGCTGGACTGAATTGACTATCGCCACGAACAGTCGTGAGGTCACATTCGAATACGGCGATGGCGCATTTGAGCTGACTGCCGAATTCGACGCTGACATACCTGCCTCGGTCATTGGTCTTTATGTGCCTGCTGGCACCTCGGCAGACTTTGCCAACCTCGTTATTGAGGGTGAACCGCGCTCACCGCGTATCAGCATCATGGCCGCCGACAGCTTCGGCCACGGTGAACAAACCATCGACTTGCTGCCCGCTTCGGACACAGACTTCAACGGCGGCTCCGGTGTCAGTTTCGGCAACACCACACGCCCGTGGACACAAGCCAGTGGCCACAGCGAATGGGAATGGCCGCTGGTAATTCGCCGCTTTGCCGATGGCGCAGAAACCAATGAGACAGGTGATAACTACGCTTTTCGCATGGTCACAGAGAGCGGCGAGCCACTGGTCGCCAACGCGCAGCCGGTGGTGAGTGTTGCGGTACCGCCACGCCATCTGGGCGGTGTTTTTGTCGAGACGCCGGCGCGGATCGGGCCGTTCGAAGCCAACAACGGCGATCGTTACTTTCTGATGGAACCGGCCGAAACCGACAATATGCTGATGGTCGTCAAGTCCACTGATGGCGGACAGAGCTGGCAGGAGGTCGATGGCAGCAATCGTCCGGCAACCGGTGACCTGGAAGGGTTTGCCGCTGTGCTGGCGAATGCCACCCTCTACATGCTGCATCAAACCTCCGACAATGTCTTCCTGCATGCTTTCCGCACCTCGGACCACGCCGGACAGCCCGATACCTGGGCAATACAGGATGCGTGGCTGGCCTCTCCGCAAGAGCCGCCGACACAGGTAGCGGACATTGCCATGCGCTCTGATGGCAGCATCGTGGGTGTGTACGGCGGTGCGGAAAAGATTTATCTCAAAATACGCTCCCCGGACGGCGTCTGGGGCGACGAGATTGTTGTCGATGCTGATCAGCCCCGGCGGCTGTCCGGTCCCACCCTGGTCTCCGGCCACGATGATATCGTGCATCTGGCCTACACCGGCAACGATGGCAGCGCCTGGTACCGCCGCCTTCTTCCCGACGGCAGCCTGACACCGCGCCGACAGGTCAGCACCGAACTGGGCACCCGTGCCGAGGATGTTGCCTCGATTTTACCGCTGGTGTTTCTGCCCGGCAGCAATAGTGTCAGCATCCTTTACCGGGTCAGTGCCGGCACGCTGTGGGAGCGCCGCGTCAACAGCGCCGGTGAACTGAGTGATGCGGTCAGGGTAAGTGATCGCACCGTGGTGCAGAATGCGGTGGATTCAGACCAGACCGGAGCACATGCCATTGCCGACGGCGCGCGCGTGCATCTGTTGTTCATTGATGACAAAAGCCGCCATCTTTTTCACACTTTCACCGATGATGCAGGCAACTGGCAGCCGGCAACATTGCTGGTGGATGACATCAACGGCCAGTGGGTGCGTGGGGCACAGCTCAATAGTGATGGCCAGGGCCGGGTTTATGGCTATGTCTATGACGCCGGCGCTGACGGTGGCTCGGGCAAGAATCGCTACGGTGAAATCCCGTTGGCCGACCTCCCCTAGGTATCCTGCCACGGGACAGAGGACGAACAGTTAGCTGATGGTATGGCAATGGTGGGGCAGCTACGTTATTCTTCGGCGTTAAGTATTCAGCCTGACAACAATAAACACCGGGCAGTAATCACCGGTGATTCCTGGCTGCACCCGCCCCATCAGGAGTCCTATAACAGATGCCTACACTGCTCCCAAGCCGCGCCCGCCGCCTCGTCAACGCTGGCTTTTTGGCACTGACCGTCTCTGCACTGGCCGCTTGCGGTGTTGAGGAGTTACCGGAAAATCCCCTGGCCGGTCAACTCGATATGCCGCGCACCGTGGCCTGGTCGGCGTACCCGACCGGCACCGGAGGTTACAGCCAGGCGGTCGCCATCGGTAATATTCTGCAGCGTCAGTATGGCGTCAACCTGCGCGTAGTACCCGGCCGTAATGACGTGTCTCGTCTGGCGACACTGAACGCCGGTCGCGTCCACATGTCGGCAGGCGGATCGGAAGCGGTCTACGCCCAGGAAGGCATTCTCAATTTTGCATCGCGCATCTGGGGCCCGCAGCCCATCCGCGCAGTGCTGTCCAATTACTCCACCAGCTGTTCGTTCAGCCTCGCTACCGCAGCGGACGCCGAGATCCGCGAGGTGGAGGACATCCGCGGCAAGCGTGTGACCTGGGTACAGGGTGCCCCCTCTTTGAACAACGCCCTGACAGCATTGCTGTCTTACGCCAACCTGACCTGGGACGACGTGGAAATGGTTGAGGTCGGCGGTTATAACGCTTCCATCGACGCGGTGATCAATAACCGTGCCGATGTCGCGGGTGGCGCCTGCAATTCACCGCCCTTCCTGCGCCTGGAAACCTCGCCACGCGGTTTGTTCTGGGTCGAGTTTCCGCCTGACGACGCCGATGCCGTACAACGCGTGCGCCGTCGCCTGCCCTGGTATGTGCCCCATGTTGCCACTGAGGGTCCCGCCATAGACGAGGAAACAGGGATCAATGTGTTTACCTCGGCCTATCCCTTGCTGGTAGCGATGGACGATGCCGATACCGACATGGTTTACGGCATGACCAAAGTCATCGCGCTGCACTACGACGAGTACAGGAATTCAGCGCCGGGGGCCAACGGCTGGCGCATCCACGGTCAGCAACTTGCAAATGCCTTTATTCCCTATCACGAGGGTGCCATCCGCTACTTCAAAGAGATCGGTATCTGGACGCCGGAGGCCGAAGCCAACCAGCAGGCGAATCTGACCCGACAACAGGTGCTGATGCAGGCGTGGCAGGAATACAACGTCTCTGCTCCCGAAGATCGCGCGGCGTTTGAAGCCGGCTGGCTTGAATACCGAGAGCAGCGTCTGGCCGAGCTCGGCATGGTTACCCTGGCCGACACCCAATAATGCCTGTCATCACTAAACAAAACCTACAACAAGACGACTGCCCATGAGTAACAGCATCATTCCACCGATAGCGCCACCGAAAAAAGACGACTCCGAACTGCCCGCGATCGGGCGCTACCGTGAACTCACCCGGAAATGGCGTGTGGTCATGGCGACGCTGACAGCAATGGCATCTCTGCTGGCCATCAACCAGATTTTTGCCCTGGGCTTTTTTGTTGATTTCACCATGCTCGACGGCCGCTACCTGTACCTGATCACCGGCCTGATGCTGATCATGGTGTTCATCACCTTCCCCTCACACAAAAGCAATCTGAATTTTGTGCCCTGGTATGACAAGGTCATCATGGCCGCCATTGCGGTCATTTTTTCCTATTTTGCCTGGAATGCTGAACGTATCATTCTGGATGCCTGGGAGTACGTCGCGCCGGTCGAGGGTGTTGTGCTGGCACTGATCACCTGGGCCATCATTCTGGAAGCAGGGCGGCGTGCCGGCGGCTGGCCGATATTCTGTATCGTGTTGGTGCTGTCGCTGTACCCAACTTATGCTGACAGAATGCCTGATGTGATCGCCGGTATCGGCATGCCGATTCACGACGTCGCGATTTTCCATGTTCTGGGCGAGGAAAGCCTGTTTGGCGTGGCACTCAACTCCTTTGCCATGCTGGTGTTTGGTTTCATTCTGTTCGGCGTGGCGCTTCAGTACACTGGTGGCGGCCCCTTCTTTATCAATTTTGCCTTTGCCCTGCTGGGTCACAAACGTGGCGGCGCCGCCAAGGTGGCGATTTTCTCCAGTGGTCTGATGGGGTCGATGAGCGGCGGCCCCATCACCAACGTACTGACCACCGGCCCGCTGTCGATTCCGGCCATGCGTCGCACCGGCTTTTCGCGCGGTTATGCCGCTGGCGTTGAGGCCTGCGCCTCCACCGGGGGTGTGCTGATGCCGCCCATCATGGGCGCAACTGCTTTTGTCATGGCCAGCTTCCTGGGCGTAAGTTACGTCACCGTGGCAGTGGCCGCGATCGTCCCGTCATTGCTGTATTTTTACGGCCTTTTCATGCAGATAGATGCCTACGCGGCGCGCAACAAACTGGAAGGCCTGCCCAGGGATGAACTGCCCAGCCTGGGCAAGGTGTTCAAGGAAGGCTGGTATTTCATTGCCGTGTTTGTGGTGCTGACTTTCATGCTGGTGTACATGCAACGTGAAGCCACCGCACCGTTTATCGCCACCGCAGCGCTGCTCATCATCAACCAGTTCACCGTCCATAAAATGAGTCTGGACAAGTTTCTGCTGATGGTGGCCGCCACCGGCCGGCTGATGGCGGAACTGGCCGGTATTCTGGCAGCCATCGGCCTGATTGTGGGTTCGCTGGCCGTCACCGGCATGGCGGGCACGCTGGCTAACGACCTGGTCTACCTGGCCGGCGACAATGTGCTGGTGCTGCTTATCATGGGCGCGCTGACCAGTTTTGTGCTGGGCATCGGCATGACCGTGACCGCCGCCTATATTTTCCTGGCCATTGTACTGGCACCGGCATTGATCAATGCCGGCCTGGATCCCCTGGCGTCACACATGTTCATCATGTACTGGGGCATGCTCAGCTTTATCACGCCACCGGTGGCGCTGGCAGCGTTTGCCGCAGCCAGTGTTGCCCAGGTGTCAGCCATGCGCGCGGGCTGGGAAGCCATGCGCCTGGGTGCGATCATTTATTTTATTCCGTTTTTCTTTGTCCTTAACCCGGCGCTGCTGCTGCAGGGTGATTTCGCCGGCATTGCACAGAATGTCGGTACTGCATTGATCGGCGTGGCCTTGATTTCCGCCGGCCTGCAGGGTTACCTGCTTGGATTTGGGCGCATCGGAGAGGACAAACTGGGCCTGATTTCGCGAGGCTGTGTCTCCATCGCGGGCCTGGCGCTGGTGACCCCCGCCGGTGGCTTGTATGGTTTCAGCCAGACCATCCTGATCGCAGTGTGTGCTGCTTTCCTGGTCGCGGGCATCGGTATTACCCTGCTACAACGCAAACGCTTGCTACCGGTGGTCTGAGCCCGCGGCTCAACCGGCAGACATCAGAACCAGAGCCGGTGTTCGTGCTGCTTCAGCCAGCCGACATAGCGTTTGTAGTCGGGGCATACGCTTGCCACGGCCTGCCAGTAGACCGGTGAGTGATTCATGTGCAACAGGTGGCACACCTCATGGCAGATCATGTAATCAATGACGCCATCCGGCGCCAGCATGATCAGCCAGTTGTACTGAATCCTGCCCTGCGCGGTGCAGTGCCCCCATTTGCTTTTGGTTTTGCGAAACACCACGTCCTTGAGCTTTGTCCCCACACCAAGATGATCTGCCAGCGCGCGGGTGCGGGCGGGCAACCAGGCTTTGGCCTGCTCCTGCAGCCAGCCTTTAAAAATGGCAGTCACTTTGTCCGGGCTCAGGTCGGGACCGCTGATGATCAGTTCGCGCGTGCTGACCGCCACCGCGCTGCGTGGCGCCGCTCGCAACCGAACCGTTAGCGTCCTTGCCTTGTACAGAATTTCGCTGCCGTCAGTTAACGACAGGTGTTCGGCCGCACGCTGTACTTTCTCCTGATGCTTGCGGCAAACCCAGGCCTGATGGCGGGATAGAAATTGCAGAATGTCCCGGCGCGCGATCCGCAATGGCGCCCGCACCTCGATACGATCATGACGCACATGCACGGCCAGGCTTTTGCGACGACTGCGCACCAGATGACAGGGTAATGGCAACCCGTCCACAGTCAGAGTCCCGTCATCTGACGGCGGGCTGTTCAGGCGCTGCTTGAGCATAAATTTAAGCACGGTTGGGTGTCCGACCTGTTGAATCTTTGTCTGCTGGCACGGCGGGTCGCGAGCGGTTGGACTGTAACACGAAATCCCGCATAATAGCGCCCTGCGCACCCGCTTGCGGGCAAGATCCATCAAGCAAGATTCATCAGCTAAAGGCCGATTGTATGAGCAGCCTGTTCACCCGAATCCGCGAGGGCGAGTTACCCGGTCACGTACTTTGGGACGATGGCCGCTGTTTTGCCATCCTCACCATCAAACCGATTCGGGTAGGCCACTTGTTGGTGATCCCGCATCAGGAAGTCGATCATTGGGACGACATGGACGCCGGGCTTAGTGCCCATGTATTCCAGGTCGCCAGTTTGCTGTCGCGGACCCTGCGCAGTCTGTTCCCTTGTGAGAAAGTGGGCCTGATGGTTGCCGGCCTGGAAGTGCGCCACGCACACCTGCACCTGATCCCGATCACTGCCATCAGCGACCTCAATTTTGCGCTGGCGCAGGAGCGTGAGGAGGAAGCCCAATTCGGCACCGCCTGCCGCATTCGTGAGGCGTTGCGCGACGCCGGCCACCAGGCTGTTCCCGAGTTATGACAACATCCGGCATACAGCACGACAACATATTTTCCAGCCCCCAGGCAAACTCGGACTTTGTTTTTGACGAGAAAGTCGCCGCCGTGTTTACCGACATGATCAATCGCTCGGTGCCCGGTTATGCCACCATCCTGTCGATGATCGGTGTGCTGTCTGCGCGCTACGTTACACCGGGTTCCTGTATCTATGACCTGGGCTGTTCACTGGGCGGTGCCAGCCTGGCCATGGCACACCAGATTCCGCACCGGGACTACCAGCTGTTCGCCATCGACAACTCACCTGCCATGGTTACCCGGCTGGAAAAAGCGCTGGCGGAGCCCGAGTCTGCGCAGCTGCCAGTCACCGTGCTGTGCGAGGATGTCTGCGAGTCGCAGATCAGTAATGCCTCGGTTGTCGTGCTCAATTTTACCCTGCAGTTTATTGCCCCGGCCAAACGCGCGGCACTGATTCAGAAAATAAGTGATGGCCTGAAGCCTGGCGGTATACTCATTCTGTCCGAGAAAATACGTTTCCCGGCACCGTCGCTGAATGAGCTGTTTATCGACCTGTACCATGAGTTCAAAATGGCGCGGGGTTACTCGGAGCTTGAAGTCAGTCAGAAACGTGCAGCACTGGAGAACGTACTGATCCCGGAAACCATCAACGATCACAAGCAGCGATTGCAGGACGCCGGCTTTCAGTCCTGCGATGTCTGGTTTCAGTGCTTCAACTTTGCCTCCATGGTCGCGGTGCGCTGATGTGGCATGGTCGTGATACCGGGGCTGATCAGCGGCTGCAGCAATTGTTGCGTGACACACCGCTGGAAACGCTCAGTCATTATGCCAGCGAGGCCTACCTTTATTCGCGCGGGCACGGGCTCACCGAACGCTGGCTCACCCTGTTTGATGAGCTGCCGGCGATATCGGCCAGCAGTATTGATCTGGCCACGCAGGTACGTATCGGACAGGCCGACGACTGTACGGAGGAAGAGCAGGCGGCGCTGGCAGTGGCGGCGCGCACTTTCATGCCCTGGCGCAAGGGGCCCTGGTCCCTTTTTGGCCTCGAGATAGATACCGAATGGCGTTCGGACATGAAGTGGGACCGTCTGCTTCCCCACATACAGCCGCTGGCCGGCCGCCGCGTGCTTGATGTCGGTTGCGGCAATGGCTACCACTGCTACCGTATGCTGGGTGAGAACGCCGAGCTGGTGCTGGGGGTGGACCCGCATCCGGCCTATTTTTTCCAGTATCGCCTGATGCAGCACTTTCTGCGCCACCTGGCGGTCTATGTGCTACCCATCACCCTGGATCAGTTTCCTGACAAGTCGGGCATATTTGATACCGTATTTTCCATGGGTGTGCTGTATCACCGGCGCTCGCCTATTGATCATTTGTTGCAGCTGCAAAGCTGTCTGCGCGAAGGCGGCGAACTGGTGCTCGAATCACTGGTAGTTGATGGACCGGACGGTTACGCCCTGATGCCGGAAAATCGATACTGCCAGATGAAGAACGTATGGTTTCTGCCTTCAGTCGCCACCACCGAAAGCTGGCTGAAACGCTGTGGTTACCTGAATGTGCGTACAGTTGACGTCAACGCTACGGACAGTAGCGAACAGCGCAGTACCGCCTGGATGCCATTCCAGTCGTTGCGCGACGGGCTGGACCCGCATGACCCGGCACTTAGTGTCGAAGGGCTGCCAGCTCCCAAACGCGCAATTACCCTTGCCACCGCGCCGCCAAAACGCAACTGATTGATTCACAAGTTTGTATTGACCTGCGCCGTAAAGTTGGTTCACTATAGATCGTGATGTGGGGTCAACTCTAACTAAATAAGCAAGAACAAGAGATTAACATCACGTTAATAACAAAAAAAATAAGGAACTGCGCCCATGGCACGTCCACTTCGAATCGAATATCCCGATGCTTACTATCACGTCTCAAATTTCGCTGTCGAAGGGCAAAAAGCATTCCCCTCCGCGCGCTACTATGAGGCGTTCCTCCAGGCTCTTGATGAGACCTGCTTACGCCTGAACGTGCAGGTTCACGCGTACTCGCTGCTGAAAGATCAGTATCACCTGCTGCTAAAGACACCCGAAGGCAACCTCAGTCGCTTTATGCGTCAGATCGACGGGTTGTACACGCAGTATTATCAGCGCCTGAAAAAAAGCGAAGGTTCATTATTCCGGGGTCGCTACAAAGCGGTGCTGGTGCAACCCGATCAATACCTGCTTCCGCTGACCCGGTACATTCACCTGGGGGTGAGAAAGCAGGATCTGGATACCAATACCTGGTCCAGCTATCTGGCCTACACCAACAAGGTGAAACCGCAAAGCTGGCTGGTGCGCGATGAGGCACTGGCGCAGATTGACGGTCCTGCCAATCGCCGCTATCAGCGTTATGCCGACTATGTGAAGGCCGGCGTGGATGATGAGCTGGCACATTTTTATGGCAAAAAGAACCTGTCGTCCGTCATGGGCGACGAGAAATTCCGTAAATTTGCCAGTGGCAAACGCAGTGCCAGCAAGCCCCGTGGTGTATCCCGCGGCGCCAATGCCAAGTGGCGACCGGCATGCAAGGAGATTGTCAGCGCCGTGGCAGCTCACTTCAAGGTCACCGAGGACAGCATTTACCAGGCTGCCCGCGGCCCGGGCTCCAAGAATGTGCCGCGCTGGGTCGCCATGTACCTGTGTCAGGAGCTGTCAGCGTCAACCTTGCAGACCATCGCCCGCCTGTTCAAGCTGAAGCGCTACGGTACGGTGTCAACCACCGTCGGCAAGCTGAAAAAGGAGTTTGAAACCGACCCCAAATTACTGGCGTCGACGCAGAAGCTGATCAGGTCACTGAGCAAGCAGAAGTAGACAGTGGCTTAAAACAGGAATATCAGGCACACAAAAACCCGGTTTGCTGCACAGCAAACCGGGTTTTTTATGGCACCGAAACGAAGAGTCAGAGCGTTAGCCGGCGGCAACGCCAGCAAAAAACCGTCTTACTTGATCTTGGATTCTTTGTACATCACGTGCTTGCGCGCTTTGGGATCGAATTTCTTGATTTCGATCTTGTCAGGCGTCGTACGCTTGTTCTTGTCAGTCGTGTAGAAATGACCGGTACCTGCGGAGGAAACCAGTTTAATTTTATCGCGCATCGCTGCTCACCATCTGTCTGGATACAATTTTAATTACGCCGCGGGCGTTTTATAAATCACGCCGCGGAGGTGTTTAAACCTTGATGCCACTGGCACGGACATTGACCAGTACGGCATCAATGCCGTTCTTGTCGATTGTGCGCATGCCTTTGGTGGACACTTTCAGTTTCACAAACCGGTTCTCGGACTCAACCCAGAAACGGTGTGTGTGGATATTCGGGGAAAAACGACGTCGGGTGCGATTGTTCGCGTGAGAGACGTTGTTTCCTGTAATCGGCTTCTTGCCGGTTACCATACATACATTAGCCATGACCTTGCCTCGTTACGGTTTCGTAATCTGCTCCGGGTGCTGCCGGAAAAAAAGAGCTGCGTTTTATACCAAAATAGCGACGCTAAAACAAGCGATTTTGCTTATAACAGGCCTCTTTCGGCAAAAGACACCACTTCCATACGCCCGACCACGACATGATCGAGCACCCGTACATCAATGGTATTCAACGCCAGCTTCAGGCGATTGGTGATCGCAATGTCCGCCTGACTGGGTTCAGCCAGCCCGGACGGGTGATTATGGGCGAAAATCACTGCCGCTGCATTGTTGTGCAGGCAACGCCTGACCACTTCGCGTGGATACACCGCGGCGCCATCGATGGTGCCACGAAACAGCTCCTCCATGGCGACCACTCTATGCTGATTGTTGAGATAAAGACAGGCAAATACCTCCTGTTGGTAGTCACCCATGCGTGCACGCAGGTAATCACGGGTCAGATCCGAATTGGTCAGCGCGTCGCTTTCGGCCAGACGCTCACCCATGTAACGCCGGGCCAGCTCCAGCACGGCCTGGAATTGCACATACTTGCCCGGTCCCAGACCGTCCCTGCGACAAAATTCATCAATGCTCGCGGACAATATGCGGGTGAGACTGCCAAAATCGCTGAGCAGCTCTCTGGCGACGTCCAGCGCGTTTTTACCGACGATGCCGGTACGCAGGAACACCGCCAGCAGCTCGGCGTCTGACAGGCTTGCCGGCCCACCTTGCAGCAGCTTCTCCCGTGGCCGCTCGGTGGCCGGCCAATCCTTGATGCCCATGCTGTTTCCTCCATGAAACAAAGCGGTCTTTTTGTGTGACCCAGCTGTTTTATAGCACCGCACCCGTGGACTTGCCTTGCTGATCCGGCCTCAGGTTGCATAGAATGCGGGACAGACCTGCCCGCCGGTCACCCACTGGCAACGCAACAGGCGCGCGTGATGGCGCTTTACGGACAGTAATTGCATGAATGACGACGGACTTACAGCAGCATCGCTGGCCACACTCGCCAACAAGCGCATTCTGCTGGGCATGACCGGCGGCATCGCCGCCTACAAATGCGCCGAGCTCACCCGCCTGCTGACCCGGGCTGGCGCCGATGTGCGAGTGGTGATGACAACTGCCGCCACCGAATTCATTACCCCGCTGACCATGCAGGCGCTGTCCGGGCACCGCGTGCACCTGGATCTGCTCGACGTCGACGCGGAAGCGGGCATGGGCCACATCGAGCTTGCGCGCTGGCCCGACCTCATTGTGGTGGCCCCGGCCAGCGCTGACTTTCTGGCCCGCATGGTGGGTGGCCAGGCCGGGGATTTGTTAACCACGTTGCTATTGGCAAGCCGCGCTCCCGTGGTGTTGGCCCCAGCCATGAACCAGGCGATGTGGCTTAATCCGGCAACACAGGACAATCTGCTTAAACTGCGCGACCGCGGCTGCCATATTGCCGGCCCGGCGTCAGGCTCGCAGGCCTGTGGTGACACCGGACCGGGACGCATGCTGGAGCCGGCAGACATCGCCGACGCCTGTGCCGGCCTGTTCGTCCCCGGCCTGCTCAACGGCCTGCATCTGACCATTACGGCCGGCCCGACCCGCGAAGCCATTGATCCGGTGCGGTTTATCAGCAATCACAGCTCCGGCAAGATGGGATATGCCCTGGCCACAGAGGCCGTGCAGGCAGGCGCCCGCGTGACCCTGATCAGTGGCCCGGTCAACCTGCCGGTCCCCGACCGGGTGCATTGCATCGCCGTGACCACCGCGCAGGAAATGCTGGATGCCAGCCTGCTCAGTGCCGACAACAGTGATGTGTTCATCGGCGTGGCTGCCGTTGCCGATTACCGCGTCTCCGACACCAGTGACCATAAAATCAAGAAAACCGCGGATACGCTGCAACTGAACCTGGTGCGCAATCCAGACATCATCGGCACCCTGGCCGCGCTTGAGAAGCGGCCACTAATGGTGGGTTTTGCTGCCGAAACACAACATATTGAGCAATTCGGACGCGAGAAGCTGCAGCGCAAAAACCTCGACCTGCTATTTGCCAATGACGCCACGGCCACCTTCAACAGTGACGATATCTGCGCCACCGCGCTATGGGGCGAGCACGGTTCACAGACACTTGGCCCGGCCAACAAGAACCTGGTGGCGCGGCAGATGCTGACACTGATTGCCGAACGGGTCAGCGCGGGCCAGCCTGATGCCTGAGTCGCCCACAGCCGGCATGCAACACAACGGGGCGTCAGACCCGAAGCACAGCATCATCCCCCGCGCCATGTTCCGGGCCTACGACATTCGCGGCATCGCGGGCAAGGACCTGACCGAAGACAGCATTTACCTGATCGGACTGGCCATCGGCAGTTACGCCATCGAATTCGACAATCCGACGCTGTATTTTGGCGCTGATGGCCGATTGTCCAGCCCGGCCCTGGCGCGGGCACTGAAGCAAGGGCTGCTCGATGCCGGCTGCGACATCATTGATCTCGGCATCGTACCCACCCCGATGGTCTATTTTGCCACCCATACGGGCGAGTGCACTTCGGGTGTCATGCTCACTGCCAGTCACAACCCGGCCGACTACAATGGCATCAAGATTGTGCGTCGCCGGGCCTGCCTCACCGCCGAGCAAATCCAGGGCATAAGGCAACGCTCACTTGCCATAGAGGCCAAAGAATATGATGCTCTTGGCGCACGCCAGGGCAGCATCAAAACCCAGGATATCAGCGCCGGGTACATTGCACGCGTCTGCTCGGACATTCAGCTCAGGCGCCCTCTGCGCGTGGTGGTGGATTGCGGCAATGCGGTACCGGGGATGCTGGCACCGGCGCTGCTGCGCACGCTTGGCTGCGACGTTGTTCCGATCTTCTGCGATCTGGACGGCCGCTTTCCCAACCATCACCCCGACCCTACTGTGGCCAGCAATCTTGACAGCCTGATCACCGAAGTTAAGTCCCGGCAAGCGGATCTGGGCATAGCGCTGGATGGGGATGGCGATCGCGTCATTCTGGTGACCGACCAAGGCAATGTCATTGATACCGACCGGCTCCTGATGCTGTTGGTTCGCCACATATTGCCGCAATATGACTGCCCGACCGTGGTATTTGACGTCAAATGCAGTAGTTTGCTGCTCGGCGAAATTACCCGCCATGGCGGCCAGCCCGTCATGAGCCGCAGTGGCCATTCCTATATGAAACAGATGATGCATGCGACCGGCGCCGTCATCGGCGCCGAGTTCTCCGCCCATGTGTTCATCAAGGATCGCTGGTTCGGTCACGACGACGGCTTTTACGTTGCCGCCCGTTTCCTGGAAATCCTGGCAGGCGGCTCCCAGTCCGCCGACGCAATGCTGCAGTCCCTGCCACAAAGCCTGGTGACTCCCGAACTGCGCATTGATGTCGACGAAGATCGCAAGTTCGACCTGATGGCGCGTATCGAGCAACTGGCCAGCTTTCCGATGGCGCAGGTCAGTCGGCTGGATGGTATACGCGCTGACTTCCCCGATGGCTGGGGTCTGATCCGTGCGTCCAATACCACCCCCGCCCTGCTGCTGCGCTTTGAAGCCGGCAGCAGGCAATCGCTGCAGCAGATCGAGAATGCCTTCCGACAGCTGCTCAAACAGGTTGATCAGCAGCTCGATTTCTCAATCCAAGGTCAGTAGTTGTATACTTCGTAGCCCGAGGCCTGCAAGCAGACCTTTAACAACTGGCCCGACCACAAATCCGAATAATAAACAGGACTGAACATGCCCCTGGACCTTGCCGCCGCCAAGAATATTGCCAATGTACTGACCGAATCCCTGCCCTATATCCAGCAATTCACCGGCTGCACCATCGTCGTGAAATACGGCGGCAACGCCATGACTGACGAAACCCTGAAGAACAGTTTTGCCCGCGACATCGTGATGATGAAACTGGTGGGCATGAACCCGGTGGTCGTACACGGTGGTGGTCCGCAGATCGGCTCTTTGCTGGAAAAGCTCAATATCCAGTCCGAATTCATTGACGGTCAACGCGTCACCGACAGCCAGACCATGGATGTGGTGGAAATGGTGCTGGGCGGCCTGGTCAATCAGGAAATTGTGGCCCTGCTCAACAAGAACGGCGGCAAGGCCATTGGTATTACCGGCAAGGATGGCAATCTGATTCGCGCCAAAAAACTGCTGCGCAAACGAGCCGCCGCCGACGGCACCGAGGCAAAAATGCTGGATCTGGGCCTGGTAGGCAGTGTTGCCAAAATCAACACCGAAGTGCTGCACATGATTGAAAACAGTGATTTTATTCCCATCATTGCGCCTATTGGTGTGGACGAACATGGCGCCACCTACAACATCAATGCCGATACTGTTGCCGGCGAAATCGCCAAGGTGTTGGGTGCCGAGAAGCTGGTGCTGCTCACCAATATATCCGGCGTCATGAACAAGGAAGGCAGCGTGCTTACCGGCCTGACCACCTCACAGGTGGACGATCTGATTGCCGATGGCACCATTTACGGCGGCATGCTGCCCAAAATCAATTGCGCGCTGGACGCCGTCAATCACGGAGTCACCAGCGCACATATCATTGACGGCCGTGTTGAGCACGCCGTTTTGCTGGAAATTTTCACCCATACCGGCGTCGGCACCTTGATCAGCAATACCCGTAATACAGGAGATATGGCCTGATGAACACTGACAGCCCGGCCGGCCAGGATCGAACCCCGGCCCACGCAGTGACGGCTAAGGCCGCGCGTGCGGACAAGAAGTTCTCACGCAAGGAACATATTCTGCAGGCGCTGGCGCATATGCTGGAATCCGGCCCGGGCGAACGCATCACCACGGCCGCGCTCGCGCGCGAAGTGGGCGTGTCGGAAGCAGCCCTGTATCGTCACTTCCCCAGCAAGGCGCGGATGTTCGAAGGTCTGATCAAGTTTATCGAAGATACGCTGTTCATCCGGATCAACCGCATTCTGCAGGACGATTTGAGCACGGTAGAGCGCTGCGAAAAAATCCTGACCCTGCTGCTGACGTTTGCCGAAAAGAACCCGGGTATGACCCGGCTGATGACCGGCGATGCGCTGGCCGGAGAAACCGAGCGCCTGCGCGTGCGCATCAGCCAGCTCTTTGATCGTCTGGAAGCACAGTTAAAGCAGATTTTGCGCGAAGCACAGATTCGCGAAGGCCTGAAACCCAAGGTGTCACCCGCCGTGCTGGCCAGCCTGCTGCTGGCCACCGCCGAAGGCCGCCTGATGCAGTTTGTACGCAGTGAGTTCAAGCGCCCGCCCACCGAGCATTGGGATGAGCAATGGGACTATCTGGCGCAAAACCTGCTCGCGCCGTTCATGGACGCAGCACCGGCGTAAACCCGGTTGCCGCTTACACGCCGTAGCGTTGGCGATACTGACGCACGGCACGCAAGTGCTCGCCTACGCCGTCGTAATCCTGCAGTTTCAGATAATCGATGATCTGCGTCAGATTGATCAGACTGATCACCGGAATATGGTAATCACGCTCAATCTCCTGAATGGCTGACAGCTCACCCTGGCCGCGTTCCTGGCGATCCAGAGCGACCAGAATGCCGGCGGGAGTGGCGCCGGTCTCCTGCATCAGCGCCATGACTTCACGCACCGCCGTGCCGGCGGTAATGACATCGTCAACAATCAGCACACGACCCTGCAACGGCGCGCCGACGGTAAGCCCGCCCTCACCATGATCCTTCACCTCTTTGCGATTGAAGCAATACGGCTTGTTGACCTCATGCTCGCTCGCCAGCGCGGCCGCGGTCACCGCGACCAGCGGAATACCCTTGTAGGCCGGACCAAACAACAGGTCATACTCCAGACCTCGCATCTGCAGCGCGGTGGCGTAACTGCCGCCCAGAAACGCCAGTGCCTCACCGGTATTAAACAGTCCGGCATTAAAAAAGTAAGGACTTACTCTTCCTGACTTCAGCGTGAATTCACCAAAGCACAGGATATTGTGATCAATCGCATACTCAATGAAACGCGCTTGATAAGCCTGTAGAGTCATCGTGTTATCCTCACTGTTTTTATGCCCTTACCGATTCCGTGATGTCGCCATTCAGAGCAGACCCAGAACCTGCTTCTGTTTCACTACCAATTCGGCAATGCCTTTTTGTGCCAGCGCAATCATCTGCTGCAACTGCTCAAAATCATAGTCGCCGTCTTCCGCTGTGCCCTGCACTTCAATAAAACGGCCGGCCTCGTTCATCACCACGTTCATGTCGGTTTGCGCAGTGGAGTCCTCGGCATAATCCAGATCCAGCACCGGCACGCCCTGATACATGCCCACCGAGACCGAACCGATCAACTGTTTGATGGGGTTTTGTTTGATGGCTTTTTTCGCCAGCAAAAAATTCACCGCGTCATACAGAGCCACACAGCCGCCGGTGATGGACGCGGTCCGGGTGCCGCCGTCGGCCTGAATAACATCACAATCCAGCTTGATGGTGTTCTCACCCAGCAGCTTCATGTCCAGTGCAGCGCGCAGCGATCGGCCGATCAGGCGCTGGATTTCCTGGGTGCGGCCGCTTTGTTTGCCCCGGGCTGCCTCACGGTCCATGCGCGAACCGGTTGATCGCGGCAGCATTCCGTATTCTGCCGTCACCCAACCTGTGCCACTGCCCTTGAGAAAGCGCGGTACCGACTCTTCCACGCTGGCGGTACAGATCACCTTGGTGTCGCCGAACTCCACCAGCACTGAACCTTCAGCGTGTTTGGTGTATTGCCGTGTCAGTTTGATGTCACGCAACTGGTCAAGCTGGCGCTGGCTGGGGCGAATGATGATGGCAGTTGTGTTGGCGTCTGGCATGGAACCTCAATATCAATGTGAAGAATGAGTCGCGATTATCCCGCATTCACTGCACGATTTCACCACCGCCTGTTCGTTTAGCGCCCAAAACCACGGATTTGTGAGCTGTTGTCATATCATCTGGCGGTTTACGCTACACTTGCGGGTTTATACCATCACCACAGCCATCCCGGCGGCAAATTGTCCTGCGCCGGGGCGGGCACACGGTTGTACGCTTTTAACGGGGGATTCAATGGTAGCAAGCATGACAGCGTTCGCGCGCAGGCAGGCCGAGTATGATTGGGGTACGCTGGTATGGGAGATCCGCTCGGTCAACCATCGCTATCTGGAACCCGGTATTCGCATTCCGGACATGCTCAAACCCATAGAGCCGGCGGTGCGCGATGCATTGCGCAAATCCATCAGCCGCGGCAAGGTTGATTGCCAGCTTCGCTTCCAGATCCGGCAGAAGGACGCCGGCAATGAAGAATTAAACTTAACGCTGGTAAAAAAACTGACCCAACTGAGCCAGCAGGTCACAGCGCTCAACGCTGCCTCCGCACCGCTGAGCGCGGCTGATATCCTGCGCTGGCCCGGCGCACTGCAGGAGCAGGAAATAGATACCGACGCCATGCAGGGTGACGCCCTGGTGTTGCTTGCCGACACCCTCAATGATTTCACTGCCTCGCGCCTGCGCGAAGGTGACGAGCTGCGCCAGATGATTCAACAGCGCCTCAATGGCATTCGCGTTATCGTGCAATCAGTTCGCGAGCGATTGCCTCACATACTGGCAAAACAGCAGGAAGCAACCCGGGCCAAACTGGCTGCCTTCCGGATTGAGCTCGAGCCCTCCCGGCTGGAACAGGAAGTTGTGCTACTTGCGCAAAAATCCGATGTCGACGAGGAACTGGACCGCCTCAATACCCACCTGACCGAAGTTGAACGCGTGCTGGGCACGGACGAGCCCATAGGCCGCCGCCTGGATTTTCTGATGCAGGAACTCAATCGCGAAGCCAACACGCTGTCATCAAAATCCATCGTCGCGGAAACCACGCTGAACGCAGTGGAGCTGAAGGTGCTGATCGAACAGATGCGGGAACAGATCCAGAACATTGAGTGATGTGCCGAAGCAGTCAGGCCGGCCATCAGTAACCGTGCCTGCACGCGATATGATCATCGCTGGCAGTCATTCAGCACATTGTCAGCCAGCATGGCATCGACGGCGTCTTTTCGATACACCCGGCGACTGCCATCGCTGTAGGTAATGCGCAGGCGGTCAATCTCGACACAGACAATGCTGTGATTGAACCACACATCAGGCCAGGTGTTGACGACTTCCTGTTCCGGGAACAGGGATGTATTTAACGGAATCTGCACTTCTCCCACATCGTCAATGTCGGATGTCTGTCGCCGGCCATAACGATCGTAGGGAATGAATACCACTTCCAGCTGCCGATAGGTCTCTGCGCTGACATTGATCACGGCAAGCGTTTGCCCAACGCCGCCCACCGTGCTGGCAGGCAGGATTTGCGCCATGGTGACCCGCAGGGGCAACGACGCACTGTCGCCGTGCGCCCAGTTCCACATCAACAGTGGCAACATCAGTGCCATCAGGTATTTGGTCAGCAAGCGTGTAATCATGTGCAGAACCTGTAACAAACCTCAGCCACTCAGGTACAGCCAGCGGCCACCTTCACGCAGGAAAGTGGATGTTTCATGATGCACAGCAGACTCGCCCGCTGCATCAATCAATGATGCGCGGAACTCGACCACACCGTGGTCACCACGCTGCTGGCTGGCTATGATCTCCAGCCCGGTCCATTGTGTATCTGCCTGCCCCAGCGCCTGCGCGCTGATGGCAGGTGCCGTGCGCGGATGCCAGGTTCGCAACAGATAATCACCCTGGCCACCAAGGGCAAACGCAGTGTAGCGCGAGCGCATCAACTGTTTGACGGTGCGTGGCGTGGACTTGCCATCCAGATAAGGCGCACAGCACACGGCAAAGGCTTTGCCGCTGCAGCAGGGGCATGGTTTCACGGTAATTTTCCTGTCATCAGTATCAGATCAGCGCTGACCTTAAATGCCCGAGATGAAGCGCTCTGATTCGGCAATCGCCTGTTGCATGGCTTCCACCAGTTCATCGACATCGGCATTGATGACATCAAGCTCGCCGCGGATGGACGCCACCGCCCGTGAATTCAGGTTATGGCGCAGGTACAGGACATTGTCGCGCAGGTTATCGAGCACCGGGTCCAGACTTTCTTCAGCACGGTTCATGGCGTCAATCAGACGCGTATAACGTCGCCGGGTGTCGCGCAGCTGCTGTTCGCTGTCACGGCGCAGACTCTGATTGGTGTACAGGTCCAGCTCGTCTTCCCACTCATCAAAAAGATCCTCGGCAACTGTTTCTACGGCATCGATACGATCCCGGATACGGGTTGCGGCGGCTTCACTGCGCTGGAACTCACTGTCCAGGCGGTTGTATACCGTTTCCAGTTCACCACCGTCAAAATCGATGACGCTGCGAAACTGTTCCAGGGCGTTGACGAATTGCGCCTGCCCGTCCTCCTGGGCGTCCTGCGCCTCCTCTACCCTGTCCACCAGAATGTCACGCTTTTCGATACCGAAGCGTTCCATGGCACTGTAATAGGCGGTTTGACAGGCCGGCAGTGTCAACACCAGCAAGCTTAATATCAGATGACGCAGATTCATGTTTATTCCCTGCCCTGGTGCCGGATGATACCCGCAAAGGGTCTACCGCACAGAAGCGCCGCCTGCAGTGGCGGTACTATGTACTATGTATTATTTACTGTAGGCAATGGCCATCAGGTATCGCATTGCCTGAGACCGCCGTTAATGCAATCGGTTTCATGCCTGAGGTCAGTTTACCATCACCGCAAAAAATTGTGGCACTGAGATAAACCGGCCTGACCGCTTGACCTTGTCACAATGGTAAGGTTGAGACTAGGCTGATACACAGGAATAGCGGGAGAGCCCACCATGAACATCAGCGACGCCGCCCGCCGGAGCGGGCTTAGCAACAAGATGGTCAGACACTACGAATCGGTGGGCCTGATACAGCCACCACCGCGCAGCGCTGCCGGCTATCGGCAATATTCGCAACGCAATATCGATGAACTGACGTTTATTGCCCACGCGCGAACACTGGGCTTCTCCATCGCCCAGATAGGTGACCTGCTGAGCCTGCGCCACGATCCGCATCGCGCCAGCCGGGAAGTCAAAGCGGTGGCACAACAACACCTGCAGGAACTGAACGCCAAAATGCAGGAACTCAAACGCATGCAAACGCTGCTCTCGGACATGATAGCCAAATGTCCGGGCGACGATGATCCGAACTGCTCGATTTTGCAGCAACTTGACGCGTCCGATGGTGAATCGCACAACACGGAGTACCGATCATGAGCAAAACCCTGCAACTGGATATCGACGGCATGAGCTGCGCCTCATGTGTCGGGCGAGTAGAAAAAGCGCTGACGGAAACACCCGGTGTGAGCCGTGCAACCGTCAATCTGGCGACCGAGCAGGCGCAGGTGGTGACCGACGACAATACCCCGGTGACAAGTTTGCTGGCGACACTCGACAAGGTCGGGTACCCCGGCCGCGTTCATGACAACGGCAGTGACGCAGAGACCAGCCAGCAGGACAAAAAGGCGCATGAGATCACGGTGCTGACCCGCGATTTTATTATCGCTGCGGGGTTAACCCTGCCGGTTGCCATCCTGGAAATGGGGGGGCACCTGATACCCGCTTTTCACCAATGGATCATGCAGAACATAGGCCAGAGCAATAGCTGGACCCTGCAGTTTGTGCTGACCTCGCTGGTGCTATTTGGTCCGGGCATTCGCTTTCTGCGCCTGGGCATCCCGGCGCTGTTAAAAGGCGCACCGGAGATGAACTCGCTGGTGGCTCTGGGCACCCTGTCTGCGTGGTCCTTTTCTGTGGTCGCGCTGTTTGCCGGCGACCTTCTGCCTGCCGGCACCCGCAACGTTTATTTTGAGGCCGCTGCCGTTATTGTCACCCTGATTCTGCTCGGGCGACTACTGGAAGCGCGCGCCAAAGGCCGCACCGGCGATGCCATCAGGAAACTGGTGGACCTGACACCGGAAACTGCGCATGTGGAACGCGATGGCAAAACCGTTGAAATACCGGTGGCAGAAGTGCAGCTCGGAGATGTCCTGCACCTGCGCCCGGGGCAGCGGGTCGCCGTCGACGGCGAGGTGATATCCGGCGACAGTTATATCGACGAGTCGATGCTGACGGGAGAGCCGATACCGGTGGCCAAAACGGTCGGCGACGAAGTGGTCGGTGGCAGTATCAACAAAAACGGCCAGCTCACTTTCCGGGCCACCCGCATTGGCCAGGATACGCTGCTGTCGCGCATCGTACAGATGGTTCAGGATGCACAAAGTGCCAAGTTGCCTATTCAGGGGGTGGTCGACAGGGTAACAGCGATTTTTGTGCCGGTTGTCATGGTGCTGGCGCTGGTGACTTTCCTGGTCTGGTTACTGTTTGGCCCTGAGCCGGCACTGACGTTTGCCCTGGTCAATGCCGTCGCCGTACTGATCATTGCCTGCCCCTGCGCCATGGGCCTGGCAACGCCGACGTCAATCATGGTCGGTACCGGACGCGCGGCTGAGCTGGGGGTGCTGTTTCGCAAAGGCGATGCCTTGCAGTCCTTGCGTGATTGTCAGGTCATTGCGCTGGACAAAACCGGCACGCTGACTGAAGGCAAACCGGTGCTCAGCGATTTTGTCGTCCAAGACGGTTTTGATCATGACGACGTGCTGCAATTGCTGGCATCAGTCGAGCAACATTCTGAGCACCCGATCGCTCAGGCAATTGTTGCCGCTGCCAGCGAAAGATCGCTGCCGCTGCTGGTGACGGAACAGTACAGGACGGTGCCGGGCATGGGTGTATCGGCCAGTATCAAGGGTACACAAATTGATATTGGCGCAGATCGGTTTGCACAGGAAAAGTCGATAGCGCTGACAACCGTTCGCGACATCAGCGACGAGCTGGCTGCCACCGGCAAGTCGCCGTTGTACGCCATCATCAACAATAAACTGGCGGCTGTTATTGCGGTTGCCGACACGATCAAGGCGTCAACCCCGGATGCCGTGGCGGCGTTCCACGCCATGGGGCTGAAAGTCGCGATGATTACCGGTGACAATCAACGCACAGCTGATGCCATTGCCAGACAGATCGGCATTGATGAGGTCGTCGCCGGTGTCATGCCCGACGGCAAAGTAACGGCGATACAAAAGTTGCGCGAGCAATACGGCGCCATTGCCTTTGTCGGCGATGGCATCAACGACGCACCGGCGCTGGCGGAAGCCAATATTGGTATCGCCGTTGGCACCGGCACGGACATCGCTATTGAGTCATCGGATGTGGTGTTGATGAGCGGAGATCTGAACGGTGTGGTCAATGCGCTGGCGGTCAGCCACGCTACCCTGCGCAATATCAAACAGAATCTGTTCTGGGCATTTGCCTACAATGCCGCACTGATTCCGGTGGCGGCGGGCGCGCTGTATCCCGCTGCTGGTGTGCTGTTGTCCCCCATGCTGGCGGCCGGTGCGATGGCCATGTCCAGTGTGTTTGTGGTGACCAATGCGCTGCGCCTGCGGCGCCTCAAGCTGACGCACTAAGGCGCAGACTGTTATTTTGTCTGGCGGAAGGTCAGGTTGATACGGGCCCGACCGGTGACTGCGTGTTCACCGTCCTTGAGCGGCGCCACACCGTGGAAACGCAGCCGGTCTTCGCCACCCCAGACCACCGCATCCCCGTGCCGCAACATGATGCGCTGGGTTTTACCCACGCGCTGCCAGCCACCCCAGATAAACGTGGCCGGCAGGCCCAGGGAGAATGAGACAATGGGCGCCGTCAGATTGGCTTCGTCCCTGTCCTGGTGTAAACCCATGCGCGCGCCCGGGGCATAATAGTTGATCAGGCACACGGTAGGCTCAAAACCGGGATAGCCACCGTCACCTGCCGCCTGTTGTGCCAATGCCCGCAGGCGTGCCGGCATCGCCGGCCAGACCGTTGCCGTTAACGGATCAATGGTCTGATAACGATACCCGGCGCGATCGGACACCCAGCCCTCCGCGCCGCAATTGGACATGGCCACTGACATGCGCTTGCCGCCGGGTGTGCTCAGATGCCGATACGGCGCCTGCGCCACCACCCGGTCGATCTCCGCCATGACCTCGTCGGCATGCGCCACCAGAAAACCATGGATCCATGTTGCACCTGATCCCAATGCTTCCTGCCAAACACCGTCTTCGTCATGGATATCAAACAGATCCTGCATGGCTAACCTGCGTTGCGCGCTGACTCCGCGCCAAATTGATGTAGTATAGAAGTGCAGGAGCCAAAGGGACACCGTATGATGACCAGAGATTCGCTGCTACCGATGTTGCGCCGATTGTTGCTGCTTCCCGAGCGGCGCGACGCCGACCTCTTGCAATGGCGCATCAGCATCATGCGCAGCATTCAGCTGGCCACGCTGACCCTGGGCTCGCTGACCATGCTGGCACTTACCCTGTTTCCGATCCCGGATCAGCTAGCCATGCTGACGGCAGACTCCGTTGCCCTGCTGTGTCTGGCAGCGATAACCTTTGCCCCTCGCCTGAGCCACCCGACGCGGGCCTGGGTGTTTCTGGCCCTGGTGTATTGTTTCTGGTTGTGGATGTTCACCTTTGTCGGGGTTGTCAGTCTCGTTTTTCTGCTGAGCGTGCCACTGTTCGCAGCCATGCTGGTCGGTCTTGGCGCCGGCATCATCATGCTCACACTAAGCTGCACAGGTCTTTTTGTCATGGGTCTGGCCTACTTGCCCGGACTTGTCATCGGCGATGCCAATGCATTGTCGCCGCTGCAAACCTGGTTAATTTTGCTGATCAACTTTGCCTTTTGTGCCAGCCTGCTTACCATTACCTGTGGTGTGCTGATCAATCGCCTGGAGCTGGCCCTGGCTCTGCGCCGACAGGCGGAGGAGCAGTCACGCGCGATGGCGCAGCACGTTCAGGAGATGGAGAAGTTGCGGGCGGTCGGCACCCTGGCCAGCGGCGTGGCACATGATTTCAATAATATCCTGACCATCATCATGTCGCTGACGGAATCAATAAAAGACAAACGCCGTGACAACGCAGCCACAGAACAACTGGATCAGGTATTGTTGGCCAGTGAACGCGGGCGCGACATTGTGCGCCAGCTACTGATGTTCACCCGGGAATCCCTGCCCGATCGCAGGCTGATCGACCTGAACACGGTGCTCCGGCAAATGGAGCCTTTGTTGCGTGCGCAAATGCCGGCCGGCACGCGCTTTGGCCTGACCACCGAAGATGCTTCGATGTCATGCCATATCTACGCCAATGCCTCGGAAATCCAACAGGTTATGATGAACCTGGCGGGTAATGCTGTCCTTGCATTAAAACCCGTCGACAGCAGTGACGAAGCGCAGGCAGACGAGATTGGTATCACCGTCAGGTCACTGCACCCCGACGATCCATTGCTGGCCTCGTTGTCACTTGATGGCCAGAGACTCTACGTCAGCGTGACTGTCCGTGACACCGGTATCGGCATACCGCCGGCTGTGATCAGTCGCCTGTTCGAGCCCTTTTTTACCACGCGTGAGCCCGGTCAAGGGACCGGCCTGGGCCTGGCCAGCAGCCACGGCATCGTCAGCTCACTGGGCGGTGGTATTGCCGTTGCGTCTGAGCCCGGCAACGGCAGCGCCTTCACGGTCGTGTTGCCGCTGGCGGAACCAGATGTAAAGACTGCGGCACCCGACCCTGCGTCATCTCCGACTGCAGAGGCGCGACCCGCCGGACTGTCGCCGGTATTACTGGTGGACGATGAACCCCTGATTTTGCGCACCGGCTGCGCCATGCTGGAAAATGCCGGCTATCCGGTGACCGCGGCAGTCAACGCTGTTGATGCCCGGGCTGCGCTGGAACACACAGAGTTTGCCATCCTCATCACCGATTATTCCATGCCCGGCGAGAATGGCGTGTCACTAATTCGTCAGGCACGCGCGCTGCAGCCGGACATTCCTGTCATACTGGTCAGCGGACTGGGTCATGTTGATGAGCTGGACAATGAGCTGGCAACCAGATTGGTGATGTTGCCCAAACCCTATAAAAAACAGGATCTGCTTGACGCCATCGCCGGCCTGCTAGCGAACCGTTAGCCGGTAAACCCACACACTTTTTTTGGAGTCCCGCTTTCTGACATGAGTCAAATGCTGACACTTCACACTGGTCCGGAGCCTTGCCTGTCATTGCACGGTGACTGGACGCTGCCGCATTATCGTAACTTGCGCAAACAGCGGATCGGGCCCGCCGACGATGTGCAGCGCCTCGATGCCGGGGCGTTGACGGCACTGGACACAGCTGGCGCAACGGTACTGCTGCAGTTACTGGGGGCCGAGCGCTTACGCACGCTGGTGCCCCACACGAGCGGCCTGTCTGCGGAACGTCAGGCGTTGCTGCTGGCCGTAGCGGACGCCATGGCCACGCAAAGTAACGCGCCGCCCAAACCCGGTTATCGCTTTGGCGACGGGCTGGCACAACTGGGTCGTCAGGTTCTCAGCGCCTGGCAACAACTGCTGGCATTTCTGAACTTCCTGGGCCTGACGCTGGTCACCTTGTTCAGTCTGTTGCCACGGCCATGGCGCTGGCGCATGACCGCGCTGGTAGCGCAAATGCACCAGGCAGGCCTGAACGCAGTACCTATTGTCGCCGTGCTCAATTTTCTGGTAGGCGCCGTGGTGGCCTTTCTGGGGGCGACCGTGCTGCGTGAATTCGGCGCCACCATATACACCGTTGATCTGGTTGCCTATGCCTTTATGCGGGAACTGGGTGTTTTGCTGGCAGCTATTCTGCTGGCGGGCCGCACCGCCAGTGCGTTCACCGCACAGATTGGCTCCATGAAGGTCAACGAAGAACTGGACGCGCTGAAAGTTCACGGCATGAGCGCCATCGAAATGCTGGTCATTCCTCGCCTGCTGGCGTTGCTGATCACCCTGCCCATGCTGGCGTTTGTCGCCATCCTGGCGGGTATTGCCGGCGGCGCAGTGGTCTCGGTACTGACACTGGACATCAGCCTGACCCGTTACATTGCCATCGTGCAGGAGGTGCCGGTGAAACATCTGCTACTGGGCCTGAGCAAGGCTCCGTTTTTTGCCGTGCTGATTGCGCTGATTGGTTGCCTGGAAGGTTTCAAGGTTGCCGGCAGCGCACAATCGCTGGGCGAACGCACAACATCTGCGGTCGTGCAGTCCATCTTTGTGGTGATCCTGGTCAATGCCATCGCTGCCCTGTTCTTTATGGAGATGGGCTGGTGACATCAACGCAAGCCATCATCAAAGTACGCGGTTTGTGCAATCAGTTCGGCAGCAACGTCGTGCATCAGGATCTTGACCTTGATGTTTACCGTGGCGAGATTCTGGGCGTCGTCGGCGGCTCCGGCACCGGCAAGTCGGTGTTACTGCGCTCTATTGTGGGACTCATGACGCCAACGGCAGGTGAAGTTAACCTGTTCGGGAAAAACATGCTCACGCTACCTGCAGCAGAACGTGCCGCGATGGAACAGCGGGTAGGCGTGTTATTTCAGAAAGGCGCGCTGTTTTCATCGCTGACTGTGATGGAGAATATCTCCCTGCCGCTGATCGAACATGCGGGACTGACGCGCCAGGAAGCCAGTGAAATTGCCCGCGTAAAAATTGCACTGACCGGGCTCGCTGCGCATGCCGCTGACCTGTATCCGTCGGATTTGTCCGGTGGCATGATAAAACGGGCATCACTGGCCAGAGCGCTGGCACTGGATCCGGACATTCTGTTTCTGGATGAACCGACGGCGGGTCTTGATCCGATCGGCGCTGCGGCATTCGACCAGTTGCTGAAAACGCTACGCGATGCGTTTAATCTGACGGTATTTCTGGTCACACATGATCTGGATACCCTGTACACTGCCTGTGACCGGGTTGCCGTGCTGTCGCAGAAAAAAGTCCTGGTGGCGGATCGTCTGGAGGTAGTTGCCGGCACTGATGACCCATGGATCCGGGATTATTTTCAGGGCCCGCGAGGCCGGGCGGCGTCGCAGGCCGCTGATCGTATCGAGCGCTAAACCGTTAAGAGCATTACACTCAATAAGCGTTATTTGGAGGCAAGTCAATGGAGACCCGGGCGCACCACATTCTGATTGGTTTGTTCACACTGACCGGCGGCGCGGCCATTCTGCTGTTTATTTTGTGGATGGTGAATTTTGGTGTTGACCGCAATTATCAGACCTACGATATCGTGTTTCGGGAAGCCGTCAGCGGTCTCAATGTCGGCAGCGCTGTGCAATACAACGGCATAGGCGTGGGTCAGGTGGAATCGCTGACACTCGATCCCAATGACCCGCGCCAGGTATGGGCACGGGTGAGCGTCGCCAGTAGCACGCCGATTAAGTCCGATACTCAGGCGCGCCTGACCCTGCTTAACATCACCGGTGCCTCCGGCATTGAACTGAGCCAGGGTACGCCTGACAGCCCCTTGATGGGGACCGATCAGGCGGGCGTGCCGGTTATTATCGCGGAGCCCTCGTCACTGGCGCGGCTGCGCGGCGACAGCGAGGAGCTGATACTCAGCGTCACCACCTTACTGGACAGTGCCAATCGGCTCCTGTCCGAAGAGAATTCAGCCTATATCACCCGGGTGCTGGACAACCTGGATACGGTAACCACCGCGCTGGCGCAAGAGCAGGACACGTTGCGCGAGGGCTTGCAGAGCCTGATTACCGCCGGTCAGGATGTCAGCGGCCTGATCGCGCGTTTTGACCAGCAAACCTCGGATTACGCCGAGCCGCTGTTATCCAGTGCGGTGCAGACCATGAACAATATTGAGCAAATGAGCATGCGCCTGGATACATTACTGAGCGAAAACTCACAGGCGCTGACCACCGGCATGCAAAGTCTGAATGAGTTGGATCCGGCTATTCGCGAATTACGCGATACCATGAGCAGTTTCAGTGCCATTGCTGATCGTCTGGAAGCCGACCCCTCTGGCTTTTTGCTGGGTGGCGACAATATCAGGGAGTTCACACCATGACAAAACGCTTGCTGTTGCTAATGACCACGCTCTTCATAAGTGCCTGTCAGATTCTGCCGGAACGGCCCGAGGTGGCGCTGTATCAGTTACCGCCTTCGTCCATGGCAGCTGCGTCAGAAACTGGCAGTACTGTCGCCGCCAGCCTGCGCCTGGACCGGCCGGGCACCAGTGACGCGCTGGGTGGCAACCGCATACTGGTACTGGCTGCCAACAACAGTTTTGAGGCCTACCCCGGTGCCCGCTGGTCGGCACCGGTTCCGACCCTGTGGCGCGACTGGCTGCTGGATGCATTCTGGCGTGATGGCTCCATAGCTCAGCTCAGTGTGTCCGCAGATGGCTTACAGGCGCAGTTTGAACTGGGCGGTATGTTGCGGGCGTTGCATACCGAGTATCGCGATGGCAGAGCGCAGGCGCTGGTTCATTACGATGCCCTGCTGATTGACACGCGCAGCCGTGAAATTGTCGCCAGACAGCGCTTCGAAGCACGCGAGCTCACCACTGACAGTACTGCCGAATCGGCGGTGCAGGCCCTCGGCGTTGCCGCCGACAGACTGGCAGCAGAACTGATCCAATGGACACTGATCACGATCAGCGACTCGCACTAACGAACCAGGTTGGGCGTTGTTCACGATAGACTGGAGTACTTGCAATGACAATATCGACCGGCATCAATGGTTTTGGCCGCATCGGCAGGCTGGCGCTGCGCGCCGCCTGGGACCGACATATTCTGCAGATTACCCACATTAATGATCCGGCAGGTGATACTGCGACACTGGCACATCTGTTGAACTTCGACTCGGTACATGGTCGCTGGCATCACGAGGCGCGGGCCGACAGTGGGCCAGATGGCGAATTCATCATCATTGAAGATCAGCGAATCCGGGTCACGCAGAATACACAAATCGCTGACACCGACTGGTCGGCATGCCAGGTCGTGATTGAAGCCTCTGGTAAAATGAAAACCAAAGCATTGTTGCAGGGCTACCTTGACCAGGGTGTGCGTCGAGTTGTGGTCACCGCACCGGTCAAGGAAGACGACGTACTTAACGTGGTGATGGGTGTTAATGACAATGAATACGACCCGGCTCTTCATAGTATAGTGACCGCAGCGTCCTGCACCACCAACTGCCTGGCACCTGTGGTCAAGGTGATTCATGAATCACTGCGCATCAAACACGGTTCCATGACCACGATTCACTCGGTGACCAACACCCAGACCATTCTCGATGCACCACACAAGGATCTGCGCCGCTCGCGTGCCTGCGGCCTGAGCCTGATTCCCACCACCACCGGGTCAGCCACGGCCATCACGCATATCTTTCCCGAGCTCAAGGGCAAACTCAATGGCCATGCCGTGCGGGTGCCTTTGTCCAATGCATCACTAACCGACTGCGTGTTTGAAGTTGAACAACCAACCACCGCAGAGGCAGTCAACGACCTGTTCAAAGCCGCCGCTGCCGGCCCGTTGCAGGACATTCTGGGATACGAGGAACGACCGCTGGTCTCTATCGACTACAAAACTGATCCGCGCTCCAGCATCGTTGATGCGCTGTCTACCATGGTGATCAATGGCACACAGGTGAAAATCTATGCCTGGTATGACAACGAGTGGGGTTACGCCAATCGCACGGCCGAACTGGCCGAGCGGGTTGGCCGAATCGATCAGGACGGCTAGCCTGTAACCATTATGCTGGCCAACCTGTCCTCCGACATCAAACAGTATCTGGTAGTCACCGGCAACTACTGGGCGTTTACGCTGACCGATGGTGCACTGCGCATGCTGGTTGTGTTGCACTTCCACAGCCTGGGTTACAGTCCCCTGCAGATTGCCATGTTATTTCTGTTCTACGAGATTTTTGGTGTCATCACCAATCTCTGCGGCGGCTGGCTGGGCGCCCGTATCGGTCTCAACCGCACCATGAACATCGGGCTGTTTCTGCAGATACTGGCGCTGGGCATGCTGCTGGTGCCCGCCGCCATGTTGACCGTGCCCTGGGTGATGGCGGCGCAGGCATTATCGGGTACCGCCAAGGATCTGAACAAAATGAGCGCCAAAAGTGCCATCAAGATACTGGTGCCCGCCGATGCCCAAAACAGTCTGTATCAGTGGGTGGCCTTGCTGACCGGGTCCAAGAATGCGCTGAAAGGTGCGGGCTTTTTTATGGGGGGCGCCCTGCTTACGGCTATCGGTTTTGCCGGCGCAGTAATGGCGATGACTGCAGGCCTGTTGCTGGTATTTTTGACCAGCCTGTTGTTATTGAAAAAAGACCTTGGGCGCGCTACCAACAAGCCCCGCTTCACTGATATTTTTTCCGGGGACCCGGCGATCAATCGGTTGTCCGCAGCACGAATGTTTCTGTTCAGTGCGCGCGATGTCTGGTTTGTGGTAGCGCTGCCGGTGTACCTGTCACAAACACTGGACTGGGATCACTGGCAGACCGGTGGCTTCCTCGCCGCCTGGGTAATAGCTTACGGTATTGTGCAGGCGCTGGCACCGCGCCTGACAGGCATTGCCAGGGCAGCGCCCGACGGACGCAATGCGCTGCGCTGGGCCTGCATCCTGGCGACAGTACCAGCGTTAATAGCACTGGGACTGATGAGTTCGACAGCCGTGAGTATTTTCATGAACCCGGCGACAGTACTCATTGTCGGTCTGATGATGTTTGGTGTGGTATTCGCCATCAATTCGGCGTTGCACAGCTACCTGATAGTCAGCTATGCGCGCGCGGACGGTGTCTCACTGGACGTCGGCTTTTACTACATGGCCAATGCCATGGGCCGTTTGTTGGGTACGGTGTTGTCGGGCTGGGTGTTTCAGGTCGCCGGCCTGGTCGCGTGTCTGTGGATTTCCTGCGCCATGATTGTGCTAACGGCGCTGATCTCGATCAGATTGCCAGCGCGACATCAGGGTCTGAGTTCGTAAACACAGAAACCATCTTCGGCCAGCAACAAGCGACATTGGGAAAAATATTTACCGGCGTGTTTCTCCAGTGGCACAAACTGATTAACGACGAAAATGGCCCGCGTGCTGCGGCGGCTTAAGCGCGAAGCGGCGGCGAGGAACTTTTCTGTCAGCGTGTCGCTGACGGCAAAGCCCTGGTGGAAAGGCGGGTTACAGAGAATCATGTCAAAGCGGCCACGGATGTTGCCCGCGCAATCATCCGCGACGCAATCAACCGTCAGGCCATGTCCGGCAAAATTTCTTTGCGCTGCGTCAATAGCCGCCACGTTATTGTCAGTAGCACAACGTGTCTCTACATCCCACTCTTTGGTTGCCAGCATCAGGTAGCCCCAGCCACAACCCAGGTCAAGCACGCTGTTTACTGATTTCATATAGCGCTGAATGGTGGGCAGAACGGTCGTCAGCAACTCACTGCCGCGGTCGATTTTTTCCCAGCCGAACACGCCCGGCTTGGAATAAAACGTGACGTTTTTATGTTGCACCTGGCGCAGTTGTCCATAGTCGTTGTCTGGCAACAATTGTTTATCGGTCAGCGATACTGGCCGGTTAAAATTTGCCAGATAACTGTTACCAACTTTGCGGGTGTTGTTCTTCAGACCGTAGGTTTTTGCCGTATTTTTGGCAATGGACTTAAGGCCATCCTGTTTGCCGCCAATGATCGTCAACACGCCATCATGACTCAGGTGTCTGAGGGCCTGATTGATACAATGGTGCGCCACCAGTTTTTCTTTGGAAACGCGATACACAATGCTCGGGAACTCGCCCAGCTGCGAGAAATCGAAATCACTGAGCAGTGTCGTGACGCCTTTGGACTGGAGATCTGCATGAATATCATAGCGGTTGGTCATGGCTGTTAAAGCGGCAGCGCCGGGTACCGTCATCAGTGATTCAACCGGCAGACTTTCATCCACAACCCACAAAGTGGGCTGCATGTCTGCGCCCGGAGACAACTGTTGCAGCACCAGGCTCAGGTTGTGATCTTTTACGCCAGACGTGCTCAAGAGCTGACATCTCCGATCTCGGCCCGGGTCAGTGCCCGGTACTCGCCCGGTGCCAGTGCAGTGTCGAGTTCGATGCCGCCCACCTTGATCCGGTGCAATTTTTCCACGTGTCGGCCACAAGCCGCGAACATGCGCTTGACCTGATGGTAACGACCTTCACCAATGCTGACTTCCACCTGCTGGCCCTGCAGTGATCTGAGCATGGCGGGTCTGGTCGGTTTGACCTCATTGCGCAGGGTAAAACCCTCGCTGAAGCGTTGCACAATGGCCTCATCAATCGGTGCATCCAGTTCCGCCACATAGGTTTTCATGCATTCGCGCCGCGGCGAGATGATGCTGTGCACCCATTGGCCATCATCACTGAGCAACACCAGACCAGTGGTGTCCTTGTCGAGACGACCGGCAATGCTCAGGTCATCACCATCAAAACCCATCAGATCAAGCACGGTAGGATAATCGCCGTCAGTGGTGGCGCAGACATAACCTTCAGGTTTGTACAACATGAAGTATCGTGGTCCGCGTATTTCCACGACCTCATCGTCCAGCATCACGGTATCTTCAATGGTAATGCTGAGCGAGGCGCTTTTGACGACCTCATCATTTACCGTCACTCGCTTGCCCCTCAGGGCCCGACGCGCCAGCTCGCGGGACAGTTCAGTGGCATGAGCGAGGAATTTATCCAGACGCATGGGAAATTTGGCAGAGGACATGGGCAATGGCTTCAATAAGGTGGCGTGATGATTGTTTGATTGAAATAGTGACTGATCTGAGCGACAACCGATTCAGTCAGCCTCTCACGCACCCAGCCAGGTGTCGCTAGCATAGCAGGCCAGACATGGCGCAACAAACCGGCGATCGGTTTACTGCCCTCTCCAGCTGGCTTTTAGCAGTCATCAGCAGGCCAATTACCGGAAACTTTCGTATACACTCGACATAACTTACTTGTTGCGAGGTGCCGAACATTGACTGTGCTACCGACCCTGCTGACCAGAACGCTGCGTTACGTCTGCCATTCAGTGCTGATAATCGGCTGCCTGCACTCTCCGGCGATGGCGCAGAACATGGATCGGGCCAGCATCATTGAGACGCTGAAGCTGGAACAGCTGGGCCAACAGGCCGGGGAGCTGCCCAGAATCCACAGCTTGCTGATCAGTCATCAGGGCGAGCGTATTTTTGAACAGTATTATGCCGGGCGCACAGCCAACCAGCCGGCCAATATGAAATCGGCCTCCAAAAGTGTGATCTCGGCACTCGTGGGCATTGCCATCGACCAGGGTTACATCAGTAGCATAGATGAGCCGGTCGCCACGTTCTTCCCGGCATTCAACCATCCCCAATCACCTGAGCAATGGCAGTCACTGACTATTCGCCACCTGCTGACGATGCAGGCCGGATTGCAAAGTACCAGCGGACGAAACTACGGTCGCTGGGTGGTAAGCGATGACTGGGTAGAGAGCGCCCTGTCCCGGCCCTTTATCGCCGAACCCGGCTCAAACATGATCTACAGCACCGGCAGCACTCATATTCTGTCCGCGATCCTGACCACCGCCACGGGCATGAGCACACGCGAATTTGCCCAGCAGTATCTGGCGTCTCCGATGGGCTTTCGCATGGCGTACTGGAGCCAGGATCCGCAGGGCATCTTTTTTGGTGGTAACGATATGGAGATCACGCCGCGGCAAATGCTCGCCTTTGGTGAATTGTACCTGAACAACGGGCAGTACAATGACACGCAGATCGTATCGACTGACTGGGTTGAGCGTTCGCATCAGTCACACGCAGTATCCCCACGTGGCCAGGGTCGTTTTTACGGCTACGGCTGGTGGCTGCGTGAGATGGCCGGCATGCTGGTGCCATTGGCATGGGGATATGGCGGGCAGCTGATTTTTGTTGTCGAAGAGTACGACCTGGTGATTGTAGCAACCTCCGACAGCACACCCGGCAGTGGTCGATCTGGTCACTTGCGACAACTTTATGCGTTTATGGAAAATAATATTCTTGCCCGATTACAGGCAGAAAACGCCTCGGCCTGGTAACACATTTCCATTTACCAATTACCGGTGTCGGGCATACCCAACATGCCTTCACGGCCGAATCAATGGCTTAGCAAAAGGCCCGCTAATGTGTCCCGTTAACACGACAGTTTTTGGCACTTTTTTAGGAGTTTTTTTAAAATTTTCAGGGTAATACCTGAATACTGGATACTTTGCTATCTGGCATAATCTTTGCGACTATGTAACTTGCAAACAGGGATTCATTCGACACAATGATGTCTTAGGAGGATAGCAATATGTTGAGTTGGGCTATTACATTTTTGATCATTGCCATCATCGCAGGCCTATTGGGCTTCACTGGCATCGCAGGCACGGCAGTTGGTATTGCTGAATTATTGTTCTTTGTCTTTATCATTCTGTTCATCGTTGCGATGATCGCACGCGCCGTTCGCGGCAAACCGCCGGTCTAGCCGCGTACCTGTACATTGCCGGGTGAAAGGAGTGACCTGACAAAGGACTGATAGATGCAATGGAGTGCACAAGGGACTATAAGGACGAGAAGCAGAAGAAGGATTTTTGAATAACCGGTGTGTGTTATGTCACACTATCAAGGAAAGTCAGCTAGCCACGAGCCGGCTAGTTGGCTGTTTAATAATGTCCAGGAGGATATATGAATAAGCTTTATTTACTTTTTATTGTCGCTGTATTGGGCCTGGCTGCCTGTGAGCAGCAAGGTCCGGCTGAAGAAGCGGGTGAAAACATCGACGAGGCCATGGAAGAAGTGGGCGATGAGATTGATGACGCGACCAATTAAGTTGCCGTCACCCTGCTACTGACTTCCCCGCGGTAACAAAGCGGCTCAGAAGCAGCGGCAGTAAGCAAAGGTCTGCCAGCAGCGCCAGCAACATTGCCAGCGCTGTTAGCAGTCCGAACACAACACTCGGCACAAAATCCGAGAATGCCAGCATCGAAAAGCCGGCACCGATCAACAGACTTGTATAAAGCATTGCCATACCGACTGTGGCGTGCGAACGTGTGACCGCCTCCGCCGCATTCCCTGCCTTTTTCAATTCCGCCAGATACCGGTGCACATAGTGTATGGTATCGTCCACGGCTATCCCCATCACGATCGCAGCGATGGTAATAGTCATCAGATCCAGCGGCAAACCGACCCAGCCCATAACGCCAAAAATGGCAGCAGTTGATAACAGGTTCGGCGCGATAGCAACCAGCGCCACTGTCAGTGATTTAAAGATCAGCATAAAAGTCAGCGTTAACGCGATGTAGACAATTGCCAGCGTGGTGACCTGAGAGTCAGCGAGTTGTTGCATGATATCCTGATACAACATAAACAGATTGGTCAGCTGGTATTCCGATTCCGCTATCCCTAGTTCGGACATGTCGTTCTTCACACTCTGCAGCAAACCGGCACGGTTGAGACCTTCAGTCAGGTCTTCCACCCAGATATTGAACCGAACCTGATTGTTGTCTTCATCGAAGAATGATCCGATGAGGTCGTCGCGAAACGATTCATCCATCATCCAGTACAGCGCGGTGAGTTCATATTCGGTCAGCGGCCGATCATTATTCACTTCACGCGCCAGATCCGTCATGTTGACCGGCGACAGTATGCGCCCGGTGGCATCATAACGATTGAGCCGGTTCTGGATACGTTGCATGCTCAACACGCTTTCAGCACTCATCACGATATCCGGATCGCCCGATTGTTCGGGCAAGGTGTAGATGATGTCCAGCGGAGTGGTGCCGCCAAAGTGCTGATCAATGTAGGCGAGTTCCTGATAGATCTGGGTAGAGGGTTTGAAGTAGTTGATGAAGCTGTTCTCCACACTCAACCGCATGGCACCTGACACGCCCACACCCAGTATCAACAGACACAGCACCCAGACCACCGCCTGGTATTTCAGTACCAGTGCGCGAAAGCCTTTAACCAGCGCAACCAGCACTGACAAATCCTTGCGAACTTTTTCCCGTGGCAGCAGGTCGATCAGCACCGGGAACAGTATCAGACTTACCACAATCGACACCGACATCGCGATAATCATCATCCAGCCGAAGGAGATAACCGGCTGGATGCCACTGAAAACCAGTGAGGCAAAACCCACCGATGTGGTGATGCCGGCAAAAAAGCAGGGCCCCATCTTTTCATCCAGCGTAGCGCGGACCAACTCGCGCTGCGTCAGACCATTGTCACTTTCGGCTAACTGGCGGTACTGCACAATCAGATGGATGACGATGGCCAGGGTCAGAATAAGCTGCAACGCGATAAAGTTGGCCGAGATCACTGTCGCTTTCATGCCAAACATGGCCAGCAGGCCTATCGTTGGCAGTACGCTGCAAATACAACACACCACCGGAATCAGGATCCAGCGCAGACTTCTGAACAGAATCAGAAGCACAAGGCAGATCATCACTGCTATCGCGGCACCGAAAATGACCAGATCATTACTGATAATTTCAATGAGCTGATAGGCGATGACGTGCACGCCGCCCAGTCTGATATTTGCCTCGTCGGCATACTCGGCGGCAAGTGCCCGTAGCTGATCAATTTCTTCGATACGGGTTTGCTCAAGCGCCTGTTCAATGGGCTCCCGCTCTATGCTGAGGGTTTCCAGTTCCTGCTGTTCTTGTTGCGTCAGTTCGCGATCCACACTGGCGCTGTTGAGGGCGTTGATGCGGCCGTTGAGTTCCTGCAGGCGAGCATCAGTGCGAAACAGAATTTGCAATGCTGCCGCAGTCTGTTCACGATTGACCAACAGATCCGCGTAGATGGGGTGATCGTCGAATTCCTCTTCAATCTGCTGCATCTGAAACTCACCATCATTGATGGTCATGTTTTCCAGATCGCCGCTGACGTCCTGTACGTTGTCAACATTGGCAAAAAGCGGCACATTCAGCATATTGCGCACGGACTCGACGCGTTCCATCGCGAGCACGGCAGCGGTCAGGGAGCGGATACTGGTAAAGGTGGTCTCGGAATACAGTTCGTGGCCAGTGGGCTCATACGTGAGCAGCAGGAATTCCTGCGGCGCATAGCGCTGATTGACATCCTGGGTCTGGATATACAGTTCATTGCCCTGGGTGAGCAAGGTGTCTGGGGATGCGTCGATTTCAAAGTGACGGGCCTGCCAGCCCAGTATTGCAACCAGTATCAGGAAGCCCGCAAGAATGGTCCCGGGCCAGTTCAGCATCAGCTTGATGAAACCGGCTTTCAGCGAACTGAAGATTCCCTCTGCCTGTTGTGATTTATCCTGCCTCGCCGTGTCCTGCGAGGGCACATCCTGTTCAGACTTTGGCGATGGCATCCTGCGACTCCTCACTGCAATGGACGCCCAGAATAGAAGTATTGTCATGCAAAGTCTACGCTGCCGCATGCATTGCTATCAGCGTTCAGCTTGTTTATGATTTTCTGATACTTGCAACTCCGATAATAATCACAAAGAAGGATGTTTTATGGCAGGTCGACTACAACACAAGATCGCTCTTATTACCGGTGCCACCAGCGGTATTGGTGAAGCCACGGCTCGCGTCTTTGCCGCCCAGGGGGCGCAACTAGTGATCGCCGGCCGAACCGTCGACAAGGGCGAAGCGCTGGCCGCTGAGCTCAGCGACGAGTTTGGTGTCCGGGTCGTATTCAAGCGTACTGACATCATGCGGGAAGCCGATATCGCCGCGGCAGTCGACATCGCCATGACTGAGTTCGGCCGACTCGACTGCCTGTTTAACAACGCCGGCGCCGGCGAGCGCAGCAGCGCCGAGTCGGTGACCGAAGAAGACTTCGCCCGGGTCATGCGACTCCTTGTCGGCGCCCCGGTTTTTGGTATCAAACATGCCGCCCGTGTCATGAAACCCGCCGGTGGCGGCAGTATCATCAACAACGCCAGCATTGCCGCGCATCGCTATGCGCAGGGTGGGTATCTGTATTCAGGCGCCAAGGCGGCGGTTACCCACCTGACCCGTCTGGCCGGGGTAGAACTCGGCCCCTGGAATATTCGCGTCAATGCCATTTCCCCCGGCGCCATCGCAACCCCGATTTTCTGGGGCGGTTCGGCTCGTGCGCAAACGCTGAGCGATGCCGAGAATCAGGCCAAAATGGCCAAGCTTGAAGGCAACCTTGCCAACGCCACGCCCATTCCCCGCTCGGGCCTGGCGGAAGACATTGCCAATGCGGCATTGTTCCTGGCCAGTGATGACAGCAGCTATGTGAACAGCCACGACCTGGTCGTGGACGGCGGCCGCATCGCCATGTTCAATGAGAAGTCGTCGTGAAGCCGGCAACGCCGCTGTGGCGACCCTCGGCAGGTCGCATCGCCGATGCCGGCATCACCCGCTATCAGCAATGGCTGAAGGAAACCCGGGGCTTGTCGTTTGCACGCTACGATGACCTGTGGCAATGGTCTGTTACCGAGATAGAGACATTCTGGCAGACCATCTGGGACTATTGCGGCGTGATTTCACATTCGCCCTACGACCAGGTGCTGGTCGAGCGCACCATGCCCGGTGCGAGCTGGTTTGAAGGCGCAACGCTCAACTATGCCGAACACAGCCTGGCCCGCGCGCATATTGCCGTCGCCGCAGATCAGCCGGCCATCATTTTTCAATCCGAACTGGTGGAGCGTGCTGACGTTTCATGGCGCAGCCTTAACGGCCAGGTCGGGTCGATCGCTGCCACATTGAGGGCGCTTGGTCTGGAGCCCGGTGATCGCGCCGTAGCGTATATGCCCAACATACCCGAGACCGTGGCGGCGATGCTTGCGGTCACCAGCCAGGGCGGCATCTGGTCCTGCACCGCACCTGACATGGGCGCAGTGGGTGTGCTGGATCGCTTCCGGCAGATCGAACCCAAAGTCCTGTTTGCCATTGACGGTTATCGATACGGCGGCCGCGACTACGACCGGCGCGAAACCGTGCAACAGCTGGTGCGTCAACTCCCCAGTGTGGAAACCGTGATTTTCGTGCCGTATCTGGATCCTGCTGCCGAACTGACGCTGGCGTTTCCGGACACACCGGAGCGTCAGGTCAACGTTATTGATTTCAAGGCCGCATCCGGCCAGCCGCAACAGGTCGATTTTGTCGCCGTGCCGTTTTCCCATCCTCTGTGGATAGTGTATTCCTCCGGCACCACCGGCATGCCCAAACCCATCGTTCACGGCCACGGTGGCGTGGTCATCCAGAATCTCAAGGCCGGGCTGTTGCATGGCGACTCCCGACCCGGTGACCGCGCATTCTGGTTCACCTCAACCAACTGGATCATGTGGAACTCTGTGATAAATGGCCTGATGAATGGTGTCACCATCATGCTGTTTGATGGCAATCCCGGTTATCCCGACTGCACTACCCTGTGGCGGTATGCCGAGCGCGAGCGGGTCAATGCCTTTGGCACCAGTCCGGCATTCATTGCACTTTGCATGAAAGCCGGCATCAGTCCGGGCGAGCAATTCGATTTGAGCCCACTGCGCTCTATCGGCTGCACGGGATCCCCGCTGAGCGAAGAAGGTTACCGCTGGGTTTACTCTCATGTTAAAAGCGATGTCCGTCTCGGTTGTATTTCCGGTGGCACCGACCCCGGCGCCTGTTTTCTGACAACCTGTTCCATATTGCCGGTGTACGCCGGGGAGATGCAGTGTCGGGAAATGGGCGTGGCGACGCACGCCTTTGATGATGAAGGCAATTCCATTATAGATGAGGTAGGCGAACTGGTAGTTACCCAGCCCATGCCATCAATGCCCCTGTTCTTCTGGGGCGACACCGATGGCTCAAGGTATTACGAAAGTTACTTTGAGACCTTTGCAGACACCCGCCCCGGTGTCTGGTGTCACGGAGACTGGTTGCGGTTGATTCCTCGCGAAGAAGCAGTGACCGGCATTATTTATGGTCGCTCGGACTCCACCATCAACCGGCACGGCATCCGTATGGGTACCAGCGAAATCTACCGTGTCGTTGAAGAACATGACGATATTCTGGATTCGCTGGTAGTAGACCTGGAGTATCTGGATCGGCCATCGTATATGGTCCTGTTTGTGGTCCTGCGCACACCCGGCGTCACTGACGTGGTGCTTAGCGGCCCTGCCCCTGACGGCAAAATCGCGGGCGCTGCTTCCCGCGGCAAGGCGACGCCGCAGCAAACCGGTGTGCCCACTGCCCTGCGAAACGAGCTGCTGAATGCGATTCGCACGACCTTGTCATCACGGCATGTGCCCGACGAAGTATTTGCCATTCCGGCAGTGCCGCGCACGTTGTCCGGTAAAAAACTGGAAATTCCGGTCAAGAAAATATTGCTGGGCAAGGACATCAGCAAGTCGGTGAATCGCGACTCAATGGCGAACCCCGATGCCATCGACTGGTTTGTCGACTTTACAGCGGCTCGTGGCTGATCAGTTGTCTTCTGCGCGAGCCTGCTCAGCATACGCAGCATCACGCTGAATACCCTGAATATGCAGGTTGCGCATAAAGATATAAGGGTCTTCACTTTCTGCCGTAATATCAAGATAGGACTGGATCATGGGGCTGTAAAGCTGGAAATTATCAAACACCCGAATGACAGTGCCTTCCGGGTCATCAACCAGATACTCGATGGTGTTTAACGGCATCTCCAGCAACATGCCACCCACATTGCGCAGATTGGATGAGCCAATAAACGGCAGTACCAGGTAGGCGCCGTAACCTACCCCGTACTGTGCCATGGTGTCACCGGCGCTGGTTACCTGGCGCTCCATTTTCAGCCACGAGTCAGCCGGGTCGAATATACCGGCGATTCCCACGGTTGTGTTGACGACAAACCGGGCCAGGTCTTTCGCTGTCTGGTCCGGCTTGCCCTGGAACAGATGATTCAGGGCATAAATCGGCGTACGCAGGTTGTAGAAAAAATTGCCAATGCCGGCTTTGACAGGGTCAGGCGTCACATTCTGATAGGTTCTCGCTGCCGGCACCAGTACATAGCGATAGGAGACATCGTTGAAAGCAAACACGGCACGATTGAAACCAATCAGGGGATCGTTATAGCCGGCCACTGCCACCATGTCAGGGCCGAAGCGTTCAGAGTCGCTATTCGACCCGTCAGCCCGCTCGACGTTTGGCACCACATTGGGCTCAACATCGTCATCAACCGGTTGGCCGGCTTGCGCCCAGGTTTCTGATCCGGTCGCTAACAACAATAATGGCAACGCCAGATACAGGCTGCGTAATGTCTTCAATTCAATTCCCACTGTCATCTCCCTGCAGCCAGGCAAGCAGCACGCCCGGCTAATAGCCACTTCGGTGATTTAGTTTCCTGGTATAGCATTTCTCGAGCATACTCACAGTGCGGTCGCCGCACAAACGAATTCGACGGCAACACCCGCGTACCTGCTATCCTTGCCGCACCGGCGCTGCTTGGATAGAATTCGCCATTGCGCTAGATTCCACTCGTTACCACCTGCCGCAGGCCAGATACGCCATGGATGCCTTTTTAGTTTCAACCGGTCTGGTCACGCTGGCCGAAATGGGTGATCGCACCCAGTTATTGGCATTTTTGCTGGCCGCGCGTTATCGCAAACCGCTGCCTATCATTCTCGCTATTCTGCTGGCGACCATTGCCAACCATGCCTTTGCCGGCCTGATCGGTACCTGGCTGACCGCATTGATGGGACCACAGACGCTGCGCTGGGTGCTGGGTCTGTCGTTTATTGCCATGGCCGTCTGGGTGCTGATACCTGATGATCTGGACAACACCGAAACCCACGCATCGCGCTACGGCGTGTTCGGCGCCACGCTGGTGACCTTTTTTATCGCGGAGATGGGCGACAAAACACAGATCGCCACCGTCGCCCTGGCGGCGCAATATCAGAGTCTGCTTTGGGTGGTACTGGGCACCACGCTGGGCATGATGATCGCCAACGTGCCGGCCGTGTTTCTGGGCGACAGACTGGCGCACAAATTACCTATCAGGGCTATCCATGTCGTCGCTGCTGCCATCTTCCTGGCACTCGGCATTGCCACGTTGCTGGGCGCCGGAGGCGATTTCGGCCTTTCCCCCGGCGGGTGACCTGACCATGGCAAACGCCAACAGCTCCCTGCCCATTGATGCCATGCTGCCCGCGCTTCGCGCCAGCCTGCAGACAAATCCTCGTTGTGTGCTGGTGGCACAGCCCGGGGCCGGTAAAACCACGCGGGTGCCCTTGGCGCTGCTGGCAGACACACCCGCGAAGCAGCGCTGGCTATTGCTGGAACCACGCCGGGTCGCCGCCCGCCTGGCTGCCGGTTTCATGGCAGAACAACTCGGTGAGCGTGTCGGGCAAACAGTCGGCTACCGGGTACGCGGCGACAGCCAGGTCAGTGCGCAGACCCGTCTGGAGGTGGTAACGCAAGGCATTCTGACACGTATTCTGCAGGATGACCCGACACTGGACGGGATCGCCGGACTGATTTTCGATGAATTTCACGAACGCAGCCTGGATGCCGACCTGGGTCTGGCACTGGCACTGGATGTACAGCAAGGCCTGCGGCCGGATCTGCGGTTGCTGGTCATGTCGGCAACGCTGGACACGGATGCATTATTGCGAGTTCTGGGCGGTGACACGCCGGTGCTGGATTGTCCCGGTCAAAGCTGGCCGGTGGCCACGCACTACCGCCCGCCACCTGGCGGCAACAATCGCCGCGACGCTATCGTCATGCATCAGGCGAGTGTGATCAACGAAGCGCTCTCGGCCCATGACGGTGACGTGCTGGTATTTTTGCCGGGTCAGGCCGAAATCCGACGTCTGCAAGGCCAGCTGGCAACCGTATTGCGGGATATCGACGTGTGTCCTTTGCACGGGCAAATGCCGCTGGCCGAACAGCAGCAGGTACTTCGCGGCGCACATGACGGTGGCCAATCCAAACGGCGCCGGGTCATCCTCGCCACTGCCATCGCTGAATCCAGCGTCACCGTACCCGGTGTGCGCATTGTGATTGATGCCGGCCGCGAACGCGTACCCGTATTCCAGCCCCGCTCGGGGCTGTCGCGACTGGACACCCGCACTGTCAATCGCGCCAGCGCCGATCAGCGTCGCGGCCGGGCGGGCCGGGAGGGCCCCGGCTATTGTTACCGCTTGTGGTCGCAGGAGCAGGTGCTGACATCACACCGCGAACCGGAAATTTTGCAGAGCGATTTGGCATCGCTGGTATTTGAGCTGGCTCGCTGGGGTGTGACCGATGCCGGCGCCCTGAACTGGATGACACCACCGCCGGCAGCTGCGCTAAGCAGTTGCCGGCATCTGTTGCTGTCATTGGGTCTGCTGGACACCAACGCCAGACTGACGGTGCTCGGCCAGCGCTGCGCTGAATGGCCGACGCATCCGCGCTACGCATTGATGCTGGAAACCAGCCGTCGGCAACCCGGACTGGCCGCAACAGCGTGTTGGCTGGTGGCCTGGCTGGAAGAGCGCCCGGGCGAATCCGAACTGGATATGGCCCAGTGCCTGGCGCAGCGTCCCCGACAGGCCACCCGAGGTGCACCCGGACGCTGGCTCATGCTGGCGCGGCAGTGGGCACAACGGTTGCGCTGCCAGCTCGATGACGCCGACATCGAGGCGGCACCGACACTGCTGGCGCGCATTTTCCCTGAGCGTATTGCGCAGAATCAGGGTGACGCTCGTTTCAAACTCGCCAGCGGTGGTCAGGCCTTGTTGCCCGAAAGCCATGCGCTACGCAATCAACCCTTGATCGTTGCCATTGAGCTGGACGGTCAGGCCACCGCTGCCCGCATTTTCCACGCCATCGCCATCAGCCCTGATGCGCTTGTGCAGGCCTTGCCGGCAGTGGCCGAATGGCAAAACATCGCATACTGGGATGACAAGGCAGGACGCCTGGTGGCGGAGCAGCAACAGCAACTGGGTGACCTGGTGCTGGCGCGTCGTCAGGCCAGTAGCGCCGCAACCAGCCTGTCGCCAGCCATCGTCAGTCAGGCGTTGATAGACGCGCTGCGCCGGACCGGACGCCTGTCCTGGTCTGACGAAGACCTGGAGCTGCTTGGTCGCCTGCGTTTATTGCACAACACCTTGGGCGAACCGTGGCCTGATGTCAGCGATGACACTCTGATCGACACGCTGGAAACCTGGCTGGCTCCGCACCTGTCGGGCATTCGCCGGCTGGACCAGGTGCAGCGCCTGCCGCTGGCGCGGTTGTTGGTGCAAAGTCTTGACTGGGCTCTGCAAAGACAACTGGACGAGTTAACGCCCACTCACCTCAAGGTACCCAGCGGATCCAGCATCAAGCTGGACTACAGCGGCGATGAACCGGTGCTGGCGGTCAAACTGCAGGAAATGTTCGGCCAAACCGCCACGCCGGCCATCATTAACGGCCGGGTGCCGCTGCTGATTCACCTGCTCTCCCCTGCGCGGCGCCCGGTACAGGTGACCCGCGATCTGGCCGGATTCTGGGCCAACAGCTATTTTGACGTGCGCAAGGATCTGCGCGGTCGTTACCCCAAACATCCATGGCCGGATGATCCCCTGCAGGCACCGGCCACGCGTTTTACCAAACAGCGTTGATCGTCGCCACCATTACCAGCCCGGCCGGTACCAGCCCAGTCGGTTTACAAACCTAGCCGGTTGCGCAACTCATCTGCCGCGCTGCGGGCGGCATCTTCTGCCTGCTCCAGCTGCTGCTGCAACTCTTCAACGGCCTGACCGGCGTTATCACGCAATTGTGAGGCCGGGATATTGCCGAACGCAGCCGCCGCGTTGCGTGCCAATTGTGTCAGTAATGGCCTTGCGATCTGGCGCGCCAGCTCTGGCGGTGTACCTTCGACAGGCGGCAGGTTGATGTTGCCCAGATTGACATTAACGGGCGTCGACAACAGGTTGGATTGCAAGGTGCCTTGGATGCCACTGATCGTCACTGCCTCTATGCCGATGACCGGTTGCGGCCCCGGCGTGGGTTCGGCAGCCGTTTCCTGGGCCGGAAAGCGCGCCCGGACCACATCAATATTTGCCTGGGTACCCTGCAGTTCGTACAGCACATAGGGGTTTACCGTGCGAATACTGCTGATGCGGATAACCTCGGATCCGATACTGCCCAGATCAATAGCAACACTCAGTTCATCAAATCTCACCATATCCTGATTGCTGAAGCCTTCCGGGTTGGCGATGCTGAAACCCGAAAGCGTAGCGGTGCCTGCGGTCAGATCGATAGCCACGGAATCCACCCGGACGTCAGTGCCGAGCGCGTCAGTACCTGCGCTCTCGATACCATTTTTTACGATAGAGTCGAGGTTGCTGACGACATAAAACATGCCGGCACCAATCAACACTACCAGCACCAGCAATCCAATGAATAATTTTTTCATACGTCCAGCTCCTTGTATTCTTCGTAGAGTCAACACTATGAGTGCCAAGCACTTACATCGTCAAGATAGCTTTATTAGATCCCGGGAATCCATTAGCATGGTCAGCCCGAGTTGTCCCATTTCAGGAGAATAACAATGTGTGACCTCGATACGCTTGAAGAGAACAATGAGTTTTTGCGCAAGTCCGGTCAAATCAGCCGTCGCCAGTTCAATACCCTGACTGCCGGTGCAACCCTGGCCATGATGTTGCCGGCAGTGGCCAATGCCCAGGATGTTATCGAGTCTGACGTCATGATAGAGACGCCTGACGGCGTCGCCGATTGTTATTTTGTCCACCCTGCCAGCGGCAAACATCCTGCCGTGATCATGTGGCCCGATATTCTGGGCCTGCGCCCGGCGTTCCGTGAAATGGGCAAACGACTCGCCCAGTCCGGCTACTCGGTATTGGTCGTGCATCCGTTCTATCGCAATGCGCCATCGCCGGTGGTGCCCGAAGGCGCCAGTTTTGGTGACCCTGCTATCCGCGAAATTGTCATGCCCATGGCCCGGGCCCTGAACGCGGAAACGCACGTCACCGATGCCCGCACGTTTGTCGCCTGGGTTGACCAGCAGGCAGCCGTAGATACCAGCCGCAAGATCGGCACCATGGGCTACTGCATGGGCGGCCCCATCGTCATGAGAACCGCCGCAGCACTGCCCGAACGTATCGGTGCCGGCGGTTCCTTCCACGGCGGCGGCCTGGCAACTGACAGCCCTGACAGTCCACATCTGGGCATTCCCAATATGGATGCGCACATGCTGATTGCGGTCGCGGAGAATGACGACGAACGTGACCCGGAAACCAAGCACATTTTGCGCGCAGCGTTTGACGCGGCCAATGTGCCGGCTGAAATCGAGGTCTACGAAGACGCCATGCACGGCTGGTGCGTCATCGACTCAACGGTTTACCATCAGGAGCAGGCCGAGCGGGCGTGGGGACGCATGCTGGCCATTTTTGAAACCGCGCTGTAGTGCAAAACGCTTGAAAGCACGCGCTGCACACAGTGTTTTAACATAGACGTTAACGACAACAGAGGTATCTGATGAATAACAGGCAATCTTTCACCCACCGCCGTTTATGGTTGACGGCAGCGCTGTCCGGCGCCATATCGTTGCTGGCAGGGTCCGCCCTGGCGCAGCCCGGCGCCACCGGCCCGGCCGAACACGCCGATGTCACTCCCATCAATAACCTGCCCAATCCGTATGAAACCATCCGCGACTGGGGCACCTTGCCGGACGGCCGTAGCTGGGGTTCAGTGAGCGCTGTGCACGTTGATGTGGACGGTGTTCACATCTGGGCCGGTGATCGCTGCGGCGCCAACTCATGCGCCCTGTCCGATGTAGACCCCATCGTGAAACTGGATCCAGAAGGAAATGTGGTACAGAGCTTTGGTGCCGGACAGATTTTGTGGCCCCATGGCATGGAAGTGGACCATGAAGGTAATATCTGGGTGGCCGACGCTCGCTCGGCCAATGCTCAGGAGCTGGCCCAGAACCCGGACGCGTACGGTGGTCACCAGGTCGTGAAATTCAGCCCGCAGGGCGAAGTGTTAATGGTACTGGGCACGCCGGGTGAAGCGGGCGACCTGCCCACTCATTTCACCGAGCCCAATGACGTACTGGTAGCGCCCGACGGCCATATTTTTGTCTCGGAAACGCACAGCGCGCAGTTCCGTGACGAAGACGGCCCGACCTCCATGAGTCGAATTTCCAAGTTCGCGCCGGATGGCACTTTTGTGACAAGCTGGGGCAGCTGGGGTTACGATGACGGCGAGATGCGATCCCCGCACGCGCTGGCAATGGACTCACAGGGACGCCTGTTTGTTGCCGACCGCGGCAACCGTCGAATCCAGATTTTCGATCAGGAAGGCACGCACCTGGATACCTGGTATCAGTTCAGCCGCATCAGTGGTCTGTTTATCGACGATAACGATGTGCTGTATGCCATTGACTCGGAGTCAGACAGCAACTACAACCCGGGCTGGCGTAAAGGTATGCGTATCGGCAGCGCCCGCACGGGCGAGGTGTGGTACTACATTCCCGAGCACAACTCCGAGCGTCCCACCGGTATGGGTGGCATCGGCGCCATGGGCGAAGGCGTGACCGTGGATAGCGCGGGCAATATCTATGCGGGCGAAGTAGGCCCGGTGCAGGGCATGACCAAGTTCATCCCGAGACTGTTGCCAGACAACTTTCCTTCGCATTGATACAGCTGTCGTTTTCAGCGCCCGCTGATAACGGCTTACGGTGACGCTGAACCGGGTGTGGCAACCGCCACTCTCAGTTCAGCAGATCCAGAATCACCGGCAGCATCGACAGCACCAGCAAACCTGCCATCAGGTAATTGAAACGCCGCAGCCACTGCGGATCCGCCAGCAATTTCTGTAACCCGACCCCGAACAGCAACCAGGTCAACGCGCTGGGCACCGCTGCCGTGATAAAAATCATCGCCATGTTAAGCACTTGCTGATTCATGCTGCCTGCCGTGGTAGTGAATGCAGCAATGGCACCGGTCGCCATGACCCAGGCCTTGGGATTGACCCACTGAAACGCCGCTGCCTGCAGAAAAGTCAGTGGCTTGATGTCCCTGACCTGCTCCGGCTGGCCGCTGCGGGCAATACGCCAGGCCAGATACAACAGGTAAATGATACCCACCACCGAGATCAGGGTATGCACTTGCGGATAACGCTGGAATACAGCGCCCAGACCCAGGCCAATGCCGACGAACATGGCCGGAAATCCGATACAGACACCCAGCAACAAAGGTACACTGCGGCGGATGCCAAAATTGACACCCGAGCTCATCAGCATGACATTATTGGGACCCGGGGTGATCGCTGCCGACAACGCGAACAAAAAAACCGATATCATGAATTGTGTAGTGATAGGGAAATACCTGAGTTCTAGTAAACTGTTGGACAGTCTGTCACTAAATCATTTGCCGCGGGTAGTATACTCGCTGCCCCTGTTTAAGGAGAAACACTCATGAAACTATCCATGCTTGCCGGCGCCTTCGCGCTGACCTTCACCACGTTGACCAGCGCACAGGATTTCACCGCTGGCGTGCCTCTGGGCACGGTCAATGAAGCCGGCGAACCCACTCCGATGTCGTCGAACGTCAAGGTATACGGCAGTTTCCGTTTCGCCGAGAGTTGCACTTTCGACCCCGAGCGCAACCTGATTCTGGCCATGAATGCCGGCGTACCCCAGGTCATGGAAGAAAATGACGGTTACGTTTCGCTGATCAATCCTGACGGATCAGTGCATACCGCCAAATGGATCGGTAGCAGCCGCGACGGCCTGACTTTGAACCAACCCCTGGGCAGTGCCGTGCGCGATGGCGTGTTGTACGTTGCCGACACTGATACTGTGCGCACGTTCAATCTCGCCAGTGGCCAGCCGCTGGCCTCACACTCAGTCGCCGATGCGGGCGCCAATGGCCTCAATGGCATTGCGGTTGCCGCCGACGGGACCATCTATGCCTCCAATACCCGTGATCCCCAGCGCGTCTATCGCGTCAGCCCTGACGGTGCGGCGTCCGTGTTTATCGATGGGTCGCCGCTGATATTGCCTAACGGTGTTGCGGTGGATAACGATGGCAATGTGGTAGTTATCAATATCGGTAATAACCATGTTATGACCTTCAACACTGATGGTGAGTTGATCAATACCGAATACGCGGCAGAAAGTGGCAACGACGGCATCATTGTCACTGAAGACGGCACCCAGTATGTCAGCAGCGTGCGTTATGGCAGCATTTCAAGGATTGTGCCGGGTGGTGAGGCCGAGGTGATTGCGGAAGGCATTCCGAGTGCGGCGTCGATCTGTTATGACTCGGTGCAGAATCAGATTGTGATTCCGATGAATAACAATAATGCGCTGGGGTTTCTGCCGTTGGATTGATTGGGCGACTTGTCAGCGGTTTAACTGCAGGGTCGGTGCATGGAAACTTAGAGGGGATGGCCCAAGCCAGTTGGGGCATGCCCCTCTAAGTTTCTGCTACTGACTGTGGAAGATTCTGGTGATGTTGTCAGTTTAGGCGATTAGCCAGCCGATCGCGGCGCTGGCGAGAACCACGAGCCAGGGGGGAAGTTTCCAGGCCATCAGGGCGATCAGGGCGACGAGTGCCATGGCGAATTCTTTGGGGCCGACGATGGCGCTGGTCCACACGGGATCGTAGAGGGCAGCTAAAAGCAGGCCGACAACGCCAGCGTTGATGCCCATGAGTGCCGATTGCATGCGGGTATTGGCGCGAAGTTGTTGCCAGAATGGTAATGCACCGGCGATGAGCAGGAAGGACGGCGCGAAGATGGCGAGCAGGCAGATCAGCCCACCCAGCCAGGCAGTTGGCGGGAATGTCATGGCGGCGCCGAGAAAGGCGGCGAAGGTAAACAGGGGACCTGGCACGGCTTGCGCCGCACCATAGCCGGCGAGAAACACATCTTCCGGTACCCAGCCGGTCGGGACAACCTCGGCCTGCAGCAGCGGCAACACCACATGGCCGCCACCGAACACCAGCGAACCGGCGCGATAGAATGCATCGATAAGCGCCAGCGTCTGAGAAGGAAATAGCTGCATGGCTATTGGCAGCGCCAGCAGCAACACAAAAAACAGACTCAGCCAGAACAGGCCGGCGCCACGACTGACCGGGACCCGCCAGTCATCATTGGCGTCGCTGGCCGCCGGTTTGAAGGCGAACAGACCCACCACACCCGCGGCGACGATGACACCGACCTGCGCGTACACTGATGGCAACAGCAACACCAGACAAGTGGCAACGGCCATCAACGTGAGACGCGGGGTATCCGGGCACAGATTGCGTGCCATTCCCCATACGGCCTGCGCTACCACGGCCACCGCGACGACTTTCAATCCGGTTAACAGACCTGAGGAAACCGCACCGTCGGCAAACCCGTAAATGCCCATGGCCAACAGTATCAGAACCAGTGCCGATGGCAGCGTGAAGCCGAGCCAGGCCGCCAGTGCGCCGCGATAACCGGCACGTGACAAACCCAACGCCAGTCCGACCTGGCTACTGGCCGGACCCGGCAGGAATTGGCACAGCGCTACCAGGTCGGCATAGCTGCGTTCGTTTAGCCATTGACGACGGCTGACAAATTCATCGCGGAAATATCCGATATGGGCAATCGGCCCGCCAAATGAGGTTAAGCCCAGGCGCAGGAAAATCAGAAACACCTGCAATGCATTGTCGGTGCCTTCAGCAGCAGGCCTGGTTAGATTGTTTGCTGACACGATTCAAAATCCCCTTTTCACTATCAACTGCGCAGCGTTGCCAAAAACTCACGCACGGCATCGGCTCTGCCCCTGAACACAACACGCTCCGGGTGTTTCTGCCCCTGATAATCGTACATGGGGTCGTAGTAATCGCGTAGCAGGCTGCGAATCCACACCCGATGTTCGGCGGCATCACCTTCGCGGTGCGTCCGGATGGCATTTTCCAGTTGTTCACTCACCACCGCGTAACGCTCACCGCCCAGACGTTTACGCACGCGGAACAGGGACTCACGCAGGTCCTCGATAAAAAGCTCAAAGCCCTGCTCTGCACCGGCATGTTGCTGCCATTCCGCTGATTTACGCAAAATGTAATTGAGGTAAGAGTGTTCCGTTCGCGCGTCCAGATCACTTTGCAACTGAATCAACGGTGCTTTTGCCATGGCCTCGCGCAAACCATGCGGCAGCGCACAGCGACCGATCAGTCGGCTCTCGTCTTCCAGAACAATTGCTTTACCCGGGTGCCGGTGCTGATGTTTAAGCATGGCAATGATCAGCCGGTTTTCAAAATCAATCTGTGACGGTTGTCCATCGGCGCGCCGGCCGAATGAACTGCCCCGGTGATTGGCAATACCTTCCAGATCAACAGAGTCAGGTAACTCATTTAACAGATCAGTTTTGGCAGAACCTGTGTGTCCCGCCAGTACCAGAATTTTCTGGCGGCTGCAGATCTGCTCCAGGCTACCGAGCAGAAACTGACGCATGGCTTTGTAGCCGCCCTCGACTCTGGGGTAATCCAGTCCCGCCTCATGTAGCCATTGCTGACAGATTTGTGAGCGCAGGCCGCCACGGAAACAATACAGATATCCATTCGGATGCTGACGCGCCTGTGACAGCCACGCGTCCACACGCAGTGCTTTGATATCGCCGTTGACCATTGAATGGCCGAGCGCCATTGCAGCCTGCTGTCCCTCCTCCTTGTAGCAGGTGCCGACCGCTGCCCGCTCGTCATCGGTCATCAGTGGCAGGTTGACGGCATTGGGGAAAGCCCCGCGTGCGAATTCGACCGGTGCACGGGTATCTATCAGGGGCGCATCATCAAGAAACAACGCCAGATAGTCCTGGGTGTCAGCTCGCATATCAACGCAGCCTGACGCGGATATCGTCATCGGCGCTGGCAGACGACAGTTCACCGATTGGCTGGCAAAGTTCCTCTGGCACACCCTGTTGCCGCAGCAGTGCCTCCACTTCATCACGGCTCTCCGGCAGCACTGCTATCAGCAGGCCGCCGCTGGTTTGCGGATCACACAACAGGTTACGCTGAGCGTCGTCCATTGGCGCCAGCCGGTGACCGTAGCTGTCGTGGTTACGCAGGGTGCCGCCGGGCACGCAGCCCAATGCCAGATAATCACGCACTGACGGCAATACCGGCACTCGCGCGATATCCAGCTCGGCAATCAGATCACTGCCTTCACACATTTCCAGCAGGTGACCCATCAGACCGAACCCGGTGACATCAGTCATGGCTTTGACGCCGGCTATTTGTGCCAGGGCAAGGCCGGGTTTGTTGAGTTGACACATGACATCACGCGCCAGAAACTCATGCTCCGGCTTTAGCCTGTTCTGCTTTTGTGCCGTGGTCAGCACGCCGACACCCAGCGGCTTGGTCAGGTACAGCAGGCAACCGTCGGTCGCGGTATTGTTCTGCTTCAGGTGCTCACGCTGCGCCAGACCGGTCACGGCAAGTCCGAACACTGGCTCCGGGCAATCAATGCTGTGACCACCGGCCAGCACGATACCGGCGTCCGAACACGCCTGACGCCCGCCATCGACTACCTGCCCGGCGATTTCCGGCGACAGTTTGTCTATCGGCCAACCCAGTATGGCGATGGCCATCAACGGACGTCCACCCATGGCATAGATATCACTGATGGCATTGGTGGCGGCGATGCGCCCGAAGTCAAAGGGATCGTCGGCAATCGGCATAAAAAAGTCGGTGGTGCTGAGAATAACCTGGCCATTGCCGATATCATAAGCGGCCGCATCGTCTTTCGAGCTGTTGCCCACCAGCAGAGCCGGATCGGTGGCAAACTGGCGTTGTGACGCCAGTATACGGTCCAGTACCGCAGGTGCGATCTTGCAGCCACAGCCGGCACCATGACTGAAAGCAGTCAGACGAACCGTCTGGCTATTGTTTGTATCCGGAGATGACATAGAATTCCCACGATTTAATGTTTTACGGATTATAACGCGCCAACGGCACCATTGCTCTTCAGGGCCACATGTTGACCCATTTTGCGATTTATATGATGCTGATGCTTCTGAAATATAACGTGGTTGGTTTCAAGGAGATGCGGCAATGCTCAAGCACTGGCTTTACATTTCGGTTCTCGGCGCCGGGTTGGCAGCCTCAGCGCCTGTTTGGGCGCAACCGGGAGGCAGTAATGCACTGCCGGACGGACCGGGCAAGGATCTGGTGGAAATTGCCTGCACAACCTGCCACGGCCTGAATCTCATCTCTCGCTCGGCAGGTTATGCCTCTGCCGCTGACTGGCATCGGGTGTTTTCCACCATGGTCGAGCTGCCAGCCGCCCAGGCGGAAACCATTGCCACCTATCTGGCAGCCCACTTCCCTGAAGATACCAGCCGTCGCCCGACACTTGTTGCCGGTGACTTCGACATTGAAATCACCGAGTGGCAGGTACCCACTCTGGGTCAGCGTTCACGCGACCCGGCCGAAGCCCCTGATGGCTCAATCTGGTGGACCGGCATGTGGGCCAGCCTGGCCGGCCGACTGGACCCGGAAACCGGCGCCATGGAAGAGTTTCACTTACCGCCAACGGCGCGGCCACACACCATCGTGCCCGATGAAGACGGCAATATCTGGTACACCGGTAACAGCAATGGCACCATTGGCATGCTTGACCCGGAAACCGGCATGGTGACTGAATATGCAACTGAAGCACGCGATCCCCACTCGGCGGTTTTCCATCCCAACGGCAACCTGTATTTCACCTCTCAGGGTGCTGCGATGCTGGGCCGCCTGAACCCGGACTCCGGCGAGCTTCGGGAGATCAATACCGAACCCAGGCCCTATGGCATCAAGGTAGACCAGGGTGGCGACGTGTGGATTGCCTATAACGGCACCAACAAGCTGGGACGCATGGATCCCGACTCCATGGAAGTGCGCTATTACGAAGTGCCCGATGAGCGCACCCGTATCCGCCGACTGGATCTGGATAGCGCGGGCAACGTCTGGTTCGTCAATTCCACCATGGGCAAGATCGGCAGACTGGAGCCGGAAACTGGTGATATCACGCAATGGGACTCGCCAAGCGGGCCTGATTCACACCCCTACTCCATGGCCGTCATTGATGACGTGATCTGGTACAACGAATCCGGCATGCGTCCCGATGCACTGGTCCGGTTTGACCCGTCCTCGGAACGATTCCAGAGCTGGGCTGTACCATCCGGCGTGGGCATCATCCGCCATGTCTGGGTGACCGAGGACAACAACCTGCTGATTCACCAGAGCAGCAGCAACAAAATCGGCCTGGTACAGATTCCCTAGTCCCTATAACGGACACGCTGATGAACCGGATTGGCTGGCAAATGGTCAATCCGGTTTTAGCGATGCCGTTTACCTCAGCTCGCTGCGGAATCGGCAACGTCCACGTGACCACTGTGCAGATTGACCAGCTGCCAACCAGTCTCGCGATTGTTGCTGGCGATCGGCACTGTCAGCACCGGTATATGGCTGGCTGCCTCTGCGCTGCGCTGCGGACTGGGCCACGGCCACGCGGTCGCAACCACAGAATCGAACTGGATATTGCCGATGCGGTTGTGCAGTCGCTGGTGCACATGCCCATAGATGACATTGACCTGATCAAATGGCGCCAGCATGGCCTGCAGGATGTCGGCATCATCGGTCCAGAAATTCCAGGCTTTGCGAATCTTCTGCAAGGGTGCGTGTGACAGCACCACGATCGGTGTCGTTTTGTCCGTGTTGTCGAGGTCCTGTTGTAGCCATTGACGCTGGGCTGCACCCACCATAAAGGGTGACATGCGCGGGCTGTCCAGACCGGTCATTTCCGCCATGCGGCGTTCAGCTGAATGCCAGCGCCGCAATGTCCAGTCTTCGCAGGTCAGCACGCTGTTCAACACAATAAAATGCACGCCTTTGTGATCAAAGCTGTAGCTCGGCTCGCCAAACAGCGAACGCCAGCGTTCGCCCAGATCCAGGTAGTAATCATGCTCTCCCATGACCATATGTAACGGACTGCGCAAGCGGGACAGGATATCGGCACCATGGTCCAGTTCGGCACGGCTGCCGAGTTGCGCCAGATCACCACCAAACACAACAAAATCCGGACGGGGGCTCATCTGGTTGATTTCTGACACAGCTCGCTGCAACGCCTGTTCCTGCCTGGCGACAAACTGTCTGCCGCGAATCTGCTGCAAATGCGCATCGGAGATGCAGGCAAAACTGAAATCCCGGGTCGACTGACCTGAGTTCGCGAAAGCCACCTTCACCACGCTGACCGGGAGCACACCGGCAATCGTCACGTTGGACAAACATTGCATTGCCGTGCTGATGAACTGGCGCCGATCCATTGCTGATCTCCTGTAAGCCATTGCCCGCAACCGGTGACTCAGCCGGGCAGACCTGTTTTGATTGTTCTCCGTCCGCTGCGCTGCGTCAACCATCCATTGTGTGAGCTCGCGCCATGGATGTACCGGCTGACAGTGGACACCCGGGGCAGGATTGACTATAGTTCTGCCGCATCACCACCCACTCCTTCACCTGACACAGTACCGCCGACAATTCTATGGCCCGAGGCACGCTTTACACAATTTCCGCTCCTTCGGGCGCCGGCAAAACCAGTCTGGTCAACGCATTGCTGGCCGACGGTGACGACACCCTGTGCGTATCGGTATCACACACCACACGTAGCAAGCGTCCCGGCGAGCAGCATGGCGTCAACTACCATTTTGTTGACCGTGACCAGTTTCTGGCCATGCGCGAGGCGGGCGACTTTCTGGAGTCGGCAGAAGTCTTTGGCAACATGTACGGCACATCACGTGTCTGGGTGCAGCAGCAACTGGACCTGGGCATGGATGTCATTCTGGAAATCGACTGGCAGGGTGCTGAACAGGTGCGCAAGCTGATCAGCCCGGTGAAGAGCATCTTTATCCTGCCACCGTCACTGACCACACTGCAGGAGCGCCTGACCGGCCGCGGCCAGGACGATGCAGCGACCATTGCCGGCCGCATGCAATTGGCCAAAAATGAAATATCGCACTACGGTGAAGCTGACTATCTGGTGATCAACGATCAGTTCGACGCGGCGCTGGACGATCTTCGCGCCATCTTGCGGGCCGCCCGCCTGGAGCGCGAACAGCAGTTGCGCAATAACGGCAACCTGCTACAGGATTTGCTGGCCTGACAGCGCTGTTTTTCGCCGTTTTTGCCCCCGGTTCACTGAATTTGCATGCAAGCGCTGCATAAATTCAGTATCATAGCCGGTCCTCTGTTATATGCCACGACGTTTTCCGGCCTGCAGTCCGCGTCCGTCAATCGTCTATCAGCGGCGTAACTGATTTTTAGCAACAGACTTTTAACATCGAATTCTAACATCGGATTCAAGTTCAACAAGGCAGGTTTTATATGGCACGTATTACCGTAGAAGATTGTCTGAGCAAAGTAGACAATCGCTTTCAACTGGTGATGATCTCCAGCAAGCGCGCGCGTCAATTGCAGACCGGTGGCAAAGATGCCCTGGTGCCGGAAGACAATGACAAGCCCACCGTGATCGCGCTGCGCGAAATCGCCGAAGGCCTGGTTGATGTCAGCATTCTCAAGGCACGCCCCGCACCGGCCCGCGAAGTCGCCGAAGCCGAACTGGACGCCACCGCAGCCATGATGGGCGCTATTGTGGCTGACCCTGACGCAGAGCCGGCAGAAGAGCCCCTGTCAGACGACGAGTAAGGTCTAAAGGAGTCGGCTGGTGACATTAACAATCGACTCTCTTGCCAGCAGCCTTTCAGGCTATCTGGCATCCGATCAGGTGAACAGTGTCCGCCGTGCCTACTTCTATGCGGAGCAGGCACATGACGGGCAGTTCCGCCGCAGTGGTGAACCTTACGTCACCCACCCGCTTGCCGTTGCCAATATCCTCAGTGAAATGCATATGGACCATCAAAGCCTGATGGCTGCCATGTTGCACGATGTCATTGAGGATACCGGTGTCAGCAAAACTGCCGTAAAAGGCCAGTTTGGCGAAACGGTTGCTGACATGGTTGATGGCGTCAGCAAACTCAACAAGATTACCTTCAGCAGCCATGCTGAGGCCCAGGCCGAAAACTTCCAGAAGATGGCGCTGGCCATGGCGCGCGACCTGCGCGTGATTCTGGTGAAACTGGCGGACCGCCTGCACAATATGCGCACGCTGGACGTACTGAGCCCGGAGAAGCGCCGCCGCATCGCCAAAGAAACCCTGGATATTTATTCGCCGATTGCTGCCCGGCTGGGCATGAACGCGGTACGGGTAGAGTTCGAGGAGCTGGGTTTTGAAGCGCTGTTCCCGATGCGGGCACGACGCATCAATGCCGCCGTCAAAGCCATCCGTGGCAACCGCAAGGAAATCGTCAAACAAGTGCAAAGCGCTATCGAAGCCTGCCTGGAGCGCGAAGGGCTGCCCGGGCGCACCATCGGTCGCGAAAAGCACCTGTACAGCATCTACGAGAAAATGCGCACCAAGCGCAAATCTTTCTCGGAGATAATGGATGTCTATGCTTTCCGTATTGTAGTCGACTCAGTTGACACCTGTTATCGTGTTTTGGGCGCCGTACATAATCTTTTCAAGCCTGTTCCCGGGCGTTTCAAGGATTATATCGCCATCCCCAAAGCCAATGGTTATCAGTCGCTGCATACCACGCTGTTTGGCATGCACGGCGTACCCATCGAAATCCAGATCCGCACCGAGGAAATGGAAGCCATGGCCAATAACGGCATTGCCGCCCACTGGCTGTACAAGTCGTCGGATGATACCCCCAGCAACGCCCATATCCGCGCCCGCCAGTGGGTCAACGGCTTGCTGGAAATGCAGCAAAATGCAGGCAACTCCCTCGAATTTATTGAAAATGTAAAGATCGACCTGTTTCCGGATGAAATCTACGTATTTACGCCCAAGGGTCGCATCATGGAATTGCCTGCCGGCTCCACTGCGGTGGATTTTGCCTATGCCGTACACACCGACGTGGGTAATAGCTGTGTCGCCTGCCGTATCAGTCGCCGCCTGGCGCCACTGAGCGAACCGCTGGAAAGTGGCCAGACCGTGGAGATCATCACCACGCCCGGTGCACAGCCCAATCCTGCCTGGCTCAGTTTTGTCGTCACCGGCAAGGCGCGCAGCAATATACGCCACTACCTGAAAAACCAGCGTGAGTCCGAATCCATTGCCCTCGGTCGTCGCCTGCTCAACAAGTCGCTGGCCGGTCACGGCGCGCAACTGGAGAAGCTCACCGGCGAACAGCTGCAGGAGCTGCTGACCAACCTTAACGTCAGCGAACTTGATACCCTGCTCAGTGACATCGGCCTGGGTAATCGCATGGCCCACATCGTGGCGCAGAAGATGTTCCCGGAAGAAGCCAGGGAGATGCCCAAGGCCATCAGCAAGGACTCCAAACAGGCGTCTCTGGCCATCCGCGGCTCGGAAGGTATGGTGATGAGTTATGCCAAGTGTTGTTATCCTATTCCCGGCGACCCGATTGTGGGCCATATCAGCTCCGGTCGCGGCATGGTGATTCATACCGAAACCTGCAACAACATCGCCGAAATTCGGCAAAATCCGGAAAAAGTGGTATCAGTGCGCTGGGATCCGGATGTCGAGGGCGAGTTCGCGGTAGAGATTCGCGTCGAGCTGGAAAATGAACGTGGCATCATTGCCAAACTGGCTACCGCCATCACCAGCAAGGAAGCCAATATCGAACGTATCAGTACCGTCGAACGCGATGCCCGGTTCAGTATCGTCAATCTGCTGCTGAACGTGCGCAATCGTATTCACCTGGCCCGCGTGATGAAGCACGTGCGCCTGATCAAACCGGTCACCCGGGTGGCGCGGGTGAAAAGCCGCAAGCTGGTAAAGCCCATAAAAGGCAGCATTACACCCGAAGCTTTAAAGCGTCAGCATTGAAAGTAAGCAGTCACTGACCATCGTCCCTCCACACCTCTGACAAGGAGCCTAACATGGCTGACAAACAGGCAATTTCAACTGAACTCGCACCCTCGGCCATCGGCCCGTATTCGCAGGCCATCAAAAGCGGCAATATGGTATTCCTGTCCGGGCAGATTCCGCTGGATCCGGTTTCCATGGACGTTGTCGAAGGTGACATTGAGGCGCAGGCCCGCCAGGTGCTGGACAATCTGGCAGCGGTAGCAGCTGAAGCGGGCGGCACTCTGGACGATTGTGTCAAACTGACTATCTATATGATCGATCTGAGCCATTTTGCTGTGGTTAACACCACCATGCAGCAATACTTCCAGACACCCTACCCGGCGCGCGCCACCATTGAAGTGTCGGCCCTGCCGCGCGGCGTCCAGGTCGAAATCGACGCCATCATGATGCTGCCTGCGACGGCTTGAACCCGGCCACCATGTCAGGCCCGGTGGCGCTGAGCGATATCCCGGTAACCCAACTCAACGGTGTCGCGGCGCGGCTGGCCGAGCGTTTGGCTACGCTGCATATCCACACAGTGCAGGACCTGCTGTTCCATTTGCCGCTGCGTTACCAGGACCGCACCCAAATCGCCTCCATCGGACGGGTGCGGCTGGGCGATGATGTCATGTTGGAAGCTGAAATCCTCAGCTGTGACATCGACTTTGGTCGCCGGCGCAGCCTGGTATGCAGGATCAAGGATGCCGGCGGCATCATCAGCCTGCGTTTTTTCCATTTCAGCGCGGCGCAAAAGAAGATGCTGGCGCCGGGCAATGTGCTGCGCTGCTACGGCGAGATTCGCAGCGGCAAAAACGGCTACGAGCTCTATCATCCCGAATACCAGGTGCTCAAACCCGGCGAAATTGCTCCGGTAGCTGACCGACTGACGCCAATTTACCCCGCCACCGAAGGTCTGCAACAAACCCGATTGCGCAAACTGATCGATCAGGCGCTGGCGTTGCTTCAGTCCCCTGAATCACTGCCGGACTGGATTCCCGCCTCTGTGCTGAATCGCGTCGCCTTTCCCGGCCTCGCCGACGCGCTGCAGTATCTGCACCACCCACCGGTGCAGGCGCCGGTGACACAGCTGCTCAATGGCGAGCACCCGGCGCAACAGCGACTGGCATTTGAAGAGCTACTCAGCCATCGTTTGTGCCTGCGACGTCTGCGCCAGCAATCGGCACAACATCATGCGCCGTTGATGGCCGCGCACAGTGATCTTGGCCAGGCCTTCCGGCAACAACTGCCGTTTGCCCTGACCCGCGCACAAACCCGGGTGAGCAACGAAATCAGTCACGACCTGGGGCTTGAGCAGCCGATGCTGCGCCTGTTGCAGGGCGATGTCGGTTCCGGCAAGACGGTGGTGGCAGCGCTGGCGGCATTGCAGGCGGTAGACAGCGGCTACCAGGCGGTCATCATGGCGCCCACCGAGATCCTGGCCGAACAACATCACGTCAATTTCACCCAGTGGCTGGCACCTTTGGGTCTGCAGCCCGGCTGGCTCAGTGGCAAGGTCAAGGGTCGTCAGCGCCAGCAGACCCTGCAGGGCTTGCGGGACGGCAGCAGCAAGATCGCCGTCGGCACTCATGCCCTGTTTCAGGAAGGCGTTGAATTCAGCAATCTGGGCCTCATCATTATCGATGAGCAGCACCGCTTTGGCGTCCACCAACGCCTCGCACTGCGCGAGAAAGGCAATACCGGGATGACCATTCCCCACCAACTGGTGATGACAGCCACACCTATCCCGCGCACGCTGGCCATGAGCGCCTACGCCGATCTGGATTGCAGTGTGCTGGACGAACTGCCTCCGGGGCGCACGCCAGTCAATACGGTGATTATTTCCAACGAGCGTCGGGATGAGGTCATCGCCCGCATCCATCAGGCCTGCCTGCAGGGCAATCAGGCCTACTGGGTATGCACGCTGATCGATGAATCAGAGGCCTTGCAGGCGCAGGCGGCAGAGGCCACACTGGCAGCGTTGCAGACCCAGTTGCCGGATCTGGCCATTGGGCTGGTGCACGGACGCATGAAAGCCACTGAAAAAAGTGCGGTGATGGCGGCGTTCAAAAAAGGGGAACTGCACCTGCTGATTGCCACCACTGTGATTGAAGTGGGTGTCGATGTGCCCAACGCCAGTCTGATGATTATCGAGAATCCGGAACGGCTGGGGCTGGCACAGCTACACCAACTGCGGGGCCGGGTGGGCCGCGGCGCCAAGGCCAGTCACTGCCTGTTGTTGTATCAGACACCGCTGTCACAGCTGGGCAAACAGCGACTGGGCATCATGCGTGACAGCAATGACGGTTTTTACATCGCGGAACAGGATCTGGCCATTCGCGGACCGGGACAGGTGCTGGGCACCCGTCAGACTGGACTGATGAGTTTCAGAATTGCCGATTTGGCGCGTGACGCTGCCTTGCTTGATCCGGTAAAATCCGCAGCAGACACAATTGAACACGACTATCCTTCACATATCGACCCGCTGGTAAACCGCTGGCTCGGCGACCGGGAACTTTACGGCAATGTCTGATTATAAACCTGCAGTGCGCTGCGTTCTGTTAAAGGACGATCGCAACCTTGTGCAATGTATTTTGCCCACCGAATCCTTGCTGGATCTGCGCACGCTGCAAAGTGTGACTGAACGCGGTTTCGTTCCAGTGGCACAGGAAGATATCGTCAACGCCAGTCGCAGCCGGCGCCTGCAGCCGCTATCGGAGTGCCGCGACTTTTTTGTGCTGCCAACATTTATCGACAGCAGCCTGAGTGCCGGCGACAACCTGATCGTCGATGCAGACGGCCTGACGTTGTCGGCGCTGCGCGAGACACTGCATGCACGGGAAGTCAATATCCGCCATGTTGCCTTCACGCTGGCTGCCGACTCCCTGCAACGCGACTTGCCCGAAGCTGAACATGACACACAACAGATCAGCGATTCCATCCGTCACTTCACTTCCCTGCGCATTCGTCAGCGACTGGACGAAACCCTGGAAATTCCGCCGCTGTCAGCCACGGCTGATCGCATCATGGCTCTGCGTGCCAATCCCAATGCCACCGTGGCCGAGCTGACCAGTATCGTCGAGGCCGATCCGAGCCTCGCCGCGCAAGTGGTCAGCTGGGCATCTTCGCCCTATTACGCGGCACCGGGCAAGATCCGCTCAGTACAGGACGCGATTGTCCGTGTACTGGGCTTTGATCTGGTCAGCAATCTGGCGATCGGTCTGATACTGGGTAAAACCGTTGAGGTACCCAAAGACCAGAGCGCCGGTTTCACCCCCTACTGGTTGCAGGCGGTATATTGCTCCACGGCGTTAGAAGCCATGGCCCGCATGGTGCCGGCCAGCAAACGGCCGCGCCAGGGCATGATTTACCTGTCCGGCCTGTTGCACAACTTTGGTTATCTGGTGCTGGCACATACCTTTCCGGAGCACTTCTCTACTATCTGTCGCTACGCGGAAGCCAATCCCGAAATCAGCCACGTTGCCATCGAAAAGCACCTTATTGGCATCAGTCGCGAACAGATCAGTGCCTGGCTGATGCAGTCGTGGAATATGCCGGAAGAAGTCTCCACCGCTCTGCGTTACCAGCAGGACGCCGAGTACACCGGCCCGCACGCCATCTACGCCAACCTGATTTTTATTGCCATGCGTCTGTTCCGCCAGCACGGTATCGGCGACGCGCCACCCGAACCCGTCAGCGATGCCATGTTCGAGCGCTGCGGGCTGGAGCGCGGGCGCTGCGAAGAGCTTATCGACAAGCTGGTGCTGTCAGCTGACATCACCCTGATCGCAGATCAGATGTCGATCTGAAACAACCCCTGGACCAACGCATGCGACCGGTACTTTTTATAAACTCTCAGTTGCAAAAATATTTGCCGCGCGTTCATGCGCGTCTGCCTGCGTTTATTTTATTGACCAGACTGAACCGGCCCATTGGCACACTGCTGTTGTTGTGGCCCACCCTGGGCGCTCTCTGGCTCGCTGCCGGTGGCCGGCCTGACTGGCAATTGATCGTCATCTTTGCCTTGGGTACTTTGCTGATGCGCTCGGCGGGCTGCTGTATCAATGATTTTGCCGACAGTCATATCGACGGTGACGTGCTGCGTACCGAGAATCGCGCCATCGTGACAGGTCAGGTCACCCGCAAAGAAGCCATGCTCTGTTTTCTGGGTCTTTGCCTGGCCGCCTTTGGCTTGTTGTTGTTCACCAATGTGTTGACCGTGTGGATGTCCCTTGGTGCGGTTGTTCTTACCGCCATATACCCGTTCATGAAGCGCTACACACACCTGCCGCAGCTCGTGCTGGGCATGGCGTTTTCGTGGGGCATCCTGATGACATTCACCGCGCAGACCGGCGAGCTGCCACCCGCCACGGCCTGGCTGCTGTATGTGGCCAACTGTTTATGGACCGTTGCATACGACACCCAGTACGCCATGGTGGACCGGGAATACGATCTGAAAATCGGCGTCAAATCCACTGCCATTCTGTTCGGCGATGCCGATCGTATGATGATCGGTGCGCTGCAGGCCATGTTCCTGTTCGCCATGTTCCTCGCCGGCGGGCAGTTTCAATTGTCAGCCATTTATTACCTGGCGCTGTTTGTTGCCGCCGGCCTGTTTGTCTACCAGCAATGGCTGATCCGCAATCGCGACACTGACGCCTGCTTCCGGGCCTTTCTCAACAACCACTGGGCTGGCCTGGCGGTGTTTGTCGGCGTGATTCTCAGTATCTGACAGCCAGCGCCACAATTGCGATTGCCTTGCCAGTGCGAGATAATCCGCGCAGCAGCGTCACATCGACGCTACCCAATTCTTACCACTTTCCTGGATTTTAAACTATGAACAAAATACTGTTCGCGACATTGCTATTGCTGATGTTTGCCGCCTGCAGCGAACCTGCAGCACCACCGCCCGCGCCGGAAACCAATACGGCAGAAACGACTGCGCCGGCAGAGACCCAAACCGAAACCGAGCGCCTTAACGCCTGGTTTGATGAAAAGTATGAAGAGCAACTGCAATTGAGCCCGATTGCCATGACTTTTCAGGGTATCAAGCAGCGTTACGACGAGCTTGATGACTATTCTGTCGAGGCCGAGGAAGCACGACTGGAGTGGAGACGCCAGAGCGTTGAGGAAATGCAGCGCGAGTTTGACTACGACGCTCTGACCCAGGAAGCTCAAACGTCCTGGGACATCTGGACCTACCAATATGAACAGGCCGCCCTCGCCGCCGAGTTCCGCTACAACGGTCTCGTTTTCGAACAGATGAATGGCGCTCAGGGCTTTCTGCCCACCTTCCTGATCAGTTTCCACAATGTAGCTGACGTGTCGGATTACGAGGCGTTCGTTTCCCGTTTGTCTGAAACCGGCCGTGCGCTTCGCCAGTTGATTGAGCGGGCCGAAGAATCAGCCCAACGCGGCGTGATCACCCCCGGCTTTGCGCTGGAGAAAGTCATCGATCAATCACAGAATGTAATTACCGGTGCACCGTTTACTGACGGTGAAGACGCCGCCATCTGGGCTGCTGCCAAGACCAACCTGGCGACACTGGTGGATGCTGGGCAGCTGGAGCAACCGGACGCTGATGCCCTGCTTGAGCGCACTGAGACGGCATTGATGCAGGATTTTGCGCCTGCGTTTGAGGGCATCGTTGCCTGGGCCGAATCAGAGATGGACAAGGTGCCGGAAGTATCTACCGGTCTGGTCTCGCAGCCCAATGGCGAGGCTTACTACGAGTACCGCCTGGCCAATCAGACCACCACTGACCTGAGCGCTGACGAAATCCATGACATCGGCCTGGCTGATGTGGCACGACTGCGCGGGGAAATGGAAGCGGTCAAGGACAGCACCGGCTTTGATGGCACCTTGCAGGAATTTTTTGTCATGCTGCGTGAAACCCGGGATGACGAACGCTTCTATTACCCCAACAATGATGAAGGTCGTCAGGGTTATATCGATGATGCTACGGCAGCCATCGAGAACATCAAGGCGCAGCTGCCCAACTACTTTGCCACGCTGCCACAGGCTGACCTGGTGGTACGCCGCGTGGAAGCCTTCCGTGAACAGGATGGCGCCCCACAGCATTATTACGCCGGTACACCCGATGGCTCACGCCCTGGCGTGTATTACGCGCACCTGTCTGACATGAACGCCATGCCCAAGTCCGAGATGGAAGTGATTGCCTATCACGAGGGTCTGCCCGGTCACCACATGCAGATCTCCATCGCGCAGGAACTGGAAGACATGCCGCGCTTCCGCACCCAGGCCGGTTTTACTGCCTACTCTGAAGGCTGGGGTCTGTACTCCGAGCGTCTGGCCAGTGAAATGCCGGACACCTACGAAGACCCCTACTCCCAGTTTGGTCGTCTGACCTCGGAGATGTGGCGCGCCATCCGTCTGGTGGTTGATACCGGCCTGCATTCCAAAGGCTGGACCGAGCAGGAAGCCATCGACTATTTCGCGGCTAACTCCTCTGTGCCGTTGGCGGCCATCACCACCGAAGTGCAGCGCTACATCGTGATGCCGGCGCAGGCTACGTCGTACAAAATCGGCATGATCAAGATCCTGGAGCTGCGCGAAACTGCGCGTGACGCACTGGGCGACGATTTTGATATCCGCGAGTTCCACGACGCCATCCTGCTGGGTGGTGCCATGCCGCTGCATTTGCTGGAACGACGCGTGAACCAGTGGATTGAAGAGGTGCAGGCGCGCAGCTAAAACCTGCTCAAGCTGGACCACCCAAGCTAAAGGGGCGTCATACTATGACGCCCCTTTTTTTGTCAGGCGCCTTTACGTTGGAATAAACCGCAACGCCGCCCCATTGCTGCAATAGCGTATGCCGGTTGGCGGCGGCCCATCCTCAAAGATGTGCCCATGATGGCCATCGCACCGGGCGCAGCGATACTCGGTGGGTGCGCGGAAAGCATAAATGGGTTTGCGGGTGGTGAGATGCTCATCGATCGCCCGCCAGAAGCTGGGCCAACCGGTGCGGCTGTTGTACTTCCAGTCGGATTTGAACAGGGGCAGGTCGCAGCCGGCACAGACGTAGGTGCCGGCTCGATACTCGTGGAGCAAGTCGCTGCTGCCGGCGAACTCGGTTTGCGAGAAGCGCAATACCTCGTATTGCTCGGCAGTCAGACGCTCACGCCATACCTGGTCGCTCAGGTAGAGTTTTTCCACTGCTGGCGGCGTATCAGCCTGCAGCCGGGCACCACGCCCGATGGCGCCAGCCAAAGGTGCAGCGGCGATAATTGTGAGAAACGTGCGTCGGCGCAAGCGTGCAACCTCAATAGAATGTTTTATGATCTGTCTTGTGACCTTTCTTGAGGCCCTGGGGGATAGTATCGCGCTCCAGGCCTCCTGAGAACCTGTCAGAACTATTCCCGATTTATTCCCGGCAAGGGCTTTTAGCCTGTCCATACAGCCTTTTTCTGATTTTGCCACATATGAGTGCAGCCCCATAATGGGTCGCACCACACCAGTGCGGCGCGTATGCCCGAAACACTCATCTCGTCCGTCAAACAGCGTAGTTGGCCGTACTTTTCAACGTTGGCCCACTCTTTGCAGAGTACCCGTCAAGAAAGTCACTACTTTCGAAAGCGTAAAAATAACGCAGAACAGCTTACTATCAAGCACGGATTTATCTTGGAGAAAACTTATGAAAAGATTGACTCAACTCACAGCAGGCCTGGTACTGGCATCAAGCGCACTGGTTGTATCCACCAGCGCATCAGCCGAAGTCTCCTACAACATCGGTTATGCATCTGAGTACTACTTCCGCGGTGTCTTGCAAAAGAACTCTTCTGCCAGCGCTGGTATCGACTATGAGTCCGAAGGATTCTACGCGGGCAGCTGGGCGGCAGACGTGGGTGATGGCCTGGAAGTCGATGGTTACTTCGGCTACGGCATCGAAACGGAATCGGGTCTTTCTGCCAGTATCGGTTACACCGGCTACTTCTACACGGGTGAGTTCGACGACACCTATCAGGAAATCAACTTCGGTCTGGGTTATGGCATGTTCAGCCTGGGCTATTCCGTCGGTGAATGGGACGGTTTCGGCGCCAGCCAAGATTATGACTTCCTTGATCTGACCATCACTGGCGAGTCTGGCCTGTACGGCACAGTCGGCATGTGGGGCGACGAGTTTGACGGCGAATACCTGGAAGTGGGTTACGGCTTCAGCTTTGCCGACTTCGATATGGGTATTGCAGGCATCATCAACAGCGAAGAGCTGTCTGACGAAGTGGGTTCAGGCGGCAGCCCAACCACTGGCGAAGCCATTGTGTTCTCAATCGGCAAATCCTGGTAAGTTCTATACAGGTCCACATCTGTATCAGACATAAAAAAGGCTCCTTCGGGAGCCTTTTTTATTGGTTTGAAATGGGGGGGTAAAGGGGACAAAGGGATTTGCGTAGCAAATCTGACCTCAGTCCCCTTTAAACCCTTTAAAACCATCAATAGAGGTAGATGGCCTGGCGGTCGCCGTTGGGATAGATCAACCAGTAGTCCCCGACGCCATTGCCGCTGAGGTCGCCTGCGAAGGTGTAACGCATCGGACCGCCCGCTGGTTCGGCGCCTTCGCGCACCATCAGCTCAACACGCAGGCGCAGGGTGCCGGCGTCCTGCTCCACCGTGATCAGGCCCAGCTCATTGATGCTCACATCGCGCACATCATCACCCAGTTGCCACAGCAGGTCACTCAGCGCGTTCCAGTCTGCCGGCACCGCGATGATGTCCTGCTCCAGCAACGTGCCGTCGGCAGATTCAAACACCTGTGACATGCCCTGAACGTTACCGAGTCCGGGCATGGCGTGGAAATGCAGGCCTGGCGTGTCATGGCGGTAGGCAGGCACGGCCAGCAGGCCCGGACGTACGACGTAGTAAAGGTTCGGAACATCTTCCGAAGACACGCTCAGGGCAACAGTCTCCCCGGCACTGGCCTGAGTCTCCTGCTCCGCGGCACCCGTCGACGGTCCCGGTTCTCTCGCTACCAGCACACTGCCATCAGACGCCAGTTCCAGACCAATCTCATCATTGAGTACCCCCTCAAATTCATCGGCTGAAACAAGCATCGGCACCAACTCAATCCGCAACCCCTCCGGCGATGCAAACAACACATGACCCTCGGCGGTCACCCGCACCTCTTCATCGCCATCATGACGCTGCACCGACACCGGCACCAGTGCTGCCCGTCCATCGTCCAGCATCAGAGAGAACTCCCCTTGTTGCGAATCAAAACCCGCCTCCGACAACTGCGCGCCGAAGTCCGGCAGATCCGTGATCAGGCTGGCCAGGGTCCGGTCGCCGGACGCCAGCACACTGGCGTTGAGATCCGGTACCGATACCGATTCATCACCATTCCAGCTCAGTTGCGGCAGGGTCTGTGCCAACTCCGTATTCTCCGGAATCTGCTGGACAGAGCTGAAACGCACCCCCTCACCCAGTTCAACACCCGGCTCAAGAACGGTGCCCACACCAATCACCACATGCGATAGTTGCGCGCCAGCGCTCACCGTAGCACCCACAATTCGGCCCGGCGCTGACGGCTGGCCACTCAGGTTCCCGGAAACAACACCGCCGCTAATGATTGCCGACGCACCCAGGGTTACATCACCGGTGATTTCACCTGCGTTGTTCACCGTCCCGTTGATGACACCGCCGTCCAGCACGCCACCCGCCAGGATGGTGCTCACACCATTGAGTGTGGCACCCGTCACCATCCCGCCTACGGTGTTGCCAGAGACCGGTGGCGTCACCGGCGCTGGCGCTGGCGCCGACACACTGACCACTGAAGTCAAAGCCAACACCGTCGTGTTTTCGTCGGCGAATGCCGCGCCACCATCGTCCTGCAGCTCGATCAGCGTTATCTCGCGGCTGGCGTTCGCTGAAATGTCGCCATCGTGCCGATAGCGTATTCCGTCCACCAGTGCATTCATGCCGGCACTATTCAGACTCGTCCCCGTCACACTCACTGTCGCAGTGGAACCCACAACAGAGACCGCAACAGTCAGACCGGTATCCGCCGTGGCGACAGAGTTACCGTCCTGCAACTCAACATCGCTGCCGTCAATAACAAGCCATTCATCCCCGGCTCCACCCAGATCACTCACGGTCAGGGTCAGCGATTGCAGCAACTGACCCGTACGCACCGTGGCGGCCGCATCAGCAAAGAGCTGAACAGCCGCGTCGCCTTCAACAAATTCAGGGTCCAGCGCTGTTACCAACAACGCCGGTGGTGCCAACTCTCCCGTATAGAAAGCATTCACCGAACTCCACTCACCAGCGACCGTGCCCGCATTTTTCGCTCGCACGCGCCAGTAATAAACTGTATCCGCATTCAGTGAAGGCATGTCGACTTGTGTCACGTTGCCGGCCACGTTCAGCGTGGTCTGCGTCGTCGTGAAGCTCTCGTTATCAGCAATAGCCAGTTCATAGCTGTCAGCACTAATTGCTGCAGCCCAGGTAAATACCGGGTCGGCCGTCGTCACGGCCGCCTGGTCCGCGGGTGAATCAAGCACAGCAATGCCCGGCATGGAAACCGGAATATCCAGGTACGGGTAGCCAGCATTGACTTGTGAATCGAGACTCCAGATATTGGCAAAGTCCCAATTGCTGCTATAAGACGAACTTTGCTGCATTTGGGCCGTGATCCACCCTTCGCCTGCCGCACTTTCATCCATGTCGCTGGTAGCCGTGTCCCAGACACTGTCCAGGGTGTTAGGGTCGGATGCAAATATGCCACCTACCAATCCTCCGGCCCCGCCCGAACCTCCGCTCACCATTCCGGTTGAAAAACTGGTCTCGGTACTGGCGTTCTCAAAGTACTGCTCACCGATCAGTCCTCCCACGTCGCTGTCCCCGGTGACCGCTCCTCGCGCAAACGAGTCCACGATCAGAGCACCTTTGTAATTTTGGCCGACCAGACCGCCAATATCGTTGGCACCGGAAACGTCTCCGATGGCAAAACTTTCCCGAATGATTGTTCCGGATCCAAATTGATAGCCTACCAGCCCACCGACCCGGCCAAAAGTGCTGCTGACCTGCACGTCCGCGCCACTGCGTCGAATCTTACTACCGTCCTGACTCCGGCCGACCAATCCGCCAACATTGTAACCTTCGCTGCTTACCTGCCCCGAAGCCCATACGTCTTCTGCCACTGAATTTACAAATTTTCCGACGAATGCACCGACTTCATTTGAGCCGGTTACATTCACATCGGTGAGAAACAGGCTGCGTACTGCACCGCCACTGATCTCGCCAAACAGACCGACGCTAATACCAGTGCTGTTTATATTCAGTCCACTGATCGTGTGTCCGTTTCCGTCCAGCTCACCGGTAAAGGCGGCCGATTCGGATCCGATTGGCACCCAGTCCCCGGCTAACTCGCCCAGATCAATATCCGCCGTCAGTTCAAAATGATCCGAGAGATGTTCACGCATCAAATCAAGCTGCTCCGCGCTGGCTATCTGCCAGGGGTCGGCACTGCTGCCATCACCATCGGCAAATACCACCGCCGGTGTGGTAAACGTGGTGGTCTGCCACTGCCCGATGCTGTCACCAACAACCGCCCGCACGCGCCAATGGTACTCAGTGTCCTTTTCAAGCACCGGACCATCCACACTGGCTGTGGCCAGGCCCGATTGCTCCAGCACAATATCGTTGAAACCCGCATCACGGGCCAACTGGAAGTCATAACTGACCAGATTTGACGTTGTACCCGTATTCCAGGTGAAGGTCTGCGGCAGTGCCGGTTCGGAAAGGTTACCTACGGGTGCCTGAATAGCCAGCGTCGCCCCGGCGGCCACATTCCAAAGTAGCACGGGGTAACCACCATTCAGGCTGCTATCCATGCCCCAGGTACTGTCGAAATTCCAGCCTGAAAAGATGCCGGATGCGGCCATGGTCCCGGCATCAGTCAACTCGTCAGTATCACTGCCGATGCCACCGTCACTGGTACTCTGCCCGCTTGTCACGGTATCCCAATAGCTATCCGTGATATCAGCGACAGTGCCATCCGCAGAGCCAATAAGCCCGCCCTGCGTGTCAGTCGTCGCGGAGGTGGTCACCGGGCCTGTAGCATAACTGTTTTGCACAGTGGCGCCATTCCGGGTATACCCCAACAGCCCGCCGATGTTGGACCCTCCCGATGTCACAGCCCCCCGGGCGAAGCTGTCCTGGATCTCTGAATTGTCGACGTCTCCTGAAAGGCCACCAACATAGCTGTACGTCGCGTTTACATCACCCAGAGCAAAGCTACGCTTTATCACTGTGTCTGTACCCGAGCCAATCAGCCCCCCAGCGAAATTCCCACCTTGTACGCGAACATCTGCACCGCTATCACTTAGCGTGGAGCTTTGAACAATACCAATCAAACCACCGGCATAGTTCGACGCCAAGCCTCTCACCTCGACATCCCCACTGACATAGACATGAGACACTGTGGAACCCGCAGCCCCGCCGGCCAGAACCCCGACTTTGTTGACGCCATGGTCCGAGGTAACGATTTGCGCATCCGTCACATGTAGGTCACGAACCTCTGCGTCTCTCAGATAACCGAACAGACCCTGATCTGACGCATCCCTGTCAAAGTTGAGGTGCAGTCCATTGATGGCGTAGCCATTGCCATCCAACACTCCTCTGAAGCTGTCACTATACTCTGGGCCGATTGGGGCCCAGCTTGTCCCGTCAAGATCAATATCCGCAGTCAGTTCAAAATGGACTGTGGAGTTGTTGAGGTAATTGCGCACCTCATTGAGCTGCTCCACCGTGGCGATTTCATAAGGCGAGCCAGAATCTCCGCTACCACCCGCAAATTCAGCAGCATGGCTAAAACCCGACGCCGCCACCAGGGCGAGCACGGAGAAGAAACGGAACAGGGAAAGGGTGTAGTGACGAGACGGACAAAACGGGAAAATCACGGGGCAGATTACTCCTGAAACGATCGCTGATTCGGTAGCGATTACTTGATCTGCGGCGATTCTACAGAGGTACGGGGGGGGTGACTTGACTCTACAGTGCAGGAAAATTGACTCTACGCCTCAATAACAGCACACTTGGCACCATGAACAGGATACGCCGGTCACAGTTCAGCACCGCAGAACTGCCACCACAGCAACGCTTTGCCGACTGGCGCGACAGCATTGGTACGCTGTTCGATGTGCGCACCCACTCGATGCAGACCGACAGCGCTTTCAGAGCCACGCTGGACAATCTGTTGATCGATGGCCAGTTGATGCTGACACATTGCAGCACACTCGCCCAGCGCTTCGAACGCAGTGCCTACCGGGCCGCCTCGGACGGCCTGGAGCATTATCTGGTGCAGACTCACCTGAGCGGCGAGCAGCAGATCCGGCGTGGCAGGCGGCAAACCACTGTCAAACCCGGTAACCTGCTGATCATCGATCTGGCTGAAGAGCACGAAGCTGTGAGCACGGATTTCAGTCACCTCAGCCTGCTTGTGCCGCGCCCCTTGCTTGCCCCGCTACTGAACCACGCAAACAGTCAGCACGGGCGCGTGCTGCCCGCCGGGAACCCTCTGGTGACGCTTTTAGTCAATCACATAATCACCCTGGCAGACGTCGCGGAACGACTCGGGGACGATGACGCTCAGCAGTTGGTCACGCCCACCCTGCAATTGCTGGCCGGATCCCTCAACGGTGCGCCCGACAGTGTGCCGGAAGGCACGCAGGCCGTGCATAACAGCCTGTTCCTGCAGGCACGCCGGTATATCGCCAGCCGCCTGTATGGGCACATCAGTCTCGACGCGCTTTGCGCGCACCTCAAGTGCTCGCCGGCAACGCTATCCAGGGTGTTCCAGCCCCATCACGGAGTGCGCAGCTACATCCAGGAACAACGTCTGCGCAGCGCCGCGCGTCGCCTCGCCAGTCAGCGCGACGCCCACCTGCGAATCGTCGACATTGCCTGCGAGTCCGGTTTCACCAGCGACGCGCACTTCAGCCGCGCCTTCCGCCGACGCTTTGGCCTGACCCCCTCCGACGCTCGCCATCTACGCCACGACCCGCTGGCCAGCGACACGGACGGAGCGTCCAGGGAACGAGATTACGAGCGCTGGGTCGTAGACAGCCTGACCTGAGGGTTTAAAGGGGACGGAGGAATTTAACTCCTCCGTCCCCTTTATGCGGGATTCGGGTAGATACCTCAACCGCAACAACCGCGCCTGTGTACTGTCATTTGTATTTTTCTCAATGGCGTGCTCAGCCGCCCAGAAACGGCAGGCTCAGCTTCGCCAGTGCATCGCGTGCCACCAGGAAACCAGCTATTCCGATGATCCAGCCCACAGTGGTTTCCCCATGCCGGGAGATCCAGGCATCCAGCTTCAGTAGCACCGGCTCCACCAGGCGCTGGCTGAAACGCCGCAGTGCCAGTAACAAAAGCGCTGGCACCACCATGACCAGGCAGTAGGCCGCCAGCAACCCGACAACTGCAGGTGCGGCAAGTTCAGTAGTGCTCAATATGGCCATGGCAGCCAGGTAGGGCAGCATGGTCGCCACTTCCGCCATGGCAGCGAGCAGTGCCATTGTCATCAGAAAACGGGAGGTGGCGTTTTCGCCGGAGGCCCGTTCCCGCCAGCGCGCGGCCCGGTCCGGTTTCCCCAGACGGCGGCTGCGCTTACTGTCGAACCGGAAGCTCAGCACAAACAGACCCACACCCAGAAGCAGTTGCGCCCAAACCACGATCGGGTTGCCGGTGAACCGGCCGAGCGCATCAAACAACGGCGCTGCGCCTAACATCAGCAAGATCCCGACCAGAAGATAAAACAGGGCGATCGTGGCCACGTAAAGCAATACCCGCACTGGCTTGACGCCGCCGGGAGCCATCAGCAGCCAGATCGGTATGAAAAGGGTTCCGATACTGGTGCTGTCCAGCAGCGCCAGCCCGATCAGACTCAGGATAAGTGGTAGATCCACGAGGGCAGTTCCATTTTGGGTCTGAAGAAGAGTTCCGAAAAGTTAGCACAAACGCGTCAAGTCAGTTTACTAAAACGCTGCGTAAAAACAATATCGGGCACAGGCCACAGGCCGGGGAGATCACTGAAGTGGATTACTGCGTTACCTTTGCCGACAGCTGCTGCCGACAACCAGGGCAGGTGATTTTTGTCGTGATGTATTTATACCTTTACGAGGGGGACAGAGAATATTTATAAAGAATATTCTCTGTCCCCTTTCTTGCAGTCTCTTTACGGATCAGAAGAAGGCTTGAATACCGGTTTGCGAACGTCCCAGAATCAACGCATGGATATCCTGCGTACCTTCATAGGTGTTCACTACTTCCAGGTTTTGCATGTGGCGCATCACCGGGTATTCATCAGAAATACCATTGCCGCCCAGCATATCGCGTGCTTCACGTGCCACTTCTAATGCTTTCAGGCAGGAGTTACGCTTGAGCAGGGAGATCAGCGGAATGCCCAGCTTGCCATCGTCTTTCAGACGGGTGGCCTGCAGACAACCCAGCAGCGCAAGGCTGATGTCGGTCTGCATTACCGCCAGTTTTTTCTGAATCAGCTGGTTCGCCGCCAGCGGGCGCTTGAACTGCTTGCGATCCATGGTGTAGCTCAGTGCTGTGTGCCAGCAGGTTTCGGCGGCGCCCAGCGCGCCCCAGGCAATGCCCAGACGAGCGGAGTTCAGACAGCTGAACGGACCTTTCAGGCCTTCCACATGCGGCAGCATGTTTTCTTCCGGCACAAACACATCTTCCATCACGATTTCACCGGTGATGGAGGCACGCAGGCCCAGCTTGCCTTCAATCTTGGGCGCAGACAGGCCTTTCATGCCTTTGTCCAGAATAAAGCCCTTGATAATGCCGTCATCGTTTTTGGCCCAGACAATAAACACATCGGCGATCGGCGAGTTGGAGATCCAGTTCTTGGCGCCGTTCAGCGTGTAACCGCCATCAACGCTGCGGGCACGGGTGACCATGCCGCTGGGGTCAGAACCGTGGTCAGGCTCGGTCAGACCGAAGCAGCCGATGTACTCGCCGCTGGCCAGTTTGGGCAGATACTTCTGTTTCTGCTCTTCGCTACCGAAAGCGTGAATCGGATGCATGACCAGTGAGGACTGTACGCTGAACATGGAGCGGTAACCGGAGTCGACCGCTTCCACTTCCTTGGCGATCAGGCCGTAGCTGACATAGTTGGTGCCGGTGCAGCCGTAACCGTCCAGTGCCGGGCCCAGCAGACCCAGCTCACCCATTTCACGGAAGATGGCCGGATCGGTGTTTTCATTGCGGTAGGCGTCACGCACGCGCGGCAACAGTTTTTCCTGGGCGTATTGTCTCGCGGTATCCCGGATCATGCGCTCTTCTTCAGTGAGCATGCTTTCCATCAAAAAGGGATCTTTCCAGTCAAAACTCGCGTTGTCTGGTTTTGCAGACATAATCAACTCCTACCTAGAACTTCAAAGAATGTTTGTGAACGGCATTATATACGCTCGGCGCGGAAATTTGGGGCACTGTTTGGGACACTGTGTGTACAGCCGCCCCCGCTACCGAGCAAAGGTTCGATATTTTATCAGCAAGACCTTCCGGTAAAAAGCGCTAATTTGCCCGTGTGTACGCACCCGGTTCCAGCTAGAATACGAGGTTATGGACGTATCTTACATTCTTGACTCCCTGAACGACGAACAACGCCGCGCCGTGGCCGCGCCGCCCGCCAGCATGCTGGTGCTGGCCGGTGCCGGCAGTGGCAAAACCCGGGTGCTGGTGCACCGTATCGCCTGGCTGATGCAGACCGAGGGCGTATCGCCTCACAGCATCATGGCAGTGACGTTTACCAACAAGGCCGCGCGCGAGATGCGCAGCCGCATCGAAGAGCTGCTCACCCACCCGCCCGGTGGCATGTGGGTAGGCACCTTCCACGGCCTGGCACACCGGCTGCTGCGCATGCACTGGAAAGAAGCCAACTTGCCGGAAAACTTCAATATTCTGGACAGCGATGACCAGCTGCGGCTGATCAAGCGTCTGTGCAAGGCACTGGGCGTCAGCGATGACAAGTGGCCACCCAAACAGATCCAGTGGTACATCAACGGCCAGAAAGATGAAGGCCTGCGCGCCAAACACATCGAACACATGGGTGATGAATACACCCGCACCATGCTGACCGTGTATACCGCCTATGAAGAAGCCTGTCAGCGTGGCGGCATGGTGGATTTTGCCGAAATTCTGCTGCGCGCTCACGAATTGTGGCTTAACAACCCCGAATTACTGGCGCATTACCAGCACCGCTTCCGGCATATCCTGGTCGACGAGTTCCAGGACACCAATGCGGTACAGTATGCCTGGCTGCGGGTGCTGGCCGGCGCCAGTGGTCACCTGATGGTGGTCGGCGACGATGACCAGTCCATCTACGGCTGGCGTGGCGCGCGCATCGAAAACATCCAGCAGTTCAATACCGACTTTGCCGGAGCCGAGATCATCCGCCTGGAACAAAACTATCGCTCTACCTCCAACATCCTGAAGGCCGCCAATCACCTGATTGCCAACAATCAGGGCCGGCTGGGCAAGGAGCTGTGGACTGACGGTAACGAGGGAGAAACCATCTCCTTGTACGACGCGTTTAATGAGCAGGACGAAGCGCGCTTTATCGTCGATCGTCTCACAGACTGGATGAACACCGGCCATCGCCTGACTGAGGCTGCTATCCTGTATCGCTCCAATGCACAGTCGCGGGAACTGGAAGAAGCCCTGCTGCGCGTCGCCATGCCCTACCGCATCTATGGCGGTCAGCGCTTCTATGACCGCCTGGAGATTCGTAATGCCCTGGCCTACCTGCGTCTGGTGATCAACCGCCACGACGACACGGCCATGGAACGTGTCGTCAACGTGCCCACGCGGGGCATCGGCTCCAAAACCCTGGATGGTCTGCGCGACATGGCCCGCCGCGAAGGTTATTCACTGTGGGCGGCGTGTCAACAAAGCATCGACCACAAGCTGTTGCCGGCCCGGGCGGCGGCGGCGGTGCAGGCCTTCCTGCGACTGATTGACGACATGGACGCGCATTGCCAGACCCTGGAGCTGGGCGAAAAAGTCGCGCACGTCATCAAACAAAGTGGTCTGGTTGCCCATCATGAAAAAGAAGGTGGCGATAAAGCCCAGGCCCGACTCGAAAACCTGGACGAACTGATTACCGCCACCCGTAGCTTTGCCGAGGATGCCACTGACGACATGCTGGTGGATGAGGACAATCCGGTCAATGACCGTGACGTGCTGTCCGCGTTTCTCGATCAGGCAGCACTGGACGCCGGCGAAGCCCAGGCCTCGGAAAGCGATGACGCCGTGCAGTTGATGACGCTGCATAGCGCCAAGGGCCTGGAATTTCCGCTGGTGTTCATGTGCGGCATGGAGGAAGGCCTGTTTCCGCACAAGATGTCGATGGAAAATCTCAGCGGCATCGAGGAAGAGCGTCGCCTGTGTTACGTCGGCATTACCCGCGCGATGCAGAAGCTGTACCTGAGCAGCGCCGAGTCGCGCCGTCTGCACGGCGACGTTAATATCTGCCGGCCCTCACGCTTTATTCGCGAGCTGCCGCAAGAGCTGATCGAACCGATCCGCATGAAAACCACCATTCAGCGACCCGCACCAACCCCACCGGGCCGGCAACCACATTACCGCTCCGGCGCTGATGTACCGGACACCAACATCACGCTGGGTCAACGGGTGCGGCACGGCAAGTTTGGTGAAGGTGTGGTGCTCAATTATGAAGGCAGTGGCCCCAATGCCCGCGTCCAGGTGAACTTCACCGACGTCGGCAGTAAATGGCTGGTGTTATCGTATGCACGTCTGGAGCCGGTGGCCTGACCGGCTGCCTGGCGACTGTCCGCTGCCTGCGAAAGCCCATTGCTGCCTTTTATTTCATAAGCTTAGTCACAAAAACCGTTTGCTACTGACACTGTTTAAGGGCTATAACGGGCCAATAATAATCAAGGGAGCCCCTCCATGTCAGTTCTGACACTTCTCGGCATTGTCATTTTTATCGCACTGTTGTTTGGCCTGTACAAGCTCAGGAAGCCTGAGACCAGCCTCGCCAAACAGGTCTTTATCGCCTTGCTGCTGGGTGTTGCCTTCGGCTTCTTCCTGCAACTCATCCACGGCGGTGATATTGAGCAGATCCGCCCCACGTTGACATGGACCGATTTGCCGGGCGATATCTACGTGTCACTGCTGCGCATGATCATCATGCCGCTGGTGCTGGTGACCATGATTGCTGCGGTGGTAAAGCTGCATGAAGTGGCCGCCCTGGGCAAAATCGGCGGCTCGGTGATTGGCATACTGGTGCTCACCACCATGATTGCCGCACTGGTCGGCATTCTGGTAACTACCGTATTTGGCCTCAGCGCCGAAGGCATGGTGGGCGGCGAACGCGAAGTTGCCAGGGCAGCCGTGCTGGAAACCCGGGCGCCCGTGGTCGCAGATCTGACCATTGCCCAGACCATTGTTAACTTTATTCCCAGAAACATCTTTGCCGACCTGACTGATGCGCGCAGCACCTCCATTATTGCGGTGGTGATTTTTGGCATGCTGTTTGGTCTGGCGGGGCTGCTGCTGAGCCGTGAGAAGCCGGAGTACGCAGACCGCATCAAGGGTGGCACCGAAACTTTTCAGGCCATCATCATGCGTCTGGTCAAGATCATCATGAGCCTGACGCCGTATGGCATCCTGTCCCTGATGACCTATGTGGTGGCCAGCTCCAACGGCAGTGATATCCTCAACCTGATCGGCTTTGTGGTGGCCTCCTATCTGGCCATTGCCATCATGTTTGTGGTGCATGCCCTGCTGCTTAGTCTGTCCGGCAACAACCCGATGGATTTTTTCCGCAAGATCTGGCCGGTGCTGACCTTCGCCTTTGCCACCCGCAGCTCGGCTGCGACCATTCCGCTGAATATCCGCACCCAGATCGAGGAGCTGAAGGTACCGCCGTCGATTGCCAGTCTGTCAGCGTCCTTTGGCGCAACCATTGGGCAGAATGGCTGTGCCGGTATCTACCCGGCCATGCTGGCAGTGATGGCGGCGCCGACGGTGGGTATCGATCCACTGGCCCCCGGCTTCATCCTGACACTGGTCATCATCATTGCCATCAGCTCGTTCGGTGTTGCCGGTGTCGGCGGTGGCGCCACGTTTGCTGCACTGATTGTGCTGCCGGCCATGGGGCTACCGATTGAGCTGGTGGCGTTGCTGATTTCCATTGAGCCCTTGATCGATATGGGCCGCACCGCGCTTAACGTCAGCGGAGCGATGACCAGTGGCAAGATTACCAGCAGGATTGTGACTGAAGGGGTGTCCTGACAGGCTGCTGTGTGTTGGTCATTTTAACATTGCCGGATCACTTGATCCGGCGTGTGCGTCCATTGTCGTCAATGGCAACAAAGATAAACAGGCCTTCGGCCACCTTGCGCTGGGCTGCCTGAGTCAGTGAATTGGAGATCCATACCTCAATGTTGATGTGCATGGAACTTCGGCCTGTTTCCAGGATCTCCGCATAACAACTCACCACCGAACCAACGCTGACCGGCGCCAGGAACTCGACATTCTTGATGGCAACGGTGGCGGAGCGTCCGTGGGTGACCTGCTTGGTGGCGATACCTGCCGCCAGGTCCATCTGTGACACCAGCCAGCCGCCGAAAATATCACCATTGGCATTGGTATCGCGCGGCATCGCCAGCGTCTGCAGTGCCAACTCACCGGCGGGCGTGGGGTCCCTGTCCATATCGTCATCAATCAGGCCCATCGAAAAACTCCTTATTGTATTGTTATTGCGCAGTTTGCGTATGTTAGCAGCAATCTTTTACATCTGTGCCACGTAGACCAGTTAATTCATTCTTATCCATGCAGCGGCGAGCTGGAAAGTCACCACCACCAGGGCCAGGCTGACCAATAGCATGAACCATGCAAACAGATGATAGAGACCACGGTGCAGTCTGATTTTAACGCGCGCCCACCATGCCATCTCAGGCGTGGCCATGGCCGGTATCCGGGCAAACATATTGATGCCGGACAACAGCAGCAACAGCCAGACAGATATCAGCACAGCAGGTATCAGCCAGCGATCCTGCAACTCTGGCGAAGCCCCGGTAAACACCCAGGCGGTGATCAGCAACATGACCATGAGACCCAGCACAGTGGGCCATTTCAGACCCTGTAGACGGGTCGCAAAGCGTTCAAAGAGTACCAGCATAATGTTTCGCGGGTTACAATAAGCCCTGTTTGACAATGAATTGACACGATCCGGCCCATCTGGCCGGGCATCCGGGAAGCCAACCCCATGGACCAAGCGCAAGAACCCATTCAGATACCGCTGATTGCCGGCTACAATGACAACAACGAACCCGTTGTTGAGCAGGTCAGTGTTGTGCCCGTTGCCGATGCAGGCCGGAAGCAGGTCACTGATCCTGCGGCTTTATTGTCAAAAGCCGGGCTTGAGCAGCCCGTTGAGTTTCGCCTGACCAAATCCCCGGCGTTTATCCGCGGACTGGCCGCCGATGACAGGATTCGGTATCCGGTAGACAACCCTACTACCTATGAACTGCTGGAACACAGCGGTAACCTGAGTGTTCGTGTTTTCAGCAAGCTTAACACAGAGGAACTGGATCAGGCGCTGACGCCAGAAATCGAGCTCATTGACGGCCGCATCGATATCAGCAGCCCTGGACTGCTGGTCTACACCATCCATGTTTCCATTGGTTTTCAGCAGATCGAGGCGGTGCTCAACAAGGTGCTGGCCGGGTTTCCGGACACCATCTGGTTCTATGGCAATGTCTATGACCCCGAGGATGGCGTCACACCATTGAACTGGTGGCAGGACATTGCGCAATCCGTTTAGCCGCTTCTACGTATCAATCGTATCTCTATCAATATCCAAGCTCACGTTATCTGAGGCCCTTATGCTGTTGGTTCTATCGCCCGCCAAGTCCCTGGATTTTGACAAGCCTGTGCCCACCGGCAAGTTTACTCAGCCAGACTATCTGGATGACTCGGCACAATTGATCAAGACCCTGCGCCAGAAATCCCCGGAAGAGCTATCAGCGCTGATGCATATCAGCGCAAAGCTGGGTGAGCTCAATTTTGAGCGCAACCTGAACTGGCAAACACCGTTTGACACCAGCAACGCCCGGCAGGCAATTTATGCCTTCACCGGTGATGTTTACCTCGGCCTGGACGCCCATGCGCTGACCCAGAAAGACATGGCCTACGCGCAGAACCATGTGCGCATCCTGTCCGGTCTTTATGGCCTGCTCCGGCCACTTGATCTGATGCAACCCTATCGGCTGGAGATGGGCACCTCCCTGCAGCATGGCGACAACCGGAACCTCTACGAGTTCTGGGGAACTCGCCTGAGTGAGAGCCTGAATACGGCCATGAACGGACACAAGAACCGCGTTCTGCTGAACCTGGCATCTAATGAATATTTCCGTTCGGTCGATAAAAAGGTACTCAATGCTGACATCGTCAGTCCGGTTTTCAGGGACTACAAAAACGGCCAATACAAGATCATCAGTTTCTTCGCCAAAAAAGCGCGCGGCATGATGGCAGCGCATGTCATCAGAAATCGTATCGATTCGCTGGCAGGTATCCGTGAGTTCGACATGGCCGGTTACCGCTTCAGTGAGAAAGACTCCACCATTCAAGCGCCGGTATTTTTACGTAAACAGGCTGGGTAACCTTGATATGAAAATTCGAATCCTGCTGATTGATGATGCGAGCTTTATTCGCGACCTCATCAAACGTACCTTGCGCAAGTATCTGCCCCAGTGCGAAATCATTGAGGCGGCTGACGGGCGCAAAGCGCAGTCCATCCTGGGCCGGCAACCTATTGATCTTATTCTCAGTGACTGGGAAATGCCCGGGCTTAGCGGAGAAGAGCTGTTGCAATGGGTACGCGCCGATGAAAAGCTGGCAGTTATACCGTTTGTCATGATCAGCAGCCTGGGTGGCAAAGAACATATCATGCGCGCGGTGCAGGCCGGCGTCAGTGATTATCTGGGCAAGCCGTTTACCGGCGAAGAGCTGATGCAAAAAGTACAGAAGGCGCTGATCAAATCCGGTAAGCTCAACAAGGCGGCCTCCGGTTCGCCCAGCAAGGGCGGACCTTTCAGCTCGCTGGAAATTCTCAGTGGCAAGTCCGACGGCATGCCCGGCAGTTCCTCACTGGAAGCATTGACCGGCGCCGCCAAAACCAAAGAGGCACCCAAACTCAAAGGTACGGCACTGGTAGCATGGGGCAAAATTGAATTTCGCTGTATGATCAAGGCCATCAGTGTTGACGAGGTGCTGCTGGTTTGTAAGCGTGGCACTGAACACCCCAGTGTTTTTGCAGACACCACGGTGACGCTGTCGCCAGGCAATCAGGCAAGCAAGGCCATCAGTGACCTGCAGGCATATGTCCACAGCATCTCTGCTGTGGAGAAGCGCCCTGATGCCGAGTTTCTCAACCTGCTCATGCGCTTTGACAATCCCACTGAGGAACAGCGCGTATTGCTCAGCAGCTTTATTCTGGAGAATCCCTGACCGTATCGGTCTGACGGAACGGCAATTGTTCAATGGCCGCTGACTGATAGGCGGCCACATGTGCCATTTCCTGCTGACAAAAGTCGGCAATCGCGGCCCGAAACGCGGGGTCTTTTATCCAGTGAAACGATTGCGTGGTGACCGGTTCAAAGCCTCGACGCAGTTTGTGTTCACCCTGCGCCCCAGCATCAAACAGGCTGATATTGTGCTCGATGCAGTATTCAATGCCCTGGTAGTAACAGGTTTCAAAATGCAGATTGTCGTAGTCCTGTTCGGCACCCCAGTATCGGCCGAACAATGTGTCCGCGCCTTTGAAAAATAGTGCACCAGCGACATAGTTACCGGCTTGCGACGCCATCACCAGAAACAGATTTTCTGGCATGCTCCGGTTGATCAAACGGAAGAAGTCCCGGGTCAGGTAACCCTGCTGCCCGCGAATCTGATAGGTATTCTGATAGTAGCGGTAAAATACATCCCAGATATCTTCGGTAATATCCTCTCCTTCCAGGCACTGAAACTGAATACCCTGAGCAACGACATCAGCACGTTCCTTGCGCAGATTTTTGCGTTTGCGCGAACTGAAGCTTGCCAGGAAATCGTCGAATGTTTTATAGCCTTTATTTTGCCAATGAAACTGGCTGGCTTCGCGTCTGATCAGGTCTGCTTGCCGGAGCACGGAAGCGTTGGCGCGGTCGGGAAACAGAATATGCCAGGAACTGGCGCCGATCTTGTCGGCATACGTCAGCACCGCCTGTTCGATATGCGGCAGCCATTGCTGCAGAGTTTCGCCGTCAGCGACCAGGACCCGGGGCGACTGACTGGGTGTGAACGGTATTGCGGTCAGCAGTTTGGGATAATACTGCTGGCCATAGCGCTGATAGGCGTCAGCCCAGCCCCAGTCGAACACATATTCTCCGTAAGAGTGATTCTTGATATACAGGGGCATGGCTGCCAGCATTTTCTCCCCGTCACCGGCATTGACCATGACGGTCAGGTGACAGGGTTGCCACCCCGATTCTGCCTGCACGGAACCGCTTTGCTCCAGCGCGCGCAGAAATGCATGTTGCAGGAACGGACTCTGATCTCTGACCAGGTTGTCCCACTGCTCAACATCAATGTCCTGCATGGACAGGCCGATGCGTATTTCCGGTGAGTCGTCTGTCATGCGTTTAAGATAACCCTAAGGATGGTACTGAAACCGTGCTTCCTGTTATATTCACTGCCAGCAGTGTAACAGGAAGACAGCGGTGGATGCCCACAATCTGATCAGCAAAATCAAGGAGCGACGCGAGTTGCTGCGCAAGTCGGAACGTAAAGTGGCCGACTTTGTTATCGACAACGCCACCGCAGTGCTGGGCATGCGTATTGTCGATGTCGCCGCACGTGCCGATGTCAGTGAACCGACCGTGGTGCGTTTTTGCCGGGCGCTGGATTTTGATGGGTTTCAGTCGTTCAAGTTGCAACTGGCGCAGCATTTGGGCGCCAACAGCAGCTATTCCCAGTTCTCGGTGGACGATCGCGACACTATCGCCGATCTTAATCACAAAGTATTCGACTCAACCATTGGCTCTCTGCTTACCGTGCGCGATGAGCTTGATCCGGCGGCACTGGAGCAGGCCATTGCCGCGATCAATGAGGCCAATCGGGTCGAGTTTTACGGATTCGGCGCATCCGGATCGGTGGCGTCTGATGCCCAGCACAAGTTCTTCCGCCTGCAGCTGTCCAGCACCGCCTACACTGATCCACACATACAGCATATGTCAGCGATCTCGCTCAGCCCCAAAGACGTGGTGGTGGCCATTTCGCAATCGGGTCGCACCAAGGCCCTGATTCAGAGTGTCGAGCTGGCGCTTGAGGCCGGCGCTACAGTCGTCGGTCTGGCTCCGCAGGACACGCCCCTGAGCAAGCTCAGTACTATCCCCATTTACGTCAACATGGAGGAGGACCTGCAGGTGTTCACGCCAGTCTCATCGCGCATTGCGCACCTGCTGGTGATTGACGTGCTGGCGATGGGCGTGGCGCGGCTGCGCAAGGATTTACTGAAAGACTATCTTAAACGCATTAACAAGAGCTTGCGTGCTCTGCGGACACAGAAACCCAGCGAGTGAATGCAACCTTCAGGTTACGGGTCGCCGATCACAGTCGTTGTTTTCAGAGCCAAGTGCGCAGTCACTCCACCGTAACCGACTTGGCCAGGTTTCTCGGGTGATCGACGTCTGTCCCCTTCAGAATGGCAACATGGTATGACAGTAATTGCAGCGGGATGGTGTAGAGGATAGGCGCCAGCACATCGGGTACCGGTGGCATGCGAATCAGTTTGTAATCGCCATCATCATCAAAGCCTCCGGTTTCATCGGCAAACACAAACAGCTTTCCACCCCGGGCGCTGACTTCGGCCAGATTGCCTTTCAGTTTTCCCAACAGTTCGTCGTTGGGAGCCACTGCGATTACCGGCATCTTGTCATCCACAAGCGCCAGCGGGCCATGCTTCAATTCACCGGCCGGATACGCTTCGGCGTGGATGTAGGATATCTCCTTGAGTTTGAGCGCGCCTTCTTTGGCAACCGGATACTGATTGCCCCGGCCCAGGAAAAGCGCGTGATGCTTGTCAGCAAAGCTGATAGACAGCTCCTGTATGGCTTTGTCCAGCGTCAGTACCTGATTGACGAGGTCCGGCAACTTGTGCAGATCCTTGATGTACTTCGCCTCAGTCTCCTCGCTCATGCCATTGCGGCGACCCAGTACCAGCGATAGCAGCAATAAGGCACACAACTGCGTAGTGAACGCCTTCGTCGACGCCACCCCTATCTCGCGACCAGCCATGGTCAACAGGGAGAAATCCGATTCCCGGACCAGAGAGCTGGTCGCAACATTACAAATTGCCAGACTGCCGACATAGTCCAGCTCGCCGGCATAACGCAGCGCTGCCAGGGTATCGGCGGTTTCACCCGACTGGGAGATGGTAACGAATAATGTACCCGGCTGAACAATTATGTTCCGGTACCGATAGTCGCTGGCAATATCGACCTGACATGGCATTTTTGCAATGTTTTCCAGCCAGTACTTGGTTATAAGGCCTGCATGAAAACTGGTACCGCATGCAACGATCTGAACGTTATTTACCTGGTCAAATATTGCTTTGGCTTTTATGCCAAACGACTCTTCCAGAACATGTGCATCGCTGATGCGACCACTGAGTGTGTTCTTGATAACGGCAGCCTGTTCGTAAATTTCCTTGAGCATGAAGTGGCCGTATTCACCTTTCTCGATCTCGGAAATATCACTGCGAATTCGGGTGCGTTTTCGCTCTACCGCCTTCCCGTCGGAGAAAATACGAATTGATTTACGTTTAACTTCGGCAACATCGCCCTCTTCCAGGTAAATGAACCGGTCAGTGACCTGACCCAATGCCAGCGGATCGGAAGCAACAAAGTTTTCCCCTATTCCCACACCAATGACCAGTGGGCTGCCGCTACGCGCAACCACCAGAGTCTCGGGCTCGTGGGTGCTGACCACACAAAGGCCGTAGGCACCGTGCAGCATGGGCACGATCTGCTGGACTGCCGACAACAGGTTGGCGCTCCCTTGTGTCATGGCCTGATGTATCAGGTGCACGACGACTTCAGTATCGGTATCAGAGGAAAATTTATAACCGTCGTTGATAAGTTGTTTACGCAAGGCATCATGATTCTCGATAATGCCGTTGTGAACCAGGGCGAATTCATCATTCGACATATGCGGATGAGCATTGTGCTCACTGGGCACACCGTGTGTTGCCCAACGTGTGTGCGCAATTCCGGTCTTACCGCGTGTCGGGGTGTCCTCGATTTTGCTAACCAGTTTTTTAACTTTACCGACAGCTCGCACTGAATGAAGCGATTTCCCCGTATCATCCAGTACGGCAAGGCCGGCAGAATCATAGCCACGGTATTCCAGTCGCTTCAGTCCTTCGAGCAATATTTCTACCACGTCCCGCTGTGCCACTGCGCCTACGATTCCGCACATAAACAACCCCTGCTTTCTGCTGATTCTACCGTTATTTTTTAACTGGTCGTTTCCAACCGCTTATGTTTTTCTGCCTGCCTCGTGCGACTGCCAGTGTGTTGTCCGGCACATCTGCGGTTACCACTGAGCCGGCAGCTATTGTCGCTTCGCGTCCTACGGTAACCGGCGCTACCAATGCGGTGTTCGAACCAACGAATACACCGGCCCTGATTGTTGTCTTGTGTTTATTGACGCCGTCGTAGTTGCAGGTGATGGTGCCGGCCCCGATGTTTACATTTTCAGCGACACTGGCATCGCCTATATAACTCAGGTGATTCACCTTGCTACCGGCGCCGATAGTTGATTTTTTGGTTTCAACAAAGTTACCGATCTTGGCATTGTCACCAAGTTCAGTGCCCGGACGCAATCGGGCAAAGGGTCCAATTGTACAACCGGGTGACAGTTTTGCGCCTTCAATATGACTATTGGCCAGTATCACACAGTCATTGCCGATATCGCTGTTGATAAGCGTCACATTCGGCCCGATGCTGACGCGGTCGCCGATACGATTGCTGCCCGCCAGAATAATATTCACATCAAGGCATACGTCACGCCCGATCTGCAGCGGTCCGCGGATATCCAGGCGTGCCGGATCATGAACAGTCACCCCCTGCAATGCCAGTTCTCGTGCCCGTCGAATTTGGTAACTACGTTCAAGATCGGCAAGCTGCAGGCGATTATTGACACCCTGCACCTCGTTTTCGTCATGTGTTAGCAGGCTGCTTACCTTACATCCGTCGCCACAGGCAATAGCCACTGTATCGGTCAGGTAGTATTCGCCCTGGGCGTTGGCGGTGGTCAGGGACTGTAACCATTGTTTCAGTCGAGACGCGCTGAACGCCATAATGCCGGTATTTATTTCTGTTATCTTTTTTTGTTCATCCGAGGCGTCCTTTTCCTCGACAATAGCAGAAATCTGTCCAACCTCGTCACGAATGATACGCCCCAGTCCGGTCGGGTTATCCGTGATCAGGGTCAACACGGCAATGCCGGTTTCTTCCGCCTTCTGTCGCAGTTGTTGCAGGGTTGCGGGCGTGATCAACGGTACATCACCATACAGCACCAGTACTGTTTTATCGTCATCGACGGCCGGGATCGCCTGTAGTACGGCATGGCCCGTTCCCAGTTGCTCGGTCTGCTCAACCCATTTAAGTGGTGTTGCGACCGGGTGTTCAGCAAAATAGGCGCGCACCTGGGACGATTGATAACCGGTGACCACATGAATAGTGTCGGCGGTTATAGCCGTAGCAGCATCAAGTACATGGCTCAGCATGGGTTTGCCGGCCAGGGTGTGAAGGACCTTGGGTTGGTCAGAATACATCCGTGTACCTTTGCCCGCTGCCAACACGATGACGTCTATGCTCATGTTCCGTCCTGTTTTACGTCCATAAAAAAAGGGTAGCTGTTAGGCTACCCTTTTTTGCCGCGCTTTCAAAGCATTACGGACAAAGCTATGTGGGAATTACTTGCGCAATTGCTTGAGTGCGCGCAGCTGAGCAACCGCTTCTGCCAACTGCGTAGCGGCTCGCGAGTACTCGAACTCTGCATCCTTGTTTGCGATAGCAGATTGTACGTCTTCGATAGCCTTTTGCGCTGCAGCTTCGTCAACGTCGCCGGCACGAATCGCAGTATCAGCCAGCACCGTTACGGTGCCGCTTTGAACTTCCAGATAACCGCCGGAAACGTAGTAAATTTCTTCCGCACCATCACGCAGTACGCAACGCACGGGGCCGGGAATAAGTTCGGTCAGTAGCGGTGCGTGGCCTGGAGCCACACCCAGATCACCTAACGTTCCGGTTGCCACAACCATTTCAACCAGGCCGGAGAAGATCTGTTTTTCTGCACTTACGATGTCACAATGCATTGTCATCGCCATAAGGTTTTTCTCTTTGCAATTCTGTCAGACCATTGATGTCTTTGGCAGGCAGATTCAATCGAACCTGCCTGCAAGCAACACTATCAGCCTTTGAGTTTAGCCGCTTTTTCAACAGCTTCTTCAATGGTGCCTACCATGTTAAAGGCCTGCTCCGGAATATGGTCGTAATCACCTTCCAGGATGCCTTTAAAGCCAGCAATGGTGTCTTTCAGAGACACGTATTTGCCGGGAGTGTTGGTGAAGATTTCAGCCACAAAGAACGGCTGTGACAGGAAACGCTGGATCTTACGCGCACGTGCTACGGTCTGCTTGTCGTCTTCCGACAGCTCGTCCATACCCAGAATCGCGATGATGTCCTTCAGTTCCTTGTAACGCTGCAGTACAGTCTGCACGCCCCGTGCCACTTCGTAATGCTCCTGGCCTATAACCAGCGGATCCAGCTGACGTGAGGTGGAGTCCAGCGGATCGATCGCCGGGTAGATACCCAGCTCGGCGATGGAACGTGACAGTACAACTGTTGCGTCCAGGTGAGCAAAGGTGGTGGCCGGTGACGGGTCAGTCAAGTCATCCGCCGGTACGTATACCGCCTGAATTGACGTGATGGAACCGGTCTTGGTAGAGGTAATACGTTCCTGCAGAACGCCCATCTCTTCCGCCAGTGTCGGCTGGTAACCTACCGCTGAAGGCATACGGCCCAGCAGTGCTGATACCTCGGTGCCCGCGAGTGTGTAACGGTAGATGTTGTCGACGAAGAACAGAACGTCACGCCCTTCATCACGGAATTTTTCAGCCATGGTCAGACCAGTCAGCGCCACACGCAGACGGTTACCGGGCGGCTCGTTCATCTGGCCGTACACCATCGCTACTTTTGAGTTGGTCAGGTCATCCATGTCGATAACCTTGGATTCCTGCATCTCGTGGTAGAAGTCGTTACCTTCACGAGTACGCTCACCAACACCAGCAAATACTGACAGACCGCTGTGTGCTTTTGCGATATTGTTGATCAGCTCCATCATGTTGACAGTTTTACCAACACCGGCACCACCGAACAGACCAACTTTACCACCCTTGGCGAACGGACAGATCAGGTCGATAACCTTGATGCCGGTTTCCAGCAGTTCATTGGAAGCTGACAGCTCGTCATAGGCAGGCGCCTTCCGGTGAATAGGCATGCGCTCCTGTTCACCGATGTCGCCGCGCTCATCAATTGGTCGGCCCAACACGTCCATGATTCGGCCCAGGGTTTCTTTACCAACCGGGACAGATACTGGGGCTTTAGTGTTGGACACTTCCAGACCACGGCGCAGACCTTCGGTACTGCCCATCGCGATGGTACGCACGATGCCGTCGCCCAACTGCTGCTGCACCTCGAGTGTGATTTCGCCGCCTTCGACGGACAGTGCATCATAGATACGAGGTACTTCTTCCCGCGGGAATTGTACGTCGATAACTGCACCGATAATTTGTACGATACGACCGCTACTCATGTCCGGTTCCTCTTAAGTATTCCTGATCTTCTAAACTGGTTAAATAACTGTTTGTCGCTGGCGATCAGACTGCGGCCGCGCCGCTGACGATCTCTGACAATTCCTGTGTAATGGAAGCCTGACGCGCCTTGTTGTAAACAAGGCCAAGCTCTTCAATCAAATCGCCTGCGTTTTCAGTTGCGTTCTTCATTGCAATCATTCGGGCCGCTTGTTCACAGGCGAGGTTTTCAACCACTGCCTGATAGACCTGAGTTTCAATGTATCGGGCCAGCAAACCATCGAGCAGTGCTTCGGCCTGGGGCTCATAAATATAGTCCCAGTGATGCTTCAGCTCTTTATCGTCTGACGGCTCCAGCGGCAGCAACTGCGCAACCACCGGGGTCTGGGTCATGGTGTTGACAAAGCTGTTGCTGACCAGGAAAAGCTGGTCGATTTCACCGTTGTCAAACTTGTCCAGCATGACCTTGACGGCGCCGATTACATCCGCCAGCTCGGGTTTGTCACCCAGGCCACGAACCGATGCCACCACTTTCCCGCCATAATTATTGAAGAACGATGTCGCTTTGGCGCCCACTGCAGCGAACTCAACGTCAACATTCTGTTTACGCAAACCGGAGATCGCCTTGACGGCCGCCTTGAACGCGTTGATATTCAGACCGCCACAAAGGCCGCGGTCTGACGATATAACAATAAACGCAGCACGTTTAACTTCACGAGTGGTGAAATAGACGTGACGATACTCCGGGTTCGCGTTGGCGACATGACCAATTACCTTGCGCATGTGTGTTGCGTAAGGTTTGCCAATCGCCATGCGATCCTGCGCTTTCCGCATCTTGGACGCAGCAACCATTTCCATGGCGCTGGTTATCTTCCGCGTATTATTGATGCTGGAGATCTTGCCTCGAATCTCTTTTCCACCAGCCATAATTCACCGCCTACCGAATATTGCCCGGCCTGTAGTTAAAAACCACAGTTACCAGGTTTGAGTTGCTTTGAACTGCTCGATCAACGACTTGAGTTGCGCCGCAATTTCGTCGTTGAAGTCAGGCTTGCTGTTCACGCTGTTCAACAGCTCGCTGTGCTGACTGTTGGCATAAGACACCAGCGCTTTTTCAAACGCCACGATCTTGTTCAGGTCAACATCCTTCAGGAAGCCTTCGTTGGCAGCGAACAATACCAGGCCCATTTCGGCAACTGACATCGGTGAGTACTGACCCTGTTTCATCAACTCGGTAACACGCTGACCGTGTTCCAGCTGGGCACGGGTAGCATCGTCCAGATCTGATGCAAACTGGGCGAATGCCGCCAGTTCTCGATACTGGGCCAGAGCGATACGAATACCACCGCCGAGCTTCTTGATGATCTTTGTTTGTGCTGCACCACCTACACGCGATACTGACAGACCGGCGTTAATCGCCGGACGGATGCCCGCGTTGAACAGGTCGGTTTCCAGGAAGATCTGACCGTCGGTGATTGAGATCACGTTGGTTGGTACGAATGCAGATACGTCACCGGCCTGGGTTTCAATGATAGGCAGTGCGGTCAATGAACCGGTCTTGCCTTTCACTTCGCCGTTGGTCATCTGCTCAACATAATCTGCGTTTACGCGTGAAGCGCGCTCAAGCAGACGTGAGTGCAAATAGAATACATCACCAGGATAAGCTTCACGGCCCGGCGGACGACGCAGCAGCAGGGAGATCTGACGATAGGCCCATGCCTGTTTGGTCAGGTCATCATAAATAATCAGGGCATCTTCACCGCGGTCGCGGTAGTACTCACCCATGGAGCAGCCCGAGTAAGGTGCCAGGTATTGCATGGAGGCGGGGTCGGAGGCACTGGCGGCGACAACAATGGTGTATTCCATGGCGCCGTGCTCTTCCAGCTTGCTGACCACCTGTGCGATGGACGACTGCTTCTGGCCGATAGCGACATAAACACACTTAACGCCTTTTCCTTTCTGGTTGATGATGGCATCAACGGCGACAGCTGTTTTACCCACCTGACGGTCACCAATGATCAGCTCACGCTGACCACGACCAATAGGCACCATGGCGTCGATTGCTTTCAGACCGGTCTGTACCGGCTGGTCTACCGACTTACGCGCGATTACACCGGGAGCCACTTTCTCAACCGGAGCGGTCAGTTTGGCATTGATTGCGCCTTTGCCGTCAATGGGGTTACCCAATGCATCAACAACCCGACCTTCCATTTCCGGACCAACTGGTACTTCCAGAATGCGGCCGGTACAACGACAGGACTGACCTTCTGCCAATACCTGATAGTCGCCCAGTACTACGGCACCTACGGAGTCACGCTCCAGGTTGAGGGCCATACCAAAAAGGCCACCATCGAATTCGATCATCTCACCGTACATGACATCTGCCAGACCATGAATACGAACGATACCGTCAGAAACGCTGACGATGGTACCTTCATTCTTGGCCTGCACAGAAACGTCGAGATTATCGATTCTCTGTTTGATAATTTCACTGATTTCTGACGGGTTCAGTTGTTGCATGCTTATTCCCTCATTCCCAGTTGTTCTAGGAACTCAATGATTCGGCTAATTTGTTCAGTTTTCCGCGAACAGAACTGTCGATGACGGTATCACCTGCCCGAATGACAGCACCGCCGATAAGGCCCTGATCAACGCTGGTGTGCAGTTTAACCTGACGGTCCAGTCGCTTCTGGAGTGCCTGGGTCAGTTGCTCAACAACGGCATCGCTCAAGGCGTACGCGGTAGCGAGCTCTACGTCGACGCTCTTTTCTTTCGCAGCCTTGAGCACATCAAAGATCTCTGCAATTTCGGGCAGCAGCGGCAGTCGGCGATTTTCCGCCAGCAGCCGGATCATGTTTTTGCCCTTGGCGGATACTTCATCGCCACAAATTGCCAGCAAGGCATCAGACTGTTTTTCAGCGGTCAGTGCCGGATTCTTCAGCAAGTTGCTGACTTTATCGTCCGCTGCCACCGCTGCCAGTGTCTTCAGCATTTCTGACCATTCAGCCAGCGCTTTGTCAGCAACCGCTACTTCAAAAGCAGCGTTGGCGTAAGGACGGGCTAATGTAATTGACTCTGCCATCGTATGTTCGCCTATAACTCAGAAGCGAGTTTTTTAACCAGCTCTTCGTTAGCGGCCTGATCCACGGAGGATTCGAGAATTTTCTCGGCTCCGGAGATCGCGATGGCCGCGACCTGCGCTCGCAGTACTTCACGCGCGCGCTGAACTTCCATTTCAATTTCGGCTTTAGCGCCGGCAATCAAACGCTGACCTTCATCACGAGCCTTGTCTTTGGCTTCATCAACGATCTGGTTGGAACGCTTGTTTGCCATATCGATAATTTCAGCGCTCTTGACCTTCGCTTCGCGAAGTTCATCTGCCGCTTTGTTCTGCGCCAGGTTCAGGTCACGCTGAGCACGGTCAGCCGCTTCCAGACCATCAGCAATCTTTTTCTGTCGTTCTGCCATGGCAGCCGTAATCGGCGGCCAGACATACTTGAGACAGAACCAGACAAAGACAGCAAAGGCTATCGATTGGCCGAGTATGGTTGCATTAAGATTCATGGTGTCACCTCTGCGTTAGTAATCCGCTTGGCTTGAAAATAGACTCAAGCGTTCGGTTAACCGAGGAAAGGGTTTGCGAAGATCACCAGGAAAGACACACCCACACCGATGATTGAGATTACGTCAACGAAACCAGCAACCAGGAAGAACTGAACCTGCAGTTTAGGGGCCAGTTCCGGCTGACGTGCAGAGCTTTCGATCAGCTTGCCACCCAGATTACCGAATGCAACCGCTGTACCAGCGCCACAAAGACCAAAGATGAGGGCGATAGCGATTACAGAAAATGCCTGAATAGTTTCCATTTTTTTCTCCAAGATTTAACAAAAGGTCTAACAGTAAAAGATTAAGGGTTTAGTGAGCCTCGGACTTCGTGTGTGCCTGGTTCAGATAGACAATTGTCAGCATCATGAACAGATACGCTTGCAAGGTGATAATGAGGATGTGGAACACCGCCCATGCAAAATGCAGTGGCAGCTGGTACAAGCCAACCATCGCAATCACCATGAAGATCATTTCGCCAGCGAACATGTTGCCGTACAGTCGCAGCGCCAGGGATACCGGCTTGGCAAGAAAGCTGGGGATTTCCATTATGAGGTTGAGCGGCAGTGCCCATTTGCCAAACGGATGGAAAGCAAACTCACCGAGGAACCCACCCATACCTTTGACTTTGATACTGTAATAAATAACCAGTACGAAGACGCTGATAGCGAACCCGGCAGTAATATTCAGGTCTGTTGTCGGAACAGCTTTGAAATAAAGATGGCTATCCTGCGCGACTACCTGTGCCAACAAGGGAATCCAGTCAACCGGCACCAGATCCATCAGGTTCATCATGAAGATCCAGCAGAAAATGGTCAGCGCAAGCGGGCCAATAAGTTCATTGCGGGCAAAAAATGTACTTTTTACCGTGGTTTGAACCATCTCGACAATGAATTCCACGGCGTTTTGCAACGGGCCGGGGATGCCTGATGTAGCACGGCGGCTTACGAAGTAGAACAGGCCCATAAAGATCACGCCCAGTAACAGAGACATGAGCATGGAGTCGACGTTGATCGCCCAGAAGCCCATAGCGTCCGCTTCTTCCACGGAGTGAGCGATGCCCCAGCTGCCATCGGCTTTTTGGCCGAATCTCAGGAAACCAAGGTGGTGGGCAATGTATTCAGTGCCGCTTTCGTATTCAGGCATGGTAAAGCCTGTTGAATTTGCATCTGCCATGGTTTGATTTATTTCTTGTCAGTTTGCCGATTTTACGGGTTGTTCCGGACAGGTCTGCTTACGCGGACAAACATAAGCACGCCTGTTATGTGCACCAGAACAAATCCTGAAAACAAAACCACCACGTTCAGTGGATCTATATAAATAAAACTCAGTGCGAACCCTGCACCCATCAATACCAGTTTTATCGCTTCACCCTGATAAAGCTCTTTGACAATCAGCCCGGCCGATCTTGCTCCCCGGTACTTAAACGCTTTTCTCGCGAAAAGTGTGCCCGGTATTAAACAAATCAAACCACCGATCAGTAAAGAATATGCGTCTGTCCAATTGCTCAGTATCGCAACCGCCAGCACAAGCAAAAACAATGTAACTGCCTGTATTACCGCGACTTTATATATGGGAGGAGCTTTTATCGTTGACATGTGTGACGCTGGTAGTCAAAAGCTCTCTTGTTTTTGGCTTCCGTTCCTCTTTCAGAGGTGCGCATTATAGGGATTTTAGCCCGGCCAATCAACACGGTATTACACTCTCCTGCTTAATGCCTGTTTACTTGATATGCGCAAGAATGCCGTCAAGCTCATCCAGACTGTTATAGCGCAACGTCAGTTTACCGGAACCCTTGCTGCTGTGTTGTATCTGTACTTTGGCGCCGATGCGCTCGGACAGTTTGTCTTCCAGGCTGGCTATATCCGGATCCTGCCGTTCAACCTCGGCTTTTTTCGGCGACTCGTCGGCCAGTAACCGGCGCACCATGGACTCGGTCTGACGCACGGACAGGCCTTTGCCACTGACCGCCTTGGCGGCCTCCGACTGTTGCTCCGCTGGCAGGCCCAACAGGGCTCGCGCATGTCCCATTTCCAGATCGCCGCGCTCCAGCATCAGCCGCACGTCATGGCTCAGCGACATCAAGCGCAACAGATTGGTGACTGTGGTCCGCGATTTGCCGACCGCTTCTGCCACTTCCTGCTGCGTCAATTCAAACTCTTCCTGCAGACGTTTCAGCGCCATGGCTTCTTCGATCGGGTTAAGATTTTCGCGCTGAATGTTCTCGATCAGCGACATGGCAATGGCAGATTCGTCGCCCACCAGCCGGATAACAGCGGGAATGGTATCCAGACCGGCCAGTTGGGTGGCGCGCCATCGGCGTTCACCGGCAATGATTTCGTAACGGTCACCCGGTACCGGTCGCACCACTATCGGTTGCATGACGCCCTGAACCTTGATGGATTCGGCCAGCTCTTGCAGCGCCTCCTCATGCATGTCGGTTCGCGGCTGATACTTGCCGCGCTGGATCAGTTCAACCGGCAGATGCCGCAGTTCGCTGTCTTTGTCGACCCGCGGTTGCGGTTGTCCCGGGGTTGCGTCGGGCTGCACAGGCACCTGCTCACTGGCCTGCGCGGCACGATGCGACGCGGCGGCACTGCCCAGCAGCTTATCCAGTCCCCGACCCAGTTTTTTCTTTCCTGACATGCTCAAACCTTTGTGATCCTTGATGATTAACTCTGACGTCGTCCTGCTCAGGTGGCAGCCTGTTCCTGGCGGCGCAGCATTTCGCCGGCAAGCGCCAGATAGGCAATGGCGCCACGCGACTGACGATCGTATTGCAACACCGGCAAACCGTAACTGGGCGCCTCTGCCAACCTGACATTACGGGGCACAACCGTGCGATACACGCGGTCACCGAAATGGTGGTAAAGCTGTCCGGACACTTCCGTGGTCAGCTTGTTGCGCGGATCATACATGGTGCGCAGAATACCTTCGATCTTGAGTTCCGGGTTATGCCTTTCACTGACTGCGGAGATGGTATCAACCAGCGCAGACAGTCCTTCCAACGCATAATATTCACATTGCATGGGAATAATGACACCTTGTGCCGCCACCAGTGCGTTCAGTGTCAGCATGCCCAACGAGGGTGGGCAGTCGATAACTATGAAGTCGTAGCGCTCCGTTACTTTCGCCAGCACTTCTTTTAACCGGCTTTCGCGCCGTTCCAGCTCCAGCAACTCAATTTCTGCAGCGACCAGATCACCATTCGCCGGCAACATGTCAAAACCCGCTTCGGGCGCCTTGACACAGGCCTGATCAAAATCGGCTTCGCCAACCAACACATCGTAAACGGAGTATTCCAGGTCAGCCTTGTCGATGCCGCTGCCCATGGTGGCATTTCCTTGCGGATCCATGTCGACCAGCAATACACGACGCCTGGTCGCCTGTAATGAGGCGGCCAGGTTAACGGATGTGGTTGTTTTCCCTACACCGCCTTTCTGGTTGGCGATCGCGAGTATTTTTGTCACCGGCGGTTCCTGTCTGCTAAAGCTGGTTGCTGCTGTTGTTAGGGTCTTGTCAGTTGCAATTCGATAATATGGCGCTGTGCATCACAGTACGGTATGTCAATGGCCCGCGCATCCGCTTGCTGCCAGTGTGCAGGCAAATCACGGATTTCATCTGTCGGGTACTGGCCTTTCATCGCCAGCAATCGGGTATCCGGACCACACAGATGTTCGCAGCCCAGGGCAAAATCAGCCAGCGAGGAAAACGCCCGGCTCACGACAATATCAAGTTGGCCAGGACTTTGGTAGCTTTCGATGCGCGTGTTTTCAACTTTGACATTTTTCAACCCCAGCGCCATCAGGGCCTGAAACACAAAGCGGGTTTTTTTGCCGTTGCTGTCCAGCAGGGTAAAATTGACTCCGGGCAAACTCAGGGCCAGTGGAATGCCCGGCAAACCCGGACCGGTGCCCACATCCAGCACTGTCATGTTGGGTTTTTCTGCACACAACGCCTGAATGCGCGGCAACAGACTCAGACTGTCGAGCAGATGCCGCGACACCATGTCGTGTGGATCGCGCACGGCCGACAGGTTGAACGCCTGGTTCCATTTGTCGAGCAGATTGACGTACTCGATCATGGCAGCCTGCTGAGCCTCGCTCAGGTCAAGCGCCATCTCAACCAGTCCGTGTTGCAGTCGTTTTGCCAGGTCCATCTTTATCAAATCCATGTCAGGCCGTTTGTCTGGTTCTGACAGCCTGGTATTTTTTCAGATAAATCAGCAGCAGAGACACAGCTGCCGGCGTCATGCCAGGGATACGCGAAGCCCGGGCAATGGTGTCAGGTTTGGCTGCGAGCAATTTCTGTTTAAGCTCGTTGGAAAGCCCTTCCATGTGCTGATAGTCAAAGTCTGCCGGCAGCGCCGTGTTTTCCTGACGCTTGAGTTTCTGGATATCCTCTTCCTGGCGATTGATATAGCCTTGATATTTAAGCTGTATTTCAACCTGTTGAGTCACCTGAGGATCCAGTTCGGGCAATTTGATCGAGGTTTCATGCAATGCGTCGCGCATAGTCTGATAACTGAGTTCCGGGCGCGCCAGCAAATCCGCCAGATTGTATTCTCGACCCAGCGGTTTATCCAGCAGGCCACTGATGGCGGCCTCCTTGTCAGTGCCTGGCTGCACCCAGACAGACTTCAGGCGTTTCAATTCATCGCCGATACTGTCCTGCTTCTGGCAAAACGCCTGCCAGCGCTCATCGTCAATCAGACCCATATCCCGGCCGACACTGGTCAAGCGCAGATCAGCGTTATCTTCGCGCAGCAGCAAGCGGTATTCGGCGCGGCTGGTAAACATGCGATAGGGTTCTGTGGTGCCCATGCTGATCAGGTCGTCGACCAGCACGCCGATGTAGGCCTGGTCTCGGCGCGGGCACCAGCTTTCCAGCTCGCGTGCGGCACGGGCGGCATTGATACCGGCGAGTAATCCCTGTGCACCGGCTTCTTCGTAGCCCGTCGTGCCGTTGATCTGACCGGCAAAATACAGGCCTTTGATAAACCGGGTTTCCAGCGAATGATGCAGGTCGCGCGGATCAAAGAAATCGTACTCGATAGCGTAGCCAGGACGGGTAATATGCGCGTTTTCAAAGCCTTTGATCTGGCGCACCAACTCGATCTGCACATCAAAGGGCAGGCTGGTGGAGATGCCATTGGGATACAGCTCGTTGGTGTTGAGTCCTTCAGGCTCAACAAAGATCTGATGCGAGGTCTTGTCAGCAAAACGCATCACTTTGTCTTCAATGGACGGGCAGTAGCGAGGCCCTATGCCTTCGATAACACCGGAGTACATCGGCGATCGGTCCAGCCCATTGCGGATAATCTCGTGACAGCGTTCATTAGTGGCTGTTATATAACAATTTATTTGTTCCGGGTGGTCTTCCACCTTGCCCATGAATGACATGACCGGCAGTGGCGTATCGCCGGGCTGCGCCTGCATCACGGAAAAATCCACCGAGCGGGCGTCAATGCGCGGCGGTGTGCCGGTTTTCAGACGACCCACGTTGAACGGCAATTCACGCAAACGGTCGGCCAGCTTGATTGAGGGCGGATCGCCGGCACGACCACCTGAGGTGTTTTCCAGGCCGATATGAATCTTGCCGCCGAGGAAAGTACCGGTGGTTAACACCACGGTCGGAGCAAAAAAGCGCACGCCCATTTGCGTGACAACACCGTCTACGCGCTCACCCTGCAGAATCAGATCGTCAGCAGCTTGCTGAAAAATATCCAGATTGTCCTGGCTTTCGAGAATATGCCGAATCGCAGCTCGATACAGAGCACGATCGGCCTGGGCCCGGGTGGCACGCACGGCTGGGCCTTTGCTGCTGTTCAGTACCCGGAACTGGATGCCAGCCAGGTCTGTCGCTGTGGCCATGGCACCGCCCAAAGCATCGATTTCGCGAACCAGATGGCTCTTTCCTATCCCGCCGATAGCAGGGTTGCAGGACATCTGGCCCAGGGTTTCGATATTGTGCGTCAGCAGCAGGGTTTTCACGCCTGAACGGGCCGCTGCCAGAGCCGCCTCGGTTCCGGCATGGCCACCACCGACCACGATCACGTCATATCGTTTGGAAAAATCCATAGTTTGAACAGTCAATTTTGAAAAGGGTGCTAAGTATAAGCCTTGTAACGCAAATTTAAAGGCTTGTGATGGAAAATAATCCACAAGTAAATCTTATTAACATTAATGATTAAATATAATAGATATAGTTATAGATAAAACATAAAGACTTAATACTGTTAATACTAATGGTAAACCGGTTTTCTGTAGACAACCCTTTTTTTTATATATAAAACATAGGGATACTGACTGTATAGTTCGGTGCACAAGCACTGCTCAAGCTGCAGCAAAGCTTTTATCAAGCTGTGCAGAAGACCCGATGTTATCCACAAGGCAAAAAACAGGAAAATTTCACAAAAAACTTATACACAGAAAATGCGATTTTATGCACAGTTTTTGACCATCTTGAGAACAGGCAAAAATAATTATTTGCCAATGCAAAAACTGGAGAAAATACGTCCCAATAGATCATCGGTGGTGACTGCCCCGGTGATTTCACCCAGATGTCGGTGCGCGTGACGTAGATCTTCGGCAACCAGTTCGGCTGCAGCATGATGGGACAACTGAAAACGAGCCTGTTCCAGACATTGCCGGGTTTTGCCCAATGCGTCCAGATGGCGGCGACGGGCAATAAACCCGCCTTCTGCCGTGGCCTGAAAGCCCATGCAATCTTTCAGGTGCTGACGTAGCAGGTCTATACCAGCGCCCTGTTTCGCGGATAGCCGGATGACACTGGCCTGGCCTGTGTCTGCTGCCGGTATCAGCGCCGGCGGTTTCGACTGCAGGTCCACTTTGTTCTGGATAATGGTCAGTCGGGAAGTGTCCAGTGCGTGGGACAGGGCTTCGAATCCCGGACCCTGCAGATAGGTTTTGATATTGCTGACATCAACCGATTCCTGACTGGCATCGACTACCAGCAGAATGCGGTCAGCCTGCGTTACAGCATTGACCGCGCGCCTTATGCCCTCCTGCTCGACGACGTCATCACTGTCACGCAAACCAGCCGTGTCAGTGATGTGAAGAGGCATTCCGTCGATGGTGATCTGCTCACTGAGTACATCTCGCGTGGTGCCGGCGATGTCAGTGACAATGGCTGATTCTTTACCGGCAAGTGCGTTCAACAGGCTGGATTTCCCGGCATTGGGTTTGCCGGCGATAACCACCGCCATGCCTTCGCGGATCAGGGCGCCCTGACGTGCCTGCTCAAGTACCTTGTCTAACGTCACTATGATGGAATCGAGTTTTTCCGCGATACGGCCTTCGCTGAGGAAATCGATCTCTTCGTCGGTGAAATCGATCGCCGCTTCCAGGTAGACTCGTAACAGGGTGATGGACTCGGCCAGGTTGTCTATCAGTCGCGAGAACTCGCCCTGCAAGGTGCGCATGGCGCTTTTGGCTGCTTCCGCGGAGCTGCTGTCAATAAGATCGGCGATGGCCTCAGCCTGCGCCAGGTCCACTTTGTCGTTAAGGAAGGCTCGCTCGGTGAATTCGCCCGGTCGCGCCAGCCGAGCACCGGCCGCCAGAATGATTTTCAGCAGGGCATCCATGATGAAATAGCCACCATGGCCTTGCAGTTCAAGCACGTCTTCGCCGGTAAAAGAGTTGGGACCCGGAAAATACAGTGCAATGCCCTGATCGATGAGCTCGCCGGTATTGTCGTGGAAGGGGCAGTAATGTGCGTGTCGCGGCGTTGGCGTGAAATGCAGGATGCGGTTGGCAATGTCCTGACACGCCGGACCGGACACTCGCACGATACCCACACCGCTACGACCCGGTGGTGTGGCTACCGCACAAATTGTGTCCGTATCCGATGCGCTCAGCATGATATAGGTATCACTGCTTAGCTTTTGGCTGCCTCTTTGGCAGCGTAGTCGGCTTCAATATTGCGGGTGATATACCATTGCTGGGCAATACCCAGAACGCTGTTTGCCAGCCAGTACAGCACCAGGCCTGCCGGGAACCAGAGGAAGAAGATGGTCATCACCACCGGCATGAACTTCATTATCTTGGCCTGAGTCGGGTCCTGGGGAGTCGGGTTCAGCATGAATTGCACATACATCGATGCGCCCATCAGCAATGGCAGCACAAAGAACGGGTCCATCACTGACAGGTCGTTGATCCACAGAATCCAGGGCGCGTGTCGCAGTTCGACGCCTTCCAGCAATACCCAGTACAGAGCGATGAACACCGGCATCTGCACCAGCATGGGCAGACAGCCGCCAAACGGATTGATCTTCTCTTTCTTGTAGAGCTCCATGGTGGCTTTCTGGAGCTTCATTTTGTCATCACCATAACGCTCTTTGAGCTGGTTCATCTTGGGCATGACACGGCGCATATTGGCCATGGACCGATAGCTGGTGGCGGATAACTTGAAGAACACGCCTTTGACGATGACGGTCAGGATCAGGATGGACCAGCCGTAGTTGCCGATGATGTTATTGATCTGCGTCAGCAACCAGTAGATTGGCGAGGCCACAAACCACAACCAGCCATAGTCAATTGTGCGGTCCAGCCAGGGTGCGATTTCACCCAGACGATACTGGTCCTTGGGGCCGGCATAAAAGGACATTTGCTGAACGTTGTTGCTGTTGGGTGCAACAACAAACTCTGAACTGGTGAAACCACCTATGTATTCATTCTGGCTGTTGCGACGGAACGAAAAGCTGTTGCGCGACTGCTGCGGTGGTACAAAGGCGGAAATGAAGTAGTGCTGGCCCAGGGCAACCCAGCCACCGTCAATTTCGTGAGACGCACGCTCTTCGACTTCATCAAACGGGATTTTGACGTAGTTGTCGTCGCTTGAAGTCGTTGCAAAACCCAGAAAACTGGCCATGCCGAATCCACTGCCCTGAGTGGGATCCTCGTAGTTGCTGCGTTTGATCTGGCCAAACATGTTGGCCTGCCATGGCATATCGGTGGTGTTGTTGACGTCGTAGGCAATATCGATCAGGTAGTTATCGCGCTCAAAGGTAAAACGTTTGATTACCACGACGCCGTTGTTGTCAGTGTAGCGCAGGTCAACATTCAGCACGTTCTGATCCGGTGCCAGTGCGTAGCTGTCGGCGCTGGCGGTGTACAGTGCGCGCTCGGCGCCATCAATTCCGTTCTGACCGATCAGACCGCTCTGGGCAACATAGGTTCTCAACGTGGTGTTTTCGAGCAATACAAAGGGTTGGTCCGGGGTGTCAATTTGTGTGTAGTGTTCCGGCAGAGATACAAACACGATGTCACCACCGCGGCGGTCAATCGTGACGTTTAAAACATCGGTGCTGACCGTGATCAGGGTTTCAGAGGTCTCCACATTGGCAGCAGCGGTTGTCGAACTGGCAACTACCGGGATATCAGAGGAGCTCGTGGATGGCGTATCGGTGATATCTGCAGAGGCTTGCGGTCGGCCAGCAGTGTTGTCGACCGAGGGCAAATCGCCATTATCCTGTTGTGTCTGCACTACGTCCGGTGACGGTGTTGCTGTTGACGGATAGTCGTCCTGCCAGGCCAGCAGCAGCATGTAACTGACAACGGCCAAACCGGATATGAGCGCGTATCTAATATAATCCATGGGTAAAGGCTACTTATTGGTTGAAGACGTTTCACCGTCAGAGTGAGTGTGACTGCCTGGCACAGGATCGTAACCACCCGGATGCCAGGGATGACAGCGCAGAATTCGGCGCGTGCCAAGATAACATCCTTTCACAAGTCCGTGACAGGCAATGGCATCCTGGGTGTAATGAGAGCAGGAGGGGTAAAAACGACACTGATTGCCGATGAGAAGACTGAGGGTGTACTGGTAAACAGTGATCAGCTTGATAGCGAACTTAGCCAGCATGTGAAGTCACCCGTTATCTTGCAGCTATTTCGTGGTCTGGTTTGCGGTTTTGTTCGTGGTCTGGCGGTCGCGGCGCCGAATCAGATCCTGCCACAGTCTGTCCAGAATCTGGTCGATGGAGGCATTGTCCAGAGAGTCCAGTCCTTTGCGTGCCAGAATAACGATGTCCAGCCCGGCGAGCAAATGTTGACGATGTCGAAAAGATTCGCGAATCAGCCTTTTGACCCGATTTCGTTGCACTGCCAGGCGAACGTTTTTCTTGGCAATTACCAGGCCCAGTCTGGGCGTAACATTATCATGTCTGATTGCAAGAATCAGAAACTGGGCACAGGAGACCTTGTGCTGCGCCTGACTGAAGACGGCCTGATAGTCAGAAGCCGTCAGGAGCCGCAGATTTCTACCAAAACCATGACTGGTTACTTGCTGGTCGGTCACATGCAGCTCTTGTCAGTAAAATCAGGCAGACAGCTTGGCGCGGCCTCGTGAACGACGACGCTTGATAACCAGACGACCACCTTTGGTTGCCATACGTGCACGGAAACCGTGAGTTCGGGCGCGTTTCAGCAGGCTGGGTTGGAAAGTTCTTTTCATAATGGCGATCCAGGGTGATTCAGTAAATGGTGGTTCGGATAAATTAAAGAGCGCGGATTTTAGATGTTTTACCAACTTTATGCAATAGATTCCTTGTATTGCGGGTGTGTTCGGCACACGGAATTTTTATCCGACGCTTATACCCTGTTAGTAACAAGTTATCCACAGGATATCCTGTGCATAAATTTTCAGGTGCGGCGACATTGTTACGCCTAAAAACAGCCTGTTTTGCGCGACGATGTTTCCTAACTATATGATAATTAAATATTTAAATAAATTTCTGGAACAGGCATAAACACGCTTGTTTGTGTGGATAAGTGTGCTTCAGCAGGTTAGAATTTGCCCTCGTTACAAACTTGTTCATACAAAAACAGACTACAGGGCAGTGAAAGTCGTGCTTTTAGCAACTTGGCAACGGTGTGTTGATCACCTCAGGGATGAGCTTCCATCCCAACAATTTAATACCTGGATTCGACCCTTGCAGGCGGAGACCTCTAATGACGGTCTGACGCTACTGGCACCCAATCGCTTTGTGCAGGAATGGGTCAAGGATAAATTTTTTGCCCGCATTAATGAGCTGGTGCACCGGCATACTGATGGCGAGCAGGTTGGCATTTTTCTGGAAGTTGGCAGTCGGCAGGCGGCGCGCCCGGCACTGGTGGCCTCCGCTGGCAGTCATCATGTGGCTCAACAGCCTCCGGTGCAGCAACATCAGCGCATGTTTGATGATGACAGGAAAACACCAGCCATCCACCTGGTGGAACCGGCAGGGGTTGCCTTAAGAGGCGATCAACAGGCTGATACCGAGCTTAGAGATGCGCTGGCCGGCAAGTCCTATGCCGGTGGCAGTCAGAGTAAGCGTTCCGGCCGAAACATGGAGCTTATCATCGAGGGCAAGCTTCGTCATAAAGGCTCGCTCAATCATGAAAACACCTTCGATAATTTTATTGAAGGTAAGTCCAACCAGTTGGCACGAGCAGCCGCGCTGCAGGTGGCCGATAATCCCGGCGGCGCTTATAACCCCTTGTTCATATATGGCGGTGTAGGTCTGGGTAAAACGCATTTAATGCACGCGATTGGTAACTTCATGCTTGCCCGCAAGCCCAATGCCAAAGTCGTGTACCTGCACTCGGAAACGTTTGTCGCCACCATGGTTACTGCCCTGCAGCTCAACGCAATAAACGAATTCAAGCGTTACTACCGCTCAGTCGATGCCCTGTTGATTGACGACATTCAGTTTTTTGCCGGCAAGGAACGCTCTCAGGAGGAGTTTTTCCATACCTTTAATGCCTTGCTTGAAGGGGGTCAGCAGATTATCCTGACAAGCGACAGATACCATAAAGAAATCAATGGCTTGGAAGAAAGATTGAAATCCCGCTTTGGTTGGGGTTTGAGTGTGGCAGTAGAGCCACCAGAGCTTGAGACCCGTGCTGCGATTCTGATTAACAAGGCAGCGCAGAGCAATGTCGAATTGCCAGGTGACGCGGCGATGTTTATTGCCCAACGCTTGCGGTCTCATGTTCGCGAGTTGGAAGGCGCACTGAAGAAAGTGATCATCCACGCCAACTTTGTCGGGCGCAAGATTGATCTTGACCTGGTGCGTGAGGCATTGCGCGATTTGTTTGCGCTACACGAGAAGCTGGTTTCAATTGATAATATTCAGCGCTCGGTCGCAGAATATTATAAGATCAAGATGTCGGATATGCTGTCCAAGCGTCGTAACCGATCTGTGGCCCGGCCCCGGCAGATAGCCATGTGTCTGGCCAAGGAATTGACCAACCACAGCCTGCCGGAGATTGGTGATGCCTTTGGTGGCCGTGATCACACGACGGTGCTACACGCGTGCAAACAGATCAAGAAGCTGCGAGGTGATTCGCAGGATCTGGCGGAAGACTATAATAACCTGTTGCGAGCGCTGACTACCTGAATGGGTGGCACCGGGTGGCGCATCAATGACTTCATAAACAAAACGCTAATCTGAGATCGGAATATGCAATTTACAATTTCCAGGGACGCAATCATTAAGCCCCTCCAACTGGCAGCGGGTGTCGTTGAGCGACGCCATACCTTGCCGGTACTGGCGAACGTGTTACTGACATTAAAAGACGACATTTTGGAGATCACCGGTACCGACCTTGAGGTCGAGCTTATCGGTCGCGTGCCGGTCAACGGCGGCAGTAAGCCGGGCGAAATTACGGTGCCCGGCCGAAAATTGATGGATATTTGTAAATCGTTGTCAGATGACGCGGTTCTCGACTTTTCGCTGGATGACGGCAAATTTGTCGTCAAGGCCGGGCGTAGCCGCTTTACTCTGGCTACCCTGCCCGCCTCAGACTTCCCGGTAACGGTAGACGAGCCTGGTACATACGAGATTGGTATCAGCGGTGAGGAGTTGAAACATCTGATCGATTCCTGTGCCTTCGCCATGGCTCAGCAGGACGTGCGTTATTACCTGAATGGCATGTTGTTCGAACTGGGCAGTTCCTGGTTTCGGGTGGTGGCGACTGATGGTCATCGCCTGGCGATGCACACGACCGGTATCAGCACCGGCGTTGAGGAAGTGCAGCAGATAATCGTACCGCGTAAAGGCGTGCTGGAGTTGTCACGGCTGTTGTCCGAGCCTTCGGAAGATGAACTTGTGCTGGTGTTTGGTGCCGGCCACATTCGCGCGAAGCTGAAGGACTTTACCTTTACCTCAAAACTTGTAGACGGTAAATTTCCGGACTATCAGCGAGTGTTGCCCAAGGGTGGTAACAAAACCGTTATTGGCGAGCGCACCCTGCTCCGCCATGCTTTCAGCCGGGCCTCTATTTTGTCCAATGAAAAGTATCGTGGCGTAAATCTGCAGCTGGGTCAGAATGAGCTAAAAGTTGTGGCCAACAACCCTGAGCAGGAAGAAGCCGAAGATATGGTTGCGGTTGAGTACGAAGGCGACACGTTGGAAATTGGCTTTAATGTCGGATATCTGATCGATGTGCTGAACGTGCTGGACAGTGACAAAGTGAAGTTCACCTTGTCTGACTCGAATAGTAGTGCATTGCTGGAGGCTGTCTCCGCCTCCGATGCGCTTTATGTTGTCATGCCAATGCGGCTATAAGGGCGTAAGCTCAGGACTACATGGCTGTTATCCAACGACTGATGGTTGATCGCTTCCGAAACCTGGAAGCGGTCGACTTAATGCTCTCCCCCTCGTTTAATATCTTTTCCGGCATCAATGGCAGCGGCAAGACCAGTCTGCTCGAGGCCATCCACGTTCTCAGTGTTGGCCGCTCCTTCAGAACTCATAAAGTAGACCCGCTGGTAAAGCATGAGCAAAAGGATTTTCTGGTTTTTGCCGATCTCGGCGAACAGGGTCGGATAGGACTTCTTAAATCCAGGGCAGGAAAGAAGGAGTTGAAGTTTGATGGAGAACAGCAAGGTAACTGGCAAAGTGTGGCAGCTGCCCTGCCCTTGCAGGTATTGAATACGGAAAGTTTTCAGCTCCTCGAAGGCAGTGGCAAGATACGCAGACGGTTTCTGGACTGGGCAGTGTTCCACGTGGAACACTCCTATCTGGATGACTGGCGCGCGTACCGTCGCGGCATCGCCCATAGGAATAGTTTGTTGAAGAGCGGTGGGGCAGGATTGCATGCTCAACTGGATGCCTGGGATGTAGAGCTTGCAGGCCTGGGCCAGGCCATTCATGAGAGCAGAACTGCAATCATTGAATCATTTGGCGCCCTGCTCCAGGCGGTCGTCGGCGAACTTCTGCCCAACAGGAAGATCACGCTTGGTTACAAGGCAGGATGGGATAGTGAGCAAAGATTTGCTAGGGTGTTAAAAGAGCTGCGTCCGCGAGACATAAAATACGGCATGACGCTCAACGGCCCTCATCGGGCGGATTTTACGATTAAGGTAGACGGAGTCCTCGCCACAGAGTCACTCAGCCGGGGACAATTAAAGATGCTGGTTTGCGCCCTCAAGATAGCGATGGGCAGGTTTGTCGAACGCAGCGCTGCTGATTCCAACAGGGCCGGTCGAGGCGAATCCAAGTGTATTTACTTAATCGATGACCTGGCTTCCGAACTTGATCGGATCAACCGGGCAAAAGTAGTTTCCCTGCTTGCTCGCGCTGACGCACAATGTTTATTCACAGCAGTAGAAGGAAAAGATCTGGATCTGGATGGCGAATTAACAGAGAGATCAAGAAAGTTCCACGTGGAACATGGTAAAATACAGTCATATCAGTAACACAAGCGGAGAACAGCATGTCTAATGAATCAACCTACGATTCGTCCAGTATCAAGGTACTGAAAGGCCTTGATGCAGTGCGTAAACGACCAGGTATGTATATTGGTGACACGGAAGATGGCACCGGTCTGCATCACATGGTATTCGAGCTGGTTGATAATTCCATTGATGAGGCGCTGGCCGGCCACTGCGATGAGATCCGTGTTGTAGTTCATCCGGGCGAAGGCATCACTGTGTCAGATAATGGCCGGGGTATCCCAACGGAAATGCATAGCGAGGGTGTGTCAGCCGCAGAAGTAATTATGACGGTATTGCACGCTGGCGGTAAATTTGACGATAACAGCTACAAAGTTTCAGGCGGCCTGCACGGTGTAGGTGTGTCCGTCGTTAATGCCCTGTCAGAAGAACTCAAGCTCACCATTCGTCGGGGTGGTAAGGTTCATGAGCAATTTTACGTCCATGGTGTGCCACAGGCCCCACTGGCCGTTGTCGGAGATACCAACATTGCCGGCACCGAGACTTTCTTCAAGCCGTCTACCGCGACCTTTAAAAACATCGAGTTTCACTACGATATTCTCGCCAAAAAACTGCGGGAGCTGGCCTTCCTCAACGCTGGCGTGTCGATTGTTCTGAAAGACGAACGTAGTGGAAAGACCGATACCTACAAATATGATGGTGGTTTGCGGGCATTCGTTGAGTATCTGAATAAAAACAAAACTCCGATTAACAAGATTTTCCACTTCCAGGTAGACCGTCCGGATGATGGCATCGGTGTGGAAATTGCCCTGCAGTGGAATGACAGTTACCAGGAAAACATCTTTCCCTATACCAACAATATTCCGCAGCGCGACGGCGGTGCCCATATGGCCGGGTTCCGCAGTGCGTTGACGCGGGTACTGAAAACCTACATCGACAAAGAAGTTGCTGCCAAAAAAGGCAAGGAAGTCATGACCACGGGTGATGACGCCCGTGAAGGTCTGACAGCGGTTGTATCGGTGAAGGTGCCTGACCCCAAATTTTCCTCACAGACCAAGGACAAGCTGGTCTCTTCTGAGGTAAAAACTGCGGTGGAGCAGGAGATGGTCGGTCATTTCACGGATTTCCTGTTAGAAAATCCACTGGAAGCCAAGCAGATTGTCAGCAAGATGATCGACGCTGCGCGTGCCCGTGAAGCGGCACGAAAAGCACGCGAGATGACGCGACGCAAAGGCGCTCTGGATATGGCCGGATTGCCAGGCAAGCTGGCCGATTGTCAGGAAAAAGACCCTGCCCTGTCCGAACTCTACATAGTGGAGGGTGACTCTGCGGGTGGTTCAGCCAAACAGGGTCGTAATCGCAAAAACCAGGCTATTCTGCCCTTGAAAGGCAAAATTCTGAACGTGGAAAAAGCACGTTTTGATAAAATGCTGAGCTCTGCCGAGATCGGCACACTGATCAAGGCGCTTGGTTGCGGCATCGGCAAGGACGAATTCTCCGCCGACAAACTGCGTTACCATCGTATCATTATCATGACGGACGCCGACGTCGACGGTTCCCACATCCGTACATTGCTGCTGACCTTCTTCTTTCGGCAAATGCACGAGCTCGTTGAGCGGGGATACATCTACATTGCACAACCGCCCTTGTATAAGGTGCGCAAAGGCAAGCATGAACAGTACCTGAAAGACGAGGGCGAGCTGCGCAAATATCAAACACAAATCGCGCTTGATGGATCCAGCCTACATGTTAATCCGGGTGCGCCCGCCATTTCCGGTGATGCCCTGGAAGAGATGGTGCGCCAGTACAACACCACATATAGCATGATTGAACGACTTGAGCGTTTGTATCCATCTGAAGTGATGGAAGCGATTGTGTTCACACAGCCGCTGACCGAAGCTGAATACACTGAGGAAGGCATCAACAACTGGTTGGAAAAACTGGAGAAGGAATTGCAGGACCTGCATCCAAAAACAGCGCAAGGCTACACCATGCGCGCTTATGAAGATCCTGAACGTCATATCTTCCTGCCGGAAATTGTCCACAGCCTGCATGGTCTGACGCGAGAATACCGTTTCTCGAAGGACTTCTTCAATTCAGGTGAATACCGTTCCCTGAGTCGGTTGGGCGTCATGCTGGATGGGCTGATCGAACCGGGTGCTTACGTGCAACGCGGTGAGAAAAAACAGGAAATTAAAACCTTTACCGAAGCATTGCAGTGGTTGACCGAGGACGCCATGAAGGGTCATTACCTGCAGCGCTACAAGGGTCTGGGGGAAATGAATCCGTCACAGTTATGGGAAACCACGATGGATCCTGAGGCAAGACGTATGCTGCAAGTGACCATCGAGGACGCTATCAGTGCGGATCAGCTGTTTACCACTCTGATGGGTGATCAGGTTGATCCCCGTCGCGAGTTTATTGAGTCTAATGCACTGGCTGTGCAGAACCTTGATATCTAGAAAAGTAACAGTTGTGGGGAAAACCACACGTTGATACGGAGGCCCTGCGATTGGCAAAAATCAATTGCGGGTGGCTCCTAAAAAATAGATATATCTTTTAAAAACAAAAACCTAGTGACACTGATGGGTTTATAAGTAGCTTGAAGTAAGTGACTGACTTATTAAAGCTAAAACCGTCCTTGCGTCGTATTTACCTTCCCCGGCATCTCGTTAATAGTCCATAAATGACATCAATGGGAATTCGACTCCTGTGAGGTTGCCAGATTCTGGCTCTCAACGAAAACAGCCCTGGCGAGAACCGGGGCTGTTGCTTTCTTCCTATGTGCACCACATTGGTTTCATTATCGAAGCCGGCGTGCTGTTGCCTGTCAGAGCGGCGGACGAGAACTGTCTGGCAGTGGCACCGGTGGGCTCGGCATACCATCAGGTTTGGATACTTCAGCCATGCGTTGATATGCAGGACGCGCTTCCACCCGCTCCATCCATTCATTAATGTTGGGATACTGACTGCGATCAACAACATTGATCAGGAAAGTATAGTTCATCGGGAAGTGCATCATGATATCCGCCGCACTAAACTCAGATCCGCCAAAGTAAGGATGCTCTCCCAGAAAGTCTTCTGCATACTGAACAGTACCGCGAATATCACGCAACGGAGATCGCCGCTCCGGAGGCTGCAGCTGCCACACGCGGTAATCTATACCCATGCGCGCGGCCAGAGAGCCTTCGGCATAATGCATCCATATCTGGTGCCACGGATAATCCGGGCTATTCAGGTCAGGTTGTAATCGGTCAGGCGCATGGCGATTCAGAATGACATCGATGATGGCACCGGACTCAACCAGGATCTCGTCACCGTAGATGACTGTTGGCGCCACTGGATTGCCCGGATTAACTTCGCGGATTTGCATCAATGATGCACCCAGATTGCCACGCACAAACTCCAGCTCATACGGGAACCCCAGTTCTTCCATTAACCAGACGATGCGCTCCGATCTTCGCGCCTCAAGGTGATAAATGGTAATCGGCGGCAATGGTGTCGCCGCGCGTGCTGATGGCGTTGTATCGGCGCTGTTTGCTGCCTGGCAGCCAGCGAAAAAAAGGGTCATTACAATAATTGCAGCAATGCGCATAGTTATATCTCCTATCCATAGGTGGGGCATCGAACATCCGCTCGGAACTCTATCAATGCGTCGCGAGGAAGTCTATTAATTGCACTTCAACTCATCGGGAAAATCGGCGGGCTGTCGCTGTCGTGCGTTTGTCCGATCATGACAAGATCGTCACTAAATCCTCAACAATCCGTCACGTCACTGACATACAAACTGGTTAGGCTAGTCCGCTTCCTGTAGGACGTTTCTTATTCTTAGAAGGGAAAATGGCGACAGTAAGCATTCACACACTACGCTTCTTTTCCGCCATTCAGACCTGGGACATAAAAGCCTACAAATGATAATTACAGTCTATTTCCCGGAGGTTCAAAATGGCGCACCGTAACAACGCCAGCTCGCTGGCCAAAAGCCGTTACCCATCGTGGGCAAAAATCCGCTACAAATGCTCTCAATTCAGCACGATGTCTGCCACTGTCGTTCTTCTGTCAGTGGGTGCTCAGGTAAACGCCCAGTCTGCGGAAGGGAATCTGGTCGGTCGCGTTGCGGAATCAGGCTCCGGCAGATCGCTGGAAGGCGCGATTGTAGAGGTATCGGGAACCGGTTTCCGTGACTATACGGATGCCACTGGCCGTTACTTCATTAACGACCTGCCTGCCGGTGACTATGAAGTCACCGTGACGTATGTTGGTCTGGCACCCTCCGTGACCGAGATATCGATTTCGGCCGATCAATCGACTTCCTACGATGTGGCTCTGGCGAGTTTGTCCGGTGTGGAAACGATTACCGTGCGCGCGTCGAGAACGGGTACGGATCGCGCGATCAACGAACAACGCACAGCCGCTGGTATCGTCAACGTGATTTCCGAGGAATCATTCGGCGCCATGCTTGATGGCAATATCGGTCAGGCCATGCAGCGCCTGCCCGGCATCAGTGTGAACCAGGGCCAGGATGGTGGCCATGGTGATATCAATATTCGAGGTATTGCCGGCGAATTCAACTCGGTACAAATCGACGGCAACCGGGTACCGTCATCAGGTTCGAGCAACAGCTTTAACCCGCGTCAACTGGCCGCCGATGGTGTCACCAAAATCGAAGTGATCAAGGCCCCGACGCCTGATCGCGACGGCGACGCCGTGGGCGGCATCGTCAACATGGTTTCGCGCAGCGCCTTCCAGCGTCAGGGACGCGAAATGAGCGTGGACATTTCCGGTGTCCTCAACGAGGAACCGAATAACTGGGGTCACTCCGGCAAATTCTCGTTCTCGGACATCTTCAGTGTGAATGGCGAAGAAAACAACCTGGGTATCAGTTTTACCCTGAGCACCTATGATACTGACCGGTACTCCCGTAATGCAGACATGGACTGGGTACAGGTAAACGCAGATACCAACCCGGAACTTAATCTGGATACATTCGGCCAGCCGGTCTGGTTCATGGAATCAACCCACTTCGAATACGACACGCGCACAACGCTGACCAACACACTGAGCGGTTCCATCGACTACCGTGTCGGCGACAACAGCTCGTTCTACTTCAGACCGATGCTCAGCAGCTATGAACAAAACGGCATCAAGTACGAAACCGACATTGATATTGATACACGATTCCAGAACGCAGCGGGCGGCCGTAAAACCTATGCCGAGCTAACACCGACTTCCGGTCGTGGCACCGCTGACAGTGAAGCGTCACGTGGCTGGATCGGTACACTCGAAGACAGCAAAAATAATTTGTATTCTTTGTCGGTCGGCGGCCGACACGAATATGATTCCGACCTGCTCACCTACGACCTGTCCTACTCACGTAACAAAAGTACTATTACTGACGACAGTGAAATCAATATGCTGATGGAACCGGATGACCCCTGGTTCATTTTTGAGTATGACGTGGTTGATGTGCAATCCGGTGACGTCCGGGTGAACGGCCTCAATGGTCTGGATCCGACCAATCTTGATTTGATGACAGAAGGTGAGCTGGAGAAAATATTTGGCGTCAAGGAAGAAGACGTCTTCAGTGGACGAATCGATTGGGAACGCAGCTTCTCGGGTAACAACGGTACCTTTACGGTAAAGACCGGCGCCAAGCATCGTGTCAGCACACAAATGCGCGATATGACAGTGGACGTGTATGAGATGGATGAAACCTTCCCGTATGCCGATGTGCTGGTTCCTACCAATGACGTTATCTTTCTGAAAGAGAAGTACTTCAATGCTCAGCCTCGTGTCGCACTGGACATGCTTCGCAGCAATCCGGAACTGTTTGAGTTCGTTGAGGATGGATCGCTGGAGGACAGCAACATTGAGGACTACGACGCCGAGGAAACCATCTCCGCCGGTTATGTGATGGGCACTTACGAAACCGGTATCCATACCATTATCGCGGGTGTGCGTCTGGAGCGTTATGAGTGGTCAAATGTGAACAAAACCGTCAGCTACCTGAATGAAGTGCCGACCGTCACGCCTGTGCGAAAAAGCGATTCACACTCGTTCTGGCTGCCGGGCATCCACTTTCGTCATGAACTCACTGATAATCTGATTCTGCGGGAAAGCTATAATCGCAGCTATGGACGGCCGCGCTTGAGCGAATTGTCTCGTGGTCGCTGGGTTGACGACGAAGGTAATATCGAAGATGGCAATGCCAATCTGGTGCCCGCACTTGCGGACAACGTTGACGCTCAGCTGGAATATTATACCGAACGTGGTGGCCTGTATTCAGTCGGCCTGTTCTATAAGGACATCACCGATTTTACCTACACGCAGACCTATATGTTCAACGAACTGGGAGCAGATGGCATTCCGGTGCCGGCGGAGGACGGTGCATTTGAATACGAAAGACCTGTGAATGGTGCCGCGGCTACCAACTACGGCATTGAGCTGATTGCCAGACAGGATCTGTTCTTCCTGCCGGGCGCTTTGCAGGGTTTGAGTGTTGCGTTGAGTACAACACTGACCGAAAGCGATGCCGAGTACCCGAATCGTACCGATGGCCGGGACTTGCCGCTGGAAGGGTTTTCCGAACTTCTCTACACGGCGACGCTTAATTATAACTGGGGCAACCTGGGTGCGCGTATCGATTACACCTACCGCGATGATTATATCGAAGGCCTGGGTAACACCATTGAAAGTGACGAATTCTACGCTGCCGAAGACAGGGTTGATGCCGAAGTTCACTATAGTTTTGGCGATAAGTTGCGAGGTTTCATCACGGCAAACAACCTCACGGATGAACCGCAGGTCTCCTATCAGGGCTATCCCGGCTTTGTTGAAGACACCAGCTTCTCAGGCCGAAAGTACACAGTCGGGCTGAGATACGATTTCTGAGCTGATGGCTTCGGTAACACAAAGACGGTAATCCCGGAAAAGGGGGTGTCCAAGGGCACCCCCTTTTTCTATTGGTCGGCTGTCACATAACTGACAGAAAAGTGATGTATGCTTCGTCCATATATTTTTGCTGTCCTGTATTCAGAACCGGAGTTTGCCATGGCCGAGAGTCACCGTGCTGCCACCCTGTCCCGCCGACAATTGCTGCGCCAGGGGCTCGTGACGAGCGGCGTTATCGCCGCCGGCCCGGCGCTATGGGGATGTGGCACTCACGCCGCCTCACCCCGTTCGGCGATGCCCGCCAGCAGTATTGGCCGCATCAGCAATATTCCCAACCTGGCCGGCACATTACACGAAGTCGCTGTCGGCAACGACCCTGCTACCCTCGTCCGGCTGCCCCGCGGTTTCTCCATTCGCGAGGTGGCACGCACGGGCCGGCGCCCGACACCGACATCAGATTACATCTGGCACGAAGATCCGGATGGTGGTGCCACCTTCGCCACCGATGACGGTGGCTGGGTCTACGTGTCCAATGCTGAAGTCAGTGCGCCCGGCCGCGGTGGTGTGGGCGCGCTTCGTTTTGATGCTGAAGGCCAATTGATCGATGCTTATCCCATCTGCAGCGGCACCACCAACAACTGCGCTGGCGGTCCGACGCCCTGGGGCACATGGCTGACCTGTGAGGAAGTCGACAATGGAATCGTTTATGAGTGCGATCCGCAGGGAAACCGGAGCGCCGTTGCCTGCCCTGCCATGGGCGTATTCAAGCATGAAGCAGCCGCCGTCGATCCGGTTCGCAGACACATCTATCTGACCGAGGATACCCCGGACAGTAACTTTTACCGGTTTACACCGGACGTGTACCCGGCTGGCGGCCGGCCTGACCTGTCTTCAGGCAAGCTGGAAGTCGCCATCGTGGACGGTGACGATCTGCTCACCAGTCGTGCACTGCGCTGGGAGACGGTTCCGGAGCCACAGCCTGCCAATGATGGACTGTTATTGAACGTGGATGCAACGCCGACCCGCCACCAGGTGGCAGGGGCCGAGAGATTCAATGGCGGTGAAGGTTGCTGGTATCACAACGGTATCGTGTATTTCACCACCAAAGGTGACAATCGGGTTTGGGCCGTCGATTGCGCGACACAGCGAATCGATCTGATTTACGACAAGCAGAGTCAGCAGGCCTTCAACCCGGGCATCGATGATGTGGACAACCTCACTGTTTCAACCAGTGGCGATATACTTGTGGCCGAGGACGGCGCGGAAATGCGGATTGTTGTGGTCGGACCGGATATCACGCCATTCGAACTGGTCAACTTTAAGGGCCATCGCGGTTCGGAAATCTGTGGACCGGCGTTCAGCCCCGATGGCAGCCGCCTGTACTTCAGTTCTCAGAACGGTGCTGCGGGGACGTCGCAGGATGGCCGCATTTATGAAATGCAGGGGCCATTCTTCGTTTAGCGCCGTGACCATGAGCTGATTGAGCCGGGCTCTCTATGTCGCTGCTGCCGGCTCGCTTGCATATTCAAGGCCCAGTTCATGACGCCGGGATTCCACCCAGTCCAGGAACTCCAGGTTCACTTGTTTGGACGTTTTGCCTGCCGTTTGTATGGGCTGTCCAACAATCAGTTTGATGGTACCGGGATTCTTGCGTGTGGTACCGGCGGGCCAGTGCTTGCCTGCATTATGCAACACAGGCACGATTTCTGTGTCGGTGGCGACTGCCAACTGTGCCCCGCCCCGGGAGAACTTGCCCAGCTTGCCGGTTGCTGCCCGCGTGCCTTCCGGGAATACCAGTACCGACGCCCCTTCCTGCAGCCGTTCAGCGCCCTGCTTCAACAAGGACTTGCCCGCCTCTCTGGGTTTGCTGCGATCAATGGCGATGGGCCGTTGCAGACGCAAGGCCCAGCCCCAGAATGGAATCTCCAACAACTCTTTCTTGAGAATGGGACACACCGGCGTAAACAATTGGTATAGAAAAATGGTTTCCCAGGTGCTCTGGTGATTGCTGAAGATGATCACCGGATGATCCGGAATGTTTTCCTTACCCTCAATTTGATACGACACATTACTGGTAATACGAAGCCAGACAATAACCAACCGGCACCAAAGTGCATACAGGTAATAACGACGTCGGGGCGGTAGCAGCCAGAACAGGGAAATGATCAGTACTGAAATTACAAAGGTCAGGCCGGCATAACCTAGAAAGAATAATATTGAACGAATTTTGCTGATCATTGCGAATCCAATAAAGCGTTGGCGAATGAAGCCAGGTCAGGGTAAACCGGTGTATCGGATAGTGTTTCCGGCAAACCGGCGCCCGCCGTGACCGAGCCTTTGCCGGTCAGCACCAGCACAGGCTGACACCCGGCACTTTCGGCGGCCTGCAGGTCACGCAAACTGTCACCGACAAACGGGGCATTGATCACAGCGACATCCAGCTCCCGGGCAATCTGGTGCACCAGACCCGGCAATGGTTTGCGGCACTGGCAATTGTCGTCCGGGCCATGGGGACAATAAAAAAAACCGGTAATTATCCCGCCAGCTTCTTCGACCCGGTCATTGATAGACTGGTGAATCCGCGCGAGCGCAAACTCGTCAAACAGGCCGCGCGCGATACCGGACTGATTGGTGGCCACCACAACCTGATACCCGGCATTGCTCAGTCGGGCAATCGCTTCGATGCTACCCGGGATCGGGATGCATTCGTTGTCAGATTTGATGAAGGCGTCAGAGTCTTCATTGATAACGCCGTCACGATCCAGAATGATCAGTTTACTCATCACAGTGTTCTGCGTATCAAAATCGTTTTTGGTGCAGACCATCAGGCTTGCTTACGCTGTGTGCAGGCAAGAAATATCAGCCACATGCAGGAACAGGGTCCGTAGTTCACGTAACAACGCCAAACGGTTCTGCCGCACCGCTGCATCATCTGCCATAACCAGCACGTCATCAAAAAAGGTATCCACTACCGTTCGCATGCCGGCCAGAGTTTCCAGCCCCTTCGCATAATCACGCTGTTTAAACATCGGCGCTACTGTTTGCGCCAACCGGTCAACGTCTTCAGCCAGTGCGATTTCGGCAGCCTCGGTAAGCAGTGATTTGTCGACGGACTCGGCGATCGCGCCTTCCTGCTTTTGCAGAATATTGGAAACGCGTTTGTTGGCCGCTGCCAGTGCCCCGCTTTCCGGCAGTTTACTGAACTGCTGAACGGCCGACACGCGCAAGGCAAAATCCAGTGGTTTGGCTGGTTTCAGCTCCATCACCGACTGGAAGACTTCAGGCGATACACCGTCACCGGTATACCAGGCCCGGAACCGCTCCAGCATGAATTCAAATACCTGGGTGGATGTGTCATTTGGTACCACCAGGCCCTGTTCGGTGTAAGCTGCCAGCGCCTCATTGATGGCGTTCTGCAAATCCAGGTCCATGGATTTCTCAACCAGAATGCGCAGCACACCGAGCGCAGCGCGACGTAATGCGAATGGATCCTTGGAGCCGGTCGGTGGCTGACCGATGGCAAACAAACCACAAATGGTATCGAGTTTTTCTGCCACTGCCAGCACGGCGCCGGTGTCACTGGCAGGGACTGCGTCGCCGGCAAAACGCGGCTGATACTGCTCGGTGATGGCCTGTGCGACTTCACTGGCTTCGTTGTCGTGCAGGGCGTAATAGTGGCCCATGATGCCCTGCAGTTCCGGGAATTCGGCAACCATATGGCTGACCAGGTCACATTTGCCCAGCAGCGCGGCGCGTTCACAATGGGCCGGATCAATCGTCAGCGCCCTGGCTATGTTGCCGGCGAGCGCCGCTACGCGTCGTGACTTCTGTTCAACGGTGCCCAGCTGTTGCTGAAATACAATGCTGCCCAATTGTTCCAGACGTGAGGCAAGCGTCTGCTTGCGGTCACTTTCAAAAAAGAATGCGGCATCTGCCAGGCGCGGGCGAATAACCCGCTCGTTGCCGGCAATGACCTGAGCCGGGTCCTTGCTTTCCAGGTTGGCGACCGCAACAAAGTTCGGCAGCATGTTGCCGGCCTTGTCGAGCACGTAAAATGTTTTCTGATGATTCTTCATCGACGAGATCAGCGCCTCCGGCGGCACCGACAGGAAATGCTCATCGAAGCGACCGGTCAGCGCGACCGGCCATTCCACCATGCTGGTCACTTCTTCCAGCAGGTCTTCATCAATGCGAACCTCAGCGTTCAGGGCAGTACCCTGCGCTTCTACCAGCTCGCGCACCTTGTGCTTGCGGCGGTCATAATCAGCGATGACAAAACCCGGGTTAAGCAGTTTGTCTTCGTATTCGGATGGCGATGCCAGGTGGATGTCCGTGTCGCAATGGAAGCGGTGGCCGTGCGTAATACGACCACTCTTGATGCCGAATAACTCAGTGTCGATGACCTCGTCGCCGAACAGCATCACCAGCCAGTAAACCGGGCGCACAAACTCATCGCGCGTGCTGCCCCAGCGCATCTTGCGCGGGATCGGCAACTTTGCCACTGCGGTGGCGACAATGTCGGGTAACAGCGCACGAGTGTCGTCGCCCGCCTTGTCAGCCCGGAATACCAGCTTTTCAACGCCGTCTTTTTCGACGGTTTCCAACGCATCAATGTCAACGCCACAGGAGCGTGCAAAACCGGACGCGGCCGGCGTTGGCTTGCCGTCCTTGTCGTAAGCGGCCTTGACGGCGGGTCCGAAACGTTCAATTTTGGTATCTGCCTGCCTGACTGACAAACCCTCCACATGTGCGGCGAGTCGACGCGGACTGGTATAGGGTTTGATCGCAGCGTAACTCAGACCAGCGTTGTCCAGACCTGTCTGCACGCCGACAATAAACGCCTCCGACAATCCGCGCAAGGCTTTGGGTGGAAGTTCCGCACATCCAATTTCAACTAAAAAATCTTTGTCAGTCTCTGTATGGGTCATGGTGTCAGTTGGCAACGCTGTTCGTGAGATAAATGATGGGTGATTCAGCCTTTCAGGGCTGCTTCGCGCAAGGCGGCAGGCGCCAGCGGGAAACCGAGTTTACGACGACTTTCGTAATACGCCTCGGCAACCTGGCGCGACAGGGTTCGCACCCGCAGGATGAAGCGCTGACGCTCGGTCACCGAGATGGCCTGGCGTGCATCCAGCAGGTTGAAATAATGTGACGCCTTCAGTACCTGTTCGTAGGCCGGCAGCGCCAGGCCTTTTTCGATCAGGGTTGAACACTGGGCTTCGCACTCATCAAAGCTGGTAAACAATGCGTCCACATTGGCATGTTCAAAATTGTACGCTGACATTTCCACTTCGTTCTGGTGGAACACGTCGCCGTAGGTCACCACGCCGTTGGGGCCCTCAGTCCAGACCAGATCGTACAGACTGTCCACGCCCTGCAGGTACATGGCGATACGCTCAAGACCGTAGGTGATCTCGCCGCTGACCGGAAAACATTCAATGCCGCCGACTTGCTGGAAATAGGTAAACTGGGTCACTTCCATGCCATTGAGCCAGACTTCCCAGCCCAGGCCCCACGCGCCCAGAGTCGGTGATTCCCAGTTGTCCTCGACGAAACGTATATCGTGCACCGTCGGGTCAATGCCCAGGTGTTTCAGCGACTCGATATACAGGTCCTGAATATCCGGTGGTGACGGCTTGAGAATGACCTGGAACTGATAATAGTGCTGCAGTCGGTTGGGATTTTCGCCGTAGCGGCCATCGGTGGGTCGGCGGCTGGGCTGCACATAGGCGGTGCGCCAGCTTTCCGGACCAATAGAGCGCAGGAAGGTGGCCGGATGAAAGGTACCGGCGCCTACTTCCAGATCCAGTGGCTGCAAGACAACACAGCCCTGTCTGGCCCAGAACTCCTGAAGCGCCAGGATCAGACCCTGAAAGGTTTTTACATCGGCAATAGCCGGACTCTGCGCGGACAAGACACACCCCAAATTCAATCGGTTGAAAAGCCGCAATTATGCGGGATTAGGCAGTTAATATCTACTGCGCTAAAATGGTCGCTCGTATTCAAACGGCCATTCTGCGAGGCATTGCTCATCGAAACCGTCAAAACCATCCTGGTGAAAAGTCTGCTGCGACTGTTGTCGTGGATTCCCCTGCCGCTGCTGCACAAACTGGCTGAGGCCATTGGCGCCATAGTGTATGCCCTGCCCACCGAAACCCGGCGGGTGACGCTGATCAATCTGCAGCGCGCGCTGCCCGAACTCAGTGAGGAAGAGCGCCGCCGTCTGGCGCGGCGCAGCGTACAGGAAACCCTGAAAGCCGGTTTCGAGCTGGGCCATATGTGGTACGGCAGTATTGAGCACGTCATGAGCATGATTGTGAACGTGCAGGGCAAGGAGCATATTGATGCGGCATTGGCCAGTGGGCGAGCCATCATCTATTGTTCGCCGCATCTGGGCAACTGGGAGCTGATGGGCCTGTATGTCTCCACCCTGGCCCCACTGACAACCTTGTACAAGCCGCCAAAACTGACCGGTCTGAATGACCTGATCGCCGGCTCTCGCGCCCGGGCTGGCGCGGATCTGGTGGCAACGGATCGGGCCGGGGTGGTGAAACTGACCCGGGCTCTGCAACAGGGCGCATCGACCGGTATTCTGCCAGACCAGCAGCCTCGTGAAGGTGGCGTATTTGCCCCGTTCTTCGGTCATCAGGCCTACACCATGACGCTGGTGTCCAAGCTCGCCGCGCGCGCCAATGCTGTCGTGTTGTTTACCTTTGCCAAACGTCTGCCCAAGGGCTCGGGCTTTGAGCTGATTTGCATGCCAGCCGATGCCGACGTTGCCAATGCCGATACCACGCTGGCAGCGGCCGCGCTCAACCGCTCCGTGGAAGCCTGTGTCCGACTGGCGCCGGAGCAATATCAGTGGGAGTACAAACGTTTCCGTAAACGCCCGGCCGAAGAGACCGGGCGCTTCTATTGAGGTCTGGCGGTAACCGGAGCAGCGCTTTTAGCGGCGCCAGAACATGGGCATGAACAACACCAGCAAGGTGAAAATCTCCAGTCGGCCCAGCAGCATGGCCAGGCACAATACCCACTTGGCGGTGTTGCCAATATCAGCATAGTTACTGGCGACGCCTTCAAGGCCCGGCCCCAGGTTATTGAGACTGGCACCGACGGCGCTAAACGCGGTCACCACCTCCAGATCCAGCGCCAGCAGTATAATCAGCAGAATCAGGTAAACCAGCACATAAACGGCAAAGAATCCCCATACCGATTCGATGACCCGGTCAGGCACCATGGTACGTCCCAGTTTGACGGTGATAACGGCATTGGGATGGATCAGACGTTTGATCTCGCGAAATCCCTGTTTGAAGATCAGCAGGATACGGATAACTTTCATGCCGCCGCCGGTCGACCCGGCGCAGGCGCCAATGATGGAGGCGTAGATCAGCAGATAAGGCAGCGCCAGCGGCCAGGAATTAAAGTCGGCGGTGGTGAAACCGGTGGTGGTGGCAATCGAGACGGTCTGAAATACGCCATGTACAAACGCGTTTTGCGCGTTGTAGGTCTCGGTCAGGTACAGTACCAGCACCGTAAAGACGGCCACCGCCAGTAAAATCGAGCCATAGAACCGGGTTTCAGGGTCGCGCAGGTACTGGGTAATGCTGCGGCGCTGCCAGGCGGTGAAATGCAGGGCAAAGTTCAAGCCGGCGATAAACATGAAAAACACCGCGATCATGTTGATAAGGTCACTGTTGAAGTAACCCATGCTGGCGTCATGAGTCGAGAATCCGCCGATAGCGACCGTGGAAAAACTATGACAGATGGCGTCAAACAGCGTCATGCCGGCGGCCCAGTAGGCCAGCGCACACACGGCAGTCAGACCCATGTAGATGTACCAGAGCGCCTTCGCAGTTTCGGCCAGGCGCGGCACCAGATTGTCGTTTTTCACCGGTCCGGGACTTTCGGCCCGATACAGCTGCATACCCCCGATGCCCAGCATCGGCAACACCGCAACAGCCAACGCGACAATACCCATGCCGCCCAGCCATTGCAGCTGCTGGCGATAGAACAGAATGGATTTGGGTAGAAAGTCCAGTCCGGTAATAACGGTGGCGCCGGTCGTGGTCAGCCCGGAGAACGACTCAAAGACTGCATCGGTCACCGATAAGGGCGTATTGGTGGAGAAAAGGAAGGGTAATGCACCGAACGTGCTCAGTACAGTCCAGAACAGAGTAACAACAAGAAAACCGTCACGGGTTCGCATTTCCTGTCGTGAGCGCCAGCTGAAGACCCACAGGCTGAAACCCACACCAAAGGTAATCATCAGGGAGGTCAGAAACGACGAGGCTTCGCCATCTCCGTAGATGAAAGACACCAGAATGGAAGGCAGGTTGGCCAGCATGCTGAACAGCATCAGCAGGACGCCGACGATTTTTGCAACAATTGATATGTGCATGGAAATCAGATGCCTTTCACTATCAGAAGAAACTGAACCCGACGGCAAACAACCGTTCTACTTCAGGGATGCGTTTTTTATCAGTCAGGAACAGAATAACGTGATCGCCGGACTCGATGACGATGTCGTCGTGTGCGATCAGCACCTCTTCAGCGCGCACAATAGCACCGATGGTAGTGCCTGCCGGCAGCTCAATATCTTCGATGGCACGTCCCACCACTTTCGACGAATGGCTATCACCATGCGCAATTGCTTCCAGCGCCTCTGCGGCACCCCGGCGAAGTGAGTGCACATTAACGATGTCACCCTTGCGTACATGCGTAAGCAGACTGCCGATGGATGCCTGCTGGGGAGAGATGGCAATATCGATTTCGCCGCCCTGCACCAGATCCACATAAGCGGGATTGTTTATCAGACACATCACTTTGCGTGCGCCAAGTCGTTTGGCCAGCATCGATGACATGATGTTGGCTTCGTCATCGTTGGTCAGGGCCAGAAACACGTCGGTGTCTTCAATGCCCTCTTCCAGCAAGAGCTGTTTGTCCGATGACTCGCCGTTCAGCACGATAGCCTTGTTGAGGTATTCCGCCAGATATTCGCAGCGGGCATTGTTGCGTTCGATGACTTTGATCTGGTAACGCTTTTCCAGCGCTTCAGCCAGGCGGATACCAATATTACCGCCGCCAGCGATAACAATGCGTTTATAGGGTTTATCCAGGCGGCGCAGTTCGCCGATGACGGCGCGGATGTTTTTCGGGGCTGCGATAAAAAATACTTCGTCATCCGCTTCAATGACTGTTGAGCCTTCCGGTGTGATTGCCCGGTTGCGGCGGAAAATGGCGGCTACCCGCGCATCGACCTTCGGCATGTGTTCGCGCAGGAAACGAATCTCCTGGCCGACCAGTGGACCGCCGTAATAGGCACGTACCGCCACCAGCTGCGCATTGCCATCGGCAAAGTCGAGCACTTGCAGGGAGCCCGGCAGCTCTATCAGTCGGGCGATGTAATTGGACACTAACAGCTCTGGGCTGATGACTACATCCAGTGGAATGGACTCGGGACGGAACAGGCCTTCCTGGGCCATGTAGGAGGCAGAGCGCAGGCGGCAAATTTTCTTCGGAGTTTTGAAGATGGAGTACGCGATCTGGCAGGCAACCATATTGACTTCGTCGTTCTCGGTTACCGCAATGATCATGTCGGCGTCTTCCGCGCCGGCCATGCGTAAAACGTCCGGGTGTGACGGCCAGCCCTGGGCGATACCAACGTCCAGCCGGTCCTTGAGCTCGCGCAGCGCGTCTACATCAGGATCGACCAGGGTAATGTCATTGGCTTCGCTGGCCAGATTCTCTGCCAGGGAAATCGCAACCTGGTTACATCCCAGTATTATTATCTTCATGTAATCGCCTGCTCCTGCGCAATGCCCGACGGAATCAGAGAGCCGCCGGTGTTGCCCGCAAATTATCCGCCCCTGCGTCCGTGCTTACAAGATTCATCCGGCGTTTTTTCGCAGAACGGCGAAATAAAACCCGTCCGGCCCGTGCTCTGAAGGCAATAGCTGGCGCCCCGCATCGGCGCTAACGCCCCATTCTGCAGAGATGGGGATTTCTTCTGCATCCGGCGTCGCGGAAAGGAATTGCACAATTTGTCTGTCATTCTCCGCGCGCAGCACAGAACAGGTTGAATAAACCATGCTGCCGCCGGGCGCCAGGCATGACCACAGGTTGGTCAGCAGCTTGTGTTGCAGGATAACCAGGCGAGCCACGTCTTCCGCCTTGCGCAGCACCTTGATGTCCGGTTGGCGCCGGATGATGCCAGTGGCCGAACACGGTGCATCCAGCAAAATACGGTCAAAAGGCACGCCGTCCCACCAATTGTCCGGCTCACTGCTGTCGGCCGCCAGCAGCCTGGTGCCGGGGCCGGCCAGCAGCAATCGTTGCAGGTTCTCCTCAATACGCTCAAGCCGGCGCGCCTCAATATCGAGCGCCAACAGGATCTGAGGCTCCCCACCTGCCTGAGCCAGTGTTTCCAGCACATGGCAGGTTTTGCCGCCCGGTGCCGCGCAGGCATCCAGAATGCGCTGGCCGGCATCGGCCAACAGTAAGCCGGGGATCAATTGAGAGGCTTCATCCTGCACACTGATCAGGCCATCGCTGAATCCCGGCAGTACAGTCACTGCCCGGGCCTGTTCCAGATACACCGCCGAGTCGGCCAGACTGCCTGCGTGTGCGGTGATACCGGCGGCAGCGAGTTCGTCAAGGTAAGCTGCCCGGCTCACTCGCGACAGGTTGACCCGTAAGGTCATCGGGGGATGCTGATTGCCTGCTGCCAGTATTTGCGATGCGTGCTGTGGCCAGTCGGTCTGGATACTATCAACCATCCAGTCGGTATAGGTCAGGGCGACAACGTCGGCTCCGGTCTCCCGGCTCGCTAGTTGGCGCTGGTATTGCCGGAGCACACCATTGACCAGCGACTTGGCCCAGCCCTTTTTCAACAACGCGGTGGCATTCACGGTTTCATTGACAGCGGCATGGTCGGCCAGGCGCATATGCTCAAGCTGGTACATGCCCACCAATAACAGACAGTGAATATCAATATCTTTATTTTTCAGTGGCTTATCGAGCATCGTAGCCAGGTCGCGCTCGAGTTTGTGGTACCAGCGACAGGTACCAAAACAAAGTTCGCGCAACAGGGCCATCTGGTTCTGGTCAGCTTCGGCAACATCTGACGCCCGCGGTAACAGACTGGCCAGCGAGCCTTGCTGTCTGATCAGCCGCGCCAGTATCTGTGCAGCTGTGGCCCGGACCTTAGCGGGCTTCATGAGCATCGTCGCTGCTGAAGCGCTTGCCGGCGGCAAACAGCGCCGGGCGTGAGTTCCTGATGTCGCGCACGGACACCGGGTTTTTGCCGGGCAGCTGCAGTTCACTCACATCCAGCACCCCATCGGTGCAGGCAATGCTAAGCACATTCCTGTCGTGACCTGGCAAAATGGTACCTGGCGCTGCATCGCCGGCCTGGTCTGCCTCGGAACAGGACGCTCGCAGCAGGCGCAGACGCTCGCCGTCCAGCAAGCTATAGGCCGGTTGACGTCCGATACCGGCACGAATGGTGCGGGCGATATCAGCCGCGCCGGCCCGCCAGTCAATCTGCGACTCCGCCTTGTCCAGCTTGCGGGCGTAGGTGCTCAGTGCATCATCCTGTTTTTCGGCGTGTTCGCGGAGCGCATCGAAATGCGCCAGCGTGTAAAGCAGGCCCTGGCAGCCCAATGTGGCCAGTCGATCCTCCAGTTGTTGCCGGTCATCACTATCGGTCAGCGCAGTGCTTAGTTTGTAAAGCATGTCACCGGTATCGAGACCGACATCCATCTGCATGATGGTGACGCCGGTTTCGCTGTCTCCGGCGAGCAAGGCGCGTTCGATGGGGGCGGCACCGCGCCATCGCGGCAACAAAGAGGCGTGAACATTGATGCAACCAAAACGGGGGATATCCAGCACAGCTTTCGGCAGCAACAGACCATAGGCAACTACAATCATCAGATCGGGTGCCAGCGCGGCCAGTGCCGCTTGTGCGTCAGGGTCTTTCAGGGAGGCGGGCTGCACTACCGGCAGCTGGTGCTCAGTGGCGAGTGCCTTTACCGGACTGGCGTGCAGTTTTTTGCCGCGCCCCGATGCCCGGTCGGGCTGGGTATAAACAGCCGCGATTTCATGGCCGTGTGCTATCAGCGCGGACAGGTGGGAGGCAGCAAACGCAGGCGTGCCGGCAAAAACCAGTTTCATTTGATACCCATGGTGTGAGTTGTGGAGCAAAAGGTGTGTTGGCGAGCCTGCCGTGAGTTACCGGTCCGGCGTTATACTCAGGCCATCGCAGCCTGCTTGTGGGCTTTTTCCAGCTTGCTGCGAATCCGTTGCCGTTTGATAGTGCTCAGGTAATCAACAAACAGTTTGCCATTCAGGTGATCCATCTCATGCTGAATACAGGTTGCCAGCAAACCATCCGCGATCATCTCGAAAGACTCGCCGTTACGATCCAGTGCCTGCACCCGAATCTGACGCGGGCGGCTGACGGTTTCGTAGAAACCGGGTACCGACAGACAGCCTTCATCGTATTCCTCAAGGTCGTCGTCCAGCACGTCAAGCTTTGGATTGATGAACACCAGCGGAGCACTGCTGTCGTCTGAAACATCAATCACAATAAGCTGTTTGTGGACATTGACCTGTGTCGCGGCCAGACCGATACCCGGCGCGTCATACATGGTCTCGAACATATCATCGATGACCTGACGCAGGGCATCGTCCACCTGCGTTACCGGCTTGGCAATAGTACGCAGTCGGGAATCAGGAAATTCCAGTATGTCCAGTTTTGCCATGGTTCAACTCCAGTTACGTGTCTCGATTCAGCAGGGTCGCCACATTTGTGCCATAACCCAAGTACGTGAATATGCTCAGTATAACATAAGGCCCTCGCAGACCTAAGGGGAAGGAAGACCGAATGAACAAGGAAAAGGTTTCAGCCTGGCTGGCACAGCCGGGCAATCATCTGGTGACGGTCGACGACCCCGGTTACCCGCCACTGCTACGGGAAATCAGTGACCATCCTCCGTTTTTGTTTGTGCGCGGCGACCCCGCCATTCTTGCCAGGCCCATGATAGCCATTGTCGGCAGTCGCAACAGTACCGTGTATGGCCGCGAGGTTGCATTCCGTCTGGGCGCGGAACTGACACACAAGGGGTTCGTGGTGTGCAGCGGGCTGGCAGCCGGCATTGATACCGAGGCGCACAAAGCCGCCGTACACTCGGCGGCCCCGACCGTCGCTGTGTTGGGCAATGGTTTGTACGATGTGTATCCACCGGCGAACCGGGGTCTGGCCGGACAAATTGTGGCGCCGGGTCCGGCGCAGGGAGCATTGATCTCCGAGCTGGCACTGGATGCCGGCCCGATCTCTTCGCACTTTCCCAGCCGCAACCGGATCATCAGTGGGCTGAGCCTGGGTGTTTGTGTGGTCGAAGCCACCATGCGCAGTGGCTCCCTGATCACGGCGCGACTGGCGCTGCAACAGAACCGGGAGGTATTTGCGGTGCCCGGCTCAGTGAACAGCAATCGAAGCCGGGGCTGCCATGAGTTGTTGCGCCAGGGCGCGGTGCTGGTGGAGACCGCAGATGATATCCTCGCCCATGTCGAATCCCTGTATCACGGCCAGCTGGATCTGCTGGCGCAGCGTCGGCCCGCCACACCAGACACCGGCGCACGACGCAGGTCAGTTACAACGGCCAGTGACGCCAGTGACCAAACCGGCCGCCTGACAACGCCGCCGGCGCAGGATGAAAATCCGGTGCTCACCTGTATCGGCACCGACCCGATCAATATGGATGCGCTGGTATTGCGAACGGGGCTGACAGTCAGCGAATTGAGCCAGCAATTGCTGGCGCTTGAGTTGGCCGGCGTGATTGAGAAACACGGAGGTCGCTGGGTGCGTTTGGCCGCTTGCAAGTGATCCCGGCCTGGGCTATTTTCAGCGCCCAGCGGGTTCAGCGCCCAGTGGTTTATCAGTGCCACCACCGTTCGGGGCTCAGTGCCTCACAGTTAACATCACCAGGCTTCAGGGTCGGAGACGCAACGCATGTCAGATATTCATGTAAACAAAGCCATTCGCGTCATCGAAGCCGGTGGCGTTATTGCCTATCCTACGGAAGCAGTCTGGGGTCTGGGCTGCGATCCGGATAACCGTGATGGCTGCCTGGCCTTGTTGCAGATCAAACAACGGCCGGTTGAAAAAGGTATGATACTGGTTGCCGCTTCGGTGGCGCAGTTTGCAGAACTGCTGGCGCCGTTGCCGGCATCGCAGCAGCAGCAACTGCATCAAGCCTGGGCGAATCAGGCCACCACCGGACCGGTGACATTTCTGGTACCTGACGAACGTGGGCTGGTGCCATGGTGGGTTAAAGGTGCGCATGACACCGTGGCCTTGCGGGTCAGCCTGCATCCGCGGGTGCAACAACTGTGTCGGGCGCTGGGTGCGCCGCTGGTGTCCACATCGGCAAATATCGCAGGCATGGCCCCGGCCACCAGCCGGTTGATGGTGGAAAAAACCATGGGAGCGCAACTGGACTACGTCTTGCCAGGCGCCCTGGGCGGGGCAACAAAACCGTCGCAGATTATCGACTTGCGTAGCGGTCGCATCATTCGCGCAGGGTGACAGCATCAGCGCAAAGCCCCGGCGCTGTACTTCAGATTTATTGGGAACGAAACGTTATGGCAGACAGCAACAACACAGGTACAAAACCATCGGTCAGCGATGCTGCGACCGACGCCGACCGGGTCCGTGCATTCTTGCATCAACTGCAGGATTCAATCTGTCAGCGACTGGAAGCTCTGGATGGCCGCAGTCGCTTTCACGAAGATGCCTGGCAGCGCGATAAAGGCGGCAGTGGCATCAGTCGCGTTATCAGCGACGGCGCGGTATTTGAAAAAGGCGGCGTTAATTTTTCCCATGTCTTCGGAGACTCCCTGCCGCCTTCAGCGTCGGCCACGCGACCAGAGATGGCCGGCCGCAGTTTCCAGGCCATGGGCGTGTCACTGGTAATACACCCGGACAACCCGTTTGTACCAACTTCGCACGCAAACTTCCGTTTTTTTATTGCCGAGAAGCCCGGTGAGGCGCCGGTGTGGTGGTTTGGTGGTGGTTATGACCTGACCCCTTACTATGGCAATGACGAGGATTGCCGGCACTGGCACCAGGTCGCCAAAGACGTGTGCGATAAACATGATGCTGCGCTCTATCCTCGCTTCAAACAAGCCTGTGATGAGTATTTCTATCTGCCGCACCGTCAGGAAACCCGCGGGGTCGGCGGGCTGTTCTTTGACGACTTCAATGAGCTGGATTTCGAGAGCAGTTTTGCCATGGTGCAGGACATCGCCAACAGTTTTGTTGATGCCTATGCGCCGATTGTTGAAGCCCGGGCGGCGCAGCCCTTTACCGAGGCGCACAAACAGTTTCAACGTTATCGCCGGGGCCGTTATGTGGAATTTAATCTGGTGTATGACCGCGGCACGCTGTTTGGTTTGCAGTCGGGACTGGGCCGGGTCGAATCGATCCTGATGTCACTGCCACCGGAAGTACGTTGGGTCTATGACTGGCATCCCGAGCCCGGCAGTGAGGAAGAAAAACTGTACACCGACTATCTGTGCCCCAAAGAGTGGGTATGACGGTATGAGCAGGAATGACCGTTACGCTGTGGTGGGTTATCCGGTGGCGCACAGCAAGTCACCGATGATTCACGGCCTGTTTGCCGAACAGACAGGTCAGCAGATCAACTATGAGCGCATGGAAATTGCGCCGGAAGATTTCATTTGCAGTGTGCGCGAGTTTTTTGCTCAGGGTGGCAAGGGCCTGAACATTACCCTGCCGCACAAGGAAACTGCCTGGCAACTGGTGCAGTGGCGAGCGCCGAATGCCGACCGTGCGGGTGCGGTCAACACGGTGTACCAGCTTGATGATGGTCGCCTGGCGGGAGACAACACTGACGGGGTCGGACTGGTACGTGACATTGAACAAAACCACGGTGGCAAACTGCGCGGCGCACGCATACTGGTGCTGGGCGCCGGCGGTGCCGTGCGGGGTGTGCTGCCCCGGTTAATCGCAGCGCAGCCGTCTGCCTTGTGTATAGTCAATCGTACCGTGTCGAGAGCAGAAGCACTGACACAGGTGTTCGCTGATCAGTTCAATATAAACGTACTGTCCTACGAACAGCTGCAGGAACAGGCGACGACTTTCGACTGGATTATCAATGGCAGCGCCGGGGGTCTCAAAGGCGAATTGCCGCCCCTGCCCGCGACTCTGGTGGCAGCGGGCACCGCGTGCTACGACATGGTTTATGCGCCAGGTGGCACAGTATTCCAGCAGTGGGCAAAAGCCAACGGCGCCGCGATGGCACTGGATGGTACCGGCATGCTGGTGGAGCAGGCGGCGGAATCCTTCCGGCTGTGGCGCGGCGTCCGCCCGCAGACGGCGCCGGTTATCGCGGCTCTGCGTAAAGCGTTAAGCTGACGCGCTCAGATAACGATCTTTCAGCTCTTTGTATTTATTGGCGCTGTACAGGAAAAAAGATTTCTCTTCCTCATTAAGCGGTCGGGCCTGCTTGACCGGCGAACCGACATACAGATACCCGCTTTCCAGTTTCTTGCCCGGCGGGACCAGGCTACCGGCACCGATAATGACGTCCGACTCAACCACGGCGCCGTCCATGACCGTTGCGCCCATGCCGACCAGCACGCGATCGTGTATGGTGCAGCCATGCAGCATGACCTTGTGGCCGACCGTGACATCGCTGCCCACCGTGCAGGGATAGCCGTCAGGATTAAACGGACCGGCGTGCGTTACATGCAATACCGACCCGTCCTGTATGCTGCTGCGTTCACCAATGCGGATGCGGTGGATGTCGCCCCGGATCACGGTCATCGGCCACACCGAGGAGTCGGTGCCGATATGCACATCGCCAATGACCACGGCACTGTCATCCACGAATACGCGCTGACCCAGTTCAGGTGTATGAGCCTCGAATGATTTGATTGCCACTGTGCAATCCTCCCTTTTGACACGAACAACAATGTTATGATGCCTTAACGCATTCCAGTACGACAGGAGTTTTACCCGATGTCAACGTCATCAGCGACCGCACACAATCCCTTATTGCAGTTTGAGCGCCTGCCCGACTTTCCTGCGCTACGCGCCGAACATATTCGTCCCGCAGTGGAGCAGGTGCTGGCAGAGAACAGGGCAGCACTGGACAGGATTCTGGCTGACGAACAAAATCAGACAGCGCCCGACTGGCATAGCCTGATGGATGCGCTGGACGATCTGGATGATCGACTGACCAAGGTGTGGTCTACGGCCAGCCATCTCAACTCCGTTGCCAATACGCCCGATATTCGCGACGCGTACAATGCCTGCCAGCCGCTGATCACCGAATACTATACCGCGCTGGGTCAGAATGAGCAGCTATTTGCCTGCGTCGAAGCGCTGAGCGCTCGTGCTGATGAGCTCGGGCTCGACGGGTCGCAGCGCAAGATCCTCGCGGACACCCTGCTTGATTTCAGGTTGGCAGGCGTTAACCTGCCAGCACAGGAAAAATTGCGCTTTACCGATATTCAGACCAGGCTTGGCAACTTGGCCAATGTCTTCAGTAACAATGTACTGGACGCCACCCGCGCCTGGACCCGGCATTTGACGGACGATACCCTGCTGGGCGGCATTCCGGAAATGTCAGTGCAGGCAGCGGCCACTGCTGCTGCCAGCAAAGGTCTGGAAGGTTATCTGCTGACACTGGACTTTCCCTGCTACTACGCGGTGATGACCTATGCCGACAATGAAGGTCTGCGCGAGGAGATGCACCGGGCTTTTGCAACCCGGGCATCAGACCAGGCGGTCGGCGCTGAGCCGGGCAAATGGGACAATTACGACATCATTCGCGATATCCTGCAGTTGCGCCAGGAGATGGCCACGCTGCTGGGTTATGACAACTACGCGGCGTTGTCCGTGGCGCGCAAAATGGCCAAGTCGGTTGATCAGGTCAACGCCTTTCTTGACGACCTGACACAGTACAGTCGACCAGCCGCGCAGCGTGAGTTTCAGGAGCTGTGTGATTTCGCGCGCACGGAACATGGCGTGGAGCAGCTCAATGCCTGGGATGTGGGATATTACAGCGAAAAACTGCGCAAGCAGAATTACGATATTTCGCAGGAAGAACTGCGTGCCTGGTTCCCGCTGGACAAGGTGCGTGAAGGCCTGTTTGCCATCGTGGAAACTCTGTATGGCGTGCAGGTGGAGCCCGATACCAGCGCCGGCGTCTGGGATCCGTCGGTGTCGTTTTACAATATCCGCCGTGATGGAGATATCGTCGCGCGTTTCTACTTTGATCTGTTTACCCGCGAGGGCAAGCGCGGTGGTGCATGGATGGCCGATTGCCGCAGCCGACGCCTGATCACGGCCGATGGAATCGCAGTGCAGCAGCAGATTCCCGTGGCTTACCTGGTGTGTAATTTTGCACCGCCCGCCGATGCCGACACGCCCGCGTTGCTGACACACAATGATGTCACCACCCTGTTTCACGAGTTCGGCCATGGCCTGCACCATATGTTGACCCGGGAAAACTATCTGCGCTGTTCCGGTATCAGTGGTGTCGCCTGGGATGCTGTCGAGCTGCCTAGCCAATTGATGGAAAACTGGTGCTGGGATCCCGAGTCGATCGGACTGATCTCCGCGCATTACCAGACGGGTGAGGCTTTGCCGCAGGCGCTGCTCGACAAGATGCTGGCAGCGAAAAACTTCCAGTCAGGCATGCACAGCGTACGGCAACTGGAGTTTGCACTGTTTGATTTTGCGCTGCACCAGACGCCGGTTGATATGTCGCATGATTTTGTGGCGGAGGGGCTGACCATGGCCCGAAGCAAAACCGCCGTTTATCCGGTCCCTTGTTATAACCGCTTTCAGAACAGTTTCTCGCATATATTTGCCGGTGGTTACTCGGCCGGCTATTACAGCTACAAATGGGCCGAAGTGTTGTCCGCCGATGTTTTTTCCCGGTTCGAGGAGACGGGAGTGCTTAATCCGATCACTGGCAAGGCGTTTCTTGACAAAATATTGTCAAAAGGCGGCGGTGCCGACGCTTTATCCCTGTTTACCGATTTTATGGGCAGAGAACCTGATCTGGCCGCATTATTGAAACAGGAAGGCCTGCAAATACAATAAATATCGGGCAATATTGATCTGGCGCAGAGCTGGGTCTGATCAGTATCACTATAGTGCACGCGGACTGAATTGACAGCTTGGTGCCGTCTTTTAACAACACAGCGATCGATTCTGGTCAGTTACGATGGCATTATCGAAATAAGTTTTGTTATAATGCCCGGCGCTTTACATTGTATCCCAATGTCCTGCCAACCAAGTCCGCCCCGGAAAGCATGGGGCAGGTCTGCGATATTTGCGCTGGTATCAGCTCCGGTACGCCGGATCCGACGCCTGCACCTATCGGCACGGTGATTTAAGCCGCCCGCAACTGCAATAATGCAGGCGCCGGGCTAAAACAATAAAACCTGAAAACGTTTATAACAGCCCTTTCTTACTATTACGGAGACACGGCGAATGTTGTCCAAAGCAAAGCTGTGGTTAGGCCTTGCCCTCAGCACTCTGATGTTCTGGAGTGCGGGTCTGCATGCAGCCTGGGAATTGAACATGCCCAGGGGCGTAACCCAAATGAGTCGAGATACCTATGGCCTTCATATGACAATCTTCTGGTGGGTAGTTGCCATCGGGGTTGTGGTATTTGGCGTCATGTTGTGGTCCATCATCCATCATCGCAAATCCAAAGGCGCCAAACCGGCAACTTTCCACGAAAGCACCAAGGTGGAGATTGTCTGGACGCTGATTCCCTTCGCGATCCTGATCCTGATGGCGATTCCGGCAACCCGCGTGTTGACCGATGCATACGACACCACCGGCTCCGAGCTGGATATCCAGATCACCGGTTATCAGTGGCGCTGGGAATACACCTACATGCGTGAAAACATGGACGACGAGGAAGTCTCCTTTTTCAGTACGCTGAGTACCTCCCGCGAAGAAATCAGCAACGACATCGAGAAATCGGAGAACTATCTGCTGGACGTTGACCGTCCGCTGGTGATTCCGACCGACACCCGTGTTCGCTTCCTGATGACCTCTGCCGACGTGCTGCATGCCTGGTGGGTGCCTGACTTTGCCATTAAGAAGGACACTATTCCCGGCTTCATCAATGAAACCTGGGTGGTCGTTGAAGAGCCCGGTGTCTATCGCGGCCAATGTGCCGAGCTGTGTGGCATGGATCACGGCTTCATGCCGATCGTAGTCCACGCGCTGCCGCCGGAAGAGTACCAGGCATGGTACGCCGATCAGCAGGCCGCTGCCGCCGAGATTCGTGAACTGGCAAACGCTGAACTGTCCATGGAAGATGCCATGGCGCAGGGCGAGCAGATCTACACCCAGAACTGCGTGGCCTGCCACCAGGCGGGTGGTGTGGGCATGCCCCCGGTATTCCCGGCACTTGCCGGCAGCGCAAAAGCCACGGGTGATCGCGTAGTCACCATGGACACTCTTGTCAACGGTGTCGACGGTACAGCGATGGCGGCCTATGGCCGACAACTGAACCCGATTCAACTGGCTGCCATTATTACCTACGTTCGCAATGCCTTCGGCAACGACACGGGCGATCTGGTTCAGCCAACCGAAGTCAACGCATATATTCAAGAAGGACAGTAAAAACCATGAGCGCTGCACACGATCATCATCACGGCCCCGCCAAAGGCATATCGCGATGGTTGTTTACTACCAACCATAAAGATATTGGCTCTATGTACTTGTGGTTCAGCTTCGCCATGTTTCTCCTGGGCGGCACTTTTGCCCTGGTGATTCGCGCTGAACTGTTCCAGCCAGGTCTGCAGTTTGTCGACCCTCTCTTCTTTAACCAGATGACGACCATGCATGGTCTGATCATGGTATTTGGTGCGGTCATGCCTGCGTTTGTGGGTATGGCCAACTGGATGATTCCGCTGATGATTGGCGCGCCTGACATGGCGTTGCCGCGGATGAACAACTGGAGTTTCTGGATTCTGCCATTCGCATTCGCGATGATGGTATCGACTCTGTTCATGGAAGGCGGCGGCCCCAACTTCGGCTGGACCTTCTATGCACCGTTGTCGACAACCTATGGTCCGCCTTCAACCACGTTCTTCATCTTTGCCGTTCACATTCTGGGTGCGTCATCCATTATGGGTGCGATCAACGTGATTGCCACCATCCTCAACATGCGTGCCCCCGGCATGACCCTGATGAAGATGCCGCTGTTCGTATGGACCTGGTTGATCACTGCGTATCTGCTGATTGCTGTTATGCCGGTTCTGGCCGGTGTGGTTACCATGATGCTGTTTGACATCCACTTCGGCACCGCATTCTTTGATGCCGCTGGTGGTGGTGACCCGGTTCTGTTCCAGCACCTGTTCTGGTTCTTCGGTCACCCTGAAGTTTACATCATGATTCTGCCGGCATTTGGTATTGTGTCTGCCATCATCCCGACTTTCGCACGCAAGCGTCTGTTTGGTTATGACTCCATGGTATATGCAACTGCATCTATCGCGTTCCTGTCCTTCATCGTATGGGCACACCACATGTTTACAGTGGGTATGCCGTTGGCCGGCCAGCTGTTCTTCATGTACGCAACCATGCTGATTGCGGTGCCGACAGGCGTGAAGGTTTTCAACTGGGTGGCTACCATGTTCCGTGGTTCCATGACGTTTGAAACGCCAATGCTGTTTGCCATTGCCTTTGTGGTGTTGTTCACCATCGGTGGTTTCACGGGTGTCATGCTGGCGATTACCCCGGTTGACTTCCAGTACCATGACACCTACTTCGTGGTTGCTCACTTCCATTACGTGCTGGTGCCAGGTGCCGTGTTCTCCCTGATGGCTGCAACCTATTACTGGCTGCCCAAGTGGACTGGTTACATGTACGACGAGAACCTGGGCAAGCTACACTTCTGGCTGTCATTTGTCGGCGTCAACCTGTTGTTTTTCCCGCAGCACTTCCTGGGTCTGGCCGGCATGCCGCGTCGTATCCCGGACTACGCGTTGCAGTTTGCTGACTTCAACTGGATCTCCAGTGTTGGTGGCTTCCTGTTCGGTTTCTCCCAGCTGATCCTGCTGTTTGTTGTCATCAAGTGTATTCGCGGTGGCAAAAAAGCAACGGCTCAGGTTTGGGAAGGTGCTCAGGGTCTGGAGTGGACAGTGGCGTCACCAGCGCCTTACCACACCTTTGAAACACCGCCCGACCCCGCCCTGATCAAGGCTCAGTAACACTGAGCCTGGTGCCCCACTGATAACGGGTACGGGCAGTACGTTGGGGATAGTAGGTTGAGATAGTACGTTGAGATAGTAAGTTGAGATAGTAAGTTGAGATAGTCCGCTGGTTCGTGATGACTGTATTTGAGTAATAAGTCGGAGTAACGAATATGAAAACTGACAAAGCGCCATCTAAAAACAAGACATTGGTAACAAAGTTGTTGTTTGCTGTTGTAGGCATGTTTGCTTTCGGATTTGCTCTGGTACCTCTATACGATGTGATCTGCGACATCACCGGCCTGAACGGCAAGACCAATAATCTTGCAGTCCAGGCCGAAGCCGGCGAGATCGTTGACGAAACCCGCGAAATTACGGTGCAGTTCATTGCCCGCGAGAACGCTGACATGGATTGGGGGTTTGTTCCCAGCGCCACCCAGGTCAAGGTCAAGGCCGGTGAAGTCAACATGATCAGCTACAAAGTGACTAACAGTAGCGACAGGGTCATGGTCGGACAGGCCATACCCAGCGTGGCGCCCAGCGCAGCCGCAGGGCATCTCAACAAGGTGGAGTGTTTCTGTTTTGAAGAACAGATCCTGCAACCGGGAGAGTCGGCGGATATGCCATTGCGATTTTTTGTTGATCCGGCACTACCAGCCGATATCGGCAAATTGACCTTGTCCTATACGCTTTACGATATCACGGAAAAAAGCAGCAAATTAAAAGCATTAGCAGCACGGTAAACGACAATAATATTGTTTTTTTTGGAGAAATAAGATGGCCAGCGAAAGCTCCCATGAAACCTATTATGTGCCGGAACAGAGCAAATTTCCGTTCTTTGCATCCATTGGTCTGTTCCTGACAGTATTCGGTCTGGGCGGAGTACTGAACGACATCAGCGCAGGGGCCAGTGTCACTGGTTCCACCTGGACGGCACTGATCGGCTTTACGATCCTGTCCTTCATACTGTTCCAGTGGTTTGCCACGACCATACGTGAGAATCACGCGGGTCTGAACAGTGCCCAGCTCAAGCGTTCCTACGTTTGGGGCATGGGCTGGTTTATCTTCTCCGAAGTCATGTTCTTCGCGGCATTCTTCGGCGCCCTGTTCTACGTCCGACAGTTGTCCGTGCCCTGGTTGGGCGGCGAAGGCGACAAAGGCAGCGCAGGTGAGTTCCTGTGGCCGCAGTTCCAGGCAGCCTGGCCACTGCTGGTTAACCCGGATCCCTCCGCTTATCCCAACCCGCATGAAGGGCTGAATGTCACTTCATGGTCGCCCGCGTTTTTTGCCGGCTACCTGCCCTTCTGGAACACCGTAATCCTGATCACGTCATCGGTGACACTGCATTTTGCTCACGTTGCGCTGAAAGCTGAAAACCGCAAGCGTCTGATTCAGTGGATGTCGGTGACAGTCGGCCTGGGTGTTATCTTCCTGGGCCTGCAGGCACTGGAATATGTTGAAGCCTACGGCCATTATGGCATTACACTGGACTCGGGTATCTACGGCTCAACGTTCTTCCTGTTGACCGGCTTCCACGGCTTCCACGTGACGCTGGGTACGTTTATGCTCACGGTCATGCTGATCCGTTGCATCAAGGGTCACTTCAAGCCTAACGACCATTTCGGCTTCGAAGCGGCAGCGTGGTACTGGCACTTTGTTGACGTGGTCTGGGTCGGCCTGTTTATCTTTGTATACTGCCTGTAAGTCATTCGTGACAATCTGGCCTTACGCCTGAGCAAGGCCAGACGACAGCACAAAAAAGAAGAACAACAAAAAAGACGGCTCGCATGACGGGCCGTCTTTTTTTATGCTCTGCTCAACAGATGCGTGTTTTGCTTCGCGCCTATCTCAGCTCCAGGGTGCGCCAAAGCTCAATTGACCGGTGCTGATACCGTAGAACACACAGATCATCAGAATAACGGCCAGAGTGACACGAACACCCAATGCATACATGACACGCTTGGAGCGGCCCTGATCTTTGTAGAAAAACACATAGCCAGCAACCAGGCTGACTACAATCGCAACCAGCAGAAGTATGATAATCACTCTGAGCATGTTGAATCCCGGGGACGAAATAAATAGTCATATTAGCAGATCATAGTAGACTGCTGAACCGTAACTGACGACTGACACAGATCTGAATCTCCAGGTCTGACACCATAGAGGTCTGCGTGCGTCACTTTAACTGGAAACTGACACTGTTTACCGTGCTACTGCTTCCGTTGCTGGTCTACCTCGGTTTCTGGCAATTGCAGCGCGAACAGGAAAAACGCGAAACGCAACTCAGCTACGATCTGAAAGCAGCACAAGCACCGGTGCCGCTGGCGCAGATCGACTGGCAGGCCGTTGAAGACATCGCCTGGAGGCGGATTGAAACGACCGGACGCTACGACAACGACCGGCAGTTCCTGCTCGATAATCGCATTAATCAGGGACGGGTCGGATACGAGCTGATTACTCCGTTGCAAACAGACAGCGGGTTATTGCTGGTCAACCGTGGTTGGATAGCGCAGGGTCCGGATCGTCAGACCCTGCCCGACGTCAGTGTGACAGATGAGGGCGTAAGCATTCGCGGAACAGTGTATGTACCTGGCGGCGATATCATGGTGTTAGGTGAGGAAGAGCCAGCCGGTGACAACCCCTGGCCCAGGGTGATTCAAAGTCTGGATATGGCACAGATGTCAGCGCTGCTCGACGAGCCGGTACTGCCTTACAGCGTCCGCCTTGATGCCGGAGCGCCAGGACTCAGACAGATCAACTGGCAGCCAGTGACGCTGAGCCCGGAGACGCATCGGGCTTATGCGGTGCAATGGTTCTTTATGGCCGTGGTCCTTGTTATTTTGTTTTTGCTATTCAGTTTCAGACGTCCGGAGAATTGATATGAAAGATCTGACCCGCAGCAAGCTCAAGCTGGCGTTCCTGCTGTTAATTGCGTTTGTGCCTATTACCATGGCGACATTTGCCTTCCGTGCCGCCACCGAGAACGGTGGTTTTGGTGGCGGCACCGTTAACAAAGGTAACTTTATCCTGCCGCCCGCTGACATTACTGATCTGGGTATGGCTGACGCAACTGGCGCGCCAATGTTCAGCAGCTTCGAAGAGTTTGTTGCGACGTTGGAAAGTGAAGAAGAATACGATGCACAGCCCTGGCTCATGGTCTACGTAAATGCCGGTGCTTGTGATGCTGCCTGTGAAGGGCGTGTGTTTTATCTGCGTCAGCTTCACATTGTATTGGGCAAGAACGTCGAGCGGGTGCGTCGCTACTATCTGCACGCCGACAGTGCTCCCATCGCGCAACAGACCGCTGATCATTTCCGCGAGGAGTATCCCAGTATGGGAATCGCCTATTCCTCCGCGCAGCAGCTGCAGCAAAGTCTTGCCGCCAAAGGTGTCGACATAGATTTGTCGACAGACGACTATGTATTTTTCGTCGATCCGGTTGGTAATGTCATGATGTATTACGATGGCAGTCACACCACGGAAGATATCAAGACAGACCTGGATCGACTGCTGAGACATTCAAGCCTGGGCTAGGTCAGCGTATGCAAATCAAAAAAGGGTGTTTGTCATTAAAGACAAACACCCTTTTTTTGTTCTGGCAATTAGCGTGTCAATGCTCTACATGCAGAGGCGACCGGTCAGCGTCATGGCCGAAGTACTGCACCCGCGCATCCTCCGTATAATTGCCTTCAACGGCCATAAAGAAAATCAGTAACAGGAGTATCATCGGCGGCCCAAGAATCGTCAACGCCAACGCCATTCTTTCCCAGACCACATGCATGAAAATGGCGAGAATGAAGCCGGCTTTTAACGCCATGAATACCAGCACAAGCGTCCAGCGCATGACGCCTTGCACATCAAAATAGTCCACCATGTAGCTGAACATGCTTAACACAAACAGCAGTATCCAGATTTTTATATAAATGCCTAAAGGATGCTGCTGTTGTCCGCTTGCTGTTGTTGCCATGTGTATTCTCCTTCAGCGGTAAATCCAAAATTCTAACCAAGCTCGTTAACAGTATCCGCCGGTGTTAAAGCAGATAAAAGAAAGCGAAAATGAACACCCAGACAAGATCAACAAAGTGCCAGTACAGACCTGTGATTTCGACTATCTCGTAGCCTTTTTTCTCGTAGTGCCCAAGCCAGACTTTTCGCGCGACAACCAACAGATAGATAACACCACCGGTTACATGCAGACCGTGAAAGCCGGTGATCATGTAAAACACCGAACCAAACTGATCAGCCCCCCAGGGATTGCCCCAGGGTCTGACTCCATAACCAATCAATTTGGACCATTCGTACATTTGCATGCCAACAAAGGTGGCACCTAACGCTGCAGTGGCGCACATCAGAATCACGGTCTTCTTCTTGTCCTTGCGATACCCGTAATTCACCGCCAGCGCCATGGTGCCGCTACTGGTAATCAGTACAAATGTCATGATCGCTATAAGAATCAGGGGAATCGGATCACTGCCAAAAAATGACAGCGCGAACACTTCGGTTGCCAACGGCCAGGGATCTGCCGTTGAGATCCGGACGGTCATGTAACCGACCAGAAAACAGGAGAAGATAAAGGTATCGCTGACCAGAAAGATCCACATCATGGCCTTACCCCAGGGCACATGATATGTCTGTTTGTCGGCCGACCAATCGTTTATGAAACCAGTCACGCCGTCGGCTGCGGGAGCCGTACTACCACTGACGCTTGCATCAACTGTGCTGCTGTGACTCATGATAGATTCCTTGTTTTTCTATTCTTGTGTTCAATCCTGCATCGACTGCGACGCGATCATGTTGATATGAGCAGGTAGAACAACCCGGCCCAGATAACCAGCAGAAAATGCCAGTACCAGGCGCAAAGCTCCAGACTCAGACGCGCGTCTTTGGCATCGCTGCCCAGTGCCAGTCGCAGTTGTGCTTTGCCCCACACCCACAGGCCGCCGAGCAAATGCAGGACGTGGATACCGGTGAGCAGATAAAAGAACGCATTGGCGGCATTGACCCGCAAACCGTGGCCCGCAGCGAGTAACTGTGCCGACACGCTGTATTGTCCGACTATAAACCCGATCGCCAGCAAACCGCCGGCCAGCGATAACAGACCGGCGCCGGAGCCGAAACGCACCGAACCGGTTTTACGGGATTGTAATACCGCGAAATGGAAACACAGACTGCTCAGCACCAGCACGCCGGTATTGACCCACAACATGGTGGGTGTTGCCAGCGGTACCCAGTCGCCCACCGTCATGCGAATAAAATAGGACACCACCAGCAGCGAGAAAAGCACACTGGCACAGGTGGCAAAAATAATCAGGGCCACCTTCTCATTGGGCATGTTGAATGCCGGTCGCGGATCGATGCCCTCCGGCAGTCCTACTGTGTTCCAGGGTTTTCTGGTGACATCACGATAAAAACTCATAACCGTTATGCTCCCTTGTGATGTGCATTTTTTTCATATTCTTCACCCGGCTCGTTCTGCGGAACAAAGTCCTTGTCCATGCCTGGCACACTGTAGTCGTACGCCCAGCGGTACACTGCCGGCAGTTCGTCGCCCCAGTTACCGTGTTTGGGTGGCGTGTCAGGTGTCTGCCATTCCAGCGTGGTAGCACCCCAGGGGTTACCACCGGCTTTCTCACCATGTTTCAGGCTCCAGAAAATGTTGATGAAGAACAGGATCTGCGCGGTGGCAACAAAAATTGCCGCCAACGTGATATTGGCGTTCAGTACCTGCGCTGTTTCCGGAATAAAATCGGTATTGCCCATTTCGTAGTAACGTCGGGGTACACCCAGGAAACCCAGGTAATGCATCGGCAAATAAATTGCGTAGGTGCCCAGGAAGGTACACCAGAAATGCACCTTGCCTATGGTCTCGTTGAACATGCGGCCGGTTACTTTCGGGTACCAGTGGTACAGCGCTGCGAACAACACCAGTACCGGCGACACGCCCATCACCATATGGAAGTGGGCAACAACAAAGTAGGTGTCCGCCAACGGCACATCAATCACCACGTTACCCAGGAACAGGCCAGTCAGGCCGCCATGAACAAAGGTAAAGATAAAACCGATGGCAAACAGCATCGGCGTATTCAGGCGGATGTTGCCCTGCCATAAGGTCAGTACCCAGTTGTACACTTTCAGCGCGGTCGGTATCGCAATCACCAGTGTGGTGGTGGCGAAGAAGAAACCGAAATACGGATTCATGCCGCTGACGTACATGTGATGCGCCCACACCATGAAGCTGAGACCACCAATGGCGATGATGGCCCAGACCATCATGCGATAACCAAAAATGTTCTTGCGGGCATGGGTACTGATGACATCCGAGACCAGGCCAAATGCGGGCAAGGCAACGATGTAAACTTCGGGATGACCAAAGAACCAGAACAAATGCTGGAACAGAATCGGGCTGCCACCTTCGTGGTCGTTCTGTGCACCCAGTTCCATCATTGCCGGCATGAAGAAGCTGGTACCCAGCACCAGATCGAACCCCATCATGATGGCGCTGACCAGTAGCGCCGGGAAAGCAAACAGACCCAGCACCGTGGCCGTGAAAATGCCCCAGATTGACAGGGGCAACCGCATCAATGTCAGGCCGCGGGTTCGGGCTTGCAGTATCGTTGTGACATAGTTCAGGCCGCCCATGGTGAAGGCGATAATGAACACGGCCAACGAAATCAGCATCAACAGAATACCGCCCTCACTGCCGGGGGTGCCATGTGAAATTGACTGTGGCGCATACAACGTCCAACCGGCCCCCGTGGGACCTCCCGGCACAAAAAAGCTGGCCAGCAGGATAATCACGGACACCAGGTAAAACCAGAAGCTCAGCATGTTGAGAAACGGAAATACCATGTCCCGGGTACCGCACATCAAAGGGATCAGGTAATTGCCGAACCCGCCAAGAAAAAGCGCGGTCAACAGATAGATCACCATGATCATGCCGTGCATGGTGACAGCCTGATAATAGAAGGCCGGATTGATCCAGCTGACGGTATCCGGGAAGCCCAGCTGCAGGCGCATCAGGATGGACAGCCCCAGCGCAATCAGACCGACAAAAATCGCAACGCCGCCGTACTGTATTGCAATGACCTTGTGATCCTGACTCCAGATGTATTTGGTCACAAAGCTCTGCGGGTCGTGCAGCGCGTGAGCATCATCCTGGTCCGCTAATGGAACATATGCCATGTAAACGTCCTCCCGGTATCAACCGAACCTGCGGTTATCTTTATTTTAGTTTTCGAAATTCGTTTTGGTGCCTTCCATTAACGCAGGGTATTGATGTAGCTGAGCACATCGTTCTGCTGTTCCTGAGTGCGCATGGCTTTAACCATGGATGTCATCTGATAGCCGTAATCATCGTCGCGATGTGCGCCGCGAACGCCGTCGCGGTATTTCTGCAATTGAGTGGCCAGATACCAGTCGTCCATGCCGGCCAGCGCGGGCGCGTCGGTTGCCCAGCTGCCCTTGCCATCATCACCGTGACAGGACGCACAATTGGCGCTATAAATGCGCATGCCACGTGCCGGGTCACCTTCGGTAATTGTTGTCGCCGCCGGTGACTGTGGCAGTGTCGCGATATAGGCAGAAACATTGGCGCGGGCTTCCGGCGAAGCCACCGTGTTTGCCATAGGCGCCATCATGGCACCCAGCTGATCACCTTCGGCTGCACCGCGGATACCCTGCTGGTAATAACGCAACTGGCGATCGATGTACCAGGGCTGCAAGCCGGCGAGTTTGGGTGCATTCACCTGTGGGTTGCCTTCGCCCTGCTGGCCATGACAGCTGGCGCAAACCATGAAGGATTGCTGGCCGGCGGCGATATCAGCGTCCGGTTGCTCCTGGGTTTCGGCAAACGTGGGTTGCGCCTGCAGCCACGCGGCATACTGGTCGGCCGGAGCAACTTCAACGCGCGCGCGCATGATGTGATGACCCAGCCCACAATATTGTTCACACAGGATATCGAAAACACCGGTACGGGTGGGTGTCAGCCACAGATATGACACCATGCCGGGGACCATATCCATCTTGATGCGGAACTGCGGTACTGTGTAGTTGTGCAGCACATCGCGTGAGCGCAGCAAGGCTTTCACCGGCTGATCGATGGGCAGCATCATGTAGGGTTTCTTGACGACCCGGTCATCCTGGCCATTGGGGTCGTCGGGGTTGATACCCCAGGGGTTGGTTTCGGTAATGTGTTCGATGTCAGCGGTGCCCAACTGGCCGTCGTCACCGGGATAACGGAAGGCCCATTGCCACTGCGAACCGAAGGCTTCAAATTCAGTGGCCTCTTCCGGCACGGAGACAAACTGTGCCCACACAAACAGGCCGGGGGCCAGCATGGCGGCAACGCCAAGCGTTGTCAGTACGGTCAGGCCGGTTTCCAGCCGGGCATTCTCCGGTTCGTAAACCGCCTTGCTGGCTTCACCTTTGCGCTGACGATAGCGGAATACGCTGTACGCCAGGAACAGGTTCACAGCAACAAATACGAACCCGGTCACCCAGAATGTCAGGTTGATGGTGAAATCGACACTCGTCCAGTGCGATGCGATTTCGGTGAACCACCAGGGGCTGACAAAATGAAAGACAACGGAGCCGACAACCAACAGGACAATAACAACAGCAATAGCCATACGCGGGATATCCTTGTGAAAGTGCGAGCACGGACAACAGTGGATACAGCAACTGTATAGCGAAAGATAATAAAGGACCGCGGACCCCGGACAGGCGGGATCAATCGGGTATGAATGTTGCAGTCACGCAGTTGACTACGAACGGTACGGATCAGTACGTTCACAACGTCGCTCCCTCCTTTTATTATTTATCTTTCGGATGGGTACTCAACGTGTAACTTCGATCAATCGAGCGGAGCAGGCGATGTCAGGCACCGCCTACTTCTCCGGATCGTATAGCAATGTTTAAATCAGTGCAACAGCTCCAGTGTCCGGTGCCGCATTTTATGCACGGACCATTTGCAGATCTGCAAACGGGTTGAGGAAGTGCGGATCAACCGCGGCCAGGACAGCCTCGGAATGTTTCTGCGCCATCATTTCCTGAATCTTTTTAACCTGACGCTCCTTGGCATAGATCAGCACCAGATATTTCCCGGCTTTGATGTCATCCTTGAAGTGCGCAATCTTCTTGTTGGTCTGCATGGTGCCGGTCAGACCTCCCACCCAGGCGCCAAAGCAGGTCAACACAAACACAATGCCGATGAACCCGATCAGCGGAATCGGCATGGCAAAGGGCTCAGTGACATACGCCAGGCCGGCCAATGCCAGACCGGCAACAAAACCAATGGATGCGCCGATAAAACCCTCGCGGATAAAGTCCAGGGATTCAAGGTAATTGCTGGAGTGCAGGTGCTCCTTGACCAGTCCGCTTTCATCCTTGCTGTGGATGTGCAGGAACCAGTCGTCTACACCGATGGCATGCAGATCGTCAGAAATCTCGTGCGTACTTTTGAGGGTCGGTGACAGATAATAGATACATTTCATCTAGCTTCTCCTTTTTTATTCATGAGATCGCTGTTCGAACATCTATTAGTCCAGATGACTACTCCAGAAATCAGACTAACAAGGCACAGCGTTATTATTTTTCAACGGTGCATGAGCCCAATTTACCGCTAATAACACTGCTTGTCCTCATTTTTTTCGCTTAAATGGTGTTTTGCGGTACAATTACCAACCCTCATTGACACACTCAGTAATTAGCAACGATCATGCCCCCAAATCAGGTCTGGCGGATCCGGGCAACAGAGAGAGCCTTGTGACAGAGCTTACACAGAAACAGACGGCCAACTGGCGCGACTACTACGAGATGTGCAAACCTCGTGTGGTCATGCTGATGATATTGACCTCAATGGTAGGTATGTTTCTGGCCGTACCTGGCATGGTGCCACTGGATGTCCTGATTCTGGGTAATCTGGGCATTGCGTTGGTGGCAGGCTCCGGTGCCGTGGTCAACCATCTGATTGATCGCAAGGTAGATGCGGTGATGCGTCGCACCCATAACCGGCCCATGCCCCAGGGCCGGGTGGCGCCCAAGCAGGCCGCGGCGTTCGCGGCCGCCATTGGTATTGCGGGCATGGCCATCATGCTGTTCTGGGTCAATGCCCTCAGCGCCTGGCTGACGCTGGCCTCCTTTATTGGTTATGCCTTCATCTATACCGGCTATCTGAAGCGGGCAACACCACAAAACATTGTCATTGGTGGACTGTCCGGCGCCATGCCGCCCCTGTTGGGCTGGTCGGCGGTTACCGGTACCATCGAACCGGGTGCGCTGATTCTGGTGCTGATCATATTTGCCTGGACCCCGCCGCATTTCTGGGCGCTGGCTATTCATCGCAAGGAAGAATATGCCAAAACCGGCATACCCATGCTGCCGGTCACCCATGGCGAGCACCTCACCAAGATCCACATCATCCTGTACACCGTAATCATGATTCTGGTAAGTGTTCTGCCCTGGCTGATCGGCATGAGCGGCCTGCTGTACCTTGCGGCAGCGCTGCTGCTCGGCGGCGGCTTCCTGTGGTGGTCGCTGATGCTGATGTACCGTCCCAAGGCCTCAACGGCCATGGACACCTTCAAATACTCCATCGTTTATCTGATGGTCTTGTTCCCGGTGCTGCTGGTTGATCACTATCTGTTTACCTGACTGTTTTCCTGACAATCGTTTTACAGGCGTCAAATTATGAAGAGAAATATCAAGATCACACTGATTGTGTGTCTGCTGTGGGTGTTGCTGGTGTTGGCAGTCACGTTCTTCCGTTATTCAGGCAACAATGCTGCCCAGGTGTCACAGGAGGAGTTGCGTGAAATCGGCGCCATGGTTTACGAAGAGCCGGTAGCAATCGACCCCTTCAATTTGCTGGACCATCACGGCGAGCCTTTTACCGATCAGTCACTGCAAGGCCAGTGGAGTCTGATATTTTTTGGTTTTACCAATTGCCCCGATATCTGCCCGCTGACCATGAACGAGTTGACCGGCTTTTATCGGGATCTGGCGGCCGGCCCCTATCAGGCTGATACCCAGGTAGTGATGATCAGCGTCGATCCGTTCCGCGATGACACCGCTCAGATCGCACGATACATGGAGACCTACCACGAAGACTTTCTGGGGGTGAACGGGGAGTATTCCGAGGTATCGGGTCTGGCGCGCGATCTTTACATCTCGCATGGTGTCATGCCGGTGCCGACACAGGATGGCAGCGACAGCAATGAGTTTATGGTCGACCACAGCGGCAATATCCTGCTTATCGATCCGCAGGGCCAGTACCGCGGGTTTCTGGAACCCAATATTCGTCGCGCCAATATCCTCGAAGCCTACCAGATTATCCGTCAGACAATCTGATTGAGACGCCGGTAGTTTTTAGCGCGGCGCCGGCTTCAGGTACAGCAGGATAAACAGACAGCAGGCGGTGGCGACGATTGACGGCCCCGCCGGCGTATCCCAGAAGTACGACATCGACATCCCGCCCAGCACCGACAGGCAACCGGCGATGGCCGCGCCCACGGCCATCTGTTCTGGCGTATTGGCGACCCGGCGTGCCGCTGCGGCCGGAATGATCAACAATGACGTAATCAGCAGTACACCCACAATTTTCATCGCGACCGCAATCAACAGCGCAATCAGCATCACCAGCAGCGCGTATAGCCGGTCAACCGCAATGCCTTCTATCTGCGCCAGCTCCCGGTGCACGGTCAATGCCAGGAACTGATCCCAGTACCAGATCAACAGCGCGGCCGTGACCACACAACTGCCAATGATCCATATCAGGTCGTTACGGGTTACGGTCAGCAGGTCACCGAACAGAAACGCCATCAGATTGACCTGAACCATATCCGACAGCGACAGCACCAGCAGGCCAAAGGCCAGCGTACTGTGCGCGATGATGCCCAACAGGGTGTCGGTGGCCAGCAGCTGACGTCGTTCCAGTAACAACAGCACGCCGGCAAATATCGCACAGCTGGTGATGATGGCGAGCTGCAGGTTGATGCTGAACAAAATCGCCAGCGCCACGCCCAGCAAGGACGAATGTGCCAGCGTGTCACCAAAGTAGGACATGCGTCGCCAAACCACGAAGCACCCGAGTGGTCCGGCAACAACGGCGATGAACAATCCTGCGATCAGCGCGTAAACCATAAAATCAGCCATGGTGATGATCCTTGTCATGGGTGTCTGAATGGTCGCAGGCATCGTGGCTGATGTCGCCAGTCAAATCGTGGCTATGATTGTGGTGGTGGGTATACACGGCCAGTGTTTCAGCCTCCCGGCGTCCAAACAGCGCCAGGTAGGCCGGGTCATGGCTGACGTGTTCCGGTTTGCCGTGGCAGCAGATGTGTTGATTCAGGCAAATCACCTCATCTGTCGTTGCCATTACCAGGTGCAGATCATGTGACACCATCAGCACTCCGCAGCCATGCTGGTCGCGGATACTGTTGATCAATTGATACAGCTCCACCTGACCGGTCACATCCACCCCTTGCGCCGGTTCGTCGAGTACCAGCAACTGTGGTGACTGACTCAGTGCCCGTGCCAGCAGCACCCGTTGCAGTTCGCCGCCGGACAGGGCGGATACCTGCTGGTCCATAAGGTGCGCTATCCGGACTTCCTCCAATAGCGGTTTTACCGGCTGCCGGCGCCCCGGCGCAGCGAGCTGCAGAAAGCGCCGGACCGTCAATGGCAGCGTCGGTTCAATAAACAGTTTCTGCGGCATATAACCGATACGCAGACCTGCAGAGCGTTGCAGTGTCCCGGTATGCGGTTGCAACAATCCCAGTACGATGCGCACCAGCGTGGTTTTGCCGGCGCCATTGGGCCCGATAAGCGTTAATAGTTGACCCTGCCGAACCTCCAGATTGATCTGTTGCAGAATTTGACGATCGGCGGCGCTGAAACCGATATTGTCCGCTTTGATGAGTATCTCGCTATTCATATGCCCCGCTCATATGTCATGTCGTTATGCCCCGGCGGACGTTTCCTGCAATCGCGTCATAACGCCAGAATGTGACGTGTTGTCGCAAATACTAAACTGTTTGGAAGAAATGGTATATCATAGCATTTCTAAGAGGCCGTGAAATTTCATGAGTAATCGATTCCCGAAGACAGGACAACCACCGTGCCGGCAGGCAGCGTATTGTACTACGTTTGTATCGGCCTTCACCGTGCCGCGTTTCGCCGTTTTCCTGTTATTGACACTTTCGCTGGTGCTGGCCAGTTCCACGGCTTTGGCGCAAGCAAAGGTGGTCGCCAGTATCACCCCGTTGCAGATGATTGCCCGCGCCATTACTGACGGCGTCAGTGAGCCCGAGGTACTGATTCCGTCCAACCAGTCCTATCACCATTTCACACTGCGCCCGTCCATGCTGCGCACCTTGCGTCAGGCGGATCTGTTTGTGTGGGTGGGTCCGGAGCTGGAAACCTATCTCAGCGACGCGGTTGTACAGGCCGGTGCCTATGGTCGGCAGCTTCAGGTGCTGGCATTGCCCGGCTTACAGGTGCATCACGCGGGCGCAGGCGGCGAAGACAGCCGCGAAGTATTGATTCCTGACGAGGGCCTGCACGCCGGACACAAACATAAACCGGCCGATACCATTGATCCGCATGTCTGGCTCAACACCGGTAATGCACAATTGATTGCGCAAGCCATTGCCGACGCGCTGAGCGAGCTGGATCCCGACAATGCCGGACAGTATGGCGTCAATCTTGAATTGTTCAGGCAGCGCCTGGCAGCATTGGAACGGGGTATTAATGCCCAGGCCCTGCTGCCGGCACAGTCGCAGTACGCTGTTTATCATAATGCCTTTCAATACTTTGAACGCCAGTTTGGACTGCAACACGAACTGGTTTTTGTCGCCAGTGAAGAGCTGCAGCCCGGCGTCAGGCACATGATGATGGTGCGTCGAGCGGTAGAGAACACGCCGTTGAACTGTCTGCTGGAAGATGTGACAACACAGGCGGCAACGGTCGACACCTTACTGGGTGACAAGGATCTGCGGCGCATCCGGGTCGATACTGTGGGTCAGACCCTGACCGCAGGGCCAATGGCCTATATTCAATTGATGGACAATGTCGCCGACGCATTCAGACAGTGCGCCGCGCGCTGAATCGCTCCCGGCTTGACGTCAGGGTCTGATACCATAGGGACATAGCCTGTAAAGAGCTTTGCCCCTTTCACATCGGACGTTTTGATTATGCCAGCCGCCAATCCCCTGATCCTGATTGATGGATCGTCCTACCTGTTCCGCGCCTTTCATGCCTTGCCGCCTCTGGTCAGTAGCCGGGGTCAGCCCACCGGTGCCATCAAAGGCGTGATCAGCATGATCCGCAGCCTGAAAAAGGAATATCCCGGCAGCCCGGTGGCGGTCGTGTTTGATGCCAAGGGCGGCACTTTTCGCAATGACATTTATCCCGAATACAAAGCGCATCGCCCGCCCATGCCCGATGAATTGCGCAGTCAGATCGATCCCATCCACCAGATCATCAAGGCCATGGGCCTGCCCTTGCTGGTGGTGCCCGATGTGGAGGCCGACGATGTCATCGGCACGTTGGCTGCGCAAGCCAGCAAGCAGCAACGCGATACCCTGGTGTCCACCGGTGACAAGGACCTCGCCCAGTTAGTAACCGATCACGTCACTCTGATCAACACCATGACCGGCGAGCGCCTTGACCCCGACGGCGTGGTCAATAAATTCGGTCTGCCACCGGGCCGCATCGTGGATTTTCTGGCTCTGACCGGTGACAAGGTCGACAATATTCCGGGTGTGCCCAGTGTCGGACCCAAAACCGCAGTCAAGTGGCTGCAGGCCTATGACTCGGTGGATAACCTGATCGAACATGCCGATGAAATCGGCGGCAAAGTCGGCGAAAAGCTGCGTGACAATATCGCACAACTGCGCCTCTCCTATGAACTTGCCACCATCAAGCTGGATGTCACGCTGGCGTTGTCGCTGGATGAGCTGATCCCCGGCCCGGAGGACCAGACGCAGTTGATGGCACTGTTCACTGAGCTGGAATTCAAGACCTGGGTCAATGAGCTCGACAAGGCCGGTGTTGCCATCTCGGCCAGCGATCTTGCCGCTGCGCAGGAAGAGCTTGGCAGTGCGCCGGCGCCGGATAATGAGAGTGCGCTGGACGATGAGCAGCTCAACACCGACGAAGAAAATTACCAGCTTATCAATGATGAGGCCGGACTCCGGCAGTGTATTGATGCCATCAAGGCAGCAAAACAGACGGCGGTGGCGATACTGGCCACAGATGAACACTACATGCTGTCGCAGATCATCGGTCTGGCCCTCAGCTGGCAACCCGGGCAGGCGGTCTATATACCGCTGGCGCATGACAGTCTGGAGGCGCCATCGACCCTGGACCGGCGCACGACCCTGAGCATGCTCAAGCCGATTCTGGAAGACCCGCTGGTGCGCAAGGTCGCGCATGACACCAAGCGCATGAGCCATATTTTCCTGAATCATGACATTGTGGTGGGGCGCTGGCACTTCGATACCCACCTGGCTGCTTACGTCATCAATTCGGTGGCGACCAACCACAGTATCGAAGACGTGAGCGCTTACTATCTTCATAAGCGTCTGGATTCAAGGGAGTCACTGACCGGTAGCGGGCGCAATAAACTGGCGTTGAGCCAGTCCGACCCCGCCGCTGCGCTGGCGTGGCTGGGCCCGCAGGTTGATGCAGTATTGCGACTGAGTTACCTGCTGGCGAGCCAGCTGCAAAAAACCGGTGAGCTGGATGGCCTGTATCGCTACTACGAACTGGCGCTGGCGCCGGTGCTGCAGCGCCTGGAGCGCCACGGCATAGCGGTCGACCCGGATCTGTTGCACAAGCAGTCACAGGCGCTGGCGACACGATTGGCAGAGGTCGAGGAAGCCGTCTATGCGCTGGCCGGTGAGACCTTCAATCTGGGCTCACCCAAACAACTGCAGGTCATTCTCTACGACAAGATGCAACTGCCGGTGCTCAAGAAAACTCCTAAAGGCCAGCCATCAACGGCGGAGCCGATATTGCAGGAGCTGGCGCTGGAGTATGAGCTGCCCAGCATGATCATGGAGCATCGCGGTCTGAGCAAGCTCAAGTCGACCTACACTGACAAACTGCCGGCCCAGCTCAACCGCAGCACTCAGCGCATTCACTCCACGTTCCAGCAGGCAGTGGCGGCTACCGGTCGTCTGTCGTCGACCGAGCCCAATCTGCAGAACATTCCCATCCGCAGTGCCGAGGGTCGCAAGATTCGTCAGGCGTTTGTTGCCGCCAAAGGCTACAAACTGGTGGCGGCTGACTACTCCCAGGTAGAACTCAGAATCATGGCGCATCTGTCACAGGACAAAGGTTTGCTCAATGCTTTTGCCAACGCACTGGATGTTCACAAAGCCACTGCGGCGGAAGTGTTTGGTGTGACGCTGGATGAAGTCACCGGTGAGCAGCGCCGCCGCGCCAAGGCCATCAACTTCGGCCTGATCTACGGCATGTCGGCCTTTGGCCTGGCCAAACAGCTCGGCATCGACCGTCATGACGCGCAGCAATATGTGGATCGTTACTTCGAGAAATACCCCGGTGTACTGGAGTACATGGAGCGCACGCGCGAACTCGCTGAATCCCAGGGGTATATTGAAACCCTGTTCGGCCGGCGGCTGTATCTACCCGACATCAAGGCCGGCAATGGCATGTTGCGCAAGGCTGCGCAACGCACCGCTATCAACGCGCCGATGCAGGGCACGGCGGCGGACATAATCAAACAGGCGATGGTAGACATAGATCACTGGCTGGGCAGCGGTGCACTGGATGCACGACTGATACTGCAGGTACACGATGAGCTGGTATTTGAAGTGGCCGAGGCTGATGTTGACCTGCTCAGCGACGGCGTGCGTTTTCGTATGGCCAGCGCTGCCGCACTGGATGTGCCGCTAGTCGTCGACGTCGGGGTCGGTGACAACTGGGACGAGGCTCACTGAGGACAGATCCGCTGACGCGGGGTGGTCGCCCAGCCAGCCGTCAAGGCGCTGGGCCAGCACATCAACACCGTGGCGCTTGAGTGATGAAAACGCCTGTGCGCTGGCGTCCGGCATGCCGTCCAGCGCCAGTCTGGCTTTGGTGAGGGCATCCTGCACGCCGCCGCGTTTGAGTTTGTCGGCCTTGGTCAGCAGGATGTGCAGTGGCAATTGACGCTTTCGGGCCCAGTCAATCATCATCAGGTCGAAATCCTTGAACACATGCCGGATGTCCGTCACCAGCACCAGACCGCTGAGCGCATTGCGTTTGTTGAGATACTGCTCCAGGTGCACCTGCCAGTCGTTTTTCACTGACAGGGGTACTTTGGCGTAACCGTAGCCGGGCAGGTCTACCAGATAGCGCCCTTCGTCGATCGCAAAATAGTTGATGAGCTGGGTGCGGCCCGGCGTTTTACTGGTTCTGGCCAACTGGCCATTGCGCGTCAGGGTATTGATGGCGCTGGACTTGCCGGCATTGGAGCGACCGGCAAAGGCGACCTCACTGAGGCTGTCCGGCGGGCAGTCGCGCAGTTTGGCAGCGCTGATCACGAATTTGGCGGCTTGATAGTTCATGGGCAGGCATTCTACCGGAGCGGGGCTGAATTAAGCCAGCAATTAAACGTCCCCGGCGCGACCATGATAGCCGCGCAAGTCGCCGCTATCGCAGACAATTCGCTGGCGAAACAGAGCAGACTATTGTGGCCTTCAGTGCCTACACATCACAGGCAGCTGTGGTATACTCCCCGGTCGCTGCGTTGTGTCGAAAAACGTCTCGTGCGCGCACCACCGATCTCACAACCGTTCAGGAACTATTTTTAGGAACTACGATTATCCATGAAAAAACTATTTCTCTCCCTGGCGACAATTCTCATGGCAGTTACCAGCGTAACTGCAACTGCTCAAGGTGATGCCGCCGCAGGTGAAGGCAAGGTGGCTGTTTGTGCCGCATGCCACGGTACCGACGGTAACAGTGAACTGGGCAGTAACCCGAAACTCGCCGGTCAAGGTGAGCGTTACCTGCTCAAGCAGCTGCGTGACATCAAATCCGGTGCCCGCGAAGTAGCGCTGATGACGGGCCTGCTCGACAACAGGACTGAGCAGGACCTGATGGATATGGCGGCATTTTATGCGGCACAGGAAATCACCTTGCAGGGCGCTGATCCGGAGCTGGTGCCGCTTGGCGAGCAGATCTACCGTGCAGGGATCACCGATCTGGGTGTTGCCGCCTGTTCTGCCTGCCATTCACCAACCGGCAGCGGTATGGCGCAGGCGGGGTTCCCGGCGCTGGGCGGACAGCATGCGGAATACATTGAAAGCCAGATGAAAGCCTTCCGCTCAGGTGCCCGTGACAATGACGGCGACTCTGCGCCCATGCGTATCGTGTCAGAGCGTCTGACGGATGCCGAAATCGAAGCACTGGCAAGCTATATCTCCGGCCTGAACTAGGTCGGATTGAGCGGCGTTCAGCAATTATTCAGCCGCGTTATGGTCTACTTAAGCACAAGAATCACAGTGGAGTAGCAACATGATCAAGCAAGCAATCAAACTGGGTGCTGTGGCACTGCTAAGCGCTTTGGCATTTTCGGCATCGGCGCAGCCTTCCCTGTACGTGGCAGGAACGCACTATGAGGAACTGCCGGCGCCGGTGCGCACCAATGATGCGGACAAAATAGAAGTGCTGGAAGTATTCTGGTATGGCTGCGGGCATTGTTTCCGCTTCCAGCCACTGGTTGACGACTGGGCCAGCAATGCGCCGGATGACGTCGACTATATGCATTATCCGGCTATCTGGAATGAGTTGATGAAGGTTCATGCGCAGGCCTATTACACAGCAGAAAGCCTGGATGTTGTGGACGCTGTCCATGACCCGATTTTCGAAGCTATCAATCTGCAGGGCAATCGCTTGCAGAATGAACGTCAGCTGGCCGCCCTGTTTACAGCACACGGCGTGGACGAAGAAGCATTCTCCCGCGCCTTCAACTCGTTCCCGGTGCGCACCAAGGTAAACCAGGCTGAGAGCCGTATGCAGGACTACCAGATCCGCAGCACGCCCAACGTGATCGTTAATGGCAAATACCTGGTTACAACCAACGAGGCAGTGCGTACCCAACAGGATATGCTGGCCATCGTCGATTTCCTGGTTGCGCGGGAACGAGCCGCCCTTTAAAACGAGGCCGGCCGTTCTGCCGCGGCTAACAACAGGGCGCTGAGACCGGCGTCAGGAAACGGACCTATGGTTCACCGGATGCAAGAAGGTGAAGAAGCGCTGCGCTGGAAACGCAAGTTTCTTGATGCATTGGAAGAACACGAGGAGCGCGAAAAATCCCTCAGTAACCGGATTCGTTTGCTGCGCCGGGGTCTGCTCGGTGTCAGCCTCGCTGGTGACGGCAATGACCCGGTCCTCGACAAACAGTTGACCCAGTTGCGCAGCACTTTGCGCAACGATGATCGCGAAACCGGTCTGGAAGCTTTACTGGAGCACATCGAAAAGTCCATCATCCGACTGGACAATGAAAAAAACGCCAGTACCTGGGCCCTGAAACAGGCATTTGAAAGCAGCATCAAAGAGCTGGAACAGGTCCCCCTGCCCGGCCCATCCCGCCGCCAGTTAAAAAAATTCTCCCGCAGCCTGTCTTCCCGCCTGGAAGATCCGCAGCAACACACCGGTTTGATCCGCCAGTTCATCGAACTACTGAGCGAATCGGTGCAAGCCCTCAAAGAACAGGAACAACAACATCTGGCTGCCGCCAGCCAGTCCAACGCCAGCGTCGGCCTGTGGCAACGTCTGTTCGGCGCCAGCGACCCCGCCAGGCCAACTGACGAAGAGCCGTCAGCCAATAGAGAGCCCTCAGCGCATAGAGAGCCTTCAGCGAACAGAGAGCCCTCAGCGGGGAAAGAGCCGTCAGCCAGAAAAGAGCCCTTAGCGGGGAAAGAGCCCTCAGCGCATAGAGAGCCCTCAGCGAATAGAGAGCCCTCAGCGCGCAAAGAGCCCTCAGCGCGCAAAGAGCCTTCAGCGGATAAAGAGCCCTCAGCGCGCAAAGAGCCCCCCCCCTACACCGAAGACGATGCCATCACCGGCGAGCTTATGGACCGGGACGACCTCGCTGACCCGGCGCACGGTCACGAGATTCATCTGGAAACAGAGCAGGACCCGGAGCACGGCGGCGCAGACGATGTCTCTGTCACCGCCCAAAAAATCAGTGGTCGGGCAAACGACCTGGAAGACAGCGCCCTGCGTCAGGGTCAGCATCAGGTCAAGTTGGAGCCTGATGACAGTGACAGCATAGAAGGAGAACTCATTCGTGACCGCTCCGGGCTGGCGGAGCCGGCATTTTCCTTTATCGCCGGGCATGTCGAGCCATTGCTGCTGCGTATACTCGAGTCCATCCACATCACCGGTGAATCGGTAAACCTGGCTGATACCATCAGGCGTCATATTCTCAAAGGTCTCAACTGGTACGACTTTGTTGCCGTGCTGGAGGAAATTCTGCAGATATTGCGCAACGCAGCAGACGATCAGCGTCTTGAATTTCAGGATTTTCTTGCCGAAGTGAACGAAAGCCTCGCGCAGGTGCAGGCCTTTGTAGACACGTCCCAAAAACACGCTGACCAGAGCGCTGCTGCCGACGCGGCCCTGGATGCCAGGGTGCGTGAGCAGATTAGCGACATCAGCAATGCTGTTGCCGACTCCGATGCCGACCTCGATACATTAAAAGTCAGCGTGCAATCGCAGATCGGTGCCATTCTCAGCTCACTGGATACCTTCAAGTCCCAGCGCAAGCAACAGGATGATGGCATGACCGGTGAAATGCGTCTGTTGATTGAGCGCATCGGTGCACTTGAGACCGAGTCCAGGGAATTGCGGCTGCACCTGTCGCAGCAGCAGGAAAAAGCACAAACGGACACGCTGACCGATCTGCCTAATCGTGAGGCCTACAACAATCGCCTGCGCAAAATTCTGGACGACTGGCGCGAAGGTGCCAGCCACGAACGCCGTGACGACGACCGATCGCTATGCCTGGCGGTGGCTGACGTTGACAGTTTCAAACAGATAAACGATACCTATGGTCATCTGGCCGGAGACAAAGTGCTGAAAATCATCAGCAAGGAATTGGTATCGCGGTTACGTGACTCCGATTTTGTGGCGCGCTATGGAGGCGAAGAGTTTGTTATCATCATGCCTCATACCCGGCCAGCTGACGCGGAACATGCACTGAACAAAGTACGTGAAGCGATCGCCAACATCCCGTTTCATTTTAAGGAGCGGCAGTTGAAAATAACCGTGTCCTTTGGCGTCACCGAGGCTATCCATAACGATGGCCCCGAATCACTGTTTGACCGGGCTGACAGCGCCCTGTACAAAGCCAAGGCAGACGGCCGCAACCGGGTGCACAGAGACCGTCACGAGAGCTGAGAGCTTTCAGCCCAAACTTTTTTGCGCTGCCAACCGTCACAGGAAGCCAACGCGGCAGGAAACACCAACAGGGATCGATAACATGGGATTGAGCGACATCGGCGATCAGGTCCGTGAATTGCTGTCCAAGGCAGGACGTTCGCTAAACACGACTGATCCGGCCAGTGCGCTATTGCGTCGCATCAATGTTGTGTTGATGGTATTCGACGACAAACTCTATCGATTGGATAGCAGCCGCTGGCGCGAAATCGGCGCCGGTGTTGATGCGGCCGGGCATGCCGTGGGTATCGCGAACGCCGCCGCCATATTGCTGGCCGACATGGATGTCACCGATAGCGCCCGGAACTCGGCGCGCAACGCGGTCAACAACGTCCTGCTGCTGTTACCACCGGCTGATTTTCTCGCCACACCGGTCAACCTGCCGGGCGTGGCGCCAGTTGCCATTCGGCCCGCCTTGCAACTGCAGGCTGACAGCCTGATACCCGGCTACGATGATCCGCTGAGCCTTGCTGTTCACGCCGCAGGACAATCCGGCTCTTTAACCGCTGACGGCTCTTTAACCGCTGATGGCTCTGTATCCGCTGACGGCTTTTTATCCGCTGACGGCTCCTCCACCGCTGGCGGTAGTGCTGAACCTCATATCGCATTCTGGTTGCCAACGGCGACCCTGAACACCTTGCATACGGCATTTGCTGAGCAATCGCTGTTTCTCGCTGCGGTAATGCCTCGACCTGCTGCGCTGCTGGCACAACACCAGCGTGCGGCCCTGATCGAAGATCAGGACAGCCAGCACAGCTCGATTCTGCTACACCGCGACGGCGTCATTCGGCAGTGTCTGCAAACCAGTCTGGCGGATCTTGAAGCGCCTGCTTTTGCTGAACAATGGCAGGCAGAAACCGAGGTGCTGACAAAATCGGCGTCGGAGGTGGCTACGCTGCACAGCGCTGACGATTATCTGAACAGCATTCGACAGCTTGATGCAGGCGGGGCGCAACAGGCCAGTTATGCTTACGCGATCGTACCTGACGCTGCCCTTGCCGCCCGGCATCAGTTCGACAAAGGCAAGCGCCTGTGGCTGGCAGCGGCAGTGGTCGCCGCCGCCACGTTTCTGGCTGCGATTCCCTTCCTGGTTCAGTCCTTTCAGTTACGCAGCCTGGACAACACTCTGGCGGAGCAACAGGAACTGGCGACACCGGCGCGGGAAGACCAGCTCGCCGTGCGTGACTTCGAATCGCGCTGGGGTGTACTCACCGAATTTCCGCGTCAGGACGTACCGGCGATGTTGTTGGCATTGCAGGCCGAAGTCAGTCCCAACGTGCTGACATTTCTGGAGCTGGACGAAGGTTATGTCAGCATTGAAGGCGAGAGTGACGACCCGCAAGGCCTGTTGCAGCAACTTGAAATGAACCCCATGTTCACCGAAGTGGATTTTGCCCGTGCCACCAGCAACAATCGTTTTTACATTGACCTGCGACTGACCACGGTGAACTTCCCTGCCTACCTGGAATGGTACTTCCCGGAGGCACAGTAATAATGCCGGGACTTAGAACGCTGACATCACGGGAAAAAATAATCCTGCGTCTGGCATTGGTGCTGGCGTTAGTGATATGCCTTTCCTACGGCGCGCCGTTAGCGCGCGAGCACTACAATGAACGCGCGCAGACCATTGAGCGGTTGCGCCTGGACATTGAGCGCGAGCAACGTCTTCAGGATGATGCCGAACTCTGGCAGCAGCGGCGTCAGGATATCGATCAGCAACTGCAGACTCTGGATGCACAGCTTTTCACCGGAAACGGCACGGCCTTGCCGACAGTCCCGGTGCTGGCGGCGAATATCCAGCGGCGGGTCCGGCAAATTGCTCAAGAGTCAGGTGTCACCATTACTTCCAGTAGCCTGGCCGAGTCGCGTGAGACCGATGATTGGTTGCTGGTTGAACAAACCCTGTCTTTTAACCTGACTAATCAGAGCGACACCATGGATTTTCTGGCACGACTTGATGCCTCCGAGCCCAGGTTGGCGATTAGCTATTTCAGCATGCGTCGCAATCGCAACATGTACAGTGGCGACATTACCGTGGTCGGATTCAGCCGCGATACCAGTACCAACCCGGAAGGAGACTGAGCCATGGCCAATGTCATCAGCCTGCCGGTATTTACCCAGTTGCTGGAGCCTGCCGGTATCGCTCCTGCGCACAACTTTGTCGATAGCCATGAACTGGTGTGTGACAATCTGCCGGACAGCCAGCTGCGCGCGCGCATCAGATTTGTATTGAATAATGCCGGGCTGGGCAGCAGTTCGTTACCATTACGCTTTCGTCCGGCGCAACCGGATGAAGTCAGGCGACTGATCAAACACTGGCGCGCGGAATTGTCGCCGACCATCGATGCTGCCGGTACTGATGATCTGTTTGTTTCCGGTTTTGAAGACGATGAAGAGCTCAAGGACCTGGCCTCGGAAGCGCCGATCATCCGTTTGGTGAATCACCTGTTTGCGCGCGCACTGGATCTCAATGCCAGCGACATCCATTTTGAGCCCAATGAAGAACACCTTGATGTGCGATGCCGTGTCGACGGCATCATGCATCGCATAGAGCGACTGCCAGGACGTATCACCACCGCCGTGGCATCCCGACTGAAACTGATGGCCCGCATGGACATTGGTGAAAAGCGACTGCCGCAGGACGGCCGCATTGATTTCCGCACCGGTGGCAAGCAGCTCGACATGCGGGTGTCGACCTTACCCGGTGTGCACGGCGAATCCATTGTTTTGCGTATTCTGGATCGCGGCGATACCGCAGTCAGTCTGCAACAACTGGGCATGCCGGATAATATTCTGGGCAGCTACCAAAATCTGATCAACCAGCCCCACGGCATGATTCTGATCACCGGTCCCACCGGTAGCGGTAAAACCACGACTCTGTATGCCACGCTGGAAAAGATCAATAGCCAGAAAACCAAGATCATCACCGTAGAAGACCCGGTGGAATATCAGCTTGAGGGCGTCACCCAGATACAGGCTAATCCGGCTATCGGGCTGACGTTTGCTGCCGGTTTGCGCTCCATCGTGCGGCAGGATCCCGATGTCCTCATGGTGGGCGAAATCCGTGACCATGAAACCGCCGAGATTGCGATCGAATCCGCGCTGACCGGACACCTGGTGTTCTCCACGCTGCATACCAATGATGCCGCCGGCGCCATTACCCGACTGCAGGACATGGGGGTTGAAGGTTACCTGATCAGCTCAAGCCTGTTGTGTGTGCAGGCCCAGCGTCTGGTGCGACGTATCTGTACCGATTGCGGTGAGCCGCACACCATAACGCCTGACGAAGAGCAGGTGTTGCAAATTCGTGCGCAGGACTACCCGCATGTCCGTCGCGGCAAAGGTTGCGAACGTTGCGGTGAAACCGGCTATCGAGGCCGTATCGGTTTGTATGAACTGTTGGTCATGTCCGACGCCATCCGCCATGAAATTGCTACCGGTTCCGATGCCAATATCATTCGCAACCAGGCCATACAGGAAGGCATGAAAACCCTGCGCGAAGATGCTCTGGAGAAACTTGCTGCGGGCATGACGACACCCGAGGAAGTGGTCCGGGTTACCCGTGCCGGAGCGGCATCATGAGCGTTAGCCAGTTCAGTTACCAGGCCTATGATACGGCCGGCAACGTGCAAAGCGGACATATCGCCGCGAATTCGGAGCGCGAAGCGGTCAAGTTGCTGAAAGGCCGGCAGCTGGTGCCCGTGAAAATCAGCCGTGCCAGCGACAGTGAAAAACGTGTGCGCACCGGCAAAAAAATCCGGCAGCGCGATCTGCTCGATTTTACTACCGGTCTGCGGACTCTGGTGGATGCCCGCGTGCCACTGGACAAGGCGCTGCGACTACTGGAGGGCATCACTGAATCCAGCGCCATGCGCGAACTGGTGGTGACCATGCGGCGTGACGTCAAGGAAGGCAAGAGTCTGGCCGAGGCCATGGAAACCCGGCCTGATGTGTTCTCCCGAATGTATATCAATATTGTTCGTGCCGGTGAGGAAGGCGGCATTCTGCATCAGCTGTTGCCGGACCTCGCTGATTTTCTGGAAACCAGTGCTAACAACCGGCAGGCGATAATCTCTGCCATGGTATACCCGATTGTATTATTGGTCACAGGTGTGATATCCGTGTTCCTGCTGCTGGTGTTTGTGATTCCCCAGTTTGCCATCATGTTTCAGGACGCCGGCACTGATGTGCCAGCGTCGGCGGCATTTCTGCTCGCCCTGAGTGATGGCGTCAAACAGTACGGCTATCTGTTTGTGCTGATGATCGTGGCTATCGTGTTCTGGTGGCGGTGGCAGGACCGCGACGCGGCCGGCAAGCTGCGTAAAGATGCGTTTTTGCTGCGCACACCATTGCTGGGCCATTTGTTACTGTATCGCGACTGCGCGGTATTTGCCCGTACCCTGGGGGCATTGCTGGGTGCCGGCATTCCGCTGATCCGTGCCTTGCGGGTGGCACGTGAGGTGGTCAGCAATACCGAATTGGTGCGATTGCTGGCGCGCGTCGAAGAAGATGTGCGAGGTGGCGCCGGACTGGGGATTTCGTTGGAAAAAGCCGGTGCATTTCCGACCCTGTTGCACCAACTGGTAGCCGTCGGTGAAGAGTCCGGGCGAACCGGCAGTATCCTGCTGAAAACCGCCGAGACCTTCGATCAGAACGTAAAAAATCAAATGGCCAGTCTGGTATCTGCCCTGCAGCCCGGACTGATTCTGTTGTTGGGTATCGCAGTGGGTGGTATCACCATCACCATGCTGTCTGCGGTGTTCAGTATGAACGCAGTACAATTCTAACGTCAGGCAAGTATCGTCGTTACTGCTTTGCAGACACAGGTGTGACGACAATTACCGGGAGTACGGAACGTGAAAGGAAACATCAGGCCAATCGCCTTGCTCGGGTTTGCAGTCGCGCTGTCATCCTGCGCCTCCATGCAGACAGACAACGGCAGTCAGAGCCAGCGCACGGCGCCACCGGCCCGCACGACGGCAATGACCGCAGCCAGTTCGGACAGCGCGCAGTCGACGGCAGATTTATCCGCCCGCCAGCGGGCAGAGGCGGCCGATGCTGCGGAGCGACAGGCCCTGATTGCGCAGATCAACCGCGATGGCGAACCTCTCAGCGCCGATGGTTATCGTGAAGCGGTACCGTTGCCGACACAGGCGCCCGCGCAGGATATCGTGGAACTGAACTATGAACAGGCCGATCTGCGTGATGTGCTGACCGAGCTGGCTGACGCGCTCGACATTACCATGATCATCGACCCGACCATCGCCGACCTTGTCAGCATCCGTACCGCCGCCAACCGGCCTCTGGCTTACGATGATATCTGGCCGCTGGTGCGGTTGCTGACGCGACAAAACGGTGTGTTGCTGGAGCGCGTAGGTGACGTTTATTACGCCAGCAAGGGTGATTCCAGCCTGCCGGTGGAAATCACCACGCCTGACAGTCTGCAGCGTGGCTCCGCCAGCTACGTCATGCAGATTACGCCGCTGACTTACGTTTCCGTGGAATCGGCGCTGGAAATACTGACACCGCTGGTCGAGCCTGATGGCTCCGTTATTCGTATCTCCAACAGCAACACGCTGGCAGTCTCTGCCAGTCGCAGCCAACTCTCCCGGGTCAACGAACTGCTGGATTTGATTGATGATGATCCGTTCCGAAATCAGGGTATTCAGCTATATCCATTAAGCAACGCCAGTGCCGGTGATGTTGCAGTGGAGTTACAGGATATTTTGTTATTGATTGAAGGCGGATCCCCGGCGTTTCAGGTGCAGGCGCTGGAGCGTATCAATTCCCTGCTGGTGACAGCGCCGGCCAGTCGCGGCTTCGATGAAATCAGCCGCTGGATTCGCATACTGGATGCAGACCGGCAGGAGCAGGCTGAACAGCTGTTTCGGTATCAGGTTAAAAACCTGAACGCCACCGAACTGGCCACAACCCTGACCGAGGTGTTCCGCCGTGAAGACGACAATGAAACGGTGCCCGGCAATAACGGACAGGACCAGGAAGGCGAACGCGGAACGGTGGTCGAGCTCAACGAGCAGGGGCAACCGGTCTTTCGCAGTCAAGTCAGTGCCAACGATTCGGGCCAGACCGTATCCACGGTAGCGGTATCAGCAGACCTGCGGGTGACCATTGTCGCCGACGACGCCACCAATACCCTGCTGATCCGCAGCAATCCACGGGACTACCGGCAGTTGCTGGCCATTATCAATCAGCTGGACACCGCGCCGTTGCAGGTCATGTTGAATGCCGCCATCGCACAGGTTGTGCTGACCGACGATACCGCCTTTGGTGTCGACTGGTCGCGCGTACTGGAGACAGCGACCGGCACCACCCGGGTCAGCACCGGTTTCCTGCCCTCGCGCGCTGACGGCGGCTCCGGCCTGGGAGGCTTGCTGTTTAACCGGGCATTCCTGGATGGTGCCGCCCGGGTCGAAGCAACGCTGGAGGCGATCGCAGTCAACAACGATGTGCGCCTGCTGGCGCGACCGTCCCTGACAGTGGTCAACAATATGGAAGGTCAGATCCGTATTGGTGCCGAGGTGCCGGTGCGGTTGGGTGAAACCACAACCAATGTCGGCACTACCGAGAATATCCAGTATCGTGATACCGGTATCGAACTCAATATTACACCGCGGATCAATGGTGAAGGTGTCATCAATCTGGTGATCCGGCAGTCACTGTCATCGGTCTCGGAAGCCTCCGGCGTCAGCGGCAACCCGATCTTCGAAAACCAGGAAATCGAAACCACCGTTGTCGTGCGTGATGGCGAGAATGTGGTGCTGGGCGGCCTTATCCAGAACAACAACGATGCCCTGAACACCGGTGTGCCCTTTCTTAATCAGGTACCGGGGATTGGCCGCCTGTTCAGCTATACACGCGACAACAATGAACGGCGAGAGTTGTTTATTGTCATTCGACCGGAAATAATCAATGTCAATGAGCAGACAGATGCCAGCTACCGTGAGATCCTGAGCCGGTTTGAGCTGGCCGCGGAAATGCTCTCGGAACAGAACTAACGACGTGAGGAATCAGATATGAAGTCATACCAGTGCATGGCACAAACAGCCGTCAGACAGCGCGGTTTTACCATTATCGAATTGCTGATTGTGATGGCCATTCTGGGCATGCTGGCGGTAATGGTTGCACCCAACCTGTTCAATCAGGCCGACAGTGCGCGTCGTGATGCGGTGCTGTCTCAGATTTCATCATTGGGCAGCGCTCTGGACGCCTATCGCCTGGATATCGGGCAATACCCGGATTCACTGGACGGTCTGGTACGCGACACCAGCGGTCGCTCTACCTGGAATGGTCCCTACATCCGTGGCGAGCTGCCGGTGGACCCCTGGGGTAATGACTACCAGTATGAGTCTGAGGGCCGTGACTATACGCTGATGTCCTATGGTGCTGACGGCCGCGATGGTGGCGAGGGTAATGACGCCGATATCAGTATCTGACAGAAAGTCCCGCGTTTGTCCGGCGGCAGCCCGGCCTCACTGTGTCCGGCAGCGTGGTTTCACCCTGCTCGAACTGCTGCTGGTGCTGGCCATTCTGGGCATGGCGGCGACGCTGCTGGGACCGGGGCTGGCCACTCTGGACTCGCCCGGGTTTAACGCGCAGACACGCGAGGCCACCGGTCTGCTGAACTACGCCCGGCGCATGGCGGTTGTGCAGGGCACACCCGCCAGCATCGAATTCCTGAGCGCCGCATATGATGCCGACGACGAGGCCCGCCGCGATACCGGTAGAGAGCCCGATCCGCAACAGGCCGATATCGTCGGGCGCTGGGTTGGCGACAATATTGATCTCAGTTATCGTGACAGCGCCGGCCAGGACGCGTCGGTGGATCGCCGTATCCTGGTTACGTTTTACCCCGAAGGCGGCAGCACGGGTGGCGAGTTGATCATGCAGCAGGAAAGTCGTCTGCTGACCATCAGTGTGGATCCGTTCTCAGGTCGCGTACAGGTGCAGGATGAAGAATAGACCTGGCCCTTGCTCTTGCCCCCGCCCCCGCCCCCGCCGCCACCGCGGTTTCACCCTGCTGGAAGTGATGGTGGCACTGACCATCACCAGTCTGGTGCTGGGTGGTTTATTCAGCCTGGCGGCAGGCAGCAAACAACTGGCAGTGCGCACCCAATCGACTTTGCAGGACACCATGGCAGCGCGGGCGCAAATCAATTTTTCGCTGCTGGAAAATGACTACCGCGACATAGAGCCCATCATGACCAATGACCGCTACCAGACCCGGGCAGATGACATATTGCCGGACGTGCTGCGGCGTACCGCGCCGATGAACAATCTGCTGCAGTCCTATCAGGTCATCGACAGTGATACTGATGAAGTCATTGCCGGTGTGCGCTGGATACGTCTGGAGCTGCCGCAGTGATGTCATCATTAGCCCCAGCCACGCCAGCCACGCCAGCCAGGTCACAGGGCTTCACCCTGCTCGAGATCATGATCGCGCTGTCACTGACCGCGATGCTGCTGACCATGTTAACGGCCGGTATGTATGGCGTGGTGCGTGACTGGGACAACAATGCAGAGGGGCTGGAAAGATCACTGGATGAAACGGTTGCCCTGTTGCAACTGGAGCGCGCCCTGCAGGGTGCCTTTCCTCACAGTTACCGCGATACCGACACGCTTGCCCGCCATGTGTTTTTTACCGGCGAACCAGAGGCATTGAGCTGGGTGTCGACCGTGTCGCCGCAACGCAATGCCGGCCTCACCGCCTGGCGTCTGTATGATGAACCCGGGACCGGGGTGTATCTGCAACTGGCGCCGGCACTGAGCGACAATCCGCAGCAGCGTCTGCAGGATGCCGAGCCACGTCTGCTGCTGGCCGACTACACTGTCGAGTTCAATTACCTGTTCGAAGATCTGGAGTTTGCACGGCGCTGGCGCGACACCTGGGCCGGTGATGAACTGACAGCATTGCCCATGGCGGTGCATATCCTGCTGCGACCCGATGCTGACAGCGCGCGCAGCGAAGAGATTAATGTTATTGCCCCGATCAGGACGGTGGAGCACCGCAGCCTGGCGCCGACTACGGGGTTGCTGCAATGATCGCACAACAGCGCGGCGCCGTAATGATCATGGTGTTGTGGACCGCCGTGGTGATGACCATCCTGGTCACGGTGCTGGCCGCCAATATTCGATTGTCAGCAACCACTGCGTTCCACAACAAGGCAGCCAACCAGGATTATGCTGCCGTGATGGCGACCATGCACAAGGCCGAAATGGAACTGATGATGGAGCGTATGCCGGTGCCCGTCGGTCAGGAACTGGCGCTGAACGAGGACGGCGAATTCCGTATTCCGGCGTATCGTTTTAATGGTCAGCCGTTGACGCTTAACTATGCTGCGGACAGCAACAAGGTAGTACGCATATACGACCACGCCGGCAAGATCAATCTCAACCGGCTGGAACGTTCCCGCCTGCAACTGATTATCGAAAAACGCCTGGGTGACGGTTTCGACCCGCGACAGGTGCAGGAACTGCTGGCGGCCTGGGATGACTGGCTGGACCTGAATTCCCTGTTGACGCCGGGCGGCGCGGAGGACGAATATTATGAGTCACTGGAGACGCCCTATACCGCACGTAATGCGCCGGAGATGGACACCGTGGAGGAGCTGCGTCTGATTCGAGGTTTTGATCAGCTGTTCGCTGACGTGAACCTGGACGCTGCGTTTACCATTTATGGCACCGGTGAGGCGGTAAACCTGAATCTGGCAACCCGTGAGGCGATGATGTTGCTGCCGGGGCTGGACGCAGAACTGATTGAAGAAATCATTGCGCACCGCGAACAAACGGATTTTCGCGCAATGCGCGAAATCGGAGAAATTGTACCGTTGGAAGCCATGGTTGAGCTGTCACCCTGGCTGGGTTTTAACACCTCGAGTTTCTATTCGGTGTACGCGTATCCGGCGCGGGACAGCAGCGCTGATCAAGATACCGGGCGAGACTCTGAACCGGCAGCAAACGCGTTGCCGGACGATCCCGTGCAACAGGCTTACATGCAGGTGATGGAAGTACGTTCGTTTAATAACCGCGCGCGCATTTATCAGGTTAATCCCTATGCCCGTCTGCCGGATACCACACCCGCCCGGATAGACCGGTAACGATGCCGGTAGCCCGGCAGGAGATCAGTCGCGCTGCATGCTCCAGGACGAGCGCATCACCAGTGTGCCCCAACCCTTGCCCGGGTTGATATTGATTTCCTTGCTCAGGCGCGTGTCGTACCACAGCAGTCCACTTTCGTCAGCGGCGCCACTAAGCACATGGAATTTTCCCACGCGCATGGCCATGGCCTGCACCCGAACCTGCACGGTAATGCGCTCACCTTTTTTGAACGGCCCATGTTCAACTTCCGGCCGGTCAATGGCGAGATAGGATGACATCACCTCTTCCAGATCTTTCATCAGCGCAAAGCCGAAATAGCAGATAACATTGTCGTTTAATATTTCCGCCTGCAGCTCCATGACAAAATCCTGTAACGGATCAATCGTGTCAATCAGTTCGCCGTCGATATTGCGCACCAGGGTTTGCAGAATGCGACAATCCTTGACCGCCTCCGGTTTTTCATCCTGATGGCTATTGGCCTGCTCCTCACCTTTGGTGTAGACGCGGCGACTGTTGCTATAGTCTTCATACAGCGCAACGACGTCGGCACTTTTGCCCATTTCGCGGATCCTGCCATTCTCCAGCCAGATCGCGGTGTCGCACAATTCCTGCACGTGATACATGGAGTGACTACAGAACACCATGGTCTTGTTCTGTTCTCGAAACTCATTCATGCGCTGCACACATTTCTTCTGGAACGCAATGTCGCCAACAGAAAGTGCTTCGTCAATGACCAGCACGTCGGGGCGCACCATGGTGGCAATGGAAAATGCCAGTCGTACATACATCCCGGAAGAATAGGTCTTCACCGGCCGATCGATAAAGTCGCGTAACTCGGAGAATTCTATGATGTCGTTTTCCAGCGCATCAATATCGTCATCCGGCACACCCAGCAAACTGGCGTTGAGGTGTATATTGCGCCGCCCGCTGAACTCGGGATGGAAACCGGCGCCCAGTTCCAGCAGCGCTGCTACCTGGCCACGAATGGCGATATGGCCACCGCTGGGCTCCAGTGTGCCCACCAGCAGCTTCATCAGTGTGGATTTACCGGCGCCATTGTCGCCGACGATGCCGAGACTTTTGCCTTCAGGTACGTTGAAAGAGATGTCCTGCAGCACATGAAACATGCGATGCCGTGGTGTGCGCAACAGCAGCTCAATCAGGCGATCCTGGGGCCGGTCGTAGATGCGGAAATCCTTGTGCACGTTCTCGACTGAAATACTATTCATTACAGCACATCTCCGAACGCGTGCTTGATACGCATGAACAGCCAGCCGCCGAGCAGGAAACTGACCACCGAGGCGAACACCATGACCTGGAAATGCGGCATCGAGAAATCACCCAGCAGAATGATTTCGCGATAGAACTGCACAAAGCTGTGCATGGGGTTAAGCATCATCCACGGGCGCAGGTCTTCGGGTAACAGCGATAATGGATAAATGATGGGGGTCAGGAAGAACCAGGCGGTCAGCATCAACGTTACCATTTGCTGAATGTCACGCAGGAACACGCAGAAGGCAGACAGAATGGCGACCAGGCCCATGGTGAACAGGAACTGCAGCCCCAGCGCCACCGGCAACCATAGCCACATCAGGTCAAAATAGCCTTGCGTTGCCAGGTATACCAGGAACACAAAAATCGCGATGCCGTGGACCAGATACGGGACCAGCGTACCGACCATGGGGATCAACTGCACCGGGAACATGACTTTGGTAATCAGGGGCGCTTTTTCCAGCAGCAGTCCACTGGCCCGACCCATGGCATCAGCAAAGGCGAACCAGGGCAGATAACCGATCATCAGGAAGACCACAAAAGGCACGTCACCAAAACTCTCCGGTATTGGCGCGCGGAACACCACACTGAAGACAAAAGAGTAGATGCTGATATTAACGATGGGTGTCACAAACAGCCACAGGAAGCCGCCCAGAGACCCGGCGAACTGGCCGCTGAACTCCTGCCGGACAAATTGGTGGAACAACCGGAAGTGACGAACCGGAGACAGCACCCATTGACGCATTAAGCTGAAAAACATAAATTCCCTGACTATTCCGGGCGCGGGAGAAAACCCGTCCGGTAAGATCGCGAATTTAATCACAAAAAGGCGACCAATCGCCAGAAAACGCTAAAAAATACCGCTAAAACCGCCTACAATTCGCGTCATGAATCCAGAACATGTCCTCGTACCTTACCAATGTCATGATTTGCCACCCGGCCCGTGGCTGATTTTTTCTCCGCATGCGGATGACGAAACCTTTGGCATGGGCGGCGCCCTGCGGCTGGCGGCAGATCAGGGTATCAGCACGCATGTGATTGTGTTGACCGACGGCGCCCTGGGCGGTGACGTCAGCGATGCGGCGCAGACCGCTGCGCTGGTGCAAACCCGGCAACAGGAACTGAGCGCAGCCTGCGCATTGCTCGGTGTCAGCCACACCGACACCTGGGATCAACCCGATCGCGGTCTGATACCGGATGCGGCGCTCAGTGAGCGTATCGCCACTGCGATAGCAGATACCGGCGCCGGCACCGTGTTTTTCCCCGGCGCGCTGGAGTTGCACCCGGATCACCGGATGACGGCGCAACTGGTGTGGCAGGCCGGGCAACAATTGCAGCGCCGCGCCTGGCGTGGCGCCCTGCCACAGTTCTGGTCTTACGAGATCAGTGTGCAGAGCCCGGTCAACCGGTTGCTGGACATCACCGCGGTGCTGTCTACCAAGCAGCAGGCAATGGCCGTGTACGCAAGCCAGAACTCGCAGAATAACTACCCCGATCTGATCATGGCACTGAACAAGGCACGTACCTTCTCTTTGCCAGCCACTGTCAGTCATGCCGAAGCCTTCTGCCAGTTCACTGACGACGAGTTAAGCGACAGTTTGCAGGCCGCCACCACGGCAGCGCTGGCGCGCTACTTTGCTGTGTCGGAAACTAAAGGCTAAGATGGTACGTCTAACTGAGTATTAGCGGGACCACAGTCCTGAGCGGAACCACAGCCCCGAGCGGAACCAATGCCATGACCACAACCATCAGCAAACACGCCACCTGTACCGCGGCCATTACCTGTGCCGTGCTGGCGCTTTGGTTGGCGGCGCCTGCTCAGGCTCAGACCGAAGATACCTCGTTATCGTTGTTTGAACCTGTCGATCAGGGCACTGACAACGATCAGTCACAGACCTCCGGACCTCGCAACCCATCGGTGTCTGCCGGTGGCGGACCACAGTTTTCGCTGGTCGGCACCTCCCGTTTTGGGGATCGTTACACAGTTAGTGTCCGTGACAGCAGTGGCGAGGTTATTACCGTGGATGCCGGCGCCGGTGGCGATGCCGCCATCCCGGGCTACCCCGGCTTCAGCGTTACCCACGTGGCCTCGCGTCATGTTCTGTTGCAACAGCCCGCCAGCAGCCCCTGCTTTGAATTCAGTGATCAGGGCGTGACCTGTGAGGACGGCAATACCGCGCGTCTGGCACTGGCAACGGCGGAGCCCGTCGCACCGCCACCGGAACCGGAACGACGCCGCGACCGCCGCGCCGAAGACGGCGACGCCCAAAATGCTGACGCCGGTGAGCAAAACACCGCTGATCAGCCAATGAACCCTTTTGCTAATGCACTGCGCGCTGCACGTGAGCGTGATGGTGAGCCCGATGCCGCAGCCAGCCGTGCTGAAGCCCAGCGCTTCCGGCCGCGTCGCATTGATCCGGAAGACGTGCCCGAAGGTTATCGCCTGGTCCGCACACCGTTCGGAGACCGGATGGTCCCGCTCTAGATGTCTGTGCAACTTACCGTATCGCTGGTTGTTTATGGCTATGATGAGGCCGTGCTCAGCGATACCCTGAGGTCTTTGCGCGAGGCGATCGATGACGCCCGGGTCCAGGGCGAACTGGGCGCCGTGCATATCACACTGGTGGACAATGCCGATCATGAAGCCGCGCTGGAAACCCTGCTGCGTCACTGTTTTCACGCATCCGGCGACGCCGTGACGCTTGATGTCATCTCCGGCCATGGCAACGTCGGTTTTGGTCAGGCGCACAACCTGGTCATCCACCGTGCCGACAGCGAGTACTACCTGATTCTGAACCCGGACGTTATTGTTGATGACAAGGCGCTCAGTGCCGGTATCCGATATCTGCAGCAGACACCATCGGCTGTCGCGGTATCACCGGCCATCTTCGATGGTCATGGGGCGCCGGAATCAGGCTGCAAACGCTACCCCGGGGTGCTGGATTTTTTGTTACGCGGGTTTGCCCCGACCTGGCTCAAACAACGTTTCAGCAAACGTCTGGCGCACTATGAAATGCGTGACCTCCCCGCCGATCAGCTTTGTGCCGACGTTCCCATCATCAGTGGCTGTTTCATGCTGTTCCGGCATAATGCCCTGCGCCAACTGGGCGGCTTCGACCCGCGGTATTTTCTTTATTTTGAGGACTTTGATCTGTCTCTGCGCGCCCGCGCGCTGGGGTCACTGGGTTATCTGCCGCAGATGCGAATCACCCATCTGGGTGGCAACAGCGCCCGCAAAGGTCTGCGCCATATCGTCATGTTCGGCCGCTCCGGCTTCCGCTTCTTTTCCAGTCACGGCTGGCGCTGGTTATGACCACGGCTGTCGACCACCAGCCTGATGTCCTGCTGACCGGCGCCCGCGGTTTTGTCGGTCGGGTTTTGCAACAACGGCTGCAAGCCGGACCGGTGACCGTGCGGACTCTGCAACGACCGCAGCATGACCTGCTGCAGCCACACTCGTTGAGCGGCCTGTGTCAGGGTGTGGATACGGTTTACCATCTGGCTGCCTATGCGCACGTCAACCAGGCACAGATCAAGACCCTGTATGCCACCAATGTTGATGGCACTGCCAATCTGCTGCAGGCCGCCATTGCCGGCGGCGTCAGGCGCTTTGTTTATGTCAGCAGCATTCTGGCCGACCCTGTTTACGATCAGCCTCGCACCGCTTATGGTGATGCCAAGCAACGTGCCGAAACGATACTGCAGGCGGCCCATGCGGCCGGGCAGATTGAGGTTGTTATCCTGCGCCCCGTCAATGTCTATGGCCCGGGCATGAAAGGCAATCTGATCACGTTGCTGCGACTGATGCGCAAAGGTGTGATGCCGCCATTGCCGCGTTTTACCCGGGCGTTTTCGCTGATCGGAGTGGAAGATCTGTGTCAGGCTCTGCTGCAGGCAGCACACTGCCCGGTGACTGCCAGTGCGCCGGTTTACCCGTTAACCGATGGTCAGGTCTACCACATCAAGGCGCTGGAGCAGGCGATGCGGCAGGCATTGGGTAAATCACAACCGGCCTGGGCGACCCCCAAAGCGGTGTTCTACCTGGGCGCGCTGACCCTGGAAATGCTGGGCCGGTTGCTGCCAATCGACAATTCGCCCGGGCTGCGCAGCTACCGCGCGCTGGCCCGCAACTATACTGTGGACAGCACGGCAAGCCAGCGTGATCTGGGCTATAATCCGCAATCTGATTTTTACCGTGCACTGCCCGCCATTGTTGCGGCAATGGACGCCGGCACCACCGACACACATTAAACACAGTAAATGGATGTTGAGGCATATGGGACTTATGAGCGACACGACAGGGCAGCAGGCAACAGGGCAACAGGACGGCAACAAGACCACCAAAGGCATTATTCTCGCCGGCGGTACTGGCACCCGCCTGCATCCGATGACCATATCTGTCAGCAAACAGCTCATGCCCGTGTACGACAAACCCATGATCTATTACCCGCTGAGCACGCTGATGCAGGCCGGTATCCGTGACATCCTGATCATCACTACACCCGCCGACCTGCCGCTGTATCACCACCTGCTGGGTGACGGCAGCAAATGGGGTATCAATCTGCAGTACGCAGAACAGCCCAGTCCCGACGGGCTGGCGCAGGCCTTTCTGATCGGCGAGCAATTCATTGGCAACGACAGTGTGTGTCTGATTCTGGGCGACAATATTTTTTACGGCAATTCGCTGGAAGAAAAACTGCAAAAGGCCATGCTGCAGGAAAGCGGTGCCACGGTCTTTGCCTATTACGTCAATGACCCTGAGCGTTATGGCGTGGTCTCGCTGGACGAAAACAACACGGCGATAGATCTGGAAGAAAAACCGCTGCAGCCCAAATCCAACTATGCGGTCACCGGGCTGTACCTGTATGACAACAGTGTTGTTGATATCGCCAAATCGATCACACCGTCACCACGCGGCGAGCTGGAAATCACCGACGTCAACAAAACCTACCTTGAGCGTGGCACACTGCAGGTTGAACTGTTCAACCGCGGTACGGCCTGGCTCGATACCGGCACGGTGCAGTCATTGCTCGATGCCGCCAATTTTATTCGTGTACTGGAGGAAAGGCAGGGTCTTAAAATCGCCTGCCCGGAAGAAATCGCCTTCAGCAATGGTTACATCAATGCCGATCAATTGCGCGCGCTGGCGGCGCCGCTGTCAAAAAATGGCTACGGACAGTATCTGCTGCGTTTGATCAAGAATTAACAACGTGCATCTTATCCAGCCACTTGAACACCGGAGTTTTTGCCTGATATGAAAATCACACCTACCGCGATCCCTGATGTGCTGTTGCTGGAGCCCACCGTGCACGGCGACCATCGCGGCTTTTTCATGGAAACCTTTCGCCAGTCGCTGTTTGATGAACAGGTGCCGGGTATTCGATTTGTGCAGGACAATCACAGCAAATCGGCGCAAGGTATTCTGCGCGGACTGCATTATCAATTGCAGCAACCCCAGGGCAAGCTGGTGCGCGTAGTAGCCGGCGAAATCTACGATGTGGCAGTGGACATGCGTCAGGGTTCACCCACGTTTGGCACCAGCGTTGGTGCTTTATTGTCGGCGCAAAACCATCACCAATTATGGGTGCCGCCGGGTTTTGCCCACGGTTTTTATGTGGTCAGCGACAGCGCGGAAATGGTGTACAAATGTTCCGATTACTATGCGCCGGGCGATGAGTACAGTCTGTTATGGAATGATCCCGCATTAAAAATAGACTGGCCGCTGATCGCCGGTGCGCCACCGCCGATCCTGTCTGCCAAGGATCGTGATGGCCTGCTGTTACGTGATGCGCCCGTTTTCGATCCTGCCACCACAAGGCCCTCAACATGAGTCAAAAAATAGTATTGCTGGGCGCCAACGGTCAGCTCGGACAGACCCTGCAGCAGCATTTCAAAACGATGGACTGCGAATTGCTGGCGCTGGGTCGCGACACGCTGGATATCAGTGATGAAACCGCGCTGCGCAAGACACTGGGCGAGCTGGCACCGGATGTGATTATCAACGCGGCCGCCTACACCGCTGTTGATCAGGCAGAAACCGACGACCTCGACGCGCGCGCGGCCAATGCCGCCGGCCCCAAACATCTGGCGCGCTGGGTGAAGGAGCAGAATAGCTGGTTGCTGCACCTGTCGACTGACTTCGTGTTCAGTGGGCGCAACCACCGGCCCTATACACCCGATGACCAGACCGACCCTTTAAGTATTTACGGGCGCACCAAGCTGGAAGGCGAACTGCATGTGCGTTATCTGGCCCGCGATAACAGTCTGGTGCTGCGCACCTCCTGGGTGTATTCACAATACGGGCGCAATTTTCTGACAACCATGCTGCGCCTGATGGCGGAGAAAGACAGTCTGAACGTTGTTGATGACCAGATTGGTACACCGTCATCAACGCTGGGTCTGGCGCGCTGTATCGCAGCCGCCGTGGACAAGCGTCCGGTGGGTATCCTGCACTGGACTGATGCCGGCGTTGCCAGTTGGTATGATTTTGCTGTCGCCATTCAGGATGAGGCAATCAAACAGGGCTTGCTGGCCAAGGCGATTCCGATCCATCCCATCCCGACAACGGCGTATCCGACGCCGGCCCGGCGGCCGTCATTCAGTGTGCTGGACAAGACCGCGACCATGGCAGTGCTGGATTGTCAGCCGCAGCATTGGCGACGTGAGCTGGTTCACGTTATCAAACAAATACAAAAATAATGCGCGCCGGCTAAAATTTTCTACCGGTGTTGCAGGTCCATTCATGGATGGTGTTTTTGGAGTTACCGTATGAGAATTATTGGTCGCTGTGCCCTGATCATTTGCCTGTTGGGCGTTTCACCTCTGTTGACCGCGACCACCGTGGCGCAGTTGTCATTCGATGAAGTTGTCGGCACTGCCGACCTGGTATTTGAAGGCCGGGTGGTGAGCGTTGAGGCGCGCGCAACCGGACCCCGCAGCATCCATACCTTTGTTGAATTCGAAATACTCGATGTGCTCAAGGGCGAGTACACCGGGACCCGCATTGAACTGAGCTATCTCGGTGGCCGGGTTGGCAACCGCCAGCTTGAGGTCAGCGACATGCAGCTGCCCGAGGCCGGGGAAACCGGTGTCTATTTTGTCGAGTCTTCCGGAACTCCCCGGGTTCGTCAATTGCATCCGCTGGTAGGCTGGTCGCAGGGTCACTACCTGATCGTGCAGGACAGCAATGGCCGCGCCCACGTGCAGAGTGCCGGTCATCAGCCCATCCGTGCCGTCAACATTGCTCCGTTTGCTGCCGCGCAAACGTTGAATGAGGACGGTGTCGCCAGCGGTGTGCAGATTCAGGCCATTGCTGATGAGGGTTCGGCGATGAGCGCTGCCGGTTTCAAGGCCCTGGTGCGCGAACGCGTGCAGGAGTTGACGCCATGATCTGCAATCCAGTCAGTGGGCTGCGTGCCCTGCGGGCAGTCTTTTGTCTATCTCTGTTGACGACGGCCTTGCTCAGCAGCGCGGCGCAGGCTTTCGACATCAGCGCCAATGCCAATAAATGGCCGGGTGCGCAAACCACCATATACACCGGCGTGCCCGGTACCTCCCGAAGCGGAACGCCCTGGGCGGTTGCCCTGCAGCGTGCCGCCGGGGAATGGACGGACAGCACCCGCTTCAATTTTGAAGCCAGTCCGTCATACCGCGACCCCTGCGCTGGCAGCGGCCCGGGCGGCCGCCCGGATTTTCTCAATGGCATCGATTTCCGCGCTAATGTGTGTGGCGACAGCTTCAATTCATCGACGCTGGCGGTCACTGTTTTCTTCACCGAATTCAATATTCTGGGCACGGCAGATATCGTCGAGGCCGATATCATTTTTAATGACAATCTCAATTTTGATGTCTACGACGGGCCGCAACGTTCGGGTAGCAATGCCACGCGTGAATACGATTTCCAGCGCATTGCCCTGCATGAACTGGGGCATGTCATTGGTCTGGGCCACGACGACAGTCAGGCGGCGATCATGTCCTCAACCATCGGCAATCTGTTCCGCCTGCAGACTGACGATATCAGCGGTGCCGATACCCTGTACGCCGGTATTGAGAACTGTGATTACCGGGCGATCCGCTTCGGCTGGGTCTATGGACGCCTGGATGCCGGCGACTGCCGAATTCAGCAATTGCTCAGCGGCGGCTCCGATGACAGTTTTGTCGATGTCTATACACTGGACCTGACCCAGGATCTGTTTGTGACCTTCGACATGGTGACCGACGGTCAACTGGACAGCGTGTTGTTTGTTGGCAACGCTAATCTGGGCGCGCTGCGCGTTGATGAAGACAGTGCCGGTAACTGCAATCCGCGCTTGACCGCGACGTTGCCGGCAGGCCGGCACACGATTCTGGTCAATACCTACAGCAACAATATTGATCCCCCCTGTGGCGTGACCAATACCGGAAACTATCGAATGTCGGTGGTGGCGCAAAGCGGAGAGCTGCTGACCCTGAGTGGCCAGCAAAGTTTTCAGGGCGGCCGTGCGGATGCGGTGTTCTATGGTGGCGTCACCACCAATGGCGGACAAAACTATACCAACCGGGTGTCGTCACTTGAGCCTTTTGATGTGAGGGGGCGCATCGAGATTGATCCGAAACATCAGGGCCAGCCCGGGTTTCTGGCAGTCGCGCTCATTACCCCGCAGGGTGAAATCCTGGTCAAGAATACCCGCGGCGAACTGGTGGGTTATCAGCCCGAGGTACAATTGGTGCCGGTCAGTGAGCGCAAGGTGCTGGGCGCCGTTGAAGACCTGGAAGTGCTGACGCAGTTTCGCGCAGCAGAAATCGGCATCAGCGAAATTGATGTCGATTTCTACATCGGTTATGGCGTCGACAGTAACCCGGGTGAGCTGTATTTCAACGGCCAGGCAATCAACGTGCTGGTGGAATAACAGTCCGGTAACCGGCGAGCGCGTTACTCTGCGTCTGGTGCCTGCAGGCTGACGCTGATATCAACCAGGTCATCGGCGGTCAGGGTGCCGGAATCACGGCGCAGATACAGACCCATCTTGATGTGTTCATAGCGAATGGCCTGCAGGTCGCGTTCGGCAACAAACTCGTCACGTACCGCATCCAGTACGTCAACGCTGGTCACGGTGCCCAGCTCAAAACCACGCTGTCGTGCGCGGCTGGCGACACGACGTGCTTCCAGCAGTTTCTCCGCAGCGGCAATCTGTTGCTCGGTTGATTGCAGGCGCAGATAGGCCAGACGGGTACGTTCGCTGACGTCCAGATTCAGCTGCCGTAATTCGTTCTGTGCGATGCTTTGCTGACTGCGTGCTTCGCTGACCGCGGCGCGGTTGCTGCCACCGGCGAACAGCGGAATGGTCACATCCAGCGCGAGATAACCGGTATCGGTTCGGCTGTTCAGCAACTGGTTGTCGAAGCCCAAGTTGGACTGTTGCTGTTGCGCGATCAGGCTGACTCTGGGCATATAGGCGCCACGTCGCTCTGAAACCCGTCGCTCGGCTGCCTTTACCGCATACTCACGCGCCAGAATCATGTGATTGTCCTGCCGCGCCCGCGCCACCCATTCCATGGCAGTGCCTTCGATCTGTGGCAGCTGCGCGTCGTCGCCCAGGGTGAACAGGTCACCCACAGCCAGCCCCGATGCTGAATACAGTGACTCGCGGGCCAGTGTCACTTCGGTGGCCAGGTTAAGTCGTTCCGCTTCCACAGCTGCCAGTCGTGCCTGCGCGTCATACAGATCCGTAATCTGCACCATCTGCATGCCATGCATGCGCTCAATTTGCCGTAGCTGGGTCTGAGTCGCCTCCAGTTCGCTGTCGATTGAACGCAGGGCGTCTTCGGCCTGCAGCACCTCAAAATACATCTCTGCCACTTCCGTCAACAGTGCTGACAGTTCGGCAAAATACTCGGCCTCGTATTGCTCTTCCACCATGGATGCAGAACTGCGGCGGGCAAACGTCTGCCAGTCAAACAATACCTGTCGCAACTGCAGCGCATAGCGCTCACCGCGGTACTGATTAACGCGGTCCAGCGCTTCCTGGCGGTTCTCGGAGACATTGGCGGTGGCATTGATCTGGGGCAACAGTTGCCCGGTGGCTGCGCGTTTGCGCGCGGTGCCGATACTGCGCCTGGCTTCGGCGATCTGTATGCGGGGACTGAATTCCATCGCGGCAATAAAAAAGTCTTCCAGCGTGCTGCCTGAGCCGCTTTCCTGCATGGCAGCAGCAGCGGCGGCCTCGGCGGCTATGGTTTCGGACTCATCCGCGACTTCAGCGGCATAAACAGCTGGCGCACCAAGCAATGCGACGAGCGCGGTAGCGCCCAGTAAAGTGGTCAGGGGTCGGGCGATGCTGCGGTGTTGGTAAGTCTGTGTCATACGCATCAGTCTTCCCGGAAGCTACGCGCCAGCGCGTTGGAGACGGGTTTCATCAAATATTGCAGGAAAGTTCGTGAGCCGGTGGCGATAAATACCTCTACCGGCATACCCGGCACCAGCGCCAGGCCGTCCAGGTTGGCGCGTCCTTCCGGTGTCACTTCCACGCGTGCGGTGTAATACGATGCGCCGGTATTCTCATCAGCAAACGCATCAGCCGACACGTTGATGACCACGCCCAGAATGCTCGGCACGGAGCTGCTGAAGGCGGAGAAGCGGATATTGGCTTCCTGCCCCATTGCCACCCGATCGATATCGATGGGGGAAACCCGTGCTTCAATAATCAGCTCGTCAGATTGCGGCACGATATCGGCAATACGGCTACCCGGCGCAATGACGCCACCCTCAGTATGAACTTGCAGACCATTCACCACCCCGGCGACGGGTGCTTTTATCACGGTGCGGCTGACAATATCGCGCAGGGCATTGCGACGCTCGGAGACATCACGAATGTTGGTTTGGACTTCGCTAAGCCGGTTCGCCACTTCATTTTGAAACTCACGTTCCGCCTGAATGATCTCGAGTCGGGTTTCACCGATCTGCATTTCTGTTGACGAAATATTGGCAGTCAGTTCCGCTGCTTCGCCGCGCAGGGTGGAAGCATTACGTTCAAGCTCACGCAGCCGGTTTTTGTCAGAAAATCCTTCTTCCAGCAATGCGCGCACATCATTGAGTTCTTCGCTGAATGATGTCGCCAGCTCTTCTTTGCTCTCACGCAATGCGCGTAAACCCTGCAGTCGCGACTGCAGTTGTTCAATGCGTTGCTGCAATACATCCACGCTGCCTTCCAGCTGACTCTTGCGGGTGCGGAATATCTGCTCCTGCGATGCCATCTCTACCACCGCGTTACTTTCCAGCGCAGACAGCGCAAGTGGAAACTGCACCTGGTCGAGGTCATCGCGCTCGGCAATCAGGCGTGCTTCCAGTGCACCCAAGGCAACAAATTGGGCATTGGCCATTTCCAGTTGTGCCATCTGCTGGGTATTGTCCAGCACCAGCAACGGTTCACCAGCATCCACGACATCACCGCTGCGCACCAGTATCTCCTGCACAATGCCACCTTCCAGGTGTTGTACCACCTGGCGGTTGGAGCGCACGATCACGGTACCGGGAGCATTTGCCGCACCGTCAATGGGCGCCACCGCGGCCCAAACCCCAAAAACACCAAACACCAGGAAAAATATCAGCAGGCCAACACGCTTTGGCGATTCCATGCTGGTTTCCACATTCGGGGCTGCCGTATTCTGTTTGCTGTTATCTGCCACAATCGATTTCCGTTAAGTCTGTCGAATAAAAAAGGTGCGTCTCTTTATCTCGGTACGGCGCTTTATTCAGGTGCCCCGCACTACTGCTGTTACTCAGGCGCGCTGTCCGGTCAGGCTGGCCAGCACTTCATCCTTGGGGCCGAAGCTGACGGCCAGGCCGTCTTTCATCACCAGCAGTTTGTCCATGCCCTGCAGCACCATGGTGCGGTGGGTAATGACAATAACCGTGGCTCCCTGTTCTTTAACGCGTTGCAATGCCGACACCAGTTCGCGCTCGCCGGCATCATCAAGATTGGAATTGGGTTCATCCAGCACCAGCAGCCGCGGGTTGCCGTAGACTGCGCGCGCCAGGCCAATGCGCTGGCGCTGACCGCCGGACAGTGTGCCACCGGCACCGCCAATGACGGTATCGTAGCCGTCGGGCAGGCGCAGGATCATCTCATGCACACCCGCCATTTGTGCGGCGGCCACGATCTGCTCGGCGTCGGGTTCACCAAAACGGCAGATATTGTCGGAAATGCTGCCATCAAACAGTTCAATGTCCTGGGGCAGGTATCCCACATAGGGTCCCAGTTCGCCGCGATCCCAGGCAGCAATATCAGCGCCGTCCAGGCGTACCTTGCCGGCGACACTTGGCCAGATACCGAGAATGGCGCGTGCCAGGGTGGATTTGCCGGAGGCGCTCGGGCCGACGATGCCCAGCGCTTCGCCGGCTGGCAGCTCCAGCGACACGCCTTTAACAACAGCGGTGCGGGTACCCGGTGGTGCCACCATGACCTGCTCCAATACCAGGTGTCCCTCGGGTGCCGGCAGGCTCATATGGTCCTGGGCGGGCGGAATAGTTTCCAGCAACTGACCCAGGCGCTCATATTGTGCGCGTGCTACCGAAAAACCTTTCCAGGTGCCAACCAGCAGGTCAATAGGCGCCAGTGCGCGGCCCAGCAGCAATGAACCGGCGATCATCATGCCCGGTGAAATTTCCTGTTGTAGCGCGAGCAAGGCGCCCAGGCCCAGTATCAGAGACTGGGTGGTGATGCGGAAGGTTTTCGAGATGCTGGTCAGCACGCCGGCCGCCCGGCTCGCCTCGGTCTGCAGGCCCAGCACTTCATCGGATTTTATTTCCTGCTGGTGGCGAATGTCGGCCGTCATGCCCATGGCTGCAATGACTTCTGCGTTGCGTATGCTGCCCGCCACTTGCCCGTTGACCTGGTTGGCCTTGGTGTTGGCGTCTTTCAAACGTTTATTGGTGGCTTTTTCGTTAGCCCAGGCCAGGAGAACCATGACAATGCCAGCCACAATGGCAACAACACCGAACCAGAAATGGAAGACAAACATGATGGCAACATAGATCGGAAACCACGGCGCATCAAAAAAAGCGAACAGGCCGTTGCCGGTCATGAACTGACGCAAACCGGACAGATCATTCAGTGGCTGTGCAGATTTGTTATTACCGGAAAGCAGGGCGTTTTTGAAGGTTGCATTAAAAACCCGTTCGCGTAACTGCAATTCGATTTTGTTGCTGGCGCTGGTCAGAATCATCGAGCGTACCCACTCGAAGCCCCCCATCGCCATGGTTAGAAACACCATCAACAGGGTCAGCATGAGCAGCGTGGAATAGCTGCCGCTGGAGATCACGCGATCATATACCTGCAACATGTAAATGATCGGCGTCAGCATCAGGATATTGACCGCGGCGCTGAACAGACCGGCGTACAGGAAATACCGGCGCACGGACTTCATGGCGTCAAACAGTTCGGGATAGGTAACAGAGCTTTTGGGTTTATTCATTGTGTTTTAATCGTTCATCCGTGCGGGCGACTAACAGCCTGTTAATCTGCTGAATTGATGGAATCGGGCATCAAGCGACATGCTGTATGTGGGGGGTGCGCTGATGGGATTCAACCCCGGACGCCACGACTTAACCGATAATCGGCGGATTATAACCGCGATGGGGGCTTTTTACTAACCGGCAGCGGTCGTGGCCGGATCACAGTTCTTCAGCGCCTTCGGCCAGTTGCTTCAGCGCGCCGGTGTTGGTTACCAGCAGCATGCCTGGGCCGTCACGCTTGACGATCTGCCGGGTCTGCAGAATCTGGAATACCCGACTCACCGACTCCCGGCTCAGGCTCAGCATGATGGCAATTTCCATGTGCGTGGGCGGGTTCATGATCACCGTGTCCTGCAACGACTGCTGTGCCCGTTCCGGCACCAGCATCCACAGCTGGCAGCACACGCGCTGGCTGATATTGGGCAGGCCCAGCAGGGAGCGCTGTCGGGTCATCTGCCGCACCCGCGCGGCCAGTCGCTCGCCCAGCATATTCAGCAGAATGGGGGCCTGCAGCGATACCTCGCGCAGACTGTCCATGGGGATAAAAACCGCCACCGCTGCCGTCAGCGCAATCACGAACTCGGGTTGCGGGCCATGATCAAACATACCCAGTTCACCGCAAAAGTCGCCGGGTTCCACAAAATACAGTCCCACTTCGCGGCCATCTATTGTAAAATCAACGCCCTGCAGGCGGCCTTCAAATAAAAAGCACACACATTCCTCACGCACGCCAGCGTTCAGCACCACCGCGCGGCGGGCGAACTTGCGCACACTGGATTGTTGCGCAAGGTGGGCAAGCGTGGCTTGCGGAAGAGGCTTCAGGCCGGGGAATGTACCCAGAAGCTCCGGAGTGACCTGCATGTGGCGTTCTCTGTATTGGGCTCTGTTATGGGCTCTGTTGTGGGCTGTGCAATCGACGCAAACCGTTACCCGGCGGGCGTTTTATGGGAGCAGAGTCATTATAGTAAGTTCATGCGGGATAGCAAATGCGACGAATGACAAGAGAACTTGGGGCCGGTGTGACCGGAATCACTCGTGTTGCCGGTCTTATGGGATAGGCTTACCTCCACGCTCGAACAGGACTGTCCCGATGGCACAGAAATCGACACCAAAAATGACGCAAACACTGATTAAAACAGCCATAGTTAACGCTTTGATGACATTGCTGCTGGCAGTGGCAGGCCACAGTGTGGCCGTTGCTCAGGAACCTGCTGCGTTGACCATTGCGGCGCCCCAACCTGCCGTGGGCGAAGTCAGTCTGGTGCTGGGCAAGGCCTGGCTGGTGTCAGGCAGTGGCCGCAGGGCCGTGGCAACGGGCACTGAAATCCGTGCCGAGGATCGCATTCTTACTGAAGCCAATGGTCACGTCCATATCCGGTTTGTTGATCAGGCCCTGGTCAGCGTACGCCCCGACAGCCGTCTGGAAATCGTGCAGTATGATTACAACGCCGACGCACCCGAACAATCCACCATCAAGCTGAACCTGGAAGAAGGCATCACTCGCGCCATCTCGGGTGCCGGTGCCAGCGCGGCGCGGGAGCGTTTTCGCCTGAACACGCCGATTGCTGCCATTGGCGTGCGTGGTACCGATTTTGTGGTCAGCGCCACCCCGCGCGCGGTGCGTGCCCTGGTCAATGAAGGCGTTATTGTGATGGCGCCGTTCTCCAGCGATTGTCGCGCCGACAGTTTTGGCCCCTGCCTGATCAACGCGGTCGAACTGACCGGCAGCTCGCTGCAGGTGATTGAACTTGAAGGCAGCAGCACCGCCCCGCGCCTGCTGCCAGCCGCGGTTGAACGTGGCCCCGGCATGATGGAAGAAGAAGTGCGGGTGGCTGTCAACGATGTCCAGAACAATGCCGATGATCAAAACGCCGGTACCGGTATTTATCTGGAAAGCGTCACCTCACAGCGCGTCAAAAATGAGGCGGCTAATGCCACGCAACCGCAGCAGCCCCCACAACAGCCAACACCGGAAACCCCGACGCCGTCGCTGGTCGATTTTACCCCGGAGACGGCCATTGCCGGTGCTGAACTGGCCGAACGTAATCTGATCTGGGGTCGCTGGGGTGACGGCCAGGCAGCGCAGGAGCGCATGACCGTCGCCATGGCTGAAGCCAGCGCAGGCCGTGATGTGACTGTTCCTGGTGGTGCTGACTACCTGCTGTTCCGCGCCGGCAATGGCGGTGAGCGAATCGCCAGCGGGCTGGGCACGGTCAGTTTTGGCCTGGCCAGTGCGCAGGCGTTTTACCACTCGGACAGCGGCGTTGCGGCCATGACCGTCAACGGCGGCTCGCTGGACATCAATTTTGACAACAGCCGCTTTTCCACCGGACTTGACCTGAACCACAGCCTGACCGGCGATGTACAGTTCAGCGCCAGTGGCCGGCTGTATGACGGCGGCTATTTTCATACCCGCTCCGATACCGAGCGCATGGCGGGCGCTGTCAGCCTGGATGGCACAGAAGCCGGTTATTTCTTCGAAAAGCAGCTTGAAAGTGGCAACATTCAAGGCCTGACATTGTGGGACGCGCCTTAGCATGCAACACCTGTCCCGTCTTAACCAGCTCATCAACCCGGTAGCACTCGCCCTGCGTCTGCTGCCGGTGTTCGGCCGCCTGTTGATGCTGGCTCTGGCCGCTGTGATCAGTGTGGTACTGATGGCCGTATTCCCGGGCAGCCTGGATACGCTGGAAGAGCGTCTGGGTGCCCAGGGCTGGTTGATGTCCGCCGATGACACCCCGGAACAGCGCATTACCATTGTTGCTATTGATGAAGCCAGTCTGGCCGAAATCGGCGCCTGGCCCTGGCCGCGCAGTGATATGGCCCGGCTGGTCAGCGCGCTGAACGATGCCGGTGTGCAACTGCAATTACACGATATTACCTACCCTGAAGTGCGCGACGGCGATGCTGAACTGATCGCTGCGCTGAACGCTTCGCGCGGCGCTGTGCTGGCGCAGGTGCCGGTGTTGCAGGCCAACGGGCAGTCAGAACAGAATGTACGCACCGGTGTCATGAGCTTTCCGCTGACCGGTCTGGATTGCTCATCCATGCCCGCCGCCAGCAGCACCAACAGTTTCATCGCGCCACATGCCGGTTTCAGTGCCATCCCCAAGGGTCATATCGCCCCCATTGTTGCCAGTGACGGTGCCATCCGGGAAGTACCTGCCTTTGTTTGTGTTGATGGCGAAGCCTATCCGGCGCTGGCACTGAGCGCCCTGCTGCAAGCCACCAATGCGCCCACCTGGGCAGCCAGTGTCAGCGACGGCAGCGGCCTGTTTGCCCCCGAGCAGGTGCTGCGCCTGGATGCCTATCCGGGCCTGACTATTCCGTTGGATGAAGCCGGCAACCTGCGCATCTCCTACAAAGACCTGCCACAGAACTTCCGCGCCGTGTCGGCGGCCGACGTTATCAATGGCCGCATTGACCCCGGCATGCTGGAAAACGCCTGGGTGCTGGTCGGCGGCACGGCCTTTGGCATGGGCGACATTGTGCCGACACCTTATAATGGTGCCACGCCGGGCGTCGAACTGCAGGCCCGTTTGCTGGGCAGCCTGCTGGATACCACCATGCCTTACACGCCGCGCGGTGCCCAATGGTTGCTGGCACTGCTGGCATTGATATTTGCCGGTATCACCCTGTTGCTGGCCGGTGCCCGCGAGCGTGTTGCGGCCTACGGCCTGCCCGTGGCTGCGGTGCTGATGCCGGTCATCACACTGGCTTTGCACTGGCAATTGCTGGCGGCATATGAAATCTGGCTGGGCTGGCTGTTCCCGGCTGTGTTTGGTCTGCTGGCCGCCAGTCTGCTGCTGTTGCTGGAACAAAGTCGTGTGCGCGCCGAGCGCAGCCGCGTATTTGGCAATCTGAACAGTTACCTGCCCAGCGACATTGCCCGCGAAATCGCTTTCAGCCTGCCCAGTTCGGCGATCAACGCCAAACGCTGTGATGTCACTCTGCTCAGCGCTGATCTGCGCAATTTTTCCGCCTTTGGTGAAGCGCGTCCGCCGGAAGAGTCTGCCGCGCTGCTACACTTCTTCTTCGTCAAAGCTGCCGGCATTGTTGAACACCACGGTGGCCGTATTCAGGAATTCAAAGGTGACAGCCTGCTGGCAGTGTGGGACGGACAAAGCGCCGATGAAGCCCACCGCGCTCTGGCCGCCGGACAGGAAATGCTGAGCATTGTTGATCGCGACATGCCCCAGCACCCGCCCGCCGGGCTGGAACCGCTGGCGCTGGGCATTGGTATTGAACAGGGGCCGGCACTGATGGGTTCCATTGGCCCGGCGCACCGCCGTACCCACACGCTGCTGGGTGACACCGTCACCATTACCCTGCGCATACAGGACATGACCGCCGAACTGGCACAGCCGATTCTGCTGGGTGAATGTGTCGCCCGTCAGTTAAGTGATATGAAACCCGAATCCCAGGGCAGCTATCTGCTCAATGGCCTGCGTATTCCCCATACGCTGTTTGCCCCGGCCATTGATGCCACACAAACTGACAGCCCGCGTCGTAATGCCCGTGCTGAACAGTTGAACCTGAAGATCGTGTCGGGCGGCAAAGGCGCCTGACAGCGGCCTGTACTGGCACCGACACCCGTTTTCACAGCCCTGCAAGTGATATGGGTATCACGTTTCTCTGCCTTGCTATTGCTTAGCGGCAGGCGATTCAAGATAATTGCCCGCATGCCACTCAGCACCTCGCCCAACAGCAAACATGCAGCTCTCTCCAGCCCCCGGCATAACGCTGGCCTATGGCGAACTTTGGCTAGTCTATGGCGCACTGTGCAAGCTGCACTCGCCGCCTTGGCGTTGACGCTGACGATGTCTGGCCTTGCGCAAGGCCAGACAGAGCAACATCAGGCCGAACCTGTCACGCAAACCTGCCCCGACCTGTTACCACTGCTGCAGCAAAACCCGCAACTGCCCGCGGACTGGGCGCAAATTGCAGAGCAGCTTGAGCCACTGCTGGCCCGCTGTCTGCGCAGCACAGAGTATTTTGCCTTAAGAGGCGCGGCGCAAATGAACATGGGACGCCTGGATCGGGCCCTGGAGTCACTGGAGCGCGCCCTGCTGTTGAATCCCGACAACGGTGGCGCCCAGGTGGATTACGCCCAGGCTCTTTACCTGCAAGGCCAGTTGTTTTCGGCGCTTGATCTAAACCGGCAACTGCTGGCGCGCGATGACCTGCCCACCGGTCTGCAGAACGTGTTGCAGGAGCGGGAGCAGACCTGGCGTGGCATGACCCGCCAAACCAGCCTGCAGGCCGACGTGCTGATGGGTTATGACAATAACCTCAATGGTGCGCCGGAACCCGGGCAAATCACCCTGACCCTTTCGGGTGAGTCGGTGGTGTTGCCCCTGAATCCGGAGTTTCGCCCCAAAAGCGGCCCGTACCTGAATCTGCGTCTGGGCGGCCGCTATCGCCAGCTCGCGCCGGAGCACCAGCATAATGTGCTGGTCGAGTTGCGAGGTCGGGTCAGTGAAGATAAGGCATCCGACCTGCTGCAACTGGACACCCGTTACGCCTTTATCAAACCCGGTAATGAGCGCAGCTGGCAGCTTAATGCCGGCGTGAGTCATTTGCTGTTCGGCGGCAGCCCGCTGTATACCGCCACCGAAGCCGGCGGTCGATTCATGCCCGACGCCAGTCTGGGCGCCTGCCGGCCGCAAGTCAGTGCCATTGCCCAGCATCAATTGTTTCATAACCAGAGTCGCCTGAACGCGGTAGAAAGCAAAGTCGGGGTCGGGTTGACCTGTGCATTGTCAAACCGGTTTGGCCCGCAGCAGGTGGTGGCTGAAATCAGTGCCCTGAACAACAGCCCGGTGCGCAACGGTCGGCCCGGCGGCAGCCGCCAGGGCTGGCAGGCTAATGTCGACTGGCAATGGCAGCTGGCGCGTGGGGTACTGCTAGCCCAGCTCAACCACACTGAAACCGACGACAAACGTGGCTATAGCCCCATTCTGGCGGACGGTGCCCGGCGTGACATCAGGCGCAGTTACGCCCTGTTGCAGTATCGCCAACCACTGTTCCCGGGCCGGCCCGATACCCTGCTGCTGTTCAACGTTTACCACCAAAAACAGCGCAGTAATCTGGAGCTGTTCCGCAGCATCGACAGCACCGTGGAAATCGGCGTCAGTCATCGCTTCTGACGGCCTGGAGCGGTCATCTTGCCAAATCCCTGTCTGGCAACTGTTTAGACTAATGGCTATTAGCCATTAGTCTAAGCAAAATAGCTGGTTACACGCTAAAGCTCAGAGTTTTGATGTGTCTTTACTTGTCATTGATACGGGTTCGGCGTATTCTAGGTGCGCTTGTCCGCTTGTGGCACACTTTTGAGTGCGTTTCCTGAGTGGCCCAAGTGAGAGTTTGTCAGGCTTTGCGGAGTAATGTTCTTTGATGTGATTGAGGTCACAGGGAAGAACGCTTGCCTCGTATATTCTTGGCACAGCCGATATGCGGTCATTTGCTGTTTAGGCATGTCACAATCGGATAAAACAATTTGGAATTAATCCTTAAGGAGTTACAACAGATGGCGACACAAGAAACTCGTGCAGAACTGATCACCATAGTAGTAGCAATGTTTGACGCTGCTCCCGGTGTTGCAGTCCTCTCTGACCTGACAGCCGCTTCCGATGCTGGCAACAGCAACACTGCAATTGCTGCAAGCCTGGCCAACAGCGCTGAATTCAAAAGCATTTTCCCAACATTCCAGACCAATGCTGAGTTCGTCAGCAAGTTTGTTGACCAGATGGTCGGCAGCCTGGTCTCAGAAGCTGAGAAAACTACTGTCAAGACAGCTCTGACCGCAGAAATGAACGCTGGCGCAACTCGCGTTGATGTGGTTCTGACTGCTGTAGCTGCCCTGAAAGCAATCCCGACAACTGACACCGTGTGGGGCAACGCTTCTGCTGCCTTTACTAACAAGGTTGAAGTTGCTACATACCACACAGTTGAAAAGCAGCAGCCGACAACTAGCCTGGCAGACCTCCAGGCAGAACTGGCTACAGTAGACAACACTGCAGCAAGCGTGACTTCTGCAAAAGCAGAGCTTGATGGCGAAGCCGCTGCAGGCCAGACATTCACCCTCACCACAGGCGTAGATAATGTCACCGGTACAGTTGCTAACGATACCATTAGCGCTGTTGTTGCAACATCCGGAGCGACTTTAAGCGCAGCCGACCAGGTTGATGGCGGAGCAGGTACGGATACTCTGAACCTGACAGCAGACACTGCTGGTGCTAGTGCTATTCCTGCTACTTTTTTCAAAAATGTAGAGATAGCCAATGTTCGAAACGTTTCGGGTAACGATCAAACACTTAACGGTGCCAACTTCGATTCCGAATCACAGGTCTGGTCTGACCGTTCTACGAGCAAGGTAATTGTTACCAACTTGGCGGCTGGTGCGACTGCCGGTTTGAAGGGCAGTGGCTCTAACGTTGCTTTTGACTTTGGCTACGCTACTGCAAGTTCAGCCGCAAATCTTGCCGTTGCTGACGGCGTAGCTGGCGGTGCGGTTGATATAACCAGCGCTCCGACAAGCGTGACTGTCAGTTCCAGTGGCGCAGCGAACACTATCGGTGCCCTGACTTTGGGCGGCTCTGCCACTGCATTGACCATTAACGCGACTACTAACCTGACTACCAGCGGCATCACTCAATTCACTGGTACTTCTGGCAAGATCACGGCAACTGGTGCAGGCAACGTTAGTATTGGCACATTGGAAAACACTACAGTTAAGACTGTTGATGCTTCCGGCCTGAGCGGTAAACTGACGACTACTCTGAACAGCAATGCCGGTATCGTTGTGACCGGTGGTTCTGGTGATGACACAATCACGACTGGTGCTGTTCTTGCCGGTACTGCATCAGTTGATGCAGGCGCAGGTACAGATACTTTGGTCGTTGCTGATGATGCTCATATAACCGCTACTAGTGGCGCGAAGTACAAGAGCTTTGAAACAGTACGTTTGACTGAAGCTTCGGGTACTTTGGATGTTTCCAATCTGGCAACAAACAATACAATCACTGCCGTTCAGTCTGGCAGCACTGGTCTGACTTTCAACAACCTGAATGCCACTCAAGCAGGTAACGTGCAGGTAGTAGCTGACGGTGCTGTGCTGACACTCGGCGTAAAAGATGCCGGTACAGTTGGCCAGCTGGACACTGTTAAGGTCATTATGTCTGCGACGAATGCCGCTCGCACATTGACCAACGTGGTCGCTTCCGATGTTGAAACTGTTGAGATTATGGCAAGCACCGGTACCGGTACTGCAACTGTTTCAGCATTCAATCATCAAGATACCAACAAGATTATCCTGAGTGGTTCTTCGGCTCTGTCGTTCACTACGGCAACGTCGAACGCCAACATCAACAGCCAGATCGATGGTTCTGCCGCAACTGGTAAGCTGACCATAGATGCCGGTAATACCGGTACTAATGGCTTGAAAATCACTGGTGGCTCGGCCGATGATACAATTACCGGTACTGGCCAAGCTGACGTGATTGTTGGTGGAGCAGGTAAGGATAAAATCACAGGTGGTGTTGGTGCTGATACGCTGACTGGTGGTGCTGATGCGGATACGTTCATTTTCGCGAATACCGCAACTGGCCTGCCTTCTGCGACAAACTTTGATACTATCACTGACTTCGCGAAAGGGTCTGATATCATCGATGGTCCGGCAGCGCTCACCATTAGCACAAGTGCAACAGCTTCTGTTGGAACGGCTGCTATTAATGCCGAAGGTATAGCGACTTTTGTTGCTGCTGACGACACATTGGCTGAGAAGCTCACAGCGGTCGCGGCTGGCGTGGAAGTAGCTACTGCAACTACTGCAAACGACATTGCGATCTTTGAGCATAGTGGCGATAGCTATGTCTTCATCTCAGACGCTACAGCTGGTCTTTCGGCTACTGACGTTCTGATCAAGTTGACAGGCGTGACTGGTTTGACTGATAGCACGATCACTTCAGGTGATCTGACTATTGCATAATCTTTCTCACTGAGAAAGCTACCTGTTTTCGAATAGGTTAAGTAAAAAGCCTCCGACTTCGGTCGGGGGCTTTTTTTTGGAGAGGCAATGACCAACTGAAGAATACGAGCCGAGTAATAGCTGCGAATATTGCATTGCGATTCAGTGCGCTAGTCAATATTTATCTATGTTATAGATTTATGGCAACGCCTAATGGTAAAAGTATATTTTACGGCACAAATACTTAGGGTAATCGAAAGGGGTGTGTAATGAGCAAATGGAGTGCGGGTTATACAGCCGATGTTGGTTATACATTTGGCTACTATACTGAGCTGAACCCGCTGAGAATAAAATTTGCTTTCTTGAACAAAGGGCTGGTATTTCCGGAGGTAGGGACCGCTTGTGAACTTGGCTTTGGGCAGGGATTGAGTGCCACGCTTCATGCTGCCGCATCGATAACGAAATGGTTCGGTACTGATTTTAATCCGGCGCAAGCGAGCTTTGCTCAGGAGCTTGCCGCTGTCTCAGGTGCGGAAGCGCGCCTTTATGACGAATCTTTCGAGGAATTTGCAGCACGCGATGAATTGCCGGAGTTCGAGTATATCGGATTGCATGGAATTTGGAGCTGGATTTCGGACGAGAACAGAGCGATTGTGGTAGATTTTGTCCGTCGTAAACTCAAGGTGGGCGGTGTTCTGTATGTTAGCTACAACACATTGCCTGGCTGGGGTACGTTTGCACCTATGCGGCATTTAATGACGGAGCACGCTGAAGTTATCGGCGCGCAGGGCAGGGGCATCGTGTCACGTATCGATGGCGCTATCGAATTCGCTGACAAACTGATAGCGACGCAGCCGTTGTTCGGTCGCGCCAACCCTGCAGTAGGTGACAGGATAACAAAACTTAAGGGGCAAAATCGACACTATCTTGCCCATGAGTTCTTCAATCGCGACTGGCACCCGATGCACTTTGCTACCATGGCAGAGTGGTTGGAGGCAGCTAAAGTGACTTATGCGTGCTCTGCGCACTATCTTGACAATATCGATACGGTTAATTTGAGTGAAGAGCAAAGAACATTTTTGAACGACATTCCGAATGACATGTTTCGTGAATCAGTTCGTGACTTCATGGTAAACCAGCAGTTTCGAAGAGACTATTGGGTCAAGGGTGCTCGGACGCTCAATGCGCTTGAGCGAGCTGAAGTGATTCGAGAACAAAGGGTTATACTCGTCACGCATCGCCCTGATGTGTCTCTAAAAGTGACAGGGGCTCAAGGTGAGGCTGCTATGAATGAAGGCATTTACAATCCATATCTTGATCTTATGGCGGATCACAAGCCACGTACATTGGCACAAATAGAGCAAGCTTTAATCAAAGACAATATAAATTTAGGAAAAATCATAGAGGCCACCCTTGTGCTTTCCTCTTCGGGCCACATCGCGCCGGTGCAGGAGGAGAGGTTTATTCAAAAAGCCAAAAAGCACGCTGATAAACTAAACTCCGTGATTTGCTCAAAAGCCAGAAGTAGCAACGATATAGGCTTTCTTGCCAGCCCGGTTACTGGCGGGGGTGTTCAGGTCTCGCGATTCAATCAGATGTTTATGCTGGCGATAGACCAGGGGCTCAAACAGCCGGGCGAATGGGCGAATTTCGCGTGGCGGTTGCTGGACCTGCAGGGTCAGAAGCTTCTCAAGGATGGGAGTACGCTGGAGAGCGCCGAGGAAAATATTGCTGAACTGACAGAGGAAGCTGACAAATTTGCGCAGAAACGACTACCAGCACTTAAAGCTTTACTAATAGTCTGAGCAAACAAACCAGCTGTACAAATGCAACGGCAACCACTAAGGTGATGCGCCAATATCGAATCATTAAGTATCAGGAGTTATCATGGGTGCATGGGTAGCGCTTTCACGGAAGGAACATCTCGTCAGCCGTTGTCGTCCACGCGAAGGTTTTGAATTTGCGGCTTCGCGCCAAGTAATACCGGTGATTCTTGCTGAAGTTGTCAAGTTGGTGCCTCACTACGTGACGGGTTTTGTAGAGTCCGATGACGGCTCCTATCAATTGGTGGCGTTGGTGGGCGTTGGCGGGCATAGAAATCTTTATGTCAACAAGGCGTCCCAGTGGCTTTGCAACTACGTACCGGCAAGCTTGAGAGCGTACCCGTTTACTCTTCTAAATGACGCTGACGGAAAGAAGGTTCTTTGTGTCGATGAAGACTACCTCAGTGAAGATGAATCCTTGCCTCGGATCTTCGAGGACGACGGCACTCTAAGTAAAGGAGCTGCAGATACGTTGGAATTTATCACCAAATGTGAGCAAAACCGTTTAGCGACTTCTGATGTTTGTTCAGCACTTGCAGGCGCAGGTCTTATTAAGCCTTGGGAAATCGCAATTGATCGAGGCGAGGACTTCGAGTCAGCAAAGATCGACGGTTTGCATAGAATCGATGAAGAAAAATTCGACTCCATAGGCGCGGACAGCCTGTTAGCTTTGCGCAATGCGGGCGCATTGGGGCTGGCGTACGCGCAGATTTTTTCAACTGCACAAATGGAGCAATTGACGCAGCGGGCTAAATATCTGGCGAATGAAAGCTCAAAAGTGCCCCCTTCTTCCAGTTTGGAGAATTTGTTTAGCAGCGATGATTCTGGCTCGTTGAATTTCGATGCACTTGATTCATGAAAAAATCATAAGCTCGAGCTACATGTGCACAACAAGGCAATGGCGTCGCCCCTGGAGTCGAGATGACCACTCAGAACCCCAAAGACACTACCTATCCCATCAGCAAACAGTTCAACATGCACTTCAGTCCCTATGAAGACCGCCTGGTTGTGCGGGCAAAACGGGTAGGTGATAGCGAGGTGCATATGTTGCTTACCCGGCGCATGGTGATGCTGATCTTGCAGCAGTTGCTGAACAAGCTGCCCGAGCTGACCGGACTGGAGAAGACGCCGGCGATGTATTGGCAGGAAGTGCTACAAATGGCACATCAGGAGGCAATGGCCTCCAAGGTCGCTGCTGATAAAGAGATTGCTGATCGGCAAATGGCTGCGCAGGCAGACAACGCTGAGGAAAGGAAGGAAGTGGAGAGTGGGGCGTCCGATGGTGCGGATTCAGGCCCTGAGCATGTATTCCTGGCAACCGAGCTGGCGGTGCAGTCCGGCGATGAACGCCTGATGCTGGCTTTTAAAGGCCTGCCCATGCCCGACGCGATGGTCAAGCCCAGCCAGTTCGTGCCCATTTTTGCCATCCCGCTGGAGGTGGAAAATGTGCACCAGCTGATAGAGCTGCTGATTGATAAATGTCAGCAGGCGCAGTGGCACCTGCCGCTGGAGCTGCCGTGGATTGAGCCTCCGACGGAGGACACAGGCAACAACAAGAAATATTCTTTGCGCCATCATTAAGCCCTTTACATCCCAATAGCCCATCCAGCGCTGACAGTGTATAATGCGACCGTACATGATCTGCAGCACTCTGTTCCGACGTACAGAGTGTCTAGTCTTTTCCAAGCCAGGAGTTGAAGAATGTTGAGCAACGGTCTTAAATCCCGTGTAGTTAAACTCGGCCTGTTGGTTCTGAGTCTCGGTCTTGCCGGCTCAGTATGGGCTCAGTCCATGAGTGAGCAGCAGATTGCCGAGCGTCTGCAGCCGGCGGGTAATGTATGCCTGGCCGGTGAAGAGTGCGCCTCCGGTGGTGCTACCGTGGCGGCGAGTGCCGCCAGTGCTGTATTCAGTGCAGAAGCCACCTATAACCAGTATTGTGCAATGTGCCACAACACCGGTATGGCCGGTGCGCCGGAGCGCAGCAACGCTGCCCATTGGGAAGCGCGTATCGCGGATGCCGGCATTGACACGATAGTCAGCAATGCGATCAGTGGTATTAATGCCATGCCGCCGCGCGGCATGTGTTCAACCTGTTCGGATGACCAGATCGCCGAGCTGGTGGATTACCTGTCAGGTAATTAGAAAATCCTTTGATTATTCATCTGCGGTTCAGTTTGAATGGCAGATAATGACTGTAAAACCGCAGTACTAATTTAATGCGTGACGTAAGGGGTATTAACGTGAAATTGAAGAACCTTGTAAAAACCGGTGTTGCACTGTCAGGTCTGATCCTGGCGTCTGTTATGACTGTAGGTGGTGTATCGGCGGATCAGCAGTCCCTGACACTGGCGCAGGTTTCAGAAGGCTTCAGCGCTGAGCGTACTTACCAGCAAAGCTGTGCGGCATGTCACAACAGCGGCGCAGCAGGCGCACCTGTATTCGGCAACTCTGAAGACTGGTCAGCACGCGCTGAAAAAGGCAAAGAGACGCTGTACCAGAACACCATCAATGGTTACAACAACATCATGCCACCTAAAGGCATGTGCTTTACCTGCTCCGATGACGAGCTGAAAGCAGTTGTGGATTACGTTCTGGCTGAAAGCGTCGAGTAAGTAGACGCTATCAGGGGACGGAGTAATTAAAAAGGGGACGGAGGAGTTTAAACTCCTCCGTCCCCTTTTTGTTTCAAGCGTTAGCGCTCATCATAGTGTCCACCCAGGGCAAATACATAAATCGATGTCTCATCGAATTTATAAACAATACGATCTTTCCGGGATAGCCGGCGCGACCAAAACCCGGATAAATTGTGTTTCAATGGTTCTGGTTTGCCTGTTCCCAGACCGGGGTCAGCACAGTGAATAAGCTCCTTGATAATCTTGCGCGTAGCATCGTGCAGCTTCCTGTCCTTCAGGCGCATAGTCTCATACGCTTCCCAGGTCCTACCCTCAAACACCAGTGATCTCATCCATTTGCTCTTTGGTTGGCGTGTATCCGTTACGCTCGGCATGAGTTTTGGTCGACTCTGCTATCTGCTGCATCAGCTTGCTGTTCTGTAAAACATACAAGGTTTCCTGTTCGCGCTCCCAATCTTCGGCGCTGACCACTACAAAGTCATCGCCGGATCGTCTAGTGACCCGGAGCGGTTCGTGGTCTCTCAGGCTTTGCTCTACGAGCTTTTTCAGATTATCTCTGAACTTGTTAACACTGACTGTGTCCATGCTGGCCACCATATTATGTACGGGAATACCGTACGATTCTACGTGGGCTTACATGTCAAATACAAGTGCCCGGGGGTTATTTAGTTGAATATCCGGAGGCCTGCCGGATTTCATTCATTTAAAAGGGGACGGAGGAGTTTAAACTCCTCCGTCCCCTTTACCCGCCCAGCAATTCCCGCAACCCCGCCAACGCATCGAGCCCCTTCTGCTTTTTCTGCTCCGGCGTGCTGTCACCACGGCCTTCCCATTGCAGGTTGTCCTGCGGCAGCTCTTCCAGGAAACGGCTGGGTGTGCAACTGATCACCTCACCAAACTGTTTGCGCTTTTTGGTCAGGGTAAACACCAGGCCGCGCTGGGCGCGGGTGATACCCACATAGGCCAGCCGGCGTTCCTCTTCAATGTCGTCGTTCTCGATGCTGTTGCGGTGCGGCAGCAGCTCCTCCTCCATACCCATGATGAACACCCAGGGAAACTCCAGGCCCTTGGCGGCGTGCAGGGTCATCAGCTGTACCTGGTTTTCCACAGCATCGTCTTCCTGGCGCTCCAGCAGGTCGCGCAGGATGAGTTTGTTGATGGCCGCTTCGATATTGTCGGCCTCGCTCAGCTCGTCATTGCCGGCATCTTCAGCAGCCTTGCGCAGACTCTTGGCGAGGGACTCCACCAGCAGCTGCACATTGCCGATTGAGCGTTCAGCGGCGTTGGGGGTGGCGCTGTTCTGATGCAGCCAGCCGTCGTAATCAATGTCGTTGATCATCTCGCGGATGGCTCTGATCGGGTCATCCTGCTGGCAGTGGCGGGCGACACCGCGCAGCCAGTGACTGAAGCGGCGCAGCTTGTCTATTTGTGGCGCCGGCATCACCTGTTCCAGCCCCATCTCATCACAGGCCGCCATCAGGCTGACACCACGCTCGTTGGCGTAGGTGCCCAGGCCTTCGAGAATGGACGGACCGATTTTGCGGCGCGGGGTATTGATGATGCGCAGGAACGCATTGTCGTCATCCGGATTAATCAGCAGGCGCAGGTAGGCCATGATGTCCTTGATCTCGGCGCGCGAGAAAAAGGAAGTACCGCCACTGAGCTGGTACGGGATCTGATGCGCCTGCAGTTTGATCTCCAGCAGACGGGCCTGGTGGTTGCCGCGATACAGCACGGCAAAGTCGCCGTATTTGAGCTGTTTGTGTACACACAGGCTCAGGATTTCGGTGCAGATGCGCTCGGCTTCGGCGTCCTGATCCGGCACTGCCAGCACGCGCATGGGTTCACCCAGTCCCAGCTCACTCCACAGGCTTTTGTCGTAGATGTGCGGGTTATTGGCAATCAGGGTATTGGCGGCCTGCAGGATGATGTTGCTGGAGCGGTAATTCTGCTCCAGCTTGATGACCTTGAGATTGGGATAGTCATTCTGCAGCTCCAGCATGTTCTCTGGCCGCGCGCCACGCCACGCGTAAATGGACTGATCGTCGTCACCCACCACGGTCAGCCCGTTGCGCGGGCCCACCAGCAGTTTGACCAGCAGGTACTGACTGGTGTTGGTGTCCTGGTATTCGTCGACCAGTAAATAGTGCACGCGGTTTTGCCAGCGCTCCAGCACGGCGGGTTTGTCCTGAAACAGGACGGCGGGCATCAGAATCAGGTCGTCAAAGTCGACGGCATTAAACGCGCGCAGATGACGTTGATACTGTTCATAGACACGGGCGGCAAATACGCTGTCGGCATCCTGTGCGCTGGCCAGCGCCTGGGGCGGCAACAGCAAATCGTTTTTCCAGTCCGAAATCTGGTTCTGTATCGTGCGCAGGCTGGCCTCGTCGACGTCCTGCTCTTTCAACATCAAACTTTTCAGCAGCGCCAGGGCATCCTGGCCGTCGAAAATGGAGAAGCCGCTTTTTAAACCCAGGTGTTTGAGCTCGTGCCGGATGATGGTCAGCCCCAGATGATGAAAGGTAGCGATGGTCAGTCCGCGTGCGCTGGCACCCTCGGTGTTGGCGCGCAGCAGGCGACCTACCCGCTCTTTCATTTCCCGTGCGGCTTTGTTGGTAAAGGTCACGGCACAGATTTTATGTGCCGGAATATTGCACTGGTTTATCAGGTAAGAGATTTTTTGTGTTATAACGCTGGTTTTGCCGCTGCCGGCCCCCGCCAGTACCAGTAGTGGGGAGCCGATGTAGCGCACGGCTTCTTTCTGTCGGGGGTTGAGCTTGTTCACAACGGTAGCATGATTCCTGCGCTAGAGATGGACAACGGCCGCGTAGTATACCCTATGCCGGCAGCGACAACCCGGGCGTGACGAGATCCGTGACTGATGTGGTAACTTCAGGCCCAGGTGTGATGATTTTACGGGTAAATTCCGTAAATGTGAGCTGCATCACCCTAAATTATGCAAGTTTATGAATAACTGGCCGATAACTGAAACTGGAGTAGTCCCTTAAGGGATTGTATGGACCCTGATGTTACGCCCAAGCCGGGAGCTGCGCAGTGCGCATATTGCTAATTTCTGAGCAGGACAGCGACCACAGTCTGGTAGAACGCCTGCTGCATAGTATTACCGACATCCCCAGCGAACTGGTCAGCTGCCCGGCTGATCCGCATGCGTTGGCGGCACGGGATCTGGGTCGTTTTGCCCTGATGCTGTGGGGCACCGTCTCCGATGTGCAGATTGCTGCGCGCCTGCTGATGGAGCTCAGCCGCCAGCATATTGCCCTGCCTCTGGTGGTGCTGACCGACAAACCGGCCGCTGGCAGCGACCGTCACCAGGCCTCTACCAAGGATTTTGAGGTGTTGTCCCGCGACACCCTGAGTGCGCCGCTGCTCAGAAGTGCGCTGCTGCATTTTGGCGCCCGCCGGCAACAGTCCGGTTCAATGCCCGCGCGGGTACCGGATCCCCTGACCGGTCTGAGTAATCGCCAGCATCTGCGTGAGCAGTTGGCAACGGTCCTGGCTGACAAAAGCGAACCGGCTTGCGTGGCATTGCTGCTGATTGATGTGGACCAGTTCAAGAAAGTGAATGTGTCCTATGGTCAGGGCGCCGGTGACGCGCTGATTCAGTTGATTGCCGAGCGCATCCAGTCATGTCTGGCGCCGACTCAGCGCCTGGCACGAATAGGCGGCAATGAGTTTGCCGTGGTTTTCCAGAACACGGTGGGTTCGGTGGAGGCAGAAGCAACCTTGCGCACGGATGCCATTCTGCAAGGCATGAACAAACCCTTCCCGCTGGCCCGCCACGCGGTCAAGATGCACGTGAGTATGGGCCTGGCGATCAAGGATGCCGGTCTCATGACGGTGGATACGCTGTTTGCCCACGCCGACATGGCGATGCGGGTTGCCAAACTGGATCGGGGCAACACCTGCAAACTGTATACCCGCGATATGACCGACTCGGCGCAAAAGGAGTTGAAGCTGGAATCCGAAATCCGGCGGAGTCTGCGCAAAGAGGATTTTGTGCTGCACTTTCAGCCGCGCATTGATATCAGCCGGAATCGTATTGTGGGTGTGGAGGCGCTGGTGCGCTGGCAGCATCCGGTGCGTGGGCTGTTGCAACCGGGGGCCTTTATTCGTGTGGCAGAGGAAAGCGGCCTTATTGTGCCGTTGGGGTACTGGGTTATCCACGCTGCCTGCAAATACCTGAATGAGCTCTCTGCCAAGGGTTATGACCATGTTCAGATTGCGGTGAACGTGGCCTTTAAGCAGTTCCAGGATGGCAACTTTGTGCGCACGGTGGCCAACATCATTCGCAAACATGATATCGCCCCGGGCCGTTTGGAGTTCGAGCTGACCGAAACCACCATGATGATCGAGGGTAGCGCGGTCGATCAGAGCCTGCGTCAGCTCAGTGAGCTGGGCATTGCGATCTCGCTGGATGACTTTGGTACCGGATATTCTTCGTTTGCGCATATTCAGCGGCTGCCGATTTCGGCGCTGAAGATTGACCGCTCTTTTGTCAGCGGTGTGCAGAAGAATCTGGATGATGCCACTATTGTCAAAGCCATCATCAACCTGGCCCACAGTCTGAACATGGAAGTGATTGCCGAAGGCGCCGAGACAGTTGAGCAGGTGGACTTCCTGCGCGAGCACGAATGTGATCAGGTGCAGGGCTACTTCTTCAGCCGACCCATCAGTTATGACGACTTTATTGTACTGCTGGCGCTGGAGCGTGAACGCGGTTTTGAGTCGGTGCTGTCGTCAGCCGCAGCGCAAAGCTGAGACGCTTGTTCGTTCGCCAGCGCGTTTTTTGAAAAATTTCTTGTGCAATCCTCCCCTGTTTGAACTACAACACTGATACAGCTTTCATCATGGAGGATGAGCGTGTCACTAGCTGTGGTCTACACAAGGGCAAATCAGGGAGTTGACTCTCCATTGGTGACGGTGGAAACCCACCTGTCCAATGGCTTGCCGGCGTTGTCGATGGTGGGCCTGCCGGAAACCGCGGTCAAGGAAAGCCGCGAGCGGGTGCGCAGTGCCATTCTGAATGCCGGCCTGGAGTTTCCGGCGCGGCGCATCACCATTAACATGGCGCCGGCCGGGGTGCCTAAAAGCGGCGGTCGCTATGACCTGGCCATTGCCCTGAGCATTCTGTCAGCCTCGGGGCAGGTGCCATCGGAAAAACTGGCCACCACCGAAATTCTGGGCGAACTGGCACTGGCAGGCGATGTCCGCAGTGTCCAGGGAGTATTGCCGGCAGTGATTGCTGCGCGCGATGCCGGACGCAGTTTGCTGGTGCCGGCGGCCAACACGGCCGAAGCCAGTCTGGTCGCCGGCTCGACCACGTTTGCCGTTGCCACCTTGCAGGAAGCCTGTCAGCATTTTGTGGATCAGCCGTTGTCCCCGCTGGCGCATACGCGTGGGGACGCCGGAACGGGCGTGTTGCAACGCAATACCGATATTGCCGATATTCGTGGGCAGCATCTGGCCAAGCGCGCATTGTTGATTGCGGCGGCCGGCTCGCACAATATGCTGATGGTCGGCCCACCGGGCACCGGTAAAACATTGCTGGCCAATACCCTGCCCGGCTTGCTGCCGATGCTGAGTGAAGCACATGCCCTGGAGGCCGCGTCGATCCGTTCGGTGGCCGGGCAGCCCCTGAGTCCGGCGCAGTGGGCCTTGCCTCCGTTCCGGGCGCCGCACCACAGTGCCAGCGGTGTTGCCATGGTCGGCGGTGGTCGTCATCTGACGCCGGGTGAGGTGACACTGGCCCATGCCGGGGTGCTGTTTCTGGATGAGCTGACCGAGTTCAAGCGCCATGTGCTGGAATGTCTGCGCGAGCCATTGGAGTCAGGCACAGTGACAATTGCGCGCGCCGACTATCGGGTGACATTCCCGGCAAAACTGCAATTAATATCTGCGATGAATCCCTGCCCTTGTGGATACCACGGCGACAGCCAGGGTCAGTGTCGCTGCACACCGGAGCGTATCGCGCGCTATCTGGAGAAGATATCAGGGCCCTTGCTGGATCGGATTGATCTGCATGTTGAGGTGCCGCGACTGGATTACCGAGAATTGATGGGGCGTGAACCGATGGGGCGTGAAAGCATGGATGCGGGCAATTGTGACAGTGCTGTCCAGACCAGCGAGGCACTGCGCGCCCGGGTGATCGCGGCCCGGCAGGTGCAGATGGCCCGTTCAGGCGTGTTGAACAGCCGGCTGACGGCGGCGCAACTGGAGTTGGTGTGTGCGCTGAACAGTGACAGTGATGCCCTTTTGCAGCAAATTGTGGAGCGCCTGCGGCTGTCCGCCCGGGCCTGTCATCGTCTGATCAAGCTGGCGCGCACGATTGCGGATCTGGAATCGAGTCCGGACATCGGCCCCCGGCACCTCGCGGAGGCGGCCAGCTATCGGGGCATCAGCGCTTTAAATGTGTCTCCAGCGCTTTAACCGCCTCTTCCAGTTCCCCGATGCGCTCCTCAGCGCGGTTCAGCGCCCGCGTTTGTGCGTCAAACTCTTCGCGGGTCAGCAGGTCCATCTTCGCCAGTGATTGCTTCACGGCGCCCCTGACAGTCTCCCTGACCTCTTCCCCGGCCGCGCTGACCTGTGGCAATACCTTGCTGATCTGTTCGCTAAGTTCATCAATAATTGAGCGCTTGGTCATGAGTTTCCCCTTTTAATAAGTCGATTCTGTGCCTCCCCGGCATTATGGCATTTCAACACGCCAAAGGGGACGCAGGGATTAAAGGGGGCGGAGATTAGATTTGCTCCGCAAATCCCTCCGTCTTCTGTAGAGACCCTTCAGAAGCACGGTCGATTGTGGTGCGATCAAAAAATGCTTTGCACCATGGTGGTGCGTCAAATGTTTCTTATCACCGCCATAATGCGTACTGATCACCGTTCAAATGCGTATCTAACTGATATAAAAGTGGATATTCAATATGGCACGGCCCGTGCATAGTGTCTGTCAGGTGTATCTGCACTGAATAGGCGGCGCAGGTATTAACAAGAAAGGAGCGAGACATGAAGTTAGTAACGGCGATTATCAAGCCTTTCAAGCTGGACGATGCCCGTGAGGCACTGTCCGAGATTGGCGTACAAGGCATTACGGTGACCGAAGTTAAAGGGTTCGGTCGTCAGAAAGGTCACACCGAGTTGTATCGTGGCGCAGAATACGTGGTGGATTTCCTTCCCAAAGTAAAGATTGAAGTGGCTATCGGTGATGAACTGCTGGATCAGACACTCGAGGCGATCACCAAGGCGGCCAATACAGGCAAGATCGGTGACGGCAAGATCTTTGTTGCGGACCTGACTCAGGTAATCCGTATCCGAACTGGTGAAACTGGAGAAGCAGCTGTTTAAAGGCTGACTAAGATCTCAAGCGGAGGAAATAACGGTGGAAAACCAAATTTTTGAACTGCAGTACGCTATGGACACCTTCTACTTTCTGGTGTGCGGCGCACTGGTAATGTGGATGGCAGCCGGCTTCTCAATGTTGGAAGCAGGTCTGGTACGAGCAAAGAACACAACTGAAATTCTGACCAAGAACGTCGCACTGTTCGCGGTCTCCTGCACCATGTATCTGGTGTGCGGTTACGCCATTATGTACGGTGGCGGCTACTTCCTGACCGGTATCGCCGGTGGCGAGACGCTGGTCGCAGACGCACTGGCATCAAAAGCCGAAGCAGGCTTTGACGGTGGCTCTGTCTACTCTGGCGCTTCTGACTTCTTCTTCCAGGTTGTATTCGTGGCGACAGCAATGTCCATCGTGTCTGGTGCGGTCGCTGAGCGCATGAAACTTTGGGCCTTCCTGGCGTTTGCTGTGGTCATGACCGGCTTCATCTATCCGATGGAAGGTGCGTGGACATGGGGCGGCGCGTCTGTCTTCGGTATGTACACACTGGGCGACCTGGGCTTCTCTGACTTCGCTGGTTCCGGCATCGTACACATGGCAGGTGCTGCTGCAGCGCTGGCTGGTGTGATTCTGCTGGGTGCCCGTAAAGGCAAATACGCCGCTGACGGCACTGCCCGCGCTATTCCGGGTGCCAACCTGCCGCTGGCCACACTGGGTATGTTTATCCTGTGGATGGGCTGGTTCGGTTTTAACGGCGGCTCTGTACTGAAGCTGGCTGATGTTGCCAACTCCAACGCCGTAGCCATGGTGTTCCTGAACACCAACGCAGCAGCATCAGGTGGCCTGATCGCAGCGCTGATTACTGCACGCCTGCTGTTCGGCAAGGCTGATCTGACCATGGCACTGAACGGTGCGCTGGCTGGCCTGGTAGCTATTACTGCTGAGCCTTCTACGCCGACTGCACTGATGGCAACCCTCTTCGGTGGCCTGGGTGGCATACTGGTCGTGTTCAGCATCATCTTCCTGGACAAGATCAAGATCGACGATCCGGTCGGTGCCATCTCTGTTCACGGTACCTGCGGTCTGCTGGGTCTGTTGCTGGTGCCAATCACCAACGACGGTTCAAGCTTCACTGGCCAGATCATCGGCGCCCTGACTATCTTCGTCTGGGTATTCGTGACCAGCTTCATCGTCTGGATAGCCCTGAAAGCCGTCATCGGTATCCGGGTATCTGAAGAAGAGGAAGATCAAGGTGTGGATATCTCCGAGTGTGGCCTCGAGGCCTATCCGGAATTCACCAAGTAAGTCTGACTCTCGCAAAAAAAAGCCGGGCTCATTGAGCCCGGCTTTTTTTTTGCTTAATGGGGACGGAGGGAATAAAAAGTATTCCCTCCGTCCCCATTAACTTAAAAGTCGCCCCACTGCAGTTGCAGGGCGGTGAGTGCTACCACCGGTGCCGTTTCAGTGCGCAAGACCCGCGGACCCAGTTTGACGGTGGCAAAGCCGGCTGCAATCGCCAGCGATTTTTCAGTGTCGCTGGTGCCGCCTTCGGGCCCGACCAGCAGACACACAGCATCGGGTGCGGCGCCACTGAAGCCGGCCGATCCGGTATGGTCCAGCAGGAAACCCTGTCCGGCCGGCACCGCCGTAACCCATTCGGTCAGCGGCATCGGGCTGTGAATCACCGGCACCGAGCTGCGGCCACATTGTTCGCTGGCGCTGACCGCAACCTTTTGCCAATGCGCCGCGCGTTTATCGGCGCGCTCGTTACTCAGCTTTACTTCGCTGAACTCGGTGAACAGCGGGGTAATCTCGGTGACCCCCAGCTCGGTTGCTTTCTGTATGGCGTAGTCCATGCGCTCGCCGCGCGACAGCCCCAGACCCAGGTGCACCGCCAGTGAGGAATCCGGTGTCGACTTGCGCCTTTCAAGCAGACGGAGCCGGACGTCACGTTTATTGACATCCGTCACCTCGGCCAGAAACTCGCCATCCGCGCCGTTAAACAGCAGGCAGTGCTGCCCGGGTTTTACGCGCAGCACTTTGCCCAGGTAATGCGCCTGGTCGCCGTCCAGCACGACGTCGGTGTCCGGCACCAGGGCATGATCTGTGTAAAATCGGGACAACCGCATATGACCTCCGGCAACTGAACCCGCGTTAGCGCAAGTTGAGTTGCTGCCAGATCTGCCGAACCGGCTCGGTCTGGTTCATGCTGTAAAAGTGCAGGCCCGGCGCGCCACCGGCCAGCAGGTCTTCGCACAGGCTCTGTATCATTTCGATACCGAACTCACGAATGCTGGCGCTGTCATCCCCGTACGCCTGCAGGCGTTGACGAATCCAGCGTGGAATTTCGGCACCGCAACTGTTGCTGAAGCGTTGCAGGTTGGTGAAATTGGTGATCGGCATGATGCCGGGCACAATTGGAATGTCGATGCCAGCTTTGGCACAACTGTCCAGAAAATAGAAATACGCATCCTGATTGTAGAAATACTGCGTAATGGCACTGTTGGCACCGGCATCAATCTTGCGTTTGAAAAAGTCGATGTCAGTGTCATAGCTGTCTGACTGCGGGTGAATCTCGGGGTAACACGCCACTTCAATATGAAAATGGTCACCCGTGGTTTTACGCACGAATTCGATAAGCTCATTGGCATAGTAGTACTGAGAGGCTGTTCCCGTGCCGGAAGGAATGTCGCCACGCAGGGCGACCAGACGGTTGATACCCATGGCCTGGTAACTCTTGAGCAGTGCCTCGATCTCTTCGCGACTTGAACCGCCGAAAGACAGGTGTGGGGCCACATCCGATCCCGCCTGTTTGATGCGGGTGACTGTCTGTCGCGTGCCGTCCTTGGTGGAACCGCCGGCGCCATAAGTCACAGAAAAGAAATCCGGCTTCAGGGCAGTCAGTTCGTCGTGCACAACCTTCAGCTTTTCCACGCCCACGTCAGTGCGGGGCGGAAAGAATTCGAAACTGAAGCGTGCGTCTGTATCTACGATATCCATATATTTTTCTCTCGCACAAACCGCTGGCAGCGGCTATGGCCGCCAGCGGCAACAGCGGGTTTAGTACTTGTAAGACTCGGGCTTGAACGGACCGCTTTCCTTGACGCCAATGTACTTGGCCTGGGTGGCAGTCAGTTTGGTCATCACGCCACCAAAACCACCGACCATCAGGGCCGCGACTTCTTCGTCGAGTTTCTTGGGCAGCACTTCAACGCGCAGCATCTGCGCCTTTTCATCCGTAGAGCGTGATGCAAAGGCCTGCTTGAACATGTGGATCTGCGCAATCACCTGGTTAGCAAACGATCCATCCATAATGCGTGACGGATGACCTGTGGCATTGCCCAGGTTAACCAGACGGCCTTCGGACAACAGGATCAGATAGTTTTCCGGATTCTTTTCCGCGTCACCACGGAATACCTGGTGAACCTGTGGCTTGACCTCGACCCAGTTCCAGTTCTTGCGCATGTAGGCGGTGTCAATTTCGTTGTCGAAGTGACCAATGTTACAGATCACAGCACCATTTTTGACCGACTGCAGCATATTCTTGTCGCAGACATCAATGTTGCCGGTGGTGGTCACGATCAGGTCAGTGTTGCCCAGCAACGCTGTGTCTATATCTTCCAGACGACCTGTGTTGTTGCCATCTTTGTAAGCCGACACGATCTCGTAACCGTCCATACAGGCCTGCATGGCGCAGATCGGATCGATCTCGCTGATTTTAACAATCATGCCTTCCTGGCGCAGGCTCTGCGCAGAACCTTTGCCCACGTCACCGTAACCAACAACCAGTGCTTTTTTGCCCGACAGCAGCATGTCAGTGCCACGTTTGATGGCATCGTTCAGGCTGTGGCGACAGCCGTATTTATTGTCGTTCTTGGACTTGGTCACCGAATCGTTGACGTTGATAGCCGGCACTTTCAGTGAACCTTCTTCCAGCATTTCCAGCAGGCGGTGAACACCGGTAGTAGTCTCTTCAGTGATGCCATGGATGCTGTCGAGCATGGCCGGGTACTTGTCATGCACCATGCCGGTCAGGTCGCCGCCGTCATCCAGCAGCATGTTGGCGTCCCAGGCTTTGCCATCTTTCAGAATGGTCTGCTCAATGCACCATTCGCCTTCTTCTTCAGTTTGTCCTTTCCAGGCGTATACCGCGATACCTTTGGCCGCGATGTATGCCGCCGCATGGTCCTGGGTGGAGAAAATGTTGCACGAAGACCAGCGTACTTCGGCGCCCAGCTCGATCAGCGTTTCGATCAGCACTGCGGTCTGGATGGTCATGTGGATACAGCCGATGATCTTTGCGCCGGCCAGTGGCTGCTCGGCTTTGTAACGTTCGCGCAGTGCCATCAGTGCCGGCATTTCTGCCTGCGCCAGCACAACTTCCTTGCGGCCGTACTCGGCCAGATTAATATCGGCGACTTTATAATCGGTGGTGCTCATAAATAACCCTTATTACGAATGAATTTGTTTACAGACCTGCTGCTTCGCGCAGTGCCTCGGCCTTGTCAGTTTTTTCCCAGGTGAACGCTGCGTCTTCGCGACCAAAGTGGCCGTATGCGGCGGTCGCGAAATAAATCGGACGAATCAGGTCCAGCATTTTGATCAGGCCTTTGGGGCGCAGCTCGAAATGTTCACGCACCAGTTCAACGATACGTTCATCACTGATACGCCCGGTACCAAACGTTTCTACGCTGATCGACGTCGGTTCGGCCACACCAATGGCATAAGACACCTGAATTTCACACCGGTCAGCAATACCGGCGGCAACAATGTTTTTGGCGACATAGCGCGCAGCATACGCTGCTGAACGGTCAACCTTGGAAGGGTCCTTGCCAGAGAAGGCGCCGCCACCGTGGCGTGCCATGCCACCGTAAGTGTCAACGATAATCTTGCGGCCGGTCAGGCCACAGTCACCGAAGGGGCCACCTATCACAAATCGGCCGGTCGGGTTGATAAAGTATTTGGTGTTCGCGTCCAGCCACTCGGCAGGCAGTACCGGTTTGATGATCTCTTCCATCACCGCTTCTTGCAGCGCTTTCTGACTGATGTCTTCGTCGTGCTGGGTAGACAGCACGACGGCATCGATGCCGACCGGTTTGCCGTCCTGATAACGGAAGGTTATCTGGCTCTTGGCATCGGGGCGCAGCCAGGGCAGCGTGCCGTTCTTGCGCACTTCAGCCTGACGCTTGACCAGTCGGTGAGAATAGGTGATCGGTGCTGGCATCAGCACATCGGTCTCATTACTGGCGTAGCCGAACATCAGGCCCTGGTCGCCGGCACCCTGTTCGTGGTCCTGGGTTTCGTCAACGCCCATGGCGATGTCTGGCGATTGTTTGCCGATTGCGTTGAGTACGGCGCAGGAATGGCCATCGAAACCTTTGTCGGAGTGGTCATAACCAATATCGATGACCACTTTACGCGCGATGTCTTCCAGGTCAACGTAGGCTTCAGTGGTGACTTCGCCGGCAACAATCACCATGCCGGTTTTGACCAGCGTTTCGCAGGCTACGCGGGCGTGAGGGTCCTGCTGTAGCAGGTTGTCGAGAACAGCGTCCGAAATCTGGTCGGCGATTTTATCCGGATGTCCTTCGGACACGGACTCGGAGGTGAATAAGCTTGTTGTCATGCTTAAGATCCTTTCTTCTGATGTCAGTTGTTTCGGTTAAAGTCAGTCAATTAAAAGGTTCGGGTAAATACCCGCATCTGTACCTGAAAACCGTTTCGTTGTCCCAGGTAGACACGTTGCCCGCAGTCAAGTCCGGCTTCCTCCGCCCAGGCGTCAAGATCCTGTTCGGTAAAGCCAAGCCACAGATCACCGCAGGATTCGCGTACCCAATCCTGATCATGGTGGCTCAGGTCAATCAGTAACAAGGTGCCGTGGTTATTCAGCAGTTGCGCGCAGTCCCGGAAGGTTTCCCGTGGCGACGGGATATGGTGTAGCACCATATTGTAAATCAGCAGGTCGAATGTCAGACCCTGGCTCAACGCCGCCCGGGTATCGCCATGTATAAAATCTACCGGATTCGATGAACTGTGTTTGCCCAGTCGCTGCGCCAGTGAATTGCGGGCGCGGTTCAGCATCTCCATGGAATTGTCCAGCGCAGTCAGGTGCCGGAACCGGGTCGCCAGCTCGCTCAGCAAAGGGCTCTCACCTGGTCCGACCTCCAGTACCCGGGCCTGTTCCGGCAGTTTCAGGCCCCCCAGCAGGTCGCGCAGGGTGTCGCGGTAATGCGCGTATTCGGCGACCAGCTCCTGCTTTTCCAGAAAGCGCTCAGCGTGACGCTCAAAAAACAGCAGTGACTGCTCGGAGCGTTCATCATGTATCTGTTGTATGCCGCCTGCCAGCTCGCCGCGCAGCGGCAGCTCGTCCAGCGCAGCAAATGCTGATTGTTTGACGGCCAGCATTGCATCGTCTGTCAGCAGCAGCGCGCGGCGGTAAAAAATACTGTTACCTTCGCGCCGGGTGGAGACCAGCCCGGCCCGGGCCAGGATTTTCAGGTGATGACTCAGGGCTGACTGTCGCACGTCGACAATGCGGCATAGCTCCAATACACCAAACGACTCGGCGCGCAGCAGCCGCAGAATATCCAGCCGTAGCGGATCCGCCAGCGCTTTGAACACGCGAGCCAGTTCATCGGCGGTGCGACCGATGGGCAGTTGCGTGTTGATGTCGATCATTTGTGAATGGGTGCTCATAGAGCGCGAACTATACCAGCTGTGGCATCTATATCAAAATATTTTGATAGAGATATGGAGTGGTATAAAGTATAAATCCTTATATATACAGAGATATAGTTAAATATTACGATATATCTTCATATATAACGATTTAATTTAGTTTTACATCATACTCATCATGTATAAAGAGTATGATGTCTAAAGTAACTCTAATCATCATATATCAAGAGTAAAGATATGAATGGCAAGACGCTTGTGATTAACAAAACCTTGTCTGACGAGGCCATACTGGTCGAATTGGGGCGTCGGCTGAGTCGCCATCGCATTGATGCGAAATTGACCCAGCAGGCGCTGGCTGAGATGTCAGGTATTTCCAAAAGCACGCTGGAGCGTATTGAGGCCGGTGCGCCATCCCAGCTACCGAATCTGATTCGTGTGCTGCGCGTGCTGGATATGCTGCCGACGCTGGATCACGCGATTCCGGCCCCGGCGCCCCGGCCCATGGCCCTGCTGCGCAACCAGCGTAAGCCTCCGCAACGGGTACGGCCACGGCAAACGCCCGCTTCCGCACCGGACCAGACAGACAGGTCTGAGACAGGCAAACCCTGGGTTTGGGGGGATGAGCGCCAATGACTACCCTGGCGCAGGTCAGGCTTTGGGGGAGCACCATTGGCGCGGTGGCGCTTGACGAGCGTTCTTCGACAGCGAATTTTGAATACGAAGAAGATTTTGCCAGCAGTGGTATCCAGCTCGCGCCACTGATGATGCCCTTGCCGGGCAGCCATAAAAAAGTATTTCGTTTCCCGGCCCTGGCGCAACAAACCTTTCATGGCCTGCCGGGGTTGTTGGCGGATGCATTGCCTGACCGTTTCGGGCATGCCCTGATTGATGCCTGGCTGGCCAGTCAGGGGCGTGCCCCCGATACGTTTAATGCAGTAGAGCGCCTGTGTTATGTCGGTCAACGGGCCATGGGTGCATTGGAGTTCGCACCGGTCACCGGGCCGCGGGCTAAGGCGTCGCAGCGCGTGGATATTTCGCAGTTGGTTGGCCTGGCTTCCAGGGTGCTGACGCAGCGGCAGTCCTTCGCGACCCATTTGAGCCAGGATGACCCTGATGGTTTGCGCGACATTTTACGGGTGGGGACCTCGGCGGGTGGCGCGCGGGCCAAGGCCGTTATCGCCTGGCACCCGGAAAGCGGCGATGTCCGATCCGGTCAGCTTGACGCTGACGCCGGTTACCAGCACTGGTTGCTGAAATTTGACGGCGTGAGCGCCAACCGGGACAAAGAGCTGGCAGACCCTCAGGGCTACGGCCAGATTGAGTATGCCTACTACCTGATGGCTCGTGACGCGGGCATTACCATGTCAGAATGCCGCCTGCTCGAGGAAGGCGATCGCCACCACTTTATGACGCGCCGTTTTGATCGCACCGACGCGGGCGACAAACTACATATGCAGTCCCTGTGCGCGATGGCGCATTTCGACTATAACGCCGCCGGCGCCTACAGTTATGAACAGGCCCTGCAGGTCATGCAGCAATTGAACCTGTCACATGCCGAGGTCGAGCAACAGTTCCGACGTATGGTATTCAACATCGTGGCCCGCAATCAGGATGACCATACCAAAAATATCGCCTTCCTGATGGACCGCGCCGGACAATGGTCCCTGTCGCCGGCGTTTGATCTCACGTTTTCCTATAATCCGGACGGTGACTGGACCTCAAGCCACCAGATGAGCCTGAACGGCAGGCGCGATCATTTCACGCTTGACGACTTCAAGGCCTGCGCGCGGCTGGCCACCCTCAAGCGTGGCCGCGCCGAGGCCATTATCGAGGACGTTAGCGCGGTGGTCAGACGCTGGCCCGAATATGCCGACAGGGCGACGGTGGCTGCCCGGTGGCGCGACCGTATTCAGCCTTTGCTGCGCGTGGATATCCTTTGACGCGGCGACGGTCATATCTGCCTATCTGTGGCTTCGGGCCGGATATGTCTGGAAAATAAGGCTCAACTGCGGGAAAATACGCGCTTTCTACGACCCGAACCCCGCGTACAGGAGCTCCACTCGTATGTCCACCCGACTGACCTCGCGCAGAGAATGCGCCAATGCCATCCGTGCCCTCGCCATGGACGCCGTCCAGAAAGCCAATTCCGGCCACCCCGGCGCACCGATGGGCATGGCAGACATCGCCGAAGTGCTGTGGAACGACTTCCTGTCTCACAATCCGGTTAACCCGCAGTGGATGAACCGCGACCGCTTTGTTCTGTCCAATGGTCACGGCTCCATGCTGATTTATGCTCTGCTGCATCTGAGCGGCTACGATCTGCCCATGTCGGAGTTGCAGAACTTCCGTCAGTTGCACTCCAGGACTCCGGGTCACCCCGAATTTGGTTACACCCCCGGCGTCGAAACCACAACCGGTCCGCTGGGCCAGGGGCTGGCCAACGCGGTGGGTATGGCAATTGCCGAGAAGACCCTGGCGGCCCAGTTCAACCGTCCCGACCACAACATTGTCGATCACTTCACCTATGTGTTTGCCGGTGACGGCTGCCTGATGGAAGGTGTGTCACACGAAGTGTGTTCACTGGCGGGTACGCTGGGTCTGGGCAAGCTGATCATGTTCTATGACGACAATGGTATCTCCATTGATGGTGATGTCGAAGGCTGGTTCACCGATGACACCAGCAAGCGCTTTGAGTCCTACGGTTGGCACGTGCTGGCGGTTGACGGCCACGACGCGGAACAGATTAAAGGCGCTATTGAGGCGGCCCGAAAAGAAACGTCACGCCCAAGCATCATTCGCTGCCGTACCACGATCGGTTTCGGGTCCCCGGGTAAAAGCGGCACCGCGGGCATCCACGGCGCACCGCTGGGTGATGATGAAATTGCCGCCACCCGCAAGCAGTTGGGCTGGCAGCACCCGCCGTTTGAAGTGCCGGAAAACATAAAGCAGGACTGGGACGCCCGCGAACGCGGTTTCCAGGCGGAAACGCAATGGAAAGAGAAACTGGTGCGCTATGAAGAAGCCCATCCCGATCTGGCAGTGGAGCTGGTACGCCGGTTGAAAGGCGAGTTGCCAGGCGATTTTGCTGAGCGCGCCGCAGAGCACCTCGCGTCATGTCAGGAAAAAGGCGAAAGCATTGCGTCGCGCAAGGCGTCACAAAACAGCATCGCAGCATTTGGCGAGATTCTGCCGGAATTGATTGGCGGCTCTGCCGATCTGGCCGGTTCAAACCTCACGCTGTGGAAAGGCAGTGTGCCGATCACTGACAGCGCTGATGGTAACTACATTAATTACGGTGTCCGTGAATTCGGCATGACCGCGATCATGAGCGGAATCGCGCTGCACGGCGGTTTTATCCCTTACGGCGGCACCTTCCTTATATTCATGGAGTATGCGCGTAATGCGGTGCGCATGGCTGCATTGATGAAGCAGCATACCATCAACGTTTACACCCACGACTCCATCGGGCAGGGCGAAGATGGCCCGACCCACCAGCCTATCGAACAACTGGCCAACCTGCGTACCACGCCGAACATGTCGGTCTGGCGCCCCTGCGACGCGGTGGAAACGGCGATTGCCTGGAAACACGCCTTGCTGCGCAAGGATGGGCCGACATCGTTGGTATTCTCGCGTCAGGGGCTGCCGCACCAGGCACGCGATAATGCGCAGGTCGCCGGCATCGAGCGCGGCGCCTACGTGCTGGAAGACTGTCAGGGTCAGCCCGAACTGATCGTCATTGCGACTGGCTCGGAAGTGTCGATTGCGCGTGATGCCGTGAAAACATTGCAGGATAAAGGCGTCAAGGCGCGCCTGGTGTCAATGCCTTCGACCGACGTGTTTGATGGGCAGGATGCTGCCTATCGCGAGAGTGTATTGCCATCTGCCGTACGCAAGCGCCTGGCGGTGGAAGCAGCCATTGCCGACTACTGGTTCAAGTATGTTGGTCTGGACGGTGCCGTAGTGGGCATGACCAGCTTTGGTGAGTCAGCCCCGGGTGGCGCTCTGATGAAGGCCTTCGGGTTCACTGCCGACAACATTGTTGCCAAAGCCGACGAACTGCTGACGTAGGACGGAGCTTTATTATGCCCTATCGGCTGGCAATAAATGGTTATGGCCGAATCGGACGTTGTGTTTTGCGCGCGCTGCATGAAAGTGCCGCGCACAAGGAATTGCAGATCGTGGCCATCAACGACTTGACGGATGCGCGCACGCTGGCACACCTGACGCGTTATGACAGCACCCACGGCCGGTTCCATGGCGAGGCAGTGCTTGATGATGCCGGGCACATGATCGTGAATGGCCAGAAAATACAGCTATTGTCACAACCCGAAATCAGCGCGCTGCCCTGGCAGGCGCTGGACATCGATCTGGTACTGGAATGTACGGGCACGTTCAACGACCGCAGTACGGCTGAGCAGCATCTGAACTCAGGCGCAGGTCGGGTGTTGTTTTCGCAGCCGGCGCAGAGCGACGTTGACGCCACGGTGGTGTATGGTATCAACCATGATGTACTGCAGGCATCGCATCGGGTGATCTCGGCGGCGTCCTGCACGACCAACTGTGTGGTGCCGGTGATTCAATGCCTGGATGATGCATTTGGCCTGGAGTATGGCGTGATAACCACGATCCACTCGGCGATGAATGATCAGCCGGTGATCGATGCCTATCACCATCAGGATCTGCGCAAGACCCGCAGCGCTGTGCAATCGATCATTCCGGTGGACACCGAAATCGCTAAAGGCATTGGCCGCATCCTGCCGAAGCTGGACGGGCGTTTCTCGGCACAGGCCATGCGCGTACCTACCCTCAATGTGTCAGCCATCGATCTGACGGTGACAGTCCGGGGGGATGCGGACATTGACCGCGTCAATGATGCCATAAGACAGGCGGCCGCGCGCTCCATGCCTAATGTGCTGGCCTGCACCGACGAACCGCTGGCGTCCTGTGATTTCAATCACGATCCCAGGTCTGCAATTGTGGATCTGAGCCAGACACGGGTCAGTGGTCAACATTTGATAAAAGTGCTCGCCTGGTTCGATAACGAATGGGCCTACGCAAATCGTATGCTGGATGTGGCCAATCTGATCCGGCAGTTATAACCGCTTTGACGATACCTGGTCTGGGAGGACCTCAGCGACTCATGACAACACCTTCAGGCACCATCAAGAGAATGCAGGATCTCGATCTGCGCGGCAAGCGCGTATTGATACGCGAGGATCTGAATGTATCGGTAAAAAATGGCCAGGTCGGCAACGACACTAGGATAGTTGCTGCACTGCCCGCGTTGAAGATGGCGATGGAGGCCGGCGCCAGGCTGATAGTGATGTCACACCTGGGCCGGCCCGAAGAAGGACTGCCCGTTGCAGATCAGCCTGACTCATCGCTGGCGCCGGTGGCCGCGCACCTCGGGCATCTGCTGGGTGTCAATGTGCGCCTGGTGGCTGATTACCTGGAAAACCCCGCTGCGGCTCAGCCTGCTGCCGGTGAAGTGGTGTTGCTGGAGAACGTCCGCATTAATCAGGGTGAAAAGAGCAATGATGATGCGCTGGCGAAACAGTACGCTGCGCTGTGTGATGTGTTTGTCATGGATGCCTTTGGTACCGCGCACCGCGCACAGGCCAGCACCCATGGTGTGGCAAAATTTGCTCCGGTCGCCTGTGCCGGGCCGCTGCTGGCAGGTGAGCTGGATGCGCTGGAGAAAGCACTGCAAAAACCCGAGCGTCCGATGCTGGCGATTGTGGGTGGCGCCAAGGTTTCCAGTAAACTGAAAGTGCTGGAGAGTCTGGCAGACAGAACTGACCAATTGATCGTCGGCGGCGGCATTGCCAACACTTTCCTGCTCGCGGCCGGTTATCCGGTAGGGAAATCACTGGTGGAAACGGATCTGGTCGACACGGCTCGCGAGCTGATGAAGAAAACCAATATTCCGCTGCCGGTTGATGTGGTAGTCGCGAAAGAGTTTTCCGCCGATGCCAAGGCAACCATCAAGGACGTCAGTGACGTGTCTGACGATGATATGATTCTGGATATCGGGCCAAAAACGGCGGCCGTGCTGGCGGACATTATCGCCGGGATGAAAACCATTATCTGGAATGGCCCGCTGGGCGTGTTTGAGTTCGAAGCTTTTGCCGGTGGCACCCGGGCGGTGGCAAAGGCGATCGCAGACAACGCGGGTTTTTCTATTGCCGGCGGCGGCGAAACCATATCTGCAATCGACAAGTTCGGCATAACGGATCAGGTGTCTTATATCTCAACCGGTGGTGGTGCCTTTCTGGAATTTGTCCAGGGTGATGTGCTGCCGGCCGTGGCGATACTGGAAACGCGCGGGCAGGATTGAGCGACAATTTGAAAAACAGAATTTCGAACTACACGAATTCGAACTAACAAGAGGAATTTAACATGGCACTTATCAGTCTTCGTCAATTGCTCGACCATGCTGCCGAGAACAGCTACGGCGTGCCCGCATTCAATGTGAACAACCTGGAGCAGGTCCGGGCAATCATGGAAGCTGCTCACGAAGTCAACAGTCCGGTGATATTGCAGGCCTCTGCCGGCGCCCGAAAATATGCAGGCTCCAATTTCCTGCGTCACCTGATCCTGGCGGCCATTGAAGAGTTTCCCCATATTCCCATCGTCATGCATCAGGATCATGGTGTGTCGCCTGCCGTTTGTCAGCGTTCCATTCAGTTGGGATTTTCCTCGGTGATGATGGACGGATCGCTGGGTGTGGATGGCAAGACACCAATGGATTATGACTACAATGTTGATGTTACCCGCAACGTTGTGCAGTTGGCCCACGCCTGCGGCGTGTCTGTTGAAGGTGAGATTGGCTGTCTGGGTTCACTGGAAACGGGCATGGCCGGGGAAGAAGATGGTATTGGTGCCGAGGGCAAACTGACCCATGAGCAAATGCTGACAGACCCGGAAGAAGCCGCTTCTTTTGTCGCCGACACCGGCGTCGATGCCTTGGCCATCGCTGTCGGCACCAGTCATGGTGCCTACAAATTCAGTCGGCCACCCACCGGCGACACGCTGGCAATTGAGCGAATCAAGCAGATTCACGCCCGCATCCCTGATACCCATCTGGTGATGCACGGTTCATCATCGGTACCGCAGGAGTGGCTGGCGATCATCAATGAGTTCGGCGGCGAGATCCCGGAAACTTACGGTGTGCCAGTGTCGGAAATTCAGGAAGGCATCAGGCACGGTGTGCGCAAGGTGAACATCGATACGGACCTGCGTCTGGCATCAACCGGTGCGGTGCGCAAATTCCTGGCAGAAAACAAGTCAGAGTTTGATCCGCGCAAGTTCCTGATCCCGTCCACCAAGGCCATGAAAGGCATCGTCAAGGATCGCCTGGAAGCTTTCGGTGCAGCAGGACACGCCAGTCGCATTGGCAAGATTTACACGCTGGAAGAAATGAGCGAAAAATACGGCCTGAAGTAACGGCCTTAGAATCTGGCACAAGGGCAGGGAGTGGGAGGGAGCGCGGTGGACCAATCAGGCCACGCTTCTCCTTTGTGCGCACAGCCGATCAGCGGGAGGACTGTTTGAGTCCCGAGCGCGCAGCGCGAGGTCGAGTTCCGCCCCGCCGGCTGTGCGTGCAAAGGAGGTGGTCGGTCCAACGTGTCCCTCCCACTTCCTGACCGCTCTCTAAAAAATGCAAATTATCTCGGCGTTTACCAAAGTACCCGGCATCTGATCGTGCCATTGATCTCATGCAGCTTGTCCAGCGCGATATCACTGTCCTCTTCCGCAATATCCATCACCACATAACCAATTTTGTCATTGGTCTGCAGATACTGCGAACAGATGTTGATACCGCTCTCGGAGAAAATACGGTTAATCTGAGACAGCACACCTGGCACGTTCTCATGCACATGCAACAAACGATGCATGCCCGGATGCGACGGCAACGCCACTTCCGGAAAGTTCACTGACGTAATCGAGGAACCATTGTCACTGTAACGAACCAGCTTCTCAGCTACCTCCATGCCAATGTTCTCCTGCGCCTCCATCGTGCTGCCGCCTACATGCGGCGTCAGGATGCAGTTATCGTATTTTCGCAGTGGCGAGATGAACTCATCATCATTAGAGCGGGGTTCCACCGGGAATACATCTATCGCCGCACCCGCCAGGTGCTTGGTTTCCAGTGCCTCGGCCAGCGCATCAATGTCGACGACGGTACCGCGCGAGGCGTTGATCAGAATGCTACCCTTCTTCATCCAGCTCAATTGTTCCGCGCCGATCATGTTTGCCGTTTGTGGTGTTTCCGGTACATGCAGGCTCACGACGTCACAGGTCTGCATCAGCTCCTTCAGCGTCGACAGTTGCACCGCGTTGCCCAACGGCAACTTGGTGACGATGTCATACAGGTAGACTTTCATGCCCATGGACTCGGCCAGCACGCTGAGCTGAGAACCGATGTTGCCGTAGCCGATCAGACCCAGCTTTTTACCGCGGGTTTCAAAAGAACCGGTGGCTACTTTCTGCCACGCACCCAGATGCGCCTGGGCATTTTTCTCAGGCACCCGGCGCAGCAACAGAATAGTCTGGCCGATGACCAGCTCGGCAACACTGCGGGTATTGGAATAGGGTGCATTAAACACTGGTACGCCTCGCACCAGCGCCGCCTTGAGATCAACCTGGTTGGTGCCGATGCAGAAACAGCCGACAGCCTGCAGTTTGGATGCCGCTTCAAACACGCGCTCGGTCAGCTGAGTGCGGGAGCGGATGCCAATAAAATGCGCGTCTTTTACCTTTGCCACCAGATCGTCTTCAGACAACGAGGTCTTCAGGTATTCGATATTGGTGTAGCCGGCTTCGTGCAGCGTGTTGACGGCACTTTGGTGCACGCCTTCCAGCAGCAGGAAGCGAATTTTGCTTTTATCCAGCGACGTAGGTTTCATAACGGTGCGGTATCTCTCAGCGGTATCTGTCAGGAGGCTCTCGGGTTCAAGGCGCGCTATGGTACCATAAACGCCGTCAGTAACATAAAAGGTAATCCTGGTAATGAGCGCGATGCAGCAAACGTTGGCAGCCTCCCTGGCTGAGATTGTAGGGCCGGATCGGGTCAGTATTGATCATGAATCCCTTCAGGTTTTTGGCAAGGACTGGACCAGGGTCTATGAGCCTGATCCGGCTGCCATTGTCTTTCCGGGATCCATTGAGGAAGTACAGGCGCTGGTACGCCTGGCCAATAAACAGAAGTTTGCGCTGGTGCCGTCGGGCGGACGTACCGGTTTAAGCGGCGGCGCGGTAGCGGCCAACGGCGAAGTGGTGGTGGCATTTGACCGCATGAACCAGATACTGGATTTCAGTGCCGTTGATCGTCAGGTTGTATGTCAGCCCGGAGTGATCACCGAACAGCTGCAGCAGTTTGCCGACGACAAAGGCCTGTTCTATCCGGTTGACTTTGCTTCGTCCGGTTCCAGCCAGATCGGTGGCAACGTTGCCACTAACGCTGGCGGCATCAAGGTCATTCGCTACGGCCTGACCCGCGATTGGGTGATGGGCATGAAAGTGGTCACCGGCACCGGCGAACTGCTGGAGCTTAACCACGGCCTGGTCAAGAACGCCACCGGTTACGATCTGCGCCATCTGTTTATCGGTTCGGAAGGCACGCTGGGGTTCATCGTGGAGCTCACCATGGCGCTGGCAACACCGCCCAAGGACCCGACTGTGCTGGTGCTGGCGGTGGATGACCTCGAGTCGACCATGCATGTACTGCAGGCGTTCCAGGGTGCGCTGGATATCTGCGCCTTTGAGTTCTTTTCGGAAAAAGCCTTGCTGCACGTGATGGCAGAAAAAGGTCTGCAACGTCCGTTTGAGACAGTGGGTACCTTTTATGCGCTGATCGAATTCGAGAACACCAGCGAAGCTGTGATGGACGCGGCGATGACTGTATTCGAGCATTGTGTGGAGCAAGGCTGGGCGCTGGACGGCACCATGAGCCAGAATATCACCCAGGCCCGCAGCTTGTGGCGGCTGCGTGAGGACATTTCCGAAACCATTTCCAGATTCACCCCCTACAAGAATGATATCTCCGTGCAGGTCTCCAGGGTTCCTGCGTTCCTGAAAGAAGTTGATTCCATTGTTACCAGTCAGTACCCGGATTTCGAGATTATCTGGTTCGGACATATCGGCGATGGCAATGTGCATCTGAACATACTCAAACCTGACGCCTTGCCCAAGGCAGAGTTCTTCCGTCAGTGCGGAGAAGTCAGCTACGACATCTTTGATGCAGTCAAAGCCTATGGCGGGAGCGTGTCTGCCGAGCATGGCGTCGGTCTGCTGAAAAAGCCCTATCTGCAGTACAGTCGCAGTGACGGAGAAATTGCCTGCATGAAGGCACTGAAACAGGTATTTGATCCAAATGCGGTCATGAATCCGGGAAAGATTTTTGATTGAAATCGGGGACTTGCCTGATTGATGAGACGAACATCACAGTTTTTGCGATAAATTTATTGAAAAAGCGGATATTTCGTCGTTTTTCGTTACAAACTGTATTCCCAGCGACAAAATATAGCGGTACACTGTTTTTAGGGTTCAGTGTCGAATCCAGCAGTTGCCAGATTTGTCAACTGTGTTAATAAATATCGGGATCCGCTGGAAACGTTTTTCTGGTCAGTCCCTTGGAAATAGCAAGAGAGCAATATGTCACAGCAAGTAGAAGGTACCGTTAAGTGGTTCAATGACGAGAAAGGTTTCGGTTTCATTGAGCAGGAAGGTGGAAAGGACGTATTCGTCCATTTTAGTGCCATTAACGGTACTGGAAGAAAGACGCTGCACGAAGGCCAGAAAGTTACGATGGAAGTAACTCAGGGCCAGAAAGGGCCACAGGCAGAGAACGTAAATCCTCTGTAAAATACGAAAACGCAGGGTGTAACAGCCCTGCGTTTTTATATTTGCCGTGCATCGACAACAGATCTGATTGCAGAGTTCTGATTTCAGGGTTCTGATTTCAGAATAGCTGGCTGAATTCCATTGGTTGAATGCAGCGGGCAGACGCTTTAGCGCCTGATATCCCGTAGAGATCAATCCTGGTATTACAGGCTTAGCGTTCTGAGGCCTTCTATTGTTCCCAGAATCAGTTTGTCGGCAGGTCTCATCGCAAACAACCCGTTGGTCACCACCCCGGTGATCTGATTGAGTTGTTGTTCGAGTTTTCGTGGATCGACGATACTCATGTTATGGATATCGATGATGATGTTGCCGTTATCGGTGACGACGCCGTCACGATAAACCGGGTCACCGCCCAGCTTGACAATCTCCCGCCCGACATGACTGCGCGCCATCGGAATAACTTCTACCGGCAGTGGAAAACTACCCAGCACGTCGACCAGCTTGCTGCCATCCGCAATACAGACAAACTCTTTGGCCACGGCCGCAATGATCTTTTCGCGCGTCAGCGCACCACCGCCACCTTTGATAAGCTGCAAGTATTCATTGGCCTCGTCGGCGCCATCAACATACACACTGACTTCGGGTGCCGAGTTCAGTTCGATGACCGGGATACCCAGGGCCTTCAGGCGTTTGGCGGTGTCTTCCGAGCTGGCAACGGTAGCCTGAATGTCCTGTTTGAACTCGCCCAGGTATTCAATAAAGTAATTGGCTGTGGAGCCGGTGCCCACACCAATGACGGTGCGCTCATCCAGGCGGGTTTTGACGTAATCGGCAGCGGCGCGGGCGACGGCCTTTTTCAGTTCATTCTGGTCCATGCTGAATTCCTGTTGTTTGCTGGCAATAAAAGGAGTCGGAGGATATTATAAATCGCCATAATATCCTCCGTCCCCTTTTAATGCCACACGGGAGGATCCGGAACAAGGCAACAGGTATGGACAAGTACGTTAAAGATATTCTTTCCGCCCGCGTTTACGATGTTGCCATCGAAACCCCGATCCACAAGGCTGCGTCACTGTCCCGGCGTTTGGGCAATGAGGTGCTGCTCAAGCGCGAAGACCTGCAACCGGTATTCAGTTTCAAGTTGCGTGGTGCTTACAACAAGATGTCCCGATTATCGCCCGAAGCTGCCAGTCGTGGCGTCATCGCTGCCAGTGCCGGCAATCACGCTCAGGGCGTCGCCCTGGCCGGTACCGCGCTGGGTATCAAAACCACTATTGTCATGCCGGAGACAACGCCGGCCATCAAAATTGATGGTGTGCGCTCGCGTGGCGGCAAAGTAATCCTGCATGGGGATACCTACAATGAGGCGGCTGAATTCGCCATGAAACTGGTGGCGGAAAAGGGTTACACCTTTGTCCATGCCTTTGACGATCGTGACGTCATTGCCGGTCAGGGCACGGTGGGCCTGGAGATTGTCCGCCAGCACAGTGGCCCGTTGGACGCCATCTTTGTCCCGGTCGGTGGCGGTGGTCTGATGGCAGGCATGGCTGCCTACATCAAATACATCCGACCCGAGATTCGTCTGATCGCAGTTGAGGCGGAAGACTCCGCCTGCCTGAAGGCGGCGCTGGCGGCAGGGCGCCGGGTGAAACTGTCACAGGTGGGGCTGTTTGCCGACGGTGTGGCTGTCAACCAGGTGGGCAAGGAGACCTTCAAGATCCTCAGGCATTGCGTTGATGAGGTGGTGACGGTCACAACGGATGAGATCTGCGCTGCCATCAAAGACATATTTGATGATACTCGCGCGGTCACAGAACCGGCCGGAGCAGTCGCTGTCGCAGGGCTGAAGAAAGCAGTACGTGAGCAGTCACTTCAGGGTATGAGCCTGATGGCGCTGGTGACCGGAGCCAATGTTAACTTCGATCGTTTGCGTCATATTTCCGAACGCGCGGAGCTGGGTGAGAGCCGTGAGGCGGTGCTGGCGGTGACACTGGATGAAAAGCCGGGCAGTTTCCGCCGCTTTTCGCGGGTACTGGGCAAACGCAGTGTCACCGAATTCAACTACCGGTATGGTGATGCAAGCGCTGCGAAAATATTTGTCGGTGTCGAAATAGATGACCCGGACAGTGGGCGCGAAAAGCTGGTGCGTACATTACGCAGCAAGGGTTTCGAAGTGCATGACATGACGCACAACGAAGCAGCCAAGTTGCATATACGGCACATGGTTGGCGGGCGCAGTGACAAGGCGTTGAATGAGCGTGTGTTCCGCTTTGAGTTTCCGCAGCGCCCCGGGGCTTTGATGACATTCCTGGATTTGCTGGGTGAACAGTGGAATATCTCCATGTTCCACTATCGTAACCACGGCGCTGCCTACGGGCGTGTATTGGTTGGCCTGCAAGTGGCCCCCGAAGACGCCGCTGCGTTTGATGGTTTTGTGCGCGAAATTCCCTATCAGTTTCAGGAAGAAACCGGCAACGTCGCCTATCAGACCTTTCTGGGCAGCTAACGGCGGCTAACAGCGGCTGTGTGCCGGGCAATCCGCTCCGGCACAATCAGCCAGCTGTCCCTGCCATTGGTATTACCCTAAATAGGAGCAGCAGTAGTCGGTGACAGACATGACTTTGATGTCGAATGCCGAATCTGCCGGGACTTCAAAGGTGTCACCGCCGACGATCTTGCGCCACAGATCTTCGCCTGGCAGCAGAATCTCTACCTGGCCGGACAGGATTTCCATGATTTCCTTTTTCTCGGTGCCAAAGCGGTACTCGCCGGGCATCATGATACCCAGCGTTTTTACGTCGCCGTTGTCGAATTCGACAACCCGGCTGGTCACCTTGCCATCAAAATAAATATTGGCGGCTTTGACCACAGTTACGTTTTCAAATTTGTTCATAGCTGGTTCCCGACTCTGGTTGTATCCCGACATGGTTGTTGTCATTCGACAACGCTGAGGCCTCCGGATTCAGGATATCGTCCGGGCGCGCGATTTTATCGGTTTCTGGTGCGTTCGACCAGTGCGCAACTTATTCGTACAGCTCTTCGTCATCGATGATAGTGCCCAGCCTCTGGCCCATATTGATGTTGGTGCCCGCCGCCAGCTCCGCGTTCAGTTCCACCCGGTTTTCCGCAAACACGGCAATCACAGTTGAGCCGAGTTTAAAGCGGCCCATCTCTGCGCCCCGCGCGATCTGTACGGCGGGACTCTGTTGCCGATAGTCGGTTTTGCGCAGACGGTGGGGCGCCGGGCATACCTGGCCGGCCCATGTGGTATCAACGCTGCCGACGATCATGGCGCCTACCAGTATCAGCGCCATGGGCCCGTGGTCGGTATCAAAAACACAGACCAGACGTTCATTGCGGGCGAACAGATTGTCGACCCGCTCCGCTGTCAGCTGATTGACCGAAAACAGCTTACCCGGCACATAGGTCATTTCCCGCAACGTGCCCGGCAGTGGCATGTGCACGCGGTGATAGTGGCTGGGTGACAGGTAGATAGTGGCAAAACAGCCTGCATCAAACTCCTCTGCCAATGCTGAATCGCCTCCCAGGATTGCTTGCAGACTGAACCGGTGACCTTTGGCCTGGAGCAACAGGCCGTCGCGTACCGGGCCAAGCTGGCTGACTATGCCATCAACCGGACTGACCGCAGTGCGGTCATCACCGTGCAGCGGTCGTGCGTCCGCTCTGAGTGCCCGGGTGAAAAATGCATTAAAACTGGCGTAGGCCGACGGATCAGGATCCAGCGCCTGGCTCATATCAACCTGATAGCGCCGGATAAACCAGCGAATGAAAGGTGCCTTGATCACAGACCATTGGCAGTCTGCCAGTTTGCCCGCCAGTCGGGACAGCAGATGCTGGGGGACCAGATGCTGCAGCAGAATGAAAAGCGAATCTTTCATGAAAGTCCTGTTCGCACAGCGTCATTGCTGAGCTGTTGAGTTCGTCCGTCAAATGGGTCCGGTCCAGCTTAATCAAGGCAGTCCGGACGTACAAGTTTGGCGTAATAATGTCCGTTGAGCTAATGATTTTCCGGAATTGTCCGATGTAAAGAGAGCGGCGCATTTTTACCCGGCTGGAGGTTTAGCAGGATATGTTGTTTATTATTGGATTTGTGGTTGTGCTGCTCAGTGTGGCCGGCGGCTATATCATGCACGGCGGTGTACTCAGTGTGCTTTGGCAACCATCAGAGTTCATTATCATTTTTGGTGCCGCTCTGGGCGCCTTTCTGATTTCCAACAGCATGCATCTGGTCAAGGAAACCGGCAAGCGCCTGCCGAGCGCAATCCTGGGCTCGGCCACCAGTGAGAAATTGTACCTCGACCTGCTTGGTTTGTTGTTTGATATTTTCAACAAGGCGCGCCGTGAAGGCATGATGTCCATCGAAGGCGATATTGAAGTGCCTGCCGAAAGTGGCCTTTTTACGCGTTATCCGGCCCTGCTAAAGGACAAGCGCATCATTGAATTCCTCACCGACAACCTGCGCATCATGACCACCAGCAACATGGCGCCGCATGAAATCGAGTCCATGATTGATGCCGAAATAGAAACCCAGATGCACGAATTGAGTGAACCTTCTCATGCCGTGCATCGGGTCGCCGACGCCCTGCCCGGGTTTGGTATCGTGGCTGCGGTGCTGGGTATCGTGATCACCATGCAGAAACTGGGCGGTCCGCCCGAAGCGCTCGGCCAGAGTGTGGCTGCGGCGCTGGTCGGTACCTTCGTTGGTATTTTTGCCGCGTACGGCTTTATCGGGCCGATGAGTAATCGCCTGGCCGAGGTGGCCGAAGAAGAAATCAAAATGTTTGAATGCGTCAAGGCGGCGATTGTGGCGACTGCTAACGGATTGCCGCCACAACTGGCAGTCGAGTTTGCCCGCAAGACCCTGTACTCTGGCGAGCGTCCTTCCTTTGCCGAGCTGGACGAACATATCCGTAGCCGCTAATCCGGCCTGAATTCATTCGCGGAAGAGAATTGTCTTGGAAAAGTCAGAACAGACCATCGTCATCAAACGTGTCAAAAAGTACGCTGCCGGCCACCATGGCGGCTCGTGGAAAATTGCGTTTGCGGATTTTGCCCTGGCGCTGATGGCATTTTTCCTGGTGCTGTGGCTGATTGAAAGTACCACCGAACTGGAGAAAATGGTCATTGCCGGGTATTTCTCGGATCCGCGCAGCCTGGCCAGTGCCGGCGATGGCGGCACACCCTACGTGTTGAATTTGCAGGGGCGACCCCTGACGTTGCCCAATCAGGGCCTGAATCTGGCCCTGGTGCAGGAAGACCGGGAACAGGCCGTGGAGTCATCGGACGAACTGGAGAACGTTGAATACATTGAGCTGGCACGCCTGCGCGAGACCGAACTGCTGCAAAGCCTGCAGGGACAGCTGGAAGAGGTCATCGCCGGCAATCAGGAGTTTGAGTGGTTCTCCGACAGCCTGTCCATGGAAGTGACAGAAGATGGTCTCAGTATCCAGATCATTGACCGCGACAACCGACCGCTGTTTGCGTCCGGCTCTGAACAGATGCAGCCCTATGCGCTGGAAGTATTATGGGCCATGGCCAATGTGCTGGAAGACATACCGAACAAAATCAGCATCTACGGGCATACCGATAGCGTCCCGTTTGGCAGTGATTTTGCGCAGTACACCAATTGGGAGTTATCCGCCGACCGTGCCAATGCCGCGCGCCGGGCGTTGGTAGAAGGCGGATTGTCATTCCAGCAGTTTGCGCAGATTATTGGCATGGGGTCTTCCCTGCCCTTGTTGCCGGACGACCCGCAGGATGCCTCCAACCGGCGTATCGTCATCATGGTTCTCAATCAGATGGCTGAACGCCGCATTATGGAAGGTACCATGGCGTCCGAACTTGATGGGGGCGCGCCGCCGGAAGACGCTGTACCCGAGGATTTGCCGGAAATCTTTTGACGGCAGGCATGGCCTGGCTTTCGCCCCCCGCTCCGCCCCGCAAAGCCTCTGCGCCTCAGCCTCGGCCCAGCTCCTGCAGGATATGGTGATAGCTGTTAAGCCGGGATGCATGAATTTTGCCTTTCCTCACCGCCGCCAGCAAGGCGCAACCCGGCTCCTGCTGATGCCGACAGTCCCGAAAACGGCATTGCCCGGCATACGGGCGAAATTCCACAAAGCCATACATCAATTGCTCTGCTTCGATGTGCCACAACCCGAACTCGCGAATCCCCGGGGAATCCACCAGATCGCCGCTGCCGGGTAAATGGTATAGCTTGGTGGCGGTGGTGGTATGTGTGCCTTTCTCGCGGCCGATGGCGCGGCCTTTGGACAGGCCACCGACATCGGCAGCACCGCCCGCGTTGTCATCGTCGTTGATGCCGCGCAAGGTGTTGATCAGTGATGACTTGCCAACGCCGGACTGGCCTACAAACACAGCAATTTCACCGCTCAGCATCTGTCGCAATGAGTCGATACTTTCGGGCTGGTGACAGGATACGCGCAGGGTGTCATAACCGATGCCGGCATACAGCTTGAGCAGGTCAGAGACTTTAAGTGCCGCTTCATCGGCAGCGTTGTCACTGTCGTCTGCCGGCATCAGGTCGCACTTGTTGAGCAGCAGCAGGGGTTTCAGGCGCAGGTGTTCAATGGCCACCAGATATCGGTCAAGCAGATTGCCAAAGGGTTCGGGTACCGGCGCAAACACCACGGCGACGCGATCGATGTTGGCGGCGATACTGCGTTGTTCGCCACGGGCATTGGGCCGGCTCATGGCAGAGTGTCGCGGTATCAGTGCTACGATGATGCCGGTGGTGTCGCTTTCCGCCTGCCAGATCACCTTGTCGCCGGTGACCAGAGGTGGCAGGTTGCTGCGCTGGTGGCAGCGAAAAAGCTGGCCTTTGGTGGCCGGATTCAGGGATTCCACATCAAGCTGCTGGCCGTAGTGACAGACGATCAGGCCTTCCTGTTCCGGCCCCAGGGTGGATTCGTCGGTGTTGCCGGCGTTTCGCTCAGCCGAATCTGTCCGCTTGCCGCGGGCTTTTTGCTGGCTGCTGATGCGCCGTAGTTGATGTTCATTCAGTCGTCGTTTGGCCATGACCCGGCATTCTATTACAATGGGTGCCCCGTGGGACCCCGCTGGGCTAAAATAAAACCACGAGGGCTAACGTCTCGTCGGATAAAACCTGGAAGAAACATCATGGCTGTAGTCGACAAAAGCAAAACCCTGATCTGGATTGATATGGAAATGACCGGTCTGGAGCCTGATACCGACCGCGTCATCGAGATTGCCACGCTGATCACCGATGCCAATCTCAACATTCTGGCCGAAGGCCCGGTGGTGGCGGTGCATCAGTCCGATTCTGTACTGGCGGGCATGGATGAGTGGAACCAGCGCACACACGGTGATTCCGGGCTGGTCACCCGGGTGCGCGCCAGTCAGTCAGATGAAGCCGACGCCGAACAGCAGACCCTGGACTTTCTGCGCGAGTATGCTGAAAGCGGAAGTTCCCCGATGTGCGGCAACAGCGTGCACCAGGACCGGCGCTTTCTGGTTAAATACATGCCGACGCTGGAGGCGTTTTTTCACTACCGTAACCTTGACGTCAGCACCGTCAAGGAACTGGCAAGGCGCTGGCGCCCGGAGCTATTGGCTGGTTTCAACAAGAACGGCAGCCATCAGGCGCTGGATGACATCCGTGATTCGGTCAGTGAGCTTCAGTATTACCGTGAGCATTTCTTCAAACTTTAGGCTTGCGCTGTTCATGCTGTTGCAAGGCCCAGGCCACGTGCTCACGCACCAGCGCCGAGGGGTGTTGCTGCCGGCTTTGCAGCGCGGTCAGCACCGGGATGGTGCTGGGCGCGTTGCCCAATCCTACCGCCAGATTGCGTAACCAGCCTTCGTAGCCGGTGCGGCGTATCGCCGAGCCCTCGGTGTTGCGCATGAAGGTGTCTTCACTCCACAGAAACAGCTCACTCAGATCAGCATTGTCCAGACCGTGACGCGGCGCGAAGTCCTTCTCCTCGCTGAGCTGACTGAATTTGTTCCAGGGGCAGATCAGTTGGCAGTCATCACAACCAAACACACGATTGCCGATGGCGCTGCGTAATGCCTCCGGAATACTGCCTTTGAGCTCGATAGTGAGATAGGAAATGCAGCGCCGCGCATCCAGTTGGTTGGCGCCCACGAAAGCCTGTGTCGGGCAGATGTCGAGGCAAGCGGTACATGAGCCACAGTGACCGCTCACCGGCTCGTCGACAGGCAGAGGCAGATCGGTAAACAGCTCACCGAGGAAGAACCAGGAGCCGGCTTTTTTGTTCAGCAACATGGTGTTTTTGCCGATCCAGCCCAGGCCGGCTTTCTCGGCCAGCGCCCGTTCCAGCACCGGCGCGCTGTCAACAAAGGCGCGATAACCGATGGGGCCGGCCAGGTCGGTGATACGTTCAGCCAGTTGCTGCAGACGCTTGCGTATCAGCTTGTGGTAATCGCGTCCGCGGGCATAACGCGAGATGTAAGCGCGTTCTCTGTTTTTTAGCGGAGTGAGCGATTGCTCAGCGTTCAGGCTATAGTCCATACGCACGCTGAGTACCCGTATGGTGCCCGGATGAAGGTCTTCAGGGTGCAGTCGCAAGTCACGGTGGCGGGCCATGTAGTCCATCTCACCATGGAAGTTTCGCGCCAGCCAGGCATCCAGATGGCCTTGATAGGCGCTCAGGTCGATGTCGGTCACCGCCAGTTGCTGAAACCCCAGCGCCGTGGCCAGTTCGCGGATCTGTGACAGCAGGGCACTGGCCTGTTCCGGCGCCATGACGTTACAGCGACCGTAATACCGCAGCGGCGGTTTCCAGCGTGCTGTCGTCCTTGCAGAAACAGAAGCGAATCACTCTGGAGTCTGGCGCCTCGGCGTAAAACGGTGATAGTGGAATGGCAGCAACACCTTTTTCTTCGCACAACCACGTCACGAACTCCATATCGGGCAGGTCGCTGATGGCACTGTAGTCGACGCACTGGAAATAGGTGCCGGCTGATGGCGTCAAGGTGAAGCGCGCATCGGCGATCAGGCGGCAGAAGGTGTCGCGTTTCTGCTGATAAAAATCGGACAATTGCAGATGATGTTCCGGGCAATCGCGCATGAAGTCGGCGATCGCGTACTGGATGAAGCTGGTAGAGGTGAAAGTGACAAACTGGTGCACCTTGCGAAACTCGGCAGTCAGCGCGGGAGGTGCCACGCAGTAAGCGGCTTTCCAGCCGGTGGCATGGTAGGTTTTGCCGAACGAAAACACGGCAAAACTCTTTTCCTTTAACTCGGCATGACACAACACACTTTCATGGCGCCCGCCGCCAAACACCATGTGCTCGTAGACTTCGTCAGACAGCACCAGTATGTCGCGGTCCCGGATCAGGCCCGCCAGGGTATCCAGATCCTGTCGCGTCAGTACCGACCCACTTGGGTTGTGCGGAGAATTGATGATAACCAGCCGTGTGCGTTGCGTTATTCTGCTGGCAAACAGGTCCCAGTCAATGCTCCAGCTCCGGCCGTCGCCCGGCTGCCGCATCGGGACATGCATGGGGACGCCGCCAGCCAGGCGCACAGCCGGATCGTAGGAGTCGTACGCCGGATCAAACATGATGACTTCATCGCCGTTGCCTACGGTGGCCTGAATGGCATCAAACAGAGCCTCCGTAGCGCCCGATGTCACGGTTATTTCCTGATCTGCATCCACGCGGCAGCCGTATAGACTCTGGACCTTTATGGCAATCTGCTCGCGCAGTTCAGGCACCCCGGTCATAGGAGAATACTGGTTGCGACGGTCGTTCAGGTAATATGACACGCGTTCGCGCAGTGCGGCCGGGCAATCGAAGTCGGGGAACCCCTGTGACAGGTTGATGGCATTATGAGCCTGTGCCATTCTCGTCATGATAGTAAAAATGGTGGTGCCCACTTGGGGAAGTTTGCTGCGCAAGGCGATAACCTCTCGAAAAGCGATTTGGGGCAGAGTCTACACGATCTGTCGCAGATACCGAAAACCAGATGAAACCCGGATATAAATCAGGCCGCAATAATACCCGGAACTGATTTTGCACAGAATACAGGATAACCGCTAATGACCCGAGCCTTGGCTGACTCAGATACCGGCATACTAGAACATACCCGCGCGGCCACGTCGTCCGATGACAGTGGCTCCGCGTCGCCATCACCACAGGGCCCGCAACAGGAGCCCCGTTGGCGCGGGCAGCGTGCGATCAGCTTGCCGGGACTGGATATCACTGCGGGCCGGCAGGCCCTGCTCGATTATTTTGATAATACCTGGAAGCTGACCGAAACCCTGTTCTCGGCGCTGGTCAGTGATGAGGCCTATTTTGTCAGGCCGTATCACAAGACCCGGCACCCGCTGATATTTTATTACGTGCATCCGGTGACGTTTTACATCAACAAATTGCTGGTGGCAGGCCTGCTCGACAAACCGCTGAACCCGCATTATGAAATTCTGTTTGAAACCGGCGTTGATGAAATGAGCTGGGACGATCTGCACGAAGGTGAGCAGGAAATATGGCCTACCGTTGCTGAAGCCCGCCAATACCGACGCCAAGTTTACCAGGCAGTGCATCAGCTTATCAGTCTGCACCCTGAATTTGACCAGCCCATCACCATGGATAGCCCCGGCTGGGCGCTGGTCATGTGCTTCGAGCATGAGCGAATCCATCTGGAGACATCCAGTGTGCTGATGCGGGAACTACCATTGAAGTACCTGCGGTCGCCGACGCAGTGGCCATCCCTGCCGTTGGCCGGGAATCCGGCAGAACATGTTGCCCGTCCGGTCGCAGGCCTGCATTATCCGGCAAAAAATCCCATGATAGACGTCGCTGCGCAGGATGTGGTGGTAGGCAAACCGAAAGCCTGGCCCACCTTCGGTTGGGACAATGAATATGGCGAGGATACTCGCGCCGTCAAATCTTTTCGCGCCAGCAAATACTTGATCAGCAATGGTGAGTTTTACGAATTCGTCAGTTCCGGCGCCTACCTCAATGAGCAGTACTGGAGCGAAAAAGGTTGGGCGTGGCGCAAATTCCGCAATACGCGCTGGCCTGCGTTCTGGGTGCAGGATGGGCCGGTGGGGTCACATCAGTACAAACTGCGCACGATCTTCACTGATGAGCCCATGCAGTGGGACTGGCCTGCTATCGTCAATTACTACGAGGCCAAAGCGTATTGCGCGTGGCGCTCGGAACGTGATGGCGTGGAAACACCCTATCGACTTGCCAGCGAGAAAGAACATCTGGCGCTGCATGATGATGAATGGCAATTGGCCCGGCAGCCGCAAGCCAATGACCGGGCTTTCCCTGATCATGATCCCGTGATGCGAGACCAGTCAGCGCTGGCGCCGGGTCAGCGAGCCATCAATCATAACCTGACTTTCGGCAGTGAAGGCTCGGTGGAAAAGTTTGCTGCCAACAACAAGGGTTTCCACGATGTGCTGGGCAACGTCTGGCAGTGGAGTGAGGATACTTTCCATCCCTTGCCCGGGTTTGCCATTCATCCGTATTACGTGGATTTCAGCACGCCCTGTTTTGACGACCAGCATCAAATGATTATGGGCGGCTCTTTTATCAGCACCGGCGATGAAGCCAGTGTCTGGGCAAGATTCCACTTTCGGCCGCATTTTTTCCAGCATGCCGGTTTCCGGCTGGTACAGGGGGATAACAATGCGGTGAGTCAGGACGGTGGCCAGCGTTATGAAACCGACGCCCTGCTCGATCAGTATATGTTGTTCCATTGGGGTTCACGTGCCGAGCAGCGCGATGAGGAAATCAAGGCCAGTGTCGGGCATCCGGACACACGCATGTTCATGGAAACCATGGCCGAGCTGGTTGGCGATTTTGCCAAGACTCACGGTTCGGTGCTGGATCTGGGCTGTGCCACCGGACGTGCCAGTTTCGAGCTGGCGCGGCGATTTGAGCGCGTGCAGGGTCTGGATTACAGCCAGGCGTTTATCGATGCGGCGAGTATCCTGCAGCGTCAGGGCAGTCTGGCCTACTCGCGACTGGAAAGTGGTCGCCACGTCACGCCGATGGTGGCGCGGGTGCCAGAAAAAATCGACCGGTCACGCGTTCACTTCATTCAGGGAGACGCGACCCGGCTGGCAGCCGCTGGCATCAGTGCGGACGAACGCTTTGATGCGGTTTTGATGAGCAACCTGTTATGTCGTTTGCCGGATCCTGCTGCCTGCCTGCGGCAATTTACCGGCCCGGACGCCTTGCTGCGTGACGGTGGCATTCTGGTGTTGTCATCACCCAATACCTGGATGGAGCAGTACACGCCGATCGATGCATTTGTTGATGGCGCCGACAGCGCTGCCGCCCTGGCCCGACTGGGTAAACTGTTGCCGGGATATGAACTGCTGCATCAACAGGACCTGCCCTTTATGATCCGGGAGCATCGGCGCAAGTACGAATACATCGTCAGCCAGGTGTCGGTGTGGCGCAAAAAACCGACCTAGGCTAAAGATGAAGTGCGTCAGGCGCTGACTGAATGCTCTGCCAGCGCCTGACACGCCTGCCCGGCGATACGAACACTGTTGAGGCGCTTGTTGTGGTCAAAAATATGTGCGCTGAACATGATCTCGTCGACACCGGTACGATCAACAAAACGTTTTATGCCCTGCCGGACAGCGTCCGGATCACCAATAATGGCCTCCCCCAGGGCATGAGCCGCGCCTGCCAGCTCGGCGGCGGAAAAATGTGCTTCAATGTTTTCCATGGGTGGCTTTAACGGACCGGGTGTTCCTCTTCTCAGGGCAATGAACTGTTGCTGGGTGGAGCTCATCAGAAAACGTGCCTCTGCCTCACTCTGGGCCGCGTACATGGGAACTGCTGCCATGCAATACGGAGACTGCAGTTGCGCGGACGGGCGGAAGCGGCTGCGGTAAACATCAAGCGCCTGCATCAGTTGATCGGGCGCAAAATGCGAGGCGAAAGCAAACGGCAGGCCCAGCGCGGCAGCCAGTTGCGCGCTGAACAGGCTGGAGCCGAGCAACCACAATGGCACCTCCAGCCCGGCGCCGGGCACTGCCTGCACTGCCTGGCCTGGTTGTGCCGCCTGAAAGTAACTCTGCAATTCCTGCACATCGCGCGGAAACTGGTCCACACTATCCTGATAGCGTCGCAACGCCTGCATGGTCAGCGAGTCTGTGCCGGGGGCCCGGCCCAGGCCCAGATCGATACGCTCCGGGTACAATGATGCCAGCGTACCAAACTGCTCGGCCACCATTAACGGGGCATGATTGGGCAGCATGATGCCGCCCGAGCCGACACGAATACGTTTTGTCCCTTCTGCCACATAGCCGATCACAACCGCCGTCGCTGCGCTGGCGATACCTGTCATATTGTGGTGTTCGGCCAGCCAGAAGCGCTGATAACCGGTGGCCTCGGCGGTCTGGGCGAGGCTGCGTGAATTCAGCAATGCCTGGCGAGGTGTGCTGCCTTGCACCACCGGCGCCAGGTCAAGCAGGGAATAAGGGACCATGGTGTCTCCAAAAACGACGAATTGACGCAATCAATTTAACACGGCAAAGGTCCCAGGGTATAACAGGCTAAAAAGCAGGAACGATCAGAGCCGCTGTCGGGCAGGTCTGACCTTGACCGGTGGTGAGTAGCGGCCTGACGCCCAAAACTGTCTTTATATCGGGTCTGGCCTGCCATAGGCTTGAATAATAGCAGGGGCTGGATTACTCTTCGATGTCCATAATTTGTGCAACTATTACCCGATTTTCTGGAAATTTGTTACTGCAGGGAATGCCGAGGAACAAGTTGAAATCAAGCTCTCTGAGGAGATTAACGTGAAAAAACAGACTATTCTATCAGCAGCGATTGCGGCTGCAGTGGCCGGTTCACTGGCCCTGACGGCTGTCAGCATACAGGCTGATGATCATGATTTCGAAGCACCTCGCACTGAATGGGGTACCCCTGATCTGCGCGGCGTGTGGAACTTCAGCTCCAACACCCCGCTGGAGCGTCCGCGTAATTACGGCGATCGTCAGTTTTACACGCCGGAAGAAGTGATTGCCCGTGACCAGCGTGCTGCCGAGGCTGCCGCGGCCAGTGATGGTAACTCCTCCCAGGGTGGTGTCGGTGGTTACAACCAGTTCTGGGTAGAGGGTATGCCGCAGGATCTGAATCTGAGAACCTCCATCCTGACTTATCCGGAAGATGGTCGCATGCCGGCCCGTGTTGAGGGTGCTCCGGTTGCCTTTGGCGGTCTGGGTCCGGACTACAATGGTGAGCGTCCGGTACGTGTTGCCGTGGGTGGTATTGCCAAAGACGGTCCGGAAGACCGCGGTGTGTCCGAGCGCTGTCTGCTGGGCTTCAACTCGGTGCCCCCGTTCATGCCCAGCATGTACAACAACAACGTACAGCTGTTCCAGACCGAAGACCATTTTGTCATCTACAACGAAATGATCCACGAATCGCGCATTGTGCCGATGGACGGTCGCGATTACATCCCGGAAAACATCACCCAGTGGACCGGCGATTCCCGTGGTTACTGGGAAGGTGACACTCTGGTAGTGGAAACCCGTAACTTCAACAGCAAGACCCAGACTTTCCGCGGCACCGGTATTAGCTCCAACAAGACCTTGACCGAGAAGTTCACCCGTACCGCTGAGGGTGTGGTTGAGTATGAGTTCACCGTCGAAGATCCACTGGCCTTTGAAGACAAGATCACCGGCGTGGTCCCCATGTTCCGCTCCGATGGCGAGATGTTCGAATATGCCTGCCATGAAGGCAACTACGGCATGATCAACATCCTGCGCGGGCAGCGTGTGGAAGATGGCACCTGGGATCACGAGAACAACCGGGCCATGCGTCTGGGGCAGTGATCCCGTCACAGGAATAGACTTTATCAATCATGCACCGGGCCAGCCAGCATCGTTCCAATGCCTGGCGGGTCCGGTCTGGTAACAGACAAAAACAGGGTTGTTCATGAAAACACAATTAAAGACATTTTTTGCAGTAGCGGCGACAGCCGCTGCCGTCAGCGCGTTCTGGGTGACGCAGGACGTTTCACAGGCGCAGGATGAATCACGTACAGCTATCCCCCGCACCCCCGATGGCAAGCCCAATTTCAGCGGTATCTGGCAGTCGATGAATACTGCCTATTGGGATCTGGAGCCGCATGAAGCGCGTCATGGCCAGCTGTCAGCACTGGCTGCCGGTGCCCATCTGGCGGTACCGCCGGGCATGGGTGTGGTGGAAGGCGGCATGCTGCCTTACAAACCCGGCATGCGTGATGTGAAAGAAGAAAACCAGGCTAACTGGCTGGAACGTGATCCGGCAACCAAGTGTTATCTGCCGGGTGTGCCGCGCGCCACCTATCAGCCTTATCCTTTCCAGATCTTCCAGGCACCTGATGCGACCCTGATCAGCTATCAGTTTGCCGGTGCCGATCGTATCGTGCACATGAACCGTCCGGAGCTGGAAGCGCAGGTGGATAGCTGGATGGGTCATAACAACGGTAGCTGGGATGGCGATACGCTGGTGATTGACGTGACCGGTCAGATGCCCGACACCTGGTTTGACCGTTCCGGCAACTACCACAGTGGTTGGGAAATGCACGTGCAGGAGCGTTACACCATGCTGGATCGCAACACCATCCAGTATCAAGCAACGGTTAACGATCCCAATGTTTACGAGCGCCCCTGGACCATCAGCATGCATTTGTACCGTCACCAGGACGAGAACATGCAGTTGCTGGAATACAAGTGTGTAGAGTTCGTGGAAGAGCTGTTGTTCGGCGACCTGCGTGCGCCCGGCTCACCCATAGGCGACGGCATCACCCCCATCAACTAAAACCTGTCCCGGTTTTTGTTGAGGTATAGAGTGTAGAAAACACCGGCAAAACACTGTATAAATATACAGCCGTTTCGCCGGTGTTTTTTTATGCGTGCTACAAACTCCCTGCCTGAGGCGGCGCCGGATTATGCCGAGCTGCATTGCATCAGTAATTTTTCCTTTCTACGTGGTGCCTCTTTTCCCGAGGAACTGGTCAATCGTGCCCTGCAACTGGGCTACCGTGGACTGGCTATCACGGACGAATGTTCTGTCGCAGGTATTGTCCGGGCTTATGCCGCAGTAAAGTCTGCAGGCGAAGTTTATGCTAACTTCAAGCTGTTGATTGGCACTGAACTGGTTTGTCAGGATGGCATGCACCTGGTGCTGCTGGCGCGCAGCCGCCGTGGTTATGGGCAAATGTGTGCGCTTATCAGTGAGGCGCGCCGTGTTGCCCGCAAAGGTGAATACCGGCTCACCCGATCAATGCTGGCGGCGTTTGACGGTGCCGATTGTCTGGCTCTGTGGTTGCCGCCTGCATTTTCCCGGCAGCAGGACATGAGGTCGGTACCGGACGTTGTGAACACATTGGCGCCGGACCTGCACTGGCTGGCCGGACTGTTTCCGGGCCGGTTGTGGATAAGCGCACAAATGTTTCTGGGCGCGGACGATCCGGAAAAGCTGGCCGCATTGCAGGCTCTGGCGGCACATACCGGCCTGCCAATCTGTGCCAGCGGTGGTGTGCAGATGCACCATCCGCAGCGGCGCCCGTTACGCGACACGCTGACCGCGATAAGGCTGGGCACCCCGGTGTCCGGACTGGCCTTCGCCCTGCCAGCCAACGGCCAGCAAAGCCTGCGCACCCGGCAGACGCTGGCCCGGTTGTTCCCGGCGTCCCTGTTGCAGGAAACCTTGCGTATTGCTGACCAATGCCAGTTCTGTCTGTCCGAGCTGCGTTATGAATACCCCAGCGAGCTGGTGCCGGCACGGGAAACGCCACAGAGCTGGCTGCGCCAGCTCACTGAAGCAGGCATGCGGCAGCGCTGGCCGCACGGTGTGCCTGACAAGGTAAAAACCATGGTCAACCGGGAGCTGGTACTGATAGCCGAGCTGGGATATGAGCATTTTTTCCTGACCGTACATGACATTGTGGTGTTTGCCCGCAGCCGTCATATTCTGTGTCAGGGGCGCGGGTCGGCGGCGAATTCGGCAGTGTGTTATTGCCTGGGTATCACCGCCGTCGATCCGGCGCGGCTGGATTTGCTGTTTGAACGTTTTCTGTCGAAAGAGCGCGATGAGCCACCGGACATTGATGTTGATTTTGAACATGAGCGCCGCGAGGAGGTCATTCAGTACATCTATGACAAGTACGGCCGCCATCGTGCCGCGTTGGCGGCGACAGTCATTTGTTATCGACGTCGCAGTGCCATCCGCGATGTGGGCAAGGCGTTGGGGTTAAGCGGCGAACAGATTGAGCATTTGCTGGATATCCTGCGCATGGACAGTGACGGGGAGCCGGTGTGGCTGGAACCGGTGCCGTTGCCGGCACCGTTGCTCAAGCGCCTGGTGTTTCTTGTGCAACAGATCATCGGTTTCCCGCGCCACCTGTCCCAGCACGTGGGCGGTTTTGTCATCAGCGAAGGGCCACTGTCCCACCTGGTACCAATCGAGAACGCCAGCATGCCGGATCGCACGGTTATCCAGTGGGAAAAGGACGATCTGGAAACACTGGGCCTGTTGAAAGTGGATGTGCTGGCGCTGGGCATGTTAACCGCAATACGCAAGGCACTGGACCTGGTCGGTCGCATCCGGGGGCAACCGCTGGCACTGGCAGATGTGCCGGCAGAAGATGCACAGACCTATGACATGATCTGCAAGGCCGACACCGTTGGTCTTTTTCAGATTGAATCCCGGGCGCAGATGAGCATGCTGCCGCGTCTGTGCCCACGCAGTTATTATGACCTGGTCATCCAGATTGCTATTGTCAGACCGGGCCCTATTCAGGGCGATATGGTGCATCCGTATCTGGCACGCAGACAGGGACTGGAGCAGACGCGTTATCCCAGCGAGGCGGTGCGTGGCGTGTTGCAAAGAACCCTGGGTGTGCCGATTTTTCAGGAGCAGGTGATGCAGATTGCGATGGTTGCGGCTGGCTTCAGCGGCGGCGAAGCCGACCAGTTGCGTCGCGCCATGGCCGCCTGGAAGCGCAAGGGCGGGCTGGAACCGTTTCGGGAGAAATTGATCAGCGGTATGCTCGCGCGAGGCTACGAGGAGACGTTTGCGCTGCAGATTTATCAACAGATAAAGGGTTTTGGCGACTATGGGTTTCCGGAGTCACATTCCGCCAGTTTTGCCTTGTTGGCCTATGTGTCGGCCTGGCTGAAGTGTCATCATCCGGCCGCCTTTGTCTGCGCCCTGCTTAACAGCCAGCCCATGGGGTTTTACGGACCCTCGCAACTGGTGCAGGATTTCCAGCGTCACGGCGGTCAGGTGCTGCCGGTTGATGTGCAGCTCAGCGAAGAGGATTGCACATTGGAGCCGGTGGCCATAACCGGTGCCGGTAGCGCAGGTGCGGGGCACCGGTATGCGCTGAGGCTGGGCCTGCGCATGCTCAAGGGCCTGTCCGGCAATGCCATCAGTGCCATTTTGCAGGCGCGGGTCGCGGGACCATTTACCAGCATTGCTGATCTGGTGCGTCGAGCCGCGTTGTCATCGGGGAATCGTGACGCGCTGGCCGCCGGGGACGCGCTGAGAAACCTGGCGGCAGATCGCTACCGTGCGTTCTGGGATGCCAGTGCGGTGGAGGAAGTGCCACCGTTATTCGCAGCCCTGGGTGAGCACTATCGGCGCCCAACAGACAATCTGGATCTGATGTTACCCCGGCCCAGTGAAGCGCAGGACATCATGGCTGATTACAACCACACCGGCCTGACGCTGCGCCGGCATCCGCTGGCTCTGTGGCGTGAACACCTGAGTGCCTTCGCGGTACTCAGGGCCGATGATTTGCCCGCCCTGCCTGATCGCCGGCACATCAAAGTCGCAGGTCTGGTGACCTGTCGTCAACGTCCGCAAACTGCCTCCGGCGTTACCTTCCTGACCCTGGAAGATGAAAGCGGTTTTATCAATGTGGTGGTATGGCCGCAGTTGTTGCAGGCCTATTATCGGCCCGTGCATGAGGCCAGCCTGTTGGGTGTTGCCGGTTACCTGCAGCAAAGTGACGGAGTCATTCACGTGGTGGCCCGGACTCTGGTGGATCTCAGCGACTGGCTGGGTGAGATGCAGGTAGCATCACGCGACTTTGCCTGACCGTGACCGCATCAGCCAGGGATATATCAGCACCACAGCAATGATAATGCTGGCGCCCAGGTAAAAGCGTGCGCTCAGTTCCTGCTGCTCGCCCAGTAGCAGCGCCGCCAGTGCAATGGCGTAAATGGGTTCCAGATTGACCGCCAGTGCACTGGCATAGGCGGACAGGTGGCGCAGGGCCATCAGCGACAAGGCAAATGGCAACAGGGTGCAGCCAAAGGCCAGCACTGCCATCCAGAGCATGTCATTGCCCTGTGGTACGGCGAAGATCGACGTGCTGGTATCAAGAATGCCCGCAACGCTGGTAAGCGCACTGACTGAACCGGCAACCAGCCCGACCACGACCAGCAAGGCACAGCCGGAGGCCATCTCGATAGCGGTCATACAAAGCGGATCGGCGCGCAGGATAAAGCGCTTGTTGAGAGCGGCAAACAGCGCCACGAACATGGCAGAAACAATACCCATGGTGATGCCGGTGTTCATGGTTTCAGGCGTGCCACCGACGACCAGCACAATACCTGGCAGCACCATCAAACCGAGCAGCAACTCCTTTAGCTGAAAACGTCGTCCGGCCAGTACCGGCTCGACCAGCGACAGGAATACCGGCACGGTGGCAATACAGGTCACCGCCACCGAGGCGTTTGAGAGTTTGATGGCGCCATAAAAAGTCAGCCAGTGCAGTGCGACCAGCGTGCCGATGCCCGCATAGACCAGCACCAATGACGGCTTCAGGGCCATGACGGAGCGCCATACCACCGGTAGCAGAAACAGACTTGCGGCAACCAGGCCCATGCGCCACAGCACCAGCGGCAGTGCTTCCAGAGTAATGAGTTTGCCAAGAATGGCAGTGAAGCCCCACAGCACCACACAAACATGAATCTGAACCCAGGCTTTGGTGGTGGCTATGTGTTCAGCTGTTCGCGGAGTGGGCATGGTGTGGTGATATAAACGCTGGCAAAAAACAAAATTCAGATGGAAAACAAAAACCATTCTAGCACTATCATGACGTATCGCGAGGGGCTATCATGCGCAAACACGCGAAACGACAAATAATGTGCAGTGCGCCATAAACATGATAAAAAAAATACCGGTCTCGGATCTGCAGTTGGGTATGTATATCCATGAATTGCATGGCTCCTGGCTCAGTCACCCGTTCTGGAAAACCAGCTTTTTGCTGGAAGACCCGGCCGATCTGGCAAAAATAAAAAGCGCGGGTATTGCGCAGGTCAGTATTGATACAAGCTTAAGTAAATCAATACTGACAAAACCCCAAAGTCTTGCCGAGCCAGCCGCTGCTGACCTGCCTGGTGATCATGACCCGACGGTGATACCCGAAGTCAAGGTCGTGCTGGACAGTTTCCAGAATGAACTCAAGCGGGCGCGTGAACTGTGTAACCGTTCCAGATCTGCCGTGATGAAAATGTTTGGTGAAGCGCGTATGGGCAATACTGTGTCCATGGCTGAAGCCAGAGAAGTCGTTAACGAAATCACGGAGTCTGTGACCCGGCATCCCCTGGCTCTGATTACGCTGGCGCGCCTGAAAACGTCAGACAACTATACCTATATGCATTCCGTAGCTGTATGCGCCATGATGATTGCGCTGGCGCGTGAGATGAAGATGACGGAAGAGCAGGTGCGCGATGCCGGTTATTCGGGTCTGCTGCATGATGTGGGTAAAATGGCCGTGCCAGAAACAATTCTTAACAAACCCGGCCAGTTGACTGACGAGGAGTTTATGGTCGTCAAGTCACATCCGGAAAAAGGCCGCGAAATTTTGTTGCGTGCGGGGGAAATTCCACCGATGGTGATTGATGTGTGTCTGCATCACCATGAAAAATACGATGGCAGTGGTTACCCCCATGGTCTGAAGAGCGATCACATCAGTACCTATGCCCGCATGGGTGCAATCTGTGATGTGTATGATGCGATCACCTCTAACCGACCTTACAAAAAGGGCTGGGGGCCGGCGGAGTCGCTGCAGAGAATGGCGCAGTGGAAAGGCCATTTTGACCCTGCCCTGTTCCAGCTATTTGTCAAGGTGGTGGGCATTTATCCGATAGGGTCGCTGGTGCGGCTGAAGAGTCAGCGCCTTGCTGTGGTTGTCGAGCAAAACGAAAAATATCTGCTAAAACCCAAGGTCAAAGTATTTTTCTCAATTCGTTCCAGTATGCCTTTGCCGCAAAGCCTGATTGATCTTGCCTTGCCTGGTCTGGAAGACGGTATTGAGGGGCGGGAGCATTTTGAAAACTGGAATTTTCCCTACATGGAAGAGCTCTGGCAGTCCGCGCTATAGCAGTCCATGGGACGTCGGCCGGACAGGTCACATACCATCCCCAACCTTATCCGAAAAAACCGTGCAGGTACCAGTCATGCTGCCGCGGCTGCGTTGATGAGTTGCGCGCCAGATCCTGGTAGATCCAAAGCAGCAGCCCCTGTGCATTAGCGGCAACATAATAATCGCGTCGTATACCCTGATCCTGCCACCAGCGTGTTTCGATGCGCCGCGGACCGCGTAATAACGTCAACGGAGAAAGATAGTGCAACTGTTGATGTCGGATGACCAGCGGGCGGGGCGGCTGCAGCAACCAGCATGGATTATGGCTGGTAGTGTAAGCGCTGTCGCTGCTGCCGACATCATCCTCTGCCACGGATGTCAGATAAGGTACCATGCGGGTCGCAAATTCGGGGCAGTAATCCTGTTGCAGTAAAAATCTCTGCACACCACGGCTGCCCAGTTTGGCTGCCAGTGTATCAAGCAGATGCGAGCCGTGCCTGTCAGCGGCTGTGCGCTGTTTTTGCTGATAGCCACCTTCGGGTTGAAAGTGAGCAAGGTGTCTGACCTGCAGAGTGATCGAGTAAACCTCGCCGGCAAAAGTTTTTTCCGCCAGCTGTGTTTCCAGCAACAGCAAAAATAGTCGTGCTGTGCGTCCGGCTTTACGTACATTGACGGTGATACTGTCGTGCTGATCAGATTTGCTGTCAGTTGCCTGTCCCCTGTGACCATAATCAAACAGGAACTCCAGTCGGTCGGTGCACAAGTGGTTTTTCTTTAGAAACGCTTCAAGCTGGTGTAGAAGTTTTTCGCAGGCAGATATAATCTGTTGTACAGAATGCAGGCCATGATCGGCGTCAAAAGACTCATGATACTCAGCTTTTGCCTGCCAGCGCGGGCGACTCTCCGGCCGCAGCCCAAGGCAATTTTCAATGTAATCACTGAAGTGTCTGCCAAATCTTATACGCAGTTCCGTCAATGGTAGGCGCCAGATATCCCTTAAATTGAAAAGGCCACATTGGGCAAGCTTTCTGCGCACCCGCAGGTCAATAGCCAGAGTATGGGTGGGGATGCTGCCGAGACGTGAGCGCAGGTCCTCAGGTGTGCCGATGGCGGCTTCCTGCCCGGCCCGTGCGATCAGCAGGCTGGCGCTGGCGCTGGGAGTCACTGCCTGAAAGTATTGGGTGTGTCCCAAGTGTGAGGCGATACCGGATTCAATGCTCTGTCTGATACGCGCCAGACCGCCGAAATAACGCAGGCTTCTGCTTACCTCCAGCACCAGTGCATCATCCCCGTCGAGGCTTATGTAATCACTGATGTTCTGACAGTGTTGTGCCGCCAGAGAGGTGGCAGATGTCTCTGAATGTGCAATGTCCGGCAATTCCGGAAAATAAATCGCATACCACAGACCTGAACGCTTGCTGCGTACGGCACGGCTACGTGGTACCTGCGGCTGGGGCGAGTGCCTGTTGGCTGCGCGTGCACTGCCACGCGGGGTGCGGGCAAACGGCTGGTTCTGCCTGCGGCTTAGCATGGCAGTTTAATGCGCACCCGTCCCTGTCTGTGACTGCCGCGTGCCTTGAGCACCTGAACGTCCATGTTGCGGTAACCGGCTTCACTGACTGGCGCGCTGCTCAGTTGTAACTGCAGTGTTGACGGTGAGTGTGCTGCCGGTCGCTGGTGAAACAGAACTCCCAGGGTATTGCCTTCGCGCGCAGCCAGTTGCAGGCGGCGGATAACTCGGGCGCTGAGCCAGTTCTGCCATGCCAGCACCAGTCCGCATTCTTCCGACTGCAGAGCCTTTTCAATACTCCACAAAGCCTGGTTGCAACTGGTCTGGGCGGGCACCACAAAACTGTTGCGGGTATTGACGCCCATCTGGGCCAGTGCCGGCCCGTGCAGCGGATAGGGTGGTGCAATCCAGAGGATCGACGTCTGTTGCTGGCTGCGTTCACGCAGCAGGGGCGCCAGTAGCTGCAATTCGCCAATCCCGGCCTGCTTGTTGACGACTTCGATAAGCCCCGATTGCGGCCATGCTCCCCAGGGCAGCAGCGCATCCAGCTCTGCATGACCGGTGCTTTGGCCAGCGTCGCCCGTGGTCTCCGCCGCAAATGGCGTGGGATCGCAGGTAAAAAGGTCGTCCGGGAAAAAGTCACCACTACGTTGTGTGCCGGGTCTGGCAGAGGCTTGTTGAGTGTTGCCGCGCCACAGGTCCTGCGTTTGTTGCAGCAATTGGTCGACCTTGTGTTCCGGCGTGGTTGCCGTGGTGCCTGTGGGTACGTTTGTGTTCATCTGCATGCTCCGGTGCCGGTCAACGAGTTTCGGGCGTCTTGGAGCTGTAAATATATACAGTATATTGCTTTCGGGCAAGTGCCGATATAGAGGTAAGGGGGATAATTTAATGCAAAAATTGCAAAATATTTACAACGAATGATTGTCAAGTCCCTATTATTGTATTACTGTTCAGCATGTTAGCAAAGATATCTTGATAGTTTGTTAGGTAGTAGACTTAATTAACTGGAAAGTGGAACAAATAAATAATTAGATCGTTAACAGTAGCGGACATCTCATGAAGCGCAAACCAGATATGCTAATGGTCGTTGTCGTTATGTTTGGACTCAGTGTCCTGCTTAGCGGTGTAGCACAAAGCGGCTTGTTATAAATCAAGGGCTTACAGAGCCTTTGGGGCGGGTAAACGTTGTTTTACCGTATGGTAGCGCCTGGCTGTTACCAGGGCATCCAGTGCCACGTCCCAGACTGCCGGCGTGAGCCCCTCAGCCACCTGCTGGCATTCGTGAGCCAGCCCGATCAGGGTGGGTCTGCTGCATTGGCGGCGCCGGAAAGCAAAAGTCCGGTCATAATACCCCTTGCCCATACCGATACGATTGCCCGCGTCATCAAAACCCACCAGTGGCATCAGCACCAGGTCCAGCCTGCGTGGCGACACGATGTGCCTGAGACCTGGCCTGGGTTCCGGAATACCCCAGCGGTTGTAGCTTAGCCGGTCGCCCGGTCTGATCCGGACGAACAGCATGCGGTCCTTTTTGACAGGGTGCAAAACCGGCAAATAGCAGGCTTTGCCTTGCTGCCAGGCGCGGCGCAGTGCCTGGCCTGGATCAATTTCTCCATCAATAGCCTGATATAAGGCAATCCGGCGTGCGCATTGCCAGGCGGGTGCCCGGCATAGCCGTCGCGTCACTGCGTGGGCGGCATGGCGTTGCTGGCTGACAGAAAGCTGTCGCCGGGCGCGACGCAAGCGCTGGCGCAGAGCGTTAAGTGTGGCTGGCGTTTGTTGTGGATCCGGTAATGGAGGCTTCATGCATTAAACAGGCATGTTGATCGGAAGGTTGTTGGCACCAGCATGATTAACTGGAAGATCACAGCGAGTGGAAGCCACCCAGAGTACCGCTGCCGAAATAGTCCTGAACCCACAGGTTCAGGTGGTGGCTCCAGCGATGTATCAGGCTTTCCGTCGTGCGGACATGCTCAACAACATCATTGCGAAGAGCCTCCGGAGTAACAGATATCGGCTCAAGAACATTTTCAGCTGGCCTGTACTCCAGGTGACTATGAAATGAGTATATAGAAGTTATTTTGGGGTATCGAGCAAAAGCGAGAATTTTTTTGTAACAGTGTCGCCTGTCAGTCTGAGGGGGGCTGCAGCAGCGGGCTTACAGCTCGATCTGACGGGCACTGTGCAATGCCCGTTCGATTTTGTCTTCCAGATATTTGATCTGTTGCGCCGAACTGTGGCGCGCCTCATTGATCTGACGGTTTTTCTGCAGCAGCTCGTGAGTGATATTCAGTGCCGCCATCACGGAAACTTTTTCCAGGCCATGAATGGTGCCGCGCGCCTTGATTTTTCGCATGTTCTCGTCAAGGTAACGTGCAGATTTGAGCAGTGCATCCTGTTCTGAAGGCGGGCAGCTGATCTGGTACTCGCGATCAAGGATCTTGACAACGACCGTGCTGGCTTCTTGCTGTGGATTACTCATAAGGGGTTCACACTCAGGCGCCTTGCGACTGTTCCATGGATCTCAGACGACTGAGCACCGATTCCAGTCGGCTTCTGGCCTGGCGGTTGTTCTCCAGTAGTTGCTGGCGTTCCGTTTGCCAGTTATGCTGACTGGCGCGCAGCAGCTGGTTTTCCTGCTTCATAGCGGCACACAATGCGATCAGGGCATTGATTTTTTCATCAAGGGTATTGAATTGATCGTCGTTCATATCGATTAAGTACGCAAGAGACTCTTGTCAGTACGCAGGAGACCCTGCCGGCCGGTTCAGTTGCTGGACCCTTACTATAGAGAGCTGGCTGTGGGCGGTCAATAACACGAGACATAATCGCAGGAAAATGTATGACAAAGCGTAAATCACAGCACCCGGACCAGGCCGCTGGCGTGAACAAAGCCTCCGCAGCCGATTGTTATGTGCAGGCGAAAAAGCGTCGCCGTGCCCTGATGGGCAAACTGGGCAAGAAAAGCATAGCCCTGCTCAGCGCGGCACCGCAGCGCACCCGCAGCAATGACACCGAATACCCCTACCGACAGGACAGCGATTTTTACTACCTGACCGGTTTTACCGAAGATGACGCGGTGCTGGCGCTGATCCCCGGACGCAAACAGGGCGAGGTTGTACTGTTTTGTCAGCCCAAGGATAAAACCAAAGAACTCTGGACCGGTATTTTGACCGGGCCGGAACAGGCCAGAGCCCGTTTGTTGCTCGACGAAGCGTATCCCATCAGTATGATTGATGAGATTCTGCCCAGCCTGATGGATGGTTGTGAGCGGGTGTATTACTGTATGGAGCGCGAACCGGCATTTGACAAGCGTGTCAGTGGCTGGGTGCAGAATATTCGCAGCCGGGTACGTATGGGCGCCAGAGCGCCGCAGGAATTTGTCATGCTGGATCCGCTGCTGCATGAAATGCGCCTGTTCAAAAGCAAAAGCGAGATTGCGCTGATGCAGACCGCCGCTGACATTTCCGCCCGTGCCCATAAACGCGCCATGCTGGCTGCGCGCGAAGGCCGTCATGAATACCATCTGGAAGCTGAACTGTTGCATGAATTCATGATGTCAGGCAGTCGTGCGCCAGCCTACAACAGTATCGTCGCTGCCGGCGCCAACGCCTGCATTCTGCATTACATCGAAAACCGTGAACCTTTGCGTGACGGTGATCTGGTGCTGATCGATGCCGGCTGTGAATATGACTACTACGCCGCCGACATCACCCGCACCTTCCCGGTCAGCGGTCAGTTCAGCAAAGAGCAGAAAGCCCTGTATGACATCGTGCTCAAGGCTCAGCTCGAGGCTATCGCAGTGACCCGTCCCGGTGTGCCCTGGGATGAGCCTCACCATGTCACGGTACGGGTTATTACCGCTGGCCTGGTTGAGCTGGGGCTGCTGAAAGGCGACCCGGGCAAATTAATCGAAACCGGCGCCTACCGTGACTTTTACATGCACCGGGCCGGTCACTGGCTGGGCATTGATGTGCATGATGTGGGCAGCTATCAACGCAACGACAAACCCCGTCGGCTGGAACCGGGCATGGTGATGACAGTCGAACCGGGAATTTATGTGTCGCCCGACAACCACAAAGTGGCGAAAAAATGGCGCGGTATCGGTATCCGGATAGAGGACGATGTACTGGTCACCAAAACCGGCAATAAAGTATTGTCTGATGGGGTGCCCAAAACCACCGGGGAAATTGAAAGCTTGATGGCCCAGCGGGCATAAGCCCGGACAGGAACGGCAGACACAGACCATGACAGACAAGACACTGAAGCCTGAATACGACATCGTCATCGCGGGAGGCGGCCTGGTCGGTGGCAGTTTTGCGCTGATGCTCGAGCACCTGGCGCGGGACAGCGGTCTGCGTGTTCTGCTGCTGGATGCTGCTCCGGTAGCCAAAACAGATGACAGTGACGGTGATGATTTCGACGCACGCAGCACCGCTTTGTCCTGGGGCAGCCGCCTGATCTATGAACAGGCCGGTCTGTGGCCGGCCCTGGCCGGTGCGGTCACGGCCATTCGTGATATCCATGTGTCGGATCGCGGGCACTTTGGTGCGACGCGACTGCACAGTGACGAGATGGGTGTCGAAGCGCTGGGCTACGTCGCAGAGAATCGTCATTTGGGGCAAGCCTTGCAACAGGCGTTGCGCGACAGCAGGCAGCTGACAATGCGGTCACCGGCCAGTGTCGAACGGGTTCAGCCGCTCAGCGATGGTGCCATGTTAACCATTAGTGGCGCCGAGCTGGACTCCATCAAGACTCGCCTGCTGGTATTGGCCGACGGTGGCCGCTCCAGTCTGTGCCAGCAGCTGGGTATCAGGTTGCAGAAAAAGCAGTATGACCAGCAGGCCCTGATCTGCAATATCGCTTTCGCTGAGGATCACCACGGCCAGGCTTTCGAGCGTTTTACCGATACCGGCCCGTTGGCGGTGCTGCCGCTGGCTGACCACAGCAGCGGACGCGAACGCCAACACCGTGGCGCGCTGGTGTGGACGCTGGCTGATACCGGATCAGGGGATAACGAGCCCGGCCAGCAGTACAGTGCGCAGCGCATCATGGCATTGCCGGAGGCTGATTTCATCGAGACCCTGCAGCAACGATTTGGCTGGCGGCTAGGCCGGATCACACATGCAGGTGCCCGGTCACTTTTTCCACTGGCGCTGACGGTGGCGGCAGAGCAGATTCGTCCCGGAATTGTTTTGCTGGGGAATTCTGCCCATACCTTGCATCCGGTTGCCGGTCAGGGTCTGAACCTGGCGCTGCGCGATGCACGGGCACTGGCCGAATTGATTGTGGCAGCACATAAAACCAACCGGAACCCCGGTTCAATGGATGTGTTGCAGGCATTTCTGGCAGCACAGTCGGGCGACCAGGCCAATACCATTGCCTTCAGTGACCTGACCACCCGCCTGTTCTCCAATACACAGCCCGCGTTGGCGCTTGGGCGCAATCTGGGTTTGTTGCTGATGGATCTGATGCCGCCGGCCAAAGGCTGGTTTGCCCGTCAGGCCATGGGCATGGCCGACAGGCGCTCCGTCAGTCCCTGAGTGTCGGGCGGTCAGTCAGCTGCCATCAACTCGCGAATACTCTCCACGCGCTCACGGTTTACGCCCAGGTCGCTGTGTCCCAGCCGTGAGGCCGAACGCACGTGTATCTGGCCTGACGCGGGGTCAGCCAGAAACTCGACATCATCCACAAACCCCATCAGGCGGCTGGTAAATTCGGCGTGAATATAATTGCCGTCGTCGGTCACAATCACGGCCTGGGGCATCTGGCCAAGCGCGGCGCGCACTGCGGCGATATTGCCGGTCAGGGGGGCAATTGCATGGCTTTCGCGCTGCTCAAAACTGGACACACAATTAGGTGAGTCCGGGCAAGTTGCCAGTTGATTGTTTTGTACGCCCAGCGTTGTCGGTCGTTCTCCGGCACAGGAAATAAGCGTCAGTAGTCCCACAATCATCAATCCTCGTGCAGTGGTTCGAATTTTTGTATGCATGGTTGTTGTCCTGAAGTGTTGTGGCAAAGAAACTGATGATCAGCCGGTGACGGCCAGGCTCAGCGATTCGGCAATCATCGCCGGCTTGTCCTGATTTTCTATTTCCACGGTGACCTGATGCTTGATCAGGTATTGGCCCGGATTTTTCTCGGTGATGCTGTGCATGACAAAGCGGGCGCGGATACGGGAGCCGACGCGCACCGGGTTCAGGAAACGTACCTTGTCCAGACCATAGTTGATGGTTATTTTGGTGCCGCTCAAACGCACCGTGCCAGCTTCGGCGCCCAGCATGCTGAGCAGCGACAGGGTCAGATAACCGTGGGCGATGGTGCCACCAAACGGTGTCTCCACCTTGGCGCGCTCTTCGTCCAGATGAATAAACTGATGGTCACCGGTGGTATCAGCGAACTGATTGACCTGTTGCTGGCTGATGGTGTGCCACTGGCTGGTGCCGGTTTCTGTGCCAATCAGGGCTTGTGCCGCGTCCAGGCTCATTTCTGCTGTCATGGATGATAAACTCCTGCTGTTAAGGCTGATTTGATACCGTTATGATAAACCGTAATATAGACGATGCGGCAAAAGACAGATAGGGCGAGTTGTGCATGAGTGACTATGATGTAGTGATAGTGGGCGCCGGCATTACCGGAGCGGCCATGACCCTGGCGCTGGCGGACAGCGGGCTGCGCATTGCCGTGATCGACAGTAAAGCCCTGCAGGGCGTGCAAGAGATCACGCCGGCCGCGCCAGTGACCGGTACGGGCGACTATGACCCCCGGGTCAGCGCCATGACCGCTGCCTCGCATCGCCTGTTGACCAGCCTGGGTGTCTGGCAGGCCATGCCCGCCGACCGTCTTTGTGCCTATACCCGCATGCATGTCCACGAGGCCGACGGTACCGCCAGCATTGACTTTGCGGCCCGCGACATTCATGCCCCCGAGCTGGGGCATATCATTGAAAACAGTGTGCTTACCGCTGCCCTGCATGAGGGCCTGCAGCGCCTGGCCGGCACCAATAACGGCAAAACACAATTGACCATCCTGGCTCCGGCAACACTGGAGGCTTACCAGCATGATGCTGAAACCGGCACGCAACTAACCCTGGACGGTGGCCGCCACATCACCACCGGATTGGTGATTGCGGCCGATGGCGCCAATTCGCCATTGCGGGCGATGGCGGGTTTTGAGACCCGGGAGTGGGATTACGAGCATCAGGCCATTGTTACCACTATCAGGACCCGTGATGCCCACCAGTTCACCGCCCGGCAGTGTTTTATGGATGACGGGGTATTGGCATTTCTGCCGCTGGGCTCACCTGAGGCGAGCGGTGCGGATGCCGAACATTATTGCTCCATTGTCTGGTCGCTGGTGCCAGAGCGGGCGTCGGCGCTGATGGCCATGGATGATGCCACATTCTGCCGGGCGCTGAGTCAGGCCAGTGAGCATTGGCTGGGCCCGGTATCGGAGTGTGCACAGCGCTACAGTTTCCCGCTGCGTCAACGTCATGCCCGGCATTATTTCCGGGATTCCGTGGTGCTGATCGGTGATGCGGCGCACAGTATCCACCCGCTGGCCGGCCAGGGCGCCAACCTGGGGCTGCTGGATGTGCAGGTGCTGGCAGATGAATTGCTGCGCGCTATCAATAGCGGACGCCTGCTGACTGATGCAATGGTGTTGCGCCGCTATCAGCGTCGCCGCAAGCCCCACAATCTGGCGATGATGGCGATGATGGAAGGTTTCAAGCGTTTGTACGCCGACCAGCCACTGGCGGTGCGCTGGCTGCGCAACACCGGCATGCGTGCGGTGGATAAGTGGCCCCTGCTGAAGAATCGCCTGATACGCGAAGCCATCGGTTAAATACAAAGCCGCTAAAGATTTCTCCGGCCCGGACGACACATTGAATACGTCTATCAGTCTGCCAATTCGTATTCAGGGGTCTGCCGGTAAAGTCATGAGTCAGAACACAAGCCTAGACATGAGCTGGCCATTTGACGTAGATCTCAGCGCGTTGGATACCGGCAGCATCACCAATATCATTCTGGATATTGAAAATCACCTGCCACTGCTGAAGTCAGAAGGTGATATGAAGGAATTGTTACGTGTCAAAAAACTCTTCGAAGAAGAATTGATGGAATCGCGTCGTCTGCATTGAGCTGTTTTTCTGCGGTATTCCGTTACTCGTATACAGTCGCTTTAAACCCGCCCACCTTCCAGTTAGTGTCATTTTGCCCTATGCTGTTAAGTCTCTGGCCACGATTGCCCGGCAATTCGTGGCGTCTGCCTGTATGCACAGTTTGCATCCGGCCAGGTCGTGTTTCACAACGACATTTATTCAAATAACAGTCATAGTGAAGGGGAATCGCAATGAAAAAAGTGACAAGCATATTCGCAGCATTGATGCTGCTGGTGACGTCAGCCTATGCAATTGACGAGGCACGCCTGACGGCGGCGCTCAACAGCCCGGATCGCGCGGAAGAAGACAAGGCCCGTGATGAGGCCCGTCAGCCCGTTCAGGTGCTCAGTTTTCTGGGCCTGGAAGAGGGCATGACCGCGATGGACATTATGGCCTCCGGTGGCTGGTACACGGAAGTGCTGTCGCACGCCGTAGGCCCTGAAGGTACTGTGCTGATGCAGAACAGCCCACGATCGCTGGGCATGCGCAACACTGAAGAAGCCGTCCAGGCCCGACTGGCGGGAGATCGCCTGCCCAATGTGCAGCGAGTAGATCGCGACATGAGTGATCTGGGCATTGAGCCAGGCACAGTGGATTTTGCCCTGACTGCACTGAATTTCCATGATCTCTACAATAGCAACCAGGAGGCAGCCCAGGCCATGTTGCTGGCGGTCAAGGAAACCCTGAAGCCAGGTGGCATTCTGGGCATCATAGATCACCGTGGCAATGACGGCGCAGACAACGCGGCGCTGCACCGCATCACCCAGGAAGAAATCGAGCAGGCGCTGTTTGATGCCGGTTACGAGAGTGTGGCCAGCAGCGACTTACTGGCGGCCGAGGACGACCCTCGCACCTCCGGTCCGTTTGATCCAGATCTGGGGCGCAATACCGATCGTATATTGCTGCGTGCCTATAATCCCGAAATGTAAGCAGACCACGTAAACACTGACACAGAAGCAATTTCGCTTGAGCCGGCAAACCGAACTTTGAAAGACGCATTATTGTGAAATCTACATTGTCACAGGCAAGGCCGGTCGCCTGGCTCACGCGGTTTGTGTCGGTATTCCGCTACAGCGGCGTAGCGATTGATATTGTCTGGCGCAGCAGCGCCTGGCTGACCATTGCCATGGCGCTGGCGACCCTGATTGCCGGGGTTTTGCCGGCCGCCATCGCCTGGGTCGGTCAGCTGATTGTTGATGCCGTAGTAACCGCCATTGACGCCGAGGGCGCTGCCCGCGACGCGGCAACCGACGACCTGCTGCTCTATATTCTCATCGAGTTGGGCCTGGTTGTGCTGATGACCGGGGCGCAGAAAGCCAATTCGGTCTGTCAGTCAGTGCTGCGTGCGCTGCTGGGCAATCAGGTCAATGTCATGATCCTGGAAAAGGCGCTGACACTTGAGCTGACCAACTTCGAAGACTCCGAATTCTACGACAAACTGGTGCGCGCCCGTCGCGAAGCCTCCAGCCGCCCGCTGAGCCTGGTGATTGCCACCTTTGATCTGCTGCGTGACGGCATCTCGCTGGTCAGCTTCGGCGCCCTGCTGTTCCAGTTCTCGCCCTGGGCTGTGCTGTTGCTGGGTCTGGCCGGTGTGCCGGCGTTTATGGCCGAGGCCAAATATGCCGGTGAAGCTTTCCGTAACCAGCGCCGCCGTTCCTCCGAGCGCCGCATGCAGATTTATCTGGAAATGGTGCTGACCCGTGAAGACGGTGTGAAAGAAGTCAAATTGATGCAGCTTGGCAAGCTGTTTCTGCAGCGATATGTCGACATCTTCCGTCATATCTACAAAGAAGACCGTAATCTGGTGCTGCGTCGTGGCTTCTGGGGTTACGCGCTGGGGCTGATCGCCAGTGTGGCCTTTTATGTGGCATTTGGCTGGGTGGCTTTTGCCGCGGTGGCCGGTGCCATTACCCTGGGCCAGATGACCATGTATATCGCAGTCTTCCGACAGGGCCAGGGCGCAGTCACCAGTTGCCTGACGTCGATCAACAAGATGTACGAGGATAATCTTTATCTGTCCAACCTTACCGAATACCTGGGTCACAATGTGGCCGAACCCACCGGTGATCAGACAGCAGGCCCGCTACCCGATGATGGCATTCGTTTTGAAAACGTCAGCTTCCATTATCCCGGCACCGCAGTGCCGGCACTGGACCGTATCAACCTGCATATCAGGGCCGGCGAGAGCCTGGCCATTGTGGGCGAAAACGGTTCCGGCAAAACCACGCTGATCAAGCTGTTGACCCGGCTGTACACGCCGACCGAAGGCCGGATTCTGTTTCAGGGGCTGGATTTGCAGGCGTGGGATATAGATGCTCTACGGCAGCGAATTGGCGTCATTTTCCAGGATTTTGCGCGTTACCAGCTAAAAGTCGGCGAAAATATCGGTGTCGGCGACGTTGAGTATCTGGCGGAGCGCCCATTGATCACCGAGGCGTCTGAAAAAGGCCTCGCCGCTGACTTTATTAAACAGATGCCGGCCGATTATGACACCCAGCTGGGCACCTGGTTCCGTGACGGCAAGGAGCTGTCCGGTGGCCAATGGCAAAAAATCGCCCTGTCGCGGGCCTTCATGCGCAGCAAGGCCGAGGTGCTGATTCTCGACGAACCAACAGCTGCCATCGATGCCAAGGCCGAAGCGGACATTTTTGCGCATTTCCGCGAATTGACGGCCAATCGCATCTCCATCATTATTTCCCATCGGTTTTCCACGGTCAGGATTGCTGACCACATCATTGTGCTGGATCAAGGCAAAGTTACCGAACAGGGTGATCATGACAGCCTGCTTGCCGAAGGTGGCCAATACGCCACTCTGTTTGAACTGCAAGCCAGAGGATATCAATAAAATCCGGCACTGCGTCAGGCCGGCGATGCCTGTGTATACGGAGCGCTTATGCCCATGGAAAGTGTGTTTGTCGAAGTAGCAGCCATGCTGGCAGTGGTTACTCTGATCGCCTCTGTTGGGTTAATGCTGAAACAGCCCTTGATCGTCGCGTTTATTGCCGCTGGCATTTTGTTGGGCCCCTCGGGCCTGTCCTGGGTGGAGCCCACTGGTGAAGTAGAATTGCTGGCGCAAATGGGTATTGCGCTGCTGCTGTTTGTGGTCGGCCTTAAGCTTGATCTGCACATTATTCGCACCATGGGGCCGGTGGCACTGGCGACGGGTCTGGGCCAGGTGCTGTTCACCTCGGTGTTCGGTTTCCTGATTGCATTGGCACTGGGCATGTCACCGGTGGCTGCGCTTTACGTTGGCGTGGCACTGACCTTCTCCAGCACCATTATCATCGTCAAGCTGCTGTCTGATAAAAAAGAAATTGATGCTCTGCACGGGCGAATCGCCGTTGGTTTCCTGATCGTGCAGGACATCGTAGTGGTGCTGGTGATGATCGGACTGACCGCGCTGGGTGCTGGCACTGATGCCGGGTCAGAAAATCTGGCGATCGAGATGCTGTGGGTGCTGCTCAAGGGCATTGCCATGCTGGGTCTGATCGCCTTGCTTATGAAGTATGTGGTGCCAGTGGTTACCCGCCACATGGCGCAGTCTTCGGAGTTGCTGGTGCTGTTTGCCATCGCCTGGGCAGTGGCACTGGCAACAGCGGGCGAGGCGCTGGGCTTCAGTAAGGAGGTTGGGGCGTTTCTGGCCGGTGTATCGCTGGCTTCAACGCCGTTCCGTGAAGTGATTGGCGCACGCCTGGTCAGTTTGCGTGATTTTCTGTTGTTATTCTTTTTTATCGAATTGGGCTCCGGTCTGCAAATAGCCAGCCTTGGCGCGCAGATTGGCCCTGCCCTGATTTTCTCTGCATTTGTGTTATTGGGAAATCCGTTAATCGTGATCATCATCATGGGCTTCATGGGTTATCGCAAACGTACCGCCTTTCTTTCAGGCTTGACGGTGGCGCAGATCAGCGAGTTTTCCCTGATTCTGGCGGCACTGGGTTTAAGCCTCGGCCATCTGGAAAGCGACACGGTGGGGTTGATTACCCTGGTGGGACTGATCACCATCAGTGGTTCTACCTACATGATTCTGTATTCACATCAGTTGTATGGTCGACTGGCACCATTGCTGTCGATATTCGAGCGCAAAAACCCCTATCGTGAGGGCGAATATGATACCGACGACAGCGTACGGCCGGATATTGTCATTTTTGGTCTGGGCCGCTACGGTCGTGGTATTGCCGATAAACTCAAGGCGCACGGCAGCAAGGTGCTGGGGGTGGATATTGATCCTGAAATTGTACGCCTGCACGCCGGTGAGCATATGCAAATGCGTTTTGGTGATGCCGAAGATCCCGAATTTATCGAAACCCTGCCGCTCAAAAAAGTAAGCTGGATTGTCAGTACGGCACGTGAACGTGACGTCAATATGGCCATGTTAAAAACACTGAGGGGTGAAGCTTTCACCGGGAAAATCGCGGTGACGGCCAACAATGATCGCGATGCAGCATTGCTGGCGAGCGCAGGTGCAGACCTGGTACTGCGACCTTTCGCAGATGCAGCGAATCAGGCCGTAGACTGGTTGCTGGAGGCCTGACCCCGAGTGGTGAAAATCACTATCTGTTAGCTCAATCGTTCGCTGTGACGTCTGGTCATATCCGCTATGTCCAATTATTATTCATATAAAACAGATGCTTAAATTTTGGCACGATCTGTGAATTGTTATTACCAAAGGGCATGTCCCAAGGTAAAAAAACAGTCACAGGCCGTGTAGAAAATGACAAAGACAAGCATCATCGATTTATTTACCCGCCATAAGGTAGCCGCCAACCTGGTCATGATCATGATGATCCTGTCAGGTTTGTGGGCATCCGCCCGCATCAATACCCAGCTTGATCCTTCCGTGGAGTGGCCCGGCATTATCATCAATGCCAGCTGGCCGGGTGCCTCGGCAGAAGACGTCGAGCAGTTGATAGTGGCACCGGTTGAACAGCAGCTGCGCACCATGGTTGGCTTGCAGCAGATGTATTCCACCAGCACCCAGGGCACAGCCAATATCCGTCTGGAATTCAGCTTCGATTCGGACATGAACAAAGTCATCGCAGATGTCACCGACCGGATCGCCCGGGTGCGTAACCTGCCCGCTGACATGGAGCCAATTGTGGCCCGGCGCGGGACCCATTATGAACCCATTGCATCGCTGCTGATCGCGGGCGGGCGCACTGTGTCTGAGCTGGCGCCACTGGCGCGCCGGTTCGAGCGTGAACTCTATGCTGCCGGTGTCGACCGCATTGAGTTCAGTGGCCTGCCAGAAGAAGAACTGGCGATTCAGGTTTCCAGCGCAAATCTGTTGGCGATGAATACTACTCTGGACAGTCTGGCGGCAGAGGTCCGGCAGCGCAGCGCCGATGTGCCGGCCGGCACCATTGCCCGTGATCAGGGCGAGATGCAATTGCGGGCACTGGACCAGCGTCGGGATATCTATGAGTTCGAACAGCTTGAAGTGCGGGTGCCGGAAAGCGGGGAGCTTATCCGTCTGGGTGACGTGGCACAGATCGAGAAAAGACCCCGCGCCGGTCAGCCTGCGCTTAGCCGCAATGGCAAACCTGCCATTGAAATGAATTTGTTACGTATTGCCGACTCAGACGCCATGCTGTCAGCGCAAGCGTTACAGGCCTGGCTGGATGAGACCCGTCCGCAGTTGCCTGATGGCATCAGCGTCGATGTTTATCAGGAAGTGTGGTTGTTGTTGAAGCAGCAGCTGGAAGTGATCGCCAGTAACGCCTGGTCGGGGCTGGTACTGGTTGTCCTGACCCTGTTTGTATTTCTCAATACCCGTACCGCATTCTGGGTAATGGCAGGAATCCCGGTCAGCTTTCTGTTCGCCACGCTGCTGTATTTCTACGTTTTTGATGGAAGTATCAATATTCTGGCGTTGATCACCTTCATCATGGCCCTGGGTATTGTGGTGGATGACGCCATCGTGGTGGGTGAAGATGCCGTCAGCCTGTTTGAGCAGGGTTATTCCGCAGAGGAGGCTGCGTCTGGCGCTGCCAAACGTATGTTCATGCCGGTGTTTACCTCGTCACTGACCACGTTGGCAGCCTTTGTTCCTTTGCTTATCTCCGGCGGCGAAATGGGTGCCGTTATCGCCACCATGCCGATGGTCCTGTTCTGCGTCATTGTGGCTTCACTGGTGGAGTGTTTCCTGGTGTTGCCGGCGCATTTGAAGCATGGTTTTACCCGTATGAACCGCAATCAGCGATCAGCATTTCGTGACAAATTCGATCGCTTTTTCTACGGCTTGCGTGATCGCTATTACCGGCCGGTACTGGAACTGGCGTTGGCAAGGCCGGTGGCAACACTGTTGACCGCTCTGGGCTGTGTCGTGCTTGCCTTCAGCCTGGTGGCCGGCGGCCGTGTCGGCATGAACTTTGTTACCGGCGTCAGTTTGCAGATGCTGGAGGCCAATGTGAATTTTACCGTGGATGCCACACCGCAGCAGCGGGAGTCCTTTATGGCACAGCTGGAGCAGACGCTGCAGCAAACCGACGCTGACAATGGCGCCGATAACATCAGTGGTTATTTTGCACGCTTCAACTCGGCCCGGCTTAATCAGGAGAACAAGACCGGCCTGCAGTATGGTTCGATGCGTGTCGAGTATGCCTGGGAGGACGTCTACTCGCTGGCCCCACAGCCGTTTGTCGATCAATGGCGAGAGCGCGTCGTAATCCCGCCCTATGTGGAACAGTTGGTACTGGAAGTGCGTGGTGGTGCCAATGGCGGGGCGCCGGATATTTCTCTGGTGTTGCGCGGTGATGACCTTGACCGCCTGAAGCAGGCCTCCGAAGAACTGCAAACGGTGCTGGCACGCTATGACGGAGTCAGCAATATTTATGACAACCTGCCGTATGGCAAAGACCAGATGATCTTCTCACTGACGCCCCAGGGTAAGTCGCTGGGCGTGACCACGGCCGCATTAGGTCAGCAGTTGCGGGCAGCCTACTTCGGCAGCCGGGTGCAGATATTCAATCAGAGCAACACCGAGCTGGAAGTGTTGCTGATGCTGCCCGATGAGGAGCGCGATCACATTGCATCACTGAAGCAGTTCCCGGTACGAACACCGGCGGGCGACATTGTCCCGCTGCTGATGGTGGCTGAGCTGAGTACCCGTCGCGGCATTGATGTGATCAATCACAACGGCGGTTACATGTCGGTTATGGTCTCTGCGTCGGTTGACAGCCGACAGAACAACGCCGAACGGGTGTTGGCTGGCGTCACTGACGGGCCGCTGCAGGACATCAACCAGCGCTTTGGCCTGAGCTCAGACCTGGGCGGTTCCAGCCTGTTCAACCAGCAACTGATGGCAGCCTTGCAGATGGGTGCAATACTGACCCTGATCTTTATCTACCTGATTCTGGCCTGGTCGTTTGCCTCCTATACCTGGCCACTGGCCGTGCTCACCGCCATTCCGCTGGGATTGACCGGGGCTATTGCCGGGCACTGGGTCATGGGTGTCGACATCGGCGTGATGTCGATGCTGGCCTTTTTTGCGCTGACCGGCGTGGTGGTCAATGACTCTATCGTACTGGTCAGTTTTCTGCGGCGTGAGCTGGCGGCAGGAACGCCGCTGCGTGATGCGGTGCGCAGTGCCGCGCTGTCGCGATTCCGCGCGGTGATGCTGACATCGTTGACCACGGTGGCTGGTTTGTCACCACTGATGTTTGAAACCTTCAGTCTGGCCATTTATATGGTGCCGATCGCAATCACGCTGTGTTTCGGGTTGGCGTTTGCAACGCTGCTGGTACTTCTGGTGGTGCCGGCCCTGATCGTCATGATTGAAACTATCAAAAGCTCACTGGCGCGACTGCTGTCGCGTACAGGTTATTTAAATGTATCGTCACAAAAAGGATTGTGATCATGAATAAGCCATACTTCCCGGGCAGAACCCTGGCCCGATTCCGTTATCTCGGTGTCAAGGCAGCAGGTGGCCTGATATTTGGCATGTTGCTGTTGTTAAGCATGCTGGTAGTTGCCACCGGTCCGAAGGCAGAACCCGTTGAGCGCGCCGAACGCGAATGGCCGGTGTCCTACCGTGAGGTAACCCCGGTTGCCATGGCGCCTACCATACAAGTGTATGGCAAGCTGGAAACCGACCAGTCGGCGACACTGCGCGCCGGCGTCACGGCAACGGTTGCACAGGTGTTTCGCCGCGAGGGCGACTGGGTGAATGCCGGCGATCCATTGTTGCGCCTGGACGATGCTGAAGTGCTGCTGGCGGAAAAGTCAGCCCGTGCGGCCCTGGCTCGCGCGGAAGCGGCGCTGCGTTCGGTAAACAACGAACACCAGCTGGCGCGTGACCTGGGTCAGCATCATGAAGCGCAGGCGCAACTGGCGCGTGAAAAGCTGCAGCGCTTTGAGTCCCTGCATGCGAAAAGCATGATTGCCGATGCACAGCTTGATGATGTCCGCCATGAGGCCAATGAACGTGCCATGGTGCTGGCGCAGCACCAGTCCCGCCTGCTCGACTTTCCCAATCAGGAACAGCAGGCAGCCGCGGCGGTGGCAGAGGCTGCCGCGCGCCTGGGACAGGCTGAACTGGATAAACAGCATACCGATGTGCGGGTGCCATTTTCGGGCCGGGTGATGGCACTCGATGTGTCCGCGGGGGACCGCATCAGTGTGGGCAGCGCGCTGCTGTCTGTCGCCGATTATGCCGGCTTGCAGGTACGTGCGCCGGTGCCCATGGAGGTGGCGCAACGCCTGCGTCGCAGTCTCGACACAGGCACTCCCGTGGTGGCTGCTGCTACGGTTGCCGGTGAGCGACTTGGCTTCGGGCTGAGCGGTCTTGCCGGTGAGGTGAAAACCGGCCACAGTGGTATTGATGCGTTTTTTCAGGTTGCTCCGGATTCGGTGATGGCATTGGGCACGGTTGTCAATCTGGTTATAGCGCTGCCGGAAGTACCCAATGTCATTGCCTTGCCCATCCACGCGGTATACGACAACAACCGGGTGTACAAAATCACCGATAACCGTTTGCAGGCGGTAGAGATCGAGCGTGTCGGAGAGCACATGGATGCGGCCGGCGACTATCGTGTGCTGGTACGTTCGGCAGAGCTTGAGTCGGGTGATCATTTGATGGTGTCGCAGCTACCAACCGCGATGACGGGTTTGCTGGTCAAGCCCACGTCAACGGCCGCCCTGGAGCCGGCCCTGGTCGGGCAGTGGTCAAGCTGGTAGTGAAGTGATATGGTCTGCGCCATGCAATTTCACCTCCAGAGGAACAGGCAATGGCGCAGTTGTTGGAACAGCAGGGAGTAATCATTACCGGTGGTACCCGTGGTATTGGCAAGGCGATTGCGGAAGCGTTGCTGGCCGAGGGCGCCCGCGTGTTAATCACGGGGCGCTCACAGGAAAGTGTTGATGAAGCGCTGAGCGCCGTCAATCACCCTGCCCTGTTTGGCATGCCTGCAGACGTTGCCAGCGAAGACGATACCATTGCGGTGTTTGCCCGTGCCCTGGAGCTGTTTGGCAAGGTCGATGCCGTGGTGAACAATGCCGGTATCGCCCGCGCCGGCGCCTACGCCGGCCATCGCCTGGGCGTTGGCTTTGAGTTCGTCGTAGATGCGCTCGGCATGCCACCCACGCCATTCGTTGGGTGGCAACATCGCACTCTCTGGCGCTTGGAGGCCTGAGTCGATCAGTGCCGGGTTGATCGCCATGTCGCAGCTGATGTTCCAAGGGTCTTTTTTCCGTGTGCCCTGTCGGAAGTAGTGCAGCGCGAGCATATGCATCAGTTCGTGGGCGAGCACGAAGCGCAGTTCTTCGGTCTTGAGCTTGCGTGCGAACGGTTCGTAGATCCAGATCGTGCCATCGGGGCTCATCGCCATCGTGCCGACGATGTTTTCGTCTTTGACCTCGCGGAAGCGCACTTTGGCGCACGCGACAGCGAAGAATGGATGGAGCCAGCCGAGGCCGATAGCGGCTTTGCGGCAGACGGTGGTGATGGGATCGGACATAAGAATATACG